>ENA-OUPA01000007-OUPA01000007.1-human-gut-metagenome-genome-assembly--contig:-NODE-7-length-206010-cov-12.075_pt1 | contig 206010 bp, 202 predicted proteins | sample MGYA00237939_ERZ548770 | MGnify/ENA primary metagenome ERZ548770 (study PRJEB26490, sample SAMN05356877) | human gut metagenome | biome: terrestrial biome; feature: human-associated habitat; material...
GAAGCTATACCGTTTCTCTCTTGCCTCACGATGTTTTCTTATCGGGAGGCACCTTTGGCTGCCGCCGCTTTTCCGGGCGTGTGGTCACTTCTTCGGCACGTCGCACTCGGGCATCAGCTCGTCGCTCATGACGGCCAGCACGTGCTCAAACGTTGCCAGCTCCTCGGCCGTGAACCGCTCCTGGATGCGCGCCATCACCGTGTCGATGTAGCTCTGCATGAGGCCGTTGTAGCAGTAGAACTTGTCCGACAGCTTCAGGTGGTATTCCCGCCGGTCGGTGTCGGAGTTCTCCTTGACGATGTACCCCTTGCGGATGAGGCTGTTGACCTTATAGGTCGCGTTGGACTGCGAGATACCGAGAAAATCCGCAAACTGACCGATGGTCGGCGCGTCGAGCTCGTGGATGACCTCGACGGAGAACGCCTCCATCGCGCTCAGTGAGCCCTCGCGCTCGCGCACCTGCGAAAACAGGCGGCGGAAAAATTGCAGCTTGAACTTCTCGTACACGCTCTGAAAATTCTGCTCCAGCATCGGAAGCTCCCCCCTTACTTCTTCGATTTGCATACATTTTCCTATCTTTTTTACACCAAAGCACCGGAAAAGTAAAGAGCCGGACACGGGAATTTCTCCGTGTCCGGCAAAATTGAGCAGAATTTGACGTCTTACGGCGCTTTCGGGCCGTCGTCTGGCCTGGACCCGGCGTCATCCTCGCCGATGACCTCGCCGGTCGTCTCGACGGCGGTGGCGTCGTCCACGAAGTTGTGCACGGCGTTTTTCACGTCCTTGACAAACACGGCGGCATACACGACGGTGCACAGGTTCTGCACGCCGTCGACGATGAGCGATACGCCCATCATGATCGTGAGCACCTGCTTGCCGTCAAAGGGGTTGAACACCAGCAGGATGCCCAGCGCCAGGCACACGACCGTGCACACGAGCGTGACCCACCACGAGTGCGCGCCCATGCGCCGCGAATCGACGGCGACCTGCAGCTTGAACACGCTGTCGACGAGCACAAGCAGACCGATCATGACCGAGAGAATGTCCGTCAGTGCCGGGGCGCGCCAGAGCATGAGCACGCCGAGGATGATGCAGAACAGGCCGACGGCAAAATCGAACCGGATGGCCACGCCCTCGACCTCGCGGATGAAATAGAGCACGATCTTCATCACACCGAACACGGCCATGGCAGCGCCGAGAATGCGGCAGATCATAATGAGCGACGTCTCGGGGTTCACAACGAGATAGATGCCGAGGAGCAAAAACATCGCGCTGAGCACGACGTAGCTCCACTTGATGCGCTTGAAAATTCTCATGGGATCTCCTCCTTACAGGCCGAGCGGCTCGTCGATGAGCACGACCTCGACCTTCGCCATGTCGAACATCTGCCCCCAGAGCACGAGCAGCGCGTTGCAGCCGCGGCTCTTGCTGCGGCAGTCGAGGCAGCGGCCGACCGTGTGGCACGGCTGGTCGCCGTCAAAGCGCTGCATGTTCTGCACGGCGGCCGTGTTGCGCGCGCGGGAGAGCGCACTGTCAAAGTCCGGGCAGATCTTGTTCGTGCCCGCAACGATGTAAACCGTCTTGCCGATGCCGTAGACCATGGCGGCGAGGCGGTTGCCGCGGCCGTCGATGTTGAGGATCTGGCCGTCTTCCGTAATGGCGTTGGCGCTGCTGAGGTACACGGGCGCGGTCAGCGCGTGGTCGAGCGTGTCAAAGCCCGGCGTGCGCCAGTGCCACCAGACGGTGTTGTGTCTGGTGAGCCGGTCATACAGGCCGATCTGGTCGATGGTCTTGCTGCCGCCGATGCCGACGGTGGTGCCGTCGATCGCGCCGTCGAGATAGTCCGCCGCCTCGCGCCCGGTGGCGAAGTGCTGCACGGCGAAGCCGCGGCCGGTCAGCGCGCGGATGGTTTTTTCGATGTCCATGGGACATGCCTCCATATATCATATTGTGCCCTTATCCTACCATCGTCATCCGCCGCTGTCAATTTCCTTTGCGGTTGAATCCGGCGGCGCGCTTTGCTATAATGGCGGCAGACAGACACAGAGGGGAGAGATCATACATGCAGCTGCTTTATGCGCTGGCAAAGCTGCGCACGCCGTGGCTTGACACGGTGCTCGGCGCAATCACCAATTGCGGCGGCGAGATCGTGTTCATGGCCGTCGCCATCATCGTGTTCTGGTGCGTGAGCAAATCCTGCGGGTACTATATGCTCACAGTCGGCTTCGTCGGCACGATCGTCAACCAGTTTCTCAAGCTGGTGTTCCGCATCCCGCGCCCGTGGGTGAAGGACCCGGATTTCCGCATCGTCGAGAGCGCCCGGGCCGAGGCCACCGGCTACTCGTTCCCGAGCGGACACACGCAGAATGTCTTCGCCTCCTTCGGCTGCCTCGGCCGCTGGACGCGGCGGACGTGGCTGCGCGTGGTCTGCGCGGTCGTGATCGTGCTCACGGCGTTTTCGCGCATGTACCTCGGCGTGCACACACCGCTGGATGTCGGCGTGTCGTTCGGCATCGGGCTCGTGCTGGTGTTTGCGCTCTACCCGCTCTTTCGCGACATTGACAGCCACCCGGACCGGCTCTACTGGCTCTTCGGCGCCATGGCCGTGCTGGGCCTTGCGTACCTGTTCTTTGCCGAGTTCTGGCCGTTTCCCGCGGACGTGGACGCCGCCAACCTCGCCTCCGGCCGCAAGAACGCCTACACGCTGCTCGGTGCGGTGCTGGGCATGACATTTTCCTACTGGCTCGACCGGCGGTATGTGCACTTTGACGTGCGCGCCGTCTGGTGGGCGCAGGTGCTCAAGGCCGTGCTGGGCCTCGCCATCACGATCGGCCTGCGCGCCGTGCTCAAGGCGCCGCTGCTCGCGCTGTGCGGCGGGCACAACATCGCCAACCTCATCCGCTATGCGCTCATGGTCGTCTTTGCCGCCGGCATCTGGCCGATGACCTTCCGCTGGTTCGGCCGCCTCGGGCGGAACAAACCCGCGCCCGGCGCGTCAGATTGAATTGACTTGACGGCATAAGTGTGTTACTATTTATCTTATAAAGTTATGTAAACATGCCAACACGGACATAAAGAGGTGCGTATCACATGGACAAACACGCATTGGATCCCGCCTGCCTGCTCGGTGACCGGCTGCAGACGCTCTCGCGCGCGGAGCTGACCGCGCTGGCCGAGGCGCTATGCCGCATCCTGGCGGAGCGCGGGACATATCACGGCGGCATCCGCCCGGACAACATCAGCCGCGCCGCAGACGGCACGGTCGGTCTCGGTGCGCCCGCCCGCACGGACACGAAGGACTGGACGACCGAGGAGCTGGAATTCATGGCGCCCGAGGTCTTCTGGAGCGGCACGCGCGACGCCTCGGCCGATGTGTATTCGATCGGCCTGCTGCTGTATGCGGGCGTGTCGGGCGGCCGCCTGCCGTTTTACCCGGACGACCGGGCCGCGCAGCCCGAGGATCAGGCCGCCGCGCTGCGCCGCCGCATGAACGGCGAGCCGCTGCCCCCGGCGCGCAAGGCCGGCCGCGGCCTGAAAGAGATCATCGCGCGCGCCACGCAGTGCAAGCCGGAAGACCGCTACGCCGCGCCGGCGGAGCTGTGCGCCGCGCTCGAGCAGTACGACGCCGAGCAGCGCCGCAGCGTGCCGACCGCGCAGGAGATGTTCAATAAGCCGGAGCAGGAGCTCAGCGACGTTGAGCGCATGATGCTCGCCATCCTCACCGAGGAGGCAGCCGCGCCGGAGCCGGAGACCCCGGCGGAGGAACCTGCCGCCGAGGAGGCCCCGGCCGAGGAACCTGCCGCCGAGGAGGCCCCGGCCGAGGAAGTCCCGGCAGCGCCCGAGACCGCGCCCGCCGCCGAACCGGCAGCGGAAGCCGCGCCCGAACCGGAGGCCGAATCTGCGCCGGAACCCAAGCCGGAGCCGGAGGCCGGATCTGCGCCCGAACCGGAAGCCAAACCGCAGCCCGCGCCGGAGCAAAAGCCCGCGCGGCCGCTGCCGAATAAATTCCGCCCCGAAAAGCAGCCCGCCCGGCCGGAGACCCCGGCCCGGCCGCAGCCGGAGCGCAAGCGCCCCGCCCCGGCGAAAAAGCCGGAGGCCTACCGTCCCGCCCCGAAAAAGCGGGAGCCTGCCGAGCAGCGCCAGTCGCACAAGGCGGCCGTGCTGCTGACCGTGCTCATCATCTGCGCGGCCGTGCTGGCCGTGCTGCTGCTGCGCTCGCTCGGCGTGTTCGGCACGCCCGCCACGGCGGAGGCCACCCCGACGCCGACCGTCTCCGTTGCCACACCAGCGCCGACCGAGACGCCCACGCCCACCCCGACGCCGAAGCCGGAGCCGACGTATGAAGTTGTCACGGCGGACGTCTCCTGGGCGGACGCTGAAGCGGCGGCCGAGGCCAAGGGCGGCCACCTCGTCGTGATCGACAGTGCCGAGAAGTGGACGCGCGTCGCCCAGCTGGCCGACGAGTCCGGCCTGACTTATGTCTGGATCGGCCTGCACCGCGTCGACAGCAAGCTCGCCTGGGTCAGGGATAACGTGGACCCGGTCTACAACTGGGCGTCCGGCGAGCCGTCCGTGCACGATACCAACGGCGCCGCCGAGGACTATGTGCTCATCACGCGCACGGCCGACGGCTGGTATTATAACGACTGCATCGGCGATCCCGCCGGCCGCTACCCGCAGTTCTACAGCGGCAAGATCGGCTATATCATCGAGATCGACCCGTAAAAACGCAAAAGCTCCCCGGCCATCCGGCCGGGGAGCGATTTTTTTGTGCAGCGTTCAGGTCTGCCAGTCGGTGACCGGCTTTCCGTCGCTGTCGGTGAATGTGCCGCAGGCGATCATGATCAGGTCGACCAGCGCGCCGATGCCGAAGCAGCCGGCCGTGAGCAGCCAGAGCACGCCCGTGCCGATCTTGCCGACGTAGAAGCGGTGGATGCCGAGCCCGCCGACGAAGATGCACAGCAGCAGCGTGATCAGGCGCGATTTCGGGCTGGCGTTCGGGTCGACGGTCCTCGTCGGTGCCACGGCGCATCCGCACTTCGGGCAGACAACGGCCTCATCGACCAGCTGCGCACCGCACTGAGAGCAGTATTTCATGGGTTTCCCCCCTCCTTCGCCGCTGCAGCAGCGGCCGCGATACTTGTCACATGGCGGCGATACCTGTCACATGACGAAGTCAGTGTAACACCCCGCCGGTGGTTTGTCAATTCCGGCACGATCGCTTTGGGCGAAAATTCGCCGCCTTCGGGTAAAAACCGCCCCGGGAGCACATGCTCCCGGGGCGATGGCGGTTTGGGTGGAAATTACTCGCCGAAGTAGCGCTTGAGCAGACCCTCAAAGGCCTTGCCGTGGCGGGCCTCGTCACGTGCCATCTCGTGCACGGTGTCGTGGATCGCGTCGAGATTGTACTGCTTGGCGAGCTTTGCGAGCTCGAACTTGCCGGCGGTCGCGCCGTTCTCGGCGTCGACACGCATCTCGAGGTTCTTCTTCGTGCTGTCGGTGATGACCTCACCGAGGAGCTCGGCAAACTTCGCAGCGTGCTCGGCCTCCTCGTGCGCGGCCTTCTCCCAGTACAGGCCGATCTCCGGATAGCCCTCGCGGTGCGCCACGCGCGCCATGGCCAGGTACATACCGACCTCAGAGCACTCGCCCTCGAAGTTGGCTCTCAGACCGTCGATGATCTCCTTCTGCACGTCGGCCGGAACATCGGAACCGAACGCCTTGCCCACGCCGACGACATGCTCAGCCGCCCAGGACTTCTCAGCCTTCTGCTCGATGAACTTGGAGCCGTCCACATGGCACACCGGGCACTCGACCGGCGGCTGCTCGCCTTCGTAAACGTAACCACAGACACTGCAAACCCATTTTTTCATAGTCAGATTCCTCCTGATGTTTTTTTGATTTCGATTGTTGGTTGTTTTATTCGGAAGCGGATCCCTTGTCCGCTTGCTGACAAGTCTTGCACAGCCCCGTGAACGTGATGCTGCACCCGAGCACCTTTGCGTCCGTCGCGCTCTGGGCGAGGGCACACAGCTGCGCCTCCGGCTCGCCGGGCAGCGGCACGTCGATGACCCGGCCACACTGCACACAGTGCAGGTGCGCGTGGGGCTCTGTGCGGGCGTCGAACCGCTCCTGCCCGCGGAACACGCCGACGCTCATTGCGTCGCCCTTTTCGGCGAAGAGGCTCAGGTTCCGGTACACCGTGCCGAGGCTCAGGTCGGGGTAGTCCGGCTTGAGTTGCTGGTAGAGCTCCTGCGCGGTGGGGTGGGCGGTCGTCGCTGCGAGGGCTTCGAGGATGACCTGCCGCTTTTTGCTGTTTTTGCGTGTGGGCATCGAAGCACCTCCTTCAAAATCAGTAACAAGAATTATTACTGATATGAAGATACCACAGGAAACCGCATTTGTAAAGCCCTTTTTGCGAATGATTCTCAAGATTGTGCATTCTGCTGTATTTTTCGTGCCGCGTTTTGGCATTTGTGCGCAATTTGTGCGCGGTGCAGTGCGGGAGATGCGCAAAAAGGCGGCCGCGCGGGCACCGCGCGGCCGGAGCGGGGGAAAACTTGCGCATAAGCGCAGCGGGGGAGCCCGAGGGGGCAAGGCCCGCCTCGGATGGAATCCTGCATCGCCTTCCGGCGATGCGGGGGAGGTGGCGCGGTGCTCTGCGCCGCGACGGAGGGGTTGCAGATACCGGCAGCTGTGCAAGGTTGATCGTATCAATCCCTCAGTCAGCCTCACGGCTGACAGCTCCCTTTACACAAGGGAGCCAAAGGGTGCGTGCTGGACACGTGCTGGCTGCACTACCTCACCGCCGGCAGACGTTGGCCGTGATGCCGCACAGCGCCTGCGCGCACTCCATGTCCCACTTGCCCGAGCGGGCGATGTCGTCGATCGAGAGAATGCCCGCGAGCTTGCCGCCCTCGGTCACGGGCAGGCGGCGCACCTGTGCTGCGCGCATGATCTCCATCGCGCGGCGGATGTCCGCGCCCGCTTCAACCGTCACGGGATCGCGCGACATGATGCTGCCCACGGTCACGGCGCCCGGGTCGCCCCCGGACGAGACGCAGCGCACCACGATGTCGCGGTCGGTGAGCATCCCGGCGAGCGTGCCGTCGTCCTCGCACACGGGCAGTGCGCCGATGCCGCGCATGCGCATCAGCCGCGCGGCGGCAACGACCGGCTCGTCCGGATGCGTCACGGCGGCAGCGCCCGTCATGTAATTGCGGACCTGCATGAAACCACCCCCTTTGGCCGGAAGCTCCGTCTGCGGAGATTCTCGCCCGCCGGGGGCGGTTTTATACCTATTAATAATATGTCGCACCGTGTCGGACCCGGTCACTGCACGAGCCGGGCGAGCGCCGGCCCCGCGCTCTCGCCGAACAGGCGCACGGCGCGCGTGGCCTCCTGCAGCGTGTTGCCGCTGCTGCCGACCTCGATGATGAGCGACCCGCGCGTGAGGTGCTGGTTGTAGCGCTCGTTGACGAGCGTGATCGGCCGCATGAGCGTCGGGTGCGCGGCATTCACCGCGTCCTGCAGGTACACTGCCAGGCGCAGATTCTCCTCCCAGTACGGGTGGTAGAGGCCCGAGGCGTTCGTGCCCACGAGCAGCATCACCTGCGAGCACGCGGCGTCGGGCAGCTCGGCCACGGTCTTGTAGACCACACTGTCCGAGCACAGCGCGTCGCGGTGCAGGTCAATGACGATGCGCAGGCTCGGGTACTGGCTCAGGTACGCCTGCACGGCCGCGCCCGAGCGGTTATACGAGCCCGTGTAGCTCGGGTAGTCGTAGATGGTCCGGTCGTGCAGCACCTGCAGCCCGGCGGCGGTGAGCGTGTCGGCCAGCACGTCGCCCACGTGCACGATATTATAATTGGTGTCCTCCGTGCGGCACGTGTCGCTCGCGGGGTAGAGGTCGCGCCCCGCAGGGGTGAAGGCCTCGCTCGCGTGCGTGTGCATGATGAGGATCTGCGGTTCGCCTGCCGGCAGCGTCATGGCCGGGCCCTGCTGCAGCAGCGCGGCCGCGTCCACCGCGATGTCCGTCTCATTCTTGATGCTCAGCCCGCCCGCAATGCTCGTCGCCACGATCGGCAGCCCGTCGGCCGTCGTGGTCGGGGCGTCCTCGGCGGTGTCATCGTCCGCGGTGGGGGCGGGTGTCGCGTCCGGTGCGGGTGTGGCCGCGCTGAGCGCCGCCGCTGCCTCCGGCGTGGGGGACGCGTCCACCGGCGGCGCACCCAGCTCCATGCGCACCGATGCCGCCAGCAGCTGCTCCGGGTCGAGCCAGAGCCGCAGCCTGTCCGCGAGCGGCGCACCGCCCGCCGCGGCCGATGCGATCTGCAGGCCGAATACCGTCAGCCCTACACAGGCCAGTTTTTGCCGCAGCGTCATATCTGCTCACCTCCGATTGCATTCTCCACAATATATATGGTTTCGGGGGTGGAATTATGTCACCGCATCTGCTATACTAAGGGCAAAAAAATTTTGAAGGAGGCGTCGTCATGACGATCACATACCGGCCGAAGGGTGTCTGCTCCCGCCTGATGCGGGTGGAGGTGGAAGACGGAATTATCCGCCAGGTTGAGGTGCAAGGGGGGTGCAGCGGCAATCTGCAGGGCATTTCGCGGCTCCTGGTGGGGATGCCGGTGCAGCAGGCCATCGAGCGCATGGAGGGCGTGCGCTGCGGCGGCAAGCCGACCTCCTGCCCGGACCAGCTCGCCAAGGCGCTGCGTCAGGCGCTGTGAGGCGAAAAAAGATTAACATAATTCTTTCAAATAATAAAAATAGTTGACATAATGCGAGTTTGCAAGAATTTTTTGCGAACTTGCATCTTTTTATTTTCGTCACTTTGCGTCGAATCGTCGGGCTTAGTCAAAGTAGACAACACAATTTCTTGCGTAGAATAACGTCGTATAACGCTATATCTTGTTGTTTACGCAATTTTTTGTGGATATTATTCAGAACTTAAAAACATGCTTTGTGCATTTTGCCGATTGCGTGCGGTTTGAAAAATGAATATAATTATCCATAACGGGGCGCGTGGATGGAAATCCGCATGCCCTGTGATGAATCAGCAAAGGAGGCTGCACGTCATGAATCGAACGAAGAAAGCGAGCCTGTCCGTGAAGTCGGGCCTGTCGCTGATGTGCATCGTCTGCCTGCTTTGCGGCTTATTGTGCGGATTTTTCTGGCTCGCCGGTGAAAACTCGGCGCTGGCCGCCGGGCCGGACGGCAGCGCGCTGGCGGCAAAGGCGGTCGTGAGCGGGGATGCGTCCCTGGCCGCGCCCGAGCGCGACGAGAAGCTCGCGGTGCAGGCCGCCGCGCAGGCGACCTCGCCGGTCGTGCGCACGGTCGCCGTCGGCATGGACGCCGGCGACTACACCGAGACCGTCACCTGTGATTACACGCCCGTGTACGTGGACGACCGCTTCGGCGGCTACTGCTACGTGCTCGGTGATGCGGTCTGGCTCCCGGCGGATGCGTTTGCCGAGATGCTCGGCCTCGAGAGCGACACGGTCACCGACGGTGACACCGAGACCGTTACGGTCGACGGTGCGGACATCACGGCGACCTACGGCGCGACGTACTACACGGCCAACGGCCGCTGCTTCTACGCGCCCGACGGCGTGTATGCCCTCGACGGGGAAGTGGTGCTGCCGCTGGCGGATCTGGAGAAGATCTTCGGCGTCACGGCCGCGTTCAGCGCGGACAATACCAGCCTGCGTGTCGATGCGTCGGAGCAGGCGCTGCTCGAGAGCGGCGAGAGCTATTACGGCGCGCGTGATGTCTACTGGCTCAGCCACATCATCAATGCCGAGGCCGGTAATCAGCCCATGGACGGGCAGATCGCGGTCGGCAATGTCGTGCTCAACCGCGTGGCGGACGAGCGGTTCCCCAACAGCGTCAAGGAGGTCGTGTTCGACCGGCGCGGCGGTGTGGCGCAGTTTTCGCCCACGGCCGACGGGCGCATCAGCCTCACGCCGGACGAGGATGCCGAGCTCGCGGCGAAGCTCGCCTTCGAGGGGTACGACCCGGTGGGCGAGAGCCTGTATTTCATCAATCCCTCGGCCTGCAACGCCTCGTGGTTCAACAGCCGCCTGACCTACACGGCCACGATCGGCGACCACGTCTTTTACGCATAATAGCTGCACAGGCAGTGTTCCCGCCCGCACGGATACCCGTGCGGGCGGTTTAAGACTGTCGAAAAACCCGGAGGGTTTTCCGACAAAGGGGTTGCAGTCTGCTGCGCGCAGAATTTGTGTGCCTGTGGCGCACAAATTCCACACTTGCAGCCTGAGCAGTATTTTCTCTCACGCACATGTCGCGAGAGAAAATGATTTCACTTTTTTTGCCGCCTGCGGGCGGCAAACTCTGCGAGGCTTTTTTGACACGCTGCAGCCGCCCGCACGGAGACCCGTGCGGGCGGCTTTTCGTGGCTGCCGGTGATCGTAGGCTTTGCCCCATTGCCCGCCCGGGGCTGGACGCGCGGGGGAGAATGTGATAAGATGGCCGCAACCAATCATTTTCGGAGGCAAGCATGGACGAACTTCTGCGCGCGGGCTTTGCCGCGCTGGGTCTGCCGCTCGATGCGGCGGCGCTGGCCCGTCTTCAGACATATTACACGCTGCTCGACGAACGCAGCAAGGTCATGAACCTGACGGCCATCCACGGCGAGACGGACGTGGCACAGCTGCACTTTCTCGACTCGGCCGCCCTGCTGACGGTCGCGCCGCTTGCCGGCAAGTCGGTCATTGACGTCGGCACCGGCGCGGGTTTCCCAGGCCTGCCGCTGAAGATCGCGCAGCCGGACATTTCGCTCACGCTGCTCGACAGTCTCGATAAGCGTGTGCGCTTTCTTGGCGATGTCTGCGCCGCCACCGGTCTCACGGATGTGACGTGCCTGCATGCGCGCGCCGAGGAGGCGCCGGAGCTGCGCGGGCAGTTCGACGCGGCGGTCTCGCGCGCGGTCGCGCGGCTGTACCTGCTGTGCGAGCTGTGCCTGCCGTTCGTGCGCACGGGCGGAGTGTTCCTCGCCATGAAGGGGCCGGACTGCACCGAGGAGCTCGACGAGGCGCGCAGCGCCATCGGCAAGCTCGGCGGCACGTATGAGCGCACGGTGCGCTACACCATCCCCGGCACGGACGTGACGCACAGCGTCGTCGTCATCCGCAAGACGGCGCCAACGCCGCCGAAGTATCCCCGCCGCTGGGCGAAGATGCAGAAGGAACATTTATAATGTAGAAAACACGCCCGACGCAGCCTACGTCGGGCGTGTTTCCATATTTCGATGTTGTGTGCTCAGTCCAGCACCTGCGCCAGCACGGCCAGCAGCGCGTCGACCTGCGCGTCCGTCGTGGCCCACGAGGTCACGAACCGGACTGCCTGGTGCGTCGCGTCCACGCGGGCGTTGGTGTAAAACGCAACCTGCTCCTGCAGCCGCGCGATCTGCGCGTCCGACAGGATGGGGAAGATCTGGTTCGTCGGCGAGGGCACGTACATCGCTATGCCCCGGTCGGAGAGCGCGGCGGCGATGCGCTGCGCCTGCTGATCGGCGTGGCGGCCCATGTCGAGCCAGAGGTCATGCGCCATCGCGGCGGCGAACTGCACGCCGAGCAGGCGGCCCTTGGCGAGCATGGCGCCGTTGCGCTTCATCGCGCGGCGGAAGCCCGGCTTGAGCGCGTCGTTGACGATGACCATCGCCTCGCCGAAGAGCAGGCCGTTTTTCGTGCCGCCGATGTAAAACGCATCGCACAGCCGCGGCAGATCCTCCGGCTGCAGGTCATTGCCCGCGGCCGTGAGCGCCTGCGCCAGCCGCGCGCCGTCGAGATAGAGGTACATCCCGTGCGCGTCGCACGCCGTGCGCAGGGCGGTCAGCTCCGCCTTCGTGTAGACGGTGCCGAGCTCCGTCGCGTCGGACACGTACACCATGCGCGGCAGCACCATGTGCTCGTCGTACACGCCCGGCGCGGCGCAGTGCTGCGCGGCGGCGTCCGCGATGGCGGCGGGGGTGAGCTTGCCGTCCGTGCCGGGCATGGCGATCACCTTGTGGCCGGTGGCCTCGATGGCGCCGGTCTCGTGCACGTTGATGTGGCCGGTGTCGGCCGCGACCATGGCCTCCCACGGGCGCAGGAACGCGGCCGCGGCGAGCTGGTTCGTCTGTGTACCGCCGACGAGAAAGTGCACGTCGGCCTCCGGGCAGGCAAAGCGGGCGCGGATGGCGTCGGCTGCGCGGCGGCAGTCGTCGTCGAGCCCGTAGCCCGGCGTGGAGCTGAGATTTGTATCGCACAGGGCGCGCAGCACGTTCGGGTGGGCGCCCTCGGAGTAATCGTTCTGGAAGCGGAGCATGGCGGATTTCCTTTCGTTCGGGCAAAATTCGGCACGCTGCGCGTGCCGCCGGGGGTATGATACCCCCCGGAGGCGGGGGTTGTCAATGGATGATGCAGTGTAGATAATTTGCTATCGATTAAACTGTAAAAGTAAATAGTTGCCCATTAAATGTAATGCTGACATCGGCACTTTCAGATTGCATGCTTTCCGGAATTTCTATAGCAATGTATACAAGACATGTCGCAAGAGGATCCAGGGAGAAACTATGACTGACAGATGAACCACCATTTGTTTCTACGAAAGTGCTGGATTTATAGTTGTACTGATTCATATACTTTGCTGATGCGCTTATATTGTCTGATGCGTCACCTTTGTAAGCTTCGGATCTGAGATTTGTGTATTCAAATGTCAAAATCAAGAATGTATCATTTACTGTGTCTTTCACGGAGTAATATAAATACCCTCGATCCTTATTGCTTGGTTCTACTCGTTGGCTATAAGTTGCACCTTTGAAAATAGCGTGATATGCGTTGTCTTTTCCAAATTCATAGCCTACATACAGCGACTTTGTATTTGCTTTCGCAGCATAGTCTTTTAATTGTCCCATATCACTAGCAAGCATGGATGAAGCATCCGTTATTTTCTGGCCCTGCTGTGACAAGACCCAATCGGGATAATTTTGCGCAAAGTCCTTGATTTCTACACTCATGTTTGAAAGCACATCACAGCACTCGCTTACGTATGGCTCGGTGAAATTTTTTTCTCCAATGTGTTCGGCGCCGTATGCCCACTCATTGAGTGAGCGATTCAATTCTTTATATGTTTCGCTTTTGTGGACCTCTTTTAGAGATTTCGCTCCATCGAGGTTGGAGGCAACATAGGTTGATATTCTGTCAAAAATCGTCCCTAGTTCATCCAACTTTCGGGATATTAAATCGTAAAAATCTGTTCCGTCTTCGTATGTCCATTCACTGTAGACATCTGCGGATGCACTTCTGGCACTGGTGCTACATGCAGTAAGCGTAAAAAGTAGCAAAGATGAGAGAATCATCGCGGTCACTCTTCTGAAAATACTCATTTTTCCCTCCATTGCCTCTCTATGAGTGTTGTTTAGGAAGAGGCTCATGTTTACAATTTATCACATCATTTGCCTGATATCAACACAAAACTCCATAATATCCAAATATAGCTTCGGATCTGGCTTTTTCCTTGCCCTTTTGGGCAAGAAAAAAGCCGGCAGCTTTCGCTGCCGGCCAGCCCGCCAATGCCGTGTGAGCCCAGTTACAACCTGCACAAGAAGGCAGGTGGGTCGCCTCTCTGCTGTTTCTCTGCTTCCAACGTCCAACCGGCATCTTTCAGCCGGCCGGGAGGCCTGCAATCCGCAGCGGAAGTTCTGGCATCCCTTATCAGAGATGTGGGTTTAAATGGGCTCCGAGCACCCGATCGTGCTCCACGCACACAGCAGGACTTATTCCCATGCTATGCGCCGCGCGGGAACTTATTCCTCCGCGCCGTCGTCAGAATCCTCGTCCTCGTCGGCGAAGATCTCCTGCATATAGTAATTGTACACCTTGTCCAGCTCGTCGTCATCGTCGATGGAGCCGAAGAGCTCCTCACCGTTTTCCTCCATGATCTTGAGCAGGATGATGCCGAAATCGGGGTCGTCCTCGTCCATGTCGGCGGGGAGCGCTGCGAGATAGTCCTGACCGTCGAGCTCAAACTCATTGAGAATTTCCAGCTCGAACTCGTTGCCTTCCTCGTCCTCGATCGTCAGATAATCGCTGCCGAATGCTTCACTCATCGGGGTGTCCTCCAGTTGTGATCGTGTTCTGGTTTCAGTGTACCCCATCCGGCGCGTAAAATCAAGTCCTTTTACGACCCCAGATCCTCCAGCAGCAGCAAAAGCTGCTCCTGACTGCCGACGGTGATGCCGCCGCGCAGCAGCTCCTGGTCGGCGCGGCGCAGTCCGGCGACCTCGATGCCGGTCACCTGCAGGGGTTTGCGGTCGGCGCCGGAGGCGAACACGCTCACATAGCCCTCATAATCCCGCAGGATATATTCCGCCTGCGCGCCGTCGTAGGACGTGGCCGGCGTGTCCGCGCCCGGCCGCTGCAGGGAGGACATCGCCGCCCCCGCGACGAACGGCGACACGGCGCACAGCGCCGTCACGACCGTCAGTGCCAGCGTTCGTTTCATATGCCTCGCTCCTTTCACCGGAAAGTTTGTCCAATGCACGCGCATTTCATACCCGCGGGACAAAAACGCGCGAAAGACTATCCCAGGTTGACAGCGTGTGCTATAATATCATTTAACCGTTTTTATGCGCTGAATATCGACCGGGTTTTTGACCCGCTCATGTGTATCATCAGGGAGGTGCGTCACTGCCTATGGCAAAACGACCGAAACCATCATCATCCGCCCCGCGCGCGGCCCGGGCCGCGGATGCGACCGTGAGCGTCGCGGGCGCAGTGCTGCGCGTGCTCGGCACGATCCTGCTGATCGTGCTCGTCACGGGGCTGCTGTTTTTGTGCATCTTCGCGTACTATGTGAAAAACTGCCTGTCCACGGACCTCGACGTGCAGCTCTCGGACTTTACGGTCTCGCTCTCAAGCTCGATCCTGTATGAAGATTCTGACGGCAACTGGCAGAACCTCACGAACCTCTCGAGCACGGAAAACCGCGTCTGGGTCGATTATGCCGACATCCCCAAGGACATGGAGCACGCGGCCGTCGCCATCGAGGACAAGCGCTTTTACAAGCACAAGGGCGTGGACTGGTACCGCACGACGGGCGCGTTCATCAACATGTTCCTGTCGATGAAAAACGACTTCGGCGGCTCGACCATCACGCAGCAGCTCATTAAAAACCTTACCAAGCAGGACGATATCACCGTGCAGCGCAAGCTGCTCGAGATCTTCCAGGCGCTCGAATTCGAGAAGTCCTATGATAAGGAAGAGATCATGGAGTGGTACCTGAACATCGTCTACTTCGGCGAGGGGTGCAACGGCGTCTACACCGCCGCCGAGACCTATTTCGGCAAGGAGCCGAAGGACCTTACGCTCGCCGAGTGCGCGAGCATCATCGGCATCACGAACAACCCCTCAAAATACGACCCCTTCATCAGCCGCGAGAACAACAAGGCCCGGCAGGAGACCATCCTCAAGCAGATGTACGAGCAGGGCTACATCTCGAAGGAGCAGTACGACGAGGCCATGGCGCAGGAGCTCGTGTTCGTGCGCAGCGAGTCCGAAGAGGGCACCCAGACCATCTACAGCTACTATGCCGAGGCCGTCATCAACGACGTACTCAACGACCTCGTCGAGCAGAAGGGCGTCAGCCGCGACACGGCGCGCACGCTGCTCTATTCCGGCGGCTATCAGGTCTATTCCTGCTATGATCCCAGCATCCAGCAGGCGATCGACGACGTCTATACCGACCTCGACAACATGCCGCAGCGCCCGTCGGCCTCCGGCCAGCAGTTCGAGTCCGCCATCGTCATCATGGACCCCTACACCGGCGAGATCAAGGGCCTGTCCGGCGGCACCGGCAAAAAGACCATCAACTTCGGCACGAACCGGGCCACACAGTCCAAGCGCCCGCCCGGATCGTCGCTCAAGCCGATCGCGACCTACGGCCCGGCTATGGAGCTCGGCCTCATCACGCAGTACACGCAGGTCAACGATTCGCCGGACATCAAGCTCTCCGGCACGAGCTGGTATCCGAAAAACTCCGGCGGCGGCAACTACGGTGTCGTCACCATCCGCGAGGCGCTGCAGCGCTCGCTCAACACCGTCTCCGCGCAGATCCTCGACAAGCTCACGCCGCGCGCGTCGTATGAGTTCCTCAAGGACAAGCTCGGTGTCACGAGCCTTGCCGAGTCCGACTGCGACTATGCGCCGCTCGCCCTCGGCCAGCTCACCCACGGCATCACCGTCCGCGAGATGACGCAGGCGTACTCCGCCTTCGTCAATGACGGCGTGTTCACCTACGGCCGCACGTATTCCTACGTCAAGGATCCCAGCGGCGAGGTCGTGCTCGAGAATCCCGCGCGCACGATCGTGGCCTTCAAGGCCAACACCGCCTGGAACATGGCCGACATGCTCTGCAACGCCGTCAACAGCGGCACTGGCGGCGAGGCCCGCCTGACCGGCATGCCCGTCGGCGGCAAGACCGGTACGACCACCAATAACTGCGACCGCTGGTTCGTCGGCTTCACGCCGTACTACGTGGCCGCCGTCTGGACCGGCTACGACATGCCCGAGTATATGAACTTCTCCGGCAACCCCGCCGCCCAGATCTGGAAGCTCGTCATGGACCCGATCCATAAGGACCTGCCGACCAAGAGCTTCCCGACGCCGACCATCGGCGCGCCGACCGGCATTTTCGGCAATTTCTCCGGCCGGTCGCAGGACACCGGCACCGCCGCCGATGCCGACGACGCCGGCTGAGCCGCGCGTAAGCGCCTGCTCCATCGCGTGTCCCGTGCACGGAAACGACAGCGCGGGACACGAGGTGTTGACAAAAAGATTGAAATGTGTTACAATTTGAAGACAGTGGTATCGGAGGTGTATCTCATTGGCAGCAAAATCGACCGAACTGTGCTACAAAGGCCATCCGCTGCGCCGGAAAGACAACCTGCTCTATTACGGCAGCATGGCCGACAAGTACATCATTATGATGCAGATCCTCGACACGCAAAAGGTCAAGGACCTCGACGTGGCGACGCGGGTCTCCGTGCAGCTCCAGCTCACCGACCCGGATCTGAAATCCCGCGACCGTGTGGTCAAAAAGACAGAAAAGGACGGCCTGTACAACGCCATGGACGTGGCGGCTGTGTGGCTGGACCGCGCGCTCGCGAATAACTAAGCAAAGGATGATTCTATGGCGAAACGATTTCTGAAAACAGCCGTTGTTTCCGCGCTCTTCGCGCTCACGCTGGCCGTTTCGGCTTCTGCGGCGAGTAACGGCGGCGCGACTACGACGACGGCCGTCAACTTCCGAACGGGCGCCGGAACGAATTACGGCATTATCTCCACGCTCCCGGCCGGCACCCACGTTGTGGTGTCCTCGCAGTCGGGCAGCGGCTGGGCCACGGTGGTCTATAACGGCACCGTCGGCTACATATCTTCCGATTACCTCAAACGCGCCAATGAAATGGATGCCAGCTTCGGCACCGGCACGATCGATGGCAGCTACGTGCGCATGCGCTCGGGCGCGAGCACAAGCAGCTCCATCCTCGGCACCTACAACTCCGGCACGACCATGACGGTCACCGGCGTCAGCGGTGCCTGGTACAAGGTCAGCTACAACGGCACCGCCGGCTATGTCCACTCGGACTATGTCTCGCTCTCGGGCGTCACGTCCAACGGCGGCAGCACGGCCGGCTCCAACGGTTCGGTCAAGGGCAGTGATGTGCGCATGCGCTCCGGCCCGGGCACGAACTACTCCATCCTCGGTACCTACCAGAACGGCACGCCCCTGACCGTGACCGGCACGGAAAGCGGCTGGTCGAAGGTCACCATCGGCGGCGTGAGCGGCTACATCCGCTCGGACTACGTCTCCGGCGGCGGAGCCGACAGCAAGACCGGCTACATCAAGGGTACCGGCGTGCGCATGCGCTCGGGCGCGAGCACGACCAGCTCCATCCTCGGCGTGTACAACACCGGCACCGAGATGACCATCACCGGCGAGAGCGGCAACTGGTACAAAGTCAGCTACAGCGGCAAGGACGGCTATGTCAGCAAGGACTACATGACCACGACCAAGCCCGACAACGGCGGCGGCTCTGCGAGCCAGACCGGCTACATCAAGGGCAACGACGTGCGTCTGCGTTCCGGCGCCGGCACGAACTATTCCATCCTCGGCACGTACAACAACGGCACGCCGCTGACCATCACCGGCACGAGCGGCAACTGGACGGCCGTTACCATCAACGGCGTCAAGGGCTATGTCAACAGCACGTATGTCACCACCACGAAGTCGGACGGCGGCAATAACGGCGGCGGCAGCACGCCCAGCGGCTCCATCGGCGAGACCATCGTCGCCACGGCCAAGCAGTACATGGGTGCGCCGTATGTCTACGGCGGCATGAGCCCCTCGGGCTTTGACTGCTCCGGCTTTGTCAACTACGTGTACAAGCTCTGCGGCTATTCCATGAGCCGTGTGGCCAGCAGCATCTACAACAACAACGGCACCTATGTCGAGAAGGCCAACCTCCAGCTCGGCGACCTGGTGTTCTTTGCGAGCAACAGCTCCAGCATCGGCCACGTCGGTATCTACATCGGCAGCGGCCAGTTTATCCACAGCAGCTCCGGCGCAGGCTGCGTCGTCATCAGTGACCTGAGCTCGAGCTACTACCTGAAAAACTACGTGGGTGCCAAGCGCATCGCGGGTTAAACCAAACGAAAAAAATGACCTGACGTCAAAGCGTCAGGTCATTTTTTTTCGGCTGTTTGGGCGTGCTTTCCGGTTGCGTTCGCACCGCGCGAAAGAAGATGGCCAAAAGGGGAACATGACAGTCCGGATATAGAAATACCACCGCTTGTGGGGGGGGAGAGGGAATCTGCCGTCTTGCCACAAGGGCGTAAAAACAGGCCGCCGTAAAGGCGGCCTGTTTGGCAGCGCAGCTTTTGGGGCTGCTTTTCATTTTTTGTATCCACCACCCGCGCACTTGTGCGGGGGCGGTGCGCTTTGCGGGCTGCTGACCGATTAACGATCAGTAATCAACCATCAACAATGTAGAGTCTGCCGTTTCCGTCAACACCGCCGCGGTCATATGTGAGATCCTCCGCGGGGACGATCATGAAAACATCGTCGTCCAGCTTTGTGCTGTCCTTACCATTGTACAGGTACAGGGTGCCCGCACTGCGGTTGGTGTTGTAATCGCGCAGATAGAGCAGCTCGCCGCCGGTCGTGAAGCCGAAGTTGAACACATCGTCTGCGATCGTCGTGGTCTTGCCGTCTTTATAGGACTTGAGCTGATAGCTGTTGTCGTCTTCCTCGCCGACCAGGTACACGAACGAGCCGTCGTCCCGGAATGCGACGTGGTACGCAAGCACATCGTCGTCGATCCGGGCGTTGTTGACAAAAACGGTGGAGTCCTGCCAGAAGACGACGTTGTTGCCGATGATCTGCAGATCGTCGATATCCGATGCGATCTGGGTGGGCGTCTGCAGGCCGCTTCCGGAGATGCCGGCCTGATACAGATCAATATCCGAATGATCCGCATTCTTTGTGGTGATGTAGACGGTTTGGCCGTCCTCCGTGAGATAGATGCTCCGAATGTTCAGGTCCAGCGCACAGGCCGTGCCGTTGACGGCGGTGGAGGAACTGCGGATTTTATCGTAAATATAGTTAGACGCGGTAGACGCGTAGCTATAATTCGAGTCGATGATCGCTTCCAGGTCGTCCATTGTGAGCGCGGCGGCCTTTTCCGGATCCGGATAGGTATATTCCAGCACGGCCGCGGCGTGCGCATAGGTATCGGCGCGGCTGATGGAGTCGCTGAAGACATCTTCTGCGACGACGCTTGATTGGCTGCCGTTGAAGTAATTGAGCGTCACGAGTGGGCACGGTATGCAGGTAAGATCCTTTTGCAGTTCACGAAGGTCGTTTGCGTGTTCATAGACCTCCATATCGGCCTTGTACTGCTCCATGGCTGCCCGATATTCTGCGTCCGTGTCATACTCGAACGAGAAGGGGTACTCCGGCTTTTCCAGACTGTCGGGATCGACTGACAGGAGGTCCTGGACATAGTCGTACAGCATGACGGTTTTTCTGTCCGTCGTGTAATACACGCCGTTTTCCGTGAGACCGTACAGGGTATCTACGCCGCTTGCGATTTTGAAACTGTCCCCGGCTTTGCCGGTCTTGTTGCAGAAGAGCGTGTTGTCCTCGTCGACATAGTAAATGGTCGAGAGCGCGTCGTCCGGCGTGTAGATCCGTGAGCAATAGTCGTTGCTGAGCTTTTCCGTCTTACCCAGTCCGGAGTACAGGTACAGGCCGTTTTCCGTGGTGTAAACGATTTTCGATCCGTCGCGGGAAGCTACAAAAACCTCCTCCAGATCGGATGGGATCTCCAGATCGGATGCGATCTTTTCGGCCTTTCCGGATTGCATGTCATACTGGTACAGGTTTCTACCATCCCGCATAAATGTGACGAGGGTGGCGCTTTCGTTCACGGAGTAAGCCCAAACATTGCCGCCGCTGATGCGGACCGGTGTGGCGTTCTTAGCTTTCAGATCTATGTAGTACAACCTGATTTCATCGTTGTTTTCCGTGGAGGAGAGATAGAAAAATTTGCTGCCGTCCTTGCTGAGCGTGGCAAGGCATGCGCTCCATAAGGCCGAGACGTACTGATAGTCCCAGAGATCGCTGATCCCGCCTTGCAGGTCATCGGAATCGGAGGCCATCTGCATGGTGAGCAGATCGGTGTTCTTTTTCACGTTGGGGAGGACACACAGATTACCATCCTTCAGATAGATGGCGGTGTTGCTGGCGTGTTTGCCCGGGATGAGCGTGATACCGAGTATGATCGCGACCACGAGCACGACCGCAACGGCTGAGATGCCAATGATTTTTGCCGTGGGTTTCTTGCGTTTCGGCGTTCCTTCTGCCGACGATCTGCTGCCTGCGGCCTTCACCTTTGCCGTTATGGTGTTTTTGGCGCTCGCTGCCGCGCCTCTGGTTCTTGCTGTCGGCGTCTCAGTCCAAGCCGCGGCGGGCTCGGCCTGCGCCGCAGCGGGTTCGGCCTGTGCAGCGGCGGGTTCGGCCTGTGCAGCGGCGGGTTCGGCCTGCACCGCGGCGGGTTCGGCCTGCGCAGTGATGGGTTCGGTCTGCGCTGCGGCGGGCTCGGCCTGCGCTGCGGCGGGCTCGGCCTGCACCGCGGCGGGTTCGGCCTGTGCAGCGATGGGTGCACCGCAGCTCTGGCAGAACCGTGCGCCCGACGGCAAGGTTTTGCCGCAGTTGGGGCAGGTCGTGGGTGCCGGCTTGGCATCGCCGGGCGCGGGGACTTTTGCGGGAGCGACGGGCTCCTGAGGGATCGGCGCCCCGCAAGCACCGCAGAACCGGCAGCCGTCAGCGACCGGCGCGTGGCAGTTTGGGCAAGTGTTCATAGAGCATTTCCTTCCTCATAATTTCTGCGTTTTCAACATCTCTATCATTCTTCGGAATGGCAAAAACTGATTTTATTATACAGATGCTTGGCGAATGTTGCAACATCCGGAAGAAATTTCGTCGAGAAAAATTTTCCACGCTCTGATGGGAAACAAAACCCCGCGCCTGCATGACCGGACAGGCGCGGGGGAATAAGATCTGCTTTTGTGCGGGATCGGTCATGACCGGATTATGATACTAGTGGCAGGGATTTCCGTCATAGACCCGGCTGTCACTGTCAGCAAGAATTTCTCCGGGCATAATCGCGGCAACATCGTCATCCAGCTTTGTGCTGTCCTTACCATTGTACAGATACAGGGTGCCCGCGCAGCGGTTAACGTTATAGTCACGCAAATACAGCAGATCTCCGCCGGTCGTGAAGCCAAAGTCGAACACATCGTCTGCGATCGTCGTGATCTCACCGTCTTTATAGGACTTGAGCTGATAGCTGTTGTCGTCTTCTCCGCCGACCAGGTACACGAACGAGCCGTCGTCCCGGAACGCGACGTGGTCCGCAAGCACATCGTCGTCGATCCGGACATCATTGACGAAGACGGCGGAGTCCTTCCAGAAAACGGCGTTGTTGCCGATGATCTGCAGATTGTCGATATCCGATGCGATCTGGGTGGGTGTCTGCAGGCTGTTGCCGGAGATGCCGGCCTGATACAGATCAATATCCGAATTATCCGGATTCTTTGTGATGATGCAGGCGGTTTGGCCGTCCTCTGTGAGACGAATGCGATAAATGTCCAGATCTGACGCACAGGCCGTGCCGTTGACTGCAACGGAGAAATGGTAGATCTTTTTGTAAATATCTGTCGGGCAGGAGGAACCCGACGATTCAATGATCGCTTCCAGGTCGTCCGCTGTGAGCGCGGCGGCCTTTTCCGGATCCGGACAAGCAGCATATGCCAGCACGGCCGCGGTGTGCGATTGGTCAATGGCGCGGTTGGTGGCGAGGTCGACAGAACCATGGATGACATCCTCTGCGACGACGCTTGATTGGCTGCCGTCGAAGTAATGGAGCGTCATGAGGTGCTGTTCCTGGGCAAGCTCGTTTTTCAGATATATGATTTTACTGATGCGCTTGTAGGCAGTTGTGTCGGTTCTGTATTGCTCTCGGAGTTCCTCGAGTTCCTCGAATGTATATCCGGAAAGATCAATTTCTCCGGTATCCGGATTCTCCAAGTCACTGAGGACAACAGCCAGAAGGCTTTTGTCGATATAGTCGTACATCGAGACATTTCTGCTGTCCGTCGTGTAATACACACCGTTCCCCGAGACACTAACGCCCGACACATCGTCTGCAATCTTGAAGCTGTCCCCGGCTTTGCCGGTCTTGTTGCAGAAGAGCGTATCATCCTCGTCGACATAGTAAATGGTTGAGAGCGCGTCGTCCGGCGTGTAGACCTGTGAGCAATAGTCGTTGCTGAGCTTTTCCGTCTGACCCAGACTGGAGTATAGATACAGGCCGTTGCACGTTCTGCAAACGATTTTTGATCCGTCGCCGGAAGCTACGTAATCTGTTTTTTGCACCAGACCGGATGCGATCTTCTTGGTCGTGCCGGATCGCATGTCATGCTGATACAGATTAAAATTAACGAAGTCATCTGTCCATGAAAATGTGACAAGGGTGGCGCTGTCATTCACAATGTAACTTACCACACCCGTATCGCTGATGCGGACCGGCGCGGCCTTTGCGCAGAAATGCCGGCCGCCGGAACGGGAGCACCGCAGCGGGTGCAGAATTTTGCGCCGGGTTTGAGCGCTTGTCCGCAGTTTGGGCAAGTGTCCATGTTGTATCTTCCTTTCGGTCGCGGATTTTCAGGATTTCTCGGGCCAGGTGTGTTTATGACTTCTAGGCACTCATTATAGAAGAAACTGGTCAAAATCACAACAAAAACCTGAAAACCTGCCGAATATCGGTGGGAGCGCTGCAAGAAATGTTTTTAGACACTTGCGGGTCTCCCATTCGCATGTTAAAATAATACAAAGTTTAGGAAAGGAAATGCCGATCTATGTTTTGCACGCAATGTGGAAGAAAAGTCCCGGACGATGCGGCCTGGTGCCCCTACTGCGGTGCCGAACTGGCGCCGCCGGACGACTGGCAGGACGAGGCTGCTCCGGTTGATGAATGGCAGGACGATTACGCTCCCGCCAATGATTGGGACAACGAGGCCGAACCCTCGGATGAAACCTGGGCAGACGACTCACCGGTGTCCGGCTGGGAGGACGATGCACCGTATATGCCCGAGCCGCACGGGAAGCCGCCGCGCAGCAAGGCACTGCTCATCACAATTTTTGCCGTGCTCGGCGTGGCAGTGATTGTGCTGCTGATCGCACTCAATATCAAGCCCAAGTCGAACCGGCCGACTGCAGCCGTGACGCCGGCGGTGACGGCGACTGTGCGCCCGTCCACCGCTCCGACGCCGAAACCCACGTCGACCCCGAAGCCGACCAAAGAGCCGGTTTCCGACGACTACATTCTGCCGGACAGCGCCACGCGCCGGCTCACGCAGGCGGACGTGGCGGACCTCACATGGGAGCAGTGCTGCCTTGCCCGCAACGAGATCTTTGCGCGTCACGGCCGCCTCTTCCAGACACCGCAGATCGCGGCCTATTTTGAGGCCAAGAGCTGGTACTACGGCACGATACCCGGCGCATCATTCAGCAACGATGTGCTCTCCCAGATAGAGCGTGACAATATTGACTTCCTCGTAAGCTACGAAAACGCCACCTGGGGACATTCATATTATTGAGCATATGCTCCATAGAGAACCGCTTCGCGGGGTTCTCGAATGAACATGAAAAAATCTCCGCAGCTTCGGCGGCGGAGATTTTTTGTGGCTGCCCAAAACGTATGCACATACGCAGCGAGATGGAGCAGTAGGGGAGCTCGAGGGGGCAAGGCCAGCCTCGAATGAGATTTTGTTTTCCGTTTGTCCCCGGGGCTCATATGAGTCCCGGGGACAAACGGAAAATCTCCGCAGCTTCGGCGGCGGAGATTTTTTGCGCTGTTTTGCTCACACGTTCGTCTCGGCGACGGCGGCGCGCAGGGCGTCGGTGCGGTCGGTGTCCTCCCAGCGGACGCCGAGCTCCTCGCGGCCCATGTGGCCGTAGGTGGCGAGCTGCCGGTAGATCGGGCGGCGCAGGTCGAGGTCACGGATGATGGCCGTCGGCCGCAGGTCGAACACCTGCTGCACGGCAGCGGCGAGCTGCGCGTCCGGCACGGCGCCGGTGCCCTGCGTATCGACGAGCACGCTCACGGGCTCGGCCACGCCGATGGCATATGCAAGCTGCACGAGGCAGCGGCGGGCAAGCCCTGCCGCCACAATGTTCTTGGCCACGTAGCGCGCGGCGTAGGCGGCGCTGCGGTCGACCTTCGTCGGGTCCTTGCCGGAGAACGCGCCGCCGCCGTGCGGGGCGCTGCCGCCGTAGGTGTCGACGATGATCTTGCGGCCGGTCAGGCCGGAGTCCGCCTGCGGGCCGCCGACGACGAAGCGGCCGGTGGGGTTGATGAGGTAGCGGGTGTCGTCATCGAGCAGCTCGGCCGGGATGGTCGGGCGGATGACGAGCTCGATCATGTCCGCGCGCAGCTGGGCCATGTCCACTTCCGGCGCGTGCTGCGTGCTGAGTACGACGGTGTGCACGCGCACGGGGCGGTTTTGCTCGTCGTACTCGACCGTGACCTGCGTCTTGCCGTCGGGCCGCAGATAGTCCACCAGCCCCTGCTTACGCACGGCAGTCAGGCGCTTGGCCAGCTTGTGGGCAAGCGAGATGGGCAGCGGCATGAGCTCCGGCGTCTCGTCGCAGGCGAAACCGAACATCATGCCCTGGTCGCCCGCGCCGTTGTCGAGCGCGCTGTCGCCGGTCTCCTTGCTCTCGAGCGACTGGTCCACGCCGAGGGCGATGTCCGCGCTCTGCTCGTCGATGTTCGTGATGACGGCGCAGGTCTCGCAGTCAAAGCCGTACTTTGCACGGTCGTAGCCGATCTCGCGCACGGTCTGGCGCACGACCTTCGGGATGTCCACGTAGCAGTTGGTCGTGATCTCGCCCATGACGTTCACGACGCCGGTCGTGACCGTGCACTCGCAGGCGACGCGGCCGTTCGGGTCCTGCGCCAGAATGGCGTCAAGGATCGCGTCGGACACCTGGTCGCAGATCTTGTCGGGATGTCCCTCCGTGACGGATTCGGATGTAAAGAGATGATGAGCCATTGGATTCTTCCTCGCTTTCTGTTGTGCCGGGGCAAAGAAACAAGCGCCCCGACAGCCGACGGAGCGCTTGGAAAAGGCGAAGATCCTCATCTCTCGATTTGCACCGCCGGATTTGGCACCTTGCAGGTCTCTGCAGGTTGTCGGGCTTCACAGGGCCGGTCCCTCCGCCACTCTTGATAAGGCTGTTAAATTGTAAAGCACATTATACGCGCTTTTGCGCGCTTGTCAAGACCAAATTCCGGCTTTTTTCGTCAGTTGTTCCACAGCCAGATCCACAGCCGCCGCCACCACGGCAGCTTTTTTTGCGGCCGGGGCGGGGCAGAGGGCGCGGATTTTGTGACGGTGCGCCCGGCGAAGTACGTGTGCAGGTACGTCTGGCTCACGAACGGCTCGCCCGCGGGCTCGGGACGGAGATAGCTGCCGTCCGGCTGCATGATCCACGCCTGCCGGTTGTCGCGCCGCATGGCGCTGAGCACCTCGAGCACCTCGGCGCGCGCGTTCGGGTCGGTCACGGCGGTGAAGGCCTCGATCCGGCGCATGGTGTTGCGCTCGAGCAGGTCGCCCGAGCCGATGAACACCTCCTGCGCCTCCCCGCGGCCAAAGACGAAAATGCGCTCGTGCTCCAGATACCGCCCGATGATGCTGCGCACCGAGATGTGCTCCGTCCGCCCGGGCACGCCCGGCCGCAGGCAGCAGATGCCGCGCACGAACAGCTCCACCTCCGTGCCCGCCTCGCTCGCGCGCACGAGCCGCGCCATGACATCCGCGTCGTTCATGGAGTTGACCTTGATGCCGATGTAGCCCTTGGGGCCGAGGCGCGTCTGCGCGTCGATGTGTGCCAGCAGCTGCGGCTTGTACCCTTCCGGCGCGAGCCAGAGCGCCTCCGTCTCGCCGACGGTCTCGCCGCGCGCGAGCCGGTCGAACGTTTTCGCCGCGTCGCGCCCGATGGCCGGGTCGCTCGTCAGGAGCATGAGGTCGGTGTACTGTTCGGCGGTCTTTTCATTGTAGTTGCCGGTGCCGACCTGCGTGTAGTAGCAGATGCCGCCGGGGCACCGCCGCGTGATGAGGCACAGCTTCGTGTGCACCTTGTATTTCGTCAGGCCGTAGAGAATGCTGCACCCCGCGTCCTCAAGCATGCGCGAATAGTCGATGTTGCTCTGCTCGTCAAAGCGGGCGCGCAGCTCGAGCAGGCACTGCACCTGCTTGCCGTGCTCGGCCGCGTAGGCCAGCGCCGCCGCGATGCGGCTGCTGCCGGCGAGCCGGTAGAGCGTGATCTTGATCGACACGACGTCCGGGTCGTCCGCCGCCTCGTACAGCAGGTCGACAAACGGGTTGATGCTCTGGTACGGCAGCGCGAGCAGCAGGTCGTGCTGCGCGAGATAGGCAAAGTAGTCGCCCTTTTGCAGCGCCACGTTTTTGGCCGGCGGCACCTCCTTGCACGTCAGCCCCGTGAGGTCAAACTCCCCCGGCATCGTCAGCACGAACGACAGGTCCGTCGGCGCGCTCGTCACGAACAGCTGCCGTTTCGGCAGTCCGAGCAGCTCGCGCACGAGCGCGCGCATCTCGTCCGAGACGCGGCCCTGCACCTGCGCGCGCACCGGCTCGAGCCGGCGGCGCCGCCGCAGCAGCCGCTCCATCACGGCGCGCAGGTCCGCGTCGCACCCGTCCATGATGTCGCGCACGGAGATATCGGCGTTGCGCGTCACGCGCACGATGGCCGTCTCGCGCACGCGCCGCTCGCCGAAGAGCAGGGGCGCAAAGTGCGCCACCAGCGGCGCCGTGAGCGCGAGCTTCTGCACGCCGTCGACCGTGAGCCGGAAAAACTTCGGCAGCTGTGTCGTCGGCACCAGCCCCGCGCCGCCGCGCTTGCCCGTAAAGCGCACGAGCACGTACTGCTCGCGGTTGCGCAGAAACGGCAGCGGGTGCTCCGCGTCGAGCACCTGTGGGCTCAGCAGCGGGCGCAGCGCGTCAAACCGCCGCCGCAGCAGCACCTCGTCCGCCTCGTCGAGCCGGTCGAAGTCCAGGATCTCCACGTGCTGCTTTGCCAGCGCCGCCGTCACCCTGCGCCAGAGCGCCTCAAAGTCCTTTTGCTGCCGCGCCGTCTCGTCATAGATCGCACGCAGCTGCTCGCGCGGCGTCAGGCCCGTGATGGTCTCCGTGTGCCACGGCTGCAGCAGCGCCCGGTCGAGCAGACCGCCGACGCGCACCATGTAAAATTCATCGAGATTCGAGCAGTAGATGGACAGAAACTTCAGCCGCTCGTAGACCGGCAGCGTCTCGTCGGCCGCCTCGGCCAGCACGCGGCGGTTGAAGGCGAGCCAGCTCAGCTCGCGGTTCAGAAACAGGCCGGCATAGGCCGGGTCGGGCACCCGGTCGGAAAACAGGCCGCGGCTGTCGCTCTGCGCGGCCATCTGGCGCAGCGCCTGCGCGCCCGGCAGCTCGGCGCCGGAATGGTGGGGCATATCCTCGCCTCCTTGGTTGGCGTTTCACACAATATCAAACCATTATACCCGAACCGCCCCGCATTGGCAATCCCCGCGCAGAAGATGGGCAAAATACTGGTAATCCCGATCCAGATATGGTAAACTGTGCTTGCAATCAAATTGGGAAGGTTTCTGCATGAAACGACAGATCACATGTTTGCTGGCGGTCTGCATGCTCTCTGCGCTCCTGTGCGGCTGCGGCCGGACCGGGAAGCAGACGGCCGGCACCAGGCCCACCGCGCCGGCGCAGACTGCGGCGACCGCCACCGAGGCCCCGGAGCCGAAGACCCTCGGCGACATTCCGGGTATCAAAACGATGATCCGGTGCTACACGGATGCGGACAATACGAATTTCGGCGTGAAATATGATGAATCCCGTCCGCTGCCGAACGGCTTTGACGGGATCGGTAACTGGTATCCGGTGACGAACTACGGCTCTCTGAGCGAGCTGCGTCGGCATGTGCAGCAGTATCTGAGCGATGCGCTGATCGACCGGCTCGCGTTTGGCGAGCAGTTCCGGGAGATCGACGGCCGGCTCTACTTTCGCCGCGGCGGCGTAGGGTATGTCAGCTACAAGGCCGACATGCAGACGGAGGTCCTGCGCTATGCCGAGGGCGACGCGGAATTTGGCGCCAAATGCTATCTGACCTACATCCCAATGTACGGCAGCGGAGATGACTACTGCGGCGATAGTACGTTTATCATCGGCCTGTGTTCCGACGGACGCTATCGCATCCTGGCGGTCACGTCCTGAGCGGCAGCACAGTTTTTCGACTCCGTGGCAAAAAGGTTGCAAATCCGTGGCGGGACTGCTATAATTTTGGCATAGAAAACACGCTGAAATTCTGGAGGTAATATCATGGATGCATTCCGCGTGCTCGAAATCAAAAAGAGCGTTTTTGAAAACAACGACCGGCAGGCAGATCTGCTGCGCGAAGAGCTCAAGCGCAATCACACCTTCCTGCTCAACCTCATGTCCTCGCCCGGCAGCGGCAAGACCACGACCCTCATGGCGACCATCAATGCCCTGAAGGACGATCTGCGCATCGGCGTCATGGAGGCCGACATCGACTCCGACGTCGACGCGGCGACCATCTCCACCAGCGGCGCGAAGGTCATCCAGCTGCACACCGGCGGCATGTGCCACCTCGATGCGGGCATGACGCGCCAGGGCCTCGAGGGCCTCGGCACCGAGAACATCGACCTCGCCATCCTCGAGAACGTCGGCAACCTTGTCTGCCCGGCGGAGTTTGACACCGGCGCCGTGAAAAACGCCATGATCCTCTCCGTGCCGGAGGGCGACGACAAGCCGCTGAAGTACCCGCTCATGTTCTCGATCTGCGACGTGCTGCTCGTCAACAAGATCGACGTCGCGCCGTACTTCAACTTCGACCTCGACAAGTGCATCGAGCGCGTCAGGAAGCTCAACCCGAACATTCAGGTGTTCCCGATCTCCGCGCTCAAGGGCGAGGGTATCGAGCCGTGGGCTGACTGGCTGCGTGCGCAGACGAAGGCCTGGAACGCGTAAAAACCCGCAGATACGAGCAGGGACGCTCCCTGAGGGAGCGCCCCTGCTCAGCTTGTCAAAGGACCTCGTAGAGTTTGCGCCCACAGGCGCAAAGAAAGTCCAATCATTTTCTTCGGCGACATGTGCGTCGAAGAAAATACTGCTCGGCCTGCAAACGTGCGCGCCGTCTGCCTTGGGCGGACGGCGCGTGCGCTGCGGTCAGGCCGCAAACCTCTTTGCCAAAAAGTATTACTTTTTGACAGTCTCAACCGGGACGCTCCCGTCGGAGCGCCCCGGTTTTTTTATACTGTTCAGGCTTTGCACACCGGGCGCACGTATTTGAAAAACCGCGCGCAGTCGTGGTAGAAATAAAACACCCTGTCCGGCGTCAGGTCGAGCCGGTAGCCGCTGGCGGCATAGTCAAAGTCGCGCATGGTCTGCTCGACCTTTGCCTCTACGGCGGCGTTCTGCGTCTCGAAATCGAACGGCCCGTGCTCGAACACGAGGTACTCCCCGGCGGGCACGTCCATGAGCTGCATCTGCGCCGGCACCGGCCCGGCATAGTCTGCGCTCAGGCGCACGCCGTAGGCCTCCGCAAGCGGGATGCCCCAGCTGCAGATGCGCCCCGTCGGCTCGTTGATCCAGGCCATGAGCCGGCCGCTGCCCGCGTCCTCATTTTCACCGCCTGCATCGTCGAGCTTGCCCGGGATGCTCGCAAGCAGGCCGCAGATGGTCTCGCAGTCCTGCCCGGGGATCGCGCTCTGCCGCCGCCAGAAGTCCCAGTAGCCGATGCTCTCATAATTGCGGATGTGCAGGAATTTGTGCGCCGGGATGTGCACGAAATAGGTTTGGACCTCGCCCACGTTTTGTGTCTCGTTCATATCGCCTGCTCCTTCCATCAGATAACAGTCAAACGGCCGCAGGATGGTCTGGAGCACGACGGGGCCAGGCGCGGCCCGGTAGGCGCTGGGGCTCACGCCGTAGGCTTTTTTGAACGCGCGCGCAAAGGCCTCGTTGGAGGAAAAGCCGTACTGCACCGCGATATCGAGCAGCCTCCGGTCGGTGTCGCGCACGTCGCGCAGGGCAAACGCCAGCCGCCGCAGCCGCAGGTAGTCCCGGAGCGTCATGCCGGCCAGCTCCCGGAACCTGCGCGACGTGTAGTATTCGGAGTAGCCGAGCTTTTGTGCCAGCGCGCGCAGGGTCAGCACTTCATCCTGCTGCGCGCGGATGCAGGCATCGATGATGGTGATGATGTCCTGAATGTTTCGGTGCCACTGTGCCATGCTCCATGCCTCCTGACCGTTCGATACGCTGATCTTACCGCAAATGCGCCGCCGCTGCCTGATTCTTGTTGCGCTTTTTTGCGGTGCGGCCGCGCCCAGGCGCGGTCATGTCATAGCTCATGGCCAGCAGCGTCTGGATCTGCGCATCCGGAGCTCCGCTGTCAAGCACGGCGGTGATCCAGTTTTCCTTATTCATATGGTACGCCGGCAGCAGCCCGGGCGCACCCCGTAGGGAGGCAATCAGCACCGGGTCACACTTGAGGTTGAGAATATCGAGCATTTCCCGCTCCGGCAGACCGAGCTTTTCACCCGGCACCTCCATCATCAGCGCAAACCATTTTCGGTTGCCGGGGTGGCGAAACACCTCATGGTTCGGATAGCGCGGCCACGGCCGGTCGGACACGGCATGGTATGTCTCGAGAATGTACTGCTTCCATTCGCTGCGGTTCATGGTCTGCCTCCTTCCGTCACGGGTTGGCCTGCGCCCACGCGCGCACAAAGGCAGCGAACGTGCGCACGAGCGGCTTGCCCTCGCTCTCCGGCGGGATGGCCATGGCGATGGTGCGGTGCGCCGGAGGGTCGAGCGGGCGTACAACGACGTTGTGATGGTCCGAACGCAGCACGAGCTCGTGCGCGATGCAGATGCCCAGCCCGCTCTCGACCATAGAGATCATGGCGTAGTCGTCCGCCGTCTGAAAGCGGATATCGGGGTGCACGTGTGCGGCGTCGAGCACGCGCAGCGCGTCGCGGTTCGTGCTGTCCACGAGACTCACGACCGGCTCCGTACCGAAGGCCGTGATCGGCACGGCGTCCCGGTCCGCCAGCGGGTGCCCCGCCGGCAGCACGGCCAGCAGCCGGTCGCTGCACACGGGCACGATCTCACCCGGCAGCTCGCTCGGCAGCGAGATGAAGCCCATGTCCACCGTGCCGCTGCGCACGTAGGCATCCACCTCGGCGTACGCCCCGTCAAACAGGCGAAAGCGCGCCTCCGGGTGCTGCACCTGAAACTGCTTGATCATCGGCGGCAGCCAGTTGACCGCCACGCTCTTGAATGTCGCGATGCGGATCGTGCCGCCGGCGCGCTCGCGCACCTCCTGAATGCGGCCGCGCAGGTGCGCATCCGCCGCGCACACCTGCTGCACGGCCGGCAGCAGCGCCTTGCCCGCCGGGGTCAGATGCACGCCGCCGCGGTTGCGCACCAGCAGCGGAAAGCCGCAGTCGCGCTCGAGCCCCGCCAGCAGCTGCGTCAGCGCCGACTGGGACACACCCAGCGCCTGCGCCGCGGCCGACACGCCCGCGCACTCCACCGTTTTTAAAAACGCCTCATATTGCCGCAGTGTCACACGCACACGCTCCTTGTCCGAATTTTTCATAAAAAATAAGATTACCTTATATTATACGCACGGGTTCCAAAAAGTCAAGCGCAGAAATTTTTCCTGATATTGCAGAGAAAACGCCGATTTTTGCCCGAAATTATGAAGAAATTGTTGACACGGCGGCGAAAGTGGCGTATCATACACTCATCTTGTTTTTCAGGAAACGATATAAGGTTTCCTAATGAAAGGGGCAAAACATCATGGGCACTGCTTCGAGCGGTGAATGGATCGCCATATTACTGTATTTTGCGCTGGTCATCGGCGTCGGTGTGTATTTCTTCATCCGTGACCGCCATGTGGAGGGCGAGAAGGAGTATTTCCTCGGCGGCCGCAGCATGGGCGGCTGGGTCGCGGCGCTGTCTGCCGGCGCGTCGGATATGAGTGCGTGGGTGCTCATGGGTCTGCCCGGCTCGATCTATCTGTACGGCATCGGCAAGGTGTGGATCGCCGTCGGTCTGGTCATCGGCACGATCTGCGCGTGGGTGTTTGTCGCGCCGCGTCTGCGTCGGTATTCCATCCGCGCGAACGATTCGATCACGATCCCGCAGTTTCTCACCAATCGCTTCCAGTCGAAGAACAAGGGCCTGCAGATCATCTCGGCGATCGTGTTCGTCGTGGTCTACTGCATTTACAGCGCCTCGAGCATCTCGGCCTGCGGCACGCTGTTCAACACCGTCACGGGCATGAGCGCCAAGACGGCCATGATCATCGCCACGGCCATCATCCTCGTGTACGTGTTTCTCGGCGGCTTCAACGCCGTGTGCTGGACGGACTTCTTCCAGGGCATGCTCATGCTTGCCGCGCTCATGCTCACGCCGATCCTCGCGCTGTTCGTCATGAAGGGTGCAGACTTTGTCGCACCGGTCATGGCCGTTCCGGAAAACTACTATAATGTGCTCTCCGGCGGCGGCTTCAACTGGAAGAGCCTGTCGGATATCATTTCCGGTCTTGGCTGGGGCCTGGGCTACTTCGGCATGCCGCACATCCTTGTGCGCTATCTGTCCATCAAGTCCGAGCATGAGATGCGCAAGAGCCAGATCATCGGCTGCAGCTGGATCGTGCTCATTCTGGCCATGTCCGCCGTCGTCGGCCTGATCGGCCGCCAGTTCCTCGGCGAGATCGACAACGAGAACCTCGTCTTTGTGCACATGGTGCGCCGCCTGTTCCCGGCGTTCATCTCCGGCGTGCTTCTCTCGGCCATTCTTGCCGCGGCCATGAGCACGGCCGACTCCCAGCTGCTTGCGAGCAGCAGCGCCTTCGCGTCCGATATCTATAAGCCGGTCATCCGCAAGGATGCCACCGACCATGAGATGCAGTGGGCGGGCCGCATCATCGTCATCCTCATCTCCGTCGTCGCGTTCTTCATCGCGGCTGACCCGAACTGCGGCGGCATCATGGCGCTCGTCGAGTGCGCATGGGCGGGCTTCGGCTCCGCGTTCGGCCCGGTCATCCTGCTCTCGCTCTACTGGCGCCGCCTGACGTATTCCGGCGCGGTCGCCGGCGTGTGCGTTGGCTTCGTGGTCGACGCCGTGTGGTATGCGTTCCTGTCCTCGAGCACCGGCCTGTATGAGATCATCCCCGGCTTCCTGTGCGGCCTGATCGCGGCGGTCATCGTGTCGCTGTGCAGCAAGGCCCCGTCGAAGGAGGTCACCGACCTGTTCGACCGCGCCTTCGAGCCCACGGACTGAACATGCAATCGTTCCCAAAGAGCCGCCCCTCTCCGGAGGGGCGGCTTTTGCACATTTTCGCCGAAATGTCCTGCGTGACACTTGACAGAAGCGCGCAGGACCTGTATTATCTAATGGTAAAAGGAAACGGTATTAGTGAAATATCCATTTTCCACCCGGCCCCGGCCGGAGAAACGGAGCGAACCCTCATGGATTTCTTTGAACAGATCGCGCGCGAACAGGTGCGCGCGATGATCCTCAACCACGCGCGCCGCGAGGACCTCAGCCAGGTCTTCTCGCAGGGCGAGATGCGCCTGCTCGGCTGCCTCAACGCCGGGGCCGACGGCCGCACGGCCGGCGAGCTGAGCACGCTGCTCGACCTGAGCACGGCGCGCATCGCGGCCATGCTCAACAATCTCGAGCGCAAGGGCGCCATCACTCGCGCACGCGACACGGCCGACCGGCGGCGCGTCGTCGTGCGCCTGACCGAGCAGGGCAGAAACGAGGTGCAGACGTCGTTCAACGAGGCGGTCGCGTGCCTGTCGGAGGTCTACCGCCGTATGGGCGAGGCGGACACGCGCGAGCTGCTGCGCCTGAGCGACCGGGCGGGAGCCATCGCCCAGCAGATCTATGAAGAGCAGAAGGAGGACACGCCATGCGGGTACTGAAATACCTGCGCGGGCACATCCCGGCCGTGGCGTTGATCGTGCTGCTGCTCGCGGCGCAGTCGTTCTGCGAGCTGTCGCTGCCGGCGTACACGAGCCGCATCGTGGACACCGGCATCCAGAGCGGCGGCATCGAATACGCGGCGCCCCTCGCACTGACGGACAAGACCATGGACGGCGTGCGCCTGTTTTTGTCAGACGACGACGCCGCGACGGTCAGCGCCGCCTACACGGAGGATAACGGCGTCTGGACACTCAACGACACGGCGCAGCTGCCGGAGCTGGAGCGCATCTTCATCCGGCCGCTGGTCATGTATGCCCGCCTGTCGGAGCAGGGGGCGAACACCGTGCTCGCCCTGCGGCAGCAGATGCAGGGCGGCCTCATCACGCACGAGGAGATCCTCGCGCGCGGCGAGGAGGCCCTCAGCGGCATGGGCACGCTCACCGACAGCGTCCTGCGCAGCGCGGCCGTGCAGTTTCTGAAGACGGAGTACGCCGTCGCGGGGCTGAACGTGGACCACATCCGCAACAGCTATCTGCTGCGCACCGGCGGGAAAATGCTCCTGCTCACGCTCGGCATGATTGCAGCGGCCGTGCTCTGCAACTTTGTCGGCGCGCGGATGTCCGCCGCCATCGGGCGCGACCTGCGCGCGCAGGTGTTCCGCAAGGTGCTGTCGTTCTCGTCCGCCGAGATGGACAAGTTCTCGACGGCCTCGCTCATCACGCGCAGCACGAACGACGTCACGCAGATCCAGGCGGTGTGCGTGCTGATCGTGCGCGTCGTGCTCTATGCGCCGATCATCGGCCTCGGCGGCATCGTCATGGTCGCGCGCACGAAGACCGGCCTCGGCTGGATCATCGCGCTGGCCGTCGCGGCGATGCTGCTGCTTGTCGGCGTGCTCATGAAGATCGCCATGCCGCAGTTTCGCACCATGCAGCAGCGCGTGGACGATGTCAACCTTGTCAGCCGCGAGGTGCTGACCGGCCTGCCGGTCATCCGCGCGTTCCACCGCGAGCGGCACGAGGAGGAGCGCTTCGGCGCTGCGAGCGCGGCGCTCCGGGACACGCAGCTGTTCGTCAACCGGACCATGGCGTTCATGGGCCCGGTCATGACGCTCATCATGTACGGCGTCACGGTCATGATCGAGTGGTTCGGCGCGAAAAGCATCAACGCCGGCAACATGCAGATCGGCGACATGATCGCCTTTTCGACCTATGCGTCGCTCATCATCATGGCCTTCATGATGATCACGATCGTGGCGGTGCTCCTGCCGCGCGCCGAGGTATCGGCCACGCGCGTGGACGAGATCCTGCGCACGCGCGCGAGCGTGCGCGACCCGCGCAGCCCCGAGCCCGTGCCCGCGGACGCGACCGTCACGTTTGACCACGTGTCGTTCCGCTATCCCGGCGCGGAGGACGACGTGCTGCACGACATCAGCTTCACGGCGCGGCCCGGCGAGGTCACGGCCATCGTCGGCTCGACCGGCTGCGGCAAATCGACGCTGCTGAACCTCATCCCGCGCTTTTATGACGCGACCGGCGGCACGGTCAGCATCGGCGGCGTGAACGTGCGCCGCCTGCCCCAAACCGGCCTGCGCGCCATGCTCGGCTACGTGCCGCAAAAGGGCGTGCTCTTCACGGGCGACATTCTCTCGAACCTCGAGTTCGCCGGCGACGTCTCGGAGGCCGACGCCATCCGCGCCGCCGCCACGGCGCAGGCCGAGGACTTCATCTGGTCGCGGCCGCACCACTTCCTCACGCCGGTGGCGCAGGGCGGGGCGAACGTGTCCGGCGGACAGCGGCAGCGCCTGTCCATCGCGCGCGCCATCGCCAAGCACCCGCAGGTGTACCTGTTTGACGACAGTTTCTCCGCGCTCGACTATCAGACGGACGCCGCGCTGCGTCAGGCGCTGGCCAAGCAGACGCACGACGCCACGGTCATCATCGTGGCGCAGCGCCTGAGCACCATCCTGCACGCGGACCAGATCCTCGTGCTCGACGGCGGGCGCATCGTCGGCTGCGGCACGCACAGCACGCTGCTGCGCAGCTGCGAAACTTACCGCGAGATCGCGCTCAGCCAGCTCAGCGCCGCGGAACTCGGAGAGGAGGGCTGACCATGGCGGGCCACAGACGCGGACCGGGCCGCATCCCGGAAAAACCGAAAAACTTCAAGGGCACGATCGGGCAGCTCTTCCGCTATCTCGGGCGCTACCGGCTGGGGCTTGCGCTCGTGCTCGTGCTCGCGCTGGCGAGCACGGCCTTCGGCATCGTCGGGCCGAAAATTCTCTCGACGGCCACGACGGAGCTGGCCACCGGCCTCGGGCGCAAGCTCTCGGGCCTCGGCGGCATCGACTTCGGCAAGATCGGCAAGATCCTGCTGACGGTGCTCGCGCTCTATCTCGTCAGCGCGGCGTGCAGCTTCTTCCAGTCGTGGATCCTTGCCGGCATCACGCAGAAGCTCGCCTACCGCCTGCGCGGCGAGATCAGCAGCAAGATCCACCGCATGCCCATGCGCTACTTTGAGCGCAACACCGTCGGCGACGTGCTCTCGCGCATCACCAACGACGTCGACACCATGTCCTCCGGCATGGCGCAGTCGGTCACGCAGCTCGTCACGAACGTCACCATGCTCATCGGCGTGCTGGTTATGATGCTGCGCATCAGCTGGCTCATGACGCTCATCGCGCTCATCATGCTGCCGGTCACGGGCGTGCTCACGAGCCGCATCGTCAAGCGCAGCCAGCGCTACTTCGTTGCCCAGCAGAAAAACCTCGGCGACATCAACGGCAAGGTCGAGGAGACCTACGCCGGGCACAACGTCGTCTGCGCCTTCAACCGCGAGGGCGCGACGCAAAAGGAGTTTGACGCCATCAACGCGCGGCTCTACCGCTCGGCGTGGAAGAGCCAGTTTCTGTCCGGGCTCATGTCGCCCGTGACGACGTTTGTCAGCAAGCTCGGCTACGTGTGCGTGGTCGTGCTCGGCGGCTCGCTCGCCGCGCACGGCACCATCACGATCGGCGACATTCAGGCATTCATCAGCTACATGTCGAGCTTCACGCAGCCGATCACGCAGCTGGCGCAGATCAGCACCCAGCTGCAGACCATGGCGGCTGCGGCCGAGCGTGTGTTCACCTTCCTTGCCGAGCCCGAGGAGCCGGCCGACCCGGCCCTGCCTGCCCCGGCGGACCACATCCGCGGCGACGTGTCGTTCCGGCACGTGCGCTTCGGCTACGATCCCGAGCAGCCGGTCATCCACGACTGGAGCTGCGACGTGCCGGCGGGCGAGACCGTCGCCATCGTCGGCCCGACCGGCGCCGGAAAGACCACGATGGTCAAGCTGCTCATGCGCTTTTACGATGTGGACGCCGGCACCATCCTCGTCGACGGGTGCGACGTGCGCGACTATGCGCGCGGCGACCTGCGGCGCGCCTTCGGCATGGTGCTGCAGGACACGTGGCTCTTCAAGGGCACGATCATGGAAAACATCCGCTACGGCCGCCCCGAGGCGACGGACGCCGAGGTCATCGCGGCCGCGAAGGCCGCGCGCGCCGACGCCTTCATCCGCACGCTGCCCGGCGGCTACCAGATGGAGCTCAACGAGGAGGCGACGAACGTCTCCCAGGGGCAGAAGCAGCTGCTGACCATTGCGCGCGCCGTGCTGGCCAACGCCCCCATCCTCATCCTCGACGAGGCAACCAGCTCGGTCGACACCCGCACCGAGCAGCTCATTCAGGAGGCCATGGACCACCTCATGCGCGGCCGCACGAGCTTTGTCATCGCGCACCGCCTGAGCACCATCCGCAATGCCGACTGCATCCTCGTCATGCGCGACGGCAGCATCGTCGAGCAGGGCACGCACGCGGAGCTGCTCGCGCGCGGCGGGTTCTATGCCGCGCTCTACAACAGCCAGTTTGAGGACGTGGTCGCGTAAAGCATCACGGCGTTATGACAACCGAAACAGCGCGGGAATTGCGATTCCCGCGCTGCTTTTCTACTCTGGAATCACAATTATGTAAACCGAAAATGAAAATATACAGTTATGGTAACCACATTATGAAAACCGATTGTGCAAAAATGCTTGCAATATCATAAAATATTTTTAGAAAGCAAAATTTATGTAAACTAAATTATGTAAATATATCAACAGGTATGACAGCTCACATACATACAGTTATGACAACAAGATTATGACAACTAAAATAAGTAATAAATATTGATATTACAATATATTTTTATATCTTATTATCGTTATGTAAATAATATTATGTAAATAAAATGCGCAAAAATCTGCCCCGCGCAAATTTCTCGCGCGGGGCAGGGGGGATATGTACGTTTTCGGAGGGCTTTCGGGTGCGCTCGACTGTGGCGTGCCGGATACCGTCCGTTTGGTGCGGCGCGCCGGATGCCGCTTCGTGCACGGTTTGCGCAGGGATATTTCCACTGCGCAGACCGATTCCTGCGTGATTTGGCCGTGCACCATCCGTCCGGCTCTGCGCTGCCCGTGCGTCCGGTTTTCGCGCCCGTTGTGTGCAGGCTTTCGCACCGGGGCTTGCCGGGACATCTGTGCATGTGCGGCCTTACGCGTACTCGACCTTGATGGTGTTCGTGTTGCCGCTGCGGCCGTTGATGATGCCGCCGGTGATGATGACCTTGTCGCCCTTTTCGAGCTGCATCACTTTCCGGCTGACCTGCAGCGCGTGGTAAAACAGCACGTCGGTGCTCTCGTACACCTCGCTCATGACGGGCGTGATGCCCCACGAGAGGGCGAGCTTGCGGTAGGCGCGCTCGTTCGTGGTCAGGCCGATGATGTCCGTCGGGCCGCGGAAGCGCGAGATCAGCCGCGCGGTGCGCCCCGTGATGGAGCAGACGGTGATGACCTTCGCGCCGATGTCGATGGCCATGCCGCACGTGGCGTGGCTGATGGCGTCGAGCGTGTCGTGGATCTCAAACTGCGTCTTGGGGAAGCGCTTGGCGTAGTTGATGTGCGCCTCGGTGTATTCGGCGATGCGGGCCATGGCGCTCAGCGCCTCGACGGGGTGCTCGCCCGCGGCCGTCTCGCCGGAGAGCATGATGGCGCTCGTGCCGTCATAGACGGCGTTGGCGACGTCGGCGATCTCGGCGCGGGTGGGGCGGATGTTGTGCGTCATGCTCTCGAGCATCTCGGTCGCGGTGATGACGCGCTTGCCGAGCAGGCGGCACTTGCCGATGAGCTCCTTCTGGATGCTCGGCAGCTCCTCATACGGCACCTCGACGCCCATGTCGCCGCGGGCGATCATGATGCCGGTGCACTCGGTGAAGATGTCCTCGATGTTATCGATGCCGGGCTGATTTTCGATCTTGGCGATGACGGAGATGTCCCCGCCGCCGTTGGCGCGCAGGAAGCCGTTGAGATCGACCAGATCCTGCCTGCGCGACACGAAGGATGCGGCCACGAAGTCCACGTCGTTTTCGATGCCGAAGAGCAGGTCGCGCTTGTCCTGCTCGCTCAGAAACGTTTGCTTGAGCACCTTGTTCGGAAAGCTCATGCTCTTGCGGTCGGACAGCACGCCGCCGGCGGTGACGCGGCAGACGACGTCCGTGTCGGTCGTGGCGGTGACGGTCAGCGCGATGAGCCCGTCGTTGACGAGCACGGTGTCGCCCGGCTCAAGATCCTGCGCGAGGCCGGCATAGCTCACGGATACGCGCTCGGCATTGCCGGTGACGGGCTCGGTCGTGAACGTGAACGTGTCGCCGCTGTGCAGCTCGATCTTCCCGTTTTCAAACGTGCCGATGCGGTACTCGGGGCCCTTCGTGTCGAGCATGATGGCGATGGGCAAGTCGAGCTCCGCGCGCAGCTTCTTGATGCGGTCGATGCGCACCTGGTGCTCGGCGTGCGTACCGTGGGAAAAGTTCAGGCGCGCGACGTTCATGCCCGCGAGCATCATGGCGCGCAGCGTCTCCTCGCTATCGCACGCGGGGCCGATGGTGCAGACGATCTTCGTTTTTCTCATATTCCGACTCCCTCTCTGAATCCTGCGGTTTACTTTTTTTTCTTGCCGAACCAGCGGCGCTCCTTGCGGTTGCGGCCCTCAGGCTCGTCGTCGGCCGTGGTGATGTTCCGGGCGGCCTCGGCCACGGCGTCGGCGTCAAAGTCCACGCCCATCTCGGCCGCGGTATTGCGCATCTGCTCAAAGAAATCGAGCTGGGCCTTGAGCGTCTGGAGCATCTCGCGCGTGAGCGCAAGGCCGCTGCCGACGCCGGGGTCGATGATGATGCCGGTGTCGTTCGAGGAGAGCACGAGCGGGGCGTAGTCCTTCACGCCGAGCTCGACGCTGCCCATGTTGCGCCACTGCAGCAGGCGCGCGCGGTCGGTGAAGGCGCAGAAGAACGTGCGCCCGTCGTCGGTGCGCACCTTGCCGAACTGCAGGTGCTGCTGACCGTCGGCCGGGGCAGCTTCGCCCTCGGGCCGCTGGGCGGGGAAGAACAGCGGCGCCGCGATCATCGTCGCGGCCAGGCGCTGGAAGTTTTCCTTCGAGGCGTTGATCTTGCACGCGTCGAGCGCGTCGCGCAGCTCCTCGGCCAGCGCGGCACGCATGGCCTGCTCGGGTGTGCGCTCGCTGAGCTCGATGTGGAAATCGGGGTAGGCCACGCGCAGCATGTCCAGCGCGGTGCGCAGGCCCTGCACGTCCTCGTCGGGGCGGTTGTTGGCGGCCACGACGAACAGGCGCGGGCGGTGGTTGGCACTGCGGTCGACGATGCCGGAGGCGTAGAGCTCCTCGAGCTTCGTCTGCACGCACAGGGCGATGCAGTTGGGCGTTTCGCTCGTGGCGGTCACGGCAATGGCGTAGGTCTCGTCGCCGTCCTGCACGGGCATTTTTGCCGCCTCGAGAATGTGCGGGCGGCCAAGGGCATAGGCGGCCTCGGCCTTGTGCTGCTCGCGCTCGGCGTCGGTCATGTCCTCAATGTTGTCCGGCTCCGTGTAGGCGCCGGCGGCCAGCAGCTCGCTGATGGCCTTGCGGCGGATGTCCTGAATGCCGAGCAGCTGCATGGCGCGCGAGCGGTCGGCGGCGACGTGGTCGTACAGATCATTAAAATTGCTCATATGTTTCCCTTCCTGGGGCCCCTGTCTGCCCCTCTGTTTTTCTTTGCCGCTATTATAACACACCCCGCGCCAAATGCAAAGCGCCGATTCGCCGCGGCAGATTGCACAAACATTGCCGCGGGGCGCAAAAAATTTTCTTGCCGCAGAGCACCGGTTTCTCTTTGCAAGCGGCAAAAATGTTGTTATAATGATTTTGTATGAAAACTTGGGTTTCTGCGCCTGTGCGCAGGACGCGGAAATTTTCAAAAAGAGAGGAAGTTACGATATGATTCCACACGGCAAAGAGATCAAGGTGTTCACCGGCTCGTCCAACCCCGACCTGGCGGACATGATCTGCAAGAACCTCGGCATCTCCCTGGGCAAGAGCACGGTCACGGCGTTTGCCGACGGCGAGTGCTCCATCTCCATCAACGAGCCCGTCCGCGGCGTGGATGTGTTCATCGTGCAGAGCACCTGCAAGCCGGTCAATGACAGCCTCATGGAGCTGCTGGTCATGATCGACGCGATGAAGCGCGCCTCCGCCGGCCGCATCACCGCCGTCATCCCGTACTTCGGCTACGCCCGGCAGGACCGCAAGGCCAAGGCCCGCGACCCGATCTCGGCCAAGCTCGTGGCGAACCTGCTCACCGTCGCTGGGGCCGACCGTGTGCTGACCATGGACCTGCACGCTGCGCAGATCCAGGGCTTCTTTGACATTCCGGTGGACAACCTCTACGGTGCGCCGCTGTTCGCCACACACTACCTGCGCCGCTTCGGCTACGGCCGCGAGGACATGGTCGTCGTCTCGCCGGACGTCGGCAGCGTGGCGCGCGCGCGCTCGTTCGCCATGAAGATGGGCCTCGGTCTCGCCATCGTGGATAAGCGCCGCGAGAAGGCCAACTGCTCCGAGGTCATGAACATCATTGGCAATGTCGAGGACAAGACCTGCCTGCTGCTCGACGACATGGTCGATACGGCCGGCAGCCTGTGCGGCGCGGCCAAGGCCATCGTCGAGGTCGGCGGCGCGAAGGAAGTGTATGCCTGCGCGTCCCACGGCGTGCTCTCCGGCCCGGCCATCGACCGCATCAACGACAGCGTCATCGACGAGCTGCTCCTGCTCGATACCATTCCATATCCGAAGAACAAGCCGGCCTGCGACAAGATCCAGTATCTGCCCGTCGCGCCGATGTTCGCCGAGGCCATCAACCGCATCTATGAGGAAATGAGCATCTCCTCGCTGTTTGAGTGATGTTTTTTTCCGATCACGGCGGTGTGCAGTGGCTGGTCGTGTTTCTCGGCAACCCGGGGCTGAAGTATCAGAACACCCGGCACAACGCGGGCTTTCTCACGGCGGACGTCGTGGAAAAGGACTGCGGCGTGCGCATCGACCGGCTGCGCTTTCACGCGCTCACCGCGCAGGCGGAGCTCGGCGGGCAGAAGGTCCTGCTCATGAAGCCGCAGACGTATATGAACAACTCCGGCGAGGCCGTGGCGCCGGCGGCAAAGTTTTATAAGGTGCCGCCGGAGCATATTCTGGTCGTGTCGGACGAGATCCACCTGCAGCCGGGCCGCCTGCGCATCCGCACGAAGGGCTCGGCCGGCGGGCACAACGGGCTCAAGAGCATCATCGCCTGCCTCGGTACGGACGCCTTTCCCCGCATCCGCATCGGCGTCGGCGCGCCCCCGCACCCGGACTATGACATGCCCGACTGGGTGCTCGGCACGTTCCGCGGCGCGGACAAGACCGCCATGGACGACGCGGCCGTGCGCGCGGCCGAGGCCTGCGCGGTCTATATCCGCGACGGGGCGGACCGCGCCATGAGCCGCTTTAACTGAACACCTGTCAGGGGTTTCCCACGTCCACCGGAACCGCCGCAGCCGACCGTGGGGCCATCGCCGCCGGGCCGCGCGCGAAACCGGTCGGGCCGCGGGAGACCCCTGATCTATTCGCAACTGGAGAAAAGGAGGAGCGCATCCCTTGAAAAAACACTGTATCGCCATGCTGCTCGCGGGTGGGCAGGGCTCGCGGCTGTATGCCCTCACGGCGAAGGTAGCCAAGCCCAGCATCCCGTTCGGCGGCAAGTACCGCATCATCGACTTCCCGCTGTCCAACTGCGCCAACTCCGGCATTGACACCGTCGGCGTGCTCACGCAGTACCAGCCCCTGCTGCTCAACCGCTACATCGGCACCGGTCAGGCGTGGGACCTTGACAGCATCGACGGCGGCGTATACATCCTGCCCCCGTATCAGAGCGCGGGGGAGCGCGGGTCGTGGTTTTCCGGCACGGCCAACGCCATCTATCAGAACATGGACTTCATCGAGATGTATGACCCCGACTGCGTGCTCATCCTCTCGGGCGACCATGTGTACAAAATGGACTATGACAAGATGCTCCGCGCGCACGAGCAGGCCGGCGCGGCCTGCACGATCTCGGTCATCCAGGTGTCGATGGACGAGGCCTCGCGCTTCGGCATCATGAACGTCGGGCCCGACGGCTTTATCAACGAGTTTGAGGAAAAGCCCGCCCACCCGAAAAGCGACCTTGCGAGCATGGGCATCTACATCTTCGACTGGAAGGTGCTGCGCCGCTACCTGATCGAGGACGAGGCAGACCCGGACTCCGACAAGGACTTCGGCAAGAACATCATCCCCAAGATGCTCGCCGCCGGGGAAAAGCTGCTGCCGTACCGGTTCGAGGGCTACTGGCGCGACGTCGGCACCATCGTCAGCCTCTGGGACGCGAACATGGACATGCTCTCGCCCACGCTCATCAATCTCTATGACCCGAAGTGGCCCATCCGCGCCAAGAGCCCTATCCGCCCGCCGCACAGCATCGGCCGGCAGGCGGAGGTCGTGCACTCGATCATCACCGAGGGCTGCACGATCGAGGGCCATGTGGAAAACTCCGTGCTCTCGAGCTCCGTCACCGTGGGCGCGGGCGCGCGCGTGCTCTACAGCATCCTGCACCCCGGCGTCGTCGTGGAGCCGGGCGCCGTGGTGGAGTATGCCATCGTCGGCGAGGGCACGGTCGTGGGCGCGGGCGCGCACATCGGCGCGCAGCCCGACGGGACGGACGGCTGGGGCGTCGCCACGGTCGGCCCGGACGTGGCGGTGCCCGCCGGGGGCACGGTCCCGGCCGGGGCCATGATCTATGACGGAGCGGAGGTGCACGCATGAGCGAAGTACATGGCATTGTTTACGCATATCACAGCTCCCCGCGGCTCGGGGACCTGACGCGCTACCGCACGAACGCATCGCTGCCGTTCTGCGGGCGTTACCGGCTGATCGACTTTGCGCTCTCGTCGCTCTCGAACGCGGGCGTGCACAGCGTCGGCGTCATCATGCAGCGGGACTATCAGTCCCTGCTCGACCACCTCGGCAGCGGCAAGGCGTGGGACCTGTCGCGCCGCAGCGGCGGGCTGCACCTGCTGCCGCCGTTCGGCGTGAACACGCGCGGCGACTATACCGGCACGGCCGAGGCGCTCAACGCGGTCATCTCCTATGTGCGCAATATTCCGGAGCCGGAGGTCGTGCTCATGCCGGCGGACATCGTCTGCAATCTCGACCTCGCCGCCGCCATCGCGCAGCACAACGCCTCCGGCTGCGGCATCACGGCCATCTGCCGCGACGGCGCCGTCACCGGGGAGCACCACCGCTACCTCACGGATGACCGCGGGCGCGTCACGAAGCTCATCACGAGCGCGGCGGCCGGCGCGGGCGTCACCTCGATGGAGATCTACATCGTCAATAAGGACGTCCTGCTCGGCATCCTCGATTTCTGCGCGCAGGAAAACCGCTTCCATTTCCACCGCGACGGGCTGTTCGAATATCTCGGCCGCGGCGGCACGATGGACGTGTTCCTGCACCGGGGCTACGCCGTGCGCGTGGACACGGCCGCGGACTATTTTGCCGCCAGTATGGATATGCTCGACCCGTTGTCGCGCGCCTCGCTCTTCCCGGCCGACCGCCCGGTGCGCACGAAAGAGCGCGCGGACGTGAGCACGTACTACGGCGAGCACGCGCACGTGGAAAACTGCCTCGTGGCCGACGGCTGCTTCATCGAGGGCACGGTCACGGACTGCATCCTGTTCCGCGGCGTGCGCGTCGCGCGCGGGGCGCACCTGAGCCGCTGCATCGTCATGCAGGACACCTGCATCGCGGCGGACGCCATTTTGCAGTACGTCATCGCGGACAAAAACGTCCGCATCGGCCCGGCCGTCACGCTCACCGGCTGCGAGGCCCTGCCGATCGTGATCCCCAAGGGCAGCGAGCTCTGACCCCCGACAGACCCAGTAAAGGAAGATTCGATTTTTATGCCAATGACCAATCAGATTTCCCGCGATGAGCTGCGCAGCGCCATTGCCGACAAGCTCTGTGCGCACTTCGGCGTCACGGCCGAGGACGCGACCGACGAGCAGGTCTTTCAGGCCGCAGCCATCGTCATCCGCGAGATCCTCTCGCGCCTGCACACGTTCGACAGCCGCACCGCGCCCGAGCGCGAGGTGCACTACCTGTCGATGGAGTTTCTCATGGGGCGCTCCCTGATGAAGGACGCGTTCAACCTCGGCATCGGCGACGCGCTCACCGGCGCGCTCGAGGACCTCGGCCGCAGCGCGGCCGACATCTTTGAGACCGAGCCGGACGCCGGCCTCGGAAACGGAGGTCTCGGCCGCCTCGCCGCGTGCTATATGGACAGCCTCGCCACCGAGGGCATCCCCGCCACGGGCTATTCGCTGTGCTACGAGCTGGGCATCTTCCGGCAGCGCATCGTCGACGGCCGCCAGACCGAGGTCGCGGACAACTGGCGCACGGCCGCCTCGAGCTGGCTCGTGCCGTGCCATGAGGACACGGTCGAGGTGCGCTTCGGCGGCCGCGTCGAGCCGCACTGGGACGCCTACGGCCATTACCACGGCGAGCTGCGCGGCTATGAGAGCGTGCTGGCCGTGCCGCGCGACATGCTCATCGCCCCGTATGGCGACGGGCGCGTCAACACCCTCCGCCTCTGGGAGGCGCACAGCCCGAACGACCTTGATATGTATCTCTTCGCCGCCGGCAGCTATGTCCAGAGTCTCGAGCAGCGCACGATGGCCGAGGTCATCACGAAGGTGCTCTACCCGGCGGACGACCACATCGAGGGCAAGACCCTGCGCATCCGCCAGCAGTATTTCTTCGTCTCCGCGACGGCGCAGAGCATCCTGCGCGCCCACCGCGCGCGCTACGGCACGGTGCGCAACTTTGCCGAGCACCACGTCATCCAGATCAACGACACGCACCCGACGCTCATCATCCCCGAGCTCATGCGCCTGCTGCTCGATGACGACGGTCTCGGCTGGGACGAGGCGTGGGCCATCGTTACCGCCTGCGTCAACTATACGAACCACACCGTCATGTCCGAGGCGCTCGAGACCTGGCCGCAGGGCCTCATCCAGAGCCAGCTGCCGCGCGTGTGGGAGATCATCTGCGAGATCAACCGCCGCTGGTGCGACGACCTGCGCGCCCGCTTCGGCGATGATGCGCGCGTGGGGCGCAACCTCATCATTGCCGACGGCAGCGTGCACATGGCAAACCTCTGCCTCGCCGCGTGTAAGACCATCAACGGCGTCTCCGCCCTGCACGGGGAGATCCTGCGCCGCGACCTCTTCCGCGACGTCTGCGCGCTCGACCCCAGCCGCTTCACCTATGTCACCAACGGCATCGACCACCGCCGCTGGCTGGCTCAGTGCAACCCCGGCCTGCACGCGCTCGTGTGCGACGTGCTCGGCAGCGACCGCTATCTCCTGCACCCCGAGGAGCTCGCGGGTCTGGAGCGCGTGGCGGACGACTCCGCCGTGCTTGCCCGGCTCGAGGAGATCAAGGCGCTCAACAAGCAGCGGCTGGCCGCGTGGGTGTTCCGCACGGACGGCTTCTCGCTCAACAGCGACGCGATCCTCGACGTGCAGGTCAAGCGCCTGCACGAGTATAAGCGCCAGCTTCTGTGCGCCATGCGCATCACGCAGCTGCAGCTCATGCTGCACGACGACCCGGACCAGCCCTTCCAGCCGCGCACGTTCCTGTTTGCGGCCAAGGCCGCGCCCGGCTACGCCGTGGCCAAGCGCATCATCCAGCTGCTGTGCTCGCTCGCGGCCGATGTGAATGCCGACCCCGTCTGCCGCGGCAGGCTGCAGGTGTACTTCCTGCCGAACTACCGCGTCTCCGCCGCTGAGATGCTCATGCCCGCCGCGCAGGTGTCCGAGCAGATCTCGACCGCCGGCAAGGAGGCCAGCGGCACAGGCAACATGAAGCTCATGATGAACGGTGCCGTCACGATCGGCACGCTCGACGGCGCGAACGTCGAGATGTTCGAGCAGCTCGGCGCGGACAACATGTTCCTCTTCGGTCTGCACGCCGACGAGGCCGAGGCCCTGCGTGCCGCGGGCTACGACCCGCAGGCGTACGTCCGCCGCAGCCCGTGGCTGGGCCGCGTGCTCGAGCGCATGAGCCGCGGCTATGCCGACGGCGAGAGCTATGCCGACCTCGTCAGCAGCCTGCTCTACGGCGGCGACCCGTACCTGCTCCTCGCCGACTTTGACAACTATACCGCCACGCACGAGCGGCTGTATGCGACGATCGCCGACCCCGCCGAGCGTGCGCGCCTGTCGCTCGTCAACATTGCCCGCAGCGGCATTTTCGCCGCCGACCGCGCCGTGCGCGAATACGCCGAGCGCATCTGGGAGGTGCACGCATGAGCGCCTATGTCTGCGTCGTCGGCGCCGTGAATCTCGACATTTGCGGCCGCCCGGAAAAGAAGCTCATCTTCCGCGACTCCAACCCCGGTGCCGTCACGCTCACGCCCGGCGGCGTCGGGCGCAACATCGCGCACGACCTGCGCCTGCTCGGCGTGGAGGTCAAGTTCCTCACCGCCTTCGGCGGCGATTCGCACGCCCAGCTCCTGCGCAACGACTGCGTGGAGCTCGGCATGGACCTCAGCTGCGCGCTCGACGTGCCCGGCGGGCGCACATCGACGTACCTGTACATCACGGACGAGCGCGGCGAGATGCAGCTCGGCCTGTGCGATACGGACATCTCCGCCGCCATCACGCCCGACTATCTGCAGCGCCACCTTGACGTGCTCGACGGCGCGGCCGCCGTCGTGATCGACGGCAACCTGACGGCCGAGACCATTACCTGGCTCGGTGCGCACTGCAGCGCCCCGCTCTTTGCCGACCCCGTCTCCGTCACAAAGGCGGAGCGGATGCGCGCATCACTCGGCGCGCTGCACACGTTCAAGCCCAACCTCACCGAGGGGCAGAACCTCACGGGTGAGTCCACGCCCGAGGGCATCGTGGCGGCGCTGCTGGCGCAGGGCGTGCAGCGCGTGTTTCTCAGCATGGGGGCCGACGGCATCCTCGCCGGCACGTGCGGCGAGCTGGTGCACCTGCCGTGCCTGCCCACCTGTATGGTCAACACGACCGGCGGGGGCGACGCGGTCATGGCGGCGCTCGTCTGGGCGTATCTGCATGGGCTCGGTCTGCGCGAGAGCGCGGCGGCCGCCCTGCGCGCCGGCAAGGCCACGGTCGAATATCCCGGCACGAACAACCCCGACCTTGGCGTGCTCGTCCACGGCTGAGGCGGGTCAAAAACGGCAAAAACAGCAGACTTCCCAAACCGGAAGCCTGCTGTTTTTTCATAGCAGGACAGCAATGCGGTAGACAACTGCCGCCGCACACCATGCGGCCGCGCATGAGCCAATGGCTGCGGCCAGCGTGCCGAGCCGGCTGCCGAGCTCCTGCCGCATGGCCGCCTGCGCCGCCACACACGGTGCGTACAGCGCCGTGAACACGAGAAAGCTCGCGGCAGCGGCGGGGGAGAACACGCCCGGCAGCGCCGCCGTCAGGTCGCCGCCGAGCAGCACGCCGAGCGTGGACAGCACCGTCTCCTTGGCCAGCAGCCCGGTCATGAGCGCGGTCGCGGCGCGCCAGTCGCCGAAGCCCAGCGGCGCGAACACCGGCGCGAGCGCCTGTCCCGCCACGGCCAGCAGACTCTCTCCGGCACTGGCCGCCACGTGCCACGTGGGCGTGAACGTCCGCAGCACCCACACGCCCACGCTCGCCGCGAGAATGACCGTGAACGCCCGCGCGAGAAATTCCTTTGTGCGCACCCACATCCGCCGCAGCACGCTGCGCGCGTCCGGCCAGCGGTAGTCCGGCAGCTCCATAACGAAGGACGCCGCCTCCCCGCGCAGGACCGTTCGGCCGAGGAGTGGGGCCGCCCCGGCGGCCGTCCCGATGCCGAGCGCGTACAGCGCCAGAAACACCACGGCGCTCCGCCCCGGGAAGAACGCGGCCGCAAAGGCGGCGTACACCGGCGCCTTCGCGCTGCAGCTCATGCACGGCGTGAGCACGATCGTCAGCGCCCGGTCGCGCCGCGTGGGCAGCGTGCGCGCGGCCAGCACCCCCGGCACGCTGCACCCAAAGCCCAGCAGCAGCGGCACGGCGCTCTGCCCGCTCAGCCCCAGCCGCCGCAGCGGCCGGTCCATTACGAAGGCCACGCGCGCGAGATAGCCCGTGTCCTCGAGCAGGGAGAGGAAGAAAAACAGCGCCAGGATCACCGGCAGAAATGCTGCCACGCTCCCCACGCCCGCAAACACGCCCTCGCGCACCAGCCCATGCAGCAGCGGCCCCGTGTCCAGCGCCGTGAGCGCGCCGTCGGCCGCGTCCGCGAGCCAGGCGATGCCGCGCGCGAGCAGACGGCTCAGGCATGGGCCGATGACGTGAAATGTCAGGTAAAACACACCGCCGAGCAGCCCCGCCATCGCGGGGTAGGCCGTGTACCGCCCCGTGAGCACGCGGTCGATGCGCGCACTGCGGCGGCTGCCCGGCAGCGCCTGCGGCAGGGTGAAAAACTGCGCCAGCCTGTCCACCTGCGCAAAGCGCGCCGTGGGCAGCGCCTCGTCGCGGGGGATGCCGCTCTCGCGCACCATGCGCGCCGCCGCCTGTTCGGCGGCGGCCGGTGCGCGCAGGGTGCCGCCGTCGTCGAGCCACTGCGCCGCCGCGAACACCGGCGGCAGTCCCGCCGTGTGTGCCGCCGGGGCGAGCAGCCGCGCCAGTGTCCGCACGCAGGTCTGCACCGGCCCCGGCGCCAGCGCGCGCCACGGGTCGGGCGGCGGGCCGTGCGCTGCCTGCGCGGCCGCGCCCAGCAGCGCGTCGAGCCCCTCGCCCAGCGCTGCGCTCACCGGCACGACCGGGATGCCCAGCGCCCGCGCCAGTCCCGCCGTGTCCACCGATCCGCCGCCTGCGCGCAGCGCGTCCATCACGTTCAGCGCCAGCACGACCGGCACGCCCAGCTCCAGCAGCTGCAGCGTCAGGTACAGGCTGCGCGCCGGGCACGTCGCGTCCGCGATGCTGATGACCGCATCCGCTGCGCCGCCGAGCAGATAGCTGCGCGTGACGCGCTCCTCATCCGAGTACGGCCGCAGGGCGTACACGCCCGGCAGGTCCACGAGCGTGATCTCCGGCCGCGCGCGGCACACGCCCTCACTGCGCGTGACGGTCACGCCCGGGAAGTTGCCCGTGCGCGCGTTAGCCCCCGTGAGAGCGTTGAAAAGCGTCGTTTTGCCGCAGTTGGGGTTGCCTGCGAGCGCGAGGATCATGGCCGTGCCTCCTTTTTTCGGATAGCACAGCTTATGCGCAGACAAAAAGCGGTAGACTTGTACACGCGCGGGATGGTAAAATAAAGCCGCGGCAAATGAAAACGCCGCCCGTGATTGGGCGGCGTGCGTTTTGCTGAGATGATGCGATTCCGGGCAGGATGACAGAGCAGCGGGGGCGCTCGAGGGGGCAAAGGGCCCGCCTCGAATGCAATCTGATTGCTGCCTGTGCGCGGATCTATCCAGGCACAGACAGCAAAACGCCGCTCGTGATTGGGCGGCGTGATTCGGTTTTCGCTTCAGCGGAACGTGGCGGCGCAGTCGCAGATGTGCACGTCGATGCCCTTGCCGGCGGCGTACTCATTGAGCTTTTGCATGAGCTTCTCGCGGTTGGCGTTGACGATCTTCGTGGCCAGACGCTGCTTCTGGTCCTGCGACATGGTGCGCAGGATGCCCTTGACGATGCGCGACGAGGCCTCGGGCGTGTTGCAGGCGAGCTTGAGCACGGGGTTGATATTGCCGCTCTGGCTCAGCGCCTCAAGCACGAGCGGGAGCTGGGAATCCAGCTTGTCGGTATAATCCAGGCTTTCGATCCGGAACGTGACTTCAATCATGATGAAAAACTCCTTTGCTAGTACATAACGTGAATGGGAAGCATTATAGCAGAAACTTTTTGCGATTTCCACCGTTCGCGGCAGAAAAATGCTGACAATCTTTCAACGATCCACGTGAGAGGAGACCTTATGTCCGATAACGATCACATCGACGCGCAATGGCTGCGTGCAGCACAGCCTCCGCCGCCTCCGCCGCGCCGCCGCGGCCGCGGGTGCGCCCTGAGTCTGCTGGTACTTATTCTCGTTCTGGCGGGCGTGCTGTTTTATCCGCGTGTGTACGCTTGGCTCACGCCGGTGCCCGCCGTGCAGATCCAGATGGAGTCGTCCGTCCTGCCGGACACGGCGCCGAACTGCGCCGCCAACCCGCGCGTGGCCGCCGTGCTGCACGCGGCGATGCGCGGCCAGACGGACGCCACGGTCTACGACTGCGACGCCGACACGCTCGAGGCCTGCATGGCCGAGCTGCTCGACGACCCGGAGCTCTGGGTGCGCTCCTACCGGTACACGGTCCACGGCGGGCTGAACGCGCACATCACCGTCACGTTCGACTGGGTCTATCCCGACGACGGCCCGGCGCGCCGCGAGAAGCTCGCCCGGACGGCGGACAGCCTGCTCGCCGCCGCTCCGGCGGGGGACTATCCCCGCGCGCTGTATCTCTACGACTGGCTGCTGGAGCACGTGCGCTACGTCTCGTGCGAGACGTATGACCAGACGGCTTACGCCGCTGTCTGCGAGGGGGAGGCCGTCTGCGGCGGCATCGCCGATGCCTATGTCTACCTGCTCGAGCGCGGCGGCATTCCGGCGCGCGTCGTCACGGGCACGTCCCTGTCTGCCGACGGCACGGCTGACAGCCACGCCTGGGTCGCGGCGGAGCTCGACGGCGCAGTCTATTACTTCGACCCCACCTGGGACCTGCAGGACGACGAGAGCGCGGCGGCGCTGCCGGGCTATCTCAGCCACACGTGGTTCGCCCTCACGGCCGAGCGCATGGCCGTGCGCCACACGGCCGAGGACCCCGCCCTCTGGCCGGACAGCCGCGCCAACGCCGATAATTATTACGTCCGCAACGGCTACACGGCGGCGGAGGCCTCCGTCGCCGCGGCGGTAGCCGCCGTGCGCAGTCAGTGGGACGACGGGCGCGCCGTGCTGGAGTTTCGCTGCGAGACACCGGAGGTCTACGCCGGCATGCGCGCCCTGCTCTTCGACCGCGACCGACTCTGGGACGTCTACCGCGCGCTCGGCAGCTATGTGCCCTCGTCCGGCTACCAGTGCGTGGATGACCAGCAGATCATCCGCCTGATTCCAACGCGATAGGGTAAAAAACAGCGCCGCAGCCGGGCAGGCTGCGGCGCTTTGCGTCTATTGTTATTTGCTCTCCTTGTCGGCGTTCATGCTCAGGTAGGCGTTGATGAAGCCGTCGATGTCGCCGTCCATGACGGCCTGAATGTTGCCGTTTTCATAGCCGGTGCGGTGGTCCTTGGCCAGCGTGTACGGCATGAACACGTAGGAGCGGATCTGGCTGCCCCACTCGATCTTGAGCTGCACGCCCTTGATGTCGGAGATCTTCTCGAGGTGCTCGCGCTCCTTGATCTCGGCCAGGCGCGCGCGGAGCATGTTCTTGCAGTTTTCGAGGTTCTGGAAGTGGCTGCGCTCGACCTGGCTGGACACGACGATGCCGGTCGGGATATGCGTCAGACGCACGGCGGACGAGGTCTTGTTGACCTTCTGGCCGCCCGCGCCGGACGAGCGGTACACGTCCATCTTGATGTCCTCGTCGCGCAGCTCGATTTCGCTGTCCTCGGTGATCTCGGGCATGACCTCCACGGCGGCGAACGACGTGTGGCGGCGGCCGGAGGCGTCAAACGGGCTGATGCGCACGAGCCGGTGGATGCCGTTTTCGCTCTTGAGGAAGCCGTAGGCGTTCTCGCCCTCGATCATGATCGTCGCGCTCTTGATGCCGGCCTCGTCGCCGTCGAGATAGTCCATGAGCTTGACGGTGTAGCCGTGGCGCTCGGCCCACATGTTGTACATGCGGTAGAGCATGCTCGTCCAGTCCTGCGCTTCGGTGCCGCCCGCGCCGGCGTGGAAGGTGAGGATGGCGTTGTTCGCGTCATACTCGCCGGTCAGCAGCGTCTCGAGCCGCATGGATTCGAGCGTCTCCTCGAAGGTGTGAAATTCGCTCTCGAGGTCGGGCAGCATCGAGTCGTCGTCCTCTTCGATGGCCATCTCGCACATGGTCAGCATGTCCTCCCACGCGCCGGAGAGCTTGGCGTAGCGATCGAGCTTGTGCTGGAGCGTCTTGATGCGCTTTTGCACGCGCTGGCTGTTTTCGGTGTCGTTCCAGAAACCGTCCTGCGCGCTCTCCTCCTCGAGCTTTTCGACCTCGTTGCGCGCCTCGTCGAGATGCAGCGCGCCGCCCAGATCGTCCAGCGCCGGGCGGAGGTTGTTGAGTTTGTTCTTGTATTCCTCAAATGCAATGGATGCCATACGTTGAATCCTGCCTTTTTTCAGTCTAACTTACTTATTATAATCAAAAACACCGCGCTTGTAAAGCAAAACCGCGCTCATTCGGCCGCGGCCTTCGGCTGGATGGACTCGTCGTTGACGATCCAGTTTTGTACGTCGATGATCTCGATGCCATCGTCGCCGATGCGGTTGACGACGCGCGTGATGCCGGAGTTGATGATCATGCGGCGGCACATGGCGCACGAGGTCGTGTCGTGCAGAAGCGCGCCGGTGGCGGCGTCGCGCCCGACGAGGTAGAGCGTGCCGCCGATCATGTCGCGCCGGGCGGCGGAGATGATGGCATTGGCCTCGGCGTGTACGCTGCGGCACAGCTCATAGCGCTGGCCGCTGGGGATGTTGAGCTGCTCACGGTTGCAGTAGCCGAGCTCGGAGCAGTTGACGCGCCCGCGCGGCGCGCCGTTGTAGCCCGTGGAGAGGATCTCGTCGTTCTTGACGATGATCGCGCCGTATTTGCGCCGCAGGCAGGTCGAGCGGTCGAGCACCGCGTCGGCGATGTTGAGATAATATTTGTCCTTGCTCATGCGCTGGTCCATGACGGACGCGCCTCCTTCGCATAATTTCCTATTTTATATCATATCGGAAAAGCCCCGCCGCGTCAAGGCCCGCACTGGTATTCTGCGCGCGGGTGTGCTATACTGTCCGGCAGGTGACGCTTATGAAAGAAAACTATCAAAAGCAGCTCGACGCGCTGCTCGCCACCCTCCCGCCGGAGGGCAAGCCGTGCCTGCTGCTGCAGAGCTGCTGCGGTCCGTGCAGCAGCTACGTGCTCGAGTACCTCACGCGGTATTTTCGCGTGACCGTGCTGTATTATAACCCGAATATCCAGCCGCGCAGCGAGTATGACCGCCGCCTCTACTGGCAGCGGGAGCTGATTCGTCAGCTCCCGACGCCGGAGCCGGTGGAGCTGCTCGCGTGCGACTATGACGGGCAGCACTATATTGACGCCGTCCGCGGCCTCGAGCGCGAGCCGGAGGGCGGTGCGCGCTGCACGGTGTGCTTCCGTCTGCGCCTGGAGGAGACGGCGCGGCAGGCGCGCGCGCACGGGTTCGACTATTTCGGCACGACGCTCACCGTCTCGCCGCACAAGGACGCGCAGCGGCTCAACGCCATCGGCGCGGAGCTGGCACAGCAGTACGGCGTGCGCTGGCTGCCGTCGGACTTCAAAAAGCGCGAGGGCTATAAGCGCAGCATTGAACTCTCGAAGCAGTACGGCCTCTACCGGCAGGAATATTGCGGCTGTCTGTACAGCAAACCGGTTGACAACGCGGCGGCGGTGGAGTAGAATAACCGCCGTCACAATTTATCATGCGCAGGTGCCATACCCCTGCGCGCACAACGTGTGCAACGAAAAAAATGGGAGGAATTGAATTATGCACATCACCACGAGAAAGCTGGCCGCTGCGGCGGTCACAGGCGCGGCCTATGCCGCATTGACGATGCTTCTGGCGCCGATCAGTTACGGAGCGATCCAGTGCCGGGTCTCGGAGGTGCTGTGCATTTTGCCGTTTTTCATCCCCTGCACGGCGTGGGGCCTGTTCGCCGGCTGCGCGATCGCGAATCTGCTGAGCGCGGCGGGCATTTTTGACGTGGTCTTTGGCTCGCTCGCAACGCTGCTGGCGGCGCTGTGCACGGCGTGGCTCGGCCGCGGCCGCGGCGCGCAGTCGTGGGTGCGGTGCATCCTCGCCGCGCTCATGCCGGTCGTGTTCAATTTCGTGCTGGTCGGCGCGGTGCTCACGTGGTCGCTCACGGACGCCGTGTTCCCGCACCTGAATGCATCGTTCTGGGTCTTCGGCGGCCAGGTCGCGCTCGGCGAGATCGCCGTGCTCGGCGTGCTGGGCCTGCCGCTCATGCGCCTGCTGCCGCGCAATCCGAAGTTCCGCGAGATCATCCGCAGCTATCAAAAGGAGTGACGGAGCATGGACCGTTCCAGCGGTATCCTGCTGCCGGTGTCGGCCCTGCCGGGGCCGTGCGGCATCGGCGACCTGGGCAAAGACGCCCGGGATTTTATTGACTTTCTCGCTGCCGCCGGGCAGCGCTATTGGCAGATCCTGCCCCTCAACCCGCCGGACGGCGCGCACTCGCCGTACCTGTCGGCCTCGACGTTTGCCGGCAGCACCGACCTGCTGTCCCCGGAGCCGTTTATTGCGCGCGGCGCGCTCACGGCCGATGAGGTGCGCGCCATCGCCTGGGGCAGTGATCCCATGCGCGTGGACTACGCGCGCGTGCACGCGGGCAGGACCGCGCTCTGGGACGCGGCGTTCGCGCGCGAACGGGACGCTGTTGTGCCCGCGCTGCGCGCAGCGCTCGCGGCCGAGCCGTGGCTGCGCGACTACTGCCTGTACATGGCTCTGAAGGAAGAGCAGGGCGGCGCGCCGTGGTATGCCTGGCCGCAGCCCCTGCGCGACCGGGACGCTGTCGCGCGCGCGGCCGCGGCTGAGCGGCTCGACGACCGCGTGCTCCTACACGCCTACCTCCAGACGGAGTTCACCCGCCAGTGGGACGCGGTGCGCGCCTACGCCCATGCGCACGGCGTGCGCATCATCGGCGACCTGCCCATGTACGTCGCGCCCGACAGCGCGGACGTCTGGGCGCAGCCGGCGCAGTTCTGCCTCGACCCGGACGGGCAGCCGAGTGCCGCCGCCGGTGTCCCGCCGGACTATTTCAGCGCCGACGGCCAGCTCTGGGGCAACCCGCTCTATGATTGGGATGCCATGCGCGCGGACGGCTTCCGGTGGTGGAAGGAGCGCATCCGCGGCGCTGCAAAGCGCTATGATGTGGTGCGTATCGACCATTTCCGCGCCATTTCAAGCTACTGGGTGGTGCCGCGCGGCGAACTGACCGCCCGCGGCGGCCACTGGGCGCCCGGCCCCGGCCCGGCGTTGCTGCAGGCGCTGCACACGGCAGCGCCGGAGCTGCAGCTCATCGCCGAGGACCTCGGCACGATCGACGACGATGTGCGCCGCCTCGTCGCGCGCTCCGGCTGCCCGGGCATGCGCGTACTGCTGTTCGGCTTCGACCCCGGCGGCACATCCGAGCACCGGCCCGACCGCGTGCGCGCGCACAGCGTCTGCTATGTCGGCACGCACGACAACGCGCCCGCCGCCGCGTGGGCGGCGCTCGGCGGCGCGGACGCCGACTATGCCATGCGCTGCCTCGGCGTGTACGACGTCGCGCGCCTGCCGGAGGCGCTGCTGCGCGCCGGCATGGGTTCGCGCGCGGAGCTGTTCATCGCGCAGATGCAGGATGTGCTCGGCCTCGGCGCCGAGAGCCGCATGAACACGCCCGGCACGGCTTCCGGCAACTGGGTCTGGCGGCTGCTGCCCGGTCAGGCGGACGCGCCGACGGCCGCGCGCCTGCTCGCGCGCACACAGGCGGCCTGCCGCATATAAGTCAAAAAAGGAGCGGACACCGCGATCGGTGTCCGCTCCTTTTCTATGCAGTTCAGACGATCGCGCGCACCTGCTCGATGAGCGCGCCGTAAAACAGCCGGTACCCCGCCTCCGACAGGTGGATGCCGTCGTCCGCGTTGAGCGCGCGGGGGTCGCCCCTGTCGAGAAAGCACTCGCGCGGGTCCACGCACGGCACGTTCAGCTCGTCGGCGATGGTGCGCACGAGCCCGGAGTAGCGCTCCTGCGTGCGGTAGATGCGCCGCACGTCGCCCAGCCACTGCATCACGCCCGCGGCGCTCGCGCCGTTGTGGTCGATGCAGGCGAGGTACTTCACCTCGTCGATGGGCGGCAGGGTCGTGAAGATGGGGCGGATGCCGGCCTCGCGCAGCATCTGTACGATGGCCGCCATGTTCGCGCGGAATTCGTCCGCCAGCACCACGGGGTCGTGATGCTGCTCCGGGTGCGCGGCCACGTCGGGCCAGTTGTAGTTGCAGTCGTTGCCGCCGTATTCCACAAGCGCCCAGTCATAGCGGTGGCCGCGGGCCAGATCGCGCTGCACGAGCGTGACGCCCTTGCGCGAGGTCGCGCCGAAGACGGACCTGTTCGTCACCTCGGCGTGCAGCCCGGCGAGCGGGGCCTCGAACAGGTCGGTGTGAAAATGATACCGCAGCTGCGCGTCCGGCAGCGTGCCCTTCATCAGCGAGTCGCCGAATACGGCGATGCGCAGCGTCTCTTCCATCGCGGGTGCCTCCTGAAACTTTGGTTACTTCATCATACCGGGAGACACTTAAAGAATTATTAGAAATTTGTAAAGAAATCGCGGCGATCGGACAGATCGCCGCGATTGGCAGTTTCGGCAGATTTATTTCCACAGCGCCGGGGGATACGTCCCGTCGGCGTGCAGGGCGTGCAGCGCCGCGACGACGCCGGGCTTGTCGTCCTGATACGTCAGGCCGAACCAGTGCTCGTCCGTCTGCAGCACGCGTGTGCTGACGCGCCCCTGCGCCGTGAGCGCGTCCATCATCACGGGCAGCAGACACTCGCGCTTCTCGTCGCCGGGGGCGAGATCGCGCACAAAGGCGTCAAAATACTGCGCCATCACGTCCAGCATCGCCGGGTGATAGCCCCACAGGTTCATGCTCACGATCGCCTCGGGGTCGAGCACGACGCCCGCGCCCGCGTCGGACGTGTCGCGGATCGTGCCGTCGGCGCCCAGCTGGATCTTGTAGGTCTCCTGCACCTTGCGCAGCAGACCGTTTTCCGTCGCGCACACGCCGCGCGTCACGGTGCCGAAGGGGCTCACGGTGTTCTTCAGCCGGTAGCCGACCATGGCGGCGTCCTGCGCGCCGTGCAGCTCCGGCAGCGCGGCGGCAATGGCGTCGATGGCGCCGCGGCCGTAAAAATCGTCGGCGTTGATGACGGCAAAGGGCGTCCGGATCACATCGCGCGCGCACAGCACGGCGTGCACGGTGCCGAGCGGCTTGCTGCGCTGCGCCAGCTCCGGCCGCGCCGCGGTGAAGCGGTCCGGCGTCTGGAACGCGTAGTCGATGCGCATGCCGGTGCGCTGCTCGATGCGGTCGCCGAAGAGGCCGCGCACGTCCTGCAGCATCTGCGGCTTGATGATGAGCACGATGCGGTCAAACCCGGCGCGCAGCGCGTCGTAGATCGCGTACTCCATCAGAATCTCGCCGTCGGGGCCGAGGCGCTCGATCTGCTTGACGCCGCCATAACGCGAGCCGAGACCGGCCGCCATCACTACCAGAGTCATATCCATGTAGATAACCTCATTTTGTCATAGAGTATCACACAGCATAGCACAACCCGGCCGGAAATGTCAAATCCGGCACGGCCCCTTAAATTCCCGCCGCCTGCAGCCCGTGCTCTTGCAAAAACGGGACGGGTGGGGTACAATCTGCTTCGACAAAGGTTGTCATAATTCCCATGAAGGAGGACGGGCGCGCATCCCGGCGCACCCGGATGAACGATGAAGCGGATCTTATCTTTCTTTCTCACGCTGGTGCTGACGGCGGCACTGCTGTGCCCGGCGGCGCTGGCGGTGAACGAGACTGCCGCCAAGGACAGGGACTGGGTGTACATCACGCTCGACCCCGGCCACGGCGGCGACGGCGCGGGCGGCAACGATCCCGGCGCGGACAACGAAAAATATGGGTACCAGGAGGCGGATCTTGTGCTCAAGATCGGCCTGTACTTAAAAGAGGAGCTCGAGACCTACCGCAATGTCCACGTGGACATGACGCGCTCGGACAGCTACGGCACGCGCTATACTCCCCTGAGAGAGGTGAAGCAGCGCGTGGACTTCGCGGCCGAAAAATGCTCCGACCTGCTCGTGAGCCTGCACCTGAACTCTGCCGGCAGCAATCAGTCCGTGCACGGCGGGCTGATCCTTGCCAGCAACGGCAACTATGATCCCGACTGCGCGAAGGTCATCGACGCCGTCGGTACGAATATTCTCGCGCAGCTCAGCCGGCTCGGCATCGACACGAGCCGCGGCCTCGTCAAAGAGGGCTCGCACGACGGTACGACCTATCCCAACGGCAAGCTCGCCGACTATTACGGCATCGTCCGCTACGGCCAGCTCCGGCACATCCCGGCCATGATCGTTGAGCACTGCTTCGTCAGCAGCAACAGTGACTGCGAGCAGTTCCTCTCGAGCGATGCCAAGCTCCGGGCCATTGCGCAGGCGGACGCGCGCGGCATCGCGGCCTATTACGGCCTTGAGAAGAAAGACTCCGGCGAGGTCGATGTCGAGCCGCTGTTCCGCGACTGCCGCAGCCACTGGGCGAAGGACTATGTCAACCGCGCCGCGGACGCGGGCTGGGTCAACGGCGTGGGAGGCGGCCTGTTCCAGCCGGACGGCACGCTCACGCGCGCCATGTTCATGACCATGCTCGCGGGCCTCTCGGGCGTGGACGAGGCGGACTATCCCGGCAGCCGGTTTCCGGATGTGTCGGCGGCGCAGTGGTATGCCCCAAGTGTGACCTGGGCCGCGTCGGAGGGCATTGTCTCCGGCACGGACGACGGGCGGTTCCTGCCCGACCGGAACATCACGCGCCAGGAGATGGCGCAGATCATGGCCGGCTACCTCGCCTGGAAGGGCGTGGACACGCACCCGACCGCCGATCCTTCGGCCTACAACATTCCCGACCGTGCCGACATCGCCCCCTGGGCGCTCGACAGTGTCTGTTTCTGCTATGAAAAGGGGCTGCTGTCCGGCGGCGACCACGGCTTTGCTCCGCTGGACAATGCCACGCGCGCGCAGGCGTGCGTCGTGCTGTGCGGGCTCAATGACTTTCTGCGCAAGACCGAAGGTTGACTTCCTGCGCTTTCGGGGTATAATAAGGTCAACATACTGTCGAAATGGAGGAATCCACCACTATGAGTGACAATCACACCCACACGGAAACACCCGAAAACTGCACGCACGACTGTTCGACCTGCGGCGAGGCCTGTGCCCAGCACGAGCCGGAATCCCTGCAGCAGCCGCTGCGCCCCGGCTCCCGCGTCGATAAGGTCATCGCGGTCGTGTCCGGCAAGGGCGGCGTTGGCAAGAGCCTCGTGACGAGCCTGCTCGCCTGCGAGATGCAGCGCCGCGGCCATCAGGCCGCCGTGCTCGATGCCGACATCACCGGCCCGTCCATCCCGCAGGCCTTCGGCGTCCACGGCGGCGCCATGGGCGGCGAGGACTTCCTGTATGCCAACCGCACCCGCACCGGCATCGAGATCATGTCCATCAACCTCCTGCTCCCGAACGAGACCGACCCCGTCGTCTGGCGCGGCCCGGTCATCGCCGGCGCCGTGACCCAGTTCTGGACCGACGTCCAGTGGGACAACGTGAACTATATGTTCGTCGACATGCCTCCCGGAACGGGCGACGTGCCGCTGACGGTGTTCCAGTCCCTGCCCGTGGCGGGCGTGGTCGTCGTCACGTCCCCGCAGGAGCTCGTCGGCATGATCGTCGACAAGGCCGTCAACATGGCCGACATGATGCACGTGCCCGTGCTCGGCATCGTCGAGAACATGGCCTACTACACCTGCCCGGACTGCGGCAAGCAGCACGCCATCTTCGGTGAGAGCCACATTGAGGCCATCGCCGCCAAGCACGGCATCCCCAACACGGCCAAGCTGCCCATTGACCCCGCCATCGCGGCGGCGTGCGACGCGGGCAAGATCGAGGACGTGCAGGGCGACTGGCTCAGCAGCCTCGCCGACGCCATCGAGGGCAAGTAATTTTCATTTGGAATCGAAAAAACCGCTCTGCAAAATGCAGAGCGGTTTTTCAGCGTCAAGCAATTTTCCACAGGAATCCGTGCGGCATTGCCGGAACCATACCCTTATGCGTCATGGCAAAGGGAGCGGGGCCGCGGGGGAGTTCGTGGGGGTAAGGCGTGCCTCAAAAGCCTCGCAGAGTTTGCTGCCCGCAGGCGGCAAAAAAACTCCAATCATTTTCTCTCGCGACATGTGCGTGAGAGAAAATACATCTCAGGCTGCCAGTGTGGAATTTGTCCGTCGCAGGCGGACAAATTCTGCGCGCAGCAGACTGTAAGCCTTTTGTCGAAAAAACCCGCAGGTTTTTTCGATTCTTTCACCATTTGTTGATGACCTTCTCGGCGAAGCCGGGGAGGTCTTTGACATTCAGTACCGTGCCGTCGTCGAGCACGGCGCGGCCGTTGAAGACACCGAACACCTGATGCTGGTCGGACTTGATGAGCCCCACGTCCGAGCAGCTCGCGCGGTCGAGCACGGGGGTGTAGTCCATCTCGAAGCGGCCGTCGTCGCTCGTGAAGGTCCAGGGCCGCATGTAGTCCGGCGTGGCCTTGCCGCCGTCACCGGGGATGTGGAAGGTGACCTGACTGAGCTTGTGCGCCCGGCCCTTGTAAAAGAGCATGTTCTCGCTCGCAGCGCTCGTGTTGCCGAAGCCGTAGCCGATGTTGAAGCCGAACGGCTCCCCGTCCACGAGACCGGAGGCGCTGCCCCAGTACCACGTGTTTTTGTACGTCCACACGCCGCGGCCCCAGTCGAGCACGGCGAAGCTGTCCGCCGGGTCGAAGGTATATGTGCGGTTGTGGTAGCCGTAGGTCACGGTGCCCTCGGCGCGCATGCAGTTGATCTTCTGGTTGTAGTAAAAGTGCTTGTCCTTGTCAAAGGGCGTGGCGATGACCATGGACTCGGCCGGGATGTCCGTGAGCGTCACCTTCGCGTACAGCGAGCCCTCGGGGCCGAAGTTTTTCATCTGCGCGATGAGCACGCGGCGGTCGCCCTCGTTCTTGAAGAGGATGCTGTAGTTCCGCCCGGCGCTGTGCACATCGCCGGTCTCGCTGCTCTCGGGCAGGCCGACCCTGCCGTTGGTGAAGGCCTTCATCGGGCTTTTCGTGATCTCCCACCCCTCGTCGAGGTTGAGCAGGGAGATGGAGTCGAGCCCCATGTAGCTGTTGTCCGCGATGGTCAGGGCCAGGGCAAAGTGGCCGTTGTTGATGCAGTAGTAGTCCCATTCCTTGATGCGCAGCTTGTTGGCTTTGATGTCATCCCGGCGGTAGACGGGTAGCAGGGACTTCGCATAGCCGGGTTCCGTCAGGTTGCCGCTCGCGTCGAGCAGGGGGCGGCGCTCGGTGATCTCGTGCTGATTCATGCTTCGCGCTCCTTTTTGATCTGCCGGATGTCCCGTCCCACGAACGGGAGCGTCTGGTATTCGCCCTCGATGCGCGACAGGATCTGCGGCGTGTATTTTTTCTGCAGCTCCTCGTTGGAGCAGTTCGTGCTGATGATGGTGGCTTTCTTGCGCGTCAGGCGCGTGTTGATGAGCGTGTAGAGCGCGCTCGTGGAATAGGCCGTGATCATCTCGGTGCCGAGATCGTCGAGGATCATCAGGTCGCAGCCGAGATACTGCTCCACGCGCTGCGCGGCGGCCTCGCCGTCGGCGCTGCTGCGCTGGAACTTTGCGCACTCGAACGCGTCGAGCGCGGTGGCGGCCGTCTCGTAGGCGACGGCGTAACCCGCGCCCGCGACGACGCGCGCGATGCACGCCGACAGGTATGTCTTGCCCAGCCCCGTGCCGCCCTGCAGCAGCAGGTTCATCGTTCCGGGACGGAACGTCTGCGCAAACGTGCGGCAGACCTGAAACACGCGCTCCATCTTCGGCCGCGCGCTCTCGTCGTAGAGCGTCAGGTCGAAGTGCTCAAACGACTCGTCGCCGTGCTGCAGCAGGCGGCTGAGGTCGCGCGTGAGCTCGGCGTTGTAGCGCCGCAGCAGGCACTCGCACGGCTGCCCCTGCACGTAGCCTGTGTCATGGCAGCGGGGGCAGGAATAGATATCGTCGGTATAATCCACCGGCAGGTGGTACGCCGTCAGCAGCTCGGCGCGCTGCGCCTGCGTGTCGAGGTTCGCGCGCTCGAGCGCGCGCAGCTCGTCCGTCGGGTCGCTGCCGTGGCGCATCGTCAGGCCGACGAGCGTGATCATCTGCTGCTGTAGCGTCTGGTCGAGCGCGCGCAGCCCGGGCACGCGGCGGTACGCGTCGTCCACGCGGCGGCGGTGCTCGCGCTCATTTTCCGCGCGCTGCTGCGCGATCTGCTCGCGGGCGCGCGCCAGATAGATCCCATTGCGGGCCATGCCGGTCCCTCCTTAGGTGTTGGCCTGCTCCATCTTGCGGAGCAGCTGTTCCACGCGGTCGAGATCGTCGCGCTCGGCCGCCGGTGCGGCGGTATTCGCCGCGCGACGCTTGCCCGCTGCGCGCGGGTCGCCGGTCTCGATCTCCTCGGGCGTGTGCAGTCCTTTTTCGTGCCAGCTCATGAGGATGCGGTTGAGGTACGCCCACTTGCGCGCCCCGGTCGCCACGACCGTGCGGTCGTATGCCTCGGCGATGGCGTCGCAGCCGAAGCCCATGTCCAGCCAGCTGGCGATGTAGCCGCGCTCGGTGCGGCTCGGCGCGCGGTCGTGGATCTCCAGCACCTGCAGCACCTGCTGCACCAGCTCCTGTCGCGCCTGCTTGCGCTGCAGATATTCCTCCGCCTGCGCCGTCGTGTGGATCTCCTGATCGGCCCACGCGTAGGCCTCCTTTTCGATCCGGCGCATCGTCGGCGTGCCGGCGTGGCCGCGCTCGGCGCGGTATTCCTGAAACACGTAGTGGATCAGCTCCATGAGCACGTCGGCCGGGAGACCCAGATAGTCCCGCAGGCCCAGGAGCATGTTCATCTCGGGCGTTGTGAGCTTGCGGCCGTAGAGCTGCTCGGCCTCGCGGCGCACGGTCTGCATCGGCTCGTCGCTGAGCATCCGGCTGGCAATGTCCTCGGCCGTGTACTGCGGCAGCTCAGCCGCGGGCACGAGCTTCGGCTCGGCCGTGACCGGCTTGTCCGCCGGTACGGGGGCGGCCCTCCCTGCGGCGGAGACGAGCCCGAGCGCGCACAGCCGCTCCATCGTCTGGCGCAGTTCGCGCTCGGTCAGGCCGATGCTCTCGGCGGGAAACGGCTTTCCGCCGGCGCGCAGCAGCGCCAGATATGTCAGGGCGCAGCGCCCGTCTTTTTCTCGCAGCAGCTTGTCCACTTCCTCGACCGGCAGCGACAGACACACCGGCCGCGACAGCGTAAATTCGGCTCGATCCATGCAATTACCCCTCGGGTCACTAGAAATTCATGATAGGTTCACATTATAGCATGAAAATTGACTTGTAGCAAGAGCGCCTGCTGTGCTATAATGCTATATGTATGACTATAACTGGGAGTGGGTCTATGCTGGAACTGCTGGCGCCTGCGGGCAACCTCGATGCCGTCATTGCGGCGGTGCAAAACGGGGCGGACGCGGTGTATATGGGCTTTGGCGACGGGTTCAACGCGCGCCGGAGCGCCGATAATTTCACACAGGAGTCGTTTGCCAAGGCCGTGCGCTACTGCCACATCCGCGGCTGCAAGGTCTACGTCACGCTCAACACCCTCGTGGGCGACCGCGAGATGGACGCTGCCGCCGCGCTCGCGCAGCAGGCGTCGGACGCCGGGGCGGACGCGATCCTTGTGCAGGATCTGGGCCTCGCGCGCGTGCTGCGCGCCGCCCTGCCGGACATTCCGCTGCACGCCAGCACGCAGATGAGCATCCACAATCTCGCCGGGGTCGAGGCCGCGGCCGAGATGGGCATCACCCGCGCCGTGCTCGCGCGCGAGCTCTCGCTCGAGCAGATCCGCTTCATCTCGCAGCACGCGAGCATTGAAACCGAGGTGTTCGTGCACGGGGCGCTGTGCTTCTGCTATTCCGGCCAGTGCTATATGAGCGCGCTCATCGGCCGCCGCAGCGGCAACCGCGGCGCCTGCGCGCAGCCGTGCCGCATGCAGTACAGTATGGGCGGCCGCATGGACGAGTACCCGCTGAGCCTGCGCGACAACTGCCTGGCAGACTACTTGCAGCAGCTCGCCGACGCGGGCGTCGCCTGCGTGAAGATCGAGGGCCGCATGAAGCGGCCGGAGTACGTCGCCGTGGTCACGGACGTGTATGCCCGCTGCATTCATGAGCACCGCGTGCCCACGCCGGAGGAAAACGACCGGCTCGCGCTGGCGTTCTCGCGCCAGGGCTTCACGCAGGGCTACCTGCTCGGCAAAAAGGGGCCGGACATGCTCGGCACCCGCGCGGCCGAGCCCGACCGCGAGGCCGAGAAGATGTTTACCGCCGCGCGCAAGGCGTATGCCGACGGCGAGCGCCGCCGCGTGCCCGTGAAGTTTTATGCCAAGGTGCAGAGCGGCGAGCCGGTCATGGCCGCCGTCATGGATGCCGAGGGGCACCGCGCCGTGCTCACCGGCCCCGTGCCGGAGCCCGCGCAGCGCGCGCCGCTGACCGCGCAGAGCCTTGCCGACCAGTTTGCCAAAACGGGCGGCACGCCCTACTATTCCACTGGCACCGATAGCCGCATCGACCCGGACCTCTATCTCCCGGCGGCCGCCGTCAACGACCTGCGCCGCCGGCTCATCACCGGCCTGAAGGAGGAGCGCGCGGCCCTGCCCGAGCGGCGGAGCCTGCCGCTGCCGCAGCTCCCGGAGGGGAAACGCTATTTTGCCGACCCCGCGCTCATCGTGCAGGTGCATCAGGCCGAGCAGCTCACGCAGGAGCTGGCCGCGCTGCGCCCGGCGTATGTGTACGTGCCGATTGAGATCCTTGACACGGATTTCCCGCGCCTCGCCCCGTTTCTGGAACAGGGGGCGCAGGTCGCGGCGGTGCTGCCGCGCGTCATCACGGACGATCAGGCCGAGGACATGCACGCTATGCTGGGGCGCGCCGCCGAAAACGGCGTGCAGGAAGCGCTCGTCGGCAACATGGGGCACATCTTCTTCGCCCGCCGCGCCGGTATGCGCGTGCGCGGCGACTTCGGGCTCAATGTCTTCAACTCCTTCACGGAGGAAGTGCTGCAGCAGGCCGGTCTCGTGAGCGCGACGGCATCGTTTGAGCTGCGCGTGGCGCAGATCCGCGACCTCGCCAAAAGCATCGACACGGAGATGATCGTCTACGGCCGCCTGCCGTGCATGATCACCGAGCAGTGCATCATCCGCAACAGCGCGGGCCGCTGCAACTGCAAGGTGCCCAACAATCTGGCCGACCGGCGCGGGGCGCTGTTCCCGGTGCTGCCGGCGTTCGGCCACCGCAACCAGATCTTCAACGCGCACAAGCTCTACCTCGCCGACAAGCATGAGGACTATGAAACGGCGGGGCTCTGGGGCGTGCGCCTCATGTTCACGACCGAGACGCCGCATGAGTGCGTCGCGGTCACGCAGAGCTATCTGGGCCTGACGGATTACCGCCCGAACGGGCTGACCCGCGGGCTGTATTATCGGGGCGTGGAATGACCCGCCCGGGAGGAACGACCATGAACTGGATCCTTGCCTCCGGCTCCCCGCGCCGGCGGGAGCTGCTGGAGATGCTCGGCGTGCCGGACCTGACGATCCGGCCGGCCACCGGCCCCGAGCGCGCGACGCCGGGCGCCGGCCCGGAGCAGACCGTGCGCGAACTGTCCCTGCACAAGGCGCAGGAGGTCGCGCAGACCTGCGCGCCGGAGGACATTATCATCGCGGCGGATACGATCGTGTATCTCGACGGCGCCATCCTCGGCAAGCCGAAGGATCATGACGACGCCGTGCGCATGCTCACGGCCCTGTCCGGGCGCGAGCACATCGTCTACACCGGCGTTGCCGTGTTGCGCGGCGGCGAGCTGCGGCAGGCGGCCGAGCAGACCGCCGTGCGCTTTCGCGCACTCACGCCCGCGGAGATCGAGCGTTACATCGCCACCGGCGAGCCGATGGACAAGGCCGGGGCCTACGGCATTCAGGGCCGCGGGGCGCTGTTCGTCGCGCATCTGGACGGCGATTATTTCAACGTGATGGGCCTGCCGCTGTGCAGGCTGGGACAACTGCTGAACGAACTGGGAGTCGAGCTGCTTTGAACTGGAAAACGTATCTGAAAAAGAAAGGCGCGCGCGTCGGCGCGATCGTGGTTGCGGTCGTGCTCGTGCTCGCGCTCATCGCCGGGGCGCTCGGCGGCAGGGCGGGATTCCTGACGAATCTCGACGGCATCGTGCGCGCGCCGCTGCAGAAGGCCGCGACCGTCACGGCGCAGTGGCTCGAGAGCATCTACGGCTACATTTATAAATATGACCAGCTCAAGGCCGAAAACGAGCAGCTGCGCACGCAGCTGGCCGAGGCCCAGGCGCAGGTGCGCGAGGGGCAGGAGGCGCTCGCGGAAAACGAGCGCTACCGGGACCTGCTGGGCTTCACCCAGCGGCACACGGACTTTGAGCTCGAGCCCGCGAACGTCGTGTCCTACGGCGCGTCGAACTGGTCGAGCACGCTCACGCTCAGCAAGGGCAGTGACAGCGGCATTGAGGTCGGCGACTGCGTCATGAACGAGTCCGGCGCGCTCGTCGGTCAGGTCATCGAGACCGGCAGCACCTGGGCGACCGTGCGCACGGTCATCGACGTGGATATGAGCGTCGGCGGCTATGTCAGCGGAAGCGGCGCGACGGCCATGGTCCTCGGCGACTTCACGCTCATGCAGCAGGGCTGCGTCCGCTTCGGCTATCTGGCCGAGGGCATGAGCATCTTCACCGGCGACACCGTGCTCACGTCCGGCAAGGGCGGCGCGTTCCCGGCGGGCCTCGTCGTCGGCACGATCACGGACGTGCGCACCGAGGCCGGCGGCCAGCAGACCTACGGCGTCATCACGCCCGCGTGTGATCTCGGCGAGCTGCTGCAGGTGTTCGTCATCAAAGACTTTGACGTGGTGAGCTGACATGTGGGCGGATCTCATCAACAAGGACAAAGTGCACCGCGCGCTCTGGTGCGCGCTGTACATGGCCGTGACGCTCCTGCTGCAGAACACGGTCTTTGCGCACATTGCGCTCTTCGGCGTGCACGCCATGTTTGTGCCGGCGGTCGTTGTGGCGGTCGGCGTGTTCGAGGGCGGCACGTGGGGTGCGGTGTTCGGCCTCATCGCGGGCTACTTCTGCGCCATGGGCTACCCCGGCACGGGCATGCTCTTTGCCGTGCTCTTCGCGGTCATCGGCTTCGGCGCCGGTATGCTCGCGGACTATCTGATCAATAACAGCCTGCTGCCGTTTCTCGTGACGTGCCTGGCTGCGTTTCTGCTCACGGCCTTCTGCCAGATGTTCCGGCTGTGGATCTTCCACGGCGCGTCGTTCTGGCGGCTGCTGGCCGTGGCGCTGGGGCAGAGCGTGTTTTCGCTGCCGCTCGCCGTCCCGTATTACTATATCAGCCGTGCGTTTCACCGCCGGCGTGCCCTGCGCTGAGTTTTCTCGGCGCGCCCGCCCCCCGAAAGGATCTTCGCTATGGAAAAACCCATCAAACCCGGCCGCGTCGCCGCGCTCGCGTGCATCCTTGCGCTGCTCGTGATCGTGTTCGTCGTCGCGCTCTATAAGCTGCAGATCGTCGACGGCAAGGCGTACTATGAGGAAAACCGCAACAGCGTCGCCAGCTCCCAGACCGTGGAGGCCGCGCGCGGCAGCATCCTCGACCGCTACGGCCGCGTGCTCGTGTCGAACACGAGCTGCAATAACCTCATCTTCAACCCCGACGACCTCTTCGAGCAGGACGACCCGAACGGCATTCTCCTGCAGATGGCGCGCACCGTCGCTTCCTGCGGCGACACGTATGTCGACGAGCTGCCGGTCACGTCCGCGCCCCCGTTTGAGTACACGGACATGAACGACACGCAGCGCACGCAGCTCAAGGGCTTTCTCAAATACGCCGGTCTCGACGAGGAGGCCACGGCCGTGGAGCTCATGAGCTACTGCCGCGAGAAGTTTGAGATAAACAACAACTATTCCGCGGCCGACATGCGCATCATCGCCGGTCTGCGCTACTCGATCAAGACGCGCTATATCGACAAGCTCTACCTGCCGGACTATGTATTCGTCAAGGATGCGAGCATGGAGCTCATCACGTCCCTGAAGGAGAATAACGTCCCCGGCTTTGAGGTCACGGTGTCCTATACGCGCCAGTACCACACGAATCTTGCGGCGCACCTGCTCGGCTACACGGGCCTGATGACCGCTGAGGAATACACCACCTACAAGACCCAGGGCTACCCCATGAGCGCGACCGTTGGCAAGGACGGGGCCGAGCTCGCCTTTGAAAAATATCTCCACGGCACGAACGGTACGGCCATCGTGACGAAAAACGCCTCCGGCACCGTCACCGGCACGACCTATACCACCGAGCCGGAGCCGGGCGACCAGGTCAGCCTCACGATCGACCTCGACCTGCAGTCGGCGGCCGAGCAGTCGCTGACCAAGGGCATCGAGAACATGAAGTCGAAGTCCACGAAAACCAGCGACGCCGTCGGCGGCGGCGCGCTCGTCGCGGTCGACGTTGCCACCGGCCAGCCGCTGGCCATCGCCAACTACCCGACGTTCGATTTGCAGACGCTCTTCCAGAGCGAGGAGAATTACAAGGCCGTCTCCGAGGCGGACAACCAGCCGCTGTTCAACCGCGCGCTGCTGGGCCAGTATTCGCCCGGCTCGACGTTCAAGCCCTGCACGGCCATCGCCGGCCTGACCGAGGGCGTCATCACCACCGGCACGCGCATCCAGTGCACCGGCACGTTCCGCAAGTACGAGGACACCGGCTACGCGCCCAAGTGCTGGATCGCCTCCTCCGGCGTCACACACGGCAATGACAACGTCACCGAGGCCATCCGCGACTCGTGCAACATTTTCTTCTACACCGTCGGCGACAGCCTGCCGATCGACACGCTCGCGCGCTATGCCGCGGCCTTCGGTCTCGGCGAGCACACCGGCATCGAGCTGCCGGAGAGCACCGGCCAGATGGCCACGGAGGCCGTGAAGAAAAAGCTCGAGAACACGAACTGGTACGTCGGCGACTCGCTGCAGGCGGCCATCGGCCAGTCGTACAGCCTGTTCACGCCGCTGCAGCTGGCGGAGTACTGCGCCACGATCGCCAACGGCGGCACGCGCCACAGCGCGTCCATCCTCAAGACCGTACGCAGCTATGATGGCAGCAATCTCATCTATGAAAACGAGGCCGAGGTGCTCAGCACCGTCGAGACCAGCGACTATAACTGGGCCGCCGTGCAAAAGGGCATGTACCTCGTCGCCAATGACCGCGCCGGCAGCGCGTATGAGACCTTCGGCGACTACGGCGTGAAGGTCGCCGCCAAGACCGGTACCGCCCAGCTGGGCGATAACCAGGTCAACAACGCCATTTTCATCTGCTACGCACCGTATGACAATCCCAAGGTCGCCGTGGCGGTCGTCGTGGAGCACGGCAGCGCCGGCGCTTCCATCGCCTCCATCGCGCGCGATTTTCTCGACGCATATTTTACCGTCAAGACCGTTGATACCGCCCCCGAGAGCGAGCTCTCGCTGCTGCGGTGACGGCCGCTGACCAGAAAGAGAGGAGTTATCCATATGAACATTGCACTGATCGCTGACGACGGCAAGAAAGAACTCATGGTCCAATTCTGCATCGCATACTGCGGCATACTGGCCAAGCATGATCTGAGCTCAACGTTTACGACCGGGCGGCTCATCTCCGAGGCCACTGGTCTGAAGATCCGCACCTACCTGCACTCTTCGCAGGGGTGCCAGCAGCTCGACGCGCGCATCGCCTACAACGAGATCGACCTCGTGCTGTTTTTCTGCGATGCCGAGAACGGCAACTTTGACGAGGTCAACCGTATGGCGCGCCTGTGCGACCAGCGGCAGATCCCGTTCGCCAGCAACGTGGCCACGGCCGAAGTGCTCATCCTGGGCCTGAACCGCGGCGACCTCGACTGGCGCGACATCGTCAACCCGAAAAAGAAATCGTAAGCCCGAAAGGAATCATCATCACCATGGACAAGATCAAACCCCGCACCCTGTCCGGCTTCATGGAGCTGCCGCCGGACAAGCAGGTGCAGATGGACAAAATGCGCGCCGTTCTGGCCGAGACCTACGCCCGCTACGGCTTCACCCCGCTCGACACACCCGCCATCGAGGCGGCCGAGGTGCTGCTGGCCAAGGGCGGCGGCGAGACGGAAAAGCAGATCTACCGCTTCACGAAGGGCGACAGTGACCTCGCCCTGCGCTTTGACCTCACGGTGCCGCTGGCGAAGTACGTCGCGGCCAACTACGGCCAGCTCACATTCCCGTTCCGCCGCTATCAGATTGGCAAGGTCTGGCGCGGCGAGCGCGCGCAGCGCGGACGTTTCCGCGAGTTTTATCAGGCGGATATCGACATCATCGGCGACGGTGCGCTCGATATTTTGAACGAGGCCGAGATCCCGGCCATCATCTACGACACGTTCACGCGCCTGGGCCTGCACCGCTTCCGCATCCGCGTGAATAACCGCAAGGTGCTCAACGGCTTTTTCGCCATCCTCGGTCTGGGCGAGCAGGCGGGCGATGTGCTGCGCACCATCGACAAGCTCGACAAGATCGGCGCGGACAAGGTGCGCGCGCTGCTCACCGACACCTGCGGCGTCACGAACGAGCAGGCGGACGAGATCCTGCGCTTCATCGCCTGCCCGGGCACGAGCGCGGACAAGCTTGCCTTCCTTGAGCAGTACCGCGGCCGGAACGAGACGTTTGACACCGGCCTTGACGAGCTGCGCACCGTCGTGGGCTACCTGCCCGCGTTCGGCGTCCCGGAAGAGAACTTCGAGCTCGACCTCACGATCGCGCGCGGCCTTGACTACTACACCGGCACGGTGTATGAGACTGTCCTGCTCGACCATCCCGAGGTCGGCAGCATCTGCTCCGGCGGCCGGTACGACGACCTCGCGGGGTATTATACGAACAAGTCCCTGCCCGGCGTCGGTATCTCCATCGGCCTGACGCGCCTGTTTTACATCCTGCAGGAGCAGAACATGATCTCCGACGCCGTGCTCACCGCGCCGGCGGACGTGCTCATTCTGCCGATGACGGACGATCTGTCCGCGGCCGTGGCGCTGGCGTCCATGCTGCGCGCCGGCGGCCTGCGCGTGCAGCTCTACAGCGAGCGCAAGAAATTCAAGGCCAAGATCGGCTATGCCGACAAGCTCGGCATCCCGTTTGTGATCTTCCTCGGCGAGGATGAGATCGCGAAGCACGTCTGCGCGCTCAAGAACATGGCCACCGGCGTGCAGGAGGCCGTGACGCAGGAGACTGCGCTCGTGACCATCCGCGCGGAGATCGCGCGCCGCAGCGCCGGCGCGATTTTGCGCGAGTCGTAACCCGGTCAACCCACCGCCGCCGCACCGCCGGAGGCGATATTCGATAGAAAGAAAGGGAATCAGGAGTATGTTTCAGTCCCGCACACACACTTGCAACGAGCTGCGGCTCGAAAACGCCGGCGAGCAGGTCCGCATCGTCGGCTGGATGGAAAATGTCCGCGAGGTCGGGCAGAATTTTGCCTTCGTCGTCGTCCGCGATTTTTACGGCACGACCCAGGTCGTCATCGAGACCGAGGACATGATGAAGGTCGTCAAGGCGCTCAATAAGGAGTCCACCATCGCTGTGGAGGGCACCGTGCGCGAGCGCGCGAGCAAAAACCCCAAGCTGCCCACCGGCGACATTGAGGTCGTACCCACGAAGATCGAGGTGCTCGGCCGCTGCCGCTACAACGAGCTGCCGTTCGAGATCAACCGCAGCCGCGACGCCGACGAGGCGCTGCGCCTGAAGTACCGCTATCTCGACCTGCGCAACCCGGCTGTCAAGCAGAACATCATCCTCCGCTGCCAGGTGGTGGCCGCGCTGCGCGCCGCCATGACCGAGCACGGCTTTCTTGAGATCACGACGCCCATCCTCACGGCCTCCAGCCCCGAGGGCGCGCGCGACTATCTCGTGCCCGCGCGCAAGCACCCCGGCAAGTTCTATGCCCTGCCGCAGGCGCCGCAGCAGTTCAAGCAGCTGCTCATGACGGCGGGCTTCGACCGCTATTTCCAGATCGCCCCGTGCTTCCGCGACGAGGACGCCCGCGGCGACCGCAGCCCCGGCGAATTCTATCAGCTCGACATGGAGATGGCTTTCGCCACGCAGGACGATGTCTTTGCCGTGCTCGAGGACGTGCTCCCGCCGATCTTCGCCAAATACGGCAAGTATGACATTGCGTCCGAGGCGCCCTTCCGCCGCATCTCGTATCATGACGCGATGGAGACCTACGGCTCCGACAAGCCCGACCTGCGCATCGACCTCACCGTGCAGGACATGACGGCGCTCGTCGCCGGCAGCGACTTTGCGCCCTTTGCCGCGGGCAACACGGTCAAGGCCGTCGTCGTGCCCGACTGCGCCATGGCGCGCAAGGCCATCGACAAGCTCTGCGCCGATGTGGAGGTGCAGGCCGGCAGCAAGCCTTACTGGTTCAAGGTCGACGAGCAGGGCAATTTCGCCGGCGGCATCGCAAAGTTCCTCACGGAGAAAACCGCCGAGATCACCGCGGCCCTCGGCCTGAAGCCGGGCTGCTTCGTCGGCGTGACGGCCGGCAAAAAGACCGCCGCGCAGAAGACGGCGGGCGTGCTGCGCACGAAGCTCGGCATGGCCGTGCCGGGCCACATGGACAAGGAACGGTACGAATTTTGCTGGATCGTCGACTTCCCGATGTACGAGATCGGCGAGGAGTCCGGCGAGCTGGAGTTCTGCCACAACCCGTTCTCGATGCCGAACGGCGGCCTCGAGATCCTCGAAAAGGCCGAGCGCGGCGAGGTCGACCCGCTCGACATCTACGCCTACCAGTACGACCTCGTGTGCAACGGCGTCGAGCTCAGCTCCGGCGCGGTGCGCAACCACGACCCCGAGATCATGGTCAAGGCGTTCGAGCTCGTGCGCCTCGGCGAGGACGATGTCAAGGCCAAGTTCCCGGCCATGTACAACGCCTTCTGCTACGGCGCGCCCCCGCACGCCGGCATCGCCCCGGGCGTGGACCGCATGGTCATGCTCCTCGCGGGCGAGGACTGCATCCGCGAGATCATTCCGTTCCCGATGAACAAGAACGCGCAGGACGTCATGATGGGCGCGCCCGGCACCGTCGAGCCGCACCAGCTTGAGGAGCTGCACATCGCCGTCGTCGGCGACACGGAGCCCGATACCGAAGCGTAAAATAATGATGCGACGGCGCCCCGGCGTTCGGCCGGGGCCTCGTCCATGAAAGAAGGCGAGCGGCTTGCTGTCCAAAATCCAGTCCCTCGGCTGCCGGGGCGTGACCGGCTACGCGGTCAGCGTGGAGTGCCACGTGTCCAACGGCCTGCCGGGGTTTGACATCGTCGGCCTGCCGGATGCGGCCGTCAAGGAGGCGCGCGAGCGCGTGCGCAGCGCCATCAAGACCAACGGCATGAAGTTCCCGGTCAGCCGTCTGACGGTGAACCTCGCCCCGGCGGACACGCGCAAGGCCGGCACGCTCTATGACCTGCCGGTGCTGCTGGGCATCCTGTGCGCCACGGGGGAGATCCGCCAGCCGCCGGCCACGGCGGCGTTTTTCGGCGAGGTCAGCCTCGCGGGGGACATCCGCCCCGTCACTGGCGCGCTCACGATGGCGCTCGCGGCCGAACAGATCGGCCTCAAGGAGCTCTACGTCCCGGCGGGCAACGCGGCCGAGGCCGCCTTTGCCGACCGGGTGACCGTTTACCCGGTCGAGAACATTGCCCAGCTCGTGCACCATCTGCGCGGGGACAAGCGCATCGCGCCCATGACGCCGCCGCAGCTCGAGACCGAGCCGCGCTTCCCGGTCGATTTCGCCGAGGTCAAGGCGCAGGAGAACGTCAAGCGCGCGCTCGAGGTGGCCGCCGCCGGCGGGCACAACATCCTGCTCATCGGCCCGCCGGGCGCGGGCAAGTCCATGCTCGCCAAGCGCCTGCCGACCATTCTGCCCGCGATGAACCGCGCCGAAATGATCGAGACCACGCAGGTCTATTCCGTCCTCGGCCTCACGACGCCGGACGACCCCGTTGTGCGCATCCGGCCGTTTCGCGCGCCGCACCACACGGTGTCGAACGTCGCCATGTCCGGCGGCGGCAGCGCGCTGCAGCCGGGCGAGATGAGCCTGGCGAATAACGGCGTGCTCTTTCTCGACGAGCTGCCGGAGTTTTCGCCCGCCGTGCTCGAGACGATGCGCCAGCCGCTCGAGGACGGAAGCATCACCATCTCGCGCGCGACCGGCTCCGTGACGTATCCGAGCCGCTTCATGCTCGTGTGCGCCATGAACCCCTGCAAGTGCGGCTGGTACGGGCACCCCTCCGGGCGCTGCCGCTGCTCGCCGCGCGACGTGCGCCGCTACCATGCGCGCGTGTCCGGCCCGCTGCTCGACCGCATCGACATCATTGTCGAGGTCCCGGCGCTGGAGTTTGACGAGCTCACCGAGCCATCGGCCGGGGAACCGTCGCGCGCCATCCGCGCGCGCGTCAACGCCGCCCGCGCCGTGCAGCGCGCCCGCTACGGGGACGACACCACCACGACCAACGCCCACATGGGCCCGCACGCCCTCACGGAGTTCTGCGCGCTCTCGCCCGAGTGCGAGCAGCTCATGCACCAGGCGTTTGACAGCATGGCCCTCACCGCCCGCAGCTATGATCGCATCCTGCGCGTCGCGCGCACGATCGCCGATCTCGACGGGGCGGAGACCATCGGCCTTGCGCACCTGGCCGAGGCCATCCAGTACCGCACGTATGACTTTTCCGTCGCCGAGCCGTGAGCCCGGCCGGACAGAAGGGAGCTTCGTCATGTACAACAATAACTACAACTACAACCCCAACTGGTACCAGCCGACCGGACCGCAGCCCGGCAAGCATGAGGCCACCGTCGCCATGGTGCTCGGCATCGTCTCGTGCGCGCTGCTTATCTTCGGCTACACGGCGCTCGGCTCGGTCGTCACGGGCATCATCGGCCTGATCTACGCCTCCCGCGCCAAGAGCCTCGGCTTCAACGGCACGCCGCGCACCGTCGGCTATGTCTGCTCGCTCATCGGGCTCATCCTCGGCGTGCTCGTGTGCCTGGCCATCGTGTGGCTCGGCGCGTGGTCGATCGGCATGTTCATTGCGCTGCTCGAGCAGGCCATGTCCATGTGATATCTGTTGAGAGAAAAGGAACGAAACCGCTATGAATGATCTGCTGCTCTGCAAGCCCGGAGAGATTTTTCTCAAGGGCCTCAACAAGCACTATTTTGAAGAGAGGCTGGTCGCAAACGTCAAGCGCCGGCTCAAACCCATCGGCCACTTCCGCGTGACGTATCTGCAGTCGGCGCTGTACATCGAGGCCGCCGACGACGCGGCCGACCTCGATGCGGCGTATGACGCCGTGCGCAAGGTGTTCGGCATCGCGACGATCACGCGCGCGGCCGCCTGCGAGAAGGACAAGGACGCCATCACGGCGCTCGCCAAAACGTACCTGCACGACGCGATGACGGCGGCGCGCAGCTTCAAGGTGGAGACCAAGCGCTCGGACAAGCGCTTTCCCATGACGAGCATCGAGCTGTCGCAGTATGTCGGCGGCGAGCTCGCCGAGGCGTTTCCCAACACGGTCGTCGACGTGCACGACCCGGAGCTGACCGTGCGCCTCGAGGTGCGCGAGCAGGCGGCGTATGTCCATGCGCAGGCCGTCGAGGCGGCGGGCGGCATGCCCGTCGGCTGCAACGGCGCTGCCGTGACGCTGCTGTCCGGCGGCATCGACAGCCCCGTATCCTCGTACATGATCGCAAAGCGCGGCGTGCGCCTCGTCCCGGTGCACTTTTTCTCCTTCCCGTACACGTCGGAGCTCGCCAAGGAGAAGGTCCTCTCGCTGGCCAAAGAGCTCACGGCCTACACCGGCCGCATGACGCTGCAGATCGTGCCCTTCACGCACATCCAGGAGGAGATCCGCCGCGCCTGCCCGGAGGAGTACTTCACGCTCATCATGCGCCGGTTCATGATGCGCATCGCCGAGGACATCGCCGCGCACAACGAGTGCAAGGCCATCGTCACCGGTGAAAATCTCGGCCAGGTCGCCAGCCAGACCATGGAGGCCATGGCCTGCACGCAGGCCGTGACGAACCTGCCCGTGCTCCAGCCGCTCATCGGCATGGACAAGCGCGATATCGTGAAGATCGCGCGCGAGATCGGCACATTTGACACATCCATCCTCCCGTATGAGGATTGCTGCACGGTCTTCACCCCGCGCCACCCCAAGACCCGCCCGACCGTGGCGGAGGTCGCGGAGGCGGAGGCCGCGCTCGACATTGACGCGCTCGTGCGCGAGGCAGTGGACGGAATTGAAAGGATCCGGATCGATTTATGAATGCAGAACTCATTGCCGTCGGCACCGAGCTGCTCCTCGGCGACACCATCAATACCGACGCGGCCGCGGTCGCGCGCCTGCTCTCGGAGCTGGGCATCAATGTCTACTGGCAGACCGTCGTCGGTGATAATCGCGCGCGGCTCGAGCAGGCGGTGCAGCTTGCCCGCACGCGCGCCGACCTCATCATCACGACCGGCGGCCTCGGCCCCACGTGTGACGACCTGACCAAGGAGGTCGTTGCCGGTGCGTTCGGCATCCCGCTCGAGCTCAACAAGGCCGAGGAGGACCGCCTGCGCGGCCTGTACCGTGAGCGCGGCATTTACATGACGGAAAATCACCTGCAGCAGGTCATGCTGCCGCGCGGCTGCACCGTGCTGCAAAACGACTGGGGCACGGCCCCGGCCTGCGCGTTCGAGGCGGACGGCTGCCTTGTCATCATGCTGCCCGGCCCACCGCTGGAGTGTGAGCCGCTGCTGCGCTATCGTGTGCGCCCGCTGCTCGCCGCGCGCGGGGACGGGATCATCGTCTCGCACAGCGTCAAGATCTTCGGCATCGGCGAGGGCACGATGGAATACCAGCTGCGCGATCTCATGAACGAGATGCAAAACCCCACCCTCGCACCCTATGCCAAGGAGGGCGAGTGCCTCGTGCGCGTCACGGCCAAGGCCCCCACGGAGGCCGAGGCCGAGGCCATGATCGCCCCGTGCGTGGCGCGCGTGCAGCGCGAGCTCGGCGCCTTTGCCTACGGCGTTGACACGCCGAATATCGAGACGTGCGCGGCCGAGCTCCTGCTCGCGCAGCACAAGACCATCGCCGTGGCTGACAGCTGCACCGGCGGCCTGCTCGGCGACCTGCTCACGAACGTGCCGGGCGCGTCGGCCGTGTTCTCCGGCGGCATCATCGCCTATAACGACGAGACCAAGATCCGTCTGCTGGATGTTGACCCCGCGCTCATCGCGCGCTGCGGCGTCGTCAGCCCCGAGGTCGCGGCCGCGATGGCCGAGCATGTGCGCGCCGCCTTCGGCACCGACCTCGCGCTGAGCATCACGGGCCTTGCCGGCCCGGGCGGCGACGGGGTGCACACCGTCGGCACGCTCTTTGTGGCCCTCGCCACGCCGGACGGCACATTCCACCGCACGCTGCACAAGGACAAGTGGGGCCGCGTGCGCATCAAGCACGCAGCGGCCAACCACGCCTTCGACATGGTGCGGCGCTACCTCACCGGCCTGCCGGTGGAGTTTGAGGAAAACCGCTGACGCCATCACCTGCTTTTTCTGCGGCCGGGGCAGCTGTCCCGGCCGCGTTGTGACCCATGCATGATTTGAGAAACCGGAGAATGCCTATGAACATCACCGTAGCCGGTGTGGGCTATGTCGGTCTGGCGCAGGCGGTGCTGCTCGCGCAGCACAACGCCGTCACCGCCGTGACCACGACCCCCGCCAAAGCCGAACAGATCAACCGCGGCGTCTCGCCGATCGCCGACGCCGAGATCACGGACTTCCTGCGCACAAAACCGCTGACGCTCACGGCGACCGTGGACGCTGAGCAGGCCTACCGCACGGCCGACGTGGTCATCATCGCCACGCCGACGGACTATGACCCCGAGCGCAACCTCTTCAACACCTCGACTGTCGAGGCGGTGCTCTCGCTCGTCGGCCGGGTCAATCCCGGCGCACTCGTGGTCATCAAGTCCACGGTGCCGGTCGGCTATACGGAGCGCGTCGTGGCCAGGTTCGGCTGCGCGCGGCTGCTGTTCTCGCCGGAGTTCCTGCGCGAGGGCAGGGCACTGTATGATAACCTGCACCCGAGCCGCATCGTGGTCGGCCGCCCGCACGGCGGCACGGCGACGGAGGCGGACGCGCGCCTGTTCGCGTCCCTGCTGCAGCAGGGCGCGGCGGAGCCGGACATCCCCACGCTCTACCCGAACGCGGCGGAGGCCGAGGCCATCAAGCTCTTTGCCAACACGTACCTCGCCGTGCGCGTGAGCTATTTTAACGAGCTCGATACCTACTGTGAGCTCCGGGGACTCGATACGCGCCAGGTCATCGACGGCGTGTGCCTCGATCCCCGCATCGGCGCGCACTATAATAATCCCTCGTTCGGCTACGGGGGCTACTGCCTGCCGAAGGACACGCGCCAGCTCGTGGCGAACTTCGGCGACATTCCCAACCGCATCATCAGCGCCGCCGTCACGGCCAATGACGAGCGCAAGGATCACATCGCCCGCCAGATTTTGAAGAAGGCGGCGGGCGGCGTTGTCGGCGTGTACCGCCTGACGATGAAGGCCGATTCGGACAACTTCCGCGAGTCGAGCATCCGCGGCGTCATCGAGCGGCTGCGCCGCGCGGGCGCGAGCGTCGTCATCTATGAGCCGACGCTCAAGGACGCCTCCTTCGCCGGTCTGCCGGTGATCGCGTCGCTCGCGGAGTTCAAGCGCATGTCGGCCGTTATTGTTGCTAACCGCGCCGAGCCCGCGCTCGACGATGTGTGGCCGCGGGTCTACACCCGCGACCTCTACCGCAGAGACTGAAGGGAGGAAGCACGATGAAAGGCATCATCCTCGCCGGGGGTTCCGGCACGCGGCTGTACCCGCTCACGCGGGTCACGTCCAAGCAGCTGCTGCCCGTGTACGACAAGCCCATGATCTACTACCCGCTCTCGACGCTCATGCTCGCGGGCATCCGCGACATCCTCATCATCTCCACGCCGGACGATACGCCGCGCTTCGAGCGCCTGCTTGGCGACGGGAGCCAGTTCGGCATCCGCCTGTCCTACGCGGTGCAGCCGCACCCGGACGGGCTCGCGCAGGCGTTTCTGATCGGGGCGGACTTCATCGGCGGCGACACCTGCGCCATGATCCTCGGCGACAATATTTTCTACGGCAACCGCTTCCGCAGCAATCTGCGCGAGGCGGTCGCAGCCGCCGAGGCGGGCTATGCCACCATCTTCGGCTACCACGTCAAGGACCCGGAGCGCTTCGGCGTCGTGGAGTTTGACCAGAATCAGCGCGTGCTCTCCGTCGAGGAAAAGCCGGCGCACCCGCGCTCGAACTACTGCGTCACGGGCCTGTATTTTTACGATCATCGCGTCGTGGACATGGCGCGGCGGGTGCGCCCGTCCGCGCGCGGCGAGCTGGAGATCACGGACCTCAACCGGCTCTATCTTGACTCTGACCGGCTGAAGGTGCAGCTGCTCGGCCGCGGCTTTGCCTGGCTCGACACCGGCACGGTCGAGAGTCTCATGGACGCGGCGGTCTTTGTCCAGACGGTGCAGAACCGCCAGGACGTGATCATTTCCGCGCCGGAGGAGGTGGCCTATCACATGGGCTGGCTCACGAAGGCGCAGCTGCTGGCTGCCGCCGCGCGCTGTGACCACGCGCCCTACGGTGCGCATCTGCGCGCGGTTGCGGAGGACAAACTTGTGTTTGAGAGGGAGCTGCATGACTAGATTCGTCACCGGCGGCGCCGGCTTCATCGGCGCAAACTACCTGTTTTATCTGCGCGCGCACTACCCGGACGACCGGCTCGTGTGCATCGACAAGCTCACCTATGCCGGCAACCTCTCCACGCTCGCGCTGCTGCTCGGGCAGCCGAACTTCCGCTTTGCCAAAGTGGACATCTGCGACCGCGAGGCGGTCTACGGCCTGTTTGAAGACGAGCGGCCCGACGTGGTCGTGAACTTCGCGGCCGAGAGCCATGTGGACCGCTCGATCGCCGACCCGTCACTGTTTCTGCAGACGAATATTATCGGCACGTCCGTGCTCATGGACGCCTGCCGCAAATACGGCAGCGTGCGCTTTCATCAGGTCTCGACCGACGAGGTCTACGGCGACCTGCCGCTCGACCGGCCGGACCTGCTGTTCACCGAGCAGACGCCGCTGCACACCAGCTCACCCTACAGCAGCTCCAAGGCCGCGGCCGATCTGCTGGCGGGGGCGTACTGCCGTACGTACGGCCTGCCGGTCACGATCTCGCGCTGCTCGAACAATTACGGGCCGTATCAGTTCCCGGAAAAGCTCATCCCGCTCATGATCATCAATGCCCTCGCAGACCGCCCGCTGCCGGTCTACGGCCGGGGGCTGAACGTGCGCGACTGGCTCTATGTCGGCGACCACTGCCGGGCCATCGACCTCGTGGTCAACCACGGCCGCATCGGCGAGGTGTACAACATCGGCGGCCACAACGAGATGCGCAACATCGACATCGTGCGCCTCATCTGCCGCAAGCTCGGCAAGCCCGAGAGCCTCATCACCTACGTCGCCGACCGGCAGGGGCACGACCTGCGCTACGCCATCGACCCCGCGAAGATCCACGCGGAGCTCGGCTGGCTGCCGGAAACGCGCTTTGCCGACGGCATCGGCCAAACGATCGACTGGTATCTCGCCAACCGCCCCTGGTGGGAGGAGATCGTCTCCGGCGAATATCAGACTTACTACGCGCGCATGTACGGCGACCGCCCCATGGCGTGAGCACAGAAATCAAAAACCGCAGGCCCCGGAGTATGCTCCGGGGCCTGCGGTCTTATGATATGTGCCTGCCGTTACGGCTCTGCGCCCAGCCACTTTTCCAGACACACGAGCGCCACGCCGTCGATGCCGTTGAACGTGCACGGCGCGACCCCGGACTCGCGGTAGCCGAGATAGGCGTAGAGCCGGCGGGCGTTGGCGTTTTTCGCGTTCGTGTCGATGCGCAGCTCCGGGCAGCCGAGCGCGCGGGCGCGCTGCTCGTAAAAGCGCACGAACTGCGTCCCGCAGCCGTGCCCGGCCACCGCCGGGTCGACGACGAGCGTGTGCAGCACGAGCACCTGCTCCGGCGGCACGTCATGCGCCCACGGCACCTCGGCATACACCGGCACCTGCTCGCGGTTGATGCGCCCGGCGGCATAGACGGTGCCGCCGTCGGCGAGCACGAACAGGTCCCCGGCATCCAGCCCGGCCTGCGCGGTCGCGCGCGTGGGGTACACGCCGCGCACCCAGCCGATGCTGACTTTCCCGGCCTCCTCGGCCGTGTGGATCGTGTCATAGATCTCCTCGATGCGCGCAAGGTCGTGCGCAGTTGCGGGTCGGATAGTCGCCATCGGTCTTTCCTCCTGTGTGATCATCCAAAGATGTCCTCCGGGATCAGCGCGGCGAGCGCCCGCTGCCCGGCCGGGGTGTGGTGCACGCCGTCGGTCGTATAGGCGGGGAAGAGCGCGTCCGGGTCGTCGGGGTCGGCCAGAGCATCCAGCGGGATATAGCCGTCGGCGGGGCAGTCCGCGCTCCGGAACCAGGCGTTGAGCTCCAGCCGCAGCGCGTCATATTCCGGTGACCACTGAATGTCGTCCCCGCGGCCGAAGAGGTTGCGCGTGTAGCCCTTCCACGGCGTGAGCTCGCAAAACCAGATGCGCACGCCCTGTGCGTGCGCCACGTCGGCGAGCGCGCGGTAGCCCGCCGCCATCTGCGCGAACGTGACCGGGGCTAGCAGCCCCTGCTTGCTCCGGCAGTGCGGGTGGATGAGATCATTGGCCCCCAGCTTGACGAGCACCATGTCCGCGCCCGCCTGACCGAGCACGTCGCGCCCGAAGCGCTTCACGCCCGCGCCGCCGAGCAGCTTCGCCGCGCGGCCCACGCCGTCGGCCACCAGCCGGTCGCCCTTGATGGCGGCCTGCGTCACGCTCACATTCCCGATGCCGTCTGCGCGCAGGCGCGCAGCCAGCAGGCGCGGCAGCTCGTTTGCCACGGTCGAGTCGCCGAAGATGACGCACGCGTGCGTCCCGGCCGCGGCAAGCACGTCGATCTCCGTGAGTGCGGGGATGACCTCATACGCGCCGGAGTCCGCCGTGTGCTGCATCGGCACGGCCATGTGCAGCATGGCGCGGCGCGTGCAGTTGCCGAGCTCGGCATGGCTGCACCCGCCGATGAGCCCGATCGTGCGCATGGCGTTGATGCCGCGGTAAAAGACCGTCACGGTCAGTGTCTGCCCGGCGGTGACCGGCAGCGCGGCCGCGTCGGACGTGCAGCTCGTCCCGGCGCCGATGCGCACGTGCGTCTGCCCGCCGAAGGTCACGGTGTGCAGCGTGGCTGGGTCGATGCCGCGCGCATCGTACGCGCCGATGGCGACGGTGCAGGCCGCCACGTGCAGCGGCAGCACGCCGAACATGTTCGAGAGCGTCAGCCGCACGTGCGTGCCGCCGGCTGTGAGCAGCACGGCCGTGCGCGCGGATACATCCGTCACGGCGACGCCGAGCCGGTCGAGCACGCCGGTCTCGGACAGGCTCGCGTCGATGGGGCTGGTGCTCCACGCACTGACCCAGCGGCGATCGGAAACGGGCTCCATGGATCGGACACCTCCCGGAAAAAATTCAGAGTATTTAAAAGGTAATGCATCCCACCCGAAAAGTCAAGCGGCGCGAAAATGAAAAACCGGCAGAGCGTCCCGCTCTGCCGGTCTCTGCGTCCGGAATGCTCAGCCGTGCAGGCCGTTTTCCTGGCGCTCCATGTTTTCGATGACGACGTCGTGAATGTCGCCCAGGCCCGCGCAGTATTCGAGCACCTTCCAGGGCGTGTTCGTGTGGAAGTGGATCTTGATGAGGTCCTCATCGCCGACGGCCAGCAGGCAGTCGCCCGCGATATTCTGCTGGATATAGTCGTGGATGGCGTCCTCGTCGAGGCCGTGGCCCTCGATGAGCAGCTGGGTGTCAAAACGGAATTCGAGCATGCGTTGCTTCCTCCTTATTCATCGAGCTTGAGCACGGCGAGAAACGCCTCCGTGGGGATCTGGACCGTGCCGAGCTGGCGCATTTTCTTCTTGCCTTCCTTTTGCTTTTCGAGCAGCTTCTTCTTGCGCGTGATGTCGCCGCCGTAGCACTTGGCGAGCACGTCCTTGCGCAGGGCCTTGACGGTCTCGCGCGCGATGATCTTGCCGCCGATGGCGGCCTGCACCGGGATCTCGAACAGCTGCCGCGGAATGTTCTCCTTGAGCTTTTCGCACAGCTTGCGCGCCCGGCCGTAGGCCTTGTCCTTGTGGGCGATGAAGCTCAGCGCGTCGACCTGGTCGCCGTTGAGCAGCATGTCCACCTTCACGAGCTCGCTCGGGTGGTAGCTGGAAAATTCGTAGTCGAGCGAGGCGTACCCCTTCGTGCGCGCCTTGAGCGTGTCGAAGAAGTTGTAGACGATCTCGTTGAGCGGCATCTCGTAGTGCAGCTCCACGAGCCGACTGTCGAGATACTGCATGTTTTTATACTCGCCGCGCAGATCCTGGCACAGCGGCATGATGTTGCCGACGAACTCCTGCGGCGTGATGATCGACACGTTCACGAACGGCTCCTCCGCGACCTCGATGGACGCGGGGTTCGGGTAATCGTGCGGGTTGTCGATCATGAGCACCGTGCCGTCGGTCTTCGTGATGCGGTAGATGACGCTCGGCAGCGTCGTGATGAGGTCGAGGTCGAACTCGCGCTCGAGCCGCTCCTGAATGATCTCCATGTGCAGCATGCCGAGAAAGCCGCACCGGAAGCCGAAGCCGAGCGCGACCGACGACTCCGGCTCGAACGAGAGCGAGGCGTCGTTGAGCTTGAGCTTTTCGAGCGCGTCGCGCAGGTCGGGATACTTCGAGCCGTCCTCGGTGTAAATGCCGCAGTAGACCATCGACCGCGCCGGGCGGTAGCCGGGCAGCGGTTCGGCGGCGGGGCGGGCGGTCTCGGTCACGGTGTCGCCCACGCGCGTGTCCTCCACGTTTTTGATGCTCGCCGTGAAATAGCCCACGTCGCCGCAGCCGAGCTCGTCGCACGGGTCGAGGCCGATGGGCCGCAGGTGGCCGACCTCCAGCACCTTGTACGACGCGCCGGTGGACATCATCGTCACTTCCATGCCGCGCCGGAGCGTGCCGGCCACGATGCGCATGAGTACAATGACGCCGCGGTAGCTGTCATACTGACTGTCGAACACGAGCGCCTGCAGCGGGGCGTTCGGGTCGCCCTTCGGGGCGGGGACATGGTCCACGATGTCGTCGAGCACGGCCTGAATGTTGATGCCCTGCTTGGCCGAGATCTCCGGCGCGTCCATGGCCGGGATGCCGATGATGTCCTCGATCTCGGTCTTGGTGCGCTGGGGGTCGGCGGCGGGCAGGTCGATCTTGTTGATGACCGGCAGGATCTCCAGATCGTGCTCCAGCGCCAGGTAGGTGTTGGCGAGCGTCTGGGCCTCCACGCCCTGCGAGGCGTCCACGATCAGTACGGCGCCCTCGCACGCGGCGAGCGAGCGGCTGACCTCATAGTTGAAGTCCACGTGGCCCGGTGTGTCGATGAGGTTGAGCGTGTAGGTCTTGCCGCCACGGTGATATGTCAGCCCGACGGCGCGCGCCTTGATCGTGATGCCGCGCTCGCGCTCGAGGTCCATGTTGTCGAGCAGCTGCGGCTCCATCTCGCGCTGATCGACTGCGCCGCACAGCTCGATGAGCCGGTCGGACAGCGTGGACTTGCCGTGGTCGATGTGTGCGATGATCGAAAAATTACGGATGTCTTCTTGTGGGATCATAGGGCAATCTCCTCCAGTGCGGCCCCGGCGCGGTCGGCGGCGGTGCGCACGTCCTGCACGAGCACGCGCAGCGCCTCAAGCTGTTCGGGCGTGCACGTCGGGCTCGGCGCCCGGCCGAGCAGAAAGTCCGCGCTCACGCCGTAGTAATCGCATGCCCGGCACACGAACGCCAGCCCCGGCTCGCGCGCGCCGTTTTCGTAGTGGGACAGCAGCGCCTGGCTGATCTTCAGATCGGCCGCGACCTTGCGCTGGGACAGCCCGCGCGCGTGGCGCAGCTCCGACATGACGGCAGCAAAATTGCGTTCCATGCCGCACCTCCTGTAACATTCATGATAACGGACTGTATTTTACCACGCCCGCGCCCAAACGGCAACAACCTCTTTATAAAATCGCGCGCAAGACTTGAAAAACGTCGAACGGGGTGTTACACTATTTACTTGTGAAACCATGTTCACAGCAAACAGAAAATAGATGAATATATTGGAGGAAAACACCATGTTCGAAAATCTGGTTGAAGTTCTCAAAGCCAATCCGCGCAAGATCGTTTACACCGAGGGCACCGACGCCCGCATCCTCGAGTCCGCTGCCCGCCTGAAGCAGGGCGGCTTCCTGACGCCGATCCTTGTCGGCAATGTCGATGACGTGAAGGCGGCGGCCAAGGCCGGCAACTTCGACATCGAGGGTCTCGAGATCATCGACCCCGCCAACTACGACAAGATGGACGAGATGGCTCAGTGCATGTTTGACCTGCGCAAGGGCAAAATGACCATGGAAGAAGTCCGCGCCAACCTGCAGAAGGGCAACTACTTCGGCACCATGCTCGTGAAGATGGGTGTGGCCGATGCCCTGCTCGGCGGCGCGACCTACTCCACCGCGGACACCGTCCGTCCGGCGCTGCAGCTCATCAAGACCAAGAAGGGTGCCCACCTCGTGAGCTCCTGCTTCATCATGGTCCGCGGCGACGAGATGCTCGCCATGGGCGACTGCGCCATCAACATCGACTATCAGGACACCGTCGACAAGGCCACCGGTGAGGTCACGTTCTCTGCCGCGCAGAAGCTGGCCGAGGTCGCCATCGAGACCGCCAAGACCGCCGAGACCTTCGGCATCGACCCGAAGGTCGCCATGCTGAGCTTCTCCACCAAGGGCTCCGGCAAGGGCGGCACGGTCGCGCTCAGCCATGACGCCACCGTCATCGCCAAGGAGCTCGCGCCTGAGCTGAAGCTCGACGGCGAGATGCAGTTTGACGCGGCCGTTTCCCCGGTCGTCGGCCAGCTGAAGTTCCCCGGCTCCCCGGTCGCAGGCCACGCCAACACCTTCATCTTCCCGTGCATCGAGGCCGGCAACATCGGTTATAAGATCGCGCAGCGTCTCGGCGGCTTTGCGGCCTACGGCCCGATCCTGCAGGGTCTGAACGCGCCCATCAACGACCTGTCCCGCGGCTGCGACGCCGAGGAAGTCTACCAGATGTCCATCATCACGGCGGCTCTGGCCTGATCGGTTTTCGTTCAAATATGATTTCCGGCGCTGTTGAAGATAACAGCGCCGGTTTTTTGAAAGGGGAGAGCGCCTGTGGAGCGCGAGGACTATATGCGCGCGGCGCTCGCGCTCGCGCACGCCGCGGCGGCCGATGGGGAAGTGCCGGTCGGCTGTGTGATCGTCGACGCCGAGGGGCGTATCATCGGCCGCGGCCGCAATCGCCGCGAGCGGACGCACCGGGCCGACGCCCACGCCGAGATGGAGGCCATCGCCGAGGCGTGCCGCGCGTGCGGCACGTGGCGGCTCGACGAGTGCACGCTCTATGTCACGCTCGAGCCGTGCCCCATGTGCGCCGGTGCGATCATCAACGCCCGCATTCCGGTCGTCGTCTACGGCGCGAAAGAGCCGAACTTCGGCTCCTGCGGCAGCGTGCTCAACCTCTTTGAGGAGCGCTACGGCCACCACCCCGCCATCTACGGCGGCGTGCTCTCGGATGACTGCGCGGCCGCGCTGCGCGCGTTCTTCGGCGGCCTGCGCGGATAAAAAAACATGCGTCCCGATCGTTCGGGACGCATGTTTTTTATTTCTGAATCTCTTCCATCAGCTCGTGATAAAACACGTCGAGCACGCCGATATAGTGCGGCTTCCACGGCTTGAGCCGGCCGCAGTAGTGGATGATGACCGTGTGCGCGCGCACCCAGTCGAGATCGACCGGGGCGTTTCGCAACTCCGCGTTGTGCAGCGCGAGGATGCGGTCGCTGAGGTTATAGACCATGCTGTCGAGCAGGTGCACCCGGTCGCCGTAGAGCGCGGTGAGAATGTCCTGATCCGGCAGCAGGAACACGTCCTGCTTCTCGTCGGCGAAGGCGCGCACGCGCTCCATGTCCAGATCGGCGCGCAGGGCGGGGAGGTTATACAGCAGCACGCCGGTGTTGATGTACGGCGCCGCCTCGTCCATGCCCAGGCGCGCGGCGTTGAGCTTTTCGAGCAGCCTGCGCGTGTGCGTGCAGGCCATGAAGTATGCATCACCGAACGGCGTCGTGTACAGCGTCGTCAGCGGGTTAATGATGATCGTGTCCGCGTCGAGGTAGAGGATGCGTTCGAGCGTGTCCGGCAGCAGCAGGGGCGCCGCGATGCGGTAATAGATCTGGCGCGGGTAGCGCTTCGACTCCGGAAAGCCGTCGAACATCGCGGGGTCGACGAACACGAAGTGCAGGCCCACGTCCGGCAGCGCCGCGCGGATGTCCGCCTCGTCGCCGTCCGTGAGGTCGGAGTGCAGGATGAACACCTCGTAGTGGCTCGCGCCGCCGTGCAGCAGCACGCTGCGCATGCAGTTCAGGAACGTGGGGATGTAGCCCCCGTTGATCGCAAAGAGCAGGTTCATGATGATTCCTCCTAGATGAAAAACGGCACGCGGGCGCTGCACAATGCAGCGCCCGCTAAGTCTGTGTGTATTATGCCTTCGGCGTGCCGTCGGGGTTAAACAGCGGCAGCTTGCCGAGCACGGTGATGTCGGGGCGGTCGTTGGCGTCGCCCTCGGCGAGCACGGCCATCTTACCGACGATGATGCCGCCGGCCTCGTTGACGAGCTCCTCCATCGCGCGCAGCGACTCGCCGGTCGAGATCACGTCGTCCACGATGACGATGCGCTTGCCGTGGATCAGCTCCGCGTCCGTCTGGTCGAGCACGAGCGTCTGCACGCCCTGCGTCGTGATGGACTTGACGTGCACCTGGAACACGCTGCTCATGTAGGCCTTGGCCTTTTTGCGGGCGACGAAATATTTGTCCGCGCCGCTCTGGCGGGCCATTTCATACACCAGCGGGATGGCTTTCGCTTCGGGTGCGATCAGATAGTCATATTCCGGCGTCAGCTTGAGAAGCTCGGCTGCGCAGTGCACGGTCAGCTCCACGTCGCCGAACATGACGAACGCGCCGATGTACAGGTCGTCCGAGACCTTGCACAGGGGCAGATCGCGCTTTAGCCCGGCGATATCCATCTCATATGTCATTTGAAATTCCTCCTAAATAAAATAACGGGGTAACAAAAGCATTATACATGATTGCCGGAAAAATGCAAGACTCCCGACGGCAAAAGATGTCTTTGTGTATGTGTCATATGGACGAATGTGCTTCGAATATATTTCAGTAAAGTTACCCATTCGAAAACAGAATATCAAAAATTTGGGAGCTGCCATTTTGCTAACGCCGTCAGATTATCTAAAAACGGGTTCCTTTTTTGTGCTTTCATCCATTGCAATGGCTAAAATGAACAGTTTATGAACAAAATTGCCGGAAAACAGTTGCGAATTTTGTGTTTTTAGTGTAAATTAGCAATAAGTTCATCGAGAATTTCCCACTTGCGGTTATGGATGCCCGGACGAAGCGGTTATCGTCCGGCGCTATTTGGTGGGGGAGTTCCGGGGAAAAGCAATTTGAAATTGGAGGAAAAACAATGGACGAAAACAAACGTGGTTCATTTGGCAGTAATATCGGCTTTCTGCTCTCTGCCATCGGTTCCGCCGTCGGCCTTGGCAACATCTGGGGCTTCCCGTACAAGATGGGCAGATGCGGCGGCTTCACCTTCCTGATCGTTTACCTGTGCCTGGCGGCATTTGTCGGCTTCGCGATCATGCTCTCTGAGCTGGCGATCGGCCGCAGCACCGGCTTCGGCCCGGTCAACGCCTACAAGAAGATCTCGAAGAAGTTCAAGTGGATCGGCTGGCTGGCCATTATCTCCCCGTTCCTGATCATGACCTTCTACTCGGTCCTCGGCGGCTACTGCATCTATTACATGATCATCAACGTCGTCGGCCTGTTCAGCGGCATGCCGGACAGCAGCTCCTTCGGGGCTCTGCTCACCAACCCGTGGGCCAGCATCGGCTGCTTGCTCCTGTTCATGGTCATCTGCTACCTCATCAACCGCGGCGGCGTCGGCGGCGGCATCGAGAAGTTCAACACGATCGGCATGCCCGCACTGTTCGTCATGCTCGTCATCGTCATCATCCGTGCTTGGACGCTTCCGAATGCGGACGTCGGCCTCAAGTACATGTTCGTGCCCGGCTACGCTCTGAAGGCGGGCTTCTTTGAAAAGGCGCCCGGCTTTATGGAAGTTCTCGCAACGGCCGGCGGCCAGATGTTCTTCTCCCTGTCTCTTGCCATGGGCGCCATGATCACCTACGGCTCCTACCTCGGCAAGGATGAGAACCTCCCGAAAAACTCCGTTATCATCGTTATCTCCGATACCCTCGTTGCCATCATGGCCGGTCTCGCCGTTATCCCGGCGGCCGTCGCCAACGGCATCGCCAAGGGCATGGCCGTCTCCGAGATCAAGCTCAACGGCCCGAGCCTCCTGTTCGCCACGCTGCAGGACGTGTTCCATGACATGGGCACCATCGGCGGTATCTTCGGCCTGATCTTCTACGCCCTCGTTCTGATCGCGGCCATCTCCTCCGCCATCTCCCTGATCGAGGCGGTCTCCGTCACCTTCATCGACCACGCCAGCGCCAAGGGCCACGAGCGTGACCGCAACAAGGTGCTCGCCGTCGTCTGCCTCGCCATCACCCTGCTGGCCTGCCTCGTCGCGGTTGACGGTCTCGGCTCCAACGGCATCGCGCCGAAGGATCTGTTCCACATCAACTCCAAGGCTGACTGGTGCGCTGACTGGCTCGACTTCATGGATATGATCTCCGAAGGCATTGCCATGCCGCTCGGCGCCATGCTCATGTCCATCATGGTCGGCTGGGAGATTAAGCCGAAATCCCTGTACGGCGAGATCGACAGCGGCTACAATGGCCACATCCACGGCTTCTACACCTTCTGCATCAAGTATCTCTGCCCCGTGATCATGTTCTTCATCCTGCTTGTGCAGATCAGCACGTTCTTCGGTCTGGGCTGGTTCAACTGATCGCAGCATCAGAAGCTTTTCGTACAACGAAACAAAACAACCGCAACCGGCAGCCTTCTGGCTGCCGGTTTTTGTTGTGCCGTGCGCTGCGGCGGTCACCGTGCAGCCCTGCGTCCGGACATGGAAAAAGCGCCGTGCAGATCGCTCTGCACGGCGCTTTTCCGCTGGGGGGGAAAAGAAGATGGGAGAAAGAAAAAAGAGGATTGGTAAGTTTGCGGCGGCGGGGCGGTTACCCGCCGCCGATGGACGATAGAGAAGGAGTGCGCGCTTACTTCGTGCTGTCGCTGGCGCGGTCGAACGTGACGGTCAGCTTCAGCGTTTCGCCGCTGCGCGAGACGGTCAGCGTAGCGCTCTCACCGGCGGAGTAGCCGCGCAGGGCGCTGCGCAGCGCATCGCCGGAGGAGACAGCCGTGTCGTCGATGGCGGTGATGATATCGCCCGCCTTCAGGCCGGCCTTCTCGGCGCAGCTGCCGCTGTTGACGGAATTGATATACGCGCCTTTCGGCATGTTGTAGTACTGCGCGGCGCTGTCCGGGATGGTCTGCAGCGTGATGCCGAGCTGGGCCCGGTCGGTCACGGTGCCGTTTTTCATGAGATCGTTCGCGATGGCCACGGCATCATTGACCGGGATGGCGAAACCCAGACCCTCCACACCGGAGGAGCTGTATTTCGCGGTCACGATGCCGATGACCTGACCGGAGGTGTTGTATACCGGACCGCCGGAGTTGCCGGCGTTGACGGCAGCGTCGATCTGGAACATGTTGATGCCGTTGTCGGTGCCGTCGGAGGTGGTGATGGTGCGGTCGAGCGCGCTGATCATGCCGCTCGTCATGGTGAACTCCAGCTCGCCGAGCGGGTTGCCCACGGCGTAGACCGTGTCGCCGACGGCCATGCTGTCGCTGTCGCCGAAGGTGACGGGCGTCACGCCGGTGGCGTCGACCTTGAGCAGGGCAATGTCATTGTCCTCGTCCACGCCGACGATGGTCGCCTGATAGGTCGTGCCGTCGGAGGTGAGCACGGACACGCTGTAGCCGTACTGGTGCGCGGTGGAGATGACGTGGTAGTTTGTGAGCACGTAGCCGTCCTCCGTGATGAAAAAGCCGCTGCCGCAGCTCGCCTGAGAGCTCGTCTGGCCGAAGTAGTTGGTGTAGGTCACTTCCGTCGTGATGGCGACGACCTGCTCGCATGCCTGACTGTAGATGGCCGAGGCGGAGCTCGGGTCGGAGCTGACCGGCTGCGTCACGAGCGTGCCGCCGGAGTTGGAGGCGGAGCTGCTGCCGGTCCTGCCGGAGCGGGTGATGAGCCCCGCAATCGCGCCGCCGCCAAGGCCGCCGAGCAGCGCGCACACGAGGCACAGGCACGCGATGCGCGTGATGAGCCGCTTTTGTTCCGGCGTGCGCGCAGTCCTGGGCTTTCTCGGGCGGTGCTTGTGCTTGGGCTTCTCGGCCCAGGCATCGTCGTTCGGCGTGTAGTAGCGCGGCGGAGTATTGCCCGCGTCGTCGCTGGGGTGGAAGTTTGCGTCCTCGTAGCTGCGCTCGGCTTCGGGGCGGACGATGTGATACGTCACGTCCTCGCTGCCGTCGATCTTTGCGCCGCAGCTCGTGCAGAAGCTCGCGCCCGGCTCGAGCGCCGCACCGCACTGCGGGCACACGCGGCCCTGTGCGGAGCCGGTCCCGTTTGCCGCCGTCTCTGCCTGCGCGGAGGTGTTCTCCGTGCCTTCTGCCTGCGCGGAGGTGGTTTCGGTCCCTGCCTGTGCGGAAGTGGTTTCAGCTTCCGGCTGTTCGCTTTCGGGGAAATTGGAAGCGTTGTTCATGTTATCTGCCTCCCGGCTGATTGGTTTTTTGAAGTGTCTATATCGTAGCCGATATTTGTAACGGAGGCATGAACAAAGGACGAAGATTTTTCGAATATTCCCAAAAGCATTTGTGAACACTGCGTCCGATTTGTGAACGCGCGGCAAAAAACCGCCCACACATCGTCGGATGTGCGGGCGGTAGGGCTTTGCGGGTGTTACCGGCCGAAGCTGCTGTCGGTCGTTTCATAGGTGTTGATGGCCGGCTGCGTGTCGGCATCGCCGCCGTACTTGATCGAGTCACCCTCGAGCAGCGGCTCGATACCATGCGCGCGCAGCCATGCAAGCGTGCGCGTGGAATCGGTCAGCGGGGTGTAGTCGACATCGGCGTAGGTCGTTTCGCCCGTTGCCGGGTCATATTGGCTGAGCTGATAGCCGATGGTCACGGCATAGGCCGTGCTCTGCAGCGTGCCGCTGTCGGTCAGCCAGGCGCGGCCCATGGTGCCGTCCGCGCAGTCGGGCACGATGGCGTTTTCGTACAGGTCGAGCGCCTGCTCGGCCGTGAGCTCCACGTAGAGGTAGTCGCCGCTTTCGGTCTCATAGCCGATGTTTGTGTAGGTGAGGTGCTCGAGCGTCACGGCCAGCTCCGGCGTGTTGCGCGTGGTGCGCGCTTCGTCGCAGTTGAGCACCTGCTCGATCTGCGCCAGACGCGTGCTCGTGTCGGGGAGCGTGTATTCGCGCATCAGCACCTTGCCGTTCGAGAGCTTGTAGGTCAGCTGCAGACTGGTGATGCTGGTGTCGTCCGTGATCTTTTCGCGCTCCGCCACGACGGCGCGGTGGATGTCCTCCACGGCCTGAATGTTCTCCGCCTCGGTGAGCGCGGAGTTGTAACCGTTGCAGATGATGCGCGCGCTTTTGACCTGCGCGGTATCCGGGATGCGGCGGGCGTAGCCCGAGAGGTCGCACTTTGCGCCGACCACGACGAGGCAGCACACGGCCGCTGTGACCGCGCAGCCGCGCCAGACCGTGCGCGGGATGCGCAGGGACTTGCGGATGACCATCTCGCTGATGACAAAGCCGAGCGCCGCGCCAAGAACGGTCAGCAGCAGAAACGGCGCCAGTTGCGTCCGGTAGGCCGGCACGTTGAGCAGCATGCCGTGCACGCCGACCGGCATTGCCAGACCGGCGAAGAGCGCCACGATGTACTTCAGCACCGGCTTGAGCACCGGGATGGCGACGGTGTCGCCCGCGCTCTCCATACGGCGGCGGCGGTAGAGCTGGCCCGCGCACACGAGCAGCAGCAGCGCGAACACCGCCCAGACGAGCGGATATATCCAGCCGGAGAAGTTGGCAATGGCGACCTCCGCCTCCGTGCCGCTGATCGGGCGCACCAGATCGGCGTGACCGACACTTGTGCGCCGCATGAACAGCACCAGCGGGGAGAGCCAGTCGACCGGCAGATCCGCCATACCCGACATGCCGTACACGAACGTGTAGAGCACGGCCTCGACGAGCAGCTGGAAGCCCACGGCGATGAAGTTCACGAGCAGGTACAGGCACGGCAGCATGACCACGTGGCCGGTGAACATGGCGCACAGCACGGCGATGCCGTAGAATACGACCGTCTCGAGCGCGAGTATGCCCAGCCAGATGAGCAGCGGCTCGATGACGAGTTCGAAACGCGTCGCCTCGATGAGCACGGCAAGGCCGAAGATCACGGCCTCGGCTGACAGCAGCATCACAAGGCCCGCCAGCAGATGCGTGCGGAACATGCACCCGCGCCGGATCGGCAGGGAGGCGGCCAGCCCCGCGCTGCGCGGCGTGTACAGATAGCCGAACATGGCGGCGGCTGCGAGCAGGCCCGCGCAAAACGCTGTCAGCGGCAGCAGCATCTGCGTCTCGGAGAGAATGACGTCCGAGAGATAGCTGATCTGCTCGGTCGACACATACGGTATCGTCGAGCGCGCGTTGAGCAGCACACCCGGCAGCATGATGAACAGAATGACGCCGTAGATGACCCACAGCGGCCACCAGCGCGACAGGCACTTGCGAAATTCCGTCCCGTTACAGAAGGATGTCTTTGACGGCATAGTCTGCACCTCCCAATTCATAAATAAAGATCTCCTCGAGCGTCAGCGGCACCACATCGAGGTACTGCGGCTGCGCGGTGGACAGCCGGTTCGTGACCTCGGCGGCGTCGCCGTGCACGATGAGCGTGTACAGGTGGCCCTGACTGCTCTGATGCAGGATGTCGAGCCCGTCGGGCAGCTCTGTGCCGTCCGGCAGGGCCACGAGCACCTTGACGATGTTGGCCTGCAGCTCCGCGAGCGGGTGCTCGAGCAGGACCTTGCCGCCGTTCATGATGCCCACGTGGTCGCACACGTCTTCGAGCTCGCGCAGGTTGTGCGACGAGATGAGCACGGTCGTGCCGTTTTCGGCCACATCGGCCAGCACGAGGTTCCAGACCTGGCGGCGCATGACGGGGTCGAGTCCGTCGACCGGCTCGTCGAGGATGAGCACGTCCGGCCGCAGGCTCATCGCCAGCCAGAACGCGGCCTGCTTCTGCATGCCCTTGGACAGGCGGCGGATCTGCCGCTTTGGATCGAGGCGGAACACCTCGCCGAGCTTCTGATAGCGTTCGGCGTCAAACTTCGGGTAGATGCCGCGGTAGTAGCGCATCATGTCCGGGATCGTCGCCTGCGGGAAATAGAACACGTCGTCCGGGATGTAAGCGATGCGCGCCTTGACGGCCGGGTTTTCGTACACGGGCTGGCCGTCGATGTCGATCACGCCGCTGTCCGGGCGGTAGATGCCCGTCAGATGGCGGATGAGCGTGGACTTGCCCGCGCCGTTCGGCCCGACGAGGCCGTACACCGCGCCGCGCGGCACGGTCATGGTCACGCCGTCGAGCGCGCGGAAGCCGTCAAACGTTTTGACGACGTCTTTGACTTCAATCATGGTTCGTTCCTCCTTCGGGGATGCGGCGGCGCAGCTCCTCGCAGCGCATGCCGAGGTATAGCAGCTCCTGCACGGCCGCATCGAACTGCTGCAGCAGCGCGACCTGCCGCGCGGGATCGTCCGGGATCTGGGCGCAGACGTAGCTGCCGCGTCCGGCAACGGAGCAGATGTAGCCCTCCGTCTCCAGCTCACGGTAGGCGCGCTGGATCGTGTTCGGGTTGATGGTCAGCTGTGTGGACAGCTCGCGCACCGAGGGCAGCTTTTCGCCCAGCGGCAGTGAGCCGGACACGATCAGCCGGCGCAGCCCGTCGCGCACCTGTTCATAGATCGGCCGGGAATCGCGGTAATTGATCGAGATCGTAGTGCAACACCAACTTTCTGTAGCGTATCAACTATATTAACCGTGTTGGTACAGTTAAGTTACCATGTGTCGGCGCATCTGTCAAGGGTTAAGATGCAGCTGCGCGCAAAAAAGTTCCCGGACGCGGGTTCGCGTCCGGGAATGGAGAATGTCAAATATCTATGCTGGAGTGCAGAAATCCAGATAATTTTATTTCTGCCCCTCGCGGCTCTCGAGATAGACCATCAGCGTTGCAATGTCGGCGGGGGAGACGCCGGAGATGCGGCTGGCCTGGCCGAGACTGGCGGGGCGGATGTCGCTGAGCTTCTGCCGCGCCTCGAGCCGCAGGCAGGACACCTGCCGGTAGTCGAGATCCGGCGGCAGCAGCCGCTCCTCCAGCCGGGTGAACTCCGCCACCTGCCGCAGCTGGCGCTGGATGTAGCCTGCGTACTTGAGCCGGATCTCCGCCTGCTCGGTCACGACGCGCGGCAGCTCCGGCCGCGCGGAGTCGAACGGCGCGAGATCGGCATATGTGATCTGCGGCCGGCGCAGGAGGTCGGCCAGACTCACGCCCGAGCTCGTCGGCGCGGTGCCGCGCGCGGTGAGCATCGCGGCGAGGGCATCCGACGGGGCGAGGTGCGTTTTCTCCAGCCGGGCGCACTCGGCGTCCACCAGGCGGTATTTTTCCTGCACGGCGGCAAAGCGTTCGTCCGATACCAGCCCGATCCGGTGGCCGATGGCGCTCAGGCGCTCGTCGGCGTTGTCCTGCCGGTGCAGCAGGCGGTACTCCGAACGGGAGGTCATGATGCGGTACGGTTCGTTCGTGCCCTTGGTCACGAGGTCGTCCACGAGCGTGCCGATGTACCCGTCCGAGCGGCGGAGGATCATGGGCTCCCGTCCCAGCAGCTTCAGCGCCGCGTTCACGCCTGCAACGAAGCCCTGCACGGCCGCCTCCTCATAGCCGGACGAGCCGTTGAACTGCCCCGCGCCGTAGAGGCCGGGCACTTTTTTGGTCTCCAGCGTCGGCAGTAGCTCCGTCGGGTCGACGCAGTCATACTCGATCGCGTAGGCGCAGCGGGTCATCTCCGCGTGCTCGAGCCCCGGCAGCGTGTGCAGCATCTCGATCTGCACATCCTCCGGCAGGGAGGAGGAGAAGCCCTGAATATAGAGCTCTTCCGTGTCCAGACCCATCGGCTCGATGAACAGCTGGTGGCGCGGCTTGTCGGGGAAGGTCATGATCTTCGTCTCGATCGACGGGCAGTAGCGCGGGCCGACGCCCTCGATCACGCCGGAGTAGATCGGGCTGCGGTCGAGGTTCGCGCGGATGATGGCATGCGTGCGCTCGTTGGTATAGGTCAGGTAGCACACGGCCTTGTTTTCGACCGGGTGCGTGGTGGAAAACGAGAACGGCTCGATCTCCGCGTCGCCCGGCTGCAGCTCCATGCGCGAGAAGTCCACCGTGCGCGCGTTCACGCGCGGCGGCGTGCCGGTCTTGAACCGGCGCATGCGCAGCCCCAGCGCCTTGCAGCACTCGGCCAGCGGCCCGGCAGCCGCCAGCCCGTCCGGCCCGGAATCGCGCAATACATCGCCCACGATCGTGCGCCCGTGCAGATACGTGCCCGTCGCGAGCACGGCGGCGCGGCAGCGGTACACGGCGCCGTTTGCCGTCACGACGGCGCTGACGCGGCCGTCCTCCGTCTCGACGGCCACGACCTCCGCCTGCTTGACGCGCAGGTTCGGCTGCAGCTCGAGCGTGTGCTTCATCACGGCCTGATACTTCCGCCGGTCGGCCTGCGCGCGCAGCGAGTGCACGGCCGGCCCTTTGCCGCGGTTGAGCATCCGGTACTGGATGCAGGCCTGATCGGCCGCACGCGCCATCTCGCCGCCGAGCGCATCGAGCTCGCGCACGAGGTGGCCCTTGCCCGTACCGCCGATGGCGGGGTTGCAGGGCATGTTGCCGATGGCGTCCATATTGATGGTAAAGCAGACGGTGTCCAGTCCCAGCCGCGCGGCGGCCAGCGCGGCCTCAATGCCCGCGTGGCCCGCGCCGACGACGGCGACGTCACAGCTTCCGGCGTCATAACGCATGACGAGATCCCTCCGGATTCTTATTAGAATAACAACAACTTTTTATTCTACCCGTTTTGCGCCCCGAATGCAAGAGCGGCGGGGCGCGTGCGGCGGCAAAAACGGTTGTGCAGTATCCGCACAACAAAATGCAAAAAAGCACTTGCTTTATCGTGCTAATGTGGTAATATAACAGCGTGCTAACAAGCAAAAAGAAATTTTGAAATACGATGAAGGAGAACAGACATGAAAAAGATGACCAAAGTGATCTCGCTGGCGCTCGCGCTGGTGATGTGCCTGGCGCTGTGCGCCTGCGGCAGCAAGAAGGAAGCAAGCTATAAGATGCTCGACGAGAAGGTCTCCACCGAGCAGTACGCCATCGGCTTCAAGAAGGGCAACACCGAGCTGCGCGACGCCGTGCAGGCCGCCCTCTTCCAGCTCTACAAAGACGGCAAGGTCGAAGAGATCGCCAAGAAGTATTCCGACTACAACCTCGACGCGATGCTCTGCCTCGACAAGCAGACCGAGACCACGTTTGACGCCGCCCAGGCGAGCGATGAGTTCAAGGCCCGCACGACCTTCACCGTCGGCTTCGACGCCGAGTATCCCCCGTACGGCTACATGGGCGCAGACGGCGAATACACCGGCTTTGACCTCGACCTGGCGCAGGCCGTGTGCGACATCTACAACTGGGAGCTCGTCAAGACCCCCATTGACTGGGACACCAAGGACGTCATCCTCAGCGCCGGTCAGATCGACTGCATCTGGAACGGCTTCACGATGACCGGCCGCGAGGACAGCTACACGTTCAGCGTGCCGTACATTGACAACAGCATCGTCGTCGTCACGCTCGACAACTCCGGCATCAACACCCTGGCAGACCTCAAGGACAAGACCGTGGTCGCGCAGGCCGGCTCCTCTGCGCTGAGCGCGCTGGAAGATCCGGACGGCGCCAAGGATCTGGCCGACACCTTCAAGGAACTGCAGCAGACGCCCGACTACAACACCGCCATGATGAACCTCAAGTCCGGTCTGGTGGACGCGGTCGCCATCGACATCGGCGTTGCCCAGTACTACCTGAGCCAGCAGGGCTGAGGACCGTCAACACATATCAGAATCTGCTCCAAAGGACGGCGAAGTCACTTCGCCGCCCTTTGCCGCGGTTTCGGGAAAGGTAGGAAACCATGTCATTTTCCATGATCTGCATCCAGCTGCTCAAGGGCCTTGGCTCCACGTGCCTGATCTTCACGCTCACGCTGCTGCTGTCGCTGCCGCTGGGCCTGCTGGTGTGCTTCGGGCGCATGTCCCGCTTCAAGCCCCTGCAATATGTCGTTCGCTTCTTCATCTCCATCCTGCGCGGCACGCCGCTCATGCTGCAGCTGATCGTGGTGTGCTTTGCACCGTATTATGTCTTTGGCATGAAGCTCACGGCAGGCTGGACGTTTGCCGCACTCATCATCGGCTTTGTCATCAACTACGCGGCCTATTTTGCCGAGATCTACCGCGGCGGCATCGAGTCCATCCCCGTCGGCCAGTATGAGGCGGCCGAGGTGCTCGGCTACACGCGCGGGCAGACCTTCGGGCGCATCATCCTGCCGCAGATGGTCAAGCACGTGCTGCCGCCGGTCACGAACGAGGTCATCACCCTCGTCAAGGACACGTCGCTGGCGTTCGTGCTGTCCTATGCCGAGATGTTCACCATCGCCAAGCGCGTGGCCAACTCCATCAGCAGCGTCATGCCGCTGTTCGTTGCGGGCCTGTTCTACTTCGTGTTCAACGCGATCGTGGCCTGGGCGATGGAGAAGATCGAAAAGCGCATGAGCTATTATCACTGATCGGAGGGAGACACCATGCCTGTATTGGAACTCAACCACATCCGCAAGCGCTTCGGCGATCTGGAGGTGCTGCAGGATATCTCGCTCTCGGTCGAAAAGGGCGAGGTCGTGGCCATCATCGGCCCGAGCGGCAGCGGCAAATCCACGCTGCTGCGCTGCGCCACGCTGCTCGAGCGCATCGACTCCGGCGAGGTCTGCTTTGACGGGCACTACGCCGCGCGCACGGGCGACGACGGCGCCGCCGTCTACGCCGACAAGGCGGAGCTCAAGCAGATCCGCAACTATTTCGGCCTTGTTTTTCAGCAGTTCAATCTTTTTCCGCACTACTCCGTGCTCAAAAACGTCATGGACGCGCCCATCTGCGTCCAGAAGCGCGAGCGCGCGGAGGTCGAGGTGTCCGCGCGCAAAACGCTCGAGAAGATGGGCCTCGGCGACAAGGCCGACGCCTATCCGTGCCAGCTCTCCGGAGGCCAGCAGCAGCGCGTGGCCATCGCGCGCGCGCTGGAGATGAACCCCGAGATCCTGTTTTTCGATGAGCCGACCTCCGCGCTCGACCCCGAGCTCACGGGTGAGGTGCTCAAGGTCATCCGCGCGCTCGCCGAGGAGCACATGACTATGGTCATCGTCACGCACGAGATGGCGTTTGCCCGCGCCGTGGCCGATAAGGTCATCTTCATGGACGGCGGCGTCATCGTCGAGCAGGGCGCGCCCGAGCAGGTCTTCGGTGACACGCAGCAGGCGCGCACGAAGCAGTTCCTCGCACGCTACAACGAGCGGCCGTGACAAAAATGTAAGAGAAAATTCAGCTTTTCCCTCTTGCACGGCCGTGCGAGATTCGGTATGATAAAAAGCGCATCGGGTCCCGGTGCGCTTTTTTGATTTTGATTTGGGAGGGCTTCCCTTGAAGCATACAAAACGGATCGCGGCGCTGCTGCTTGCGCTCGCGCTGTGTTTTTCCTGCGCAGCGTGCAGCAAGACGGTCGGCAGCTACCGCGTGGTCAAGACGCTCGGCACGGAGCAGTTTCGCATCGGCTTTCGCGACGGAGATCAGGTGGCGGTGTATGTCAACGCCGCGCTCAAGGTCCTCGCGGCCGACGGGACGATCCACAGCCTCGCGCTCAAGTGGTTCGGCACGGACGACACGACCTTTGACAGCGACTCGGGCGCGCTCGACGCGCTCGGCGACATTCCGCAGCGCACGTTCATCATGGGCCTGAACGAGGAGCGTTTTCCCATGAGCTATGCCGACGGCGACGGCTACAGCGGCTTCGACGTCGAGCTCGCGCAGGCGGTCTGCGCCCGCCTCGGCTGGACGCTGCAGTATCAGCCGATCTCGAACCAGAACGCCTATGTTGAGCTCTCGAGCGGCAATGTGGACTGCGCCTGGGGCGGCATGGTGCTCGACCAGACTGACAGCAAGGACAGCAAGAACAAGAAAAAGCAGAAGATGACGCTCACCGCGCCGTATCTTGAAAATGAGCTGCAGCTCATCGTGCGCGGCGACTCGAAATACCGCACCACCGGCAGCCTCAAGGGCACGACCGTCCTGCTCGGCACGGACGAGACGTACATGGCCGCCCTCTCGGCCGATGAGAAGCTCATGAAGCATTTCGGCGCGGCGCAGCGTGTCACCGGCGGGTCGAAGGCGTGCTTTGAGGCGCTCTCGGCCGGGTCGTGCGCCGCCATCGTGGCCGACAGCACGGCCCTCGCTTATTACACGCACTGACCGTCTGGCCGCCCGCGCGGGGCTCTGCGCGGGCGGCTTTTCGTGTCACGGCCGCGCTTTTTCGCCCCGGTTTGCAAAAAGGGTTCCCGCTTGTGCGTCAACTGTGCTATACTGACTGTGTCCGCGCCTGCCGAACCGGCGGAAATTTTTTATTTGCGCGGGCAGAAACACAGGTACGCCTATGTCGAACAGCAACAATAAATACAAAACCCTCGTGTCCAACACCATGCTCATCAGCCTCGGCACCTTCGGCAGCAAGCTGCTGGTGTTTTTCATGGTGCGCTTTTACACGAGCTATCTCACCCCGGCGGACTACGGCACCGCCGACCTCATCACGCAGACGGCCAATCTGCTCTTCCCGCTCATCAGCCTCGGCATCACGGACGGCGTGTTCCGTTTCGCCGTGGACCACACAGAGCAGCGGCGCAACATTTTCTCCGTCGGCGTGTGTACGATCCTGGCGGGCGCCGTGCTGCTCGTGGCTATTTTGCCGCTGCTGGGGCTCTTCCCGCAATTTGACGGGTTTCTCTGGCTAATCGCACTGTACACGATGTGCTCGTGCTTCCACTCGCTGTGCGCGCAGTTCGTGCGCGCCGAGGGACACACGGCGCTCTACGCCGTGCAGGGCATGATCAACACCGTGCTCGTCATCGGGCTCAACGTGCTCTTCCTCGTTGGTCTGCGCATGGGCATCACGGGCTACGTGCTCTCCGTCGCGCTGGCGGATCTGGCGTGCACGCTGTTTTTGTTCGTGCGCGAGCGGCTCTGGCGCCAGCTCATGCTCCGCCCGGGCTGGGCGGCCGCGCGCGAGATGCTGGCCTACAGCATCCCCATGATCCCGACGACGGTGTTCTGGTGGATCACGAGCGTGTCCGACCGCTACATGGTCACGGCCTACCTCGGCGTGGACGCCAACGGTATCTACGCCGTGTCGTACAAGATGCCGACGATCCTGTCGCTCGTGTCGAGCATTTTCATGGAGGCGTGGCAGTTTTCCGCCGTGTCCGAGGCACAGGGCAGCCGGCGCGAGCACATCCGCTTCTTCTCGAAGGTCTGGTGCTCGTTCCAGTCGGTGATGTTCCTGGCCGGTGCGTGCATCGTCGCCTTCGCCGTGCCGGAGATCCGTGTGCTCACGACCGAGCAGTATTACGGCGCGTGGCTGTATGTGCCGGTGCTCGGCATGGCCATGGTCTTTTCCGCGTTCGTGAGCTACCTCGGCAGCGTCTACATGGTCGAAAAGTGCAGCAAGCGCACGTTTGTCACGTCCATGATCGGCGCGCTGCTCAACATCGCGCTCAACTTCCTGCTCATCCCGTCGAAGCTCGGTGTGCAGGGCGCGGCCATCGCCACGTGCGCGAGCTATTTTGTCGTGTTTGTCATCCGGGCGGTGGATGCGCGCAAGTTCATCCCGTTCCGGTTTTATGTCGTCGGCGTCACGGAAAACTGCATCCTGCTGACGGTGCAGACGCTCTTCATCGTCCTGCAGCTTCCGGGCTGGAAAATCGCGCAGGCAGTGTGCATCTTACTGCTGCTCCTGCTCAACCGCAAGCCGCTTCTGGCCGGCGCGGGAAAGATCGTCCGCTTCCGCCGCTGACGCAACGATTTGGAGGATTTGTAATTTGAAGATTTGGAACAGCCTGTTTGGGAAGATCGTCATGACCTTTCTCATCTCCATGGTGCCGGTGCTTGAGCTGCGCGGTGCGATCCCGATCGGCGTGGCGCATGGCCTGGATTACCGCATCGCCATCGCGGTGTCCATCCTCGGCAACCTCGTGCCGGTGCCGTTCATTGTGCTCTTCATCCGCAAGATCTTTGCCTGGCTGCGCACGAAGAGCGAGCGGCTCAACGGTTTTGTCACGCGCATGGAGCAGCGCGCGCTCAAAAAGTCGGACACCGTGCGCCGTGCGCGCTTCTGGGGCCTGTTCCTCTTTGTGGCCATTCCGCTGCCTGGCACCGGCGCGTGGACGGGCTCGCTCATCGCAGCCATGCTGGAGATGCGCGTCAAGGAGGCCTTCCCGCCGATCGCGCTCGGCGTCGTCACGGCCGGCATCATCGTCGCCGTCGTGACGTATGGCGCGGCGTCGCTGCTGTTTTAGCGCCAACGCGGGCCGCTTCGCTGGACTCTTGTTTGAAAAAGCCGCGGCTCGTAAACGCTGCGAGGCTTTTTGACCCACGCAAAAAATCCCGCTGTCCCATGGGACAGCGGGATTTTTTTATGTACCGGTTACTCGGCGAACGCTTTTTCCAGCGCTTCGAGCTCCTCACGCAGCTCGTGCGGCAGCTTGTCGCCGAACTGCGCGAAGTATTCGCGGATGCCCGCGCAGTTTTCGCGCCAGCTCTCGGCGTCGAGCGTCAGCAGCGCCTTGAGCGTCTCGACCGTCACGCCGCTGCCGTCGAGGTTGATGTCCTCGGGCTTCGGCTCATAGCCGATGGGCGTCTCGTCCGCGCCCACTTCGTCAAAGCAGCGCTTGAGGATCCACTCGAGCACGCGTAGGTTGTCGCCGAAGCCTGGCCACAGGAAGCGGCCGTTGTCGTCCGTGCGGAACCAGTTGACGTTGAAGACCTTCGGCGCGTGCGGCAGCTTCTCGCCCATGTCGAGCCAGTGCTGCCAGTAGTCGGCCATATTGTAGCCGCAGAACGGGCGCATGGCCATCGGGTCGCGGCGCACGACGCCCACGGCGCCGGTCGCGGCGGCCGTCGTCTCGGACGCCATCGTCGCGCCGACGAACACACCGTGCGCCCAGTCGCGGGACTGGTAGACCAGCGGGGCGGTCTTTGCGCGGCGGCCGCCGAAGATGATCGCGCTGATCGGCACGCCGGTGCCCTTGAAGAACTCCTCGCTGATGCACGGGCAGTTCTCCGCCGGGGCGGTGAAGCGGCTGTTCGGGTGCGCGCCGCGCGTGCCGTCGCTGCCGTCCCACACTTCGCCCTTCCAGTTGCGCAGGTGGCCCTTGGGCGGCTGCTTGGTCATGCCCTCCCACCAGACGGTCATGTCGTCCTCGTTGAGCACGACGTTCGTGAAGATGGTGTTTCTGCTCGTGGATGCGAGCGCATTCGGGTTGGATTTCTGGCTCGTGCCGGGGGCGACGCCGAAGAAGCCGTTTTCGGGGTTCACGGCCCAGAGGCGGCCGTCCGGGCCGACGCGCAGCCAGGCGATGTCGTCGCCGACGGTCCAGCACTTCCAGCCGTTTTTGCGGTAGCCCTCGGGCGGGATGAGCATGGCGAGGTTCGTCTTGCCGCACGCAGACGGGAACGCGCCCGTCACATAACGCACTTCGCCCTTGGGGTTCTGGATGCCGAGGATGAGCATGTGCTCAGCCAGCCACCCCTCGCGGCGGCCGAGCACGGAGGCGATGCGCAGCGAGAAGCACTTCTTGCCCTGCAGCACGTTGCCGCCGTAGTTGGAGTTGACGGAGATGATCTTGTTCTCCTCCGGGAAGTGGACGATGTAGCGATTCTCGGGGTCGAGCGTGACCTTGGAGTGCACGCCGAGGATGACGTCGCTGCTGTCGCCGAGCGCCTCGAGCACCTTCGTGCCGATGCGCGTCATGATGGCCATGTTCAGCACGACGTAGATCGAGTCCGTGACCTCGATGCCGTACTTGGCAAACGGGGAGCCGATCACGCCCATGGCATAGGGGATGACATACATCGTGCGGCCGGCCATGGCGCCGCGCAAAATCTCGTGCAGCTTGGCCTTCATCTCGTCCGGATCCATCCAGTTGTTTGTGGGGCCGGCCTCTTCGCGGGTCCTGGAGCAGATAAATGTCCGGCCCTCGACACGCGCCACGTCGTTGACGTCGCTGCGATTGAGATAGCAGCCGGGCAGTTTTTCTTCATTGAGTTTGATGAGCTCGCCGGTTTCCACGGCGATCTTGCGCAGGGATTCGAGCTGGGCCTCCGAGCCGTCGATCCAGACGATCTCTTTCGGGGTCGTGAGTTCGGCGGTTTTCCGCACCAGCTCCAGTACGGACGGGTTTTGCGTCAGTTCCATGTTGTGAGATTCTCCTTTTTGACTAAAATTTCTCGACCTTGATCCGTATCTATACTACATTTCTCTGAAAACACCTTACACCATCCCGCCGCGCCTGTAAACCCCAAAACGGAAACTTTTCCTGTGAACCTTTTCACACAGACGCATTTGTGCTACAATGCGCGCAGACATTTCTGACCCGAAGGAGGGACCCCACCATGTGGAAAACCGTTGTGCCGGCGGCGGCCGTGCTGGCGGCTGAGGCGATCATCCGGCGGCGGATCAACGCCCTGCCGGCCGAGACCTTCCCGCTGCGCATCGGGCCGCGCGTGCAGCTGCGCCGGGCGCACAACCGCGGCCTGCTGTGCAGCAAACTCGCACAAAAGCCGCGGGCGGCCACCGCGCTGCAGACCGTGTCCACCGCCGCGCTCGCGGCTTTTGCGGCTGTGTGCGTCTGCCGCCGGAGCGGCACGGCGCTGCAGATCGGCATGGGCCTGATGCTCGGCGGCGCGCTGGCCAACCTCATTGAGCGCTGGGCGCGCGGGCCGGTCACGGACTATGTGTACCTGCCGCGGGCGGTCATCCCGTTTTTCCGGCGCATCATCTGGAACGCGGCCGACCTGAGTGTCCTGACCGGCTGCATCACGGCAGTGATCGCACTGCTGTGCGATGAACTGTAATTATGTCAACCGAATTATGTAAACTAATAGGACAAGGTAACAAAGCCTTCTCCTCGAGGAGAAGGTGCCGAACTGTGTTCGGCGGATGAGGTGGAAAGGTTACGCTTCTCTCCAGCGCTTTCGGCAGTGCGGCCGGTGCGCTCCTGCTGTCTTACATTCCATAAAGTATCTGCGCAGCAGGGGAGCACGCGGGGCAAGGCTGCCTTGTAATGGATTCGGCTATCTTTTTGCCTTTCAGACAAAAAGATAGCCCCTTGCTCCAACATCGGAACAAGGGGCTATCCTGCCGTGTTCGGTTCCATCACCAGAACCTCCTTTTGTTTTCTTTTCCTGCCGTGTGCAGAGGCTTCGCGCTGCACGCGGACTCCGACCGCTGGGAAGGAACATGCGTTTGCAAGATTCCGCACCACTGCGTGCCGTCTCCGGAATGACAGAACGCTGTCTGCTTCCGGACGATTCAGTACATGGGACTCACCTCCGTCGATTCCGTTGAACCTGTATTCTAAAGGCGCTGCCCCTCGTGAGGGGCTGCTGCTCTTCTCTGGTTCTGGCTACAGTATAGCAGTTCGTCTTCTTTTTGTCAATGATTTAATCAACAAAAATTGAACGAAACGTTCAGCAAAAACGCCGAATTTTTCACTGCCTCGTGCCAACGCCCCTGCCATGCGGGGCGCTGGCAAATCCTCTGCGCGGCGCGCAAAAGGAAAACCGCCGTGCGTGTCCGTCGGCGCACAGCGGCAGCAGCTTCGGTTCAGCGGTCGCTCGGAGCGGCGCTCTGGCCGCCGAAGATCCAGTCGTCGAGATCCTGGCCCATGTGTTTTCACCTCCCGGATGATTCGCATACGGCCATTCTATGCGCATTGGTGCAAAAAAATGCACGAACCGGCGCAGCCGAACTAGAAAGAACTTGAAACCGTCGGCCGTTTGCGCTATAATCTATGCATATTTTCCGGAAACGGAGCCTGTCTCCGCGGGCAACACTATTTTCAAAGGATAAGGTGAATCACGAATGAGTGCATCCCAGGACAAGAAGCGCCGCACAGATGAGCGTGCGCTGGGCACGGAGCGCCGCCAGGTCGCCTCGCAGAAGGAAGCCAAAGAGCGCAAGCAAAGCAAGATCAAGTGGACGGTCGGCTCGATCATCGTCGTGCTGCTCGTTGCCGCGATTCTGATCGGCAACTCCAGTCTCTTTTACACCGCGCGCCCCGCGCTGCAGGTCGGCGATGTGAAGTATTCCTCGGCCGAGGTCAATTACGCCTACCGCACGGCCTACCTCTCGTTCTGCAACCAGTACAGCAGCATCCTCTCGTCCATCGGCTTTGACACGAGCAAGCCGCTCGATGAGCAGAAGTGCACCATCAGCGAGGAGTTTGACACGTGGGACGACTATTTCAAGGACGCTGGCAAGCAGAACCTCGTGCAGGTCACGGCGCTGTGCGATGCCGCCGAGAAGGCCGGCGTCTCGCTCGACGAGGACGACCAGCACGAGGTCGACGAGCAGTTTTCCTACATCGAGCTCGCTGCCAAGCAGTATAAGTACAACTCCGTCAGCAAGTATCTCCAGGCGGCCTACGGCAACGGCGTGACCAAGAAGGTCGTGCGCCACATGCTCGAGATGAGCCAGCTTGCCACGAAGTATTCGCAGCAGCAGTACGATAGCTACACCTACACGCCCGAGCAGATCGCAGCGAGCTACGCCGAGAAAAAGGACAGCTACGACACGTTCAGCTATCAGTACTACTTCGTCCAGGCCGACACGGAAGATACCACGGACGACGACGGCAACACCTCTGCCAAGACCACGGACGCCACGATGGCGGCCGCCAAGGCCACGGCCGACAAGATTGCCGCTGCCACGCATGATGCGGACAGCTTCACTGCCGCCGTCACGGCAAACGTGCCCGCCAAGGAGTCCGAGGACGGCACGGCCACTGCGCCGAGCGTCACGGACAATACCGACACCAAGGGCTCGGGCTTCAGCTCCGCCGTGTACGCCGACTGGCTCTACAGCGCCGACCGCCACGCCAATGACGTGACCGTCGTGGAGCAGGAGAACAGCGGCTACTACGTCGTGCTCTTCGAGAGCCGCGATGATAATACCTATAATACCGTCAATGTCCGCCATATCCTCATCAAGGCCGAGGACAGCGACAGCGACGGCACGTATTCCGATGACGACAAGAAGAAGGCCAAGGACGCGATCGACGATGTCTATGAGCGCTGGACGCAGAGCGACCAGACCGAGGACGACTTCGCACAGCTGGCCAATTCCTTCAGCCAGGACAGCGGCTCGAACACCAAGGGCGGTCTGTATGAGAACGTCTACAAGGGCCAGATGGTGCAGGAGTTCAACGATTTCTGCTTTGACCCCGCGCGCAAGCCGGGTGACGTGGGCATCGTCTTCAATGAGAGCGATTCCTACTGCGGCTACCACCTCGTGTACTACGTCGGTCAGGGCGAGCGCTACTGCGATTACCTTGGCGATCAGGCGCTGCGCACGTCGGACTTCAATGAATGGGAGAGCACGTTCTTCGACGGCTGGACCAGCACCGAGCTCAAGGGCATGAAGTACGTCGGATAAATCAGACACACGTCAGAGCCGCCCGCCGGGCGGCTCTGTGTCTATCGCAAAGTGCGGACGCACCATGTTGACAGAGCAGCGGGGGAGCTCGAGGGGGCGAAGCGCCCGCCTCGAATGAGATTCTATTCGTCAGGCATATTTGCTGTGCAAAATGCCTGACGGTGACGGCTTGCTCTCTGAGCAAGCCGGGAGCCGCCCGTCGGGCGGCTCTTTTTCAATGTTTCCACGGAGGGATCACCATGACCAGAACAAAAACACAGCGCTATGACACGACCGTGCTCGATGCGCGCGCCCTTGCCGATGCGCTTGAGGCAGAGGCTAAGACCGGCTGGGAGGTTACGGAGGCGGGCTATGACGGCACGGATTTCGTCGTGACCTTTGAGCGGGAGGGCGCGCTATGACCGAGCAGACCATCCGCACGCAGATGCTCCTCGGCGAGGGCGCGCTCGCGCGCCTGCGGGGCAGCCGTGTGGCGGTGCTCGGTCTCGGCGGCGTGGGCAGCTGGTGTGCCGAGGCGCTGGCCCGCGCCGGCGTCGGTGCGCTCACGCTCGTGGACGAGGACACCGTCAGCGAGAGCAACCTTAACCGCCAGTGCTGCGCGCTGCACTCTACGATCGGCCAGCCGAAGGCGGCCGTCATGGCCGCGCGTGTGCACGACATTGACCCCACCATCGCCGTTGATGCGCGCACCGAGCGCTACGAGGCGGCGACGCGGGAGCGGTTTTTCGACACGGAGTATGATTACATCGCCGATTGCATTGATCTCGTGTCCTGTAAGGTGGATCTGATCCGCACCGCGCACGCGCGCGGCATTCCCATCGTGTCGGCGCTCGGCACCGGCAACAAGCTGGACGCGAGCCGGTTCGAGCTCTGCGACATCAGCCAAACGAGCGGCTGCCCGTTCGCGCGCATCGTGCGCCGCGAGCTGCGCAGCGCCGGCATCACGCACCACGCGGTCGTGTTCAGCCCCGAGCCCGCCATGACGCCGGAGATGCTCTGCGCCCCGCCGCCGGGCCGCCGGAGCGTGCCCGGCTCGCTGCCGTGGGTACCGGCCAGCGCGGGATTGCTGCTGGCGCAGAAGATCGTGCTCGATCTGTGCGCCGCGCCGGAGGCGCGGATATGAAACCGATCTGGATCGTCCTACTGTGCCTGCTGGGCGCGGCGGCGCTGGCGGTGCTGGTGTGGCTGCTCGCGTGGTACATCGAGCAGCGCGTGCTTGCAAAGTCGCTCGGCCGCGTGCCGGAGGGGGCAGACGCCCAGGCCGCGTGGGAGCAGCACGTCCTGCGCAAGCAGGGCTGGACGGCCGACTCCGAGCCGGGCAGGGCGGCGCTCACGCGTGTGCGCGCCGGTGTCGCGGCCATGCAGGAGCAGCCGCACGAGGATGTGTTCACCCCCGCGACCGACGGCACGCGTCTGCACGCGCGGCTCTACCGCGTGCCCCACGCCCATGCCACGGTCATCCTCTGCCACGGCTACCACAGCCACGCCGAGCATGATTTCAGCGCCCAGTTTCCGGCGCTGTACGCCTCCGGCGGCTGCAACCTGCTGCTTATCGACGAGCGCGCGCACGGCCTGAGCGAGGGCAAGTGCCTCACGTTCGGCCAGCTCGAGCGCTATGACATTGCCCAGTGGGTGCACTGGGTGCGCGAGCACTCGCGCGTACAGCGGCCCATCGCGCTCTACGGCGTGTCCATGGGCGCGGCGTCGGTGCTGCTGGCGGCGCAGCTCCCGGAACTGAAGGGCGAGCTTGCCTGTGTCGTGGCCGACTGCGGCTACTCCAGCTTTGAGCTCGAGGTCACGGACGCCGTGCGTCACGGCACGCGGGCGTCGCGCCGGCTGCAAAAGCCGCTCGCGCGCATCTGCGTGCGCATCCTGCGCCGCAACGGGCTGGATTTTGATGCCGTCGACACCACGCCCGGCATGGCGGCGCTTGACCTGCCCATCCTGTTTTTCCACGGCGACGCGGACACCTTCGTCCCCCTGCACCACAGCGAGCGCAACTGCGCTGCCTGCGGGCGGCCGCAGCGGCTTGTCGTTATCCCCGGTGCGGAGCACGCCATGTCCGCGCAGGTCGACCCCGAGCGCTACCGGCACGAGCTGCTGGTCTTCCTGTGGCGCAACACGAACTACCTCTGGGCCGAGCGCGACCAGCCGCTCAGATGAGCGCACGGGCCAAAGCAGCGCAAAAAGTGTGCGGTTCTGATGCAGTGATCCCCCCACCTGGAACGAGATTTCCTGTTATATTCGCAAAATTCTCACCACTTAGGCGAAAAAAGCCGGATGTCACAGACATCCGGCTTTTTTGCGCCTGGTTTCAGCCCTGCAGCAGGGACGCGGCGGCCGTACCGATGGCGGAGGCGTTCGGCACGGGTTTGCACACGCAGTAGCGCTGGTGCTTCTGCACGAGAAACGCCTCGAGCTCCTCGCTGACGGCCGGGCGCAGCAGCGTCGAGTAGCGAAACAGCGACCCGTCCACGGCCACGACCATCGGGCGGTAGCGGTTCTTCGCGCCGTCGGTCAGGAAGACGATGGCCGCGATGTTTGCAACGATGGCCTTTGCCGCGCGGCCGAACACGCCCTGAATGACCATGGCGGCGGTCTTGCGGTCGGCGTCCGCGGCAGCGGCCAGCGCTGCGATGGCGCCGCAGTCCGGGTCTGCGCCAAAGGCATCCGCGTCGGCGGCGGTCAGCACGTCGAGCGCGCAGAGCTTGTCCGCCGTCTCGGGCGCGAACAGGCCGTCGTTCGCCGCGGCGATGAGCGCCAGACGGCTGAGCTCGCCGAGGTAGCGGCCGCTCGTCATCTTCTCGAACCGGTACGCACCCGGTGCGGCCGAGGCCGCGTCGAGCGCCTGGTCAAACGCGCTTTGCGGCACGTCGGTGAACGAGCCGGACTCGAGGTTGACGAGCATCTCGCCGTCAGCGTCGCGGCCAAGCTTTTCGATCGCGCGCACCGGCAGCAGGCAGCACGTGTTCGTGCCCGTGCCGTTGACGAGCCCGGCAAAGCCGTTGGCATAGTTGTTGGCGATGGTGGTCGCGCCGCTCAGGTACGTGGCCGGGGTGTCGTTGATGACCACAATGGGCAGCTTCGTGCAGCCGCGGCGTTCGAGCTCCTCGGCCAGATCCGCGCCCACGAGGTGGTCCTCCCACCCGGTCAGCTGCACTTCTTTGGTCATGCCGAGCACCTTCGCGTCCAGCTCCGGCGTGTTCTCCGCCGGGTAGCTGAAGCAGACGCCGATCTGCGTGACCCGGTCGAGCAGCGGCTCGAGCGCGTCGGCCGCCAGCCGGATGAAGTCCATCCAGTCGGCGTCCTGCTCCGAGCCGGGCATGGGCAGCGTGCGCTCGTCCTCCAGGATGGGCTGGCCGAACTCGTAGTGCACGGTGGCGACGCGGAAGTTCGTGCCGCCGGCGTCGATGACGGCGATGCGCTTGCCCTCCGGGGCGGCGTGGCCATGCGGTGTGAGGTAGGCCGGCAGCATCGGCAGGCCGCCCGCCTCGCCGCGCAGGCCGCGCTGCATCGCGGCAAGCATGGCGTCGGTGAGCGCTTGCGTGTCGAGCTGGCCGGGCGCGGCGTCGTACTTGCGCAGGAAGGCGAGCACGTGCGCATCGATGTGGATCGCGGGCACGGGCTCGCCCTGCGCCGGTGCGGCGAAGGGGAACGGCGCGCGCGGCGCGGCCGGGGTCTCCGGCACCGGGGCCGGGGCGGGCTTGTTTTTCTTCAAAAACGGAAGCTTCATATGTGTTCTCTCTCTTTCTTACCGAAAACCCCGCGCCGGGCCCGGCGCGGGGTCGGTGTAAATTCGGCCGGTGATCAGGCGTTCGGAGTGTCGCCCTTGACGCTCTCGACCAGGCCGGCCGCCAGCGCGGCAGCGCCCTGGATCTCGGACGGGATAATGATCTTCGTCGCACGGCCGTCGGCGGCGGCGGCGAAGGCCTCGAGACTCTTGAGCTTGATGACGGCGTCGGACGGCATGGACTCGTTGATGAGCCGGATGCCCTCGGCGGTCGCGCGCTGCACGGTCAGGATGGCTTCGGCACGGCCCTGCGCCTCGAGGATCTGCTCCTGCTTTTTCGCGTCGGCGCGCAGGATGGCCGATTCTTTTTCGCCCTCGGCCGTGAGGATGGCGGAGCGCTTCTCGCCCTCGGCGCGCAGGATGGCCTCGCGGCGTTCGCGTTCGGCCTTCATCTGCTTTTCCATCGCGCTCTGGATCTCCTTGGGCGGGAGAATGTTCTTGAGCTCCACGCGGTTGACCTTGATGCCCCAGGGGTCGGTGGCCTCGTCGAGGATCTGGCGCATCTTGGTGTTGACAATATCGCGGCTGGTCAGGCACTGGTCGAGCTCGAGGTCGCCGATGAGGTTGCGCAGCGTCGTGGCCGAGAGATTCTCGATCGCGAGGATCGGCTGCTCGATGCCGTAGGTGTAGAGCTTCGGGTCGGTGATCTGGTAGTAGACAACGGTGTCGATCTGCATGGTGACGTTGTCCTTCGTGATGACGGGCTGCGGCGGGAAGTCCGCGACCTGCTCCTTGAGCGACAGACGCTTGGCGACCGACTCGATGAACGGGATCTTCAGGTGCAGGCCGACGCCCCACGTGGTCTTGTAGGCGCCGAGGCGGGTGATGACATAGGCCTGTGCCTGCGGGACGATGCGGATGTTGCGCACGAGGATGATGAGTGCGATCAGGATGATTCCGTAGAGAACGTATGGCATGGCGATTCCTCCTTATTCTTTTGCGCCCGCGGTCACGCAGGCGGGTGTGACGATGAGCTTGACGCCCTCGATGCGCAGCACGGTGGCGGCGGTCCCTGCGGGGATGGGCGCGTCAGAGTCGGCGCGGGCGGTCCAGACCTTCCCGCCGATGGCGACGGCGCCGCGGCCGGTCAGGTTGTCGATGTCCTCCGTGACGAGGCATTCCTGCCCGATGAGCATATCGGCGTTCGTGGGCTGGGTGCGGCTGTTGATATATTTTTTCACCAGCGGGCGCGTCACGGCGAAGGCCGCGATCGACACGGCGAAAAACCACACGAGCTGCAGCCACAGCGGCGCGTGGAACATGGCGGCGATGAGCGCGGCGAGCGCGCCCACGGCAAACCAGATCGTGACCAGACCGGCGGTCAGGCCCTCGATGATCAGAAAGATCACGATCAGACCGATCCAGATGGCCGGCATGGTGAAGGGGATCCCGGCGATGACCATAGACAAAACCTCCTCTTGCAATGGACAGTGGGTTGCTTGCGGCAGCGGTTTGCTACAGAAATATCATACCTGATTTATAGTATAAAAGCAAGTAAAACACCTGGAATTCCGGCGTATGAAATTTCCGGAGCCATTTGTCAAGAGTAAATGCACAAAAAAGCAAAAATATTTTTTATGAGGCCAGAATGAGGGCGATTTCTTCCCGGAAAAGCTGCTCGGAACACAGATAACCGAACATTTTGCGGGGGTAGTTGTTCAGCCAGTCCTCGATCCGCTTGGTTTCCTCGTAGGAGATTGTGCTCAGGTCGGTGCCCTTCGGCAGGTGCCGACGTATGAGGCCGTTCTGGTTCTCGTTGGATCCGCGCTCGCTCGGGCGGTACGGGTGGCAGTAGTAGACCTCAGTGCGGGATCCCCGGCCGGTGACGCTGCGCTCGATCCCGGCGGCGTCTGCAAACTCGCAGCCATTGTCGCAGGTGATCGACTGGAAGATCAGCGGGAACACTTTGGAGCCGACTTTCTTCTCGAGGGTGTCGAGGGCAGCGACGACGCTGGCGCTCGTCTTATCCGGCGAGGGGATGATGATCTCGCGGCGGGTCTTGCGCTCAGTCATCACGATGTAGGTGTTGCTGACGCCTTGGCAGCTCTCGACGCTGTCCATCTCCCAGTGACCGAAGGTGCTGCGGTCATTGATGTGCTCGGGGCGATCTTCGATACTCCGGCCCGCGGGCTTGCGGGGCATGGATCCGGCCGGGCGCTCCGGCTGGTGGCGCTTGCCGTGCTGCGGTAGCATGGAGACGGTCAGCTCGTCGCCGAAGATCTCGCCGCGGATGTAGTTGTAGGCGGTACTCGCGCAGATGTGGGTCTTGAAGGGCCAGCCCTTGACCTCGGCCTCACCGATCGCAGCCTCCGGGCTGTACTTCTCGTCGCGGATCTTTGCGATCAGATAGTCGGCCAGCTCGTAGTCGTTGCCGATCTTCAGCTCCGGGCCCTTGGCGCGGAGGTTGGCCTCATAGCGGGCCTGTGCGCCTTCGGGGTTGTATCTGGTCTCGGTGGTGTAGTCGCTGTTGAGGTGCTCATAGGTGCACCGCTTCAGCTCCCGGTAGATGGTCGTATGATGGACGCCGAGCTCCTTGGCGATGTCCGTCGGCTTCATTCCTGCGCGGATGAAGGCGTCGAGCTGGATGCGCTTGGTCGGCGTCAGATGGCTCCAGTGCTGTCCCATTGTGTTCCCCTCCGTGATAAAAGAAAAGGGGCGGCCCGCCGGCCGCCCCTTCTGTGTGTCAGTGTTCCTCGTACTTTTTCAGGAGCTCGAGCGTCTCCTCGTCTGTGATGATGTCGGCCAGCCTGCACTCCAGCGCGTTGCAGATCTTCAGCAGCGTCGGCAGCTTTGCGCCGTTGATGTCCCGGGCGCCGCGCTCGTACTGCTGGAGCACCTGCACCTTGATCCCGGCCAGATCGGCGAGCTGAGACTGAGACAGGCCGGCAGCCTTGCGGAGCTTTTGCAGCCCCTCGCTTTTGTAGGTCACTTTGATCGAGATGTCCATGTTGTTCCTTCCGCTTGACTTTGCCGTGGTTTCGTGGTTATAATGAAAAGGAACGGCGGGCGGGATTTTTCCCGCCGTCCTTCGACCTTACTGCTTGGGCTTTTGGTTCGGCTTTATCGTGATCGTAATGGTGGCAACCTGTTCACACTTTAGAGCCTGTTCCAGCAGCTCGAGCAGTTTTTTCATCTGCTCAGCATCCACGGCTTTGCCTCCTTTCCGCGGTTTTGCTCTCCTTTCTTTCTGTACTCGGCTATCCCTTGCCTGTGATTATATTATAGAGCATTTGCTCTATAATGTCAAGCATAATTCGGCAGATTTTCAACATTTTCCCGCGTTTTTCCACAAAAAAGCCGCACGGCGTCGCTGCCGTGCGGTTTTCTCATTCTTTCCCGAGCAGGTGGTTGATGGTGGTGCCGAGAGCGGTCGCCAGATAGTCCAGCTCGTAGTCAGCGACGACTCGGCTGCCGTTCTCGATCCTGCTGATGACCTTCTGCGTGACGTCCAGCCCGATGATCTGGAGCTTGTAGGCGAGCTGTTCCTGTGACAGGTTTGCCCGCAGCCGCTCCTCCCTGACTCTCTCCCCGGAGATGTTGCACCTGCCGTCTGGTTTGTATATTTTCGCAGCCCTCGCCTCCCTTTACGCTAAAGATGACTATGCAATATTGACTTTACCAGTTTTGGCGTGGTAATATTATGCCAAAGATGACTAAACGCTAAAAAGCGCACATAGGAGGGAAAAGCATGGGTACAAGGTTTAGACGCAGCTTTAAGGTGGCCCCGGGTGTCCGGGTAAACCTTAACAAGAAAAGCGCGAGCATCAGCTTCGGCCCGAAGGGCCTGAAGCACACGGTCAGCACGACGGGGAAAAGCCACACGACCGCCGGGATCCCCGGGACGGGCCTGTCATATACGACGAGCTCCGGCGGGAAGTCCGGCGCGCAGCAGGGCGCGGTCAGCATCCCCGCAGCGCAGCGGCCGACGTCGCCGAAAAGCAAGACGGTGGCGCTGCTGCTGTGCATCTTCCTCGGCTTCTTCGGTGTCCATCGGTTCTATGTCGGGAAAACCGGCACAGGCGTCATCTGGCTGCTGACGGCCGGGGCCTGCGGGATCGGCTGGCTGGTCGATATTTTCACCATCCTGCTCGGTGGTTTCTATGACTCCGAGGGCCGTGTGCTGCGGTTCCAGCCCACAGAGGCCGAGCTCGCCGCTGCCGGTGAAGTGCCGGATCCTGACGCTGAGAAGTAAAGCCCCACATAACAGAAAAAGCCCGCCCGGGATCTCCGGGCGGGTTTCTGCTTTTCTATGCGGTTTTAGAGTTTCGTGACGTAGTCCAGAGAGATCCATCCCGCGCCGCTCTTGAGCTTGCCCCACTTGGTCGCGCCGGGGCCTGCTGCCTCGCCGACGATCGTGTAGATGCCTTTGCCCTTGATCTGGCCGTTGGTGCCGTAGTTGGTGCCGGGGCCCTTGCGGATGTTCAGCACGTCGGCCGTCGTCCGCACGCGGTAGCTCGTGGCCGTGCCGGTGCTGCCGGTCGAGATGTCCGCAGCGTTTACCCAGCCGTAAACGGTGGAGCCGCCGCCGCTGACCGCCTTCAGGTGGTACGGGTGCACCTTGCCGGCCGCGATGGCCGTGATGGTGGCCTTGCCGGGCTTGCAGGTCTTGGCGTCCTTGGCCGCTGCGCTGGTGTAGTGCTGTGCGCCCTTGAAGTCGACCACGTCGCCGACTTTCAGGCCGGTCTTGGTGTTGCCGGAGGTCTGGCCGCCGGCGCTGCCGCCTGCGTCCGTGATGCCGAGGCGCTTGTTGACCTCGGCCGCGATCTGGCCGTGGCGGTTGTAGAGGTAGTCGCCCGGGCAGCTCTTATTCGCGTAGTCCCTGTGCACGGTCATGTTGCAGCCGTTCAGGTGGTTCACGCGGTCGTTTTTACTGGTCGACCAGACGAGGCGCTTGATGCCGTTGCGCTTGCAGATGTCGGTCACGAGATCCAGCAGCGCGGCGTATGCCTTCGCGGAGACGGGCCAGTCAGGCGCGCCGCCGTTGTTGGCGACTTCGATGGTGACGGCCCGCTGGTCGTTGGCGTTGGACGAGGTGCACCATGAGCGGTTTGCCTCGTCGACGTACAGGGCGATCCGGCCGTCGGTGCCGATGCCGTAGTTGCTGGATGCCTGCCGCGCAGAGTTGGCGAACAGGTTGCCGCAGGTCTCGACGGAGCAGTTGCCGGCCATACAGTGGATCGTGATGGTGTCGATCTTCTTGGTGCGCTTGCCCGAGTGGTTCGGGCTGAGCTTGGTGTAGACCACCAGAGAGCTGTTACTCATTGTCGTCTCCTTTCCCGCCGGTCAGCTCGTCGAGGGTCTCGTCGGTGACGGTCTCGCCGGGCTTCAGCTTGATGTCGTCGGTGTTCTGGTTTTTCATGGGTTTGCCTCCTTTGCAAAAAGAAAAAGGGCGGGCCGGAGCCCGCCCCTCTCCGTCATTCGATAGTCAGGCCCTCGGTGTTGAGCTGCTTGACTGCTGCCTCGATCGCGTTGATGACGCTCTCCTCGTCGACCTTGAAGCCCTTCTGCTTCAGGAAGTCGATGACGTACTGCTTCTTCTCCTCGCCGCGGCCGGCGCCCTTGTAGAGCTGCTCAGCGGCAGCGACGCCGATCTTTACCCACGCGGTCAGCTCCTTGCGCTGTGCCTCGGTGGTCTGGCTCTTGAGCCACGGGATCAGGAAAACGCTCACGCCGGCGCCGATCAGGGCGATGGCTGCGTTGACGATAGGGGTGATGTCGATGGTGTTCATCCTTTTGCCTCCTCATTGTTGAGAGTGTCCCCGGACGGATCCGGGAGCGGTTTGCCGTCGGCGTCGAGCCTGTGGCGGTTTCGGCTGATTTTCTCGCCGAGGCTCTTGCCGGCGTATGTGATTAGATAGCCGACGCAGGCGGTGAAGATCGTGCCGGTCACTTCGCTGACCGGGTCGCGCCCGAAGGCTGAGAGCAGGTAGGACGTGGCTGCGCTGAGGCTTGCCACGATGGCCGCCCAGTATGCGAGCTTTTTGCTCGCCTCGATTTTCTTTTTACGCTTGCGCCGGCGCTTCTTTGCGGCCATGCCGCTCACCTCCTTAGTCGATGATCGCGTGGATCCCCTGACTGGTGAGGAAGTCCTTCTGCGCGTGTTTGATTTTGGCAGCGTAGTCGAGGGCCGCGTGCATATCCCCGTTACAATGCGCGTCAGGGATGCGCTGCACGGCCCGGGCCGTCGCCTCGCCGAGGGCGATGGCTGCCGACGTGCCCTGAATGGTGATGATCTGGAGATCTTCACGGGCGCGCTCTCGGGCCGCTGCCTCTTTCTGTCGTTTGGCCTCCTCGGCCTCCTTTTGCTTCTCGCGCTTCTGGATCCTGTGCTCGAGCATCCAGAAGCAGAAGCCGGTCACGGCCGTCGGGATCCCCAGCAGGACGACGAGCGCGCCGATGTTGATTTCGATCATTGTGTCACCTCATAAAAGCCGGAGGGCCGCAGGACGCGGCCCTCCTTGTTGTTTGGGCTTACTCCTCGACGTCGTCGAAGTAGCCCATGTCGACGAGATACTTGTGCACGCGGGCCTTCAGCTTCGCGGGGACGTCGTCCTCGGTGATGCGGCCCATGATGATCTCGCCTGCATACAGACGTACCAGCATTTCACGCTCCTCCTTTCCTGCAATTTTTAATAATAGCCACGCGAGGGCCCGGGCGATCATTCGGTCGCCCCTTCCTTCGCGGTGCCGGCGTTTGCGGCTGCCTCGAGGGCAGCGATGGCGTCCTCGACCTGCTTGCGCAGTTTCTTCGGGACGTCGTTGATGGTCATGGTGGAGCCTTCGCGGGTCAGCTCCTTGACGTACAGCTCGACGATCTTGCTCATGCTGTGGTGTCCTCCTCTCCGTCGCCATAGACCACGTCGGCCAGCTCCATGATGCAGCCCTTCAGCAGCTCGATGGTGTCAGCCTGTTCGGCGATGGTCTTGTCCTTCTCGGCCTCTGCGGCCTGTTTGTCGTTCAGCTCTTTGATGCTGTCAGGTCTGTGCTTAATCATGCAAAGTTACCTCCGATCGACTGGATGTAGCAGGTCTCCGTAGCAGAGCCGCGGAGCAGCTTGGCCTTGACTTTGACGCCCCACGCTGCGGCCGTCTTGGTCTTGTTTGTGAAGTAGTGCTTCTGGCCGGTGCGGGCCTTCTGCGTGATGTCCTCCCACGTCGGGCTCGCGTCGTTGCCGTTGTTGCAGATCCAGACCTGAAGCGTGCAGCCGGCCGGGAAATTGCCCTGAATGTTGACGAGGGCCTTGGTCGGCATGGCGTCGGCCTCCATAGCGAGGGTCTGCTCGAACTCGACGGACGTGACGGCCTTGGTGAAGGTCAGCGTGCGGGTGACGCTGGCGTCCTTGGCGTCGGTCGCCACGATCTTCAGGGTGTGGCTGCCGTTCACGACCTTCAGCCACGCCTCGGAGCCGATCGTCAGCGTGTTGGTCTGGCCGAGGGTCACGGTGTAGCTGCGCAGCGTCACGCCGTCCAGCATCTCCACGACGTCGACCTGATGGCCGTCGGCGTCGGTGACGGTGTACTCGTAGGACGGGGCCGCCGTGCTGAAGCTGCCGAGGGCGCCGTCCGTGCCGCTGATGACGGGCGGCCGGTTGTTGGTGACGGTGCGGGTGGCGCTGGTGGTGTATGCGCTCTCCGCGCCGGCTGCGTCGTATGCCTTGACGCGGTACTGCACGCTCGTCCATCCGTAGGTGATGGTGTCGGTGTAGGTGCGTGCGGATCCCTTGTAGACCTGCGCCCATGTGCCGCTCCCGACCTTGCGCTCCAGAACGTAGCCGGAGAGGTTGCCGTCGGGGTCGGTGGAGGCCGCCCACGAGATGCTCAGGTTCTCGCCGCCGAGCACTTCGCTCGGGACAGTGATGGACGACGGCGCTGTGGGCGCCTGATTGTAGATCACTGTATAGCATCCATCCGAGTCGACGGAGTCGGAGATCAGGAGATCAGAGGACAGATTACAAGCGGGGCGCAGGCCGTTGCTGCCGTCGTAGGCGCTGTTCCAGTCCAGCGCGCCATCGGAGAAGACGTAGCGGGCGAGGCTGGCCGAGCCGGCATAGGCGTCACGCAGCCAGTAGTACCACGCGGCACCAGAGCCCGGGTTGCTGGAATAGTTGGAATTGGCGACGCAGGAGGCCGTCACGGTGGCGATGCGGCTGTTGTTGTCGCTGAAGATCGCCAGCTTTCTGCCGCAGACGTGGTCGCCGCTCAGGCCGACCTCAGTGCAGGACAGAGGAAAGATCTTGTCCGTGCAGGTCTCCGTCCCGCCGCCGTCTGTGGAGCTCTTGCCGACCGTGATGGTGGTGTTCAGCAGAGCTGCCCGCTCGTTGGCGGTGAAGGCGTTCAGAAAACCGGCGAGGCCACTGTACGGGTTGACGCCGTTCCAGACGTGGGAGGAGTCCGGCGTCTGGTCTGCGGAGTGCTGTGCGGTGTACCACTGGCCGGCAGCCGCGGGGCTGTTGAGCCACTGGCGCAGGTTCGAGTAGATGTAGCGGTTGTTGCCGTAGCCGCGGCGGTCGCTGTTGCCGTTACTCGGTTCTGTTGCGTCGAAGCACAGCATCTTGATGATCTGGTTGGTCACGAGCGTGACGCTGTTGGAGGGGTAGCCTGCGTGGTTCTTATCGGCCACGATCCAGACGATCGGGCTGCCGTACAGGCTGCCGAACTTGACCTTCGACTTGTTTGCAAGGTTGCTCAGTTTTTGGGCCATGAGTTGTGTCTCCTTTCGGTGATGGTTTGAGCTCCGGGAAATAGCTGAAGAAATAGGCGTCCATGTTCTGCCGCAGGTGGTAGGTGTTGCCGTGTGAGATGTGGCCCGTCCAGCTCGCGTAGGATTGCACGACGCTGTCGAGGGTCATCTTGCCGGAGTCCACCAGCCCGCGGAACTTGCGGATCTTGCGCTTCATGTTGTCGATGCTCTTGGCTCGCACTTTCCTCACGACCTTGCCGGTCTGCGTGAGGTAGGTGTGAAAACCGAGGAAGTCGATGCCGTTCTTCAGCGGGAGGATCTGCGTCTTGCCGTTCAGCCGAAGGCCGGGCGGCTTGATGTACGCCTCGATCTCCTTGAGTATCTGCCGGAGCAGCAGCTTGTCGCTGTGGATGATGTAGAAGTCGTCCATGTACCTGCCATATACGAGGCCGCGGTCATCCCTCAGCCAGTGGTCGAAGGCGTCCAGATAGAGCAGCGCGAGCAGTTGGCTCGACTGGTTGCCGATCGGGATGCCGGGGTCTGGCGTGCTGTCGATTATGAGCCACAGCAGCCACTCGGCGAAGTCGATCAGCTCGGGATCCTTCAGCCACTTCAGGGCCCGGCGGGCCGTTTCGTAACAGTAGGAATGGAGCAGGGTGTAAAAGAACTTTGAAAAATCGCCCTTCAGTACCCAGCCGTCGGCGTAGTCCCACTCGTTCATCGGCCGAGGCGGCAGGCCGGCAGCCTTGCGGGCTGCTTCGTCCGCTGCCTTTCGGCTGAAGAAATAGTGGCGCATGGCCGCAGCCAGACGGTCGAGGCCGTCGTGGGTGCCTTTGCCGATCTGGCCGGCATAGTTGTCCCGGATGAAGCGCCGGGAGAACGCCGGCTCGAGGACGTTGTCGCAGAGCGAGTGCTGGACGACCTTGCCCTCGAAGTCGATGGCGAGGACGAGCCGCTCCTTGGGCTCGTACACCTTGAAGGGGTAGTAGGGCCCGAAGGAATAGTCGCGCCGCTGGAGCCTCTCAGAGAGGGCGACGGTGCGCTCGATGGCCTCCATGCGGTAGCGCATGGCGGTCGGGTTGTCGCGCTTTCCGCAGCGGGTTTTGCGGTATGCTTTGTAGAGCGCGATGGTGCTGTTTACGATATTCTCCATTGAAAAGTCTCCCCGCCGTGTATAGCTCCGGCCACGCTTTGCGTGCGCCGCCGGGAGCATCGGCGGTCTTGTGTTTACCCATGACCGGGCCGGTCAGACGGCCGCGGCTGCGGGAGGGATATGCCTTCCTTGGATGATGGGGCACAGTGTTCGCCTCCCGTCTCCGGGCGGTTAATAAGTCGGGCGATCCATCGAAGCGGGGCGCAGGCCGTTGTTGCCGTTGTAGGCGTTGTTCCTGTTCAGCGTGCCGTCGGAATTGACGTTGCGGGCGTTGTTGGCCGACCCGGCACGAAAAAACAAGGCGTACCCCACGGGCTGCCTATTGATGACGCGCTTGCGCGTCCATCTTGGCGGCCCTTTCTTTATCGGATTTGTACCATTTGGCGGTCTGGTTTTTGACACCGGCCGCCATCCGCGACCAGTGTGCAAAGGCGTCGTCGCCGAGCCCGCTGAGGATCTCGTGGGCGAGCTCGATGTGGTGGATCAGCTTCCGGCAGTTGCGCAGGGCCGAGCGTTGCGCCCGGTAGCGCAGCTCCCGCTCCTGCGGGTCGGTCAGGAGCAGGTCGTTGGCTTCCATCAGGTCGGCGACGAGGTCGCTGGCCTCGTTCATCATCCGTTGCGCCAGCCCGAGCCGTTCCTTCTTGGGGAAGATGTTCGGGTTGCGCGTCTTGATGTAGGTGTGCTTCTCGAGCTCCTTGGCGTCGCTGATGACCTGCATCTCCGGGAGCTTTTCACGGCCGAAGGGCGGGCGGCCTACATTGGCCCGCTCGTATGGCCGCGAGTGTCCGTTGCTTGCCGTAGTATCTCACCTCCTCGCCTTTGATTGTGACGCGGGCGCTGCTGCCGTCGTAGGTCTTGCCCTGAATGACGATGACGCCGTCCTCCCGCTTGCAGCAGGAGCAGGGCAGGGCCAGCTCGACGAACAGGTGCGCGATGATGCAGGAGGCTTCGGCCGGTGGGATCGGGATGTAGTTGTAGCAGTTTCCCATCAGCACTCGAGCCTCCGCTGCCCTGTGTTCCAGATGCCGGAGCTCACGGTCAGCCCCTCCAGATCGTCGAATGTGATCTGGAAGGGGTTGCTCGTGATGTCCGTGCAAACGAAGTCCCACAGGGCGTCGACCTTCACCTTCAGAGCGTTGTCAGCCGCGTCGACATACTCCTTCGTCGTGATGTCCTTCGGGTCGTCGACTGCTCCGTAGTGTTTCATAGGCCGGCCTCCTTACAGTGCGATGCTTGTGATGATGACGAGGATCGGGTTGGAGGGCGCGGCCGAGAGCGTGACCGTGACCTTGCCGTTGGCCGAGGCCGTGGCGTTCTCGAAAGAGACGTCGCCGATGACCTGCTCCTTGGTGACGCTGTCGATCAGGATCACGCTGAGGATGTAGCCGGTGACGGTGAAGCTCTTGCTCGCCGCGTCGCTGATGGTCTGGACGGTCTTGGTGACGGCCTTCGGGATCGCGGGCTTGTTCTTGATGAAGGCGTCGCTGTTGCCGTCCGTCTCGCTCCAGTCGCTCTGGACGTTCTTCTCGGCGTCGGCGGGAGCGTGGGCGCTCTGGCTGTGGTCGTATGCCGTCTTGCCGCGGTCGCCGCGGTAGGCGGTGCTCGCAGTCTCGCCGAGGGCGAGGTCGTTGCCGATGACGGCGTAGGTCGTCCCGCTCCAGCGGTACGTCTTGTTCTGGTACTCGCCTTCGCTCAGGATGACGTAGATCTTGTCGGACTCAGGCGTCAGAGCCGCGCCGCCGGAGGTCTTGCTCAGCCAGTCAGCACCGAGGGCCGTGGCGCCGGTGCGGATGTAGGCGTCGACGACGTCGTCCACATAGCTCGGGAGCTGGTTGGCCGGCACCTTGCCGCCGCTGTCCAGCTCGGCCACGCCGCCGGCTGCGCCTTTTTCCGTCGCAGGGATTGCGCCGACGTCGGCGGCAGCGGACGGGATCGTCGGCTTGTCGCTCAGATCCTTATAGCTGCCAGAGAAGGCCACGGTCTTGAGGTCGCTGAAGAACTTCAGCACCTTGCCGAGCAGGACGCTCAGCTTCTCGCCGGAGGTGGGTGCCTCGCGCTTGGTCGCTGCCTCGAAGGCGACGGTCACGTTGGAGCCGTCGCCGTCCGTGTTCAGCTTGCTGGTGTCCTTTGGGTGGACGTGGTCGCCGCGTGCAAACGCTGTCTCGGAGCCGACGGCGGCGGTGCCGTTCATCTTCGGTGTGGTCGTGGACGCTGCTGCGCCCTCGGGGACGTCCTTGGCCGTGATGAACTTGCTGTCGTTCTCGAGCTGCGAGAGCTTGGTCGGCACGGGGATCCATTTCTCGCCCGTCCACAGGTACAGCGTCAGGTCGACGCTGCTGAAATAGATCTGGCCGAGCTTCGGGTTGGCCGGAGGTGCAGCGAGCGGCTGCATGATGGCGTTTTGGATCTCGTTCTGCGAGAGATCCAGATTTGTCAGGATTTTCACGGGTTTACCTCCTTAGTTGAAGTATGCAGTCCCGGAAAAGGCCGCGCAGAAGGTCAGGCGCACGGTGTTGTCGTCGAGGTAGTCGATCTCCCCGATGACCACAGTGCCGGCGCTGTCGACGACCGTGACGGCGGGCCGCTTTCCGAGGTTGTGGGCGATTGTCCACACCTTTGCTGCCTGCGCCTGCTTGTGGGTGTGGTGCCTGTCGTCCGTGATGCCGAGCTGCGCCGGCGTCATGTCGCCGATCAGCTCGTGCCCGTTGATCTTGGGCTTGTTGCGCAGGGCTTCGTAGTTTGAGGCGCTGCCGCCGCCCGTCTCCTTCATGGAGGCGGTCATGGAGGCAGGTGTCTCGGTCATCCTTGCCCCGAAGGTCTCCGCGCTGCCAGAGAACGAGGCATTGAAGTCGACGCTCACTTAGATGACGCCGTCCTTCAGGATCCGGCTGAGCGGGGCGGTCATAATGTTGCTCGCAAACGCGCGCCCGTCCTCCGTCCTGCCGCGGATCTGCACCTCCACCTGTTGATCCTCGTCGGGAGACAGAGAGCCGAGCAGCAGCGTGTCGGCTTGCGTCAGGCTGACGGTGACGACCTTGTCGGTCGCGTCGACGCCCTCGTCCCCGAGGTGCTTGGTGACTTCCACCTGCTTCGGCGGGGCATAGGTGGCGAGCTGCTGCGTGCGGAATGTTACCCACATGGTCACGAACTCGCTGACGTCGATGTCACAGTTGATGGTGATGGTTGGTGTGGTGCCTCTATACATGGGCGGCCTCCTTTCTGGCCTTTGGCCGGTAGTTTAGCACTCGAGGCGCTGGAGTCCGCTGTTCCAGATGCCGGCCGTCAGGGTGATGCCCGTCAGGTCTGCAAACGTGATCTGGAAGGGGTTGGTCGTGATCTCACTGAAAACGGCGTCCCACAGCGTTGCGATCTTGCTGGTGTTCTGGCCGACCGCGTTGCTCAGGTCATTCACCGACGCCTCGGCGGCCTGCGCGATTGCGATGGCCTGCCGGGCGATTGCCAGAGCCTCCTCGGCCGTAGCCTGCGCGCCGAGGGCGATGGCCTTGTAGGTTTCGTAGTCCTCTTTTGTGGCATAGGCGTCGGCGGGGATGTAGGCGGTCACGTTGGTGGCTGTGCCGATCGCGGTGACGATGTCGATGGTTTTCTCGACGATGGTGGCGCCGCCGGAGGGCGGGATCCACTCGGCCAGATCGCCGCAGTTGCCGTAGCAGTACAGCACCTCACCGACCTCGGGATCGGGATCCTCGGCATAAAGGCCGAGCTCGCGGTAGTAGAAGCCCTCGGTCTCGTCGCCGTTGGTGAAGATGCCGCCCACGGCCACGGTGCCGTCGCCGTTGATCTTCAGTTTCGTGATGTCGACGGTCGCCTTCGGGCTGACCACGCCGGTGAGGGTGCGGGGCGTCTGGCCCTCCTCGAGGTAGCCATCGCCGAGGACGATCTTGGTGTAGTTGATCTTCTGGCCGGCCACGCCCTTCGCCAGAACGATCAGGCCGGCGGTGGTGATGTCGTTGTTGATAAATGCAGCCATGTCTATCTCCTTTCCTTAGTCTGAGATGACCGCCGCGTCGGTGCCGATGCTGACGGTCTCGCGGTTGTTGTCGTGGACGACGGCCGCGTGGTAGATGTGGATCTCGTCGCTGCCCATGACGTGCACCTCTTGGGTGTGATCCCTGACGGCCATGCCGGAATAAAGGAACATTTCGCCGGTCAGGCAGATCAGGATCGCGTCGAGCCACGAGCTGCGGCGCTTGACCGTCCGCAGCAGCTTCAGGAACAGGTCGAGGTTGCTGTTGACGAGGCTCGGGTTGTCGCTCAGCACCTTGAAGTGATGCGGCTGCCCGCCGTACTGATACCACTCCCTGACCTCGCCGGTGCCGAAGTAGTCGGCCACGATCTGCTCCACGGCGTAGGGTGTGCCGAGTTTCGAGTAGACGCGGTCGCTGTTGCGGATGACGGCTCGCTTGGCTGCGATGGGCGCGGTGCTGTCATACCACTGGATGTTCAGCTCCCACGCCATCTCGTCGAGCTCTGCGTCGCTGAGCTGGTCGATCTTGTCCCACCTGCTCAGGAGCTTCAGGCGCGCATAGGCGTCGCGGCTGATGATGTCGCAGCCGGTGGCGAGGCCCTTGTCGCTGCCGTCCTCCTGCATCCACGCAGGCAGCAGCTTGACCATCTCGGTCTCATTGAGCCGCATTTACACCACCTCGCTCTCGACCTTGTGGCTGACGGTCAGGTGGCCGCTGAACTTGGCGACTTGCGTGTCGTCGAGGGCCTTGTAGGCCGGCTTGACGACGTCCACGCGGAAGGCGCCGGTCAGGTTCTCGCCCCACGAAGGCGAGAGGATCCGCTTGCGGAGCTGGTCGGGGTTGATGTCCCGGCCGAGAGCTGCGACTTGCCACTCGTTGTAGCGGTCGATCGCGCCGCCGGTGCCTTCGACGTTGGCGATCACCTCGGCCTCGCTCTCCGGCGTGGTGTAGTACACGATCTCGATGTCGTAGGTCTCGGCCTCCGGGGGCACGGCGCTCACCTTGTCAGTGAGCGGCCGGATGTCCTTGGCGTTGACCACGTCCAGCACCTTCGCCAGCATGGCAGCGTCAGGGATCCCGCCTCCTTCCAGTAGGGGCACGATCTTGACGCAGCCCTCCAGTGTACGGGTGATGATGATGTCGATGCTCTCGGCGGCCGCGAGGCTGCCCTTGAGCGTGATGGTCAGCAGGCCGTCGGTGTAGTCGACGGTGTAGTCCGTGTCCTTGACCGCCGCCGTGCTCTGCCCGTGGGCTTTCACGACGAGGGTGTCGGTCAGGAGCGTGCCGCCGCCCTTGAAGGCTTTGCCGTCGTAGACCGTGAGGGTCTCGCTGATGGTTTCCTTCTCGCTGACGGCCCTCGCGTCCACGATGGAGCTGTCTGCCGTCATTACCCAGTAGATGTAAGCCTGTTCGGGGCCCGCGGTGGATCTTTTGGCAGGAGCCAGACGGATCCGCTCGCGGAGGCGGTTGTCGCCTTCGGTGGTGTAGGGTTCGCCGTCATCGCCTCCGGCCGTTTCGGTCAGGTTGGTGACGGACTCGATGTAGGGGATCAGGTCGACGAGGGTAGTGATCGTGCCGGCTGCGTAGCCGTTGAACTTCGTGCCGTTGCTCACGGCCGAGGTCGGCACCTCCACAGAGTAGGCGCCAGCTTGCAGCACAGCGATCTCGTCGGTCGCAAAATAGTTTTCGCTGTCCGGCGTCACCTTCGTCCATTTCGGAATGATGATGTTTTTCTCCTGCGGCGTGGAGACGGAGAAGCGCATGGTCGTCTTGGCCGGTGTGCCTTCCAGTCGTCTCACGTCCTGCCGCTCGCCGATGGCGTCCAGCACCTCGCCCCTCGCATAGCGGAGGAGCGTCTGCCGGCCGACGTCGTTGAGGCTGTTGTAGAGGGCAACGAACACGGGCACGAGAGCCTCACCGAAGATCCGGCGCTCGTCGCCCGGGTAGAGCGGCTCGCCGGCGCCCTTTTCGAGCTCGGTGATGATGGTCTTGTATAGGGTGCTCGCGTCTGTCGTGGTGAGTTTGATGTCCTCGCCGTAGGTGTTTGTCGCGTCGCTCACGCTGTTCACCTCCTTCATGTGATGTTGTCGATGCTGGCCCGCAGCTCGAAGTCGCCGGCCTGAGCGGTCAGGGCCTTCAGGTCGGAGTCGCTGAGCTGCACGCGGGGCTCGTAGGTTTCCACGAGGAACGCCACGTCAGCGGCCAGATCAGTCGCAGCGGTTTCGCTCGGCTTGTCGATCAGCGTGCGGTCGATCCCTTTGATGCGCTCATAGGGCACCTCCCCGCGGATGGTCTTGAGAAGGTTCTGCACACAGATCTCGGGCGCTCCGTTGCCGGATGCTTTCATGGGATCACCTCGCTTTACTTGAGCTGTGCGTTGCTTGGTTTCTTTGCAGCTTTGGCGCTGCTGGATGCTCCGACGGTGACGGCGCTCAGACGCCGACCGACGCCGCCGGAGGACGAGACGCCGGCCGCAGACGAGCTCTTTCTCGAGCCGCCTGCGCTTGCCTTTTTGCTGCTGGCCTCCTCGGCGTATTCCGTCAGGTTGATCGTGATCTTTCCCTTCAGGATCCGGCCGAGGTTGTCGAGTGTGGTGTCTGAGAGGCTGACGCCGGTGAGTTGAAGGTTGGCCGGGCCGAAGCGCCGGCCGGCCAGATAGAAGGGGGCGTACTGTCCGACCAGCGACGTCCACGACTCGAACTCTCCCCGGGCGTCGCCGCCCACGGCAGACGCCAGATCGAAGTCGAAGCTCATGCTTTGCAGCTTGAGCGCCTTGGTCTTGGTGGCCGGGGATCCGGCCTTGTCGTCGCTGTTTTCCGTGTCGAGCTCGACGCTGGAGGAGACGCCATTCAGGGCGGCGATCCTCTGGCTGGAGACGCCCCACGTCTTGCCGTTCCATGATGCCATGACGGCCATGTCTATCCCTCCTTACTTCGGGCCAGAAGTGCCGCCTCCCATGCTGTCGGTGTGGGTGTGGCCGGTCAGGCTGATGCCCGTGGCGGTCACGTCTGCCGACGGGACGCTGATGCCCTTGTCCTGCATCGTGAGCGCGCCCTTCTTGACGGTGATGTCGCCCGGGACGATGCCGTCCCACTCTCCGTCCATGCGGGAGAGGATGATGCCGGTGCCGTCCTCGAACATAGCATAGGCGACTTCTGTTCCGGGGGTCAGGTTTCCCATCTCCCCGCGCAGATACCACGGGATCGTCAGCGGCCGTGTGACCATGCTGTCGGCGGTGCTTGGGAGCACTCTGGCCGTGGTTTTGTCTCCGTTTCTGTCGGCCTTTCCCTCCACGCTGGAGATCTCGCCCTTCTGGATCATTTGGTTGTTGCTGTTCATCAATATCCCTCCAGTGGCTTGCGGAGGTATAGTTTGCTCCGCGTCTTGACGTAGTCGTGCCGGATCCGGCTGATGAAGGCCGTGCCGTCCCACGACTTAACGCCCTCGGTCGCCAGCGTGACCACCGAGCCCGCTGCGTAGTCTCGCAGCAGCGAGCCCGTCCAGAGGGTGCCGACGGTCGCGTTTTTGTTGACGTCTCGGAGGAGGCCCTTGGCGAAGCGGTCGGCCTCGCTCTGGTCGGTCATGCGGAAGGGCAGGATCCGGCGCAGCACCTTGTCGCCGCCGCCCGGGGCTGCGAAGGTGCCGGTCAGGCCGCCGTTGACCGCTTCGGCCGAGCCGTAGGCGTTGGCGCCCTCGTCGCGGTACTCGAAGTCATTGGCCGGGGTGATGGTGATGGTGTCGACGGGCTGCTGGCTTTCCATGTATGCCTCGTCGTAGACGACCAGCTTGCCGTCGTACACCAGAAACGCCGCGCCCTCGAGGGTGCAGCGGTTTTGAAAAAATGCGAAGTCTGCGAGGTTGTTCTGCTCGACGTAGTCGTAGGTCTGGTCGGTGATCCCGTAGGTCTCGAGCGTCAGGCCGTGGCGGCCGGCGATTTCTTGAGCCAGTTGCAGGAACTTGACCTTTTCCCACGATTTACTCCGCTTATCCTTCGCAGACTGCGGGACGGAATAGGCCCGCAGGGTGATGATGCCGGACTCAGGGACGACGCTCTCGACGAACATTTTGCCCGTCTTGGCCGCGCCGTCCTCGATGGCAATGGTGTCGCCCTTCTTGGGGTTCCACGAGTCCCACAGCTCGCGGGTGTCGTTGAGCTTGAGCAGCAGCTCGTCGCTCTGCTTTTCGGCGTACATATCGTGATAGCAGCGGTGGACGCTGATGTCCGGGTAGATGTCGACGCCTTCGTATAGGATCTTCACGGCGTCACCTCCTCCACGGCGGCAGGGTCTCCGGCGTTTCCACGGTCTCGACGATCGGGATCCGCACAGCCTCGCCGCCCTCGAAGATCAGTACGTCGCTGAGGTCGGGGTTGGCCTCGATGATGGTGCTCGCCATGCGCTCCTCGTTATAGGCGACGAGCGCGATGCTGTCGAAGGTGTCGCCGCCCTGCGCCACATAATCAATAAAGCCGACTGTCTGCTGTGACATAGGCACCGCCCTCCCTTCTGCTGAGTGCCTCGAGGATGAAGTCGATGAACTCCGGCTCGAGGTCGCGGAGCTTTCGGATCAGGGCGTCCTCGTCGGTGTCGCCCTCGACCTTGATCTGCGGCGAGAAGGACAGGCCGCTCAGGTCATAGACCACAGCCGTGCCCGATCCGCTGCTGATGGGTTCGTAGTCGGCCTCGCTGGATGCGCCCAGCATCCGGCCGGCCTCGGCCCAGTAGGACAGGTTTTGCGAGCGGTATGCAGGGTTGAAGCTGATGACCGCCTCGGTCGGATAGCGCGGATCCTCGCCCGCGATGGACGGGCCGCTCGTGAAGCCGCCGGTCGCATAGCCGGAGACGCCGGTGCTGCCGCCTCCTCCACCTCCGAACAGGCCCGCGATCTTACTGATGACGCCGGAGCCGAAGCTGACGATCTTCGATACCCAGCCGACGATCGTGCCGAGCACGTTTGCGATGGGCTCCAGAATAGCCAGCAGGGGCGAGAGGAGCGGCATGATCGCATTGAGCAGGCTCACGACCGGGGGCAGCAGGGCCTCGATCAGTTGCATCAGTGGAGGCAGCAGCGGCATGATGACGCTGTTGACGATTTGCAGGGCCACGTCCAGCAGCGGGGTGATGACCGGCAGCAGCGCGGCGATCAGGTTCGCCAGCACAGGCAGCACGGTCGAGATGATCTGCGTCAGCATCGGGAGCACGGTGGCGAGGATGCTGGCGATCGGCGGTAGAATGGCCTGAACGATCTGCATGAGCGGCGGGAGTAGCTGCTGTGCGAGGTCGAGCAGGGGCGGCAGGAACGAGCCCACGAGCTGAGCCAGCAGGGGCAGGATGCCCGCAGCCAGCTCCGTGACCATTGGCATGACCTTCTTCAGGGTGTCGCCCATGCCGACGAGGAAGTTCTGCACAAACGGCATACAAGCGTTGAGCGTGTCGGTGATGACCGGGCTGATTTCCTCGAAGGTGTCGGTCAGGATCGGGGCCAGCGATGTCAGCGTGTTGGCGATCATCGACGCCATAGGCAGCAGAGCCACTTCGGCCGACCTCTTGACCGCCTCGAAGGCAGAGCCGAGGTCGTTGTACTTGACGTCGTTGATCTGCTGGAGTGCAGCGGCGCCGTCGTAGGCTGCGGTCTCGATGTCCCCGAGCACGGGCAGGATGCCTGCCTCCAGATCCTCGAACTGCGAGCCAAACAGTGCGACGCCGATCTCGTTGCGCTTGAGAGGATCCTCGAGCTTGTTCAGAGCCTCGACGGTGTCGAAAAATGCAGCCTGCGCGGTCTCGCCGCCGGCTGCGAAGGCCGCGAACATTTTGTCGGAGTTGAGGCCGAGGCCCTTGAAGGCTTCGGCGCTGCTGTCGCTGCCGTCTTTCGCTCTGATGTTAAACTCCTTGACGGCGTCGGCCACTTTGTCGATGCTGAACAGGCCGGCGTCAGCGCCTTCCACGAGGGAGCCCATGAACTGATCGGCGCTCAGGCCGAGGGCCGCAAACTGCGCCGAGTATTCGTTCAGGGTGTCGAGCAGGTCGCCGTTTTTGTCTGCGCCGTTCTGCGCGCCGGTGGCGATTAGGCCGTAGGCTTCTTCGGCGCTGATGTTGAAGTTTTTCATCAGAGCCGAGGCGGCTCTGGCGCTTTCGCTGATGTCGTAGTCGAAGGTGTCGCGCAGCACGAAGCCGGCCGCGGTGGCCTGCTCCAGCGCCTCGCCGGCCAGATCGCTCGCTTTCTGCGTAGCGGCCAGCCCTTCGGCCACGTCGTTGAAGTCCTCGCCGAGGTTCTGCGCGTAGATGTTTTTCACGCTCTCGCCCAGCGCGTCCAGCTCGTCGCCGGTGGCGCCGGTAGATGCAGAGAGCTGGTTCATGGCTTTGTTGTAGTCGTCGCCCAGCTCTGCCAGATACTTCCCGGCCTCGACGACCGCCTTGCCCGTCGCCACAGCGATGCCGCCCACGGCAGCACCGACGGCAACGGCCTTCCAGTTTACTTTGTCGAGGTGTCCCGCGACGTTGTCCATCGCCTTCCCGAGGGAGGGGTCGATGGTGCCGGCGAAGCTGACGACGGCCTGCATGATCTTGTTTTTGCCTGCCATCAGTGTCACCTCCTTCTGTATTTCCTGAAGTTATTCCGGGGCATTGAGGCGGCCTTGTCGCGCTGTCGCTTGGCCTCCTCGGCTGCCTCGTAATATTCAATCAGGAAGTCGGTCAGGCGTTCCCGTCGGAGCTCGCCGACTGAGGTGTGGAAGGCTCGAGAGTAGTCTCGGACGAGCTCTCCGAGCCGCTTTCCTCGGATTGTGCCGCCGACCTCGCCGTAGTAAAATTTCGGCCGATCCTCATAAGCTCCATGACGTCGGGGCCGCTGATGCGCTCGAGGTCGCTGACGTCGATGTCGCTGTTGACGGCGACGATCGCCATCATAGCGAGATAGGCGTGCAGGGAGTAGTCGAGCTCGCAGGCGCCGGCGCTGCCGCCGCCCTTGTTGGAGGTCGCGCGGAGCTTGCGGGCCTCAGCATCGGCGAACATTCCCACGGTGATCGCGTCGGTGTCATAGGTCAGAGTCTTGACCTTTTTGCCGTTGATGGTGATGGGGTTCTGGAGTGTCAGCTTTTCCATGTGTGTCTCCTTTCGATAAATAGAGGGCGCCGCCCGGAGGCGACGCCCTTCTGGTTACAGGACGCTGCGGATGTCCTTGGCGTAGTCGACGCCGCCGACGCGCATGATGGTGTTGAGCTGGTCGATCAGCCAGTATTCGTTGCCAGCGACGAAAAGCTGGTAGCGGCTGACGGCCAGCGCGATCTCGTTCTCGCTGGCGTTGCCGGGATCCACGTTCAGGCCGGGGATGCCCTTGGAGACGCAGCGGAGGAACGCCTTGCAGCCTTCGGTCTTGGTGGAGCCGTCGGAGAGCTTGACGTCCTGCGCCCAGCGGATCTCGATGGTCTTGCTGGTCAGCTTGACGAGGCTGCGCAGGCCGAGGTCGATGCCGATCTTGGTGATGGATGCCTCCATCGCCTCGATCTGGCCGAGCAGCGGCGCCGTGTAGGTTCCCATCGCCTTGAAGTCAGCCGTCACAAGGTTGACGGGAGGCAGGGCGATGGTCACGTCCTTGGCGGCGAGAACGCCGTCCACATAGACGGTATCGGCGAGGATGGGGCCCTTCAGGTCGAGCCACAGGTTTGCCATTACTCGTCACCTCCTTCGTAGTAGACGGAGAAGCCCGCGTCGGTGTAGGCGACGTAGACGCTCGCAGACTTGAGAGGCGGGGTCGGAGTGACGGCGATGTCCCAGCGGAAGTCGCCATTCATCACGTCGGTGGTGCTGTTCTCGCTCTCGAGGAACAGGATCACAGGGGTGCCGAGCAGCGCGCCCATGCTGACATAGCCGTCGAGTTTCTCCTGCTCGCGGTTGATGATGCGATCCTTCAGCGCGCGGGTCATGGGCCCGTCGATCTCCGGGCTCCACTCGCGCTGGAAGTCGTTGGTGATGTGCATGAGCATCCGCATGGATACGTCGAAGATCGCGCGGGGATCCACGTTTGCGCCGTAGGTATAGGCGGCCGTATGGTCGCCCCACAGTACCCACTCGCCGCCCCATGCCACGGCGGTGCTGATGCCGTTCTGCGTCAGCTCCTTGCCGGTCTGCTGGTCGAAGCCGCGATTTTTCGCGTTGGCGCCGAAATACTGCTTGATGACAGGGATCGCCTTGTTACCGCAGGTCTCCATCGGGACGCTGTTGTGGCTGAAGTCGGCGCGCATGAGCTCGACCACGGCCAGCGTGCTCAGGTGGAACACGTTGCCGAGGTTGTCCACAGCCTGCGGCCAGTAGACTTTAGAACGCTCGCCGGTGAAGGCGTTGGCCTTCTTCCACGCGATCGCCTTGGTGATCGTGTCGACCGCCTGCGCGGTGCTGTCCACGAGGGGCAGGTCAGCCACGACGAAGGCGTCCCAGTGGCCGTTGATCTTCTTGCAGGCCGTCAGCATGGCATTGTAGACGGCAGGGCTGTGGCTCCAGCCGGGGGCCGCGATCAGATTGCAGACCGCGAACTGCTCGGGATAGAGCAGCGCGATCGCGCTCAGGCCGCTATACTCGCCGGAGGAGGTGACGCCGCCGATGATGTCGCTGTCTGCGATCTCGGAGTCGTCCACCTCGCTGAAGCTGGCCGTCAGGCTGCCGGTGAGCTGCGCGTCGTCCTTCAGGCTGGTGATGATGACCGTGCCCTTGGTAAAGTTGTAGTCCACAGCGTAGTCGGTGTCCTCGACGTAGTTGCCGCTGTCCGTCTTTGCGATGGTCAGGGTGTCGAGGATGATTTTGTCGCTGGCGAACTCAGCACGGCCGCCGGTGAAGGTGAGGGTCTTGGTCGTGGCCGCCTCCTTGCGGTGCTTGCCCGCGGAGGGGTCGAGCACGTTGATGACGTAGATCGGGCCGATGTTCCCGAGGGTGTTGTTGAAATGCGCGTACACGGCCTCGCACAGGGTAAAGGTGCCCCAGTCGGACGAGTAGCCGATCTTCTTCTGAGCGTCGACCAGACTGGTGATCTTGATCGGCGCGTTGATGATGCCGGCCTTGTCGAAGTCGCGCACGAGGTTGACGGGTGCCGTGCCGATATAGACCGGCGTGGTGCCCGCCTGCACGGCGCTCTGTGCCACAGTCTCGCCGATGTGGCCGTAGGCGCCGTAGAGGTATTCGTTTGCCATCTGCTTATCCTCCTTTTGCATGAAATTAGAGCAGCCGAGCGGCTGCCCTTAAAGCAGGTGTTGGTAGCTTTTCGGGTTGCGGGTCAGGGTCTCCTCGATGGAGAACTCAGCCCACGCAAACCAGTACGGGTAGAAGTCGGGGACGGCGTCTTGCTCCGCGACGGGGCCGAAGGTGATGCCCTTCTCCTTGATGACGCGGAGGTCGCCGAGGTACTCGGCGTTTTCAATCAGCCGGAGGGCTGTGTCCACAAAATTCCATGCGTCACGCCAGCCCTCTCCGTTCTTCACGAAGTAGGAGGCCGCCGCCTCGTTGTATTGCTGGATGTAGGTGCCGCTGCCGTCGCCCTTCGGCTTGAAGATGTCGGGCCCGTGGTAGCCGGGATCCCACGCTGAGAAGCAGAGCCGGATCTTGATGTCTCGGGCACTCTGGAGCAGGTCGTCGTCGCCCTGAACAATCTGCACGCAGACCGACGGGATCGGCGCGGCGATGTTCGGGGGTGTCCTGTCCTTCGATGGTACGAAAAGCGAGAACGCGGCCGGGTTTACCAGCTTGTATGGGTAGGAGGCGTCCGTTGCGTTGTCGTCGGGGAGCTTCAGCTTGACCAGAGGGCAGACCTCGGCGGTCAGCCAGTCCCGGACGGTTTCGATGCTGTTGACGATGGACATGGGGCACCTCCTACATGGTGACAGTCTGGCCGAGGGCCACGGTGGCGATCCCCATGTCCTCGCTCCAGTCGTTGACGATGTACTCGCGGCCGTCGACGTTGAGCCCTTCGCCCGCCGGGCGCCGAGCGGGCAGATCCTCGACCGCCGCGTAAAGCAGCAGAGAGGACTCCGCGACGCTCAGCTCTTGCCCCCCTTGGCGTTCCTTCAGGGCGTTGTCGTCCAGCACGGCAGCGATGGCCCGGCCTTCGACGGTGTGCTTCTCACCGAACTCGTCGAGATTGAGAAACGTGCGCCGGCGGTCGGCCTCGACCATCGCCTTGAAGCTGAAGGCCATCAGACAGGATCGGCGGCGCCGATCTGAGGGGGCTCCTCGTCGTCGGTGCCGTCATCAGACTGCTCGGCCTTGGCGGCCTCGATGGCAGCGATGACGTCGGCCTTCTTGCGCATGGCAGAGGCGTCCACGCCATAGCGCGCGGCCACTTCCTTCAGCTCGTCGAGCTTCATGTCCTCGTCGTACTCAGGGGCCTCGTCGACCGCGGTGTTGGTGCTGGCAGGCTCGTCGGCGTCGTCGCCGGGAGTAGGTGCGGTCTGCTCGGCAGTCTCGCCCTGCTCGCCGATGTACTTGGCGACGCCTTCCTTCACCAGACGGGCCTCCAGCTCGTCGTCGAACTTCTGAGGGCCGTCTGCTTCAGTGATGGGGATCACCTTGCGGCCGTTATAGTAGCCGAAGGTGCCCTTGATAATCTGGATCATGCTCTGCTCCTTTCTGCTGCGCTCAGTCCGTCAGGACGTCCGCAACGATGAACGGGTTCTTGTTGTTGGGGATCATCAGCGGGCGGCTGGAGATGGTCAGCGTGCGGCTGTTGCCTTCGGCGCTGCTCACATACTTCGGCACGCGGCGGCCGGCGTAGGTGTGGAACTCGCCGTCGCTCTGCTCGACCTGAGAGACGGCGCCGTAGGCGGTGCGGCCAGCGCCGGGAGCGGTGAGGACGCACTTGCCGGACGGGATGTAGAGCTTGTCGTTGCCCTCGTCGTCGGTATAGGTCAGGTCGTAGGAGATGACGCTGATGATGCGGCCGAGGACGTTCAGGCGGGCCACGATGGCAGCGCCGTCAGGCAGCAGCTCGGGCTCCACGTTGCCGATCTCGATGCGGCGGTTGTCGAGGAGCTTCTGCACGGCCGCGTCGTTGATGATGGTGTCAGCCACATCCGGGGAGCAGACCAGATCAGAGGCGCGGAGGCCGCGCTTGGTCAGCATACGGATCATGGCCTCCAGATCCTTCAGGATCTTGCCGCCGGTGGCGTCCCACTTGGCCGTCGGGGTGTAGGTCGCGGGGTTGCTGGCCTCGGAGTAGAAACGGATCTCCATCTCGTCGGCCTTGTCGACGTCGTCGGCGATGTGCTTCATCACGCAGCCGTTGGTCAGCATGGTCTCGGCGGCCATCGCTTCTTCGCGGTTGGTGATGAGCTCGCCCAGCTCGTCAGCGTCGCGCAGGATGAGGGTCTGCTGGCGCTGCTCAGGGGTGAGCTGAGAGTAGAGAGCCTCGCCGAAGCCACGCTTGCGCAGCTCGTCGAGGGTCAGGACGCGACGGGGAGCCACGAAGGGCGGGGTGTAGCGTTCCATATTGTAGCCGGCGCGCAGGACGGTGACGCCGCCCTTGCGAGGGGCCACGAAGGGCGCCAGCTTCTTGCTGCCGTCACGGAACTCGACGAGCACGTCGTCGGTGGCGAAGATGTCGCTCGCGTCGTTGGTGGGGAAATAGCGGTCACGCAGGAAGGTCGCGGCAGGGGTGAGCTGCTGCACGGCCATGAGCAGCGTGTGGGTGTCGTAGAAGTTAAAAGGCATTTTGTTGTCCTCCTTCTCTTAGTATTCGATGGCGTCGGAGAGCAGGATGCCGGCCTTGCGCAGCTCCTCCTCGTCGGTCGCCTTCAGAGTGTAGCCGCTTGCGACGGCCAGCTTGTTGCGGGCGAAGTGGCCGGTGCGGTAGGCCAGCACGGTCACGTCCGCGGTGGTGCCGACTTCCACGTCCTCGGCGAGGATGCAGTTGGCGGTCAGGGTTTCGTTGGTGGTCGCGGTGGAGCCGAGGATCACCAGCTTGCCGTCGCCGGCGGTGCCGGCAGACAGGGCCAGCACGGTGCCGCGCTTATAGGTGGCCGCGGCGGTGGCCTCCTTGCGGATGGTCACGGTGAGCACGTCAGCGACGGGCTCATTGGCAACGATCAGGCCGTCATAGCCGACGCTGCCGAGGTTTTCGTCCAGTCTCTTGCTCATTACTTCTTACCTCCGTTCTGAGACTTGGTGGAGTTGTAGAGGCCGACGATGGCGTCCACCTTTGCCTTGTCGTCGTTTTCGCTGCCTTCTTCGCCGCCGTTAGGGGCAGCGCCGACGCCGGCAGCGCCGGACTCGTCGTTGTCAGCCTTGGCGTCCTTCAGGTGCTTGGCACCGAGGGCCGCCTGCTTCTGCATAGCCTTGAGCGCGAGCTGCTCAGCGGTGCAGGGGGTCTCGCCGTACTTGGCGTCCCTGACGAGCTGCGCGTCGCCCACACTTGCGGCGATGCTGTCGATGGCCTCGATGCGGGCGCGCTCCTGCGTTCTGGCAGTTTCGGCCGCCTGCTGCTCGATCTGAGCCACGACGTCGGGGTGCTGTGCTCTAATTTCTTCGAGGGTCATGGTCTTGTTGTCCTCCTTCTTGGGGCCGTCGTTCTTGGCGGCCGCGTGTTTATTTCCAGCCGCAGGGGCGGCGTGGATGCTGTTGTCGATGGGGATCGTCCCCGGGATGTGTCTGAAGCCCTTGACGTCGTGCCGGATGCCGGCGACGAGGAGCACCTTCTTGTCGGCGCTCAGGGTGACGTCGGGGCCTTCGTCCGTGAGCAGGGTGTCGGCGAAGCCGTTGTCGATGGCCTCCTGCCCGACCATCCACGTCTCGCGGGTCATCATGCTGCGGAGCTGGTCGACCTCGATGCCGGTCTTGGCGTGGTAGATCTCCGCGATGGCCCGCTCGCTCGCGTCGAAGTCCTTCTGGAGTTTCTTCAGGTCTGCGAGGGTGTAGTAGTCGTAGAGCAGCCCGGCGACGCCGTGGATCATCACCATGCTGCCGGGATAGACCTGCACCTCGTCGCCTGCGCAGGCGATGACGCTGGCCGCGCTGGCCGCGATGCCTTCCACGACGACGACCTTGTGGCCGGTCAGGCCCTTGATGGCGTTGTGGATGGCGATGCCGGTGTAGAGGTCGCCGCCACAGCTATTGATCTTGATGGTGATGTTGCTCTTGCCCTTGACGGCCGCGAGATCCTCCATGAAGCTCTCGGGCGCGATGTAGAGGCCGGGCTCGGGCTCGCCCGTCCACCAGTCCACAGGCTGACGGCTCACGACGTCGCCGTAGAGGGTGATCTCGCCCTCGTCGTCGCCGGTGCTGGCGACGTTCCAGAACTTGATCGGCGTGCCCGCAGTCTGAGGCCCGGCACAGAGCCGGGGGGTGTTATGCGTTCTCATGCTTGTCTCCTTCCTTGATGCTTTTGATGGCCTCGGCGACGATCGCCTCCCGCAGAGCTGCGGAGATCGTGCCGCTGGCCGCTGTGCTCTGGTCGACCTGCCCCTGCGCTGCGCGCAGCTTCTCGTTTTCCCGAGCGAGCTGGTCGACGTTGGCGTCCCACTGGCCGCCGTTGAGTCGGATGGTTGCCTGTTCTCTGGTCGTGATGCCTTCGCCGATGGCGAGGATCTCGGCCGTGATCTCCTTCGTCGGGTCGAGCTGTCCCTGAGAGGGGCCGATCCACTCGGCGCCGAGGTATGCGGCGCGGATCGCCGGGTCTGCGAAGAAGCCCGGGGCGCTGATGCGGCCGCGGGCGACGGCTTCAGAGAGCCAGATCTCATAGACCGGCGCGCAGAAGTCATCGACAAACCACTTGCGTCTCATGCGGAACGCCTTCCACGCCTCCATCAGGGCGGCACGGCTGGCGCTGTACGAGCTGTTGAAACTCTTGAGCAGCAGGTCGGCCGGGATCTCGAGTGCCGCGCCCACCTGTTCGCAGATGGCGCGCAGGAAGGTGTTGAAGCCGCTGGCCGGCCGTTTGGGGTCTGCAAAGGTCACGTCCTCGCCGGGCTCCATGATGTTGATCTGCCCGGGGCCCATCTCGTACTCGTTAGGATCTCGGCTCACCTCCGGCAGGCTGCTCCCGACCTCGTTGAACGGGTTGTCGCCGGCGCCTGCTTCAGTCTTGATGAAGGCCGTGAAAAACGACTCGACGACCGCCGCGGTCAGCTCGCTCTCGGTGTAGCGGCGAAGCTGGAGCAGGGGCTCGATGACCTGCGCGAGGTAGCTGACGCCGCGGTATTGATCCGGGCGCTCGCTCTCCATGACGTGCAGGATGTTCGGCAGTCCAGTCCGCTCGCCGTATGCCTGAACGCGGGCCCACGTTGTCGTCGTGCTGCCGAGCTCGAAGGGGTAGGTGCTGCGGATGTGGTACGCCTCGATCTGGCCGTCGCTGTTCACCTCGACGCCGTCGTAGATGGTGTTGCCGTTGGCCGCCTTGCCGGTGGTCAGCAGCATGGGGGTGACGATGCCGGAGCTCGTCGGGGTTGCCACGCGGTCGGCCTCGATCAGGTGGATGCGCAGCGAGTAGGGCATGAGGGGCGTCGGGTCGTACTGCTTGACGACCGCGAACACGTCGCCGCTGACCAGCCACGAGGCGAGGGCGAGCTGCTGCATGGCCGCGAAGTTATTGACGCCGGTGGCGTCGCACGCCCTTTTATTGTTGGCCCACAGGCTGAACTCGCGCTCGGCCTGCGCCTGCCATGCGTCTGCGGCCTCCTGCGTCATGCCGAGCGCCTCCCGGTCGATCCGGCTCTTGAGCTGGAGCCCGATGCCGACCACGTTTGTGCGGTTAGTGCGGATGGCCGAGGTGGCGATGGGTGCGGCCATGTAGAGCATCCGGGCTCTCTGCCGGAGTGTCCAGTTGTGGGCGTCGATGTCCTCCTTGGGGCTGCCGCTGAAGGCCCTGAAGCCCTTGGTCGACCTCTTGTGCCAGCTCGCGCCGGCGTCGCCGTAGCCCTTGTTCACGGGGCGGGGGCTCTGCCGGCCGCTCTGCGGTCGGCTTCTGTTCTTTCGTCTGCTGATGGTGCTCACCTCCTTCAGGTAAAAATGGCCGGCGCCGGGAGAAAAGGAGCGAAAACTCCCGGCGTCAGCCTATGAAAAAAGCCCCTTTCGGGGCTTCTTTCACCAGTCACGGGGGACGACGCCCACGGCTTTGCGGGGGCGCTGCCCGTTGAGTAGGGCCTCGAGGGCTGCGATGTCGTCCTCGAGCTCCTTGATGGCCGCCCGGATGGCGGCGAGGTCGGTGTTGTAGCGGGACAGGTTGCGGGATCCGATGCCATAGCTCTGCACGCCGCCGCTCAGCATTTCGGCCTCCCGCTTCAGGTAGAGCTCGAGCCGATCCCGCTTGCCGGTGAGCTCGATCTCGATGGTCTTGCGCGTTTTCATGTGGTCGTGTCCTCCTTACCAGTCGTCGAAGGCGCTGGAGCTGTTGCGCTTGGTGCGCGCCCGTCGCTGCGGCGCCGGTTTTGGCTGTTCCTCGAGGCCGCGCAGGCGGCGCTCGACGGCGTCCATGTCGGGGTTGATGATCTTGAGGCCGGCGTTGGCGTAGTCCCGGCAGTCGAGGGCCTCGTTGCGGTTGTGGCCGGGCAGCTTCTCCCACGCCCAGCGGTCGCCCCTCCGGGTGCTGGTGAGCACCAGCTTCTCGGAGAGCAGGCCGTTGAAGTAGTTGAGGTCGTAGCCGGCGTCGGGGTGCCGGTTGAAATGGGAATATTTCGGGCCGGGCTCCTGCACCTTCAGGCCGGCCATGATAGCAGCCTTGCCGGCGTCGACGCCGATGGTGTAGAGCCAGCAGGTGATCTTCTTGTTGTCCCGGATCGGCACCTTAGTCGGCGGGGAGACGTAGGGGATCCCGTCGCCGCCCTTGCCCTTGATGGCAAACACGCGCTTGCCCTGTCGGGCCCGGCACGCCTCATACACCTCTTGGGTGAAGTGGCCGCCTGAGTCGACGCAGGTGATGGAGATCTTCAGGCCCCGGCCGTTCTTGAACTTGTAGACATGGTCGACGACATCGTCGAGCCGCTGCCAGACCTCGGGGGTGTCCGGCCGGCCCATGATGTAGCCTTTGACGATGCCCCAGTTTTCGCCGTACTTGCCGTGGCCGACGACCTCGTACTCGAGGCGGTTGTCCTGTGTGTCCACGCCGCAGGTGAGCACCAGCACGCCGTCGGGCAGCTCCACGGGGGTGCCGTCCGGGCGTGTGCCGTAGTCCTCACGGCGGGCGAGCATGGTGTCCTCGTCCTCGAGGTCGCCGCGATCCTCCCATAGCTGGCCGAGCAGGGTGTTGTAGACCACCTTGAGCCGCTGCGGGTCGTTCTTGGCGTCGAGGAACTTGAGGACGATCTTCTCCCATGGTGTCCACGGGGAGCTGAAGGCGTTGAGCCAGAACGAGCGGACGCCCTTCTTGTAGGCGTCGGGGTTTTCTGCGATCCACTTGGCCGGCTGCCGTCGCATGGTCTCCTCGGGGATCAGGCAGCCGCAGGCAGGACAGGCCCACGAGACGCCACCCTTCAGGCTCCAGACCTTTTTGCCGCGCACGCGCTTGGCCTCGGGCTCGAAGTGGATGGCGTCGAACACGATCTCGCTGTACTCCCCACACTCGGGGCAGCGGTGGCACCAGCGTTCCTGTGTGCCTTGGTAGAAGCTGGTCTCGATGTTGCTGGCGCCCTTGATGGTCGGGGTCGAGACCTCGACGGCCTTGGCGTTGTAAAAGGTCGCCTGCCGGGCCTCGGCCAGTGCCCACGGGTCGCCCTCGGTGCCGGCACTCGTGGCCCAGCGGTCACGCTCGTCGCCGATGATGTAGCGTGCGGGGGTGGATGCCAGCGCCGAGGCGCTGTTGGAGCCGGTCAGCGTGAGCATACCGCCCGGGAAAGACTTCTGGAGGATGGTGTTGCCGCTGTCCTTGGCTTTGACATCGTGCACCTTTGCCTTCAGGGGCTTGCTGTCCCGGATCATGGGAGCGACGCGCAACCGGCTGAACTTTCTGGCGTCGTCGATGGTCGGGTGCACATAGAGGATGCTGCCGGGGTCTTGGTCGATGATGTAGCCGATGATGTTGAGCTCGAGCTCCGACTTGCCGACCTGCGACGCGGCGACCATGACGATCTTGTGCACCTTCGGATCCGTGAAGGCCCGCATGGGCTCCTCGAGGTACGGGGTGCGCTTGGTGCGCCACGGGCCTGCCTCGGCCGAGCTTTCGGGGGAGAGGCGGCGGTGCTTGTCGGCCCACTCGTCCACGGTCAGGCTCTCAGGCGGGGCGAAGCGTTTGATCGCCCCCGAGATGGCGGCGTTGAGCTTCGCGGCGGCCTTCTTAGTCGTCCGCGTCATCGGAGAGCTCGCTCCATCCCTCCCGATCCCTTACCCGCCGCGCATAGACCTCGGGATCGTATTTGTAGCCGGCCAGCTCCTCGAGGATCTTGTAGACCTCGGCGCGGATGATGTCGGACGCTTCCGCAGCGGTGGCCGCGCTGGAGACATCCACAGCCAGACGCCCGGGCAGAGCCACGAGCATTGACCTGATGCTATACACGAGATCGGTCATGACGGCCTCGACATCCTCGCTGCGGTGCATGGTGCCCTCGAGCTCCTTGAGCTGGAGCGCGGCGATGTCTGCCTTGCTGCGCTTGAGGTCTGCCTCGGCCTCGAGCCGGCGCCCTTCGATCTCGGCGTCCTTTTTGGACGGCTCCCGGCCGTTGGCCTTGGCCGTCAGGTATCTGATGTATTTCTGGATCGTCGGCAGCAGGTCGTAGCGGTTGGCGTTGCCCTCCTTGGTGGCCGTGATGATGCCCTCCTTGGTGAGCTGCTGGATGCGGCGGGGAGTCAACTCGAACAGGGCTGCGATGGTCTTGCTGTCGACGAGCTTGGTGTTGGTGTTCGGCATGGCGTCCCCTCCTTTCTGTCGTACTGCCGTGCCCCAACCATTTTCGTGAGGTCAGGAAAATGATCGGCGCAGGCCCCCGGGCGAAGCGAAACGGCCCGGAAAAACTTTTTGGAGTCTGCGCGTTTTTTGGGCTCGCCAGCACCGCAGGCGTTAGGGGTGCGTCACAGTACCTTCGGCCGCTCTGCGTGGCCGTGTGGGGCCTCTGTGTGCCCTTTGCGGCGCGTTTTCCTGCGCGTGTGTGTTGGCTGCCCTCTCGTGCCCGGCCGCCTTGGCGGGCGTCCTGCTGGCCGTGGCGGCGGCCCGTGGGTCACAGGCCGAGGGCTCGCTTCATGTGGTGGTCGAGGCGCTTGGCCGTCTCGGTGTTGAGCCTCAGCATGATGGCCTCGTTGGTGCGGTCGCTGGTTATCATCTGCGGCACCGAGATGGTGGTCAGCTTCTTGATGTCAGTGCGGGTCTTGCTCATTCGCTGGAATGGGATCCAGCTCGTGCCGTCACTCTTGGTGTTGCCTGTCCCCATGAGGATATTGTGCGATCGCTGTGAGAACGGGCCGCCCGGGGTGCGGGTGTTCAGATAGCGGCCGATGACCTTCTTCTGTCCCTTGAGCACCGACGCCTTCAGCGTGTAGCTCTTGCCGCGGGGCGGGGCCTTCGGCGTCATGCCGAAGTGCACGGGAGTCAGGAGCCTGCCCTTGTAGGTGATGGCGAGCTCCTCGATGGTCTCGCCGGTGATCTGGATGCTGCCGGCCATCTTCTTCGGCTTTCCGCTGCCCGAGGGCGTGATCTCCGACTTCTTGATGTTGTAGACGGCCGTGACCTCCTGAGCGATCCAGCCCGGGGCTCTGGCCTTGACGTCCTTGATGGTGTTGCTGATGGCCTTCTTGCCGCCGTTCTCGATTGCCTCGAGGTCAGCGACGAGCTGTTGCAGGTTGCTGAGCTGTGCCGAGATGCTGTTCTGCGGCATGGCCGTCGCCTCCTTCCTATACGCAAAAAGAGACCGGCGGGCGTTGGTTCGCCCGTCGGCCTCTTGCCGTCGGTTGTTATTCGGTTTTCCTCTGGTCAGCCGCTCGGAATTGTCACGGCGTTGCCCGTGTGTCCGGCGGTCTTTTGCAGGATATAGGATAGCACGGGTCGCTACTGCTTTTCAATTCCTTTTACTTCCCTTTTGTTCCTTTTACTGCGTTTTACTGCCGCAGCTCGGGCAGGGGCTCCAGCTCGTCCAGCACGGCGGCGAGGTTGAGCAGGGCGCGGCCGTGGATCTTGTATGTCCTGTTCTGGTAGGCGTCCACTCTGTCGACGTAGTCCCGCCGATCACCGAACAGGACGCCGCAGGTGCTCTCCCAGTCGGCCCGGTCGAAGTAGCGCAGCCGGATGACGGCGCGCTCGTCGGGGTCGGAGAGCTGGAGGATCAGGCCCTCGATGGCGTTGCGCTCCTGCTTCTCCTCAGCCTTGAGCCGGTCGATCTGTTCCTCGAGCTCCATTTTCCGCTCCACCATCATGCCGGTGCGGTCGGATGGTGTGCCAGATCCGCGGGGCATACCTGTCAGATCAGGGCCGGGCGGGGAGGCCATCGTCATCTCCATGCGGTCGAGGCGTTCGAGCTGGTTGTCGATGTCCCTCAGCATGGCGGTGTAGGCCGCGAGCCTGTCCTTGATCCGTTGTGTGATCGGCTTCTCGCTCATTATGTCAGGGCATCACTCCTGCTCACCTCCTTCCTCGTCAGGCTCGAAGATCGCGGCGATCTCCTCGCGCGGTAGCTCTCGGCCTTGACGGACGCAGCGCACGTTGTTGTCTCCAGTAGTTTTGATGTAGCGCCGCACGATCACGTCGCACCATTTCGGTTCGAGCTCGATCATGGCGCAGGTTCGCCCGGTGTTCTCGCAGGCTATGAGCGTCGAGCCTGAGCCTCCGAAGAAGTCGACCACGAGCTCGCCCGGCCGGCTGCTGCTCAGAATGGCCCGCTCGCACAGTGCGATCGGCTTCGGCGTTGCGTGCCCGCCTGCGTCGTCTCTTTCTGCCGTGTTTGTGATCGGGAAACGCCACACATCGGTCATTATGTCGTGCTCGTCGCTGTCGTTGTGTGTATTGTCGAAGAAGGCGCGCAGCTCCATCTCTTCTGCCTTCATGTTCTGGTATGCCTCGGACGGCTTGTTGCGTAGCTTCATCACTTGATCGTGTGGAAGGCTGAAGGCTCTGCCCTTAAATGTCTGCTGGAGCTTTTTGTAGTGCCACTCCGGGATCGGTGTGAACTGTGATTTGCTAAACCAGTGCCCCCACATTTGAACGCCGGTGATCTCCGTGAGCTGCTTGGCCTTGAGGCCGACCTTCTGAGCCTCGCCGATCATATAATCGAGGATCGCCTCGTAAGCGTCATTGAAATGGTCTTTGTTATTGTTGAAGCCTTCGACGCCGCACATAACAAAGAGGCATTTCTCGGTTTCCCTCGGGTAGCTCCGCATGAGCTCACTGTTGACGCCGAATGCCGAGTGCTTCGCCCATGTGATGTAGTTTCTGAATGTGATCTGGTTCGCTGCGATCATCGGCCGAAGGATAAAGGCGTAAATATCCATGAGCGGCTCGTCGATACCCCAGCAGTACCAGCTCCCGTTTTCCTTCAGGATTGAGAAACTGAGTGCGATCCACTTCTTATTGAACTCGAGGAGATCGTTCTGGTTCTGGTTGTCGTTCTGAACGCCGTCGCTTTCTTTGCCCATGCCGTATGGCGGGTCAGTAAAAACGAGGTCGGCGTGTTGCCCGTCGGTTGCTTTCTGGACGTCGTTCATCTTTAGGCTGTCGCCGCAGTATAGCCGGTGATCGCCCAGCAGCCAAAGGTCGCCGGGCTCGGTGAATGGTTCCACCGGCGGCACCTCGAGCTCGGTGTCGCCGTCCTCCTTTTCCGACTCGTCATCGTGCAGAGCTTCGGACAGCGCCGTAACAAGATTGCCGTATTCTTCTTCGGTGTAGCCGCTGAGCATGAACGGGATCTCGCCGGTGTCGATGTCGGCGAAAACCTCGGCGAGCATCTTGTTGTCGGTGGTGGCGAGCTCCGCGATGCGGTTGTCTGCCGTCAGATCAGCCAGCTCCTCGGCCTCGCTGGCGTAGTCCTGATAGTCGACCGGGGCGTCGGTCAGGTCATCGAGCTGCGCGGCCATGAGACGGCCGTGGCCCTTGGTGACGAGCCCGCTGCGCTTGCTGTCAGTGATCGGGGCGCGCCAGCCCGTCGCTCTGATGATAGAGGCGAGGAGCTTGATCTGCTCCGGCGGGTGCTGGTTGGGGTTCTTGGGGTTAGGCCGCAGATCCTTCAGCGGGACGATGGCGTCGTGTGCACAGAACACAGGGACGCTGCCGGCGTATGCCTTCGGCGTGGCCGTGGTGCTGTACTCCTCGATCTCGGGGCCGGTCTGCGGCTGCGGTTTATTCATGGCCGTCACCTCCTGTGGAGAATTGTTTCTCGATCCACTTGTGGAGGCTGGAGCCCTGCCAGTTGTTTCGGCCGTCAAGACGGTTTTTCAGCCGTTCCAGTTTCGCCTCCTCGACCTCCTCGGTGGATCGGTGGAAGATGATGCGGAGCTGGTCGAGCATGATCTGGACGTCTGCCATCTCCTCGATCACGTTGCCGATCGCTGCGGTCACTTCGCAGCCAGCCTGTGCCCGTTTGATTTTGCAGAGGGCTTTGGTCAGCTCGGCCATCTCCTCGACGGCCATGTCCATTTGTGCCGGCGCGCCGTAGGTCGTGATTGCACGATCCAGCAGGGCCCGGCGCTCCTCCGCGGTTATCACGGGCGGCCTCCCTTCGTCAGCTCTCTGACCAGTATGGCCACGAGCACGATCACGATGATGGCGAGGGTGATGGCGGTCGGGATCCAGATCGGGGCCAGTACCCACAGCCAGCTCCAGTTGATGACGCCGGTGAGCTTCAGGACGATGAAGGCGACGGCGAGAAGGCCGCAGAAGCCGATCCCGCCGGCCGGCGTGTTGTTTCTTTCGTTGTTCATGTATTACCTCCAGTATTATTTTCCGAGCCCCTTCAGCGCGCAGGCTGTGCAGGCGGTTCGGACGTCGGGCTCCAGTGCGAGGATCCGGCGGGCCGTGTCTGTCTGCCAGCACTCAGCGCCGCAGACGGGGCAGGTGGTGAGCAGCCAGTCGTCCGTCGGAGGCTTCGGGACGTTGTCGCGCAGCGGCATGGTGAGGATCCCGCCGTCTCCGGGCTGGTGGGGCGTGAGGACGGGCTCAGGCTCGTCGGGGATCATGGCGTCGAGGAGCTCGTTGTACTTCTTGAATATGGCCTCCGACGCTGCGCTCCAGCTTTCGCCGTGCTCTGTGTCCTCCGGGGTGGCGACGTGGGCCAGCTCGTGCGCCAGCAGCTCAGGGGCGGCGCTGATGGGCGCCTCGGCCGAGATGCAGATGATCGGCGTGCTGCCGTCGTCGGGGAAGATGGTCAGACCGTAGGCGGTGCCGTTGGTCTCGTCCCGCAGGTCGGGGACGTACTGCGCGACGCACTCGATGCCGGGGTAGAGCTCAGGGAAGGCCCGGGCCACGATGGCCGTCGGGTCGTTGATGAAGGGCGAGGCCATCGGGCCGATCTTCTCGTACTGCTTCAGGGCCGTGTAGGTCTCACGCAGCATGGCGCGCACTTCGTCCTTCTTGATGCCGTTGATGGTAGGCCCGTTCAGGATCAGGTCGAGCATCTTGTCGCCCCAGTCCTGCATCAGGTGGGTCTCCGGCATACCGCAGCCGAAGGGCACGACATCGACCTTCTCACGGGTGAGGGTTTCGTATTCTTTCACGGTGCTGCTCCTTTCAGAAAAGCCGAGCGGGCCGGAGCCCGCCCGGCGCTCCATTTACTGCATGACGACGACCTTGCCGGCGTCAATCAGATCGCCCATGTTCTTCAGGAAGTAGTCGGCGATGTTCTTCTTCGCCTCGAGCTTCCAGATGCCGCCGTCGGCCTCGAAGAAGCCGATCCCCTCGTCGGGATCCACGCGCAGCAGGAACTCGCTCTCGGGCTGCTCCACCTCGAGGAAGGTGCGGAACGGCCGCAGCATGACGCGGGGCTTGATCTCGACGAGCGCGTTGAGGGCGACGCCCTGACGGGCCTCGACGGTCTGCGTGACGCCGTTGTCGTTGGTGCTGACGCTGTTCTCGTTGGTCATGCGGCTCAGCAGGTCGAGCAGGTAGGCCGTGCCCTCGTTGGGGATGCAGAGGCTCCGCAGCTCGATCAGAGCTACCTCGCGTCCTCTGAAGCCGGTGCGCAGGCCCGGGGCGTCAGCCTTGGCGCGGTAGAGCGTGTTGCGGGAGAAGTCGCTCAGGTAGGTGGTCATCACCTCGACGGTGTCGTTGCTCTTGACCTGCACCATGATGGTCGTGCCGACCTTCTCGAGCTCGGTGCGGATCAGCTTGCAGATGCTATCGAGGCCGCTGACGCTGATGCAGTCAGGGCGGTCGACGTGGGGCGGGATGCGGGTGAGGGATGCGTCGGCGTAGGTCTGGCCGCCGATCTCGAAGATCTTGGTCTCCTTCAGGCTGACGATTTTGTCGATCATTTTTGCGAGCATTGTGTTGTCCTCCTTGTTTTGTGTTGCGGGTGATTATCCGTGCTGGACGAGCTTCAGGAGCTTCGGGGCCTCCTGCTGCGTGCCGTCCATGTTCATTTGGCCGGGCACCTGCGGCACCATCTCGGCGACGACGAGCTCGCCGTTGCCGTCAGAGGTGACATAGAGGGCCGTGGCGACGGGGTTGGTGGCTGCGAGCGTAGACTTGGCCGTCACTTGGACGCCGATGGTGCGGCGCTCGTCGTCCGGGGTCAGCTCGATGGTGAGGGTGATCTTGCGCTTGGCCGTGGCCTTCGTGTTGGGGTCGAGGATGTTCTGGATCACCTTGTCCATCTCATAGTCGACGCGCTCCTCGAAGGCACCGCGGGCCATCGACATGATGCTGTCGCGCTGGTTCTGTTCGTTCATGGGGTTTCTCCTTTCTTTCCGTTGCCGGCCGTGCCATACTTCTCGAGCGTGTCCTTCATCGCTCCGGCGATGCACTCGGCCATGATGGTCGCGGTCTTGGTTTCGCTGTTCTTGGCAGCCTGTTCAATGGCTGCGCGGATCTCGTCGGGCTCGTAGCCCGTGTTCTCGTAGGCGGCGAGCTTCTGGACGAGCGCCTCCTTGGTGGCTGCGCTCCAGTAGCCCGTCTTGATGCCGTTGACTCTCTCGTGGGTCAGACGTTCCATGCTGGCCCTCCTCTCAGGTGGCCGATCCGAGCGTCATCTGCTCGGCCTCGGTCGGGTTGTCTGCGTAGGCTGCGGCCGTCTGGCCCGTGGGGCCTGAAGGCTCCGCTCTGGCCCACACGGCCTCGGTGGCGTCCGAGCGGGTGGCCTTACGGCGGCCGACCGTCGTGAGGATCCCGATCTCCTTCAGCTCTGTGAGCCGCGGGGCGACGTAGTTGCGGTTGAAGTACGGGATCCGGCCGGCTGCGACGAGCTCCTCAGTGATCTCGCTGGCCGTGAGCTCACGGTTGCCGAGGGTCTCGAGGATCAGGCGGCAGCGGGCGGCCCGCTTGGGGAGTACGGCGTCATAGCTGCGGCGCCGGGTCTCTTTGGTTGTCTGGTTCATGTGTTTCCTCCTTTCCGGCCAGCTCGACGCTGTCGACTGGCGCGTCCTTGACTTCAGGCGTCGGCGCTTCGTTGCCCCACACGTCCCATCCCGGGGCGGCTTCTCTGGCAAAAAGCTCGATGCGGGGTAGGTCTCCCATCAGCTCGACGATCCTGTCGCGTATCTCGGCTGGCTTTCTGCTGTGCTGCTGGAGCGGGGAGAGGACGACGCTGCGGACGCTGCCGCTGATGCGCTTCGGCTTGCCCTTGGTCGCCAGCAGGCAGATCTCTGAGTTGCTGCGCGTCCAGTTTCCGAGCCCCATGAAGATGCCGGTGCCGTTTCTGTTCTGCTTTACCCAGTTGAAGGCGACGGTCTTGTAGCTGAAGCCCCACGCCTCGATCACGTCGAGAGCCTCGCGGAGCATTGGGAAGGTCGCCCACATGAAAAGCACGCAATCCTCGTTAGCAATACCCCCCCCCCGCAGCTCCGACGCCCATGCGCTTGATGTCCTCGATGGTCATGGTGTCGTAGTGCTTGGAGGCTGCCGCTCTGGTGCCGCGGTTCTGATAGCTCCACGGAGGGTCGGCGTAGATGATGCTGTACTTCTTGTCAGGGAGTGGGATCATGGGCATCCTCCTTTCCGAGCGTTTCCGACTCGATGTCGTGCAGGAACTTGATGAAGCCGGCCGTCGCCGGTACTTCGTAGCGGGAGAGCTCTGCGTGCGTCATGTACTTGCGGCCGTAGATCTCGGCCATGTCGCGCCAGACGGGCCACGGCACGCGGTAGAAGTCCGTCAGGCTCACGGAGACGAGCACGAAGGCGACGGCGCCGAGTTTGTGATGGGCCTCGAGGTCGTCCTGCTGCTCTTGGGTGAGCCGGCGCTGCTCGATGCGCTCGTCGTCGGTGTGCTTGGCCTCGAAGTAGATGCTCCGGCCGCCCTTCAGGGTGCCGCCATAGTCCGGCTGGGCCTGCTTGGTGTAGCAGGCGAGAAACTGGCCCTTGCGGTTCTTGGCGCCGAGGGGCTTCATGGGCTCCGGCGTCTTTTCGATCTTGGCGAGGCCGCGGCTGAGGTAGTAGTCGCACGAGGCCGAGATGATATTCTCGAAGTAGCCGCCGGCGACTCTGGCCTGCTTGCCGCGGATCTGCGCCATCATGTGTTTTTCGGCTGCGTAGGGCGTCGGGTCGTTGTAGCCCTCCGCGTTCTTTCTCGGGTCGTACTTCGTCACGGCGTTCAGCCTCCGATCTCGATGTGGACGCCCGGATCGGAGATCAGGCGGTCGGCGAGTGTGAGGATGGTGGCGCCGTCGAGGTGAACGTGGATGGAGCCGCCGCGGGCAGGCAGGTGGATCGTCACGCTGCCGATGTCAGGCTCGTCCTCCTCGTCGCTTTCGGGCTCCTCGTCAGGCTTCAGCTCGCTGATGGCCTCGAAGCCGTTGCGGACGGGGATGCCGTGCGCCTTGGCGAGCTCGATCTCCGCAGCCATGCCGGCAGAGGGGTGGTCCATGCCGAAGGCCCACAGCTCGGAGCAGCCGAGCACCAGCTCGCTGCCGATCTTCAGAGCCAGCTCACGCTCCTCGGGGACGTTGTCGTCCATGAACTGCGTGAGATAGATGTGCGGGGTGACGGGGATGACGCCCTTTTCCACAGCCGCGCGGCTGTACTCCTTGGCGCGCTGGATGTTGTTCTCGTAGTCCCCGCGGCATGGTGAGCAGATGTAAACCTTTTTCATGTTGTTCCTCCTATCGTGAGCGCCAGCTCTGGCCGGTGAGGGTGATGCCCCTGCACATTTCCATGAGCCGGTCGATGGTGGCCCGGGCCGTCATGCTGTCGTGGCTTTCTCGCGGCGTCATGCGGTCGATCAGGGCCTCGGTGTCGTAGTTGGTGGTCACTATGGTCGGCAGGTATGCCTCATAGCGGCCGTTGATGATGTTGTAGACCGTGGAGATCGCCCACTCTGTCGGCGGCTCCTTGCCGATGTCGTCGATCACGAGGAGCGGGACGGTCTTGTAGATCTTCAGGACGTCGCTCTCGCTGCCGCCGGTCGCGGAGTAGGTGCGCTTGATACGCTCCAGCAGGTCGATCATCGTCATGCAGATGACCGGCTTGCCCTGCGCGATCAGGTGGTTGGCGATGGCAGCGGCGAGGTGGGTCTTGCCGGTGCCCGGCGGGCCAGCGATAAACAGGCCGTTGCGGCCGGGCTCCTGACGGCCGGGCTGCGGCAGCATGGCGTCGAAGCCTTCGGCGTAGCGCCGGGCGGCTGCCGCTGCGCGCTTGTTGTCGTCGGTGAGCTGGAAGGTGGAGAAGGTGCGCCGCAGGAAACGGTCGCCCATGCCGGACTCGCCGACGATGCGCTTGATGCGTTCCCGCATTTTCTTCTCCTCCTCAGCCTTGGCGGCTGCGGCCTCAGCAGCTTCGCGCTCTGCCTTCTCCTTCTCGTAGGCAGCCACAGCCTCGGGACAGGTGCATCGCTCGGCTCCGTAGGGAGGCCAGAGGATGCGGTCGCCGAGCGGGATGCCCTTGTGGTAGCGCAAGGCGCCGCAGAACTCGCAGGGAACGGGCTCAGGGACTCCGGGGCGGCCGGCGAGGCGCTCGTCGTTGCTCCAGATCCAGTTGCCGGGGTCACTCGTCATCGGCCGGCTTGAAGCCCTTGCCCCAGTCTCGGCCGGAGCTGTCGGGCTGCTCAGGATCTCGCTGATTTTCTGCACCTTCGTTCACCTCCTCGTTATCCCAGTAGCCGCCGTTGAGCCATGTGCTCGGGTTCGGTATGTAGCGCCCGTTCTCCCGGCGCCACTGGTCGCTCCGCTTCTGAGCGTCGACCGCCTGCATGATCCTCTCGTGGAGCTCAGCGGTGGGTTTGATCTTGTTCCACGCCTTCAGAGCGTACTGCTTGCCGGTCTTTTTCGGGTAGGCTTTCCAGAACTCGAGAAATCTGACCTCGACGAGCGACTTCGTGCCGCCGTCATTCCCCTCGTCAGAGGGGGAAGGGGGTGTATTACCTTCTCTTGTCTTATCTTCTCTACTCTGGTCTACTCTGCCTCCGGCTTTCTTGCGGCTGTTTGCCGGTCGTCCGGCGGTCGGCGTCGGGTCGTCCGGCGAGGCGTCGGCAGACGCCGCAGCAGCGGCCCGGCGGCTGCGGGAACGCTCTTTCTCGGCTTGCCGCTGGTCGATCAGTTTGCCGGCGTACTCGTACCAGTCGTGGATCTCGAGCGTCCCGTCCTCTTTTTCGTCGATCCAGCCCGCCCGGATCAGTGTTTTCGCCAGTTTTTCGGGGTCTCCGTCCCACTGAGCGGCCCGCGCGATCATGCGCGGCGTGATGTCCGAGAGGCTGCCGGTCGGGGCGTTGTCGAGGGCCCACAGCCAGAACGAGACGAGCAGCCCCATCATGTGCGGCGGCTCGACTTCGAGCTGGTCAGCAGCGTCGAACAGTTTGCGGTGATCCTTGAGTGTCTGATGCACTTGCAGCCATGCCACGGTCGTCACCTCCTTTCTGTGGTCGTTGGTTTGTGGCCTGTTTTTGGTCGTCTGCCGGTCGTCCGGCGGTCGGGTTAAAAGGGAAGGTCGCCATCGCCCTCGATCTCCGCGAAGTCGCTGGAGCCCTCAGAGTAGCCCGGATCGGCGAAGTCGCTGCCGGAGCTCTGGCCGCCGTCCTTCTTGCTGTCGCAGAAGTGAACGGAGTCGACCGTGATCTCGACGGCCTTGCGGCGGTTGCCGTCCTTGTCCTCGTAGCTGCGGCTCGTGAGCTCGCCCTCGACGAGAACGAGGCGGCCCTTGCTCAGGTACTTGCAGACGAACTCGGCCTGTGCGCGCCATGCGACGCACTCGATGAAGTTGGTGATCTTCTTGCCGTCCTTGGTCTTGCGGCCGGTGTCGCTGGCGAGGGTGAAGCTGGTGATCGCCGTGCCCTGCTGCGTGTATCTGAGCTCAGGGTCGGCGGTTAGACGGCCTTGGAGGCCGGTGTGGTTATACATTAGGCATTTCCTCCTTGCTGGTTATGCTGCGCGGCTGCGTTGTCGAGGGACGTGCAGATCTCGTCGTACTCTTGGCGGGTCAGGGTGGCCGGATCCTGCTTTTTGTACTTCTCCACGATCCGGGCGTTGGTGCGCTCCTTGGTCATTCCTGCGGCCTCTGCCTTCTTGTAGAGACGTGCGAGCTGCGCGTCGCTCAGGCGGCCGGAGCTCTGCCCCTGACGGCCCTGTGCGGCCTGCTGGCGGCCTCCAGCGCCGGATCCTTTGCCCTGTGCGCCGAAGTCACTGTTGTCGGGGTCATCCTCGCCTTGGTCGACGGTGAACTTCTCGAAAAGGTAGTATTTCAGGGCGTAGGTGTGGGCCGCGCCCTTGGCCTTGGCGGGGTCATCGTTCCAGCCGACGGCGTGGACGGTGGCCTCGATGGTCTCGTCGTCGTTGTCGAGGTTCAGCCAGCGGATCGTCAGGTCGGCCTCGTAGAGGAACATGAGCTTGTCGCCGTTGCGGGTCTTGGTCTGCATGGTGATCCAGTAGACCGGGTCGCCGTTCTCGGCGTGGCGGGTGGCCTGCTCGCTGATGACGTCGAAGTCGACGCCGAGCTCGTTCATTATGGGGGTGATCTTCTCCCACACGTCGTAGATCTTGGCGTACTTGTAGCTGACGCCGTCGCTGTGCTGTTTCTTGACGATCTCCGGGCAGGCTTTCCGCATTTCGACGAGCTTCTGCCGGAGCGTCAGGCAGGCGGCTTCAGGAGGGGCAGCAGCAGCGGCCGCCTCGGTTTTCTTGGTTTCTGCCATGTCGGTGCCTCCTTACACGTCGACCGTGAAGATGCCCGGGGTCTCGTAGACGGTGACGCCCTCCACGATCTCGCCGGTCTCGGTCAGGGTTGCGATGTCGCCGGTGTAGCTGAGCAGCTTCTTCAGGTCGGCCCAGCGGGTCGACTCCTCGACCTTCACGAGCTCGCCGTAGCCGTTGGCCTTGAGCCACGGCACCAGCTTGGCCTCGTCGAGCTTGGTCTTGGTGGTGCCCTTCTTGAAGGTCAGGGTGCCGGAGAGGAGCCGGTACTTCTCCGTCGTCTTGGTCTCCTTGTGGGGGACGGTGGCGAAGAAGTCGGCCAGACAGCTCGTGAGGTACGAGGTGCCGTTCTCCATGCGCTTGCGTGCGGCGGCGACTTTCTCGTTGATGGCCGCGATCTGCTCGTCGGCCAGAGCCTTCAGGCGGTCGTACTCGCTGCGCTCGTCGGCGATCTTGCGGATCGCCCAGTCGGCACAGCGGTCGTCAGTGATGCGGAACGGGGCGCGCTCGCCCTCTGCGACGGTGCCGAGGTCGACCTGCTCCAGCTCGTCCAGCGTGGCAGCGGGCAGCAGCTCAGGCTCCTGCGTGGTGGTGGCCTCGACGTCTGCCTGCTCAGCAGCGAGGGCCGCGGTTGTCTTATCGCTCATTGTTGTGCTCCTTTCTCTCGGTGACGTTGAAGGTGAGCATCACGCCGCAGGTGACAGGGGTGACGCTCTCGAGCTCGAGGTCGCGGCCGCTGCGGAGGTGCAGGGTCTCGCCCGGCTTCATTTCGGTGAGGTGTTTCATCTGGTACTCCTTTCTGCAAAGAAACGGTGCCCGCCTTCCTCGATGACGAAGATCTGGCTCTCGTGGAAGTCGCTGGTCACGAGGGCGGGGTTGTAGAAGTAGAGGATCGGCTCGTCCACGACGGTCTCGCCTCGGTCAAACACAGCCGCGACGGCGTCCTTGACGCGCTGTGTGGGATCCGGCCGGCTCTTGGTGTAGCTGTAAAGGACGACGGCCTCAGAGGGCTCGACGCCGCGCTTCTCGGCTGCGTTGAGGATGCACTGAGCGACGAGCATCTGGCCATCGAAGGACTCCCCGCCGGCCTCGGCCATGACCACGCGCTCGACGACGTCGCGCTCGGCGTCGGTCAGATGGTAGCGCACGGCGGGCTCGGTCGGCTCCACGGTCTCAGCGGCCGGGGCGGGGGTGTCCGGGATGTATGCGCCGACGGTGTTGGTCGGCGGCAGGATGTCGGTCTCCTGCTTGCTGCCGGCCGGGGTGGTGAAGATCGCCACAGAGATGCCGCCCAGCAGAAGGACGGCAGCGGCCAGCGTGGCAGCTCTCAGGGCTTTCCTCTTGGCACGGCGGCGCCGGCGTGTTATACTTGCGGTGCGGGATCCGTATGCTGGCAGGCTGCTGGATCTTCTCGCATGGGTCGCCCGGTCGCAACGGGCGGCCCTTTCTTTTGTGGTTTCCATTGGTTTCTCCTTTCACTGAGCCCGTGCGACGGTCAGACCACAGAGGGCGTGAGTGAGGTCGCTGAGCTCGGTCTCTCGGACGGTGTCAGCGGTCAACAGCACGAGGTAGTCGTTGTCGTAGTAGTCGATCTCGGGGTGCCGCTGCCGGTTTACTTCATTTTTGTGGCGGGCGTAGAGCTCGGCACGGTTCCAGACGTCGTCAGGGATCCAGCGGTCGAGGCGATCCTCGACGCGCTCGCGCAGCTCCTCGCTCGTGATCGTGATCTCCGGGCTCATGCTGTCACCTCCGCGCCACGCGGGCCGGGAGCGTCTGCTCCGGGCGAGTCAGGCCCTTGCTGAAGCTCTGCGGCTCATATCTGACGCCCACGATCCGGCGGCCGCTGACGCCGTACTTGGGGTTGTAGCCGAACAGGTTGACGTAGCTGCCGAGATCCTCGCGCTCGTCGTCCATCGCCTTCAGCACCTCGAACAGGGCCAGCACGTCGTCGATGCTGCGGTGGCTGTTCTGCACCTTGCCGGTGAGGTCGTAGGCGATGATCGCGTTGGCGAGCTTGTGCGGGTAGGCCCTGCGGTCTTTGTAGACCGTCAGGCTGTCCAGCCAGTCGATCCGGCCGACTTTCTGGCCGCGGAGCAGGCCACGAAGGAAACAGGCGTCAAACTGCGCATTGTGGGCGATCATCAGGGTCGGGCCGTTCTGCATGAGCTTGGCGATCTGGCTGGCCGCCTTGGCCGGCTGCACACCCTCGGTCTGGAGCCGCTCGTCGGTGATGCCGGTCAGGCTGACGATGTTCTCTGGGAGGGTCTCGCCTTCGGGCAGCTTGATGAAGGTGTCCATCTTGCCGGCGATCCGCAGGCCGCCGGTGGCCGTGCGCTCCACGCGCAGGGCGGCGAGCTCGATGATCTGGTCGTTGTCGAAGTCGAGGCCGCTGGTCTCGGTATCAAATACGACGAGGGCCTTGTAGCGGTCGAACAGGGTGGAGAGGTTACTCATGCCGGGCCTCCTTCTCGCGGGTGGCTCTCAGGGTGCCGAGCATAAACGAGAGGGCCGTGGTCAGTTGATCCTCGGTGGCGAAGGTGCCGCCGAACTGCTCAGCCAGCGCCGCGATGATCTCGCCGGCGTGCTCCGGCGTGACGTCGTCGGTGGCTTCGTCGTCCTCGACGGAGATCAGGAGATCGGAGTCCAGATAACAAGCGGGGCGCAGGCCGTAGGAGCCGCCGCAGGCGTAGTGCCGGCCCAGCGCGCCATCGGAGACGACGTAGCGGGCGAGTGACTCGTAGCCGTTAGACTTCGTGCTGAAGGCGGTGGACAGCCACCACCAGTCGTCTGCGTTGGGGATGACGTCGCGGTTGCGCCGGTACTGGTCGACCGTCAGCAGGAAGATGGTGACGGTGCAGGTGCCGTAGTCTTTCAGGCCGTCGTCGGTGGTCAGGTCGAGCTCGCTCTCGAGGAAGGCGTTGGCGCCGTTGCAGGCGTCGACCAGATTGTCGAGGTAGGGGCCGTTCAGGTACTTGTTGCTGCTGGCGACGGCGAAGTTGTTGCAGTTGCCCTCGTCGAAGGCGCGGGTCTCGGTGATGTCTTTGCTCAGGCAGAGCGTCCGGCCGGCGGGGTCATTCTCCAGCAGGATCCAGCTCTGGCCGGCATAGTCGAAGGCCGTGCCGCGGGCGGCGTTCTTGAGTGCGATCTTTTTCATGGGGTTGCTCCTTTCGTTCTCTGCGGCCGAGCCTTCTGGCTGGCCTGAATGTTCGGCAGGGTCTCGCCGGCGCGGAGCCGGCTCTCACAGTGCGGGCAGATGTAGCCGGTGCGGGGGATCTTCTGGTAGATGCTGACGTTCCAGTCGAGCCCGCAGCCGACGCACTTGGCTGTCATGGGCCTCCACCTCCTTCCACAGCCAGAGCCTCGAAAACATAGCGCCGGACGCGGTTGCGGTACTTCTTCCGGGTTCTGGCTTTCTTTGCGTGAGCCGCGAGGTGCAGCCACTTCGGCGGCACTCCGATGGCCTTGGCCGATACCTTCCAGAGCTTTTTGAGGGCAGAGAGCACGGCGTTGATGACCGGCTTCAGGGCCTCGGCCAGTTTGGCGGCGATTTCCCGCAGAGCGTCGGCCAGCTTCTCGAAGGCTTCGCGGGCCTGCTGCATCTTCTCACGATCGGCGAGCGCCATGCTGCCGTCGTAGACGTAGGGGCTCAGCTCGTCGTCGCCTCCGTCGGCCAGACGCTCACAAAACGGGAGGCCGGCAGCTTCGGCAGCCTTGCGGCCCTCCTCGAGGGCGTCCCGGCCTTGCGTGACTTCGCAATAGTCCGCGAGACGGTTGCAGCCGCCTTCGTAGTGCCAGCGGATCCCGGCGGCGATCTCGTCGATGGTCATGTCCTCGCCGAAGTGGCCGCAGTAGTAGCCGTTGACGATGACGGCGTCCGGGTCTGCCTTCAGGATCCCGATGGCGTCATTGAGGTCGTCAGTCTCCCACGCGCCGTTCCAGATGTCGCTCCAGATCGTCAGAGCGTTCCACGAGCGGCCGGTGCGGTACACTATTGTCCAGCCGATGCCGTCGCGGATCTCCGCGGCGAAGTCCCGGGCGATGTCTCTCAGTGCTGCCATGCTGTTGCCTCCTCTCTGGTGATGTGCACGACGGTGACGAGGTCGTCGATCTCGTGCTTGGTGGTGTAGGTGTCCCGCTCGTCGAGCCCGATGTGCCGCAGCAGCGTCTCGGGCCCGTCCAGCAGGAAGGCCGTGACGGCCACGGCGTTCAGCCGGTAGACCGTGACCTCCACAGTGCAGCGGGCGCCGTCCTCGTCCAGCGTGGACGGGAACGAGGCCCGGCAGATTGGGCTCGCCTCGTATCTGAAGGCGGTCGCGCGGTTCTCGCCGGCGATGATGTCCTTCACGAACTCCTCGAAGGCTTTGCGGGGGATTGAGCTGCGGTACTTGTCCAGCGTGACGTCGGCGAGCTGCCGGATGGCTTTGGTGTTCATGCTTTTCACCTCACTTTATCTCGTGGATCAGCGTCCTGAAGTGGAAGCACTGGATGTTGTAGCCGCCGGCGCCGATGGTCTGGATCTTTGCCTTGCCCTCCGTGCCGACGATGATGCCGTTGATGTCGCCCTCGGGGCCGATGTAGAGGGCGGCCGCGTCGGTGATGGTTCCGACCGTGCTCATAATGCGGCCGATCAGGTCGAGCAGCTTGGCCCGCTTTTCTTCTTCCATCGTCTTTTCGAGCCACGCCTCGCGCTCGTCCTCGTTGCGGATCTCCAGCAGTCTGAGCGTGATCTGGTCGCCCGCTTCGCGGAGCTTCTTCTGGATCTGGTGATATTCCAGCCCGCGCTCACTCAGGAAGGCGTCGACGTCGCGGCGCGGCCAGAGGTTTGCGAGGTCGTAGTCGGTCAGCTCGCGGCCCTTGTAGAGCTCGCGGTACTTCTCGAGAGAGGGGAGCGTCTGAAGCGCCTCCAGCCGGGCGGCCCGTTCCTTGACCTTCAGGCCCTCGCGGTACTCGATGAAACGGATCCGCTTCTCTCGGTAGTAGCCGATCGCGTGCTGTTTCCAGTTTTCGAGGAAGTCCTTCAGTATCTCCGGGGTGTTTGCCTCGAGGTAGGCGTCGCGGGTGATGCGGGTGTTGAGCTTGTCCTGCCAGTTTGCGAGGGTCTCGCGGGCCTCGGCCAGCTTGGAGGTCGCGCTCTTGATGTCCTCGCGCTTGATGCTGATGTCGAAGCGGTCGGCGCCTTTTTCGATCATTTTGGCGAGCTGGCTGTTGTGCTTCTTGAGTACGGCCTCGCGCTTCGCCACGCGGCCCTCGGCGTCGATGACCTTCTGCTCGAGCTCTTTCTGTGTCATGGTGGTCTCCTTTCATCTTGGCCCGGCCGGAGCCGGGGATCTTGGTGGTGTCGAGTCCCTGAAAAGCAGAAACACGACCGCCGGATCGCTTCAGAGAGCAGCGCGGAGGGGGTGCGCAGCTCGTCCATTTTCAGCGTCGGGGTCGTGTGGTCGTTTTCATGTTGGGCTCTCCTTTCTTCGGCCCGGCGCTGCCGGGTGTTCTTGGCTACTGTGCGGCCGGTGCTCTTTTACCTCTGCGCTTGAAACTCTCACGCAGCCGCCTCTCGGCGAGCTCTGCGCTGTACCCTTCGCGCTGGTTGGCGTCCAGCGCGCCGGTCGCGCCTCGCTGGAGCTCCTTGTAGATCGTGGTGTGGTGGACGCTCAGGCGGGCCGCGATGTCGACCGGCCGATCTCCGAGCAGATGCCACGCCTCGATCTTCTTCCTGTCCTCGAAGGTCAGGTAGCGGTACTTTCCCGTCAGTCTCACCTCCGTCCTATGGGGTTGTAGTAAAGAAAAAACGCACAGCCGACTCACTTGAGTCTCTGTGCGTTTAATGATAATGGACAGCTATGAAATTTCCGGACGGTTTTCCTCTTTACTTTCCTAAATAATTAGAGTACAATAATAACCGAAAAATCATATCTCAGCATCCATATATCTGATGAGAAATAAGGAGCGCATATGAATAAACAGCATAAAAAACCGCGCTGCGATGACATGTACCGTGCCATCCTGACGCTCAAGACCGTCGACGAGTGCAAGCAGTTTTTCGATGACCTGTGCACGGTCACGGAGCTGCAGGCCATGGAGCAGCGCTATCAGGTGGCGCAGTATCTGGATGCGGGCCTGATCTACAACGACATTCTGGAAAAGACCGGCGCCTCGAGCGCGACGATCAGCCGCGTTAACCGCAGTCTGCAGTACGGCGACGGCGGGTATGAGATCGTGTTTGGCCGGCTCAAGGAGCAGGCTGAGAAATCTGCGGAGGAGCAGGCGTGAGCGCTTACGGTGCCCTTGCCGCGTGGTACGATGCGCTGACCCGCGATGTGGATTATGCCGCGTTCGCGGACTTTTATGAGCAGTGTTTCCAGCAGGGGCGCGGCGCGTGCCGCACCCTGCTGGATTTTTGCTGCGGCACCGGCACGCTCACGCGCCTGATGGCCGCGCGCGGGTATGAGATGATCGCGACCGACGGCTCACCCGATATGCTCATGCAGGCGCAGGCGCACAACGCTGATCTGCCCGCGGATGCAGTGCCGCCGCTGCTGCTGTGCCAGGAGGCATCGGAACTCGACCTCTACGGCACGGTCGACGCGGCCTACTGCTCGCTCGACGGGTTTGACTATCTGCCGCCGGAGGAGCTGCCGGAGGTGCTGCACCGGCTGCACCTGTTCGTGCGCCCGGGCGGGATGCTCATTGTGGACATCCGCGATCCGGCGTCGTTCCGCGCGCTCGACGGCGGCACGTTCGTCGACGAGACGGACGATGTCCTGTGCCTCTGGCGGGCGGAGTTTGACGCGGCAGCCCAGACCATGCACTACGGCATGGATCTGTTCACGCGCGCGGGGGAGCTCTGGTCGCGCGCGTCGGAGGAGCACATTGAGTATGCGCACACGCCGGAGCGGCTCGCGCAGCTGCTCACACAGGCGGGTTTTCTGGACGTGACCGTCCGGCGCGACGGCCCGCAGGCGGACGCCGGTCGCATTTTCCTCACGGCGATGCGCAGCCTGGAATACGGTATTTGAACCGTGGGGAAACTTCGAATGCGGCAAGATGCAATGCAATGTTATCAAAAATTCTGAGGTGAAAACAATGGATGAGATTATCCGCGCCGTCTCGAAAGACGGTTTTGTGAAAATTTCGGTCGTCACCGCGCGCGATGCGGTGCAGCGCGCCAACGCTATCCACCACTGCAGCCCGACGGCGATCGCCGCCCTTGGCCGCAGCCTGTGCGCGGCGTCGATGCTCGGCGACCTGCTCAAGGAGGAAAACGGCACGCTCACGCTGCGCATCAGCGGCGGCGGAGGACTCGGCAACATCATCGCCGTGTCGGACAGCGAGGGCAACGTGCGCGGCATGGTCTCGAACCCCGCGTTCGATCTGCCCACGCGCCCGGACGGCAAGCTCGATGTCGGCGGCGCCGTCGGCAAGGACGGCATGCTTACCGTCAGCCGCGACATCGGCCTGCGTGAGCCGTATGTCGGCAGCACGGAGCTCGTCAGCGGCGAGATCGCGGAGGACCTGTCCGCCTACCTCGTCGAGAGCGAGCAGATCCCCGCGGCCTGCGGCCTCGGCGTGCTTGTCGATACCGACCACAGCGTCAGGGCGGCCGGTGGCTTTCTCGTGCAGCTCATGCCCGGCGCGCCGGAGGATCTGATCACAAAGCTCGAGGACAACATTTTCATGATGGACCAGCTCACGACCATCCTCGACGAGGACGGGGCGGACGCCATCCTTCCGCAGGTCATGCGCGGTCTCGAGCCGGAGATCGTCCTGCGTCACCCGATGGCCTATCGCTGCGCGTGCTCGCGTGCGCGCGTGGAGCAGGCGCTGCGCCAGTGCGGCGTGCAGGAGCTGCAGAACATGATCGCCGAGGGCAAGGACACGCAGGTGCACTGCCAGTTCTGCGACGCGGAGTATGTCTTTACCCCGGTGGAGCTGCAGACGCTGCTCGACGCCGAAAACGCTGACGCCGCAGCGGATTGACCGTGTTCGGGGCGGCATCGCCGCCCCGAAAATGTACATTTGCCGAAAAAATTACCGAAAATCCCTTGACAATTTTTTTGGCGTCTTGTATAATGAGCAAGCTGCGAAACGGGAGCATAGCTCAGCCGGGAGAGCACTTGCCTTACAAGCAAGGGGTCACAGGTTCGAGCCCTGTTGTTCCCACCAGTTTTTCAATTGCATATGCCTCTGTAGCTCAGTTGGTAGAGCAGGGGACTGAAAATCCCCGTGTCGTTGGTTCGATTCCGACCGGAGGCACCATTTTGCGGGCATAGCTCATTTGGCAGAGCGCCACCTTGCCAAGGTGGAGGTAGCGAGTTCGAATCTCGTTGCCCGCTCCATTTTTTGGCGCCATAGCCAAGTGGTAAGGCATGGGACTGCAAATCCTTGACCCCCGGTTCAAATCCGGGTGGCGCCTCCAAAAAGAAACACCAGCCAGTCGGCTGGTGTTTCTTTTTGCAGACACCGATGGCGAAGATCGAAAACCGAGCGGGAAAGCCCATCCCCGCTCGGGCGTTCCCTGTGCGCGTCGCGAGCATTCGCAAAGAGCCGGCCCTCCGGACCAATTGGTCCGGAGGGGCTGTTTTCAAACGTAAAACGACGGGGCCAGATGATTGTCCGGCGTGAACTTCAGGATCAGGCGGCTGTTTTTGGCGTAGACGATCGTACCGTCGTGGGTGCCGTGCGGGAAAAAAGCATCGGGGTCGTCCAGCACGGGCGGCTCCAGACACAGCGGCGTTTCGGGATCGTCGTCCGTGTAAATGGTCATGGTGAAAGACGGATGGCTGCGGCGGGAGGCTGTGTTTCGGGTATAGGAACCATGCACGGTGACATAGGCGTGTTCGTCAATGTCCTGCTGGATGCGCGCGTTTTCTTCGGGAACCGATGTGCCAACACAGATACCATATCCGATCACGACAAGCACCAGCAGAAAAACCGACACCTGCCAGCTGTCATCTTTGTCTTTCGGTTTTTTCTTCCGATTGCCGTACAGCGTAAGGAGGATCGTGCAGACCCAGATCAGCACGACAACCGCAAACAGCCACAGCGCGTGGATCCAGTTGCTCCGCATGGTGGCCTGCAGGACTTCTTCATATGTCAGTGCACCGATCATGGGTGGCCTCCTTCCACGGTGCGCATGCGCACCGCACGTTCAGAATACACCATGGTACGCCGGGCGTCAATGAGCGGAGCACGGTTTCCCAGAGCCGATAGGATGCTCTTTCCCGTCCAGAGACTGAGCGCCCGGTAGAACGAGTTCAGGTCCTGATAGCCGAGCAGATAGGCAATGTCCTCGGCCGAGAGCGTCGTGTTGCGCAGATAGTTTTTGGTGAGCAGCTCGCGCGTGTGGTTGAGCTGCTGCTGAAAGCTGGTGTTTTCCTCTTTGAGCTTGCGCTGCAGCGTGCGGCGGCTCAGACCGAGCGCGCGGCAGACGTCGTCGATCGCGCACGCGCTGCCCGGTCAGGCGCATGTTTCGGCCGCGCCGCGCCAGTTTCTGCGCTATCTGGACCGGCGCGACGCACCGGCGGCACCTGCTGGAAGCACGGGATTTGACAATCGGCCGTGATTTGTGTATAATCACTACAAAATCTCTGATTTTTTGTGAAATCTGTCCTCCGGCCTCCGGAGACAGGGAGGAAAGCAACGTGACATACACTGTGGACGACACGATGAAGAAGCTGCTCGGCGCGCCGGAGGCGGTCGCGGTCCTCGAGCGGTTCTTCCCCAAGATCCTGAAGAATCCGGCCCTGCAGATGACCGCCGCCATGACGCTGCGCCAGGTGGCCGGGTTTGCCCAGTCGGGCCTGACGGCCGACTCGCTCGCGGAGATCGACGCGCAGCTGCGCGCGCTCCCGTCGTCCGATGGCTGAGCCATTTCCACGCGCCCCCGGTATCTCGCCGGGGGCCGTCTGCTGTACACCATTCTAAAAAAGGAACCGAGGTCATCCTATGGACAACACGTTACCGCCGCTCAAGCGCATCGCCGCCATCCACGATCTGTCCGGGCTCGGCAAGTGCTCGCTGACCGTGGCGCTGCCGGTCATCTCCGCCACGGGCGTGGAGTGCGCTTGCATCCCCACGGCCGTGCTCAGCACGCACACGGGCGAGTTCACCGGCTGGACGTTCCGCGACCTGTCGGACGACATGCTGCCCATCGCGCACCACTGGCAGCGCATCGGCGCGCGCATCGACGGGGTCTATTCCGGCTACCTCGCCTCGCCCGAGCAGGCGCAGCTGCTCGCACAGACGCTCGACTGCATCGCCGCGCCGGACACCCTGGTCGTGATCGACCCGGTCATGGCCGACAACGGCAGCTACTATTCCCAGATCGACGACCGCATGTGCACGGCCTTCCGCCGCCTGCTCTCGCGCGCGGACGTCATCACGCCGAACGTCACGGAGGCGGCGCTGCTGGCCGGCCTGCCGTATGAGCCCGGCACGCACAGCGATGCCTATCTTGCGCAGCTGTTTCAGGCGCTCGGCGCGCTCGGCGCCGGCGTCGTCACGGTCACCGGCGTGCGCCCGCAGCCGGACGTGATCGGCAACGTCGCCTGCGACTGCCGCACGGGGGAGATGCACGCGAGCATGCGCCCGGCGCATCCCGGCGTGTTTTACGGCACGGGCGATGTGTTCGCCTCCGCCCTCGCGGCGCTGCTCGTGCGCGGCGCACCGCTGAGTGCCGCGCTCGAAACGGCCACCGCGCTCACGGACGAGAGCATCTGCCGTTCGCTCTGGCGCGATACGCCGCGCCGCTTCGGCGTGGACTTTGAGGGGGCGCTGCCAGCGTATATCCGCCGTGTGGAGAAGATCTTTGAAGCATGAAAAAGTTACAAAATTCGACCCGCCGGAATCCGGTTCTGATTCCGACGGGTCGATTTTTTGTTACCATATTTCGACGCCGTTTTGCAGAAATATGTTACCGCACAGCACGCGGGACGAAAAATCAATGCGCGGTTGATTTCTTGACGAAATGTCTGATTTTTTGCGGGACCGACGTGAAAATGCGCGCATTTTCAAGAAATTGTGGAAAAAAGTCAAGGAAAATTGCGGGAAAATCCGTTTTCGCGGTTGACATCGTGTTTGGGATATCGTATGATACAGAAGAATCCGTAATTGTTTATGTTAACTTTGCGCAGTTACACCCGAAGACGACAGAAAAACACATTTTGTTACTGTTTTTTAACTTTTGTTGTAACCGGTTCCGGCCGGGCGCGCAGAGAGATCTCGGGCGGGGGAGCCGCCCGATGAGGGGCTAGGGTATGAAGAAATCGTTTATGGAGCGTCTGGCGGCGTTCATTGTGGACAAGCGGCGGCTGTTCGTGGTGCTGTTTGCCGTGGCGTGCGTGCTGTCGATCTTCTCGGCGAGCAAGACGGACGTCAACAATGAGCTGACCGATTATCTGCCGGACTCCACGCAGACGCGCCAGGGTCTGGAGATCATGAACCGCGAGTTCATCACCTACGGGGATGCGAAGGTGATGGTGTCCAATGTGACGCTTGCGCAGGCGGAGGAGCTTGCCGAGATGCTGCGCGGTGTGGACGGCGTCAAGGACGTGGTGTTTGAAAAGGACACACACCATTATAATAGTGCCTCGGCGCTCTTTGAGGTCACGTTCGACGGGGAAAAGCTCGACGAGATCAGCATTCAGGGCGTGAAGAACGTCCGCGCGGCGCTCGACGGCTATGATACCTATATCACAACGGAGGTCGGCAACCCGACCGGCGAGATCCTCGAGCGCGAGATGCGCATCGTGCTCATCATCCTCATGTGCTCCATCTTTGTGGTGCTCCTGCTCACGAGCCATACCTACGCGGAGGTCCCGGTGCTGATCATCACCTTCGGCGTGGCCGTCTGGGTCAACAAAGGCACGAACTACTGGTTCCATGAGGTCTCGTTCATCACCAACTCCATCGCGGCGGTGCTGCAGCTCGGCCTCGGCATCGACTATGCGATCATCATGTGCCACCACTACACGGAAGAGCGCGAGCATCTCGAGCCCCGTGAGGCGACCATCCGCGCGCTGACGCTGGCCATTCCGGAGATCTCGGCCTCGAGCCTGACGACGATCTCGGGTTTGCTTGCGCTCTCGTTCATGAAGATCAAGATCGGCGAGGACATGAGCCTCGTGCTCATCAAGTCGATCCTGTTTCTGATGCTGACGGTGTTCTTCCTCATGCCGGCGCTCATCATGTATATGAGCCCGTGGATCGACAGGACGCACCACCGCCAGTTCCTGCCGCGCATCGACGCGCTCGGCCGCTTTGCCATCCGCAGCCGCTACATCGTGCCGCCGATCTTTCTGGTCATCATCATCGCGGGCTTCCTGCTCAGCAGCAAGTGCCCGTACGTGTTCGGCTACAGCACGCTCGACACCATCAAGCAAAACGACTACAAGATCGCCGAAAAGAAGATCAACGCCACCTTCGGCGAGACGAACCAGGTCGTGCTCATCTTCCCGTTCACAGACTTTGAGAGCGAGGCAGATCTGCTTGATGACCTCAACGAGCTCAAGGGTGTTGATCACATTCAGGCGCTCGCGGATGAGGAGGCCAAGGACGGCTACATGGTCACCGACTCGCTCACGCCGCGCAAGTTTGCCGAGCTCACGGACATCGACATCGGCGTGTCGCGCGCGCTGTACACGGCCTACTGCACTGCGAATGACGATTACACGAAGGCCATCGGCCAGCTCGTGGATCTGAGCAATATCGACAACTGTTCCGTGCCGCTCATTAACATGTTCAAGTTCCTGTATGAGCAGCGCGATATCTACCGCTCGAAGATCGACGCTGCGACCATGCGCGACCTGGAGGAGATGTATGACCGCCTCATCGACGGCGAAAAACAGCTCCACTCCGAGAATTATTCGCGCATGATCCTCTATCTCAACCTCCCGGTCGAGAGTGAGGAGACCTACGATTACCTGACGGTCATCAAGGGCGTCGTCGGCAAGTATTACGACGAGTCCTATTTCGTCGGCGAGACGGCCAAGGACAAGGACTTTTCCGATGCCTTCAGCACGGACAACACGCTCATCAGCATTCTCACGCTCGTGTTCGTCGTCCTCGTGCTGCTGCTGACGTTCAAGTCCGTGGCACTGCCGCTGCTGTTGATCCTCGTAATCCAGGGCAGTGTGTGGATCAACTTCTCGTTCCCGACGATCCTGCACAACAATCTGTATTTCCTGGCGTACCTGATCGTCAGCTCCATCATGATGGGCGCGAACATCGACTACGCCATCGTCATCTCGAGCCGGTACCTCCGGCTCAAGGAGGAGATGCCCTATAAGGAAGCCATGATCGAGGCGCTCAACCAGGCGTTCCCGACGGTCGTGACCTCCGGCACCATCCTCGCCGCCGCCGGCATGTCCATCGGCTTCTTGTCCTCGGAGAACACGGTCGCGTCTATCGGCATCTGCCTGGGCCGCGGCACGCTGATCTCGATGGTGCTGGTCATGTGCGTCCTGCCGCAGATCCTGCTGCTGGGCGATTCTCTGGTTGAAAAAACATCCTTTACGATTGGCCACCACGCCGCGCAGCAGCATCTGCAGGGGGCCATGCGTGTCAACGGACACGTGCGCGGCTATATCAACGGTTACGTCGATGCGGAGATCCACGGTCGTGTCAGCGGCACGGTCAGCGCATCGATCGATATCGGAAATGTGCAGATGGAGGAGGCTCCGGCGCAGACTGTGCCGGCGGCAGATCTGCACAGTGAGGAGGGTTCCGATGAAGAGACATAATGTGCGCCGTCTGCTTGCGCTGGTGCTTGTGGCGGCTCTGTGCCTGCTGTGCGGCGCGGCTGCCCAGCCGAACGCCAAGGAGATCCATATCTACTCTGCGGATGATCTCGTGCAGCTGAGCAAAAGCTGCAAGCTCGACACGTACTCGCAGGGCAAGACGGTCTATCTGGACAACGATGTGGACCTGAGCGGGTCGGACTTTGTGCCGATCCCGACCTTCGGCGGCACGTTCGAGGGGCAGGGCCATACGGTCAGCGGGCTGGAGCTCTCGGGCGATGCGTCTCATATGGGCCTGTTCCGCTATGTGCAGGCGGTCGGCACCGTCCGTGACCTGAAGGTCACCGGCAACATCGACGCCGCCGGCACCCTCAACGAGATCGGCGCCATCGTCGGCACGAACTATGGCACGATCTCCGGCTGCTCGTTCAACGGCACGATCTCCGGCGAGAACAACGTCGGCGGCATCGCGGGCACGAATGAAGGCAGCGGCATGATCTATAACTGCAAGACCGAAGGCTTTGTCGAGGGCGACCATTACGTCGGCGGCATCGTCGGTCAGAACATCGGCACCATCTCCTACTGCTCGAACACCACGGGTGTGAACATCAACGCCAGCGAGGCTGTTGACAGCGCGGAGGATCTCGATTCCCTGACGCTCCCGACCGCCTCCGACGACGAGGATGACGACACGCCGAAGAAGGCCAACACCTCCACGGACGTCGGCGGCATCTGCGGCTTCTCGTCCGGTGTCATCATCGGCTGCACGAACTGGGGCGGCGTCGGCTTTGAGCACGTCGGCTACAACATCGGCGGCATCGTCGGCCGCCAGAGCGGCCTGGTCTCCGGCTGCACGAACTGGGGCACGGCCTCCGGCCGCAAGGACGTCGGCGGCATCTGCGGCCAGATGGAGCCGTTCATCACGCTGGACGTGGAGTCCGGCTCGATCGGCGCCATGGCCAAGGAGCTCAACACGCTCCATGATCTGATGGATACCCTACTCAACCACACGGGCGCCGCGACGTCATCGCTGGCCGCCACGGTCGGCGTGCTGAGCGACAGCGCGGCCCGCGCCACGGAGAGCGCACGCTATGTGGCCGAGCGCACCACGGACTATGTGGACAACACGGTCACGACCGTCAACGAAGTGTTCATCCGCATCAACACGGCGGAGAAAATGCTCGCCCCCGCGATCACGGAGTTTTCCACGGCGGCCGTGTCGCTTGACAAATCGATCGATTACTTCAACAAGGGCTTTGACTATCTCGACATCGTCGATGAGATGACCGAGACCGACAAGACGGCCTTCAAGGACGCGGCCAAGGACCTGAGCGTCTCGTCCGACCAGCTCAACGCGGCCATGGACTACTGTGCCTGGCTCATGAAGGTCATGGACAACGCCTACGGCACCGGCTCCTACGACTTGATCGCCAGCCGCCCGGACAACTGGCAGCAGATGTCCGACAAGTACGGCTACGAGTACAATCCCGACAACCTCGGCACCTATGAGTCGCAGCGCGATGCCCTGCTCAAGGGCATGGGCGACGCCGCCTCGGCAATCGGCGCGATCTCCGGCGACATCTCCACGATGACAAAGATCATCAACCTGTACTACCTCACCGAGGACTCCACCGGCCACACCCGCATGGATTACATGAGCGCCGCGTTCAAAAACGCGTTCGATGCGCTCAAGTCCTCAAGCGGCAACTTCTCGACCGGTATGAGCTACCTCGACCAGGTCACGAAATACCTTGCCAGCAACGATCCGCTCAACCTGCCCGACATCAGCAGCGATTACCGCACCGCGATGGAGCAGATGTTCGACGATCTCGGCAGCATTTCGGCCGGCCTGTCCCGCCTGAGCGTGGAGACGGCCACCTACAGCACCCAGATCATCAGCGACATGAAGGCGGTCAACGACCAGTTCAACGTCGTCATGATGCGCCTGTGCGACATTCTGGAGCTTGCCCTGAGCAAGGACAAGGACGACATCATTCAGGACATCTCGGAGGAAGAGCTCTCGAGCACGACGGACGGCAAGGTCTATAACTGCGATAACTACGGCAAGGTCGACGGCGATGTGAATGTCGGCGGCGTTGCCGGTACGATGGACATCGAGTACGATTTCGATCCCGAGAGCGACTCCAATGTCATCAAAGATTCCACGCTGACGGCCAAGTACTTCACCAAATGCGTGCTGCTCGACAGTAAGAACTACGGCAATGCCACCTCGCGCAAGGACTGCGTCGGCGCCATCTGCGGCTACGCGGATCTGGGCGTCATCAGCGGCTGCGAGGGCTACGGCACGGCCGAGAGCACGGCGGGCGACTACGTCGGCGGTGTCGTCGGCCAGTCGAAGGGCTCCGTGCGCAACAGCTTTGCCAAGTGCGAACTGACCGGCCGCAACTACATCGGCGGTATCGCCGGTTACGGCATGAACGTCAGCGGCTGCAACACGCTCGTGAATCTCAACGGCTCCGGCAACTGCGTCGGCACCATCGCGGGCGAGATCGATAAGGACGGCAGCGCGGCCGACAACTACTTCGTCCACGAGACGGAGGCCGGCATCGACGGCATCAGCTACGCGGGTAAGGCCGAGGGCATGAGCTATGAGGCCTTCATGGCACGCGACGGCATCCCGGCGGAGTTCTCCAGCTTTGCCGTCACCTTCACGGCCAACGGCGAGGTCGTCAAGACGATCACGTTTGCCTACGGCGGCTCGATCGACGAATCTCAGATCCCCGATTGCCCGACGGTGGAGGGCAACTACGGCTCCTGGCCGGAGCATGACTACAGCCACCTGACCTTCGACCTCGAGGTCAAGGCGGAGTACACCGCCGTCTCGACGGTCGTGGCCGGCGACCTGTATGCCGACAACAGCCGCACGCCGATCGTGCTGGCCGAGGGCGTCTTTGACCCGGCGACGGATGTGCACATCACCTCCGCCGAGGCCGACGGCCCGACGCTGCGCGGCAACCAGCAGCTGTACATGAAGTATAACGTTGAGATCCTCAACGACACGGTCGAGGACGACACGGACAACACCGTCTCCCTGCGTGTCTACGCACCGGATACCGGCGCGAGCTACACGGTCTATACCTACCAGAACGGCACCTGGGCGAGCACGTCCAGCAGCCGCGACGGCAGCTACCTCGTCTTCAAGACCATGGACCGCGACCTGCAGTTTGCCGTCACGAAGGCGCACCATGGCCCGCTGTTCTACATTCTCATCGTGCTCATCGTGCTGGCCGTGATCGTCGCGGTGCTGCGCCTGCTCTACTGCCGGAAGCTGAAGAAGGCAGTTGCGGCGGGAACGATGACCGAGGAAGAAGCGGCAACACTGCGCAAGCAGGGCCTGCGCATGTGGCTGGGCGAGGAGTACGCGAAGCTCCAGGCCAGGCACGCCGCTGCCAAGGAGGCCAAGGAAGCCAAGCGCGCCGCCGCAGCGGAGGCGAAGACGGCCACCGAGACGGAAGCCGCGGCCAAGGCCGCTGAAGAAGCGGCGGAAACGGCGCCGGCGGACAACGCCGAGGCAGCGGAGACCCCGGCCGAGCCGGACACTCCGGAAGCCGAGCCGGAAGTGACCGCTGAGGACAGTGCCGAGGCGGCCGAAGCCCCGGCGGACGAGGCGGACACGGAAGCGGAAGACTCCGATGCACCGCAGCATCCCTGACGCGAATTCATCCCTTACCCATAAACTGCGAAGATCCCCGATCGGGGATCTTTGTGTGCGCGGACGGAAAAACCGCCCCGGCCATCCGGCCGGGGCGGTCGTCAGATATGCAATCGGGTCAATTTATGCGCGCTTCCACTTGACGCCCTGCGGGGTGTCCTCGAGCACGATGCCGGCGGCCTTGAGCTCGTCGCGGATGCGGTCAGCCTCGGCCCAGTTTTTGGCCTTGCGGGCGGCCTGACGCGCGGCGATCTTCTCCTCGATGGCCTTCGCCTCGGGATCCTCACTGCTGTCGGAGCCGAACGGGATGCCCAGCACGTCGCACAGCTCGAGGAAGCGGTCGAGGCACGCCTGCGCCAGCGCCTTGCTCGGGTCGGTGGCGGGGGAGACGGCGGTGTTGATCTCGCGCACCATCTCAAAGATGACGGAGATCGCATCGGCAGTGTTGAAGTCGTCGTCCATGACGGCGTCGAACTTCTCACGGTACTGGTCCAGCCCCTGCACGAAGGCGGCGTCCGCCTCGCTCAGCTCGCCGTCGCGGCCGTTGGCGATGAAGAACTCAAGGTTGCTCTTGGCGGTGCGCAGGCGCTCGAGCGCGGCCTTGGCCTGCATGAGGATCTCGCCGGAGTAGTTGAGCGGGCTGCGGTAGTGGCTCATGAGCATGAACATGCGGATGCAGTCGTAGCCGTAGACGGCGGCGGCCTCGCGCACGGTGAAGAAGTTGCCGAGCGACTTGCTCATCTTCTTGTTGTCGATGTTGATAAAGCCGTTGTGCAGCCAGTAGTTGACGAACTTGCAGCCGTTGGCGGCCTCGGACTGGGCAATCTCATTCTCGTGGTGCGGGAAGGCGAGGTCGCTGCCGCCGCAGTGGATGTCGATCGTCTTGCCGAGGTAGCGGTTGGACATGGCCGAGCACTCAATGTGCCAGCCGGGGCGGCCCTTGCCCCACGGCGAGTCCCAGGACGGCTCACCGGGTTTGGCGGCCTTCCAGAGCGCGAAGTCGAGCGGGTTCTCCTTGATGTCGTTGACGTCGATGCGCGCGCCGGACTGCAGATCCTCAATCGGCTGGTGGCTGAGCTTGCCGTAGTCCTGGAACTTCAGCGTGCGGTAGTACACGTCGCCGTTGACCTCGTAGGCGTAGCCCTTGTCGATGAGCGTCGTGATGAGGTCAATGATCTGCTGGATGTTTTCGGTGGCCTTCGGGTGCACGGTCGCCTCGCGGACGCCGAGCGCGTGCGCGTCGGTGAAGTACTCGGCGATGTATTTTTTCGCGACCTCCTCGCTGGAGATACCCTCCTCGTTGGCGCGCTTGATGATCTTGTCGTCCACGTCGGTGAAGTTCTGCACGAACGTCACCTCGTAGCCGCGGTATTCCAGATAGCGGCGCAGCACGTCGAACATGATGATCGGGCGCGCGTTGCCGACGTGGATGTAGTTATACACCGTCGGGCCGCAGGCGTACATGCGCACTTTGCCCGGCTCAATCGGCACGAACTCTTCCTTCTGCATGGACATGGTGTTGTACAGTTTCATATTCAGGCTCCTTTGAGACGTATTTGCAATAAAAAAGCGCCCCCATGCCGTCCGGCATGAGAGGCGAAGTCCTTCGCGGTTCCACTCTCGTTTCTCGCTCGCTGCACCGTAACGCGGTGCCTTCGGGCGGGCATTTCCTCCCGCCGCGCTCCCGGACGCACGTTCCGCCCCGCCGGACAGCACCCTCGCAGCGTCTGGGCGCCTCTCTGAGACCGGGTGATAGGCGTACTCTTTCCGTTCATCGCATTCATCATCTTAGCATATGCACCCGGCAATGTCAAGGTTGCGCGCCGCGCGCCGGTGTGGTATGCTGGAAAAAACGCGGCCGGAGCAAAGCGTGGCCGCACAGGAGGCACTGACATGAAAAAATATCTTTCGCTCCTGCTCGCGTGCGTGTTGGCGCTGGCGCTGCTGTGCGCCTGCGGCGGGAAGGACGCGGCGGAGCAGACCCCCGCGCCGGAGACACCGCCGACGCAGACGGCCGCCGGCGGCGGCGTGGACACGTCCTGCAAGCTCTATTTCCCGAACGACGCGGCCGATGACCTGCGCGCCGACACGGCGCAGATCCCGGATACGGAGCCGGCCGTCACGACGGCGTATGCGCAGGCGATCACGGAGCAGCTCATCGCGCACAGCGCCCTGCCGAAGGGCAGCCAGGTGCTCGCCATCTCGAAGGACGGCGACGCGCTCAGTCTCGACATGAACGAGGCATTCCTTGCCGGTCTGCGCGAGAGCGGCTCGACGGGCGAACTCATGTACATGGGCAGCCTCGTCAACACGTTCCTCGATAACTTCAACTGCACGACCGTGCGCGTCACGGTCGAGGGCAAGCCGTTCTCCACGGGCCACTCGGAGTATGACAAGCCGCTGCAGGCGTTCACGTTCTGAGGCATACCCCAAAAAGACCAGCGGGCATCATGCCCGCTGGCCTTTTTATGCTTCAGACGGCTTTCCGGAACACGTCGTGGTTCTTCACGAAGTACTCCACACCGGAGTACACCGTCGTCACGACGATGACGACCCAGCACACGGTGTTGAGCCAGGGAATGTTCCACAGCAACATCAGGCAGATGGCTACCATGGTCGAGGCGGTCTTGATCTTGCCGGACCAGGCGGCGGCGATGACGCGGCCGTTGTCCACGGCGATGAGCCGCAGGCCGGTCACGGCAAACTCGCGCGCGACCACGAGCAGCAGCGCCCACGCGGGCATCTGGTGCTGCTCGACGAACAGCAGCATGGCCGCCACGACCAGCAGCTTGTCGGCCAGCGGATCCATGAACTTGCCGAAGTCGGAAACCTGATTGTAGTGCCGCGCGATGTAGCCGTCGGCGAAGTCGCTCAGGCTCGCGAGCACGAACACGCCGAACGCCCAGTACGTATGGCCGGGGAAGCGCAGGTACATCAGCACCAGAAACACGGGGATGAGAATCACGCGGAAGATGGTAATTTTGTTTGCAGTCGTCATGTCAGCACCTCATTCGTGGATTTGTTCGCCGGCGAGATCGCCATCGTCGCAGCCGGTGATATGCACCGTGACCATGTCGCCGGGCCGGGCGGTGCCGGTGAAGTAGACCGTACCGTCGATCTCCGGCGAGTCGGCATACGTCCGGCCGGAGCACATGCCGCTCCTGGCCCGGTGCTCGCACAAAACGGTCATGTCCCGCCCGATGCAGGCGGCGTTGTAGTCGTCCATGATGCCGGCCTGCAGCTCGAGGATGAGATCGGCGCGGCGCTGGGCCTCGTCCGGCTCGCAGCGGTCCGTCATCACGGCGGCGGGTGTCCCCTCCTCGGGGGAGAACGGGAACACGCCCACGCGCTCGAGCCGCACCTCGCGCAGCCAGGTGCACAGCTCCTCGAATTCCGCCTCGCCCTCGCCGGGCAGGCCCGTGATGAGGCTCGTGCGCAGCACAAGACCCGGAATGCGCGCGCGCAGCTTTTGCAGCAGGGCGCGGATCTCGTCACCGGTGCAGTGACGGTTCATGCGGCGGAGAATGTCGTTGTTGATGTGCTGGATGGGAATGTCGAGATACTTGACGACCTTGTCCTCATTTGCAATGAGGTCGATGAGCTCGTCGTCGATGATCTCGGGGTAGAGGTAGTGCAGGCGGATCCAGCGGATGCCGTCGATCTTCGCCAGTTCCCGCAGCAGCAGTGCAAGGCTCGGCTTGCCGTAGAGGTCCATGCCCCAGCGGGTGATGTCCTGTGCGATGACGATCAGCTCTTTCACGCCGAGGTCGGCGAGCTCTCGCGCCTCCTGTACAGTGGCGTCAAGCGTGCGGCTGCGGTAGCGGCCGCGGATGGCGGGGATGGCGCAGAACGCGCACCAGTTGTCGCACCCCTCGGCGATGCGCAGGTACGCCCAGCCCGGCCCGGTCGTGACCACGCGGCCGATCTCCTCGATGGGGCCGCTCTTGTCGCCGAAGTACAGCGGGCGTCCGTCGTGCATCACGTCCTCGACGGCTTGGCAGATCTGGCCGAAGCTGCCGGTGCCGAGCATGCCGTCCACTTCCGGCAGGCTCTCGAGAATGTCGTTTTCGTACCGCTGCGACAGGCAGCCGGTCACGAGGATCTTCTTCAGTCCGCCGGCCTTTTTCACCTCGGCGAGCTGCAGAATCTGGTCGATGGCCTCGCTCTTGGCGCTGTCGATAAAGCCGCAGGTGTTGACGATGGCGACGTCGCACCCGTCCACCTCGCCGACCACCTCGTGGCCGGCCTGGTTGAGCAGATAGAGCATCTGCTCGCTGTTGACCTGATTCTTCGCACAGCCGAGCGAGATCAGGCAGATTCGATATGGCATGGGTCAATACTCCTCAAAGTTATCCTGATAGCGCGCGATGGCCGCGCGGATCTCGTCGCGCCCGAAGCCGCGGCGGTAGAGATAGTCCGATGCGCGGCGCAGCTCGTCGCGGTCGGGCGTGTCGCTGCGCAGGCGGCGGCGCAGCAGCGTGTCGATCTGGTCGTCCTGCTCCGGCAGCTCCTGCAGCGCGTCGTCCCACAGCTCGCGCGGGATGCCGCGGCGGTAGAGCTCATTGCGGATGCGCCCGGCGCCGTAGCCCTTGGCGGCATAGTGCCGCACGCACATGGCGGCGTACTGCGCATCGTCGAGCAGGTGCATCTCCTGCAGCCACGCGGCGGCGTCCTCGGCGTTTTCCGGACTTTCGCCCTTTTCCTTCAGCCGGTCGGTCAGTTCCTTGACCGACATGGCGCGCGCACCGATGATGCGCAGCGCCCGCTGCCGGCAGCGCGAGCGCTCGGAGGCCGCGCGCAGCGCGTCAAGCTCCTGACTCGTCAGTTCCTTTCCGCTGCGCAGGTGGAAGTCCGTCACGACGGCGAGCGTCGTGCGCAGTTCCTCGCCGGTGTCAAACCGCGCCAGAAAGCGCTCCGGCGCGGTCTGCTTGAGCTCGATGAGCCGGGCCATCAGCCCTGAAAGTCATCGGCTGCCACCTCGACGGCGCGGCCGGAAGCGATGGCGGCCTTGCGCGCCTGCGGGCTCATGAGCTTGTGGGCGTTGGCGCGGATCTCCGCCTCGATCTTGTCCGAGACGTCGGGGTGCTCGCGCAGATATTCCTTCATGCTGTCGCGGCCCTGCACGCGCACATCGCCGTAGGTGTACCACGCGCCGGCCTTGTCGATCAGGTCGAGCTTGACGCCGAGGTCCACGATCTCGCCGATCTTGGAGATGCCCTCGCCGTAGATGATGTCGAACTCCGCCTCCTTGAACGGGGGCGCGACCTTGTTCTTGACGATCTTGGCGCGCGTGCGGTTGCCGATCATCTCGCCGCCGACCTTCAGCGTCTCGATGCGGCGCACATCGATGCGCACGCTGGAGAAATACTTCAGCGCGCGGCCGCCGGGCGTCGTCTCGGGGTTGCCGTACATGACGCCGATCTTCTCGCGCAGCTGGTTGATGAACACGACGATGCAGTTCGTGCGGCTGACGGTGCCGGCCAGCTTGCGCAGGGCCTGGCTCATCAGGCGCGCGATCACGCCGACGGACGACTCGCCCATCTCGCCCTCGAGCTCGCTGCGCGGCAGCAGCGCCGCCACGGAGTCGACGACCACGACGTCGAGCGCACCGGAGCGCACGAGCTGCTCCGTGATCTCGAGCGCCTGCTCGCCGGTGTCCGGCTGGGAGATGAGCAGGCTGTCGATGTCCACGCCGAGGGCGCGGGCGTAGGCGGGCTCAAGCGCGTGCTCCACGTCGATGAACGCGACCTCGCCGCCCTTTTTCTGGGCGCTGGCGAGAATGTGCAGCGCGAGCGTCGTCTTACCGGACGACTCGGGCCCGTAGATCTCGACGATGCGGCCGCGGGGCACGCCGCCGATGCCGAGCGCGAGGTCGAGCGACAGAGAGCCGGTGGAGATGGCCTCCACGTTCACGGGAATGTCGTCGCCGAGGCGCATGATGGCGCCCTTGCCGAAGTTCTTTTCGATCTGGGCGAGCGCGGTCTCGAGCGCTTTTTTCTTATCCTCCGGCTTGACGGGGCCGGTGGAAACGGGTGCGGATTTTTTCTTTTCTGCCATAGTGATTCACCTCTGAGTATCAGATGCGGCCGACGACGACGCGCCGGATGCCGGCGGTGTCCTCAAGGGCGGTCACATCGGTGTATTTTTCTTCTGTCATCAGCGCCATGACGGCGTCTGCCTGATCCTCGCCGACCTCGAACATGAGCCAGCCGCCGGGGCGGAGGATCTGCGTCCAGTGGCGCACGATCGCGCGGTAGAACATCAGCCCGTCCTCGCCGCCGTCGAGCGCGCCGAGCGGCTCATAGTCGCGCACGGAGCTGTCGAGTGTGAGGATGTCCATGCTCGCCACATACGGCGGGTTGGACACGATGAGGTCGAACGTGCCGATGCCCATCGGGGGCTTTTCGAGCGCGTCGGCCCTGAGGCAGATGGTGCGGTTCTGGTGGTTGCGGCGCAGGTTTTCCTTGCTCACGGCGAGGGCCTCCTCGCTGATGTCCACCATGACGACGCGCGCGGCCGGCAGCTCGTGCGCCAGCGCGCAGCCGATGCAGCCGCTGCCGGAGCAGAGGTCGAGAATGCGGGCGTTCATCTTCCGGCCGACGAGCACGCGCAGCGCCGCGTCCACGAGCACCTCGGTGTCCATGCGCGGGATGAGCACGTCGGGCGTGACCACGATCGGCAGCCCGTGAAACTCCCACTCGCCGATGAGATAGGCCAGCGGTTCGCCGGCGATGCGGCGCTGCAGCAGGGCCGCGATCTTCTGTTCATTTTCGTCGGAGGTGTACAGGCGCAGGTCGCGCACGAATTCCTCCTTCGTCTTGCCGACGGCATAGGCCACCAGCAGCCGCGCCTCGAGCGCGTAAGCCTCCACGCCGGCGTTTTTCAGCGCCGTGCGCGTGGCCAGATACAGGTCGTTATAGGTCTTTGGCATCTCTCTATCTTCCAGTCCTTTGCTGACGGATTACCAGGCGTCGCTGCCCTTCTCTTCCGGGATGACGAGCTCAAGCGCGCGGATGGCGCACTCGATCATGCTGTCGTCCGGCTCGTTGGTGGTCAGGCGCTGCAGCCACTTGCCCGGCGCGGACAGAATGCGCGAGCAGAGGTTATCGTGCCGGCCGACCCAGCGGTTGATCTCATAACTGATGGACACCACGACCGGCAGCAGCAGCAGCCGCAGGCCGATGCGCACCCACGGATTGTCCCACAGCCCGACGCGCAGGCTCACGAGCGAGAACACGAGAATGCTGATGATGACGACGACGAACAGAAAGCTCGTGCCGCAGCGGGGGTGGAAGCGCGACTGCGGCCGCACGTTCTCGACCGTCAGCGGCAGGCCCTTTTCGTAGCAGAAGATGGTCTTGTGCTCCGCGCCGTGGTAGGCGAACATGCGCTCGACGTCCTTCATGTGCGCCACGCCCCACAGATACAGCAGGAAGATGACGATGCGCAGCAGGCCCTCAAAGAGGTTGCGCACGACGGGGCTGTGGATGAAGCTGTCGGTCAGGCCGGCGAGCAGCGTCGGGATCAGGATGAACAGCACGATTGACAGCGCGATGCCGAGCACCACGGCTGTGCCGATGATGATGTCCTTGGCCTTCTCCTCGCCGAAGTGCTTTTCAATCCAGAGATCGATCTTGCCGGGCTCCTCCTGCTCGTCCTCGGGCAGCAGGTCGGCCGAATAGGTCAGCGCCTTCATGCCCTTGACCATCGAGTCGAGAAACACGACAACACCGCGGATGAGCGGCCAGCCGAGGATCGGGTGCTTTTCCTTGACCAGGTGCAGCTCCTCGACCTTCTCGACCATGCCGTCCTGCGTGCGGCAGACGATGGCCTGCTTCGTCGGGCCGCGCATGAGGATGCCCTCGATGAGCGCCTGCCCGCCGATGGATGTGCGGAACGAGACATTGGTATCGGGTTTTGCGGATTTGGTTTTGCTCATATGGTTACCTCGGTTACAATTTTAATTGCTGCTCTCCGGCGCGAACGGCAGGCGCACCGACACGAGCGTGCCGCCGCCGGGGGCGTTGGCGATCGTCAGCGTGCCGCCGGAGCGGGTGATGATCTCGTCGCACACGGCGAGACCGATGCCGCTGCCGCGGGCCTTGTGCTTTTCGCCCTTGAAGAACTTTTCCTTCACGTGCGGCAGCTCGTTTTCCGGGATGCCGGGGCCGTGGTCCCTGAATTGAATGGTAGCAGCTTCACTGTCCGAAAAAACGGACACTTCGATCGTCTTGCCGTCGCGCGCATATTTGGCGGCGTTGTCGAGGATGTTGAGAAACACCTGCTTGAGCCGCTCCGGGTCGCCGGGCACGAGCGGGATCTCCTCCTCGGGCGGGTTGTAGATGAGCTGCATCCCGTCCTGCCGCAGCAGCTCCTGATAGGTGAAGATGGTGTCCTCGAGCTCGCTCTCGATGTCGAGCAGCTCCATGCTCAGGTTGAAGCGGCCGTCCTGGATGCGGGTGAACTCCAGCAGCTCCTCGACGAGGCTCGTCAGGCGCGCGGCCTCCTTGGAGATGATGGCGATGCCGCGGCGGGAGTCGCCCTGGATGGCGGTGTCGAACATGAGCGTTTCGCTCCAGCCGGTGATGGCGGTCAGGGGCGTGCGCAGCTCGTGCGAGATCGACGAGATAAACTCCGACTGCATTTTTTCGCTGCGGCTGATCTCCTGCGACAGCTCGTTGATCGCGGTCGCAAGGCGGCCAAGCTCATCGTCGCGCTGCACCGGCAGCTCCGTGCCGTAGCGCCCGCCGGCGATCGTGCGCGTGACCTCCGTGATCTGCTCGACCGGGCGTGACACGCGCCGGCGGAACCACAGCGCGCAGACCACGGCGCCGACGGCCGCCGCGAGAATGCCCAGCACGATGCCCAGCGCGGTGCTGACGCGCCCCGCGCCCAGGCCGATGGCCGCGCCGATGGCGACGCACAGCGCCGCATGCACGCACTGGCCGATGGCCATGCGCGAAAACAGGCCGCGGAAGGTGTTTTTCTGTTCGAGTTCGCCTGCGGGGGTGGGGGTGACGTCCTGCATGGCCTCAGTAGCCCCACTTATAGCCGTAGCCCCAGACGGTGGTGATGTATTCTGGTTCGGTCGCGTCGTCCTCGATCTTGATGCGCAGACGGCGGATGTTCACGTCGACGATCTTGACCTCGCCGTTGTAGTCCGCGCCCCAGACGGCGTGCAGAATGTCCTCGCGCGAGAGTGCGCGGCCGGGGTTTTCCATGAACAGCTTCATGATGGCAAACTCCGTCTGTGTCAGGCGGATGTGCTCGCTGTTTTTGTCGAGTGTGCGCGAGCGCAGGTGCAGCACGAACGGCCCGCTCGAGAGCACGTCCTCGGTGTTCTCGCTGCCGCCGATGCGGCGGTAGAGCGCGTCCACGCGCGCGAGCAGCTCGGCGGGGGAGAAGGGCTTGGTGACATAGTCGTCCGCGCCGGTCATGAGGCCGGTGATCTTGTCCATCTCCTGGCTCTTGGCGCTGAGCATGAGGATGCCCATCTTCGAGCCGGTCGCGCGGATGCGGCGGCAGACCTCAAAGCCGTCGATGTCCGGCAGCATCACGTCGAGCAGCGCGACGAGCGTGTCCGGATTCTGCTTGAGCTTTTCGAGCGCCTCCTCGCCTGTGGCCGCCTCAATGGGCTCGTAACCGGACCGGCGCAGGTTGATGACGACGAAGCTGCGGATGCTGGGTTCGTCCTCAAGTACGAGAATTTTCTTCATGTAGTCCATATTCCTTTCCAAAGGCGGTGTGTGGGCGCCTTTGCGGTTAGTGGCGTCTGCTTTCCCGGAAAGCAGGAGGTTTGCAGAAATATTCATTTCAGTATATCACACAATTTACAATAGTGGTAGCAAAAAATTACGAATCGTGTTATTCTGTGACACAGGAAATGAGGTGGACCATATGGAGCTTTTCTGGACGCAGATCACGGACGCGCAGCCGGCGCGCCCTGCGCGCACGAAGGCGCACGGGAGCGCGTGGGGCGTGTCGCTGCTGGCGTATGCGGTGCGCGCGGTCTGGGGCATCGACCTGCCGGAGACGGCGGAGCTGCCGGGCGGCAAGCCGTATTTTCCGGCGTGCCCGCAGCTGCACTTTTCCGTCAGCCATACGCGCACGGCGGCGCTCGTGGCCGTGTCGGCAGCGCCGGTCGGCGCGGATGTGGAGCAGGTGCGCCCGCTGCACCCGGCCATGGCGCGGCGGCTCGCGCAGGCGGACTGCGGCGACCTGCAGCCGTTCGAGCTCTGGACGCTGCGCGAGAGCTGGTTCAAGCTCACGGGCGCGGGCGACCTGCGCACGATCCCGTTCCGGCGCGCGGACGGGGTGCTCGTCCCGCCGGAGGCGGGGGCGCTCTGCCGCGTGTATGATGCCATTCCCGGCTGCGCGGCCGCCGCGTGCTCGCTTGCCGAGCAGCCGCCGGAGCGGCTGCGGTTCGTGCCGCCGCGCGAGATTTGCACTTGAAATATGCGCCCGGCTGTTGTATAATCAAACAACCGAATTTGCCGGTGTGATGGAATTGGTAGACGTGCTTGACTCAAAATCAAGTGCCGCAAGGCGTGCCGGTTCGAGTCCGGCCACCGGCACCACGGCGTCAGAGCGAAGTCCGCTCCGTTCAAAATCCGGCAGCTCAAAATGAGCTGCCGGATTTTTTCGTCTGCGCTCCCTTGCTCCTCCTTTAATTATTTACTATTATAGTGAGCATTCAAAACGAAATGGTAGTGATAAGCGCACAAAAGACAAACACCAAAAAGGAAATGCACGTAGGCAAAGGGATCAAGGCGGCGAAAAGAAAAAGCAAAAATCGGGATGGAAAAGCCGAAGATAGGAAAGTGGCAATATATGTGGAGGTGCTTTTGTGTTAGATGTTATTCGAAAATGCTTCGAGGATGGAAATGTTGCTAGTTTCTTTTGCAATCCGGACTATACGGACTTACATTTGACTGGATATGTTGCAAAGTATAGTACAGATGAAGTGCTGATAGCTCACATTTCTGTTCATGGGTATTATGATGGGTTCATTCTAAAGCCGGTAAAAGATATTTATAGAATTGATTATGCAGGAAATTATGAAACCAAAATTGATCGTCTGTATAAACAAAGAAAACAAGACCATCCAAATTTAGGGGGGGATTGGCGATGGAGAAATAATGCCCTCGCTTTTTAGCTATGCAAAGGATAATTCGCTAATAATTTGCTTGGAATTTCAGGACAATCTTTTGCGCGGTTTTGTAAGCAATTATAATGATAATACCATTTGCATTAATATAATCGATGATTATGGCTGTGACGATGGCATATCTGTCATAAATCTTGAAGATATACTAACAGTTTCAGTGGATACAGACGATGAGCAGGATGCTTTGCTCTTGTATAAAGCAAATCAGACCAATTAACCAATTAATTTAGTTACTGGCGCATTATCTGCAATACCGGGTGGCGGTGCTTTGCTGGCAGTTGCAGATGTTGTTGGTTCTTCAGTAATTAAAGTCGGGGTGGATTCTCTGATGAATAAGCTAAAACTTCAGGCAGAGTATTTGTGCTGAGCGGGTTATCCAAGTCTATAAAATATGTGTCGATTTACTCCTATGTTAGAGGAATTGTCCGATGAAACAATTTATTACCAACTATTGCATCCCGTGGACAGGAATCACTATCCTTTTCTTATCATCGATACGATCAATTCTAAATGACATTTTAATCGGAAATCTCCCTGGACACTATGGGAAAGCAGATAAGAAAGCAATGTGCATTCGCGAGAAACTTTCTTTTTTTGAACGCCTGACGCAGAGGTACATTGGCCAATATGTGATTGAGAAATACAGAACTGGCTATCGCTTCTATATGTGCCTCAAGTGGGCGCTGGTAGTGTATTATCTGCTGGGTATCTTGGCGCTTTTTGTTTTTATGTCGATTGGAGAAACGCGCACAATGCTGCTGCTTTGGAAAATACTTATATGGACTGATGCGCTTATGGGACTGTTTTTCATTACGCGCTTCGACTTTAACCACAAAAGCAAGTATACGCGGAACAAATAGACCTATAGATAACAGAGAATCCGATAGTAAGTAGCGGGCGGTGTATTAGCACCGCCCGCGTTTTGTTTCCGCGGCGGTGTCAGGCACATAAAAGACACAGACTGGACACAGGAACTTTTCAGATTCTTCAACATTCGCCCCGGCGCGGCGGATATACTAACTGGGTGAACGAATGAGGGAGGTCCTGCTTCATGTGTACCGCAGCGACATACTGCAACGGCGATTTTTATTTCGGCCGCAACCTGGATTACGAATTTTCCTACGGCGAGCACGTGACCATCACGCCGCGCAACTACCCGATCCGTCTGCACGGCGGCGCGCTCGACCGGCATTATGCCATGATCGGCATGGCGCATATCCAAAACGACTATCCGCTCTATTACGACGCGGTCAACGAGAAGGGCCTGTGCATCGCGGGGCTGAACTTTGTGGGCAACGCGGTCTATCCGCCCGTCACACAGGGCGTGGCCTCGGTGCCGCAGTACGCGCTCATCCCGTGGCTGCTCGGTACGTGCGCCACGGTCGCCGAGGCGCGCAATGCGCTCGCGCGCGTGGTCGTGGACAACACGCCGTTTGCGCCCGAGCTGCCGTGCGCGCAGCTGCACTGGCTGGTCGCCGACCGCAGCGGCTGCATCGTGGTCGAGGCCACGGCGGACGGCCTGCACGTCTATGACGACCCCGCCGGAGTGCTGACGAACAACCCGCCGTTTCCGCAGCAGCTGGCCGCGCTGCGCAGTTACACTCGCCTGAGCCCGAGCCAGCCGCCGGCCGATTTCTGCGGCGTGCCCGTCACGCTCGACAGCCGCGGCATGGGCGCGCTCGGCCTGCCGGGCGACCTGTCGTCGCCCTCGCGGTTCGTGCGCGCGGCATTCGTGCGCGCAAACGCCCGCGCGGCGCAGACGGAGGACGCGAGCGTCAGCCAGTTTTTCCACATCCTCACGAGCGTGGAGCAGCAGCGCGGCTGCTGCGAGCTGGATGACGGCCAGTATGAGATCACGCTCTATTCCAGCTGCTGCAACGCGGACCGGGGCATTTATTACTACACGACCTATGATAACCGCCAGATCACCGGCGTGAAGCTCCACGCAGCCGACCTCGACAGCGCGCAGCTCACGGCGTATCCGCTCGTGGACACGCAGCAGATCCGCTGGGAAAACTGAAAAAATGCAAAGAAAGACCGGGACATCCGCTGGGATGCCCCGGTTCGTGCGTTTCTGGCGTTTGCGCCTCCGCCGGACGGCGTGTATCATCAAGGCAGTTGCTTCAAGGAGGGCTTTTCCATGCGCCAGTATGTCATTGATGCGTTTACCGACCATGTCTTTGCCGGCAATCCGGCCGCCGTCTGCGTGATGGACCGATGGCTCGACGAGGCGAAGATGATGGCCATCACGATCGAAAACAACCTCTCCGAGACGGCGTTTGCCGTGCGCGAGGGGGAGAAATATCACCTGCGCTGGTTCACGCCCGGCGGCGAGATCGACCTGTGCGGCCACGCCACGCTCGGCACCGCCTGCGCGATCACGACGTTTGTGGAGCCGGAGCGCACGCAGATCACGTTCTCCACGCTCTCGGGCGACCTGACCGTCGTGCGCCGGGGCGTTCGGCCCCAATGACGAGATCACCCGCGAGCAGCTGACGACCATGCTCTATGAGTACGCCAAGTACAAGGGCTATGACGTCACGAAGGCGGCGGATCTGCCCGGCTTTGTCGATCAGGGCAGCGTCAGCGACTTTGCGTTCGGCCCGATGCAGTGGGCGGTCGCGCAGGAGCTGATCTTCGGCGTCGGCGGCAGCGCCATCGCGCCGCAGGCCACGGCCACGCGCGCCGAGCCGGCTGCAGTGCTGCACCGCTTCTGCGAAGCGTTCGCCTGAGCAGACGGCGCAGACTTTCGTTCCCGGCATGGGGGCGCATCCATCCGGATGCGCCCCCGCTTTTATGCCGCACGCAGGAAAACCTGCATTTTCCAAGCGAATTTTTAAATATTTAAATTGACGCGGGGACGAGAAGATACTATAATAATAAATATTTTTGTAATATTTTAAGCGAACGCTTTTTTGTTTTCCTCGAAAGGATGGTTTTCATGGCAACCGTTTCTGCGCCGGCCAAGCGCGCGCAGCGGCTGCGCCCGGCCCCGCTGTGGCTGAGCCTGCTGCTGGCATTTCTGGCGTATTTTCTTCTGGATTTTTCCCTGCGTCTGTTTTACGGCTCGATGAGCAATGTGTCGCTCTGGGCGTGGCAGCCGTTGGTGTTCACGCTACTGTGGTCGGGTACGATGACCGCAATCGCTGCGCTGCTGCCGCGGACGGGGCGGCGTATCTTCCTGCTGATCACGTTCGTGCCGTTTGCGCTGCTGGCTATCACGAACTGCGTGCTCTATCAGCTGACGGGCACGTGCTTTTCCTTTGCCGATCTTGCGTATGCCGGCGACGGCGCGCGGTTTATCAGCGCGTCCTACTTCCGCCTGAGGAAAGGCGAGTGGTTCAGTCTCGCCGTGTGTCTGGCCATGATGCTCTGCGCCGTGATCTTCATGCCGAAGGCGCGCCCCGGCCGCCGCGGCCGGATCGTGGCCGCCGTGCTGGCGGTCGCGTGCGCGGCGGGCATCATTGTCGTCCACAATGTACTGGTGTACCGGGGCGATGATCAGGATCGCAGCGAGTACCTCTCCTGGGACAACGCAGAGAGCCACGACACGTTACGCGACATCTATACGGACTTCAGCAATCCCAACCGCTGCCTGATGCTGACCGGCCTGTACCAGTACACGGTGCGCGGCGCGGCCGTGACACTCTGGCCGCAGGACACGGTGACGGATCAGCGCATCGCGGAGCTGGACGACTACTACGCGTCCCACCCGAAGGAGGCGGCCGATACGCCCATGACCGGCGCGTTTACGGGCAAGAACCTGATCTTCATCATGATGGAGTCCATGGACGACTGGCTCGTGACACCGGAGTATATGCCCAACCTCTGGCGGATGGAGCAGGAGGGCCTGTATTTCCCGAATTACTACGCGCCGATGTTCCTCTCAGCCGGCACGTTTAACTCGGAGTTTACGGCGAATACCGGCCTCATCGCGCCGGAGTATCATGTGCGCAACTCGTATTACGCCGAGCATGCGCTTCCGTATTCGCTGGCGAACCTGTTTCGTGATGCGGGCTACCGCGCCCGGTCCTATCACGCGGCCAATCCGAACATTTATAACCGCGGGCAGATCCATCTGAACTTCGGCTATGAATCCTATAGTGACTACGGCGATCTCGGCATGGACGACTACATGCTCGATTCGCAACTCCTGCACGGTTATGACCAGATCGTCTCGGACGAGCCGTTTTTCAGCTTCATCATCACGTATTCCGGCCACGGGCCGTACACCACGGAGCAGCAGAACATCTCGGACCCGCACCTGGAGCAGGCCCGTGCGGCGATCGACTACAGCACCGTGCCGTACACGACTGAGGCGCAGAAAGAGGAGTACACCCGCGCCGTGGCGCAGGCCATGGAGACGGACGCTTTCATCGGCGGCCTGCGCAAGCAGCTGGAGGCTGATGGCCACGCCAAGGACACGGTGCTCGTGCTGTTCACGGACCACTACTGCAAGTATTTCTCCGACACGGAGCTCATCGAGGCCATCAAGGGCACCAGCGATCACAACCTGCTCTCGAACGTGCCGTTCGTGATCTGGACGGAGGGCATCACGCCGCAGGTCTCCGAAAAATACGTCAGCACGATGGACATCGCGCCGACGATCGTGGACCTGTTCTCGCTGGACGCCGACCTGCGCTATTATATCGGCAACGATATGTTCGGCCCGGACGGCGGCGTGGTCTACTTCCGCAACTACGCGTGGTATGACGGCAAGACCTATGACACCGGCAATGACGCTTCGACCAACCCGGCCGTGCTGGCCATGCGCGAGCAGGTGCGTGAGCAGATCGACATCTCGCAGGATACGTTCCGCAGCGACTACTTTGCCTACCTGCAAAAGCGCAGCGGCGAGACCGAAACGAAATAGCAGGCAAAAAAATCCCCCGGATGCGCCGCATCCGGGGGATCATTTTGCGATTTGTTATCCGTTCACGCCGGGGATCAGGTCCAGGATGGTCTTGGTTTCCTTGACGGTGACGGTGCAGGCGGCGGAATGGGTCGTGCCGTCGGCGCCGGTGATCTGCAGGATCACGCTGGTGGAGCCGGTAGCGGCGGCCGTAGCCGTGACGGAGTAAGTGTCGTCCGTGCCGTTGCCGGTGCGCACCGGCTGGCCGAGCGAGACGACGCTGCCGTCGGCCGCGTAGACCTTCACGGTGTCCTGCAGGCTGTCGAGGTTCTGCCCGTGGATGTGGAACGTGATGGTGCCGGTCTTCGTGCCGCCGAGGTCGAGCGTGGCCGAGCCGGTCTCGGCCGTGACACTGTCGACGCGCGACGGCGCCTTGACGGTGATCTGGCACGTGGCGGTGCAGCTGCCGGCGGAGGCCGTGATCGTCACGGAGCCGGCGCTCGTCGCCACGACGATGCCCTTTTTCACGGTGGCGATGCTCGGGTCACTGCTGGCCCAGGAGACGAGATCGTCCGGGGCGTTCGCGGGCTGCATGGTCGCCGTGAGCGTGAGCGAGTCGCCGATCTGCAGCTCGGCCTTGTCCTTGTCGAGCTTGAGGCTCTTGACCTCGATGGCGTCGTTCGTGACGGTGACGGTGCAGTCGGCCGAGCGTTTGCCGGCCTTAACGGTGATCTTGGCCTTGCCCTCGGTCACGCCGGTGACGACGCCGTCTTTCACGGTGGCGACGGCGGCGTTGCTGCTCGACCAGGTGAGCGTCTCATCCGTCAGTTCCTGACCGTTGGCGTCGAGCACGGTGGCCTTGAGCGTGAGGGTGTCCTGCGGGGCGATCTCGGCCTTTTCATGGTCGAGCGTGACCGAGCCGACACCGGACTTGCCGCCCTGCAGCGCCATGACGAGGATGAGCGCGATGAGCGCCACGACGACGAGCGAGCCGAGGACGATGGCGATGGTTTTCTTTGCATTGTGCGGCTTTTCCGCGTCCTCGGGCTCGACCGGCACAGCCTTGCGCTGTGCCTTCGGCTTCGAGCCGGGGAACGTGTCCGCGGCAGCGGCCTTGGGGGCCGGCACCTCCCGGCGGACGGCCTGCTGTTGCTGCTGCGGCTGGGCCGCTGCGGCGCGGCGCGCCACGGCGAGCAGGGCCGCGCGGAACTCCTCCACGGAGGCGTAGCGCTGGGCCGGATCGTCAGCGCAGGCGCGCATGACGACGTTCTTCAGCGCCTGGCTGCCGTGCAGCGGCTCGGGCAGCGGGTCGCCGCGCAGGCGCTGCTCGCGCGCGATCGCGAGGTCCGATGCCTCCACCGCCGTCGGCGGCAGCGGCACGAACGGGATGCGCCGCTCGTTGAGCGCCCAGTAGAGCACCATGCCCACGGAATAGAGGTCGCTCGCGGGCGAGACCTCCGCTCCGCACAGCACCTCGGGCGCCATGAAATCGTTCGTGTTGTCCACGGCGGAAAACTGCGCCATGCCGAAGTCGCCGAGCTTATACGTGACCTGCGCGTCGAAGTTGCCGCCGCCGACAAAGACGTTGCGCGGCTTGATGTCGCCGTGCACGATGCCGCGGCGATGGCAGGTCTCCAGCGCGCTGCACAGTCCGGCGCCGAGCCGGATGATGTCCACCTCGCCGTGCGGGTGGTTGCGCAGATAGTCCGGCAGGGACGGCAGCAGCTCCGTGCGTACATAAATGTCCCAGCCGCGGCCATCAGCGTGCGCGCGGATGACGTGATCCTCGCACCGCAGCAGGTTCGGCTCGTCGCTGATGGCATCGACCGCCATGAGCTGCCGCGCGATCGTCTCCACCTGGCGGTGGAGCAGGGCGGTCACTTCCTCCGGTGTGCGGCCCTCGGCGACGAGGGCGTCAAAATCCTCCGGTGCGGCGGGGATCGACAGCACTTTCAGCGCCGCGTGATCCACCATGCCGAAGCCGTCGTCGCGCGCGATCTCGTACACCGTCCCGTAGGAGTCGCTGCCGAGCATGCGCACGGGTTTCCAGTTTTGATAGTCCAGATTGCGGAATCGTTCTTCCATGTGCGATCTGCACCGCCTTCCATATCAGGGTGAAAATTTTGTTATCAAACCAATCTACATTATACTGAATCCGCCGTCGATCTGCAAGAGGCGCGTGCAGGGAAAATGACCGCATTTTCTCTCTGGACGGGAAAATGCCGGAATTATGTGCCTTTTTCTACCCAAACGCCGGCTATCCATGCCAATTATGCAAAGTGAATCTTGACTTTTGTTTAAGATTTGACTATGATAAAACAAGGAAACAAGGGACACAGTTGGTTCCGCCACAAACTGAAAGGGGATTTTTCACGATGATTGACGCGATTGTTTATTCTTCGCTCTCCGGTTCCTGTGAGGAGTATGCCCACCGCATGTCGGCAGCGCTGCACGTTCCGTTCTTTACGGAGCAGTCGCACATCTGCCCGACCGGCCGCAAGGTGGTCTATATCGGCTGGCTGCTGGCCGGCAAGGTCGTTGGCCTGGACAAGGCCAAGGAGCGCTATAACGTGGTTGGCGTGGTTTCGGTCGGCATGGGTGCTCCGGCTGCCAACGCAGAGGAAGTCTGCCGCAAGAAGAACGGCCTCGGCGCTGACGTTGCGGTGTTCCCGCTGCAGGGCCGCTTTGACCTGAAGCGTCTGCCGCTGCCGTACCGCCTGATCATGAAGGTGAAGATCAAGGACATTGCCAAGCGCCTGAACGCGAAGGCTGCCAAGACCACGCTTACGCCCGCTGAGCAGGCCTGCCTGACCATGGCGACCGTCGGCCGCGGCGAGCCCGCCACCTGGGACGGCATCAAAGCCGCCATCGACTGGGTCGAGGCCAACAGCTTCCACTCCAAGTTCCCGGAGCCGAAGGTCTGCTGAGCACCATATCCTAACCCTATGCGTTCCGCCGGGCGGGAATGTCCGGCGGAACTTTTTTGTACGCAAAAAGCCGCTGCCCGGCCGGGCAGCGGCTTTTTCTTATTTTTTCTTCTTTTTGTTTTTCTGCCCGGCGAGTGCCGCGTCGGACGGGCCGGTCTCGGTCTTGGTTTCGCCGCCGCCGATGTGGTCGACGATCAGGATCACGGCGCCGAGCAGCGCCGGCACGAGATAGCCGATGAACATCGCAGCGCTGCTGGTCATGTCGCCGCGGATGATGCCCACGACCACGCTGATGACGCCGAGAATGACGAGGAAAATACCCATGAACTTCGTTCTGGACATGGTGAAGCCTCCTTCTCCGATTGAATTTCGGGGCGCTTTACAGCGCGCAGTACTGCATGAGGATAGTCGCCACTTCGGCGCGGCTGGCGTTGTCCTGCGGCAGCAGGTAGAACTTGCCCGCGTTTTCGCTGCCGCTGATGATCTTCTGCGCGACGGCCCACTTCATGTCGTTCACGGCCCAGTCGGACACGCTCGCGCTGTCGGCAAAGGCGGTCAGCTCCGCAGCTGCCTTTGCCTTGTCGGGGGCGAACTTCGCGGTGTAGCGGCTGAAGATGGCCACGATCTGCTCGCGCGTGATGTTGCTCAGCGGCTCAAACGTGGTGTCAGACGTGCCGGCGACGATGTCGTTCTGGTAGGCCCAGAGGACCGCCTCGGTGTACCACGTATCCGCCTCGACATCCGTGAACGGCATCTTGCCGCTCACGCTCGGGCTGCCGGCCAGACGGTGGAGCACCGCGACGAGCATGGCGCGCGTCATCGGCATGTCAGGGCCGAACGCCGTGTCGGACGTGCCGACCATGAGCCCCTTGTTGTAGGCGTAGAGCGCGGCGTCATAGTACCACGCGCCGGCCGTCACATCCGTGAACGCGGATTTGGGCAGCTTGCTCATGTCGAGCGTGAACTCTACCGTGAGCGACACGGCATTGCTGCCGGTGGCGTAGGTGTAGCTCGGCTTTTCGACGGCGGCGCTGTAGCGCGCGATGCCGGTCTTCTTGTCGTAGGCGGCACCCTTGACCTCAGTGATGCTGCCGATGTTGTCCTTGCCGACGATCTGGCTGAGGTCAAACAGGCCCACGCCGTTTTCCGTGCCGGTGAGCGCGTAGCTGCCGGGGAGCTTCTGCACGTGGCCGGTGTCGGTCTCGGCGTCCTTGATGGGCAGGCCGGTCAGGTCAAGCGTGGCGAGCTGGTTGCCGCCGCAGTAGATCTCGTTCAGGTGCGTGTTTTTCGACACGTCGAGCGCGGTGAGCTTGTTGTTCTCGCAGTTGAGCGCCACGAGCTCCGTGAAGTGCTCGATGCCGGTCAGGTCGGCGATGCCGAGGTTGCTGCAGTTGAGCTCGCTCACGTGGCGCAGCTCGAGCGTCGAGAGCTGGCCGTCGCCGTTGACGTCGGCCGTGTCGGCGAGCAGGGTGCGGAAGGCTGCGTCCGGGAACACCTTTTCATCGAGCGCGACGCCGCTGGTCAGGCCCTGCATCTCAAAGTACACGGTCATGGCCGGCAGACCCTTGCGCCCGGTGTCGTAGCTGTAGGAGAAATAGTCCGGCGTCTTGGCGTACACGGCGGCGCCGGTCTGCTTGTCGTAGTTTGCGTCCGGCACACGCGCAACGCTGCCGAGGTTATCTTTGCCGACAATGGCGTCGAGATACACGGTGCACTGCTCCTTGTCCACGACGGCGCCGGTCTGCTCCGGCAGGTACTGCGGGCTGAGGATCGGGTTTTCGGCTTTGCCGTCGCCCTGCGCGGTGGCGTTGAGCGCGGTGCAGCCGCTCAGGTCGAGCGCGGTGAGCGCGTTGTCGCTGCAGTCGAGCGACTCGAGCGCGGTGCAGCTCGTGAGGTCGAGCTTCGTCAGGCTGTTGAGGCTGCATGTGAGCACCTTGAGCGCCTTGTGTCCGCTCAGGTCGAGCGCGGTCAGGCGGTTGGCGCTGCACTCGAGCGTGGTCAGCTTCTCTGAGGCGGACACGTCGAGCGCCGTGAGCGCGTTATACGAGCACGCGACGGTTTTCAGCGCGCTGCAGCCCGTGAGGTCGAGCACCGTGAGCGCGCAGCTCGAGGCGTCGAGCTGCATGAGCGCGCTGCAGCCGGCGAGCTTCAGGCTCTGCAGCTTGCCGCAGCCGGACACGTCGAGCTTTTCGAGCTTGGTCATGCCGCTCAGGTCGAGCGTTGCGATCTGGTTGTTGCACGCAATCAGTTCGTGCAGGTTCGTGAAGTGCTCGATGCCGGTCATGTCGGCGACCTTTGTGATCTTCATTTCAAACAGGTCGATGCACTGCACGGCCTCGCACTCGGCCGCCGAGAGCTTGTTGTCCTTGTTCGTATCGCAGTAGTCGGTCACGTATGTGCGCAGCGCCTGATCCGGAAAGTGCTCGGCATCGACCGGGATCTCGCCCGCTGCCAAGGCCGGCACGCCCAGCGCCAGCAGCATCACGGCCGCCAGCAGCAGGCAAAACGCCTTTTTGAGATGTTTCATCGCGGTTCCTCCTGTAAAAAATCCAAAAAACGTGGTATTTGTCATTGCCTTCATTGTATCAGGTCTGCCGTTCCGGGTCAATCTCCAGTTGCGGCGCTGTTGTCTCCCGTGCGCCGCGCGTGCACGGCGTGCTCGGCCACGAGCAGCATGGCGGCCATGCCCAGATAGCCGTACACCGGGTAGACGGTACCGATCAGGTCGCCGAAGCCGAACAGGCTCCCGGCGAAGGCAGCGGCCGTGAGCACGAGCAGCAGGGCCGTGCGGTGCCCGGCCAGCCATGCGGACTTCTGCCCGGCATAGGTCAGCACGGCCACGAGCGAGGACACGCTCGTGCCGAACATGCCGAGAAACAGCAGCACGGCGTACACGACGCCGGCCGCGCCCAGCCGGCAGGCGAGGTCGAGCATGGGCAGCGGGGCCTGCGTGCTCTCCGGGCTCGTGGCCAGCGCGGCGAGCACGCCGAGCGCGACCGCCAGCAGCAGCACGCAGCCGAGCACGGTGCCCCAGACGGCGGTGCCGGGTTTCTTCAGGTGGCGTGTCAGCGGGGCGAGGATGCCCACGGTGGCAAAGAAATTGTAGGCCGCATAGTTCACGGCGCTCGTGGTCCAGCTGCCGAGCATGGGGTTCGTGTCCCCGGCGGCGAAGGCCGCGGCGGTCAGCCCTGCGCGGTGCAGCCGGATGCCTGCGATGACGAGTGCGGCCACGATCATGCACGGCACGGCGACCGTGAACACTGACACCATGCCGCCGAGACCGAAATACGCCGCCGCCGCGATGAGCACGCACGCAATGGCCGCGCCCAGCCACACCGGCAGGCCGAACATCTGATTGCCGAGCGCGCCGATGCCGGCTGCCATGATGCACACGACGCCGAACAGCAGCGCCGCCGTCAGCACGCCGACGGCCGTGCGCAGCCACGGAATGTCCGCGCGCACGATTAGTGCGTCCATCGTCTCGATGCCGGTGCGCGCGCTCAGCCGCAGGAGCAGCACGCCGGTGCCGCCGAGCAGCACGACCGCGAGCGCGAGCCCCAAAAGCCCCCGCGCGCCGAATGCGCCGAAATACTGCCACAGCTCCTGCCCGGACACGTACCCCGCGCCGAGAAAGCACCCGGCAAACGTCAGCGCCAGGCGCAGCGTGCCGATCTTCTGCTGCATGATGATCTCCTCCCGTCCAAACTGCCAAGATAGCAAGCAGTATACCATATTCCGCGCGGGAAGCCAAGATGACCGCGCGGCAAATTGACAAATTGTGACCCGCGGCCTATAATGGCACAGACCCGTTTGGAAATATGGAGGGAATCAACTTATGAATCAACCCTGTCTGGTCATCATGGCCGCCGGCATGGGCAGCCGCTTCGGGGGGCCGAAGCAGACGACGCCCGTGGACGAGTACGGCCATTTTCTGCTGCACTATTCGCTCTTTGACGCTTACCGCGCGGGCTTCCGCAAGGTCGTGTTCGTCGTCAAGGAGGACACGGCCGAGGAGTTTCGCGAGAGCGTCGGCCCGGCCGTGGCCGCGGCGTTCGACGTGCGCTATGCCTATCAGAAGCTCGACACGCTCCCGGCGGGCTACACCGTGCCCGACGGCCGCACGAAGCCGTGGGGCACTGCCCACGCCGTGCTGTGCGCCGCGCCCGAGATCGACGGGCCGTTCGCCGTCATCAATTCCGATGATTATTACGGCATCGAGGCCTACCGCCTGCTGTATGATTTTCTCGCCGTGCCGCGCCCCGAGCGGTCGTATGCCATGGTGGGCTTCCGCCTGCGCAATACCGTCACGGCCAACGGCAGCGTGTCGCGCGGCGTCTGCACGGAGCGCGACGGCATGCTCGAGAGCATCACGGAGCGCACGCATATCGAGCAGCGCGGCGCGGACGCCGCCTATACCGAGGACGGCGCGCACTTCATCGACCTGCCGGGCGACACGACGGTGTCCATGAACTTCTGGGGCTTCTCGCCGCTGTACCTGCGCGAGCTCGAGCGCCGGTTCCCGGCGTTTCTGGACGAGAATCTGCCGCGCAACCCGCTCAAGTGCGAGTACTTTGTCCCGTCGGTCGTGGACGCGCAGCTGCGCGCCGGCACGGCGGATGTCACCATGCTGCACACGGACGATGCCTGGCACGGCGTGACGTATCACGACGACCTGCCGGATGTGGTCGCGGCGCTGCGCGCGCTGCGCGCTGCGGGCAAGTACCCGGACAACATCTGGTGAGCGCGCCCCAACGAGGACCGCTTCGCTGGGTTCTCGCAGACACGCCCGCGGGGGACTTCCCCGCGGGCGTGTTTTTTGGTATACTGTTTTTATTCTTGCATTTTGACGAGGTGCTTATGAAGCAACTGGTTTTGGGAATTCTGGCGCACGTGGACGCCGGGAAAACGACGCTGTCCGAGGCGCTGCTCTACCGCACGGGCGCCATCCGAGACCTCGGGCGCGTGGACCACAAAAACGCACATCTGGACACGCACGCGCTCGAGCGTGCGCGCGGCATCACGATCTTCTCGCGGCAGGCGCGCCTGACGCTGGGCGACACGGCGGTCACGCTGCTCGACACGCCGGGACATGTGGACTTTTCCGCCGAGATGGAGCGCACGCTGCAGGTGCTCGACTACGCCGTGCTCGTCATCAGCGGCACGGACGGTGTGCAGGCGCACACGGAAACGCTCTGGCAGCTGCTGCGGCGCTACCGGGTGCCGGTGTTCGTGTTCGTGACGAAGATGGACCTGCCGGGCGCGGACCGCGCGGCGCTCATGGCCGACCTGCGCGCGCACCTGAGCGGCGCGTGCGTGGATTTCACCGACCCCGATCCAGAGCAGATCGCCCTGTGCGACGAGGCGGTGCTCGAGCAGTATCTCGACACTGGCGCGCTGCCGGACGAGACCGTGCGCGCGCTCATCCGCAGCCGCGGGCTCTTTCCGTGCCTGTTCGGCTCGGGGCTGAAGCTCACGGGCGTGGACGCCTTTCTCGCGGCGCTCGCGCGCTACGCGGCGCCGCCGGAGTACCCGGCGGAGTTCGGCGCGCGGGTGTTCAAGATCATGCGCGACGTGCAGGGCAACCGCCTCACGTGCCTGAAGCTCACGGGCGGGCAGCTGCGCGTGCGCACACCGCTGACGTATTTCCCCCGCGGGGCGGACACGCCCGTGCAGGAGAAGGTGAACGCCATCCGGCTCTATTCCGGCGAGAAGTTCGAGTCCGCGGAGACCGTCCCGGCCGGCGGCGTGTGCGCCGTGCAGGGCCTCACGCAGACGTATCCGGGGCAGGGGCTCGGCAGTGCGGCGGCGTCCATGCCGCCGTCGCTCGAGCCGGTGCTGACCTACCGCATCGGCCTGCCGCCGGACGTGGACGCGCGCGCGTTTCTGCCGCGCCTGCGCGAGCTTGAGGAGGAGGACCCGCAGCTGCACATCGTCTGGGACGAGGCGCTGCGCGAGATCCATGTCCAGCTCATGGGCACGGTGCAGATCGAGGTGCTCAAAAGCCTCATCCGCGAACGGTTCGACGTGGACGTGCAGGTCGATTCCGGCCGCATCCTCTATCAGGAGACGATCGCAGCGCCGGTCGAGGGCGTGGGCCATTTCGAGCCGCTGCGCCACTATGCCGAGGTGCACCTCCTGCTCGAGCCCGCCGAGCGCGGCACAGGCCTGACGTTTGACACCGCCTGCAGTGAGGACGTGCTCGACCGGAACTGGCAGCGCCTGATCCTTACGCATCTGGCCGAGAAGTGCCACCGCGGCGTGCTCACCGGCGCACCGCTGACGGATGTGAAGATCACGCTGCTGGCCGGACGTGCGCACGTCAAGCACACGGAGGGCGGCGACTTCCGCCAGGCGACGTGGCGCGCCGTGCGGCAGGGGCTCATGCAGGCGGAAAGCGTCCTGCTCGAGCCGTACTACGCCTTTCGCATCGAGGTCCCGGCTGAGCAGATCGGCCGCGCGATCAGCGACGTGCGGCTCATGTCCGGCACGTTTTCCTCACCCGAGACGCACGGCGACATGGCTGTGCTCACCGGCCGCGCGCCGGTGGCCACGATGCGCGATTACCCCGCCGAGGTAGCGGCCTATACCCGCGGGCGCGGGCGCATCTCGTGCAGCGTCGCGGGCTACGACACCTGCCACAACGCGCAGGAGGTCATTGCTGAGAGCGGTTACGACCCCACGCGCGACCTTGACAACACGCCGGACAGCGTGTTCTGCGCGCACGGTGCGGGCACGGTCATCCCGTGGGACCGCGTGCGCGATTATATGCACCTCGACACCGGTTTCGGCAAGGAGGAGGCGGACGAGGCTCCGCCCGCGCCGCGCATGTTCCGCCGCCGCTTCGATCTCGACGACCGGGAGCTGGAGCAGATCCTGCAGCGCGAGTTCGGCCCCATCCGCCGCGCGCAGTACGCAGCCCCCGTGCGCAACGCCGCGCCCGGCGCGGACGAGACCGAGCGCGCCGAGCTGTTCCACCCCCGGCGCGAGCGCGTGATCGTGGACGGCTACAACGTCATCTTCGCCTGGGACGAGCTGCGCGCCCTGGCCGACAGCGGCCACATCGACGCTGCGCGCGAGCGGCTCATGGATGCGCTGAGCAACTACGCCGCCTTCACGCGCCGTGAGGTCGTGGTCGTGTTCGACGGCTACCGCGTGCCTGGCGGACAGGGGGAGAAGTTCGACCGCAGCGGCCTGCACGTGGTCTTCACGCGCCAGGGCGAGACGGCGGACGCCTATATGGAAAAGCTCGCCGACGAGATCGGCAAGAACGAGTCCGTGCGCGTCGTCACGTCCGACGCGCTCATCCAGCTCACGGCGCTGCGCGCGGGCGTACTGCGCATGAGCGCGCGCGAGTTCCGGCAGGAGCTGGCGCAGGTGGCGCAGCAGCTCGAGGCTGCGATCCGCGACATCAACGGGAGGTGAGGGCAATGGAGGAAGATCTTCTGCGCCGCGCGGCCGATCTGGCCGAGCGCTGCGAGCGCACGGCGACGGTCACGTCCACGGCGTTTCTGACACCGGCGGAGCAGTACACGCTCACGAACTGGGCCCGTCACCGTGACTGCACGCTCGTGCTGCACGGCGGCGGGGAAGGCTGCGAGCGGCGGGCGGCGTTTTTCCTGCCGTTTTACCTCACAGCCGAGGACTTTGACCCCGCGGAGTACCTGCGCGCTGTGCACTTTTCGGCGCCGTTCGGCGCGCCCGGCCACCGGGACTATCTCGGCGCGATCCTTGGCCTCGGCATCCGGCGCGAGTGGGTCGGCGACATTCTCGTGCAGGACCACGGCGCATATGTGTTCTGCCTGCCGAGCGTGGCCCCGGCGCTGCTGGAGCTGGAGCAGGTGGGCCGCACGGGTGTGAAGGCGGCGGCCGTGGAGCTGACCGCCGTGCCGGTGCCGGAGCGGAAGGTGCGCCCCGTGACGTTCACGGTGCAGTCGGCGCGGCTGGATGCCGTCGTGAGCGGGATGTTCCGCCTCTCGCGCACGAGCGCCGCGGCGCAGATCCGCGCGGGCGCGGTGCACCTGAACTATGCCGAGTGCCTGCGGCCGGACGCCCCGATCGCGCCCGGCAACGTGCTGTCGCTGCGCGGCGCGGGCAAGGGCAGCATCACGGAAGTGGGCGGCATGTCACGCAAAGGGCGGCAGTTTGTCACGGCGGAGCTCTGGCAGTGAGCGGCAGAGAATAGAAACGGTCGTGCAAGACAGTTAAAAACTATGCGCAAGTGCAAAGGGATAGAGCCGCGGGGGAGCTCGAGGGGGCAAGGCCCGCCTCGAATCAAATCGGCCGCCGCCGAAGGGCTTGATTTTCAAGCCTTTCAGGCGAAGCTGCCGCGCCGGAGCCCCGGCGCGGCAGCGCATAAAAAAATCTCCGGAGGTAAACTCCGGAGATTTTTTGTTGATGTTGTGCTTTACTCAGCGGTTTTGTCGTTGGCAGCAGGAGCGGCGGCCGGCTCATCGACCGGAACTGCCACGGGAGCGGCAGCGGCGGCAGCCTGGGCGGCGACGGCCTTCTGCGAACGCTTGTAAGCGCCGGAGACGACACACGCGATGATCGCAAACAGGATCGCGACGATGGCCAGAATGACGATCGCGACGAACTGGGTGTGACCCGTGAACTCATAGGTGTAGGCACCGGCCTCGCCATAGCGGCAGGCGAACGTGTAGCCGGTGTAGCCGGTGAGCATACCGATGACGTTGCCGGCAGCGGCGACGACGGCAGAGATGATGCCGCAGACGGAGGCGGTCACGATCTTGCCCTTGCTGATGCGGATCACGGACAGGATGCCGAACAGGCCGGCGATGAGGCCGAGGACGGACGCGATGAGCATCGTGGCGACGACGCCGAGTCTGCCCATGACTTCCTTCGTGACGGCAGCGGTCTGGTAGACGGAGATGTAGTCACGGCCGGCCTGACCGACGGCGCGGCAGTTTTCGAGGTTGAGGTACTGGCAGCCGTTAACGACGCGGATCTCACCGTTGTCATCGAGCTCCCAGATGGAGAAGTTGTCGCCATAGCGCTCTTTGAGGATATCGGCAACGCTCGGGCACATTTTCTTGTCGCCGTTGCCCTCGTCGTTCATGTAAGCGGGCTGGCTCATCAGGAGCTCGCAGCCGGCAGCGACCTGCGCGCAGCCGTCCTCAAAGGTGTTGAGCTGCTTCTTGCCGTCGGCGAGCTGGTTGCCGCCGGCCGCGAGATCGTTTTCGCCCTGAGCGAGCTGCTTCTCAGCGTCTCTGAGCTGAGCCTCGCCTGCAGCGATGGCCTTCTCGGCCTCGGCCAGCTGGACCAGACCGTCTTCATACTGCTTGAGCTGGGCCTTGCCGTCCGCGACCATCTGCTGGATGTAAGCCGGCAGGTCGGTCACATCATCCGGAATGGCCAGACCCTGCTTGGCCGCGATCGGACGCACGACGGAGACGAACCACGCCTGGGCGCTCGAGAAGCCGGCGAGGTTGGCGATGGTGCCGTCACGGAACTCCACATACTGATTGACATAGGGCATGAGCGGCTCGATCTTGGCGAGGGTCGCTTTGCCTTCATTGTAAGCAGCGGTGTTGTCCTCGATCTGCTTCTTGCCGGCGGCGTAGGCAGCTTTGCCTTCCTCGAGCTGCTTCTTGCCGGCGTAGTAGGCGGCGTAGCCTGCGGAGAGCTGAGTCTTGCCTTCGGAGTAGGAGATCAGGCCGGCGGTGTAAGTGTCCACGCCGGCGAGGTAAGTGCCCTCGTTCTCCTGCAGCTGGTCAAGGCCGGCATCGAGCGTGTCGATGGACTCCAGACCCTCTTCCGCGTCCTTTTCTTTGTACTCTTTGACATTCATGATGTCGCTGATGCTGGACACTCCGGCGAACAGGCCGAAGATACTCGCAGCAATCAGGCAGACGCTGATGATCGTGAGTAATACTTTTTTCATGTCGTTCCTCCACTCATTTAAGCATTTTTCAGTCTAATACCGAACGCTTGCCCTAAACTATATCTTAAATTTCACAAAATCGCAAGAGAAACGGGTCAAATCTTTTTCCGATGTAAAAAAATTGTCTTTTTCAACAAATGTGAAAGGAATTGTTGTGCAGATTTTCCGTTTTCTACTTCTCTGAATTGGAGAATTCTTGCTGCTGGTTCAACATATTCGCCCGGGTGTGAAAACTTGTCTCCAAACGCACAAAACGAGAAAAAACTCCACAATCCGGACAAGATCGCGGAGTAAAAAGGATCTTTTTTACAAAACACCGAGGTGCTCAAGCAGGATTTTCGTGCCGAGCAGGATGAGGATCACGCCGCCGGCAAACTCGGCCTTGCTCTTGTAGCGCAGGCCGAACACGTTGCCGAGCCGGATGCCGGCTGCGGAAAAGACGAAGGTGATCGAGCCGATGAGCGCCACGGCGGGCACGATGTGCGTGCCGGGCAGGAACGCGAACGTGATGCCGACGGCGAGCGCGTCGATACTTGTTGCGATCGCCAGCAGGAGCATGGTCTTGAACGCAAGCGAGCCGTCGAGCTTGTCCTCATCTTTGGACAGCGCCTCGCGGATCATGTTGCCGCCGATGATGCCCAGCAGCACGAATGCGATCCAGTGGTCGACGGAGGTGACAAACTGCTCAAACTGTGTGCCGAGCAGATAGCCCAGCAGCGGCATGAGCGCCTGAAAACCGCCGAACCACGCGCCTGCGATGCAGTATTCCTTCCACGATACGCGCTGCAGCGCCAGCCCCTTGCAGATGGAGACGGCAAACGCGTCCATCGACAGGCCGACCGCCAGCACGACCAGTTCCCAAAACCCCATATCTTCACATCCCTTTTTCCGCAGATTCCCTATACTATAGAGGGAAGGACAGGAAAATGCAAGAAAAACCTGCACCCGGGATACAGAAAAACCGGCGTCCGGATGCTCCGGACGCCGGCTGGCAGCTTCGCTTCAGCAGGGTTCGATGAGGATGACGTTGCTCATCAGGTCCACTTTCTTGAGTTTGCCGGGGACGATCTTACGGATCCCCATCAGGTCGGTCAGCGTGACGTTCTTGCCGTCGGCGGACACGTTGCACACGCGCGAGCAGACAAGGTTCTGTTTGCCGTCCTTGATCTCATATGCATCAGAAAGACACATGGTCGTTCGCTCCTTTTTTACCCGTTATGCCTGTTTGGCAAGCTCGAGGGCTTTTTCGAGCTTGTCGTTGCCGTGGTCAAATGCATGCAGTGCCTCAGCCAGCGCTGCGGCCGCTTCGGTCTTGCCCTCATCCTCCAGCGCGTGGCAGATGTCGTGCAGCTCGTCAGCGTGATGGCGGTTGTGGTCGAGCATATAGTTCAGCAGCGCCAGCACTTCCTCGGGGCTCATCGGCTTGTTGCCGGTGTGCTCGTGGCTGTGCGGGTGGCAGTGATGTGCATGATCGTGATCGTGTTCATGTTCGTGCATGGGAAACACTCCTTTCTAAGTGGGGCAGGGCCGCCGTGCGGAAAAATCACCCTGCTCTGAATGGATTATTAAAAGTTTATCATATCCTCTTGTAAGAATCAACAATTTTTTGCCCCGGAATGTGATAAAAGACTTGTAAATTGTGCGCGAATATGTTAATCTGTTGACGTGATAACGGAAGCTATCCTTGCGTTTTCGGACGGAATGCTTTGAAGTGTTACATAAGGGTGGTACGCTTCGGAGAACCGCACGTTTCGGCCGGGATCAACAGCGACTGCTTCCCATGTCCATGACCACCATGGGGGAACGCCCCCGGCGAGCCCAATCAAACGAAAACCATAAAAAAGGGAAGAAGAGGTGTAACATTTGAAGGATTTAAAGCATCTGATCTACTTTGAGAACCTTCTTGACAGCGCCAACAACGAGCTCGTGCAGCAGGCCAAGGATGAGGGTATGCACCCCATCGCTTACACTTGCTATCACATGCCCGAAGTGGTCCTCAACGTAGACAACTGTTTCTCGGTCAGACTTCGTGCGCCGAAGACAGGTTCATTCGACATCGCATCCTACTACATGTCCAACTACACCTGCGAGTACTGCAGAGCACTCGTGGAGCGTGCGATCGAGGGCGGCTATAACTTCCTCGACGCCATCGCTGGTGTGGACGCCTGCGCGGAGATGAACCGCTGCATGGAGAACATCGAGCTGGTCGCTGCCCCCGACATGCCCAACAAGAAGATGTTCGTTACCCACTGCGACATCCCGTACAAAGTCAAGGACTACACCCTCAAGCACTACGTCACGCAGATCCGCAACCGCTTCCTGAACGTTCTGGCCGAGACCTACGGCGTTGATACGTCCGACGAGGCGCTGCGCAAGGCTGTTGCCGAGCACAATGAGGTCTGCAAGATCATCACCGAGATCGGCAACATGCGCAAGCTCGAGAATCCGCCCATCACCGGTTATGAGTTCCATGTCCTCAACCTGGTTACTTACTGCTGCCCGAAGAGCAAGATCCTCCCGTACCTGAAGGA
>ENA-OUPA01000008-OUPA01000008.1-human-gut-metagenome-genome-assembly--contig:-NODE-8-length-197673-cov-110.378_pt1 | contig 197673 bp, 184 predicted proteins | sample MGYA00237939_ERZ548770 | MGnify/ENA primary metagenome ERZ548770 (study PRJEB26490, sample SAMN05356877) | human gut metagenome | biome: terrestrial biome; feature: human-associated habitat; material...
GTTCAATTAGGTCAAATCGAAAATGGTGTAAACGAAGAGGCAGTTCACTGGAATGCCAAAACTGCTTTTTCGTTTACCCCATCATCGATTCTAACCTAAAGAATTTGTCATAATCATTCTACCATATCGTTATGCATAAATCATCTCATGCAAAATAATTTCTTCTGCCCGATTGTGGATATTATTGCACCGCCGCACCCATTCCATTTGACGGGTACACTTTAATTCCTCGGTTACGCCCTCGGCAATTTTCATCTGCTCCATGATGGTGTCTAACCGTTCCTGTGCCTGTTCGTTCAGGTCTGCAAGGTATGTCCATAACTCCCCGGTCAAGGTCAATGTGTTCAATCTGACTGGGTGGACTTCTCTTAAATATTCCCGGTGCATCCGTCCATACTTTCCGATGGGGCGGTGTTCTTCCGGAAGTTTCAAATCCGGGATGTAGTAATCTCCGACAAGGATATAATCAATTCCGTTTTCTGTTATTCTTGGTTTCAGTTCGCTCATGTTTTTAATCTCCTCATTCTGGCTCATTTTTTTGCAAGTCTGGCTCTCCAGAAATATTGGTAAATCTTTGGTAAATTTGAGATTGAAGCACAAAAAACGCTTAAAAACGGGGCTTATGAGACGATATGAGACTTTTCATCATGCCCGGTAAATCCTGCCGTGGCAGATAAATAATACTCTAATCATATATCTAAAACCTCTCTAAACGCTTGATTTTACTGTATTTTCGGCACTTACAACAATTCTGCAATATTTCTGTGATAGTGCTTTTGTTCACATTTTCAGCATAATTTGGAATAACTTTGCATAACTTTTCCTTCGTTTGGGCTAAATACTGGGCTATTTTCAAACCTTTTAGCCCACAACCTTTTTCATCTCTTCTAAGGCATCCTCAAACTGTAAATGAGTATATGTATTAAGGGTAACTCCTATATCTGAATGTCCCATAATATATTGTAATGTCTTGGGGTTCATTCCAGACTTTGCCATATTAGAGCAGAAGGTGTGTCTGCAAACATGAGGTGTAATACAAGGCATTTGTACTTTGTAAATACTGTTATACTTCTCACGGATATGTTGGAAATACTTTTCCCAATGTAAAGCAACCATAGGCATATCATTCTTGTCTAAGAATAAAAATCCACTATAACCATCAATCATAGGCTCAATCTTTGGATGCTTTCTATTCTGAATAATCCTACGAAAACAATCTGCAACATCTTCTTTCATAGGAACATATCTCTCACCCTTTTCAGTCTTAGGTGTTAATATCTCATATTCCATATTGCGTGTTCTTTGTAATTGATGATCAATCTTAATTCTCTGCTTGTCAAATTCGATATCATTTATTGTCAATCCGACAAATTCAGAAACACGCAATCCAGTATTAAATAAGATATAAATTCCATCATAGTATTTACAGAAATGCTTATCCTCTTTAATAAACCTCAAAAATTCTCTCTGCTGTTTTCTTGTGATAGCTTCTCTAGTCACACTATCATTCACAACTACTGTTGCAAGCTGGAACTCAAACGGATTCTTTCTTATCAAATCATCATCAACTGCCATTTGAAAAGCTGGTCTTACAACACCTCTGATAGAATGAATGCTGCTATATCCTCTGCCATCATCCTGTAATTTAATCAGCCATGCTTTAGCATCTGATAATTTAATTGTATCAATTCGTTTTGCTCCAAATTCTTCTTTCTTAATCACATTGATAACAAAATTATAATTCGCCTGTGTGTTGTGTTTTACACCTCGTTTTTGACTAATATATCTCTGTACCAATTCTAATACCGTTATATCTCCACCATTAGTAGAAACTGCATCACATAATGCTTTCTCAATAACCTTTTCTTTTTCTCTAAGAGAAATATCTTTTCGTTTCCCCTTTGGGTATGGATCAGATTCAGTCAATCTCCAACTATATACCGACTTTCTCTTTCCAAATGAATCATTATATTTATAACGGTATCTTCCATCTTTATCCTGGCTCTCCCCAGTCGCTAACCTACGACCTTTGTTGTCTCTTCTAATTTCTGACAATCCGTATCTCTCCTTTCATACAGAAGAGCCTCGGTATGATACTTTTTAATATACCATAACCAAGGCTCAAAATCTATTAAAAACCTATATAATCAGCACTAAATAGCTGTCAATTTCTCATCTACAAACTTTTCAAATAACTGTCGTTTTATGCATGGTCTTGTACCATTCCACAAAATAAAGCTGTCGTTTTCGTGTTCATCAACAATCTTTCTAATCTTCTTGTCACTAAATCCAAAATATTCTGCTGCTTCTTGAACAGATAATGTGTATTTCTGCCAGATTGGTATTACACAACTGGTTCTTTCTTCTTGCTCTGTCATTTCTATAAAAATCACACTCCTTTATGCTAATATGTGTTATAATGAATAAAAATGTTTTAAGGGGATTCGATTATGAATAATAAAGAGATCACTTTACCTAATGGTTTAACATCTGCCAAACCTGTATTTTCAGAAGAACAAATGCATAATTTTTCTGAGATGATGAACTCACCAGAATATCAAAATTATGCAGCTAATAAAGTGCAAGAACAAATCTGCGAAAGTTTAGGTTTAAATAATTCCATACAACCACCTAAAAATCAAATGGTTGAAGAACAGAAAAAACTCAATACTAATGTTGAACAACTTAAATTACAACTTACATCCATTCAATATGAAAACATGAAACTGAACGCTCAGATTGAAATTATGAATAAAACTATTGATTCTAATAATGAAGAGCTTCACAAATTACAATCTGCAAACTCCGATTTAAAAGCTGTTAATCAAACTCTTAAAGATAATAATAAGCACTACTGGTTATTTACTGCTTTAATTTCTATTGGTTGTGCTGTTTTAGGAGTCATATTAGGACATTATTTTTAATAATACAAGTCCAATCAAATTTCCTATTATTCCACCAACCAATGCAGGGTTAATCCTGTAAATTCCTTTCATACCTTGCATACTTTCACAACCTTTCTAATTTTATGACAGAATCCATTACAACCTCTGCCATGAATTTTGTATTTATCAGCTATTGTTTATCTGTATATTATCTGTTATCTATCTGTACTATCTCATTACCCACGATAACGTTTTTTTCAAAAAATTTATTCACATAAAAGTACCTACTAGCCCTATGAAAAACAAATAAAAAATAAGGATTTCTTTTTTGAGTTTTTCTGTACAAATAGTCCCGACTTTTATGTACCGATAGAGTATCTACTACCTCTTTGCTACATTTTAATCCTATATTTCCTGCATATAAATAAGGACTAGGATTTTTCTCCCAGTCCTCATATATACGCAAAAGCCTTATTTATTCGGTCTTTTCGCCCTTTTCTACTGTAAATTCAGTCTTTGGTTTTCTTCCTTTATTACTCTTTTTAGGCTGCTTCGATACATCATACGATAAACCTTTATCGTCATTATGGAACTCTTTTACAATGGCTTTCGCCACATCCTTACTGTCCAACTTCTGCATAATAGGAATAATATCAACCAGCTTATTTACTGCCTCATAATCAATATCTCCCCTATCGGCAAAGGTATTTACAGTATTTGTAAGAGCCTGTAAAAGTTCATTCATGTAGTCTGGCTTAACAACAAACTCTCTGACTACCTGTAATAAATCCTCAATCTCATCCTTTAAATCATTGTAATGCAACTTTCTATATTCGATAGCTTCATTACAAGCATTGTCAAGTTCTGCTCTCTCATCAGCAGATACATTCTCACGAATAACATTAAGAACATTTTCCTTGTTATCCTTAATGAATTTATCCACCTTATCAAGACTAAATTCTTCTCCATTTTCAAACAGAACAATATTGGTATAGTATGTAATAAGGCAGTATTCAAACATCGGCTGTCTCAATACGGCAGCATATCCAACTTCTTTAGACACAACTGTTCCTGCCACTTCAACCACAAAACTCATTTTCTGACTAAGTGATAATCCCTTTTCCAATACATATTCAACCTTTTTACCATCAAAATCATTATAATAATACTTCTTGCCTGCCATTATCTTACCTCCATAGCTTTCTTAATCAATTCAGACATTCTTGTGTCTGCCATCTCTTTTCTTGATGATGTATGCTTTTCTTCATATTTTGCTCTGCTGATTGCATCCTCTTCATTCTTGATTTCAGCAATTCTATCATTCGCATAAAATACAAAGCATTTTTTCTTATACTGATCCACGCAAGTTCTTTTAAGCATATGTCCATATCCTTCACTTACAATACGTTTCACAACTTTAAGATTTCTTGTAACGATACTCTGTGGCTTTTCTTCTGTATTGAGAATATCTTTGTCAAATGTTTCCCAACAATCATCAATACTTCTGTCACTCTTTAGATTATGTTGTGCCACAAACCTACCCACGATGTCTGCTACCTTATCAGTATTCTTGAAACAATACTTCGGATATGGTGAACTCTTCACACTTACTAGACTTTTCAACTGTCCTTTATCCACCAATTTTTTAAATAATGTAGCTGATTCAAATTCAATTCTTTCTGCATTTGCCATTTTGCTATTCCTCCTTAAAATTATCGTGTGCATAACCGCACATTTTCTCGGCTTTATTAAGAAAATTTAATTTGAAAAAACATAAAAAGTTTATTCAAAAAATCTATGCTCAAATGATTTAAACACACATTTCATCAATAAACACAAACAGACACTATCAGTTATCTATCTGGTAACTGAATAGTGCCTATCTGTTATCACCACATTTTTTATTTTTTCCACAATTATTTTTTATATATTAAGATATGCTTCAAACACCACTTGTTTGTTTACCAGACATTTCAGCGAACACATCTTATATTTAGACTTATATTTCAAACATATATAAGTAGTATTTTTCATTATTGATTATTAAAATCTTTTATATGCAAGCCCAGTCTTTAAACTAAGCCTTTAGTACGGACTGTATCTCAAAGCAAAAATATAATTACGCCTATATTCTGCTCCACCTTGTCAGTGCTCTGAGGGTATTTCCATCTATATAATTCTGCATATCAAATAGACATATTTTTATCGTATAAACGACTTAGGAACTCCCCTGCTTTCAGCTATTTATTAATAGCCTACCTATAGACCAACACTTATCAAACCACTAAGGCAAATCTAGGACTTTTGTTTAAACCTTTTGTGGACTGTGTACTTAGGCTCTCACCATATACCAAACAATACGTTTTTTCTGAACTTTCTTCACACATTACGTCTATGATTTCTCATTCCGTTTTGGTGTATTGTTTATCGTGTTTTCCCAGCATATTCGGTGTTTATAATTTATTTCAATTAAAGGTTTCCGCATTATATCAAAACAAAATATAATGTCGCTCCCATCAGTTAATTATCTGGCATTATTAGATAATCTTTGAAGGGTGGGTCAAATAAAAACTATTGGAGAGTTTTTACTATTATGAGACATAACATCTACCAAAACCCGATTTATTCTTACTATTATTGAATATTTGTTTTTCCGCTTCTCCAACTTGCAAAAAGCCATCTTTGACCTGCATAGTTCCATTCAAAGCACTCTGGAAAAATGCGTTCATAGCTGATTGCGTCTGTGTAAATGCGTTCTTCTTTCCGCTAAAGAAGTTGAAAATATCTATTCCTTTTGTAACTGTCTTATATGTCATAAACATTTTAATTAAAGATGCCATTCCATCATTGCCAGTTACACTTTTCAAAACAGATGCTAAAGTTTTGAGTGCTTCGGTAAATACACCGATAGTACCAGACACTAAATCATCTTGTTTCACTATATCTGTTAATACACCTAAGAAGTCTGTACCAGCAGATATTAAATCTTTAATCCAATCCGAGCTTATCACCTCTTTACTTAGCATCTGGAACTGGTTGTTGAACTCATTTTTCATTCCTTCGATGCTCTGGCGATAAATCTCATTTTCGTTTGTTGCACTACCTAAGCTGTCCTTAGATTGTTCTATTGCTTTATCTACCGCTGACATTTCATCAACAATAGCATTAAATACTGTTATCTGTCGTTTACCAGCCGCAAGCTCACCAAAATACTGTCTTTGTTCACTTGTTAATTCAGGGTAAATCTTTGCATAATCAGAAAGAATATCATATGTAGAACGCAAATCACCATTCGCATCCTCAATATTTACTCCAATCGAACCAAAGGCTTTTCCTAATTCTGCCGATAATCCGTCAATCTCTTCTCCGTCCTCGTCTATTGCTCTCAATCTTTGTGAGATAGTAATAAGACCAGTCGAAACTTTTTCCATATTTCTAAGCTGTGTAAAACCACCTGTCAACAAACCAATAGTCTGATCAATACTGTTACCAGCTTGATTCATAGTACCAGAAACACGTTCCAAACCATCTGCAAGATTATCAAATCCCACAGGACTTTGATTTGATACACTATTCATTTTGTCAACAATAGACATTACACTTGATTCATCAACATTAAAGCCATTTAATACTGAAATAAGTGTGCTTGCAGCATCAGAAGTCTGTGTAATTCCATCAGCAACATTTGTCATTACAAGTGCTGCATCCCCCATTTCCAAACTGCTATCAAGGTCATATCCAGCCCTCTTAAATTCAGTAGCCGCTTCAATCATATCTGAACCAGTTCTACCTATTTTGTCTGCTGCTTCATATGCTTTATCAGAAAACTTTAATAAATTGTCATATGATAAATCAGCAACCTTATTAAACTCGGTCAAATTCTTATCAAGTTCACATACCGCATTTGTCATAGCCTTAATAGCCTGTATCGTCTCTTGAATAATCTTATATGCTAACTGATACTTAACCATATTAGTAAGAGCATCTTTTAAGCCATTTTTCAGATTACCAAAGAATCCAGTCGATACACTATCTGTAGCTTTAACTTGTGCTTGTATTCCTCTAAACTGTTGCTGTAACCTTGTTAAATCAGTTTTATTACTACAGTTCTGTAAATCAGCAACAATCTGCTTCAACTCTGCATCATACTGTGCAGCGGCTTCTCTATTCTGTCCCATCCATGAAATAATTCTATTAGTAAGAGTAGATGCACCCTGCATAGTTGCCATATCAGCATTTAGATTCTTCTGTTCCTGTGAAGTAACTTGATACTGTTTCTGTAAACTCTTCAAAGAAGATACCATCTCATTGTATTTTGCAATCTTTTCCTGCGGATCACTAATACTATTGATAGATTCCATTGAAGCCTTTAACTCTTCAATCTGAGTTTTTACATTATCAGGCATTTTAATAGAATTGAATTTTGCTTCAATTAGAGCAATTTCCTGTGGCATAGTTGCTAAAGTATTCTTCATAGCTTCTAATGAGCTTGCATGAGTACCCTTTGCAATTTCTGCATTGAAAGTCTGATATTCGGTTCTTGCCAAACGCAAATAACTTTCTAACTGTTTAATATCATCTAAAGTGGATGCATTGATAGATAAATCATTGAACGATTTCTGATTATCAGAATTTAAAGAAATACCAGCCTTTTCAGCCTGTGTATTAAGAAGTTTCATCTGTGCAATCAATTCCTGTTTCTTACGAATAACTTGATTGTCAGATTCCATCTGTCTTTGATTAGCTTTTACTGTAGCCTCAATGTTCTGTGATAATGATTTCTGACCTTCAGACCATTTTACAATACTATGTTCTACACCATTAGCATCATACCACTTACCAACGGACTGCAATTTTAATGTAGCATTTGTTACCTCATTAAGTTCATTCCTATAAGTGAGTAATGCTTTTGTAGCCTGTCCATTATCATCTACATTGATTTTATATTTTACTAACTGACCTTTATTATTGGTGATGTCTGCAACGATTTTATTGATTTCTGCTTTAACCGCATTTGCATCTGATAAATCAAACTGAAAAGGTATTTTAACACCTGTTGCATTGATTCCAGATTTCATCTGCTGATTTATAGCATTTTGCTGTTGCTTGATTGCGGAAGTGTCAATATTAACCGTTCCCACATTGATTTTAAGATTCTTAGAAATGTCATTCAACTGCTGTTGAAGTTTGTTTTGTGATTTTGTTATATCTAAGCCACCAGTCACACGAATAGTATCGCTATCAGATAAGTTCTTTGCTATCTGTTTCAACTGCTTACTCATTCTGTTCTGTGTAGCTGTAATATCCAATCCTAATGTAAATAGATTGTTAGCCATTTTATAAGCCTCCTTTAGTAATTGATGATTATATCAATACCAAAGTCGTTTTCTTTGTTAAAACGATACACGGCATTTTCCAGGAAGTGACCTCCTTCCCTATAGCCAAAATTTTCAATATCTTTGTGCCAACCTTTAGACACATGATACCCTTCGTTCATCAGTAGGATTGAGTTGATTTTACTATCATCCCATAAGGATTTATGAAATGCAGTATCATCATAATTGATTTTTATTTGAAGTTTATTACCAGAAGTGCTTACTCGTACCAAATCTTCCGCATATATAGAATTTCGCATGTCATAAGTTCTTTGATATATCATAGGTGAGTATAAACTATACCATCTGTCGATTTCCTCTTGTAAAATCTTCAAGAATCGCTTTGCTTCATACTTCATCTGCTTCTCTAAAGTTCTTCCATTCGGCAATGTTAGCTTCATAATATCAATATCCAGATTATTACTCATTCTCTGCTCACTCCTTTCTGTGAATTTTTAACAAATACAGGTATTGATATTTTAGCAATAATGTACATTGCTTTCTTAATTGATTTTATGATATAGTTATAAGGGTTTATTATACCATTTTATCAATTAAGTTCTGTATATTGAGACTTACCATTGCAAAAATCTTCAATTATTTTTATCTGGTTCGTGTTTAAGTCATAATCCCCAGACAGCCATTGCGACAATTGACTTGGATAAATCCCAACTAAAGAAGCCAGATACTTTTTCTTTATGCCATAGCGTTTCAGATACTCTTTGGCTTTTAATTGTAAATCCATATCAAAAGTCTCCTTTCTTTAATGATAATTCCATGAGATCAGAAACTAAAACACCGATAGTTCGGCTATTATAAAATAAATTTCAAAAATCTTTAATTCTTCTCCCTATATAATTTTTGTAAAAATAAAATCAGAGTACCAAAATTTCCTTATTTTCTAGGCTTTTTTGATACTCTGTTTCTTATTCAAAAATATTAAATTGCTTTTTTATCTGTTATGGCAGCAGACTTATTTTTATAATTGTTTCTATTAACACATATTGTATGATACTTGCTCTTGCACCTATCACTACAGGTCTTTTTATTTCTATCCTTAATAAAATGCTTGCCACATACAACACATTCTGACAATTCCTTGTGCTCATTATATGCTTGCAAATATATCATCGGATTGTAAATATCTTGGACTGTAAATAACACCTCAGTATTATCTTCTTCCTCAATATCTAGATTTATACTGATTTTGTTTTCATCAGTTTTAATCTGAATACCGCCATCCATAAACCTTGTAAAACTTCCTGCATAAGATTTAGCACCGACCATTTCCATAATCTTATTCATATTATAGGATATGTCTACTTTCTTCTTTTTACCATTCGGCTTAATAATAGTCTTGTGCTTTTTCCTTGTGATATAAAATGAACCATCTTCTTTTAATCGTCCAGACTGTTTAGCATATTTATAATGACATAATAAAGCAAATAGTAACCCAACATCATTCTGATAATATGAACCGTTTTTCTTTGTCTGAAGGACTGCTCCCATATAATTCATATCAGCTTGTGTTATATCAACACTCTTTCGCTCCATCCGATTAGTAATTATCTGGTCTAATTCATCATTACCTCTAACCGCTTTTTTATAACACATTCTTGGTCTTTCCCTTAATGTTATACCTGTTTTCTGATTGCGATTGAGATTGTCCACAATCACATTACCAAAGCACTTCCACAAAATATCCTTACTTGTAGTATAAAAATCGCCTTTATTATATTCCATATCAATTATGTAATTGACTGCAAGATTAACATTGAATATACCCTTTTTATCCGTGAAAATATCCTTAATCTCTTTGATACAGTAATAATGAAATACATCATACTTAGCTGTTATCTCTTTGGTATCTGTGTTTTTCCTGTCTATTTCCTTTTTAATATCTTGACATAACTTCTGTTTTGCTTTCTTCCTGCTGTTCAAGAGATTATATGCTTTCAAATATCTTTCATCTGTTCTATCGACTTCAAATAATGGCTTGCTATTCTTCCCGACAGAATTATTCATCAACTGTCTGTAATCAAATTCTTCATCAGTTCCAATCTCATATTTATAATGCTTGCTACCGACTGTTTTATCAATGTATTGTGCCATTCTATCCATTGGACTATCTGTATATTCAGCAAGATTAGATTTCTTACCTTTGGCATACTTGAAAAACTGCGGATATTTAATCTTCTGTGGTTTGAATTTTTCTCTTATGTCCTCTGGTGGAACTAAATCTTTATACAACTTCTGATATTCGCCTATGTCAAGATTCTTACCAGTCTTAGGAAAATCTATTGCATAATTTGATAAAGCACATATAACATTTATCATATCATCATACATAAGCGGATCATCTGCTAACTCAGGAACATTCCACAGCTTTGTAATAGCATTACTTGATTCACCTATGATATTATTGCTAAAACCTTTAACCAAAGTGCTGTAAATTGCCTCATTCGTTATCTGCTGTGGCTCTGCTTTCTGCATATCATAATATAATGGCTCTTGTGGTAATGATTCTGCTGCTTTCAACAATGCTTTGTCGGGACATACTAAAATCTCATCACCATCCCAGTCACATTGTAATGACTTGGAAATTAAATCGTGACAACTTACAACTGTGTCACTCTCCATATATCCAAACCATTTATTACATTTTTCAGAAGATACTAATTTCCGTCTTGGATATTCATATCTTGATAAATGAGGACTTCTAAGACATAACACCTCTTCCACATCTTCACATCCAGAATAATATTTGTTATATACACAATTCTCTGGAACTAAACCTTGCGGATTAGTATTACCCATAAACAGATATTCACAAAAAGCATACATATCTGGTGCAACATAACTGTAGTAACCCCTCATTGGAAGTTTACCGCCCATATATGCCCTTTTCTTTGCTTTGAATAGACTTTGTACCTTATTCATAATATGTTTATCGTGAATAAGTGGAGGGTAAATATCTAATGCCTTTGCAATATAATAATTAGCTCTCTCAACATTGGTATCTACTGTCTGTGATTCCTGCTCCTTAATCTCTTCGTCTGTATCATCATCTGTCACTTCATCAAGTGTTAATCCTAGTTGTGACTTCATATAATCAAAATCTGTTTTCAGCTTTGTTAAATCTTCAATGGCTGGCTTACATAATTCTGTAATATCGGTATTATATGGAAGTGTCTGTAAGAACTGATAAGAGAATGTAACCTCTTCTTTCGGAGGATTAGCATAAGAATTTATAGATAATTCCAGATTGTTTTCCTTGAACTTAGTCTTGTAATGTTCCCATGATTCATACTGTTTCCACATCTTCAACTGACTTGTTGTAATGATGTATCTTATATCTTCCTCTTCTACATCATGCGGAGTTCCCCACGGATCAGCCAAAATACTATTATGAGATACTTCATGCGTAAACAATCTAAAATCAAATGGGAACATAGCACCTTTAATATAACCGCCTCTTATCTGACAGCTTGAAGATAATTCACTTGGGATAAACATACCAGCACCATCCGTATGTTCAATAGAAATACTCTTTGTCTGATACTCTTTTGGTGTATCATTTACATAGCATTGTCCGTTATCATCTGTTCTAATATCAATATACTTAACCTTGTCTGTAACAACAGTTTCAAGACCTTCTACAACAATGCATCTGTCAATATCTATTACTGTTTGAGGTTTTACACTTGATGATAAAGACAACGCATTGTATGACAAATATTTTCCTACATTCATACCGCCATTAGCATTGATACTTTCAGTACTCAATCCGACCATTAAAAATCCTTTGTGTTTTTCAAAAAAATCTTTCCTCATAAGAGTGACAGTAATGTTTCTGACTTGTCCTGTTGTGGCAGTAAACAACATATATTCTTTACCACCGATTTTAATTCCATCTCTTAAAATCTGCCATAAGATTTCATTATGGTTAATTACCATATAAATTATTTCATCCAACAACTGATAATCGCATTTCTCACACTCTCTATCAGCTAATGCAAGTCTGACAATATCATTCTCAAATATTGCAATCTCGTTTCTTTCATTCAAATACTTGTCTGGTACTGTTCTGACAGATTTATTATTATGAATGGCTTCTGATAAATCAGCATTCTTTTTCTTCTTGTTATTGTAAATCTCATTCTCATTATCTGTTAATGCTTTGAATGTATTTAATTTGTATATCCTCACTCTTCCTGCTTTAACGTGTCCTATAATTCTCTACCGCCTTTCGTAAAAATTTATTTATATATGTAATATTCTCCGTTTTGTTTCTGATTTTTGCGCAAAAAAATACCAACCATCAAATATTGACGGTTGGTATCTACGTTTTAATTTTCACCTTACAAATAAGTATCTCTTACTGTAGCAAGCTTCGTTTGTCCACTAGCTTTTTCCCCATTATTCTTCTTAACAACAACATCATAACCTGGATATTGGGTTTTAAATTTGTTTTTCCATTCTCCTACAGTCATAGAATTTTTTGACATTCTTTCAGCTTCATATTGTTTTGGTAACTGTAAATCTCCACGAACATTCTTGGCGTCTTTCGTAATATCTACTTCAAAGCTTTCTATGTCATATATCCTTTTTTCAATATTCTGTACTTTTGGCATAATAATTTCCTCCAATCATTTGTTATAGGAAAATTATACCACTTCAACCGTCAATATTCAATTTTCAATGTACATTTTATTTCAAATTTTGAAATAGCAGTTTCATCCGAATTTTCGACTTCTGAAACACCCTATTTACAAGGGTTTCAGCAATTGCAATTTCCAAAATTCAGTATTTCACTTCACAATCTGCATAAATGAAGGCTTATTGCTCATTTTTGCAATCTCTCCACTCTGATTATCAATCAACAGACCATTTTCTTTATCTATCGTATATGTGCCGATTCCATTATCTTCACAGAATTTTTCTGCAATACCAACACCTGTTTGTTGTTTATACATGGCACTCATGCAGCTCATATAGAATACAGTAAACTCTCTCAAATCTCTGTTCTCATAATCCCACATGAGATCGAATACACCATCACGACCAACTGCATTGTCCAATCCTTTTTCCTTCAGAACATCCATCGTGAAAAAGTAATCCTTACAGCCCCATTTATCCCCCTCATAGGTTTTATCAACTGGGAATATCTTAATCAGATTACCTAGCTTGATACGACCAATAATGCCAAACAAACCATCTATCAAATTAAATCCATTCTCTTTTACTGCAAATGGTGTATTGTAGCTTGAATCCAATCTCTGGTTTTCTCTCTCAATGTCAGCAACATAATTGATATACTTCACACCGCATAGGGCAACCTTCATCAATTCATCCTGCGACCAATCATCTAAACTCTTGTGCTTTTCAAACATACTGCTAACTGTATTGTGATACTGTCTGTTCCATATGTCATGTAAAGCAATCGCCCTTGTTAGTCTGTTCAATTCGACTGTGTCTTTGTTTCCTGTTGTAACTGTAAATTTATTCATATATTGTATATTCTCCTTCTGAAATTTACTGACCACAATTTCGTGGAAGTATTTTAGCAAAAGTAAAAAGTTTTTCCTTTTGCAGAACTGAATAATTCGGAACTGCTAATTCCGAAAGTTTCGGTAGTTAGGATGCGAATTTTTTTCGTATCCTTCACAATGACTTAGCGTCAAATGGTTCTATGTGAAACAGTTTCACTTACGCAATCTTTTTATTCCTTGCACCATAAACCAACGCATCCGCTTTTCCTTCTACACAATCAGCAGTTACAACAACTTTCTTTGCACTTGACATATCAGGAACATCAAACATGACCTTCTGCATAGCTGATTCAATGATACTTCTAAGACCTCTTGCACCTGTTTTCTTCTGAATAGCCAACTCTGCAATCTTTCTCAATGCTGCGTCCTCAAACTCTAACTTAACACCATCCATTGACAATAACTCTTGATACTGCTTTGTTATTGCATTCTTAGGCTCTGTAAGAATATGTACCAAATCATCTTCTGATAACGGATTGAGTGCTGTAATAATAGGAAGTCTGCCTATAAGCTCTGGCATAAGACCATATTTCACAAGATCGTGCTGCTCAACCTTTGATAAATCGGTAACTGATTCCTTTTTATCGGAAACATTAGCACCAAATCCAATAGAATTATGCGTCTCTTCCTTGCCAATGATTTTATCAATGCCGTCAAAAGCTCCACCACAAATGAAAAGTATATTAGATGTATCAATCTTAACTGTTTCTCCCTGTGGATGTTTCCTACTTCCCGTAACTGGCACTTCTGATACTGTACCCTCGATAATTTTAAGTAAGGCTTGTTGTACTCCCTCACCAGATACATCACGAGTAATTGACATATTCTCGCCTTTACGAGAAATCTTATCTATCTCATCAATATAGATGATTCCTCTCTGTGCAGATTCAATGTCATAGTTCGCATTCTGTAAGAGTGTTCTTAGCATTGTTTCTACATCCTCACCGACATAACCAGCCTCAGTAAGTGTTGTAGCATCAGCAATAGCAAATGGCACACCTAAGAATTTAGCAAGTGACTGTGCAAGATATGTCTTACCGCTCCCGGTTGAACCAATCATAAGGATATTGGACTTCTGTATCTCAACATCAGACTTCTTATTCTGTTTCAATCTCTTATAATGATTGTAGACTGCAACTGCAAGTGTTCTCTTTGCTTCACCCTGTCCGATTACATACTGATCTAAATGTGCTTTTATCTGTGAAGGTGTAGCCAACTGCATATTATTTGTGATAGATTCCTCTTCCTCATCATTGAGTAGGTCACTTGCAATGCTGATACAGCTATCACAGATATATCCATATTTACCTCTAATCAGCTTGTCTACTTCATCTTTTTTGCTCCCACACATACAACAAAATTCGTTATTTTTATTTACCATTATAAAATCTCCTTCTATTTATGAATCCTTAATTTAAGACCTCTTACATCCTCACGCATCAATAAATTTTCATTCTCAAGGTCTTTGCTGTTTCCTCTGAAATGCTTACAAAATATTTCAAATTTCTTAAATGATATATTGATAATGGTGTAGTATTCCTTATGTCCATCTTTACAGGTTACACATAAATGCTTATACCCATTATTCAATATTTCTGCTTTGATAATCTCAAATTTTGCAAGTTCGGTATCTATCCATGCATTTAATTCTTCTACTGTACGAAAAGATATTGATTGCTCATAACCTTTAACAATGTATTTATTTTTTACCATTGTTACATATATTGATTTTCCCAACTGTTTTATTCTGCTTTGTATTTTCTTATCAACCAGACTTTCTTCCTCTTTTTGCTTCAATTCAGCCATATACTGTTTTGCTAACTGCTTTCCTTTTTTAGTCTGAACTGCCTTATCTGCTGTTTTATGTATTTTTTTTACTGCACACTTAAATTGTTTTCCTTTTCTATCCTCAAGAATTACACTACTTTTATTAACAATTTCTACTAACTTCCCAACCTTAAAAGAAGTTGCTATTCCTTTATAATCTGTAACTGAAACATAATAGATATTGCCTACTGCTAAATTTTCTACTTTCATCTTAAATATTCTCCTTCTTCTATCTGATTTTATTTGCAGACGTTCGCAAGAACGGATGCAAGGGCATGAGCTTCGTAAGAAGCGATTGACCAACTGTCTGTGACATAATATATTAGTGGGAACATCCCACACCCTGTCAGTTGCTTACGCAACATGCCAGTCCAATCAAGCGAAAATCATTATCAGTTGTAACTTTATTTATTTTTCCATTCTCATTTTGGGTGGGTTTTCCTAATATAATATATTAGAGAATCCCCCCTAAAAATTTACACAATCATGTAATAACCTCTTTTATCAGTTTTCATATCATCAAATAACTTTTTTATTGTCTGATTATCTTTTCTAGTATTTTTGAATGAATCATTATTCATTCCTGTATCTTGTAATAACTCATTTAACTTAAATACTTTTCCAGATTTTTGTTTATCACACCATTCTATAATCTTTTGTGCATTTGTCATTTTCTTTCCTTCTGGTGGCTTTCTATCCCTAATTTTTTCAATCAGTAATTCTTCGGGAGTATCTTCATATTCAAATATTGTTCCATAGGGTTTATATCTTTCTTCGATCATTGAAGATAACTCACTGTACAGTGAATCATTAGAATTGTAGAAAGTCCAGATATGAACTGTTTCTGTATTGCTATAATTTCTGATTGCCAATCTGAATATATTCTGTTCAAAATCAGCTAACATACATCTAAGCATGACGGATGTTATAATGCTTTCGTATTCCTTGTTATGATTTTTACTTAATGCACTAAAGAAATCCAGTGATTCTTCTTCTGACATATCCATAAGCTGCCTGTATGTTTCCATATGACAACCGCAATATATAAAGAAATATGCCATGTTAGGAAATCTGTTCATTCCAATGTGTGCCATTCTGTATAAACCCTTGAAGTCATTGAATCCTTTAAGGTTTCCAAAATACCCTACATTGTCAAATTCCTTTTGAAATCGTCTTAGCAAATCACTATATATTACTATTAAAATTTCACGTTGCTTTCCTATGCCATGTTTTAATTTATTTTTCAAGTATTTAATGATGATATTTGAGGTTGTGATTGCTCTTTTATTTCCTTTACACATGACATTTTTGCTAGTGGAAATCTGAACATTTGTTATTAACATATTCAAAGGTTTATTATATTTTTCTCCTGTTACAATCTCAACATAATCAAGGTCATATCTCGGATCAATATCTGCCGTTGCATCAAATACAAAAAACTTTTTATCTTGTCCCAAAAAGAAATGATTCCTATTATCTACGACCAGCACAAATGAGCGTTCATAGTTTCCATATTTTTTCTTTACAGAATTAAATATTGCTCCATTCTTAGCAATCTCCTTTAGGCATTGCATATCTTTCCATATGCAATTATACTGTTTTGTCAAAGACTCTATATTGTCTTGTAATACTGAAAAAAGTAAATCATCATTTGGTGTTATACTGGAATATCGTGTATCTTTCCAATATATAGTAACATTAGAATCCTTCAGTAGTTTTTCCTTCTCGTCCATCTGTTCAAGCAGTCTATCCTTAAATGCCTTATACTCTCTTATTACAAACTCCTTGTCCTTAACTTCATCGGACAGCCCTTTATATAATGCCGCCTCGATTCTGGACAAGTTATCGCTGTCGATTGTGACAGTTTCTGAAAATTGTGGGCTTTCATCAAAGATAACAATATCTCTTTTTAATGTTTCTCCATTATAAGTAAACGAGAAAAGTTGTTCTCTGATATTATCTCCTAACATGAAATAACGCTGTGTAGAAAGTAGAACTATTGGCTTATAATGTTGCTTGATAAGTTGCTCCTTAAATGGTTCATCTGATCTCAGTACAATGACACTTTTTTCAAATTCCTTATAGTGGTATTCAATGCCCCACTCTTTGAAAATTTCTCCCCAATACTTTTCTGCTTCTATTCTGTCTTTATTAGTGCTGGACAGCTCCTCTAATCTCTTAATTGAATCCGTTATAACTAATAATCCTTGAGGTCTATGCCGTCCACCATAAAAACTATCTCCAATGCAGCAATGCATAAATGTATGAATAAACGTTGATTTTCCTATGCCGCATCTATTAGCAAAACAAGTAACTTTGTCTGTATCTCGGTTGGTTGTGATTATTTCAAATGTGTCTTTAAAAAATTGCATTTGCTTTTCGTCAAATCCATACTCAGGAAGGTATGTTTCAAAATCATCCCATGTTAATTTAGTTTTTTCTCTATTCTGCTTGCCATTTGCCATACACTCACACTCTCTTTCTGTACTTCATCATAGTGTCGTGTAAAGCTGACGAATCCTCAAAGAAGAAAACCTTTAACTTATCATCCTTCTCTGAATCCTCAACTTTTAAAATTTTAAATCCGTTATTACATAGCCAATTTGTCATTGCTAATGATCTGACTATGTACATATTCATCTTATTAGTTCCTTTGTAAATAGTTTATCCCTCCGATCTTAAATACCATATCCTTCTTCGTTCCATCTGTCACACTGCTGCTTTGCCGATTCATAATCTGCAAATATCCGATTTTCCTTTACTTTTCCATAATTTTCGATGTTATAGCATAGTTCATCTTCTCCATACAATTTGTGCGTATAGAAGATACATAATATTTTTAATGGCTTGTCTTTCTTTGATTTTACAACCCATTTGAATCTTTTCTTCTTGCCGTTTGTATAACATTTACGACCTACCAAATGTACTTCCTGCCCCACATCAAATTTATTGTCAATCTGAATCATTTTTTACACCTCGCTTTTAATTTAATGTTGGCACGCCACCATAAAGGTAATGTGCCTGTGATTCCGTCAAATATGTAATCAGCATCTTCACTAATATATTTCTAGTAGTATCATCAACGAGTCCGTTCCGTACAACGATTGTAACTATTCGCTTCAATAGTTGGCTGCTTCGTTTCACTGTAACAATATCTCTGTTAATACTATATTCTCCACTCGGAGAATGATTTTTACTGATTTGATACCAATTCTGCACTTCTGCTTTTAACTATCTTCTGCAAGTCGCAGATCTGCTCATGTGGTCTTTTTTAATGCAAGTGTTACATTTGCCGCCTGCCCCTTGTCCGTTCTACCATCTTTTATCCCAAATTCAACAATGTCATTCTGTTTCAATTTACTTCCATCTATGATACTGGTACGATGTATGAACACATCATTTCCATTTTCATCCGTGATGAATCCCCAACCTTTACTGTTGTCAAAGAATTTTATTGTTCCTCTCATCTTAACTGCCTCACTTTCGTCCATTATTCATCTTTTTTATCACTCGCATTGTAGAATCATCAACGTTATCTCTACAGAATATAAATGCATTGCCACTTCTGGCTTTAATTAAAGCATCTGTTTTATTTTCAGCTTCTATCTCAAATGTATATTCTCCACCAAAATACTTTTTTACTCCAATTAAATATGTGTTCATAACACCCTCCGTTCTTTATATATAATGTAGGAATGAGAAAATATCTCGCAATTTCCTTTATCATTCAAACTGAATGACCTCTATTATATTGTTCTCTCTTTAAGCCGACAATCTTTCGTCAAAATTCTCATACAACTGTTTTGTGGCAGTTTCCATATCCACACCATCACTAAGCCGTAAAGTTACATCTATATCGTCATAGCAGTAACAACTTGCTTTTCCGATTGCAATATGTAGTTTAGTTTCTGCAATTTTTTCATAAGTAAAATCTATCGTATCTGCAAATATGCCCGAATTGACATAGAACTCCAAATCTTCCTTAAATTTTTCATCAGATATTGGTTCTTTCATACCTTCATCATGGTTTACTACTGCACTTGTAACTGATACCAGATTGTCTGTGATAGCTTTTAATAATCTGTTCGCTGTTGTTTTCCTCATAATGTATATTCTCCTAATAGATTATGTTGATCGTGATTCTTAAACCATCTGTCATAACAATGTTAATATCAAGCACATTGTCTGGATTATCTTTATTGACACAACCAGAAATTACTGCAATCTGCTCTATGCTGATTGTCGTGGATGCAATAATATCTTCCTTTTCCTCAAAATAATAATTGATAATATCGCACTCTTCCTCATTCTCTGTTTTGACATATTCCATGCGATTAAAATAGTGGCTTGTTCTGCAAGTACCAACCATACAGTTTATATTTCCACCAAGTCCATATTTGGTCATCTGGATAAGTCTTTCAATACTCATGTCAAGAATGCCATTCTTTAATATCTGTCTTGCTTGTTCCTTGCCATTGTCCTTGTCGTTTTTCTCAAACTGAATTACTTTTGTTTTTTCCATGTTATTTACCTCACTTCTGCATTTTTCTGTTATACAAATAGTGTCTATCTATTGCCTATATATACATTCTCTGTTATCTATCTGCATTTTTAATTACTAAGCATTTTCAACTTATCTCGTCTTGATAACTTCTTAGGCTTCTGTTTTTCCTCTTTTTCAACCACAACATCATCTGAAAAATCCAAATCTTCTAACTCATTAGATTTAATTGCTTTCGCAGCATTGATTCTTTCATCATGTTTCTGCTTTGCAATCTCCTTAATACTGTTAAGATGGTCAAATGGGAATGATAAACCAGATATAGCAGTAATAGTTTTGTCACTTCCATAGCCTTCAAATGTTCGCCTTGGAATACCAACAATCTTAATAATATCGTCCTTGTTAATCTTCTTAGCAGAATTGATGATACCGATATACTCACACTTTCCATCTTTCTGTATTGGTGCAAAGATATTGTTCGTTGTAAGCGTTTCAATAACCTTTTCTGCACTTGCTTTTTCATTACCTAATACGGATAACACCATACTTCCATGTGTGCTTAAAATTGTTCTCTTTTCCTGTTCGTCTACATTTCCTAACTCTGATACAGAATTGTTTGAAAGAAATGTATTAAGCATTGTGGTACAGATACTATTGATTGTCTGCTTGTTGCCACTATTATTGTCAAGGAACATAACAGAACCCATATTTTCAATTTCAAGTAATTCCTGGCAACACTTATAACTGTTTACGTGAAAATCAAAGTCCTCGTCCTTATCTGGAAGTACCACGATTGCACAAATAGTCTTGTCAGTTTCCTCAACCAACATATCAATCAAGGCTGTAGATACCCCACTCCCCGTACCGCCTGCACTTGAAAAAATTACATATACAATAGATTCTTCAAGGGCAGAGATTTCATCTACAATATCCATATTTTCAGCAAGTGCCTTTTCTGCTAATGCACGATTACCAGCACACCCATTAAATCCTTTTAAATGTCTGATATTCTTTGCACCTTTAATAGCTGATTCATCCTGTGTGCTTGAATTGATATGAATTGTTGTATATCCTAATTTTTCAAGACAGAAGGCTATATTTGTTCCTGCACCACCTACACCAACTATTGCTACATCATTCACTAAACCTCTATTACTCATTGTCTTTTCCTCCGTTCCACTTGATTGTTGTTAATCCTTTTTCTGTGATAAAATAGGTAAATTCTAAATGGTCTTTAATACCTTTCTCCATATATCCATCTTTTACCAATGTTCTTACACGCATTACCAGATTGTGCCTTGTAGTAAGTAAATCATCCTCACCATAAAATGTGTTGATTTCATTGATTGTCATACCACATAATTCATCAAAGCATTTTTCCTGTGCAAGAATCTTCATTATATTTACATCAAGCCTGTTAATAGATAAACTCACTACTTCGCACCTCCCTTCTTTTTGTTATCCATAAGCTGATTACAAACCTTTTTCAGTTCTTGATACTGAAGGTCTGTTGCAATATCCTTGTTATCGCTCTTGTCAATTACTGAAAATCTCCATTTATTTAATGGACTCTCTTTGATTTTGTAACCAATCTTACCCATTTCACATTTCAGCCTCTTAATATAATTCTCCTTGGCTTTCTGTATCTTAGGTTTCTTTATCAGCTTGTAATAATAGTTATGATACATATTACTCAATATCCTGTCTGGTCTAATTGGATGAGGTACAGGATGTCCTTTTTTATTCTTCTTAAATGCGTGTACCTTAAATTCCCATTCATAGACCAGCAAATCATAGTCTTTAGGATATTTTTCTTTGAAAGAGCTGATAAACTCTTTCTCATTCAGTTTCTTTGCATCTATCAGCTCATTAAATAAATCCGTTACCTTCTTGCTCAAATCCGCAATATAAATCTTTCCGTATGCCATAAATAAATATCTCCTATTCGGTTGAAGCCTATTTTTTAGGCTTCTTATTTTTCTTACCTCTTTTAATATTTCTCTTAACTTTTTTCATAGTGGCTTTTCGTTTTCCACTACCTTCACAAAATTTATATTTAATCGGTTTCATATTACTAAGGTTCATAATATGACATCTACTGCAAAGAGCCACACAATCATTTGTAAGCTGCTTATCTTTGCACTCATGAATCGTAAACCTGTTCATAAATACTCTGAATTTATGTGTTGCAAATGGTGCTTTATATTTCTGAACAACTCTTCTTTTTGTTTTCATTGGTACACCCTGATTCTGTAAAGTTCTTATTAGTTTATCTTCTTTTTCCACAAGCACACTTTTTATTGGCATTGAATCAATATAATTTCTTACTGTTTTTTCGCTTAATCCAAATGGAACATTATTTAATCTCATCGTATCTCTACAGTTATAAAATATAAGCAAATCAAAACCGCTTAAATTTTTATCCCTGTTCTGTGCAAGACGCACTTTTAAGTCCTTTGTCCTAGTCTTTGCCAATTCCAATATATCCTTTGGTACTTGTGTACCCTCAAAAATACATACGCTATTTCTATATTCATGAATCTCCGCAACAGATAATTCACCCAATATATTTTTTGCTTCATTATATGCCTTTAACTTCATATCATCGGAAAACATACAATCCCCTTTTGAAAATAACTTGTTCCAACATGAAGAAAATCTCTTGAGTGTAATTTCCTCTCTGTTTTCAAATTTTGCAGCAAGATTCAAATATGTAACAACTGCTCTCTCTGCATCAATCTTTGATAATGTAAACTGCTTTGTATCTGTCATAGTGACCTCCTTAATTTTGTGCTTTACAATATGCTTTTCCTAACTCATCAATGTAATATGTGCTTGCCAATCCATCTACAAGACCACATTTCACATATCCTTGCTTATTTATTTCCTGCAAATGTCTATAAGCTGTGCTGTACGATTTTCTTTTTGCTACTGAAATATCTTCTAATATCTGTGAGATATTGATTGCTTTTAGCGGATTATCCACATTTTTCTCATTCAGCAACATCAAGATTTCATAATCAAACTTTGTCATTACTTTCCACACCTCCTTGTCTCTCGTCATTAAATGCTAAAAAATATATTGGCATTTCTGCCCTCTATATACTTATTCGCCTTTTGAAAATTGTTTTTGCAAAATTTCCACACCATCAAAAATTTTTCATTAAAACATTCTCTTATCAGATTTCCATAGAATGAGAAAAATTTTTATGAAGTGTTTTGCAATCAACCCTTTCATATATAATATTCTCCACTTATTTTTGTATTTTCGTGTTGTTTTGATTTCCGCAAAAAGAAAAACCACTACATATAGACTTAGTAATCTATATATAGTGGCTCATTTCAAAACTATGTAACACCTATATTCAATTTTGGTAGGCTTGACAAAATCAAGAAAATGTGATATAGAATTTCAATTATAACAAATTGTTCCTATAGAATTACACAAATATTTATCTATCATGCGTTTAAATTTTTCATCAGGAATATTTATATTCATATCTCCACACTTAATATCATCTTCTAATTGATCTATCCATTCCTCAAATACTATTCCATACTCTTCAAAAGTCATTGATAAATCGCTCAAAATAGCATCCGCATGAATATCCATAACAATTTTATATTTTTCATCTCCTAAAAGATTTTTTAATTTTTGTAGATGTTCATCATCAACATTGTAACTTTGGTAGTATTCCCCAATAACATCCTCTTCATTTTTCTCAAAAAAATCATTTATCGATTCCTTTATGAATGAGCTTCTTGATTTTCCAGTTTTTTCAAGATATTTCATCATTCTATCATAATCCGACATATCAGCAGGTGTGTATTTTATTGTAACTGATTGTGTCTTTTCATCATACTTCTTCTGGTAATCCTTCTGTGTCAATTTAGTAGCATTGCTTTTTTCTTCCATATATAAAAACCGCCTTTACTTCAAATTTATACTTCTATTATACAGGAAGAAACTCATAATCACAAATACAATTCTTTCCATATAAAACAGAAAAGCCATGACCTAATACAGCCATGACTTTTCAACAACAAAACAATTTCAATCTATAGGTAATCCTATGATTAAAAAATGTATATCAAGGGTTCATCACGCCCTTAATACCTAATGAGTATAACATACCTTGCCGATTTTTTCTATCTGCTTTTTCTTGAAAATCTGTATCGGCTTGATACATCATCAAATGTCTTTAGAATGAATTTCATATCATCCTCTGATATATTATTCCCCATCTCTTTTCTAAGTTTCTGCTTAATTTCCGCTTTTATTGCTAATGATTCAACACTTGTATCTATCATAATGTAATCTCTTTCTTCCTTATTTTAATGCTATGATGCTAACCAGCCTTTAACATTGGCTGCCTTCTGTAGCTGTCCAATTCTATCTAATACAATGCAACCTAATTCTGTGAAGAAATATTTCTTTGTCCTTCCATAATCATGTAATGTGTCTGTATCAATCTCTGTATGTAAGTTTAAATCATCAGCATTGACAACATATGTACTAATAATCACTTTATTTGTTCGTGTGTCCATTTCCATGCTGATTGACACTTCAAAATCAGAAGAATATAATACATGTTGTGTTTCCGCAAAATGTTCAGCTAACATATTGTTGGTTATATCCTCTAATCTTTTCTGAATATCAAAAGGTACTATAATATCTCTGTCAAATAAAAATCCCACTATCGTATCATTTATATCTGTGTAGTTTTTATCACTCTGTAAATGTAAATCTTCAAATCTGTATTTTGGCTGTTCCATAATCTTAATACCTTCCTCTCTTAATCTTATCCTCAATGATTCCCTTGCCTATTGTGAAAAACTGATATATTGCTAGTGGTATGAATATTAAAAAATTTTTCATTATGGCATTATCCACTATCATAGATGCGACCAAACCGCACATCCATAGGATCATTCCTATATAGAATCCGTATGTAAAGATTTTTAGTTTTCTCCTATACTTCTTACGTTTTTCTTTTTCGTACTGATAACGATTCCATCTTACTATATCTTCTCTAGTCGCTCCATCAATCATTCTAATACCTCTCGTTCTTTCTAATTTTTTCAAGTGCCTGTTTCTTCTTATTTATATGCTTCTTTCTAATGCGTGGTTTATACTTTCCACATTTCTGACAATATCCGTTGTGATCTGCTTCTCTTCCTTTTTTACATTGACCTTTACAGATATATGATTCGCATGGTTCAACTCTATCTCTTGCCATTATCAATCTCCTTATTTACAAATTTTATCCACCATATCTTGTAATCTTTCTTTTGCAGTCTGGATATAATATAATTCTCCACCAATTTTGATTGCTTCATTATTTTTCTGTGCTGTTACAACTTTTTGCTGATAGAGATTGATTCCTACAACCATACCATTACAAAAAGCATTTACTTCATGTGACTTATCCATGATTTCCACCTCCGATTGTTTCCTTTTGTATATATTCATTCTCTCTATTATTATGAATTTCTTTTTCATAAATCTTAACCAGCTTATAAAATGTTGACCTTTTCAAATTCAGTATTTCCATACACTTTGTTGCTGTCATTTCTCCTAGTCTCCATTTTTCATAGTAAACTTTCCAATTATCGGGAAACTGTGCGTTTGGTCTGCCTGTTGGTCTGCCTGTCTTTAAAGAAGTTTTCTTTCCATTGATTACTGGCATAACATCCATTCCCTGTTTTTGTCTACGTCTTGTGTTTTCAAGTTCCTTTTGTGCCACATAAGACAAAATCTGTAATACCAGGTCAGCAATAAATCTTTTATCAAGATTATCACCAGATTGCCTTGTGTCGAGTAATGGCATATCCAACACAACAATATCTGCTCCAATAACATTGATAATATAGTTCCACTGTTCCTTGATTTCCGTATAGTTTCTACCCAACCTATCAAGACTGACAATAACAAGCAAATCTCCCTCTCTTAAAGTTGGTGCTGTTGTTTCTGTTCCAACTAATGCGTTATATTCCATTCGATTAAATGTCTTTCCGCTTATTTTGTCACACTTAATATTTCTCTCAGATATTCCAAACTCTTTTAACTGTTCAATTTGTCGTGCAAGATTCTGTTCTTTTGTAGAAACTCTTGCATATCCCCATACTTCATTTTTCATATTACTGTCCTTTCTGTTCGTAAAACACTTGTCACTTTTCGGATATATCTGTAAATAGAATTGACACCTTTACAAATACATTTCCTTACATAATAAGTATTCTCCGTAAAATGACACCTTTATAGACAGTTTCCATTTTCGCTTGTAGCATTGTTTTTCTTCCTATATACTATATATGGAAGGAGTTGATTTACATTTATATTGAGATTCAGAAGCCGAACCGCTTCAAAGATTTGTTACATAAGATTTATGACCGCTTAGAAGATTTGATATTCGCTATCATTCAAAAGATACCAGAAAAGCACATCCCCTCTTCTTTTATGAAATGGATGGAACGCTACACAAATAAAAGATTATCAGAATTACAAAGCCAGATCATCCGCAAACGCTGGCAGACAATAGAATTAGAAAAGGCTGTTGATAAAATTCATAACAAGCAACAGGATTAAAATAAGCACCTTCAGAAAGATATGCTTCTTTCCGTTGGTGCTTTGTTTATTATAGTCCTAAGTATTCACTTGGCAGAATTGCCTTTATGTCTGATACTGAATAATCCGATACATTTCTTGTCACAATATATTCTGCACCATAACTCTTTGCACATTCCATTTGTAAGCAATCCTCAAAATCAGAGAACTCCTCATTTGCAAGACTAGATAATAATTTTGCTTTGTCTATGCCCTCTACATCAAAAATCATGCATAGGTTTGATAATATTTCTCTTCTTTCCTTTGCAGTATAATCTTTCCTCAATATAAAGAACATATTAGAAATAGAATGAGCTGCAATGCAACCTTTTGTATTTCCCTCAGTACATGATAAAATGACTTTCTTTGCATCCTCAAAGAATGGCTCTCTTTCAAGAAGATAATCAAGTAACACATTAGTATCTATCAGAATTTTACCTACCATATTTATCTTCCCTGTAAGAAGCTAATTCTGCATCATCATTGGTAACAGTTCCCTTTTTGCGTAACTGCTCTAATCTTGCAAAAGCATCTTTCCTTTTCTTATTAGAATCATTATATAATCCATTTACACCCTGCATAATCTGAATTACAAAGGATAGCTTATCTTCTGGTATTTTTTCCAGTTCCATTATTGCACTCTGTCTTAATGCTGTCATAGGTCATACCTCCTTTAAATCTTCGGATGAAATCGTCGTTTCTTTATATGCTATTATTCATCCTCATTTTCCTTATTTTGCTTGTTTTGTTCCCTTACTGTAACAATATCTATCCCCATATCCTTTTCAAGCAATGAGATTACTAATTGATTAACACTCATTCCTTTTGATTTTGCATGATCCTTAATTGGTTGTAGATATTCCTCTGGAACTCTTAATTTTATATCTTTAATTTTCTTCATATATTCTTTTAAACTATCTTTTTGTTTATCAGTCGCAGAAGCCACAATGTAACCCTCCGTTTCTATATACTTCTTCATAATAAGTATACAACACCTCCTCCGTTTTTTCAATAAAAATCTATGGGTACATAAAGAGTGCCAAAAATCAGCACTCTTTTCGCTTATATCATATTATTTAATATTTTATGCACAATCCTCCATAATAACCGCTTGCCTTCTTTCTGATCCATTTGATATAAGAAGATTTCCGTTATCCGCTCCATAAAATCATCTGGAAGTACCGAACCTTTGAATAGATTGCAAGCCTCGCAAGTACATTGAAGGTTGCTTACATCATCAGCTCCATTCATAGCAAGCGGTACAATATGATCTAATGTCATGTTGTCGTATGTTATCTTCCTACCACATAAAGCACATCTACCTTTTGCTGTATCGTATATCAATTCTCTTACTTCTTTAGGGAAGTTGATTCTTCCCTTACTTCTGCTAAATTTATATTTTGCATTAGTTTCTACATCCTGTATGTAATATCCGTTTGTTTTTCCCGGTGCTTTCAGCAATCTTTCTTTCGCTTTTTCAGTAGTAATATATATTCGTGCCTCGTTTATGTCTTTTGTCTTTGCTACTCCACCAGTTTTCGTCATTCTTACATAATAGCTTCCATTAGTAAGTACATAAGCCATAATATCAACCTCTTTTCTATTAAGGACAGCCATATTTCAGACTGTCCCACCCTTTACAGTTCCCTTTTATCTTTCATCCGGGAAACAAACTGTTGTCGCATTGTCTCCTGGTGTTTCGGAGATTCGATTTGTAATAATCCAAATTCTGCCTTTTGAGGTATTGTAAGCACCCATAACATATAAATCATCTGAATAATTCAAAGCATCCTCATTTGTCTCTTTATCTTCTGCGTCTATATCTCCCCAGTCTTTAACAGCAAATCTCTGTAATGCAACTGTGACCTCAACCGCAAATTTCTGTTCCGCTGCCATAAGGTCATTGATTGATCTTGTGGTTACTACCTGTCCCATATTGAAAAATTTTGATGTAATCATTTTATTTTACCTCTCTTTCTCTTATATCAAACCAACCATACAAGCCATTTTATATAATGGATTCTTTGCAAGTTTCCGCATATGCTCCGCTTTCTGTTTGGCTTTGCGTTCCATCCTGTCCATAAATGCCATCTGATTATCAAGTTCTGTATATTCCAACATCTGCGTTGGTGTCAGTGCGTTATATGGTGTTTTTAAGTTTCTATCTATGATCTGGTTTCCGTCTGTCATTGTGATGATTCTAAAATTAAACATATATGTATATCCTGCCTTCCGTTTATCCTGCATATCTGCAATACTGATTATTTCTGTTACTGTTACATTCTCCCTTGATCCGCTTGAAATACTCTTCTAATGTCTATATCCATCAAAATATCTGATATTGTATTCATATGCTTTACCTCAATTTCTCTTATATCGGGGAGGTTTGCCCTCCCCTTTTGCCTTATGCTACTTTCTTAACCTCTGTGAAATACTGATTGATAAGTGCTGTAAGATAATCAAGTTTTCCGTGTACTACATTGCTATCCCTTGTAGAACGGTCTACATCTAATTCAACCCAAGTCTTTCCGTTGATTTCTGTATTTTTGCCTTCTGCAATTAACCAATGTAGGAACTTCCCAAACTCTTTATCTTCCCTTCCTAACTTTGTAAATGCCTTAAATGCTGCCACAAAGATATATGCACTCTTTCTGTTAAACAGTTCCCTTATCTCGCTTGTGATTTCCGTTGATTCTACTAACCTTGTGAGTAAATCATCAAGATTTTCAAAATCAAGAATGGTTGCATTTTCATTTAACCACTTGAAGCCTATCTTTGTATCTTTTCTGTACTGATTAGGATATTCAGATAAGATAACCATATCTCCGATGGCTCTTTCAAAAGTTCCGTTTATTCTGTCTTTGTTGTTGCAAGAGTACATATCCTTGAAAAATCTGTTTTCCGCAATTTCTCTTATCTCCCTTGCAAATGCATCTATATATGTAAAAGCTCTCTGTGCCTGGTTCATAGGCTTGCAGTTATTCAGTTTGCGTACCAGTTTTGAAATTTGCGTTATGTCGCAATTCTGATGAATTACAACCTCCAACTGATAGCCATTGAATACCTCTTTCAATTCTTCTGGTAACTGCTCATATGTCTTGTTACGAATGTCAAAATCTACATTCTCCCATACAATCTCGCCCTGCTCGTCTCGCTTTATATTTCCATCTTCATCAGTTGCCTTTGTCTGATAAGTAACCATATATTCATCAAGATTCTTTGTAATTTTTGCGTTTCCATATCTGAATAATGATAATGTGCTACTTCTCTGCAATCCGTCAATTATCCATTGTCTTGTAATTCCGTTTGATGTTGTTTCCTCACCTAAAATAATAGGTGGGATATAATCATCTGTCAGAACCGATGCAATCAGTTCATTTACCATGTTTGGATTCCATTGTCCTGATAATCTCTGACATTCCTGGTCTGTTCTGATTTTTTCTGTCTTCATGTCCTTTAAATACTGCTCTAATGTGTATGTCTGCTTTCTGATATTCTTCATAGTGATTACCTCCTAAAATAAAATCTTTACATTTTCAAAACTTCTCATTATCTTCATATTTTCAGCATATTCAGTTGATGAAATTTCTAAAATCTGCCGTATGTCTTTAGGTGTGTACCCATCAATCAAAAGGTTTAATATATTTACCTGCTGATTAGAAAGTTTTGAAATGTACTGTTGTACCTTGCCTTGAAATTGTTCGTTGTTGTTTTTGGTTACTTCCTCAAATGTGTCAAAATCGGATGCTATAAAATCCAGTAGACTACATTCTTCTTCACTGTCATTAGTTGTGTCTAATGAAGTTGTTAATTGATTGATAACTCGTTTTTCTCTGTGTCTGTCTCTTATCTCTGTCTTAAATCTTTTCTTTAAGCAATTACAAAGATGTGTATTGAAACTTGCACCCTTGCTAATATCATAAGAGTTATAAGCCTGCCATAATGTCATATTTGCGATACTGTAAAAATCGTCATAATCTGCTTCTGTCAATGGCTCTCCTAACCTCAAGAAGATTGATTTTGATATTCTTTTGAGTAGTCGCATATCATTTTCACAATATGGCTGTAATACTGTTAATTCTGCACTTGTCATTATCTCACCTTCTTTCTATGTGTATTTATGGCATTGAGCCGATAGGCAAGCGGAGAACTGAATCTCCCACGGCTTAACCGTTACTGTCTTAATTGATAGAAATTATATTCCGGGTAAACATCCCCGATATTGAAATCATTTTCAAACCAACAGTGATTAGATACTTCTGGAATATCAATAATAATGTGGTCTGTGTGGTTTTCTGTAACTGTACCCTTGTAAAATGTTCCGTCCATATTGCAACGGACTTTCTGACCGACTGAAAACAAATGTGTTAAATTACTCATATATAAATCCCTCCTATTCTTTAGGGTATCGGGTGGATTGCTCCACCCTTTCCCCTGTTGATTGTTTGTTGTTAGTTGATTCTTAAAGACTGATATTTGCTAACCTTACTAACCTTTGCATAATCATCTTTACTAAGTAATTTCTTTACTTCATCTTTGTTGACTGTTTCACGCTCAACACTTGAAAGTGTAGCTTTGAAAATGTTACCGATAAATCTACGGATTGGCTTACCCTTGTTATCAACTGCTTCACATTCTTCTGTTTCATTAAGAAATTCCATAACCTTTGAATTTAAAGTTGTGATGTTGTCCTCTGCTTCTTCCTTGATTCTTTTCCACTCTTGAATCTGCTCCATTGCTTCATTCATTTCTTTAACTGTCATACACATAATGACTACCTCCTTAATGATGAAATTATTTTGTTGTTGTACCGCTTCGGTATGGGTACATATTAGCATAGTTATGGGTACATATCAATATGCAAAATATACAAATATGGGTACATATTTTTGTGCAAATTTATGGGTACATATTTCTTGACCTTTGATATGTACCCATATTATAATTATATCAACAACAAAACATTATCAATTTTTTAAAGGAGGTTTTTCTATATGAAATATTTTAAGAATGTAGAAACACTGGAAGAATTAAGAAAACAGTACAAAGAGCTATTAAAGAAGTATCATCCAGACAACCCAAACGGAAGCACAAAGGCAACGCAAGAAGTCAATGCAGAATATGATAACCTTTTCAAAGTGTTAAAGGATAAACACGAACACAAGACAGAGCAAGCAAGCGACACTGACAAAAATAGCTATGATAATATGAAGTATGATTTTTCAGAAGATGAAAAGTTAAGAGAAGTTTTACAAAGTATTATCATATTACAGAATATCAATATTGAAATAGTCGGTTGTTGGATATGGGTAGATGGCAACACATACGAACACAAAGACACTTTAAAGGCTTTAGGGTTCAAATGGGCAAGAGAGAAAAAGAAGTGGTATTTTCATACAGAATCATTCAGAAAAAGAAGTCACAAAAAATTATCTATGGACGATATACGGAACTATTACGGAAGTACAGAAGTACAGACGGAAGAAGTCAAAAGGATAAAAGAAGCCTAAAAAATAAGGGTGTAGACAATACAAGCCTACACCCTACCATAAGAAAAGGAAATCAAAACCATGAAAAAATCTATTGAAAAAATCGGAATTATTGCAGTTATGGGAATTATGTTAATAGGTGCTTATCTGTTAGGAACAACACAAGCAAAGACAATTACAGAAACAAAGACCGTTATAAAAACAGAAACCATTACAAAAGAAGTTATTCCAGATGGATATATTGCCATTGAAAATTGTATACCACTTGAGGATATAGCCGGATGGTATTATGATAAATATGATTATTTAGCATTTTCTTTAAAAGATACGACCAGGCAATTAAACAATTTTCAAGGAAAGAGTTATGATGATATTATTGCAGATTTGCCACATTTAGAGGATATGAAACAGTAAAATATAAAGAGTGATAATATAATATTGATAATTATAATAAAAGGGTGTAGCCGATGAAGTTACACCCTATTTTTTATACTGTTCTTTATTGTTATATATTCCCACTGGTTTAGTAGGATATTGTGTGTCGGGGTATTAAAAACCACAAAAGGGATCTGTTTTTCTCCGCAGCCCTATAGTTGGTTGTTCTATAGAGTGACTTGAAAATTTTACCTCTCCGATAATTTTTACTCTCATATCCTTAGAGAAAATCAAACAAAATCGCACCAAATCCGCTTCATAATACACCATAGGTAAACTTAATCAGCTACACAATTACAAAGCCAATTTGCCATCAAAATCACTTATTTTCGCAAAGGATAACAACATATAACACGGGGAGGGGGGTACACTTAAACCATAGTAATTTAAGTACCTAGCATATACCGGGGTACTATTAAACTATTGCAAAAATGAGTACCTAACTTTCAACAATACCTTTACAAGTTTATAGGATATTCTTGCCCTTTAATCCCTCAAAAATCTCATTATAGATTTCCTCAATTTTATCAATTCTACTTGAGATTGGACTGTCGCTATTCGGATTTTTCATTACATTATTCTGTCTTACATACTCAATTGTCAAATCATATGCTACCTTTTTACGTGCTTCTTCTGAACTCATAATAAATACCTCCTATTTTTGATTACATATCAAAATACATATTTTTCAAATGTACTGGTTCTGTTCTGCGATACTCTTCATACTCATTGTTAAGTCTATCAAGTTCCGCTTTTAATTCCTTCTTCTTTGAAAATGCAAATAATCCTTGCTGTTTCAGTTCATCATTTTTAGCAGCTATAGCATCCATATGTTTTTTCAGACCTGCATTATACTTATCATATGCTTCTTCATAAGCAATCTTTTTCTCTCCAAGCTCTTTTATATAATCCAGTATCAATGCAATCATCTTATCTGCATATTCTGTTTGTACTTCTGCCAATGTGGTTTTTGTGCTGTCCTTATATTTTATATCGTCAATACTAATCAATCCCATAACTGACAGATTTTCATATTGCTTATCATCAACAGTATTTTTAATCCATGTACTAACTTTATCTCTTACACTCTCTTCTGAAGTTGAAGCAATTTTATCTCTATCCTTATTGATATGATCCTTAATCCAAGTGCTTAATTTTCTTGAATCAACGCACACTAAAAATATTTCGTGATAATCATTCTTGATTTTACTAATAGTGCTTTCAAAGAATTTCTTTAATATATCTGTCTCGCTCTTATCCTGATAGTAAGCCAATACCTCTATGTAATCTTTTGCTTTTTCAAGGTCGTTCAGACTACTTTTAATCTTTTTCTCAATTATTCCTACAAGCATTGTTTCTTGATGGAACTCTTTAGCACCTTTCATAGTATCAACATCAAATAGTCCATATGTCATTACATCAGCATAAATATCTGGATTAAATGGACAAATCTTGTATGCCTCTACTAATACTGCTTTTTTATCATCTACCAGCTTAATATTTTTCAATAACTCCGCTGATTTATTTAAGCTGTAATCAGATAATTTATCGCTATCAAATATGCCTTTTTCCTGCAATTTCAAAAGATAGATAGCCATAAGTTCTGTTACAAATGTGTTAAAGGCTTCTGCTATTTCTGGATAAATTTCAGTAGCATAAAACTGGATATACTGTTGTTCTTCTCTTGAAAGTGTACTTCTATTTAACTCTCCTATTGCTTGCTGATATTGTCTATCAGCTTCTTTAGCTTGTCTCTTTAATGTACTATATTCCATTGCAGAGAATGTTGCATGAGCCAAAAAGCTATTAGAAATCAATCCATATCCAGAACCTCTAATATTAGATGCAGCAGATGAATAAATGCTATCCTGTTGCTCCATCCAACTATTTAAAGAGGATAACATTATTTTTCGTGTACCTTCCTGCATCTTATCTCTTACTTGAATGTATTGCTTATAACCTTTGTTCTCATATATAACATCTGATTCAGTAACATCATATACACCGATTTTAGATAAAGTGGTAATGAATTTTTTGCCTTCATTTTGCAAATCCACTTCAAATTTTTCGTGCATATCAGTATAAGAGTTATCACCTTCTGCCATTGGTTTTTTCTTCATTGTGACTAAGAGTTTGTTCATCAATCTATCGCTGATTTTCTCAAACTCATTGCAGTAAGTAACATACTGTGCCAATTCCCCAGGGAATGAATAGCTTTCACCTAAAAAGGTTACATTGATAAGGCTGTTTGTATCTCCCATAAATGAATCCTCCTCCAAGTTTAATTTAATAACTCTATTATATCCCTTTTAACGAAGATATTCAATTCAAAGAATACAAAGTACACTTATTTCATATACTACGAAACGGAGGTGCTATGATGATTGATTATTCCCCATTCTGGAATACACTTGAAAAATCAAGTGAAAACTGGTATACACTTACAAATAAATATCATATGTCACACAGCACACTCCATAGATTAAAGCATAATAAAGATGTATCAACAAAAACACTTAATGATTTATGCAGGATTCTTCAATGTGATATTTGCGATCTTGTAAAATATGTCCCATCTGAAACAGACCAGCCATTATAAAATTTCATTGTACATTTTTTGCAAGACAGTATCTATATTTTTCGTATTACACATTATAATTTTTTTGTCTGTCAAACTTCCTGTCGCTTTAACCTTATAAAACATACTATGCGACATCCATTTAATCAGCATTACTACAGCATCAACTTCTATATTGGATATATGAGCTGTTTCCGATTCCATAAATATACTGTTCGGGAATTTGTATTTTAAATCTGGTAATGCATCCGATATATGCCCTACAAATAAATATCTCTTAGATTGCAGCAGTTCCAAGTCATATGTATTGTTTACTTCCTCAACTTCTGGCTTATTTAATTCAGAGATAAACAATTCTTGATATTCCAACCTTCTTTTTAAATCTGCAATCTCAGAATTCTTATCCTCGATAACCTTTAGCAATTTATTATTTTCAGATACAAGTGGTGCTGTTTGTTTAGAATTGTCTGCTGTAATCTGCAAAGACAATGTACTATTTTTCTGCATCAGACTTTTTATCCTATTTTCTTTATCTGTAATTGTCTGTTCCAGGTCAGAAATAATATCCTCATAGCGTGTTGCAATATCTTGATTTGTTATTTTCTCCCATGAAAAGTCTGTGTAATACTGTTTTTGCATAAGTGCAAACATTTTGTATAATACATCCATCTCATACATACAAAGAATAGTCTGATATACTATCGCATAGCTTTCTGGTATGCAATCTTTTGATAAGGTAATTTTATTAAATCCTTGTTTCTTCTCAACAACTAGTTCAATGTATCTCGCTGCTACATATGATTTGAAATAGTTTCTAATCAACCCATCTACATCAGGAACATATAATACTGATTCTCCATACCACTTTTCGTTATCTGTTGTAGTCATGGCATTATACCATGAAGTACCACCATTCTGATTTGCAATAATATCTTTTGTAAATATTTCTATCTGTCCAACAATTCCTGATCTACTAGGCATTTCTCCATTTTTGCTATGTGATTTCATTTCACTATGGATATATTCAGCCAACTTATTTTCTTCTATATGCAAATAATCCGCTAATTCACATCTTCTTTTTACAAGGTATCTGTCAAAGAATTTTGACTGCAAAACAAACTCTTTATCCGCCCTATTTGCACCGCCATTAGACAAATATTCTCTTGCTTCTTCCTCATTCACACAAAAGATAAAAGCATTGTCAAATGTGTTTTTATCAGTCATATAAAAGCTGTAATTCAGCATATATCTATCTTCTTCATAATTGAAACCCTTTAATACTTTGTCTGGCTCAATGAACACATCTGATCTGTAAAACAAAAAGTGAAGATAAAAATTTTCAGTATATGACATTTCAAATTTTTTCGCAATCTTAATAGCCCCCATAGAAGCATACTGTCCCTCCCAGTCAATAAACATCTTTTTAATTTTAGGACATCTTTTTGCATATAACAAATCCACCAAGTCTGCAATTTCCGGTCTATCGTTTATATAATCAGCAATTACAAATAGTATATCTGTATATACAATACTGGTAAATAATGCCCCTAATGTTCTTTCTTCACTTAATTTTGCAACAAGCTTATCATTGTTTCTCAAATTAAGGCTCTCATATATCTTTTGCAACTCATTATATCTTTTATTCCGTATATCTGTTGATAAGAGTTGCATTATATTGTATTTGATTCCTATTTTTCGCTGTTCATCCGTCAATTTCATTTTCGCCCTCCAATACTCATATCATTATCTACAGTATCTTTCTCTATTCTACCATATCCACCTACAAAAAAGGTAAAAAATAAGGTATATCAGATAATTCTCTATCCAATATACCTTGTGCCTTAATCTTCATACGGACTATAAGGACGCACCTCATATTTAATCAGTGCATCAAATAGTCTGTCTGGTATCTTATCTTTATATCTCAATGCTAATATTCTAATCTCTGATTCCTTGAATAGCTTATATTCTTGAAATGCCTCTTCCTCTGTGTTCCAATAATGCAGCTTAACTTGTTTATCATGTCCAAATGGTGTAATCCTTGCTAAGAACTTATCTCTTGCTTTGTCGTAGTCAACACCGATAGCATAAACCTTTGCTGATTTATAACGGCTTCTTCTCTTTGTAGCACTTGCCAAGGCAGAATTGATAGTCTCAGGCAATATACAACACTTGTCTGGTGCATACTCTTTATTGCCACGACATAATAAGTCCTTATCAACTGCCATGCGTTCACCGCCACACTCATAATAGTTAGCAGAATACCATTCCGCAAAAGCATCTCTGCTATTCTTCCACTCGTCACACATATAAGCATCATCGTAGCATTGATTCACAAATAACGAACTACCGCCATAACATCTTGCATAAATACCAGCCCATATAGAATATGCCGGATTGCCCTTGACAGTATTATAATCGTAATATTCCTGCTCTCTTCCAAGCTCTGCAACTGTTTTAACGTGCTTTCTCAACAACTCATACTCTTCCGCAGATACATAGATCAGATTCTTGTAGTAATTGTTATTCATATTTTCGTCTATGTGCCATATCTTATTGCATCCTGTCGGCTTGATTAAGAAATACTTTGCTACAAGAATTTCTGGACTTGTCTCTTCATGCAAAGCAGTTCCGTCAATATCATAAGTTACAATCGTCCAATGCACACTTCTTTTTGGATCACCTCTATCCATTTTATGAAAGAAGAATGTCTTATCTTTCCTCATATTGTTTGTAAGTCTACCATGGCTTGAAATCCAGTAGTGTTGTGTATCTTCCAACTGTACAAATATTTCATCATCTTCAAGTAAATCTATATTATTCTTTTTTGTGTCAAGCACTTTATCATCTGATAGCTTTATGTAATCTCTGAACTCTTTTCGTTCAAATCTTCTTCTATCTTTGACCTTTATATAAGCCATATTTCCTTTTTTCTCCTTTTTTATAAATCAGAAGGTCAAGAAATAGGTGCGACATAAATGACGCACCCTAATAAACTGCTATATGTCGCACACATGTGTGCGAAAGATTATCAACCAGCCATTTTTTAGGCTCGTTAAAATAGCTCAAAGGAATTGTCCCTTCAGCCCTGTAGACTGCTAAATGCAGCAGTCGTGTTATTCAATTTCTCATATTAGAAACTGTGCAGAATTGCACGTTAGATATTCTTGAACTCTGATACAGACTTTCTTTTACTTCCTACCTGTTGGGAAATATCCATCATATTTTTTGAATCGGTATATGTCTGCCGATTATCTGATTGTAAACTGTACCGCCCTTATAAGTTGCTTTTTACCCTCATAACTATATACAGTATTTCTATAATTAGATCTATCTGGATATAATTCAGTAGCAATATTTCCAAGTATAATTGATATTGTATCAATATCCTTACAATCTTCAAAAGTAACAATAATATTAACATTGTAGCATTTTTCCATATTTCCACATATTAAAAGTTCATTCTCAGTAACTTCAACGGCTATAAAATTATCATACCCTAACACGGACATATCATTAGCAAAAATAAAATTATCTTTTATGTACTTCATTCCATATTCTTTTAAACAATACTTGTGAGATTGCAAATAATTCTCAAAATACTCTAAAATATCAGAGTTATTGGAAATCTTGTCAATCAGTTCCTTCTTAATGTTTTCAATGCTTAATTCTTTTGTCATATTATTTAATCTCCTTCCAATCCTATACTTCAAGTTCTACTGTTACTACTGGGTTACATTCAGGAATTTTATTCAATTCCAACTTCTTCACACTTTCAATAACTGGTGCAATTTCCTCAATCTCGTTTACTTTGATATTGATATTTAATTTTGTCATAATCTTAGTTCTCCTTTACTATAATCTCATACTCAATGTTACACGTATCATCTTCTGATACAGCCTTATTCTGTTGTAAATGCATACCTAACAGGGTTACCATACAGCCTATATCATCCTTGTACTTCTCTGGTAACTCAAAATAAGCATCCTTGATATGTAAAATATTACTCATTCTCTTCTATTCCTTTACTATTCAGTTTTCTTTTTATCATTTTACTAGGCTTCAAGCGTATTCTTTTTTGAGCAGGTACTTGACTTTCACTATTCTTTGCAATAGTATTAGTATTTTTTGTACTCTTTTGTGTTAGACCTCGGCATTTGAGTATATTTACATCTGTCACATTCACTACAATGTGGTACTCTATTCATTACTCTTGTCCTTTATTTCACCCAATTTTTCAATCGCTTCTTTCATTTCGTCAAAGCTACCAAAATACTGTGATTTTTCTTTTGGTGATTGACCATTGTTATAAATAGCATATCTTCCAAGCCTTGTCACACTTCCACCATAAGCAGTTTTATCAACAATATAATATTTTTCGTCTAATCCTTTTTCTTTTAATAAGTGTCTTAACTTTCCACAATTAGAACGTCTTAAATGTAACAATCTATTCTTGAAATCATCTGAATTTTTCTTTCCAGATTTCTTTGTCAGATTCTTAGTTGTTTCATTTGATACCTTATACATACTTAAAATTTTCTCTCTTGTTTTCTTAGCAACAGATTGTGCATTGTCCATTTTCCACCATCCAAGCCATACTTTACAGATATTAAATTCTGTAAATTTTTCTTCGACACTTCTATTACCTCTTGATAAAAAATATGCTACCTGCAATTGCTTTTCCTCTAAATCCTTAATCATTTTGAATCCTCCTTTATTTCGTCTATTGCAACTCTGATATGGTTATTTACTATCTGAGATAACCTATCTATATTTAATTCTCCATATAGATTCAATAAATCACAAATATTTTCTTCTGTCAGAATTGCAATTCTATCTTTTAAATCAATCTTCTGTATCATTCTGGCTATCCCTCACAATCTCTGTAAGTCTTGAACCTGGTAAAATCTTCACTATCTTATGTTCTTTCTCCATAATAGTTTTTCCATAAGGTGCTATATATCTTTTTCGCGGCTTCTTTATTATGGTTTTAAGTGTGAATATTTCTTTCAGAAACATTGATTCATCCTCTTCAATTACATCAACCATAACTTCCTTAAAAGCAAGCAACATTTCTTTTATGTCCTTCTTATAAAGACCTGTCTTATCAGCAATTCTGTTTACAATATCTCTCTGATTTACCATTATTCTATTCTCCTTCCTTTGATAGATTTTTACACGCATTATTCAGTTTTGTACCTGTTTTGATTTTCGCCTTGTATCGTGCTGGAATATTGACTATTGATTGATCCGCTACATTTTTAATCTGCTTTGATTTATATAGCTGTGGATAGATGGTCATATAACCTTTTAATTTGATGCTATCACCTTCAGATAAAATATCTGCTACAGTATCTAAAAATGCTGTCAAGATAACATCTGTTGTCTCTGGCGATATAACCAATTCATTCTCATCTTCAACTCTTTCAATAATCCGTCTTACAATACCAGGCTTAATAATTTCTTCTTTCAATATGCTTCTTCCTCCAATTCTTCAAATGAAATCACTATTTCTTATACCACGTTATATAATGGCTTAAATGTGCTTATATGGCTCATATTCGGCTTCAAATAACTTTTATGTATATTTTTTAAGGCACTAAAATAAGTCCACATACTCATAATAAATACAAGTATATGGACTTATTTAGATGTCCTAATATTCTATTTTTCATACCGATGCTCTCTGTTCATTTGTCCTAAAAATGGGCTAAAATCCAATGCTGTATCGCTCAAACCCTAGTAAATAAAGCACTTTTAACAAGAAGTTAGTCTCCTGCCGTGGCAGATGAATAAAATCTTGATTTTTCTCATATTTCCAGTATTTTCGGGCTTTTCAAGCCTTTTTACCTTTCTTTATTTTTCACTTATTCTGGCATATTTTACCATATCTTTGCATATTTTTGTCATCAATTTTGGTAAAAACTTTGGTAAATTTCAAGTCTGTACCAAAGGCAAATCTGCCATTGGGAATCGACAGGTAAGAAATTGGGGATTAAGATAAATACTGGCTTTCAGCCATTTTTCTCTCATTTTATAATTGATCGTACTTTGCTGCGCTTCCCTTTGCTTTATCCACTGGATACTTAGCCTCGTTTTGAGACATCTTCATATTAATGATTTCGTCTGCATCCAAGCCAAGCTTATCAAGAAGATTCTGGCTATATACCATGACATCTGCCAACTCTTCTTTAATATGTTGCAAATCATATTCCTCATCTGACCACTGGAAACATTCCAACAATTCAGCCGCTTCAATCACAATTGATTTTGCAAGGTTTGCTGGTGAGTGGAACTGATCCCAGTCTCGGTCTTCTGTGAATTTTCTGATTCTATCTATAGTTTCTTGTTTCATTTTTATTTCTCCACTTCCATGTACTGAGACAAATATTCTCTTAGTTCATCATCACATACGTACAAATATGTTCCCTTGATTCCGCGTGTCATCAGGACATAATAAACATTGGTTATGTACTCTAATAGTTCTTCGTAATTAGCTGTACGTTTACCATTTTTATCAAAATAACATTCTGGGCGTACAATAATCTTCCCAGCAGCTTTATCATACCCGATATCTTTTCCAAGAATGACAAATGCATAATTTAAATCGTATCCTTGAATAGAATGAATACAACCAACTTCATCTATAGCTTCTGCGGTATGTACCCACCCTTCAGTACAATGGTTCCACATACGCTTTACATCTTGGATTTCTATGTCTTTTAACGCCTGGTCATTCTTACTAATCCACGGCCATGCATAACCTGCCAGCATTCTTGATAAACCAACTTCATTCTCTTTCGCATACATATCTTTCTCAAATTTTGAAAAATCTGAATAAAGCTTGAAGTCGTATTTTTCAGATACGTATTTGCTACTGCAACTACCCGCAAGCATATCCTTTACTTGATCGATATATGCATTTCCGCCTTGCACTCGCATTTGCGTAATCAATGTGAAATATGCTATCATTCTTCGGTTAAATGAGTCCTCCATCTTCTTATCAAATCGCTCAAAATCAATACCAGACGGGCCAACGACCTGCATACTGTCATAAAATAAAACCGCTTGCTTTGATTGCATCAAAATCCAGTCAAGTTCATCTGCTTCTGTTGTTAATCCAAGCTTCTCACAATTTGCTTTAAATATTCCCATGTAAGAAATGTTTTTATATTGATGCAGTCTATGTGCCTCATCTACTAACAAAATGTCATATTTCTTCTTGGTAACATCTGAGGGCGAAAGGACCTGCGATGGAGACAAGCCATATATACTTCTAAAAACGATCTTCATCGTCTTACGAAGAGATGTCTGAGGTACAACAAAACCTATCTGCTTTCCTGCATATTCTTCACTATCAGCCAGATATTTCATCAAATATACTGCAACGATAGTTTTTCCGCTTCCAGGCATTCCATTGACAACTACTTTATCAACAGTACCTTCTTTAAGCTTTTGCACAATGTCCTCGACTGCTTGTCTCTGACTATCATTGAGTTCTTTGTACGGCGAATACTTAAACAAATCAGAGTTCTCAATTTCCTCGATGGAATGCTTTACCAGCTTCTCTCTTTGAAGCTTTCTCCAAAGGGTTGCAAATTTCTCGTCGTATTCCTGCTTTTGATAATATTGCTTATCCGCAATACCTTTATTTTTATTAGTCACTTCATAAAGCTCATCCGCAGCGATATACTGAATCAACTTCGACTCATAATCAAATGTAACCGACTGATTAAAAAGCTTTGAGTAAATGAAATGCACCTTGTCAAAAATACGCTTCTCTTCTATAGAGGAATGCTGCGTCATTCGGGTTTTCACATGGCTAGACTCTCCAATATACGCTTGGCGACCATTCTCAAGAATATAAAGCATTGGCCAATTGTCCAAATACTCTTCATCACTATATTTATTATTTTTAAAATCACCCTCAATAATTTTAAACATAATTAATCCTTCTTTGCTTTACGTGGATCCTGAGGCTTTACAGCATCAGATGGTAAAAACCATCTATTTCCAACTAATTCAGCTCCTGGAACACGGCCTTCTTTACATAAAATAGCTACACGTCTTTGGCTTATTCCCCATTCCTTTGCTTTTTCAGATGATGGTACAAAATTCATATGTATCCTCCATAATAAATACGACACTACATCACTTTTAGTATATTCCTAACCGCGAATAGTTTCAATTAATTTTTATTCTGTTTGGCGAACAGTTTTCTATATGTTGACAGCATGAACCCGCAACTGTGCTTGAAGGCAATAGAAAAGGCCCCGATTATAGGTAATCCCTCTCAATCAGAGCCTTCGGTAGAACAGCCTAGCACAGCCGCCCCTGCTGTAAACATATTTATTTAGCTAATGCAATCCACCCCTACTATTCTTCTAATTCAGTTTGAACTAGCATAAATATTGTGACTGGTTACTTATCCAATATTACTAGTATGGGTTCTATCAACTTCACATAAAAATAACTGTGGAAAATCCAAAGACTTTCCACAGTTTTGTGTTTAGAACCGAACCTCTACACGCAGTTTCCTGCAGGTTTTCTACAACGCAACTGTTAAGAAATCATGCTTTCTGATGTTATTCACGTTAAACAAAAACTGATAACAAATAACGAATAACAAATATACCTTAACAATGAACACGAACCTCCTGGATCAACTATCAATCTCATGAAGCCTTGTACGGATATTTCATTTAGATGTCTACTTCAAACTGTACCGTTTGATTATATTTATCAAGTGCCATTTGCATTTCCATAATCGACTTAGACACAAGTTCATACTCGTTTTTAACTAGTTCCAAATCGTAATTAATGTATCTATACTCAGGAACCGAATTACGGGACATATAAGAACGTTGTTCTTCTCTGGATTTAGGCAATCGTTTACGCATTACGTCTAATACCGTTTTTCTTCTATTCAGCTGTGCCATCTTAATAAGAATGCTATCTATACTCATTGTTACATCACCTACTAGAACCTTTGCGTTTGCATTAGTTACATTAAGTTCATGCTTTATAATAGCAATCTTCTCATCTAGCGCAGCAATTGTCGTTGCGACCTCGACATAATCATAATCAGGAACAACTGGCTCCTCATTAATTGCCGCAACATATGTGCAGGCCTCTTCCTCCTTGTTCAGCCAAAAAGCCTTATCCTCTTCCAAACTCTTAAGCATTTTATTTGCATATGCTGATGTCATTGTTTGCATATCTTTTCTCCTCTCTACTTTTCCTGATTTCTCCTGTTCTGATATCAGCATAAAGCCTTCCGCTAAATTTGTCATTGTACTAACAGTTTAAAGGAAAATCCCCATAAACGAACAATATCCCCGTCAATGACGAGGATATCTTCTATGCTGGTGTGCAGTAATCTGCTTAAGATTACAAAATTGTCTAAGCTCGGTAATGATCTACCTGAAATCCATTTGTAGACTGCTTGTGGATTTTCAAATCCCATAGCATTCTGCACGTCTTTCACGGTATAACCATTTTCCACGAGCAGTTTCTTAATCTGTTTTCCTGTTTCTTTTTGCAGGACCTGCAAATACATTGGTTCCATCTCTTTGTACCTCCGTAATTTTCTTCCATCCCGAATCACAAGTTTACCTGTAGATGATTAGTATAACGGATTCTATTACTAATTGCATTAAACTTTTGGTTTAAGATTTACTAATAACTCAATCCCACAGGTCATAGAAATATTGTTTAAACATATCTATAGCTTCATCCTTACACTTTCTTCTATATTCTTCCAAACGCTTTTCTTCTTCGCGATATTTATCGGAAATCTCTTTATACTCAGGCAACTCATCCATAAAATGAATTGTTCCTCCGCCACTGCGCTTTCTATTTTCCTCTAATTCTTTCTCAGTTTGAAGTTTATTTCCAAATAATCCAAATCGTTCCGTAAATTCATCCATTGCTTTGGAATGCGCTTCATCAAATGGATTCTTTTGTGAGCATGTATCTTTCTCCGCTTCTCGCCATAAAAATATCATTTTGTCTAGAATGCAATTCCACTCCTCATGGCAGGTATCATTTACAAGAATTCCATTTTCATTGGTATAGTTTTCTCCCAAATATCCTGGTGAACCCGTTCTTGTATCTTTCAGTGTTTGCAGCATATCCGGAATAAGCGTCTGAAGAAAAGAAAACATCTCCCAAACATCACAATCACAATAGCCCCTTGTAATACGCTGTTTACTCCACTTTACGCATTTAAAAAAATGTTTTATTTTTGCCAAGATTTTGCTTTTCTTTCCGAGACCTGACATAGCAAAATCATATTTATTCCATATATTCATTGGGTCTCTTACTTCATAGCTTTTGCTTCTTCTCATTCCAATCCATCACTTTCTATTTTTCAAAGCTTATTGATAATCTAGTTTTCTATGTAGAAACTCCTCTATATCCTCAAACATTATCTGAACCTTATCTCTTACCCTTGATGTATGATAATGCCCAGCATACCACCATTTGTAATCCAGCTTCTTTTCAATCTCTCCGAGCCACCGCTCTGTTGATTCATCCACTGTACTCTGATCAATCATTGAAAGAAACAAATCCACCGGTCGATAATCATACGGAACAGTATGTGATAGGACCACATCAACATTCCAGTCATTATTACTAAGTTGCTTTTCTACATACGCTTTTATCTCATCTGACGGTTGCTCATCTTCAAACCAATTGTAGCCTTTGCTTAACCTATAAAATTTATCAACACTATATGCCCCACCAATTACAATTGTTTTCATGCCCGCTATATCATATATTTCTCCATCCTTTGCAAAGAGAATATTGGGATATGCTTCTTCAACCCATACTTTTCCGCCATTCCACTCCTGCAGCTTGTATTCTATCCTCATTTGGCTTTATGGTATCCACAAAACTTGCTTTGTCAATTTTATCTGATATCTTCTTTACTAGTAGGTCTCTTTCGTCAAGAGCCTGTGTTACTAACATCTTTTCGCTCATAAAAAATCCTCCCTTAAAATTATCTCTTAATATAATTCTAAGCGAGGATTCATGTAATGTCATTGAACTTGTAGTTCAAAAATTATGCTGCATTTAATTCTCTCATTTTCTTATAGTAGGTATAAACTCTTCTCTCCTGATCCGTAAGACATGCATCCATTTGACTTTTTGTTCTTCCAGCATTTCCGCAAACAATTGAATCCATAGGAACTTGAAGCATTTTGCTAATTGCATACAGATTATCGACTGTTGGCATACTAACGCCATCAAACCATCGATAAACACTCTGCACACATCCAAACCCTAAATATTCTTGAATATCTTTTGGTTTTACTCCTCTCATATCCATAATTCTTCGAAGATTAACACCTGTTTCTTTTTTATTAATTGTTGGAAACATACTATCGCCTCCTTTGCACTAAATTCTTGTTCTACTCAGTTCTTACACATACTTTCTTCCCCGAAAAAGCAATTCCAAACTTCAAGATTTCCGTAATTCCATCCTCTTTCATTTCAGAATCGTATCGCAACTCACCAATTTGCTTTAATGCTTCATTAGACCATTTTTCAAGCTCAACATCGCTTAATTTTTCTTTCCACTTTAATTCCAAAATAATACCAGGATACCTTTTTTCTCTTGGAATTAAAGAAACATCAAATCTGCCATCTCCAGATTCTCGGTTCGATTTAATCTTATACTGATTATCCATTAATGCTATTAATCCTAGCATCAAACCATGATAAAATCCTTCAGCTCCACCATCGAAGAAGCTAATTGATTTATCCATATATTCCCCAATAGCGCTCTGCAACTTCTTGTAATCATTGGCATAAAGACTTTCTGCAATCTTATTTGCTGTAGTCCTTGTAATTGCTCCAGTTTGCAAGAAATGTGACAAGATTTCACTCTTATATACAGCTGCAATCTCTCTATTTGGAATTGATACTTCACATAAATATGAACCATCTGCTTGCAGTTCCTTTTTAGGAGTTTTCAAATAGCCAGCAACCAACAATAAGCTATAAATATTTGCTGGATCCTCCGCAAGCGATCTATACACCACATTTTGATCAATTCTTGCAACTACTCTTTCTCCTTGCAAAAGGTCATATAATCTTTCTGTAATATCATCTGTAGCCACTCTTAGTACATCATCAAGGATTTCATTTTTTCCTGTATTTACCCAATATGCTTGAGGAAGGCATCCCTTGGAAATATAGTTGATTACAGACCATGGATTATATATTTCTTCGCTACCAAACAAATATCCATCGTACCAGTCTTTAAGTTCCTCCTCTTTATCTGATACTCCATAGTAACTGAGCATTGCTTTCACTTCAGATTCTGTAAATCCAAAAAAGCTATCGTATTCTTCATCCATTACGGAGTTCACTGTTAAATTATTTAGACCACTAAAGATACTTTCCTGAGCAATACGCAAAATTCCTGTTAGGAAACCATAGGATAAATTCTTATTATCCTTAAATGCTCCTGAAAAGAAATTTCTCATGAATCCAATAATTTCATCGTAGAAATCCTTAGAGTATCCCTCTTGAATCGGAGTATCATATTCATCAATAATGATTACTGGAGCCTTATCATAATGTGAAGCAAGCATTTTAGATAGTCTTTCTAGCGAAGAAGTAAGCTCCACTTCATTAGCTGTAGCGCTAATAATCTTTGTAAAATACTCCTTCTCATATTGTGAGAGCTTATCACTATTTAGTAGCTCTTGATGTCTTCCATACTCTTCTTGAAGTAGTCCCCTTATTTTATCTATTGTTGCGTCCCAAGTATCAAATTTAACATCCTTAAAAGTTAAGAATATGACTGGATATTTTCCTTGATGTGAACGATACTCTTCTCCACATTGCCAAATATTTTTATCGGCAAAATACTTACTAGTATTCTTATCTGATATTTCAAAGAACACTCTGAGCATATCCATATTCAAGGTCTTTCCGAATCTCCTTGGTCTCGTAAACAAAGATACCAATGGCTTTTGATCCAAGAATTCTTTGATTAATAACGTCTTGTCGACATAGTAATATTCTTCCTGCGCACGAACATAGTCAGAGATGCCGATTGGTAATGATTTAACTTCTGCTTTCGCAACCATATTTTTCTTGATGTATTTTCCATTAGACACTCTTCCATCCATTGGCTTTGGAGAATCGTCTGGAATTAACCAAGATCCTTTTTCTTTTATTGCACCCTGTATTCTTCCTTTTTTGCACATATCATTTACGGAACGTGGAGAAACATTCCACTCTAAAGCCTTTTCTTTACAAGTTTTCATATATATATCAGCTCCTGTCATTCGCAATATTATTCCTCATCTTACGCAAATTATACCTCAGTAAAACGCAAAAAGTCAAATCGATTCGATATTTTGCGTTTAATTATTGCGTTTGCTTAATGTTTTGCGTCTTGTATTTTCGGCACTTTTATTTTGGTTTTTTCAGTCCACAAACTTGTTTGTAGCATATTACTCAGACAAGTTTAACTCCACTGAAAAAGGACCAGCCCAGCTGATCCTCTCCCTCTATCACATCCCCATTGTAATTTATTCTTATATTCTGCTATTTTTATTTTGCAGCCAAAAGTACGGTTTCTGGGCAAATTATAGCATATTGTTGCAAGTCTATTCTTACAATTCCATCAGAAAATGTTCATGCAGCGCACGTTTCACCTGATCAAAATTACCTCGCTCCGGACATTGGATGGAAACAACCAATCCCTTCTCTGGGAGAATCGTTGTAATCTGTCCGAATGCGCCATCAGCACGATAGGATCCTGGATATGGACTGATCCAGAACTGATAGCCATATCCTACATGCCAGAGATCTGCAGATGGCTCGAAGGTAAATTTCGGGGTGGACACCTCCTGCACCCAGTCCCTGCTGACAATCTGCTCTCCCTTCCAGTTACCCTCAGCCAGATAGAGCTGTCCCAGTTTCATCATCTCAGTACAAGTCAGATACATACCTCCGCCGCCATTCGGATGTCCCTGTGGATCATGCTCCCAGAGCGGCCATCCCATATCAAGTGGCTGGAATACCTTCTCATACAGATACTCTCCCATCCGCTTGCCAACGGCCCGTTCTACCATATGAGCAGCCAGAATACTGTCGGCAGAGGAATAGCAGAATGCACTGCCTGGCTCCACAGGAACCGGCTGCGCCATCATATATTTCTCATAATCCGGTGCGCCGACGCCCGGACGTCTGTCCTCATTCATCAGAAGTGCCTTACCAAAGCCACTGGACATGCAGAGCAGATGTTTCAACTGAATCTTCTCCAGATTTGGATCCGGATTTGAAGGAAGTTTATCTTTAAACACTTCCGCCACATGATCTTCCAGGCTTAGTTTTCCCTCTTCTATTGCGAGTCCAACTGCTGTTACCGTAAAACTCTTGGTATGTGAATAAATATTTCTCGGTGCATTTGCTGCGTAGTGCATCTCACAGAGTACCTTGTTCTCATCTCCGACACTGATAGCTTCCAGCGGCAGATTGTGGCTGCTGGCATAACGATGAAATTCCAAAAACTTCTCTTCCAGTAACATAATGCCTCTATCCTTTCCGGCAAATCTCTGATGTCAGTCCGATATAACCGATGCGACGTGTCGCAAGGTTAAAACCAATCTATCTGACATCTCCAATCTGGTTCTATTATCTCATACACATCTCTGCATCTGTCGGCAGTGGCATCAGCGGTGCGGACGGCAGGGTCTGATACCAATAAGCAACACTGGTGTAATCATCGTAACGCGGTCCGGTCCAGCCCATGTTGTCGAGTGTCATACGAAACTTATTCTCAAAACGGATCGGGTCTGCAATATGGAAATGATACAGCAGGAATCTCTGCTGTCCGTTATAGAATTCCCGGTTGTCTCCATAGATTGCATACATGCCGGTATATAAGCCGCTGAAGGTCTGATAGCTCTTGATGATGATGTCATTTCCAAATCCATAGGAACCGCCGAAGTAGTCTTCAGTTCCGGTATAGTGGATAGACGGATACGGATCATCGTCCAGATACATGCGGGCTTCGCCTTCTACCCAACATGTATTGTTGCCATTCATACCAGTTGCCAGAGTCACACCAACAAATTGTCCCCTGCCTTCGATTCCGTCAACGATTGTATAGGTACGACCCTTCTGAACCGGGTGCTCTTGGCGATAGGTGGCATGGAAATAACCAGCCTCCGCCGGAATCTCCTGATAAGCTCCGGTGATAATATAAAAGAGCTCTTCATCCTTGTCACCACGGTTTTCCATCGTGATCCGAGCTCTCTTATGGAACGGCATCTCAAAATAGCTGTTATAGCCGCGACCAGGAGCTACCAGCATCATGGCAGAATTCAACACCGGATATTTGCCATCCCTGTCCACGAAATTTTCATCATAGGCACATCCGAAGAATGCAGAGAGCGGAGCTTCCACAGACGGATATTCCTGATCATCCCAATACATACGGATGATAAAATGGTGCCCGACATATCCGGTAAACCACATATGCTGGATCACACCCGGTCCTGCAGCATCTACCAGAGTTACGGTTTCCCCCGCAGGAATCGTCACGGTCGGACGAAGCTTGGTGCAGTCACCGCCCTGGGAACCACCTGCGCGTACACCGGTTGGATTCTCTGCGGAAAATGCAAACGTTTTAGAGTTCTGGATCATACAATAGTTGTTCATATTCTTCTCCTCTCTGATCAAACCTTGATCATCTGAAATTATTGCTTACTACGCTATCGCGTTTCTCTATTCACTATAAATTCACTATAACATTTATCTCCCATGAAGTGACGGAATTACAGACTCATTCCGTCTGCGCCTTCTCATTTTCTTCCCGGATAATCTCCTTTATTCAAGCGCTTAAACTGATTATACCATAAATCTATGAACACTGTAAAGAAAATTGATACAGAGTTTTTCAAAATCGGTCCATCTGCTCCTGGGTAGCCACCTGCCTACAACTTGTATTGCTATTTCCTATCGTTCCGAAAAATGCAACCATTGCCTAAATTGTATAGTTCTTCTTTTTGATTATACTCAATTGCAATTCAAAATGATTTCGATTTGTTTTTATAAAGCCCTCTTTTTGTAACTTTGATATCTCTGTAGACATTGCTGCACGATCAATACAAAGATAATCTGCTAGCTGCTGCCTATCAAAGGGAATATCAAAAGATAGCGACGAATGTCTGATAGATTCTGCCGACAGATATGATAATAGTTTATCTCTCGTCGTTCGCTTCCCAACATGTGTGATCTTATCGTTCAGAATCAGTATCTTATTTGCCAGGACACTGACCAGATTACGGATCAGCTTCTGATGATGCTCACACGCAGTTGGACAGGTAATCAGAAGTCTTTTGACATTTAAGAGAATAATCTCACAATCCTCATCTGCTACCACACTGATATTTAAGACAGCTCTCTGACTTGCTGCATACGGCTCACCAAAAAAATCTCCTGCGTGACATTTTGACAAAATATTTCGATGTCCCCAGATGTCTTCTTGAATAATGAGGACGCAGCCGGACACCACAATCCCCATTACTTCGGTAATATCACCTGCTCTGAAAATATAAGAATCTCGCTTTTTAGAAATTGTTGTTGCGTTTACACAATTCAATATGGATAATATCTCGTTATCAGTTAGACCTTTAAAAAATGGACTGTTTCTTAGGATTGATAAATATTTTTGCAAAATAGTTCCTCCCTGTTGGAAATCAAACATACTAGTTGTATTTATAATACTATAATTCTAGCATAAACAAACGCTAAATACTATTGACGGAGGTTAAAAATGATAAGAAAGATTATAAAGATTGATAAAGAAAAATGTAACGGCTGTGGTGCCTGTGCATCTGCCTGCCACGAAGGCGCCATTGATATCATTGACGGAAAAGCAGAATTGGTGAGAGAACATTTTTGCGACGGACTGGGAGATTGTCTCCCTGAATGCCCCACCGGAGCCATCTCATTTGAGGAGAGAGACGCACCTGCATATGATGAAGAAGCCGTAAAAGAAGCTCAGAAGAAAATAGCTGCCAAAAACCGGGCAATGACCTCTCACTCCGGCTGTCCTGGATCTAAAATCATGCAGATCAGACGAACTGAAACATCTGAGCCTGTAAAAGCCACTTCAACCGCAGATTCAGGATCAAAGCTTCAAAACTGGCCGGTACAGATTAAACTTGCTCCTGTTAATGCACCATATTTTGACGGCTCAAAGCTTTTAATCGCGGCTGATTGTACTGCTTATGCTTATGCCGCCTTTCATCAGGATTTTATTCGAAACAAGGTAACTTTAATTGGTTGTCCTAAATTAGATCAGGTGGATTATAGTGAAAAGCTGACTGCTATTATTCAAAATAACAACATTCAAAGTGTAACTATTGTCCGAATGGAAGTTCCTTGCTGTGGCGGCCTGGAAATTGCGGCCAAAAAAGCTCTTCAAGCTAGTGGAAAATTCATACCATGGCAAGTTGTAACAATAAGTATTGACGGAAAAATCATGGAGTAAAGTCAGCAAACCACCAGTTCAACTGGTGGTTTGCTATAGCCCCTCTATTAAACCTCCCTGCACTTCTCATATGCAAAAAGTGCTGCACCAAGCGCTCCGCAAAGCTGTGCCTCATCACAAATATACAGCTTTGCGCCGAGCTTTTCTTCAAGTGCATTTGTGATGCCTTTGTTCTTTGCAACTCCGCCGGTCATCATATACTCTCCCGGATTATCCTGCCCAAGCCTTGCTGCAAGTGCGCCTACCTTTGAAGCTACAGACATGTTTAGTCCGTGGATAATATCAGAAACAGCCTTGTTCTGTGCCACCAGCGATACTACCTCAGACTCTGCAAAAACTGTACACATGCTTGAAATCACAATGTTTTCCTTCCACTCAAGTCCCATGGTGCTCATCTCCTCAAGTGAAAGTCCGAGCGTCCTTGCCATCATCTCCAGAAAACGTCCGGTTCCTGCCGCACATTTATCGTTCATCAGGAAATTCTTCACAGCACCATTTTCATCTATACTGATTGCCTTTATATCCTGTCCACCTATGTCAATAACTGTGCGCACGTTGGGATTCAGATAATGCGCGCCCTTTGCATGGCATGTAATCTCTGTGATGCTGTCATCACCGCTGTTGATGTATGCACGACCATATCCTGTTGTTACAATCCTTACAATATCATCCTTTGATATACCGGCCTTTTCGACAGCCTTCTCCAGACTCTTTTCGGCGCTCATCATAGCACCGCCACCTGTCGGAATAATCATTGTCGATTTAATTTTTCCGTCCTGATCCAGTATCACCACATCTGTGCTTGTTGAGCCGCTGTCAATTCCTGCTACATAGTAGACTCCTGATTCCATCCTTCTTCTTGCCTCCTCGCTTATGCCTTTTGTAGGGTCCATGTCATCTGAGCCCTCTATTGTCTCTGCAAATGCCTGTATTCTTGTCAGAAGCTGCCCGGCACTCTGGCTTGTAAAATCCGTCTCAAGCTTTAAAAGAGGCACCTTAATATTATTCTTTATGCTTGCATACTCAAAGCCATAGTAATCGCAGAACTTTATCGTGTGATATATGATGCCCTTAAGACTTGGGTCTAAAAAGAGCTGGTTTCTTCTTGTATTATTGTTCATTCTGGCACATGGCATCTGTCCGAGCAGACTCTCTGCATATGCTACAAAGAGAGCCTCATCATCCATATTTCTAAGATCCTTCTGTAAAATAATGAGATTTCTGCCGGATGTGCATGTCATATTTTCCACATCCATCTGCATATTTTCACGTATTGTCTTCTCAAGAATACTGCTCACATGAACACCCATAAGACCTATGTATGGCTTGCGCTCAGATTCAGGTTTTGCAAACGACTTTATAAAAAGCTCCCTGTCGAATGTCCTGTGCGAATATCTCTCATATGCTTTCTTCAAACGAAGAATTGACTGTGCAAATTTTATGTTCTCACACTCGTTATCCTCATGAGGCAGATCAAGCATATACAGGAATTTGCATTTCTTTGTATTCTCTATGATATCATAGACTCTGCGCATTGAATCACAGCAGTTCACTAGCACAAGTTCCTCTACCTTGCCCTCGAGCACAGCCTGTATGACTGATTTGCCGAATCCGCAGAGATTCGCATGAGCTATCTTATCTGATTTATCGAAATTCTCCGGCATCTCCTCAAGCACAGCACATTCCTGCCCAAAGCCCTTAAACAGCTCTACCGGAGCATATTTACAAACATAATATATCATCTGTTTTCCACTTTCTGAATTTCATTTATAGTAAATATCCACACACCGGACGCAATAACCGGTGTATTATTTCTAATTACTTTACTGATCTCCAAGCATCTCCACAAATGCCTGAAGCCTTGTGGAAATCTGTCCATCGCTCGCATTTGCCGGGTTGCAGCCATCACCATCCAATACCATCGTAGGAAGCCCTTCCCACTCGAGTGAGCGCTTTATAAGGCTTGATGCACCGATTGTATTCTTGCAACCCCAGTGTGCAAAAAGCACTGCCCCGTCTGCTCCAACTGTGTCGGCAAGCTCCTTTGCCTCCTCTATTCTCTGATTCACGCTGCCATTATAAATGCAGTAAACCATTTTCTCGGCAAGTGCCTCGTAAGGGTCATCCGACTCCATGCTTCTGAAACCATCCGCTATAAAATCGCTTGCACTGATATGGATTGTATCACTGTAATTGAACACATCCTTCACTGCATCCTGCAAAAACGGCATGGTGTGCATCCAAAGTACATGAAAGCCATCTCCTGCCGGTGCACGTCTCACATCATCTCTCAGAAGCTGTGTATATCTGACTGATTCATCAGTTCCTGCAAGCAGATGACACATGAAAAGCGCATACAGCTCATTTGTGAGAGTTGACGCAATATCATGTCCTTTTCTCAGGTGAAGCTGCCTGTAATAATTATTTGATGCAATTTTGCTCTTATCTACAGCCTTTTTCACAGACTCCTCTGTGATTTTTCTTCCGGTGACATCCTGTAAAAAATTCTTAATCTCCCTAAGTTGCTTTGCTACATACATAACAGAGTCATAATTCTTCTCATATGGAACATCTATATAAAAGCTTGGTATTTCATATCTCTCCTTAAGATACGGAAATGTCATCATATTGCCATCACATGCCAGGTTTGTATACACCATGCACTTTGGCTTTGGCACTATACCATTTAATGCTGCGCCCAGAAAAACCCTGTGATACGAGCACATAGTTTCCGGAAAGCCTTCCTTCTCAGTCTGCTTTAGAAAGGTCTGCTCACATTTAGTTCCTGCCATAAAACACGATAATGCCTCAACCGAATATGGTGTGAGACCTGCCGCCGTCAAAAGCTCGCCCGGTACAAAAATACTGACCATGGCAGCATTTTCAGGCTTTGCAAGTGCCTGTATGATATTATTCATGACAATCTTTGCCACATACTGCCCTGACATTGGAAGCTTTCTGTCCGGAAATAATGCTAATCTTTTTTCCTGTAATCTATATCCTGCAAGTAAAAGCTTCCTCGCCTTGACAGGATCGTTTTCTGCTATCTCGCCTACTTTTTCTCCAAATTTATCTACTATACTCATGTGATATTTCAGCTCTTTTCTATATTCAAATATATATATATTCGGTTCACCATACTATTATAGCAATTATGCACAAAAAGTAAACTCTCATTTTATCTATATTTCACTATAACTATTGTCAGATATCCTTTTGCTTCGGTAAGCTCATCCAGCCCCCTGTACACACGCTCAGACTCCATGCCACAGTTTGTCACACCATACACTGTCATTTTCTTTTTTCTGATAGCATCTCCTGTGCGAAGCACCTCTATAAGCTCTGCAAGCTTCTTTCCGGATTTCATGTATACACAGGTTCCACCATAGCCCACAGTATTCCTCACATCATACGAAGCCGGTATGATATGTATCTCATCCATCATCTCTCCAAGCGAAATGCCAAGCCGCGCTGCAGCTGCACAAAACGATGGCACACCGCTTATCATCACTGCCGTAAAACCTGCCTGCATGACACGCTTATGGATATACATATATGTCGAATACACGCTTGGATCGCCGATTGTAAGCATAGCCACATTTTTCCCATCTTCAAGCTCACAGACTATGTCACTGTATATCTTATTGTGTGATATAGTAAGCTTTTCCTTGTCCTTTATCATGGGAAACGGAGTGCACATAATATGTTTTTTCTCTATCTCCGGTAAAACAGCCTGCACTATGCTGTACGCATAGCATTCCTCTCTTGAAACTGCAGGGATTGCAATTATATCACATGCTTTTATTGTATTAATAGCCTTTAAAGTCATAAGCTCGGGATCTCCCGGACCTACACCGATACCATATAACACACCAATATTATTTTTATTGTCATCCCCGGCTCTTTCTATCTGCTTGTCCATCTTTATAATTTTCTGCTTTCTATACTATATTTACAAGTAATGCATTCCTAACAAAATCATCTCAAATCGATATCATATATTCTTCTGGTATCAATTACCGTCTCTGTACCATTATCATCCACAACTATCATCAGGTGCCCTATGCTATCAAGCTTTTTAAGATACCCTGTCACATGCTCATAGCTGCCACCCTCCTTGTGCTCATCCGGCACAAAATATGTCACCTCAAAATAATTCCCTGCCATGGTGTTTATGACATTTTCGTCATATAAACCGTCTGAATCGAAATTACGCTTTCTATAAAGCATCATGAGCTCATTCATTTTCTCATCTAGCTCTCTTTTTTTGTCCTCATCAGGCTCATGCCACTCGTTTGTCAGCCTCGCTGTCTCTGCAATAGCCTCCTCATGACCTGTAAGTGCCGCAAAAGGTGCAAACTGTGCTGAGCGGTCCCATATAGACATCTGCGGATGTACCTTTGACACATGATGTGGTAAATCTATAATATCATCATATTTTCCCATGCCATGCTCCTTATATACTTTTTCGTAACTATTTTAAACCACTAAGAAAAATCCGATTAAGAACCACAGCGGTTGCTGCTATGCCTTGTGTCCGCCAATCTGATTGTTCCTTGAAATAGTTGTGGCACCCTCCTCAAGATTCATTCCCTTTAGCATGGCATTCTTTCCATATTTCTTCTTGACGGAAATCATAGCCTCCTGAAGCTTTCTCTCCTTGGAAAGCGCCTCATCCTCTTTCTGCTTTTCCTTAGCCCTCTCCTGATAATCTGTAAATAAATCAAGCTGCTCAAACTGCTCACTTTCCTGCACCTTGCTCTCATCACAGACCCTGTTTGCCACCACAGTAATCCTTCGTGTCAGAAGAGAAGGATCTATGATACGGTCATAAAGCTCCATCACAGCATCCATGATGATGCGCGTGGATGACGTATAACGCCCTAAATTTGCTGTACCATGTGCATGCTTTGGAACCTTTCTGCCGTATCGGTCTATGGTAATCTCACCTGTATAATCTCTGTGTGTACCTTTTTTACCGCCAATACTGTCTCTGCCTTTATTATTTACTGCGTGGTCATAATTATTGCCCAAACAGCGATCAGCCTTATTAGACAGATTTGCAATATCATACCCTATAGTGAGTACTATCTGGTCTGTAACCAGCCTCTTATCTACCAGATCAAGCACAAGAAGGTCCGTCATCTCACGCACAATAAGCTTTGTCTTCTCATAATCATACGGCTCCTGAAGCACCTGCCCTGAACTGATGCTGTTGGTCTGTGGTCTGTATGCCTTGATATCAGCTATTGTAACAGGCTCATACCCCCATGCATGGTCTATAAGAAGCTCTGCATTGATGCCAAACATCTTATACAGCTTTTCCTCATTGTAAAAATCATTCGAACCGCCTGTTGAGCACCTGGCCACATCTCCCATTGTATACATGCCGGCTGCCTCAAGCTTTTTGGCATAACCTGCTCCCACTCTCCAGAAATCGGTAATCGGCCTGTGGTCCCATAGCTTTCGCCTATAGCTATTTTCATTAAGCTCTGCTATACGCACTCCTCGCTCATCAGGCTTGGCATGCTTTGCCATAATATCCATGGCTATCTTGCACAGATACAGATTGGTACCAATGCCGCAGGTTGCCGTGATACCGGTATCCTTAAGGACATCGTCTATCATCTTAGACGCAAGCTCCCTTGCCGTCATGTGATAAGTGCGAAGATAGTGTGTCACATCCATAAAAACCTCATCTATCGAGTAAACACTGATATCCTCAGGTGCGATATACTTAAGATAAATATTGTATATACGTGTACTGTAATCCATATACAAAGCCATACGCGGCGGTGCAACAATGTATGTCAGCTCATACTCAGGATGTGCGTCAAGCAGCTTCGCATTATATGATGCATAATCAAAGCCTGCCATTGTGCTTTCTGTTATATCATTTTCTGCTATATCAATTTCTGTTACATATTTTTTTCTCTCATCCGGATTGCCCTCAGCCTGAAGTCTTTTTTGCTGTTCACCTGCCGATTGTTTTCTATCAGATTGTTCGCCCTCAATTTGTCGGCTTCTCTCCACTGTCCCGGCAGCATGTCCACTCGCCATAAGCTTCGACAGACGCAGCTTGTTTACCTCCTTCACACGCTGTACCACCTCAAAAAGGCGCGCCCTGCCCGGTATGCCATATGCCTTAAGAGCCGGCGATACAGCAAGACAGATAGTCTTCTCCGTGCGGGTTGGATCTGCCACGACCAGATTAGTGGTCAGAGCATCCTTTCCCCTCTCTCTGCACTCTACTGATGCGTAAAATGATTTTAAATCTATTGCCACATAAATGTGCTCTTCATTATGCTTGTCCATATTATAATTTTACATGGATTATGTTTAAATGTCAAGAACATATGTTTGTATATATAAATTATTGTCACCACATAAGAAAATGCCGCTACAGCACAGTTTAATGTATCTGCAAGCCTTACGCAGTCACTTAGTGGCTGTTAGAATTATATCCGCACACAACAATGCCCCGCCAAGGATGGCGGGGCAAGGCGTTATGTGCCATGGACGGCACATAAAAGCTAATTATATCATTTTCATACTAATAACCACTATGAATCACTAAGCTTTAAAACACTACACTACAAGGAAGAACTTCACAAGGAAGAGAATCGAAATAGCATAAGTAAGGATAGAAACCTCCTTTGCTTTTCCTGTAAAGACCTTGAGTACAGTATATGTGATAAGTCCTAGACCTATACCATGTCCGATAGATCCGGAGATAGGCATTGCAATAAGCATGAGTGCTACCGGAGCAACCTGTGAGAGATCCTCGAAATCCACCTTCTTAAGACCGCCAAGCATCAGGATACCAACATAGATAAGTGCTGATGATGTTGCTGCGGCAGGAATGATTGCTGCAAGCGGTGCTATAAAGATGCATGCAAGGAACAGGATACCTGTTGTGAAAGCTGTAAGACCTGTTCGTCCACCTGCCTCTACACCTGATGCAGACTCAACAAAAGTTGTTACTGTAGATGTACCTGTTACGGCACCAACCACTGTGGCAACTGAATCGGAAATCAAAGCCTCCTTCATGTTTGGCATATTTCCCTCTTTGTCAACCATTCCTGCTCGTGATGCAGTACCAACAAGTGTTCCGATGGTATCAAACATATCTATGATACAGAATGTGATGATGAGTGAAATTGCTGTAAACCATCCAATACTGATGAAATCCTTGAAATCGAACTTGAACAGTGTTGTATCTGCCATATCCTTAAACTGTGGCACAAATGAAGCTGTTGCAAGTGATGCAAAAGGATTTGTTCCAAAGAATATAGCCTCTCCTGCCCAGTAAACTACGCAGGCTGCAAGCATACCATAAAGTACTGCTCCATTGACGCCCTTATGAGCTAAAATAATGATAACAAAAAGTCCGATGAACATAGTCACAACAGTGAGCACCATTGAAGAATATCCATCTGTCATATTTGTTTTGGCAAGTCCCGGTGTGAGTGCACCGAAGAAATCCTTCATCACATAAAATGGTCCACCATCCTTTGAGTAAACACCGGCATTTGATCCAAAGCCGATATTTAAAAGCATAAGACCGATAGCCGGTGAAATACCCATGCGGACACCATAAGGAATGGCATCTACTATCTTGTCACGGATATTGAATATTGAAAGTATGAAGAATAAAATACCCTCAATAAGGATGATACACAGTGCAGCCTGGAATGAATCAACATATGACAGGCCTGTGATGCTTACGATATTGGCAACTACTACAGCAAAGAAGCTGTTAAGTCCCATACCCGGAGCCAGTGCAAATGGCTTGTTGGCAAGAAATGCCATGACAAACATACCGACTGCCGAAGCAATACATGTTGCCAGGAACACTCCGTTCCATAATGCTTTTGTTCCCTCAGCACCAAATCCGGTGAGGAGGTTTGGGTTAAGAGCAATGATGTATGCCATAGTCATGAATGTTGTCAGACCGGCAAGAATCTCTGTCTTGACCGTTGTGTTGTTTTGTTTGAGTTTGAAGATTTTCTCTAACATTTTTCTTCCTTTCATTTTATCTTTTTTTGCAGCTGTTATCCGTTTTCCTGCTACAGGCGCCTGTTAATAGCTGCATTGTATATAAAATTGTGAATCACAATTGATTCCTTGTTTTTTCCACGAACTCACTCGTGAAAACATCAAGTGTAAACGGCTTCAAACTAAATTCTCATCAGTGCTTTTCAATTTCATCAAATACTCTGTCAGCCACCTGCGGCAGCTCAGAGAATTTGCGAATAGCCGGCACATCGTCATCTATTGTGCCGAACCCGTATGCTGCATGGATGAACTTTACTCCTGCCTTTTTGCTGGAATCGTAGTCTCCCTGTATGTCACCTACATACACTGCCTCATCTATATTATTGCGCTCTACAATAAGCTTTATGTTTTCTGACTTTTCAAGCTCATTGTTGCCGTAGCACTCAGTATCCTTAAAATACCTGCCAAGTCCGTGGTACGAAAAAAAAGACTCTATATAACCACGCTGGCAATTGCTGACTATATAAAGGTCATATCTTTCTGACAGCTCATCAAGTGTCTTTTCAACATCAGGATAAAGCTCTCCCCCATGAGCGGTCAGGTAATCGTTTTCTTCTCTATAGCATACATTAATTAACTCATCTCTGCAAGTACAATTAGGAAAGATAATGGATGCCAGTACATCCATTGTCTTTCCCATTACTGAATACATATCTTCTTTTGTGATAGGTGCCCTCTCATAGCCATAATCTGCTATGGCCTTATTCCATGATTTTGCCACATTCTCTGCTGAATCCCAGAGAGTTCCATCCATATCAAAAATAATACCCTTATGCTTCATCTATTGCCTTTCCGATATCATGTCTCATGTATTTATTATCAAACTGTACCCACTCTGTTGCCTCGTAAGCCTTGGCTCTGGCCTCCTTGAGTGTGGCGCCTGTTGCAGTGATACCAAGCACTCGTCCTCCGTTTGTGACGATATTTCCGTCATCATCAAATTTGGTGCCGGCATGATAGCAGTAATAATCCTCTTTGCCGTCAAACTTCTCAAAGCCTGTTATCTTAAAGCCCTTCTCATACTTGACAGGATATCCGTCTGATGCCAGAACCACGCATACGCATGCATTGTCCTCAAACTGAAGATCTATTGTGTCAAGAGTTCCGTCTACACAGGCCTCCATCACATCAATGATATCATTCTTCATACGAGGAAGCACAACCTGTGCCTCAGGATCTCCGAATCTTGCATTGTACTCAAGCACCTTTGGTCCATCCTCTGTGAGCATGAGTCCGAAGAAGATAACTCCTGTAAAAGGTCTGCCCTCTTTAGCCATAGCATCTACAGTTGCCTGATAAATATACTTCTTGCAAAAATCATCGACCTCATCGGTATAGAACGGACTAGGTGAGAAATTGCCCATGCCGCCTGTATTAAGGCCTGTATCTCCATCGCCTGCACGCTTGTGGTCCTGCGCAGATGACATAATCTTGATAGTCTTTCCGTCTACAAATGAAAGCACCGAAACCTCACGTCCTGTCATGAACTCCTCAACTACCATGGTGTTTCCGGCTGTTCCGAACTTCTTGTCCTCCATGATGGTTCTGACACCCTCTTTTGCCTCCTCAAGAGTATTACAGATAAGCACACCCTTTCCAAGAGCAAGTCCGTCTGCCTTTAACACGATAGGGAACTTTGCTGTCTCTAAATATTTAAGAGCCTCTTTGGCATCAGTAAAATTCTCATATGCCGCAGTAGGGATATTATACTTTTTCATGAGGTCCTTTGAAAATGCCTTTGAGCCCTCAAGAATAGCCGCATTCTTCTTTGGTCCGAAGCACTTGAGCCCTGCCTTTTCGAACTCGTCAACGATACCTCCTACAAGCGGATCATCCATACCGATGATTGTAAAATCAATGGCATTATCCTTTGCAAATGATACGAGCTTATCAAACTCCATCGCACCGATTGGCACACACTCTGCAAGTGCTGCGATACCTGCATTGCCCGGTGCACAGTATATCTTGTCAACGCGTGAGCTCTTTGCAACAGCCCTGCATATTGCATGCTCTCTTCCGCCGCTTCCTACTACTAATACCTTCATTTTTGCCTCCTATACCTAAGCTATACATAAGCTTTTCATTGTCCGGTAATCATAATCTACCTGTGTTTACATACTAATTACTTACAGCACTGTCATTACTTCTCATCTATAATAACATGTCCGTCTTCTACTGACACCCTGCCATTTGCTATCAGGTCGATAGCGTGTGGCATGATTTTCCACTCAGCCTGCTCCATAACCCTGCGCTGAAGCACCTCAGGTGTGTCGCCCTGCTTTACCTCGACTGCCTTCTGTAAAATAATAGGGCCTGTGTCTGTGCCTTCATCCACAAAGTGGCAGGTGGCACCTGTCACCTTCACACCGCGTGCAAGCACTCCCTCATGCACCTTAAGACCATAGTAGCCTGTGCCGCAGAAAGATGGTATGAGCGATGGATGGATATTTATGATTCTGTTTCTGTACTGCTTTATCATCTCAGGTGGAATCACTACCAGAAAACCTGCCAGTACGACTAAATCCACATGATATGAGTTAAGCTGCTTTAAGAAATCTTCATTGAAGGCAGCTCTGCTTTCATAACTCTTTGGCGAGATGCATACTGCCTTTATTCCAGCCTTTTTAGCTCTCTCAAGCGCATATGCATCTGCGTTGTTGCTGATAACAACCTCTATCTGTGTGTTTGTAATTGTTCCGTTATCTATTGCATCTATGATGGCCTGAAGATTGGTGCCGCCACCCGATACACATACTGCAATTTTCATTCTTTTTCCTCGCAACGATGTATACGTTATTAACAATATAATCTAAAAATCAGCTCAAAATCTTCATATTGGCTGTGACGTAAGCTGACCTTTCAATTGTCTGTAATTTATACGAGATCTACACCCTTCTCGCCGTCAATAATCTTTCCGACTACGTATGGTGTATCTCCGGCAGACTTCATAGCCTCCATAGTCTTGTCCACGTCTGCAGGGTCAACTGCGACAATCATTCCAAGTCCCATGTTGTAGGTATTGTACATCATCTGCTCCTCGACATTTCCCTCTCTAGCCATCATTTTAAAGATTGGTGGAACAGGGTAGCTGTTTTTCTCAACTACGGCACGTTTGCCATCTATGAGCATACGTGGGATATTCTCATAGAAGCCGCCACCTGTAATATGACTGCAGGCCTTTACTGTGACTCCTGCGTCCTTTACAGCCTTAAGGGCCTTTACATAGATTCTTGTAGGGGCAAGAAGTGCCTCTCCAAGTGTAGTGCCAAGCTCCTCATGATATGTATTTAATGTCTCCTTGTCCATCTTGAAAATCTTTCTGACAAGTGAAAATCCATTTGAGTGTACGCCTGTTGATGCCATTCCGATAAGTACATCACCATCCTTTAATCCCTCGCCTGTGATGATGTCCTTTCTGTCAACCACACCAACTGCAAAGCCTGCAAGGTCATACTCGTCCTCAGGCATAAGACCCGGATGCTCTGCTGTCTCACCACCAACGAGTGCACAGCCTGACTGCTTACAGCCCTCTGCCACACCGCTTACGATTGTAGCAATCTTCTCCGGATAGTTCTTTCCACATGCTATATAATCAAGGAAAAATAATGGCTCACCGCCTGCACATGCCACATCATTTACACACATGGCAACTGCATCGATTCCGATTGTATCATGCTTGTCCATGATGAAAGCAAGCTTTACCTTAGTTCCGCAGCCATCTGTTCCCGATAAAAGCACCGGATCCTCCATATCCTTGATGGAAGCAAGTGAGAACGCTCCTGAGAAGCCTCCGAGACCACCTAACACCTCCGGTCTCATAGTCTCCTTTACATGCTTTTTCATAAGCTCTACTGACTTGTAACCTGCCTCGATATCAACACCTGAATTCTTGTAATCCATTATTGTTCCTCCTAATAATCTGCAATTCGTTCAATACCTATAGTATACCTTCATAGTGCCAAATTTTCCAATTATATATTGTAATTATTCTTATTAGTTTTACTAATATAATATATCTTTTATAGAAATAATACTTATAATTTATTTCACGGATTATATTGACATCAGACATCCATCGTCCTACACTATCCATGCAAATAAATATTTAGATTTGAACGATTAATTATACAAAAGAAAGCTATGATACACAGCACTGCAATAAATACCTGACACGCTGTCAAATCATAAAGGAGAACAATAAATGCTTAAACAGATAAAAAATTTTCTGATAATGACACTCAGTATCACCATCATGGCAATCGGTGTATACTATTTCAAGTTCCCAAACAACTTCACCTTCGGTGGCGTAACCGGTGCCGCAGTTGTTTTTGCAAAGATAACACCTCTCTCAGCGAGTATGTTTTCTACTATTGTGAACATGCTTCTGCTTGTAGTGGGCTTTTTCTTCCTTGGCAAAGGCTTTGCTATTAAGACCACCTATGCCACAATACTTTTGTCTGTTGAGCTCCTGGTACTTGAAAAGCTTGACCCGCTCACTCATCCTCTCTCAAACGAGCCAATGCTTGAGCTGATTTTTGCCATCGCTCTTCCTGCAATCGCATCTGCACTGCTTTTCTATGTAGGTGCTTCAAGTGGCGGAACCGATGTCATCGCCATGATTGTAAAAAAATATGCACATGTAGAAAATATCGGCATGGCTTTATTTCTCACCGACCTCGTCATGATTATCATCGCCTGCTTTGTATTTGACATAAAGACTGCTCTGTATTCATTTGTCGGACTTGTTGTGAAATCATTTATGATTGATGCAATCATCGAAAATATCATGCTCAGAAAATCCATAATGCTTATCTGCGATGACAAGGATGTGATATGCAATTATATTATAAATGTTCTCGGAAAAAGTGCCACCTATGTGGAGGCACGAGGCGCTTACACCGGTGAGAGAAACTATATCGTTTTCAGCACTCTCACAAAGAAGCAGGCCATAGATCTTAGAAGCTTCATACATCAGAATAAGCTGCATGCTTTTATGTCTGTGATGAGTACCAGTGAAGTATTTGGTAAGGGATTTTCTTCTCTGTAAATTCATTAGAAATCTTCCCTTACCTGATAAGAAAAAACAAAACAGCCGTAACCGCGATTTTCTTTTTCAATCGCAGCTACGGCTGTTATATTTACATGAACTAATTTATTTCAAAAACTAGTGCTTCGGAATAAGCTTCTCTGTACCACCCATGTATGGCTGAAGTGCCTTAGGGATATTTACAGAGCCATCTGCATTCAGGTTGTTCTCAAGGAATGCGATAAGCATACGTGGTGGAGCAACAACTGTGTTGTTAAGAGTATGTGCAAAGTATTTCTTGCCATCCTCGCCCTTTACACGAATCTTAAGACGTCTTGCCTGTGCATCGCCTAAGTTAGAGCAGCTTCCAACCTCGAAGTACTTCTTCTGTCTTGGTGACCATGCCTCTACGTCGCATGATTTAACCTTGAGATCTGCGAGGTCTCCTGAACAGCACTCAAGAGTACGGACAGGCACATCGAGACTTCTGAAAAGCTCTACTGTGTACTTCCACATCTTCTCATACCATTCCTTTGAATCCTGTGGCTTGCAGACAACAATCATCTCCTGCTTCTCAAACTGATGGATACGGTAAACACCTCTCTCCTCAATGCCGTGTGCACCCTTTTCCTTACGGAAGCAAGGTGAGTAGCTTGTGAGTGTGTATGGAAGCTTTGACTCATCGTTTATTGTATCGATGAACTTACCGATCATTGAGTGCTCAGATGTGCCGATAAGGTAGAGATCCTCTCCCTCAATCTTGTACATCATGGCATCCATCTCCTCAAAGCTCATAACGCCTGTTACGACATTTGAACGGATCATGAATGGCGGGATACAGTATGTAAAGCCCTTTCCAATCATGAAGTCACGTGCATATGCTGTCATGGCTGAGTGAAGACGTGCGATATCTCCCATCAGATAATAGAAACCGTTTCCTGCAACCTTTCCTGCTGCATCGAGGTCTATTCCGTCAAATCTCTCCATGATATCTGTATGATAAGGAATCTCGAAATCAGGAACAACAGGCTCACCAAACTTCTCGTTCTCCACGTTGAAGGTATCATCCTTTCCGATTGGAACTGATGGATCGATGATGTTTGGAATCTTCATCATATCCTCAAGCACCTTGTCCTGATACTCTTTCTCGAGCGGCTCAAGCTCTGTGAGGCGCTTTGAAATCTGTGCTACCTCAGCCTTTACAGCCTCAGCCTCTTCCTTCTTGCCCTGTGCCATAAGAGCACCAATCTGCTTAGAAACCTGATTCTTCTTTGCACGAAGATCATCTGCCTCCTGCTGTGCTTCTCTGGCCTTCTTGTCATACTCGATTACTTCATCGACTAGCGGAAGCTTGTGGTCCTGGAATTTCTTTTTAATATTTTCTTTTACGAGATCCGGATTCTCTCTTAAAAACTTTAAGTCTATCATAATTCCTCCAAAGTATTATGTTTTTATAACTTATAACATTTTACTCTGAAAACCCTTAAAATGCAAGAGGATACTTGTCAGTAAGTGTCTTGATGATAGCCTTTGCAGGCTCAACTGCGCTCTCGCCCTCTTTGATGATCATGGCGATTGCCTCTGCAACCTTGTCGAAATCATCCTCCTTTAAGCCCCTTGATGTGGCAGCAGGTGTTCCGAGACGGATACCGCTTGTGACAAATGGCTTCTGTGGGTCGTTAGGAATAGTATTCTTGTTGGCTGTGATATGAGCCGCATCGAGAAGCTTCTCGATAGACTTTCCAGTAAGACCAAACGGAGTTAAGTCTACAAGCATGAGGTGGTTGTCTGTGCCGTCTGATACAATCTTGATGCCACGGCTCTGAAGCCCCTTGCAAAGTGCCTGTGCGTTCTTTACAATCTGCTTCTGATACTCCTTGAACTCAGGCTGTAATGCCTCCTTGAAGCAGACGGCCTTTGCAGCGATAACGTGCATGAGAGGTCCACCCTGGATTCCCGGGAAAATAGCTTTGTTGAAATTGTACTTATCCTGCATCTCCTGACTACAGAGAATCATTCCTCCACGAGGTCCGCGGAGAGTCTTGTGTGTAGTGGTTGTGGTGACATGTGCATATGGGATTGGGCTTGGATGAAGTCCTGCGGCTACAAGTCCTGCGATATGAGCCATATCAACCATGAGCACTGCATCTACCTTGTCTGCAATCTCTCTGAAACGCTTGAAATCTATAGTTCTCGCATATGCAGATGCACCTGCGATAATCATCTTTGGCTTGCACTCAAGGGCGATCTCCTCTACCTTGTCGTAATCAATGAAGCCCTCGTCATTTACTCCGTAAGGCACTACATGGAAATATGAGCCTGAGAAATTGACCGGTGAACCATGTGTGAGGTGTCCGCCGTGGTCAAGGTTCATTCCCATGATGGTATCGCCCGGCTTTAAGATGGCAAACTGAACTGCCATGTTGGCCTGAGCACCTGAGTGCGGCTGTACATTTACATACTCTGCGCCGAAAAGCTCCTTGGCTCTTTCTCTGGCAAGCTCCTCTACCTCGTCCACGCACTCGCAGCCGCCATAGTATCTTCTTCCCGGATATCCCTCAGCATACTTATTGGTGAGGATGCTTCCCATAGCTGACATAACAGCAGGGCTTACCCAGTTCTCAGAAGCAATAAGCTCGATGTGGCTGTTCTGGCGCTCAAATTCGTCTGTGATGGCGCTTGCAATCTCCTGATCTTCTTTCTTGATGTCGTCAAGTGTATACATATATGTGTCTCCTTTTCTTTATTGCAAAATACTTGCATTATTTATCGCAATTATATGCTTTGCTGTGATTTATTACTTTGATGCGCTACCGCATAAAAATAATCCTTGCTACAATTCTACTATTTAAAGTAAAAAGTGGCAAGGATTATTTGTTATATCCTTCATATTTAATTCTTATAAGTAACTATACCTAAATCAAATAACTAAAATCACATATATGAATACATTTAAAAAATACGGTCATCCTATAAAAAAGGAGGTCTGAAAACATGACTACTGACCAAAAAGAAAAACGAAATGATGAATATAACAAATATGTAAAGCTCGTCACACCTACTCACTGCCTTTCTGCAAACATGCTTAAGGCATTTATACTCGGTGGCATCATATGCACTATCGGACAGCTCATAGTAAATACCTGCACACAATACTTTGGGTTAAGCAGCGATGAAGCCTCTGCCTGGTGCAGCATGATTTTGATTCTCATAAGCTGCATACTGACAGCGCTAAACCTGTATGCACCACTCGCAAACTGGGGAGGCGCAGGCGCTCTCGTTCCTATAACAGGCTTTGCAAACGGAGTATGCTCATCCGCATGTGAATTTCAGGTGGAGGGGCAGGTATTTGGCATAGGCTGTCAGATATTCAGGATTGCAGGTCCTGTGATACTGTACGGCATATTTTCAAGCTGGGTGCTTGGTGTGATATACCTTGTTGTAACGGGCTTGTGATTGATTAGCATTTATGGCAATTCTTGTGTAGGTAAAGATTAAATGACATAAAACATATGTGAAAGAAATAGCAAGCGGTTTGTATTTTATTATATTGTTTTTGTTGTATATGCAACATATTTTTGGACAAAATTATAGTAATATTGTATTATAAATAATGAAATCAACATTCAAGAAAGAAGGACAAGAAATCCTATGGACAAGGTTTTCAAAATAGAAGATTTACGCCCTATCCGCGACGAGATGACCATCTCACGAAATTCAAGGCTAAGTGACAAAACACCCATAACCTGATTTTCTTATCAGAGCTTATGCTGCAAAGCATACCATATCAGAAGGTGATATGCTGGTAGTCCCTTCGAAAATACTCTGCGGAGTAACAACAGAAACCGGCTGTATTTACACCGAAATCATCATAAAAAAGGAGAACAACAATATGAACAAAATTATCAAATCAGGCGAGGTCATGAAGCTTAAGGATCTTATCTCATATGAGGATGGCAGTATCACGAACATTGATGTGGTAAGCAACGACACAATGAAATTCGTGCTTATGGCATTCGATGAGGGCACCGGTCTCACACCGCATCGCGCGCCTGGAAATGCAATAATTTTCGCACTCGAGGGCAAGGCTGTAATAGATTACGAGGGCAAAGATTACACAATCTCAGCAGGCGAAAATTTCCGTTTTGACAAAAACGGACTGCACAGCGTAACCGCTGACGAAAGGTTCAAGATGGGACTTCTTCTTGTGTTGGAGTAAAGCCTGCTTCACTCTTTTTTCAAATCCCATGCCCCTGCTTCCTAAGCACCGGCATTGTGTATATCTTCACCAAAAGCGGTATCACCATGATAAACCATACAAGCGGCTCTGCCACTATCACTCCTGTATAGCCAAGCAGTGGCACAAGTGTGAATGCAATGACAATCTTTCCTACCATCTCAAGTGAGCTTGATACAAGCGGTGTTATCTGCTCTCCAAGCCCCTGCATTGCATTTCGCACTATACATATGACAGCGGTCACATAATAAAACAGAGTATCAAATTTGAGATAATTTGTGGCATTTTTTATAACAATAGGATTATTAGTGCCTGTTACAAGCTTCACCAGCCACGGGCCTATAGTGTAGCTTGCGATAATTGCCATCGTACACCATATGCAGGTATAGAATATCGCCAGTTTTATGCCCTTTTTCACTCTGGCTACTTCTCCCGCTCCTATATTCTGCCCACAGAAGGTCGCCATTGTCTGTCCGAACACGGTAAACATGACCATGAATATCTCCGATATCTTTCTGGCAGCCGTGTGAGCTACTATAATATCCTGTCCCAGTCGGTTTATGGCGGTCTGCAGAGTCAGCGAGCCTATATTTACAAGCGAGCTCATAAATGCCATGGAAAGACCGGCCTTAAGCATTGTCATTTTCATCATGGCTATTACTTCAGGAGTCATATTATTTTTGCTGCCTTTACCTTCTGCGCCTTCGATATCACAATTTTCGCCGCATAATTTCATGCTTCTTCGCAGTATCTGACTGTCAAATAAATCACTGCGGGACAATCTCAAAAGCTCATATCTTTTTACCATATATACATAGCACACAATAAACGCAATAACCTGTGCAAGTACAGTGGCAATCGCAGCGCCCGCCACTCCTGCCTTCAGTACGACCACAAAGAAAATATCACCTGCCATATTCAGACAGACCGAGACAGCTAGTATGATAAGCGGCGTAACTGTATCGCCCAATGCCCTAAGTGCCGCCGCACATGCATCATACAAAAATGTCGCTACAAGCCCTGCTATTATAATAAAAATATATGACACAGCCATTCCCATCAAATCATTTGATACATTTAAAAATCCAAGAATCTGACGCAAAAATAACAGGCACAATACCGTTATAGCAAGCGCTATTATGCATCCCATTTTAATTGACAGCGCAAATGATTTCTTTACACCGGTGTAGTCCCTTGCGCCAAATTTCTGGGCTGTTATTATGGCAAATCCATTAGCTAAGCCCATCAAAAAGCCTATCATCAGATTGCTGAGTGTCGTGGTGGATCCGACTGCTGCCAGTGAGTTTTCTCCCAGATATGATCCGACTATTCTCGTGTCAACTATACTGTATGTGAGCTGGAGTATATTTGCCATAAATATTGGAATGGCAAATGCCAGTATGAGTCTTGATGGTTTTCCTTTTGTAAGGTCTTTCATGTATGTATATCCTCGTATATTTCAAAATATTTTCATCAATATATTAACAGATAAATTTTAAAATTCAATCTTTTTAATCGGTAATATAATCATTTCTGATCATACTAAAATATAAACAACAATATATAGTTTATATACACTATATTTATACATATATAATTTATATGCATTCTGTTTACATGCATTGAATTTATGCGTATCATATGTTATATATACACTGTAGAGAAGTGGATAAAAATATGCCGATGCTTTTACCAATATGGTTTCAGTAGATGTTAAGGCATATGTCAAAGCTTAAGGCTCATTAGATATCTGCATTATAATTTGGAGAAAAGATGAACAACGATATAAAATACAAGCTGGCCAATGCAATGAATGAATGCATGGTTTCCTCTCCTGTCGAGAAAATTACGGTTAAGGAAATCTGCGACATATGTGGTGTGACCAGACAAACCTTTTACAGAAATTTTCAGGACAAATACGACCTGATAAACTGGTATTTTGATAAGATACTGATCGAATCCTTTCACCAGATGGGTGAGGGCAGTACCGTGTACGAAAGCCTTGTTAAAAAATTTGAATATATCCGGATGGAGCAACTTTTCTTTAAGGCTGCTTTTAAAAATGATGAGCAGAACAATCTAAAGGAACATGATTTTGAGCTGATTCGTCAGTTTTATATTGACCAGATTGAGGGAAAAAGCCACCGAAAAATATCCGACAAGCTATTGTTCCAGCTTGAGATGTACTGTCAGGGCTCTGTCTTTATGACAACACAGTGGGTGCTTGGCAATAAAAACTTCACCCCTCAGGAGCTTGCCGGACTGCTCGCTGATGCTATGCCAAAGGAGCTTGCCGACGTATTTCGCGAGGTAAACCTGATATAATTCAGGGTAATATTCAGAACCATTTAGAACAAGTATCGTGCGTTTTTACAAATGTACACGGTAGTCTTAATAGTTATATCAGCGTTAAAAATCCGGGAATGCTGTCAATTGACAGTTCCCGGATTTTCTATTTTATTTCATTCTTAATCGTAACTATTCACAAACATCTCACATACATTCGCAAAACCTCACGATACTCATGCTTTCGCTAAAATGTCAAATTATACATCCCTGTAAGCTGTTGCAGAATTACATAATCTTACGGAAAAGAGCCTTCAAATCCTCAACACTTGCATCCTTTGGATTTCCAGGTGCACATGCATCCGCGTGAGCAGACTCTGCGAGGAAGTCTAAGTCATCCTCCTTAATAGCTTCAAGCTTTGTTGGGATTCCTACATCTACAGAGAGCTGCGCTACAGCATCGATTGCAGCCTTTCTGTACTCCTCTACAGACATATCATCTACGCCCTTTACTCCCATTGCGCGGGCAATTTCACGATATTTTTCACCTGTACAGTCTGCATTGTACTCCATTACGATTGGAAGCATCATAGCACATGCTACTCCGTGTGGTGTATCATAAACAGCTCCGAGTGTATGAGCCATTGAATGAGCAATTCCAAGTCCTACATTTGAGAATCCCATTCCGGCAATGTACTCTCCAAGTGCCATGCCCTCACGTCCCTCTTTTTCATTGGCAACTGCACTTCTTAAAGATCTTGCAATAATCTCTATTGCTTTGAGATGGAACATGTCTGTCATCTCCCAGGCAGCCTTTGTTGTGTAGCCCTCGATAGCATGTGTGAGTGCGTCCATACCTGTTGATGCTGTAAGTCCCTTTGGCATTGATGACATCATGTCCGGGTCTACGATTGCGATGATTGGCATGTCATGTGGGTCCACACATACAAACTTTCTCTTTCTCTCTACATCTGTGATGACATAGTTGATTGTAACCTCTGCTGCTGTTCCTGCTGTTGTAGGTACTGCAATGATAGGAACACAAGGCTTCTTTGTAGGTGCAACCCCCTCTAAGCTTCTTACATCCTCAAACTCCGGGTTTGCGATGATGATACCGATTGCCTTTGATGTATCCATAGAAGAGCCGCCTCCGATTGCAATGAGGTAATCAGCTCCTGATTTCTTAAATGTCTCTACGCCATGCTTTACGTTGTCGATTGTTGGATTTGGCTTAATCTCTGAGTAAAGCTCATATTCCAATCCGTTCTTATCAAGGATATCTGTTACCTTTGCTGTAACTCCAAATTTGATTAAGTCAGGGTCAGAGCATACCAGTGCTTTTTTAAAGCCATGCGCCTTTGCCTCTGTTGCAATCTCCTGGATTGCACCTGATCCGTGATAAGATGTCTCGTTTAACATGATTCTGTTAGCCATAGTGTAAAATCTCCTTCCAATTTTAAAAAATACTCCTAAAAAACTCTGCCGATAAATTCTTATAACTTATCTGCCTGACTATATTTTAACAAAGTATTAAACGAGATGTAAGTTACAAACCTGCCAATGTGTAACATCCCGGCTGTAATATATAACCTGCCAGTTACCTATATGTATCCCACCGGTTGCCAATCAGATCTTAGAGCTGTCTGTTATGACCTTCTTAAGCTCTCTTGCTGCCGCACTTATCGGGTGATGTATATCATATACCATACATATATTTCTCTGCGGTATCTCCTCCTCCAGAGCTATCTCTACAATCTCGCGATTTGCTATCGCAGCCTCTGCCATCGGCTTTGGCATAAAGGCAAGACCAAGCTCACTTTTCACAAGCGGCAGTATCTGGTCTGTCGTTGCGGTCTCTGTATCAGGCGCAAATTCAAGTCCGTGTGACATAAAAAATCTGTTAAAAAACTGAAATGTCATGGTCTCCCGCCCCAGTCCGATAAGCGGATAATTATGCAGCTCATTTAATGACAGAGTCTGACTTCCGAGCGCAGTAAAAGTGGTACCACCCACGAGAATCTCCTGGAACGAGCCAAGCTTTATCATCTTAAGAGGTGCCTCCACCTCGACAGGTGTGGATACCACCGCAAAATCAATCATGCCGTTTTTTACGGCATTTATAGCCTGTGGGGTGGAGTGATTATATATCTTAAGCCTGATACCCGGATATGCCATGTGAAAAGTCTTTAGCCTGTCAAGCAGATATATGTTTAGAGCTGTCTCACTGGCTCCTATTGATACGCTTCCGTGTGACAGTCCTGTGCTGTCTGACAGCTCCTCCTCCGCCGCAAGTATCTGTGACATCGCTGCAGATACATGCGCGTACAGACGCTCTCCCTCCGGTGTTAGCTGCACACCTCTGTTATTTCTGATAAAAAGTATGCTGTTTATCTGCTGCTCTAAGTTGTTCATGGCGCGGGTTACATTTGGCTGGCTGTTTCCAAGTGCCCTCGCAGCCTTTGTGAAATTACAGTATTTTGCAACATAATAAAATATCTTGTAGTACTCAAAATTTATATCCATATTTAAAGCCTCCTTTTTATTATCGTTTTACCGGTCATTTTTCCGATAATACACAGATACTAATGATATAATAATATGATATTTCAATTATATCAATTATACTTTTTACTTATTATAATCATAATTGTATAATCATAAATGCTCAAAAGAGAAATATTGATTATATATATAAGAAAAGGACGTGTTTCAAATGAGTGAAAAGACAATGTTTCCAAGAGAAGATCATGCAGACATTCTGTTTCAGAAGATATTAAATGATCCATGGGCCTGTGACAGGCTTATGGAAACCTTCAATGAAAATCTGGTTTACAACGATGAATTTGATGTATCACTTCCGGCAGAAAAATTTGCTAAAGCTCTCTTCAATGCATATACCAACCGCGATCTTTCCGCACTGCTTATGTGTCTGTGCAACAACACCGTATTTGATCTGCTGCGCAATTCATATATCATACCGTACAGGTTCAATGCCGACGGACATCAAAATCCGATAATCATGACCGATGAGCACGGAAATCCGCTGCCCGAGTATAAACACATATCTCACGACAAGAACTATATACATTTTCACGAAATATACAACGATATGCCAGACAAAAAGGATATCTACTACGCACAGGCTTACCGCTACAGCCACACATATGATTCCGAGCATATGACTCCCACGCAGCAGGTCATTGTAAAGCATGACGGAATACTCCTGATACGAGAGCTTCCCGATACCGTAAAACTCAAGGAGACTGAGGCTGAGGCTTACTCTGCCGTATGGGATCTGATGATACAGATTGAAAAGGAGCTTCCTATGGCATATGTTTTTTACGGTCAGGACTCTCTTGTGGAAAATGACAAGCGGTATGATGAAATTGGTATTTTCCTGCGAAGCTCTCATTTCCTAAAAAATCTTGAAAAACATGTCCAAAAGGCCGAGGCGATAATTTATGGCAGATAACAGCTACACAGATATCATGGAAAAAAATCATATGGAAATCCCCTGGCATGATTATGCCAGACAGGATGGAAATATACTCATAGATAAGGCGGGACTGATTGAAAAAGCCTCTGTAATCGGACGTGTCGGACTCATCATGCTCTCCTGCGGCACAGGAGCCTGGCGTGTGAGAACCTCCATGAACCGGCTCTCAAAGGTGCTTGGTGTCACATGTACAGTGGATGTCGGACTTATGTCAATCGAGTTTAACTGCTTTGACGGCACTGACTGTATATCACAGTCACTCAGCATAGCAAACACAGGTGTAAACACATCAAAGCTCTATCGCATGGAGCAGTTTGTCGACAATTTTCCAACGGAGGAAGCCCACCTGACTGGCGAAGAAATTCACCGGCGACTTGATGAGATTGAACAGATTCATGCCATTTACTCCCCTGCAAGGCTTGGACTTGCAGCAGCTATAGCATGCTGTGCCTTCACATTTTTGCTCGGAGGAGGCCCTATTGAAATGATACTGGCATTTGTAGCAGCCGGCATCGGAAATCTCATACGTACAAAGCTTATAAAACATCATTTTACTTTGTTCCTAAATATAGCGGTATCAATTTCTGCCTCATGCTTCATATATGCGGCATTTTTAAAAATTGCAGAGATGGCTTTCAATGTACCATCAATTCATGAAGCCGGATACATCTGTTCCATGCTCTTTATCATTCCGGGATTTCCGTTTATCACAAGCGGAATCGACCTGGCAAAGCTGGATTTGCGCTCCGGTCTTGAACGCCTTGCCTATGCAATAATAATAGTCATGGTAGCCACGATGTTTGCATGGATTATGGCACTGCTTCTGCGCCTGCAGCCTATGGACTTTGAAGACTTGAATCTAGGCTCCGTACTACATCTAATCCTGAGGCTTATAATGAGCTTCTTCGGTGTGTTTGGATTCTCAATCATGTTCAACAGTCCAGCTCCCATGGCTGCAACAGCCGCACTTATAGGTGCCATAGCAAATTCACTGCGGCTTGAGCTGGTAGACCTGACAGGTATGCCGGCTCCTGCTGCCGCATTTGCCGGAGCTCTCACAGCAGGGCTTCTCGCATCATTTATCAAGGAAAACAACGGATATCCGAGAATATCCCTTACTGTTCCATCCATAGTCATAATGGTTCCGGGACTTTATCTGTATCGGGCTATATACAATTTCGGCATAATGGCACTTTCGGATGCTGTTTCATGGTTTGCATCAGCAATCATGATTATCATTGCACTGCCGCTCGGACTCATATTTGCAAGAATACTAACTGATAAGACGTTTAGGTATTGCACGTAACAGAATCATACACATTATAAGCAGGCTTGTTTTATACCATTCAAATTTCGGACAGCACAAGCTCTGCACCAACATCCAAATATTAAACTCAAAAAACAAGGAGGCATTCATCATGCTTACAGCAGTTACAGGAATAAACTGGGGAGACGAGGGAAAGGGTCGTGTCATCGACCTTCTCGCAGAACATGCGGATATCGTAGTCCGCTATCAGGGTGGTAACAATGCCGGACACACAGTAGTTAATAAACAGGGAAAATTTGTCTTAAATCTGCTTCCATCCGGAATACTTCACCCAGATGTAGTATGTGTGCTCGGTGACGGAATGGTTATTGACCTAAACCATCTGTCCAATGAAATTGCACAGATCAGAACACAAGATGTATCTGTTTCACCAAAAAACCTGAAATTATCAACAAGAGCCACAATTTCAATGCCGTGGCATAAAATACAGGATGAGCTTGAGGAAGAGCGCCTTTCAAAGTCCGGAGCAGCCTTCGGCTCTACCAAACGCGGTATTGCCTATGCATACAGCGATAAATACCGTAAAAAAACAATCCGTCTCGGTGATTTACTCCACTTAGACGAAGAAAATGTACAGGCCAGACTTAAGACCATGCTTGAAGCTAAAAACCTTGAGCTTGCAGGCTGCTATCATCAGGAGCCTATGTCTCTGTCAGCTCTTTTGTCATGGTGCAGGCAGAAGGCTGCAAAATATGCACCTTATATCACAGATACCGGTGCATTCCTTGAGGATGCACTATCAAAGGGAAAACGTGTTGTACTTGAAGCACAGCTTGGTGCAATGAGGGATATAGACTATGGTATTTTTCCATATACTTCAAGCTCCTCCACAATCTCAGCTTACGGTCCTATAGGTGCCGGTATCCCCGGTGCCTCATTAGACCATGTGGTCGGTGTACTAAAGGCATACTCTACCTGTGTCGGAGCCGGACCATTTGTCGCGGAAAAAGCTATGAACGGTGAATGGACTGAAATGGTCCGCAAGTATGGAAGCGAATACGGCGCTGCCACCAAAAGACCACGTCGTGTTGGTCCATTTGATGCCGTTGCAAGCCGCTATGGTCTAAAATGCCAGCATGCTGACAAAATCGCACTGACCAAGCTAGATGTCCTAAGCATCATGGATCAGATTCCTGTTATCACAGGATATCAGTATAAAAATGCTGTAACAAACGTCTTTGACCCCACCGAAAATCTAGAAAAATATACCCCGGTAGTCAAAATGCTGCCAGGGTGGAAAACCGATATATCAAATTGCAGGTCATATGATGAGCTGCCTGTAAATGCTAAACGCTACATAAACTTCCTTGAGGACATGCTAAGACACGAAATACAATTTGTCTCAGTCGGAGCTGAGAGAAATCAATATCTTCTCAATGGTAAGTGGCTGTAATTGCCTTTAACATGCTTTAACCGACCTTTGCCTTGCTCTTCTTAGTAGCTGCCTCTGTCATCGCATACGGGTCAAGCACCACATCAAGCTGCTTTTCCTTCATAAGTCCGTGCTTTAAAAGCAGCTTCTGGCAGCGCTCCTCATTTGCGGTTATTCCGATTATGCAGTTGTCAGTAAGTGTGTCTACTGCATGTGTGAGTGTGCTTATCGAATCAAAAAGATTATAGAATTGATTCCGTGATTCTAAAAAAATACTATATTATTTTTCTGCTTTACTAAGATATTGTATACACGAATGTGCTGCCACATTTCCTTCTCCGACAGCCTTCGTATACTGGTATGGCCTGCCCGTGCAGTCTCCCGCCGCAAAACAGCCTGCTACATTTGTCTGTTGGGCTCTATCCACCAATATATGTCCGTTTTCTATTTCAAGCTGCGGCATAAGCTTTGATGGTGCGATGGCGTTCCTGAGGCAGAATACTCCGTCTACGCTCTCAGTCTTTCCGCTTCGAAGCGTAATTCCTTCCACAAATGAGTCACCGATTAATGCTATAGGTGCATCCTTTGATATCTTTACATTTTGAAGCTCTATTTCACTGTCATTATAGGCTGGGAAATACAATACCTCTGCCGCAAGATCCGCAAGATATTTCACCTCATGCTCATACTTTTTGTCATTGCATATGACAGCTATCCTTTTATCCTTGTAAAACATGCCATCACAGGTGGCACAGTAGCTGAGCCTTTTTCCAAGCAGCTCATCCTCCCTGTCCAGCTGCTTTGCAGACATCACACCCATGCAAAGTATGAGAGTCCTTGCCTCATACATCTCATTGTCTGCAAGCACCATAAAGCCGTTTCCTGCAGGCATGATATTGGTCACAGTCTTTTCTGTTATATCAATTCCCGCAGCTCTCCTATGAGCGTCAAAGCGTTCAAACAGCTCCTGTCCGCTTATCTGTGGAAATCCGGGATAGTTTGTGATTTTCTCTGCCTTTTGCACCTTTTCGCTTAGGTTCTTCGAACCAAACCAAATAAAATCCTTTTTATATGTTTTTAAATTCAGGGCTGCCGACAGTCCGGCAGGACCTGTTCCTATTATTATACTATCATACATGCTATGCTCCTTGTACCAAATGTTTGTATATATTTAGACCTTATATATTGTGGGACACTAAGGTATACATCGAATTGCATGCAAGCATGCATCGATGATATCTTTTGACCCTATAATCATATTATATTATTGTAACATCACATACAGTGCGCCTTCAATGCTTCGATATACTCCCTTGCATATCGCGAGAGTACCACACCCTTTCTGCTGATAATGCCTATCCTCATATACTCCTCCACATCAAGTGGCTTTGATATAATATTCCTTCCATTTAGCTCTGCGGAAATCACTCCTGAGCACACTGTGTAGCCATTTAAGCCAATTATCAGATTAAAAAGTGTAGCTCTGTCTCTTACCCTGATATTCTTTCTGCTGTCAAGAGTGCTGACAAACTCCTCCGAAAAGTACTGTGAATTGTACTCTCCCTGCTCATACGTCAGGTACGGATAGTCCTGCAGATCATCCATCGTGATGCTCTTTTTTGAAGCAAGCGGGTGACTGTCACATATGAATACATGCGGTGTGGCTGTAAAAAGCTCTGTGAACTCCAGTTCATTACGCTTTAGCATCTTTGAAAGCACCTCCGTATTCTTGGAGCTTAGATATATGACTCCCAGCTCACTCTTTAAATTCGTGACATCCTCAATAATTTCGTGAGTCTGCTCCTCCCTGATGGTAAAATCATACTGATATGCATCAAACTCTCTGATTACATCCACAAATGCATTCACCGCAAAGGAATAGTGCTGACACGATACCGCAAAGTGCGGCTTACTCACCACATCATCCTTGTAGATTCCCTCTATGAGATCTACCTGCTCGAGCACCTGTCTGGCATGACCGAGAAATCTCTCACCATCTTCTGATAGTATCACTCCCTTGTTTGTCCTGATGAAAATAACTATCTGCATCTCTTTTTCCAGGTCATGTATAGCGCTGGTCACAGTGGGCTGCGAGACAAAAAGCTGCTTTGCAGCCTCTGTTATATTGCCGCATTCTGCCACTGTCACCACGTATTTTAATTGTTGCAGAGTCATGCTCATTCTCCTCCGGTTACATATCGAAATATTATTTTACACATTAAATGTCTTACATCGCTTAAGTCATCTCGAAACTATTACTGTATACCGATAATCTTTCTCAGAATCTCACCCAACAGCTTTCCAAGCATAAGCGGAATGACAACAAGCACCACATACCACAGCAGCTTGTCATACCACACCCTGCCATCATTTATCACACAGATAAAGTGCATGGCAACAACTGCCACTGCAAATACAGATGCAAGAAGCTGCAAAAAGCTCGCCACATGAAGCTTATTTGTTACCTTGCCGAACGTAAATAAAAGCATCGCACCAAATAACATCGCTATATCTGCCTCCCACGGTATCATTTTACTATACGAAAACAGCTTAAACATATCACGAAACTCCATATGCAGCTCAAGAAACAAATCCACTGATGCTATCATGAGCAATACTGCTCCTATTGTCGAAAATACCGCTGCCAGATATACATAATTGTTTCCAATCCTGTGCTGTCTGAGCTTATATTTAAGCATACCCTTTTTCTGCACATACTGTGTACGCAGATAAGAATCTGTCGCAGAGGCAATAGCCCTGTCGCAGTACTCGGCTGCTGTCCTGTATACTTTGACTCCGGCATCGTTATTTTTAAGGGCAAACTCCACAAGGCTCTCTCCTGCCCTGTTGTTGCCACGCTCCGTCGCAGTAACCAGATACCCTGCACCAAGCTTCTGCTCCTTGCCATCAAAAAAGGTAGCGACCAGATACTGTCCGTAATCGGCAAGTGCATCCACATTTCCAAGCTCCACCGCTTTCTTCCACCAAAACACTGCTCGCCCGGGATCTCTGTATGTGCCCTGGCCTCTTTCAAACATATTTGCTACCATATTCATTGCATCTGCATCTTGCGCCTCTGCCAGCGACAGAAACTGACGAAATGCGCTCTCCATATCATTTTGTCTGTATGCCACCATAGCCATATCAAACGCTGTGCTTTTCATATTATTCTCCTTGACAGCCTTTGCTGTTATTTTTTTATTATAATATATTTAAAGCAATGATAGCAATATAACTTCTTTCCCAATTTATAGTAAATGCCGCACCCGAAGGTGCGGCATCTAAGAGGTTTATAAAATGTTTAGTTTAAAAGCTGTTTTAGTTGCAAGCTCTCTTCTTGCGATATGTAGCTGCTGTGATTGCAACCATTGCAAGTCCGAGTAAGCATACATATGTAGCTGCTTCATTGTCATCGCCACTCTTTGGAGCTGCTTTTTTAGTGTCATTCTGCTGTTTACCTGCAGTTTTCTTATCAAGAGTAATTAATGTTGCAGAAACCTTTTCCGGTGTTGGATCTGTCTTGCCCGGGTCTTTTGTTTTCTTCACCTCAGTAAGAATGACTGTTCCACCATCCTTTGCTGCCGGAATTGTAACAGCAACTGTTTTATCACTTCCTACAGTATATGTAGCACCGCTGTATAAATCCTTTACCTCTGTTCCTGCTGCTAAGCTAACCGGAACTTTTACTTCTTTTGCGGTATCCTTGATATTCATACCAACATATAAGGTTGTTCCTCCATAGGATCTTGAAACTACATCATAGCCTTCCTCATCAGAACCTGCCACAACTGTTCTGCTTCCTCTTGCAAATACATCTGTGTATGCATTACGGATGCTAAGCAGATTCTTATAATGCTGATATGTGACATTGTCCTTTGTTGCCTTAGAGAAATCCATGTCATATCTATTAGTCTGATATGGATAATTATTTAATCCACTTAAACCAACTTCTTCACCATAATAGATAACCGGAATACCCTTTGCAGTAAGCTGTAAGGTAGCTGCAACTAACGCTGCTGATGTTGCTTCATCCTCGGTATAGCCTTTTCCGTTTATTAAGGAAGCCTTAAATCCATCTTCATCATGACTGCTTAAGAACTGACCTGTCATGTATGCGTTATTAAGTGCTGAATTTCTTGCAGAAAGGAATTTCTCTACAGAAGAAATATTGCCACTTACAAAGCTTGTTGCCTGATCGTTAAAATCGAAATCAAGGTCTGCATCCATCTGACCACTACCTAAGGTACTACCATTTGACGCATATCCTGCACCATAATATTCTCCAATCATCTTGAAGGATGGATTTACTTCTGTTGTAGAATTCTTAAGTGCTGCCCATGTTGTACTGTCAACATGTTTTACTGTATCTACACGGAAATAGTCAACACCATAATCCTTCATCCATGATGTCTGCCATTCTACTAATTTTGCCCTGACCTCTGCCTTTTCTGTTGCAAAATCCGGCAAGCCAGACTGCCATGATTTAATATCGCCTTCACTGACGCTCTTATCCCTAAGCATATCAGCAAATGTTGATTCTGTACCATATCCTGCATGATTTACAACAATATCAACCATAATACGCATACCACGTTTATGTGCTTCGCTAATCATAGTTTTAAATTCTTCTGTTGTACCCATTGTAGGATTCAATTTTGTAAAATCACTTGCCCAGTATCCATGGTATGCTGCATTATAAGGAACATCTTCTGAACCCTCATCTGTCACAGTTACACCTGCAATATTCTTTACAATTGGTGTAAGCCAGATTGTATTTACTCCTAAATCCTGTAAGTAATCTAACTTAGCTGTTACACCTGCAAAATCTCCGCCATGATACAGTCCAGGGTTGTCTCCGTATGTATCTGTACCACTTGCTGTATTGTTAGATTCATTACCATCAAAGAATCGGTCTGTCATCATAAAGTAGACAACAGCTTCATCCCAGTCGAAATCATTTTCATTTTTCTTCACACGGTCTGTAATTTCAACATCAACTGTAGTACTGAATTTATTACCATACTGGTCTGTTACAGTAATTGGTAATGTCTTAATTCCTAATGCTGTATCTGTTGTTGCAGAAATGGTAACTGCCTGCAGTTCCGGCTCAATCGGCATCTCACTACTTCCACCAAGTGAAGAAACATCGATACTTGCACTTGCAACTTCAAGTTTCTGAGTATCTGTATCAGCCTGTTTAACATTAAACTTAACTACATTATTCTCATTGTAGTTAAATGACTTATTCATAACTTCTGCTGTAACTGTTGCATTTAATTTATAGTATTCAAAATATGAGTAATCTGCATTATTATACTTTTCGCTGTTTGAATTGAATGCATCTACAACATAATTTCCATTTGCTTTGTAACGATAATGTGTTTTGCCATTTGTTAAACCATTCTTTACATACTCAAAACGCTTTGTTGTATCATTGTATGTCATTGGATACTCTGTTCCGTTTACGTCAACAGATACTTTCATATCCTTTAAAGTGCCATCTACAAATGCATCATCATCACGATAGTAGTATGATACCTGTTGATTTTCTGCATCTACTTCATAGCCAGTGTTATATGGCATAGCAATTTCCGGCTCACTGCCGGCTTTCATGCTGGCATAGATAACCTTCTGATCAGAAGGGAATGTAACTGAATGGTCTCCACCATCTTTAATCCATGGGTCACCTGTTGAATCTAATGCAATACAAAAATCAACCTTTGTGCAAGATGGTTTTGCTGGGATTGTTACTGTCCATTTATCTTCACCTACGTATGTAAAATCGGTTAATACTGAAGCATATCCTGATGACCATGTATAAAACTGTGGTGTAATACCTTTTTCTTTTAATCCCGGATTCTCATAATCCAATACAAGGTATCTCTTTTCCGTTGGTACGATTACCGGTTTCTCATGAACCGGATCGGAACCATCCACATAATATAATACCTCATTCTCATCACCGCTTATTGTAAAAGAACGATCTGCAGTATCAGAGCCGCCATCCCATCCTTTTGTATTATCATAGCGTGCCTTTAATCCTACCGTTTTTCCTACATTACTGCCGGCAACTGTAATGGTCTGTTTAAACCATGTCACATTATTTTCAGCATCATAATATGTTCCGTCAAAAACATAGGAACCGTCTAATCCGGCATTCCACATCCACAAATCAACTTTTCCCATGTCTGTGTCTGTTGATAAATCCTCATTGTAATAATAAATAGTAAATGTGTGGTCCGCAACCGGTGCCTCCCAGCTGTCCGGTGCTGTTTTATATACGGTTGTATCACCTTTTGTTCCGGTAACCCAGAGCTCAGTACTTGTTGATGTCACAGAAACATCAATATTATCCGTCTGTGTTCCGTTGTTATTATTAAAAATACAGCTGAAATTCTGTTTTACATCCTGTGTATATACTACATCATACCATCCCAAATGATCAGCATTTGCCGAAATCTGTCCGCCCGGCCATTCTTTTCCAACACCTGCTCCTGTTGCAGAGGCATCTGCTCCCCACATATAATTGTAAATAGTACTTCCCATTCCTGAAGCAAGATAATGGATGGTTGTTACATATTTCCAATCGGCAGGTTTTGTCTCTGACAAAGAACCATCGAACCAGTACTCTGCTTCTGCCTTTCCTTTTGTAGAAAGTGTTACGTCGCTTAACTGGTTTCCATGTCCATCATCATTTAAGATAAGATTATAATCTGTACTGTTATCTAATGTCAGATGCATTGTATACCAGCCTTCATGTCCTGCTGTTGCAGTCATGGTTTTTCCCGGCCATTCACCTGCCGGCTTATTAGTCTCCTTATATATATATGCTGCAACATCATCGCCTAATGTGCTCTTATAATTAATAGTCAGATCACATTCTGTTGGTACAGACTCCGGAATCAAAGTTTCCTTCTTTGAAGCATCCTTATACCACTGATATTTTCCATTGTCATCCAATAAACAATAAATGCTTGTATCAGAAGTAAAAGTCTTAATCTGCTCGATTGCAGCTCCTTCTGTCTTTATCTCCGGTGCAGACTCATCTTTAGAACCTGCATCAACAAACTGAAAACCTGTCCACTCACTGCTCTGTACATCTACATAATAGAGTCCAGAACTTTCCTCATATGCAAGCTTTGGTTTTTCCTGATTCCCCCATTGTGAAATTGTGGCATTTCCTGCGCCATGGTTATCTACCGCAGCACCGGCAGCCCAGACATGGACAACCGGTGTATTCCATGTACTTGGTTTGTCCAAATACAACCGGATTGTCGGGCTAGCAGCATATGCAGTGGTTGCACCACCGATTGCTGGAATCATAGTCATAATCATAGCAAGCGCAAGTACCATACTAAAGATACGGCTTACAATGCCATTTTTCCTGTGAAAACGTTCTTTTAACTTTCCCATATTTCCTCTCCTTTTCTTATTATGTTTGTACGAAAATCCCCTTTCGCACGTTTTCGTATTTATATTATAGTCTTTTCGTTGGTTTTCGACTATTGGGATAAACAGAGATTTTATTCACGTAATTTTGGTAAAATTTACTATTTATTCATTTTTATGTAATATATGCGAAATCTTTTTAGTACTAAGAGTCCTAGATATAGTAGATAATTTTTCATTTGAAATTTTGTGAATTATTTTTTAAGCTATTTCCGATTTTATTCGAAATCCCGGAGCTGCACTGATCTTTGAAAGGAAAGTTCTCACATTGTTTTTATTGAAGGAAGCTCTTACTTTTCCTGTGTTTTTTCAAATAAAAAGGCACGGACAAGAAGCTGATATTCACTTACATCATCATAACCACCGTTGCATTTTTGAAGCAGACAGTCTGCGTCCAACAAAATTGTCTGGAGACGCTGGCTATAATCTTCCTTCCTCTACCGGTAAATCACTTTATTGTAATCAGCCGGATCATAGTAATGTTCCAACCGGTATATTTGGACGTGATTTTCTCCATTTTCTCTACATCTATTGTACCACTTATAAAGAACGAATTTATGGTTATGTGAAGTTTTCAAGGTACCAATTTATGGTTTACAAGGGATTGATAGTATAGTAGGCAGACCTTGGGGAGCTGTAATCCCTAAATCTTTTAAAGCAGCACCCCAAATTCAGCCCTAAAGCCGAAAAAATTGCGAGAAAAGTAGCTGAAACTGCAAAAATCACCAAAACAGCTTCCAAAAACCAGCCCAAAAGCTGGAAAAATTGCGAGAAAAAGTAGCTGAAACTGCAGAAATTCCTAAAACAGCTCCCAAAACCAGCCTAAAAGCCGGAAAAATTGCGAGAAAAAGTAAAAGTAGCTGAAATGATAATGGTGGAAGCCTTTAATTATTTCACACAAAAAGAGCCCGCACATTTCCGTGCAAGCTCCTTTTGAAATCTAAAAAACTATAAAAAAGTATATTGTTATTTTATTATATATTTAATCTCTAAATCAACTATCCCCAGATGATTTCCTCCTTGGCGGCCTCCACATTTTCCTCGGAATGCTCCACTTCCTTTGAGAAGATCCTTGCCACCTCCATCTGGTCCTCTATGGTGAAGCTGCCACCGTTTTTGTAGAAGCGAGTGGCATTCATATCCCTGACTATCATGGTAAACATGACGCTTAAATATGCATAAACCATGATATTTGAGTCATAGATGGCATTCATGATATATCTGAATGTAAAGTATACAAGAAGCTGCTCAATATCGTTTTCACGGTAATCGCCGCTAGCCATGTACTCCTTCATGCGTTTTTCATAATCAGCCTCAGTGAGGACTGTCTGCATATCATCCTTGAAATCCTGCCATACCTGACGCAATAGTTCCATCTCATTGATGATACCGAAGCGGATATCAAAATGCTCAAATGAGAAATCATTAAACGAAAGCCAGTCTATATGCTTTTCAACATCGTTTTGGCTCAGCTTCTTCTGGTACTCGTTTGCCCTGTCAAGATACTCATCCACGCGTACTCCGATTGGCTTTGTCCTCTCCTGGAGTATGGCGATCAGCTCGCGCTGCACCTCCTCAAAAAATGCTGCCTCTTCCTCTGTGACTCCCTGGTCATCATCGCTGTCGCCAAAAAGCTCCTGCTCTACAAACTTAACAGGCTTTGTTTTGCTGAAAAATATACGGCAGACCTCCTCGCACGCAAGGCTCAGGCACTTCTGCTCCACGTTTCTGTACTCTATGCCAAACCTTGGAAAATCGGTGCACACCTCACTAAGCGATGCCTCGCCAGCTGCTATGTACAAATCACACAGATTCTTGTCGTTTAGCATGATGCAGCGACCGCAATTGTTTGTACGGATGCCGTGCCCGCCATCCTCCGTCTCATACATGCCCTTTCTCAGACGCTCTCCGACCTCTCCGGGCAGTGTCTGATAATACTCATATGAATCCTCATCAATATCAATTTCCCAGCCCAGACAGCAGCTATCCTTGCAGTCTCCGGCTATACAGCTAAACTCTGAAAAATAATCAGGTACACGGACTATCATACTTCTCTCTCCTTCAGTAAATCTTCGTTTGTTGTATCACTGTGCTTATTTCTGAAGCGCGCTTCTATAGCCGCCCAGTCAGGGTCCTCATTTCCCTTAAAAAAGTTGTAGCCTATGTATCCGATGCACCACACAAGCCCTGCAAATGTCGTAGAAAATGCTATCTTTATAATACTCTTAAGCAAGAGTGGAAGTGTCAGCATATCATTGCCAAATGCTATGATAATCACATGAATAGGCTTAATCAGCATAAGCCAGCCTCCCACATAAAGCGCCGCTAAAATTCCAAGCGCATAGCACAGTATTCCTAATAATTTGTCGCATTTTTTCTTCATTTCAAATCCTCTTCTTAAAATCCGCTTATCAAAGCTTCTTCTTAAATCTTCTTCTCAAATCTTCTTTTCTAATTACAATACAGCAATTTACACATAACGATTTATATTTTCGTAAATTCCAGTATAGACACTTCTCCTGTTGCTCTTGTCTTCTCCATGTCTATCACACGCTGGTTTGCAGAGCCCTTGAATTTGAGCGTGATATCCTTCTGTTCCTCTATAAACGGACCATCTACCAGGACATCTATCATAGATAAAAGCTCATCCGTATACTCTGTGTGCTTGCGTCCGTTTTCTAACAGTTCTTCGTACAGATAGCCTGTGTAAGCCCACACATCCTTATTGGGATAGCGCTCCTTAACTCTTCTCATAAACGGCACAAGTGCCTCCTGATTCTCCTCCTCAAAAGGATCACCGCCTAAAAGGGTAATTCCCTGCACATAGTCAGGCTTAAGTGAGTCGAGTATCTCATTTTGTATCTGTTCATCAAACGGCTCTCCATAGTCAAATTCCCATGTCTGCGGCTGAAAACAGCCCTTACAGTGATTTCTGCAGCCTGATACAAAAAGCACAGTGCGGCAGCCCAGTCCGTTCGCTATGTCACAATATTTTATTCCTGCGTAGTTCATACTTTTTCCTCGTATCTGAGATTATAGTTCCATTTAAAAATTGCACTGCCTATTATTATAACATATCCTATCACACTTAGATAGTCCGGTATCTGTTGCAAAAAGACAAAGCCCAGCAGAGCTGCAAATATAACCTGCGAATAGTCGAACACCGATATCTCCTTTGCAGGTGCCTTGGTGTATGCCTTTGTGATTGAAAGCTGTCCGCCTGTAGCGGCAGCTCCTGCCAAAAGCAGCATGACAATCTGATATACACTCATAGGCTTTGCTCCGACAAGCAGAAACGGAGCCGTCACTATACATGAAAATACCGAAAAGCACATGACTATCACAGGTCCTCTCTCTCCCTGCTTACCGAGCTTTCGCACAAATGTATACGCTACACCTGCGCCAAAACCTCCTATTACACCAATCATGGCATTAAAAAACTGCACATTCATAGATGGCTTCACCACAAAAACAGCACCTATAAACGCCGTCACCACGCACAACCACTCTGTCTTGTTTGCTTTCTCCTTAAGCACAAAATATGACATGATTATGGCAAAAAACGGTGACAATTTGTTTAGAATATTGGCATCTGCGATGGCCAGATGGTCAACTGCATAGAAATTGCATATAAGCCCTGTTGTTCCAAAGAAGCTTCGCAGAAAAAGCCCCTTCCAGCTATCCTTTTTTATTTTGAAGCCTTCATCACTTTTTGCAAGTAAGATAACAGCCGCTACTGCTGCTACCGCATTCCTGAAAAAGGCCTTCTGCATGGTCGGCAAATCTCCAGACATCCTCACAAAAAATGTCATCAGGGCAAAAAAGAATCCTGCCATTATGATATATATTATTCCTTGTTTCTTATCGTTCATACTTATAGTATAACGTATTCTGTCAAGAGGGGATAAACAAAACGTCTGCCATTTTGCTCGCAAAAAAGACCGCCCGGATGAGCGGTCCTTTTAAGATAAATGGAAAAATATATTAAATTCTGCCTACGGATTCCCCCTCCAGCAAAATTCCTTCAACAACAGCTCTCTCTACAAGTGCTGTTTTAGGCTTTTTAATGGTGCTTATCAACCTGTCTGCTGCTTCCCTGCCTATCTTGTCAGTGTCCTGTCTGATAGTGGTGAGCTTCGGGCTTAGCATCTGTGAAACTCTTGTGCCATCGTATCCGGCTATTGATATATCCTCCGGAATCCTAAGCCCCCTGCTTCTTATAACATTGATGCCTCCGATTGCCGCCGTGTCATCCGGATAGATGATACATGTAGGTTTGTCAGGTAAATCGAGTAAATATTCTGTCTGCTTTGCAACATCCTCTGTTTCCAGATACCTTGCTTCCCTGACATACTCCTCAGGAATATCTATTCCATGATTCTCAAGTGCCCTGTAATATGCTGCCAGCCTGTCGCGTGTAACACTCGAAAAATCCTGTCCATGTATGTAAGCGATTTTCTTATGTCCCATGCTTATTATGTAATCAAGCAGCTCGCCCATACACTTTACATTGTTGGAGCTTACTGCCGAACAGCTATAGTGTACGTAGTCAATTGTGACCACCGGTATGTCGCTGCTCATCAGCTCCTGCACCTCATTGTCCTGAAACCTGGCACATACGATTACGACTCCATCGAAATTTCTGTACTTACAGTGCTCCAGGTATGATAATTTTTTTCCGACCGGACTTGTATTGATAAATGTAATATCATATCCAAGCATCTCAGCCTGTGCCTTGATTCCGTTTAGCACTCCGGCAAAATACTCATGCGTAAGTCCCATCGCCGCCTCATCGAAATACAGTACTCCGATGTTGTTCGACTCGTTTGTCTTAAGAACTCTGGCCGCAGCATTAGGAAAATATCCCATTTCCTTAGCTATCTTCTTTATTCTGTTTTTGGTCTCAGCGCCAATATCCTTCTGGTCATGTAATGCCTTGCTGACTGTCGCTGTCGAAACACCACATCGTTGTGCTATGTCTTTCAGTGATACCATATCGTTCCTCATTTCGAATTGATTGCTTAATTGTTTTCGTATCTTTACTATACCACAATTCGTTATTATTGCAACCTCTAATTTACATTTTCAATATTTTTTCACACTTTTTATCATCTTTTATTGTGCATTTTGTACAGTGTTACGTATTTAAAACGATTACGCTTTTGTTCTTAATTATTATACAATTATAATTACTTAAGTGATATTATCTCATCAGCATTTTTAACTATAATATGCAGTTTTCTTTGTATATATGTCATAAAAGCATTATTTTTTATTGTTTTATGCTTGATTTTTAGATATTCGCATTATATACTTCTATGTATAAGTAACTTAAACGTTTGCGTACATTTAATAAAAAAGGAGATTTTATATATGAAATTTGGACACTTCGATGATCAAAACAAAGAGTACGTCATCACCTCTCCAAGGACTCCGTTACCATGGATCAACTACCTCGGATGTGAGAATTTCTTTTCTCTGGTATCAAATACCTGCGGTGGCTACAGCTTCTATAAGGATGCAAAGCTTCTGCGTCTCACCAGATACCGCTACAACAACGTGCCATACGACAGCAACGGACACTACTACTATATAAAGGATGGCGACACAATCTGGAATCCTGGCTGGATGCCTTCTAAGACCGAGCTTGACTCATACGAATGCCGTCATGGCATGGGCTATTCTGTTTTCACAGGAGTAAAAAACGGCTTAATGGCTCAGCTTACCGACTTTGTTCCTATGGGCTCTACCTGCGAGATCAATAAGCTCACATTGAAAAACACATCTGATAAGAAAAAAGACTTTTCGGTTTTCTCATATGTAGAATTTTGTCTGTGGAATGCCATGGATGACATGACCAACTTCCAGCGTAACTTCTCTACCGGAGAGGTTGAGATTCACGCCGGTGGCTCCCAGCTCTTCCACAAGACAGAATACAGAGAACGCCGCAATCACTATGCTGTATATGCTGTAAATGCCTCTGTTGACGGATTTGACACAGACAGGGATTCATTCTTAGGTGCCTACGGCGAAAACAGCGCGCCTTCCGTTGTAGTAAATAATCAGTCTAATAACTCTGTTGCAAGCGGCTGGGCTCCTGTCGGCTCTCATCACCTGAAGGTAGCTCTTGAGCCGGGCGAAGAAAAAACATATATATTTGTACTTGGATATGTAGAAAACCCTGTGAACGAAAAATGGGTTGGACGCGCTGAAGACGGAATCATAAACCGAGCTCCTGCCGATGCACTCCTTGCAAGATTTGACACCACCGAAAAAGCCGACGCTGCTTTAGCAGAGCTTAAGGCTTACTGGGATAAGCTGCTTGGCCACTTTACCATAGCTTCATCAGAGGAAAAGCTTGACCGCATGGTAAATGTATGGCATCAGTATCAGTGCATGGTTACCTTTAACATGAGCCGCTCTGCTTCTTATTTTGAATCAGGCATCGGGCGAGGCATGGGCTTTAGGGATTCCTGTCAGGATCTGCTTGGCTTCGTGCATCTGATTCCGGACAGAGCCAGGGAGAGAATACTCGACATTGCAGCCACACAGTTTGAGGATGGCTCTGCTTACCATCAGTACCAGCCTCTCACCAAAAAGGGCAATGCCGACATAGGCTCAGGCTTTAACGATGACCCTCTGTGGCTTATCGCTGCTGCCGCTGCTTACATCAAGGAGACAGGCGACTACTCTATTCTTGACGAGTCAACACCATATGACAGCGATCCTTCAAAGGCAACTGACTTTATGGAGCATCTGCGCCGCTCCTTCAACTATACAATCAATCATCTCGGACCTCATGGTCTGCCACAGATTGGACGTGCTGACTGGAACGATTGTCTGAACTTAAACTGCTTCTCCGAGGAGCCTGGCGAGTCCTTCCAGACCTTTGGACCATCTGAAGGACCTAATGCCGAATCTGTTTTTATCGCAGGCATGTTTGTAAAATACGGAAAAGACTATGTAAAAATCTGCAGACACAAGGGACTTTGCGACGAGGCTGATACAGCCCAAAAGGCTATCAAACAGATGGAAAAAACCGTCATGGATGCCGGCTGGGATGGCGAGTGGTATCTTCGTGCTTACGACCACTACAAGCACAAGATTGGTTCCAAGGAATGTGAGGATGGAAAAATCTTTATTGAGCCACAGGGCTTTTGTGTTATCGCTGAAATCGGAAAGGATGAAGGGCTCTGCCTTAAGGCAATGCAGTCTGTTGAAAAATATCTTGATACTAAATATGGCATTGTGCTCTTGCAGCCGCCTTACCACAGATATCATGTGGAGCTTGGTGAAATCTCTTCTTATCCACCGGGATACAAGGAGAATGCCGGCATCTTCTGCCACAACAATCCTTGGATTTCTATAGCCGAGACTGTTATCGGTCGTGGAAACAGAGCATGGCAGGTATACACCAAAACCTGTCCTGCTTACATTGAGGATATCAGCGAGATTCACCGCACCGAGCCTTATGTATACAGCCAGATGATTGCCGGAAAAGACGCGCCTAACTTCGGTGAAGCAAATAACAGCTGGCTGACCGGTACTGCTGCATGGACCTTCCTCGATGTCTCACAGTACATCCTCGGTATCCGTCCTGACTACGATGGTCTTATCATAGATCCTTGTATTCCTGACACTATGGACGGCTTTACAGCTAAGCGTAAGTTCCGTGGCAATACTTACCACATTACGGTCAGAAATCCTGCTCACGTACAAAAGGGTGTGACAAAGCTCATCGTGGATGGTGCTGCTATTGATGGCAATATGATTCCGGCTATTAACGGAACCGGACACGATGTTACAGTCGAGGTTACAATGGGTTAGAGATACCAGACGGCCTCTGTACTGCTTCAAATATGACCTGGAATACAAAAATGCCGCCGCAGAGCAAACTCTACGGCGGCATTTAGACTACTGGTGATGCTCTTCCCATGTCTTTATTTCTTCTCTAAAGGATGCTGTTATGTAATTGAGACCTGCCACATATGCTCCTCGGTCTCTCCCATGTGAAACAGCTCCACAGTCTGTTCATCATGAGTATCATCAGGCTCATAGTTGCCAAGAAGATGTATGAGATACTTCTCCTGCTCATCTGCCGGCGAGACCTTATCAATGTGTTTTTGCAATTCCTTAAGAAGCTGTTTTGGCTCCATGTCGGCATCGACTGCGATTCCAAAGCACTTCTTCGCAAGACCTGCTGTATAATACAGCTCGTAGTTACTTACAAGCACTGATTTCTGGCGTAAGCATTTAAGTATGATGCTTTGTCTGGCTATTGATGTAATCATATTATTCCTTTCCGAGTTAGCTGGAATACCTCTAAGTCCAAGTTATTTCCATTATACCCTATTTGCTTTTTGTTTCAAGAGTATAGCATGATATAGCTAAAGATAACTTAAGAGAGTCCTATGAAGTGGCAACAAATCCCGTCAGGAAATAATAAAGTGCTCCCATTGCCTTTCCAATAGCCATAGAAATCACTATAATCCCAAGACCGGCGCGAAGCTTCATGCGCTTATATATAATAGGGAATGTGTGCAGTATTTCTGCGAGTGCAACTGCAATACAGCCGACAAATATTCCGACACACAATCCAAATATTGCAATAATTATATTCCCACAGATGTTGCTTACAGGTACTTTGGGCATATTTGCAAAGCCCAGATTATATGCCGTATCAAGCACTGACGATATATTCCCTGCCACCACACCACATATCATGACATTTTCTATAAGTATTATATTTTCTATCCTGCTGCACCGAAGTATACGCGGCACCACTCCTATCACGAGCACGAATGCAAATACACCGGCTGACACTCCTGCCCCTGCTAAAAACGCTATCACTGACAAAAATATTTCACGCAATATATATTCAAACATCCTGCTTTTCCTTTACCTTGTCTATTATTGTGTTCCATGTATCCTTATTATGCTTATCCATCTCCACCTGAATCGGTGTGACATCGTCGGATAGCTTACGCTTTCCGATATGATTAAAAAACAGTATGATTCCAACCGCCAGACCAATACAGTAAAACACCTCAAGCACCGATACCTGTGGCTTTTCCACTCCCATTATCTGCTTGTAGAAATGTTCAAACACACCTGATATCGAAATATCATTATTGAAAGCCATGATTGTAAAAGCTGAACCAAAAAATATAAGTATACACACCGCTGCAACCTTTAGTGCTTCAAGAATCTTATTTTTGCTGTTGTCGTCATACTCTACAAGTACCTCCGGCTCACCAATGCTTATAACCTGTGCATCATCATAGCTTTCCGTGATTTGCTCTATTATTTTCATTACAGATATCACGCTCTTTTTACCGCGTATCTTATCCACGATCATTCCCTTTATCTGTCCCTCATAGCGTGAATATTTACAATACACACTTGCTATGTCATTGATGCAGACCTGCCTGCGGTGAAGTGTTTTCTGCTTTTCTGCGCGTATATACACGAGGATTTTTTCTTTTGGGGTATCAGTATGCTCCGGCATTTTCATGCTCCCTTCGATTAATATTCATATGTATATAATTTCCATTTATTTTGATTTTATACACTAAAAGATACACATGTATTAAATCAATATTTTTCGTGCGATATATTGTTTTTTTCGTGCAAACATCATAAAATAAATATAATTAATCTAAAGAGTGAGGTAACAAATGGCATACACTAAGGAAATACTGACTCTCGCCGTGGAAATTGGCGATTGTATGCTCAGAAACGGTGCAGAAATCTACAGAGTGGAAGACACTGTGGTTCATATACTAAGTTCATATGAGGTGGAGGAATTTGACGTATATGTGCTGTCAAACGGAATATTTGCAAGTGCAAATGAGAACAAGGATGATGCCTGCAGCATCGTGCGCCACGTACCGCTTGGTGCTGTCAATCTGGCAAAGATCAGCGCGTTAAACCAGCTCGCAAGGGACATATGTGACCAGAAAATCTCCCTGATTGACTCATGGGACAGGCTTGAGCAGTGCAAAAATATTCCTAATTACAAAAAAAGCGCACAGATTTTCTTCTGTGGGCTCGGAAGTGCCTGCTTTTGCTATCTTTTTGGCGGAAGCTGGCTTGACTTTGTTTTTGCATTTGTTATAGGCTCACTGGAGCAGGTGCTTTTGTTTGGTCTTAAAAAATATAAGTTCACAAGGATTATAACCAATATTCTTGCCAGTCTTTTTGTGACACTGCTTGCCACCGCAAGTACACTTACAGGGCTTTCTCTTTTACCTGATAAAATCATTATAGGAGCTATCATGCCACTTGTTCCGGGAATAGCATTTACAACATCTATCAGGGATATCTATAATGGGGATTATCTGTCCGGTACGATACATCTGCTCGATGCACTGATCACAGCCGTGTGTGTTGCTGTGGGAGCATGTCTGCCATTTGTTGTGATGAAATATATTGGAGGGCTTTAAGCTATGGAGTTTATAATACAATTTATTGTGGCTCTCTTTGCCACATTATCGTTCGCAGTTATTTTTTCCGCTCCAAAAAAGGAGCTGTTTTACTGCGGTTTTACAGGAGCGCTTGGATGGATCATCTACTATATAATGGTTCAGTTTGATATGGGTGTTGTGTTTCCATCGCTTATCGCGACACTGTGCCTTACGATAATGGCGCGCATTTTTGCTGCGGCACGCTCTATGCCTGTGACAGTTTATCTGCTTTCCGGTATCTTTCCTCTTGTGCCGGGAGCAGGAATTTTTTACACGGCATATTATCTTTTTACTAACGACAGGGCACTTTCCTCCTCAAAGGGCATTGAAACCTTTGAGGTGGCGGGTGCCATCGTGCTTGGTATCATATTCGGGTTTGGCATACCGCAGAGTTTGTTTAATCTGTTGAAGCCTAAGAAAAAATGAATTACTTGAACTATGTCAAATTTGCAATTTTCTGCGCCAGATCCTCGAGATACTCCCAACGCTCCATTTTCTCCATCAGCTGCCCCTCGAGGTTTTCTTTTTCCTTTGTGAGTTCGTTTAACTTACCAAAGTTAGTGGCATTCTTTACCATCTCATCATCTATCTCAGAAAGCCTGTTTTCCAGCTTTTCTATGTCAGCCTCTATCGTCTCGTACTCTTTTTGCTCTTTGTAGGTAAATTTGAGCTTTTTCTCATGCCCCCAGGTTTCCATGGATTTCTTCTTCCGGGCTTCTTTTGAGTCTGTACCATCTGATGCAGTATTTTCCTGTGCTCCTGTGGATGCTGCATTTTCTGATACGGCTTTTCCTGTCGCAGGCTGTGGGCGTTTATTCATATAGTCGGTGTATCCGCCCTCATACTGTACGATTTTTCCGGCTCCCTCAAATGCAAAAATACGCTTTGCGATCCTGTCAAGGAAATACCTGTCATGGGATACCGTGATGACTATTCCGTCATAGCCATCCAGATAATCCTCTAAAATAGCCAGTGTCTCGACATCAAGGTCATTGGTCGGCTCGTCAAGTATCAATACATTCGGTGCGCTCATCAGCACACGAAGCAGATAGAGTCTTCTCTTCTCTCCACCCGAGAGCTTGCCTACCGGGCTGTACTGCTGCTCCGGTGGGAATAAAAACCTCTCAAGCATGGCAGATGCTGACACAAGTCCGTCTGCCGTGTGCACAAACTCGGCTGCTTCTTTCACATAATCTATCACACGAAGCTCAGGCTCTATATCCACTTCCTGACCGAAATATCCTATCTTTATCGTCTGTCCTATCTCTACCTCACCTGAATCAGGCTCGATAAAACCTGCGATTATCTTCATGAGTGTGGACTTTCCGCAGCCGTTTTTGCCTACAAAACCGATACGGTCATTTTTCAGGAAAATATACGTAAAATCCTTTACACAGACGATATCTCCGTATGCCTTTGAAATATCATGAAGCTCTATGGTTGTCCTTCCCATACGCGATGAAACCGATGAAAGCTCAACTTTTCCGTCTGTCTGCGGTCCTTTTTGGTCTCGCAGAGCCTCATATCTTTGGATGTGTGCCTTCTGCTTTGTGGAACGAGCTCTTGCGCCGCGTTGCATCCACTCTATTTCTTTTCTAAGGATGGACTGACGCTTGCGCTCACTTGCCCTCTCGCTCTCCTCCCTGGCTGCCTTAAGCTCAAGAAAGCCCGAGTAGTTTGTATCATAGCTGTAGGTCTGTCCCTTGTCCACCTCAACGATTCTGTTGCAGACACTGTCTAGAAAATAGCGGTCATGTGTGATCATGATGATTGCACCCCTGAAACGGCGCAGATAATCCTCAAGCCACTCCACCATCTCGTAGTCTAAGTGGTTGGTCGGCTCGTCCAATATAAGCACATCACACGGCTTAAGTACGACTGTTGCAAGCGCAAGCCTCTTTCTCTGTCCTCCTGAGAGCTCACCGGTCTTTTGCGCCATATCTGTGATATCAAGCTTCATAAGAAGTGACTTTGCATCACTTTCTATACTCCAGCGCATGTCCTCATCCAACTGCGAGGTAACCACACGGCCCATCACATGTTCAAGTGCCGTCTCGTCCGGGTCAAACTCCGGATTCTGCGGCAGATAGTTTATCACTATATGATTTGCTGTGGTGACAGTTCCCTCATCCGGCTCTTCATCACCAGCCACAATCTTTAAAAGTGTAGACTTTCCTGTACCATTTATACCTATGATACCGATTTTTTCATTTTCCTGTACATAAAAGGAAGCTTTAGAAAAAAGCTTCCTTCCAGTATATGACTTTGTTATATTTTCGACATTAATGATGTTCATCTTCTCGTATTTTCTCCTCCCTCTCATGCTCCTGCTTCTCCTTGGCCTCAAGGATTGCCTCATTGAGCGAAAGCATCTTTGCATCAAGCTGTCCTACGATACCTGCACACTCACGCAGATCGCGGCTGATATACTCAGGTGCATTGCCCTCGAACTTGTAATATATCTTGTGCTCAAGGCTTGCCCAGAAATCCATAGCTATTGTACGAATCTGTATCTCAACCTTTGTGTCCTCCACCTTGTTTGAAAGAAAAATAGGCACCGAAACAATCATGTGGTAGCTCTTGTAGCCGCTCGCCTTCGGATGCTTCATATAGTCCTTTACCGATATGACGGTCAAATCATTCTGCCTGCCAATCATCTCAGCAAGCCTGTATATATCAGATGTGAACGAGCACACGATTCTGATACCTGCTATATCCTTTACATATGTGACCATATTCTCTATGGTGCTCTCGTAGCCTCCCTTTTTGAGCTTCTTTACTATGCTTTCAGGAGTCTTGATACGCGACTTTATGTACTCTATCGGATTGTAATTATGTATGTGAACAAACTCGTCATTTAATATCTCGAGCTTAGTATTGACCTCTTTCAGTGCAGAATTGTATAGAAACATCATAGTCTCCCAGCTATCAATGCCCTCCGCAAACTCTTGTTCCATTAAAAACCTCCCTGTGATCTATTCGCCTGTATATTTATCAGACTCTTCTAATCAATTATAGCATATTTATTCGCATAATTGGCAAATTATACCTATTATTTATATATTTTTTATTCTTGTTATTTTATATGTTGCTTATTTTTATGTGCACAGGTCCGCACGCTGCAGGCACAGCGTGCGGACCGTCATTATATCAATAATAACTCATCATATCCATAATGAGGCATCAATCCTCCTCGATGATGTGCATCTCGAGAAAATCAAAGTCGATATCCTCCACAAAATTATCCTTCGTAAAGCGGGTCTTTCCATGCCTCTTGAAATCACTTATGTTGCTGTCAAGCCAGATGGGCTTTCCAAGGTCAAAAGCAAGGCAGGCATCCTCAAGTGCCTTAAAAATCTTGTGTGTACGTGTATCGTCACTGTTATTTTCTATTGTAATATCACGCATCAGGTGCGTGTCAGTATAAATCTTAAACCAAATACGCATATTATTCTCCCAAAAGCCTTCTCTGACGATTGCACTCATACATGAGCAAAGTGGCTGATATTGCGGCATTAAGCGACTCCACAGCTCCCTCCATAGGGATGCGGATATATGTGTCCGCCATGTCAGCTATCTCATCTGATAATCCATTGCCCTCATTTCCTATCATAAAGCCACAGGCTCCGGTGTAGTCCGGTCTGTCATAAGAGCACTTACCCTTTAAATGAGCTGCGTAGAGAGAAACTCCCTTTGACTTTGCATACTCTATAGTCTCCGGAAGGTCATCTGTGATGTAAAACGGCACACGGTAGAGTGAGCCCATGGTTGAGCGCACAGTCTTTGGATTAAAAATGTCCACTGTTGTGCGATTCATTATAATACCGCTTACACCTGCGCCCTCACCGGTACGGATCATAGTGCCTAAGTTCCCCGGATCCTGTATACTCTCAAGCACAAGAAGCTCTGTCTTGTCGCCCTTAAAAAGTTCATCTATCTCATAGTGCGGCATCTTTACTATAGCAAGCACACCCTGCGGAGTCTGCGTGTCAGACATGCTCTTAAACACCGAGTCACTCACTATTTCCGTTTTATCAAGGAAACGCTTCTTCTCTTCCTTAAACCTGTCATCATAAAAAAATGACTCAGACATATATACGGCACTTACCCAGTCATATGGCGCCTCAAAGCTCATCTTTGGACCCTCAACCACGAATACGCCCTGCTTTTTCCGCTCCTTTGCCTTGCTTAAAAGAGCCTGCACATTTTTTATGCTTTTGTTTGATGCACTTGTAATCATTTTCTTCTCTTTCTATATTGATGATATGAGTGTCAAAAAGTATTTTGCCCCTCATTTATGATTAACATTCGTCTTTCTCCGAATGCATAAATGCCCCTGCACCGGCACATGCACGCAATTACCTGCATTTAATGTGCCGGATACAAGGGCATTATATTTATCGTAACTATATTAGATACTAAACCAGAGATTTAGAGATATCGTACATGTACTCGTCTACACTCTTCTTCATAGCAAGTGCCTCGTCGATATCGAAATCTACGAAATTGCCATCCTTGTGGGCAATAACTCTGTTTGACTTGCCCTCGCAGAGTAAATCAACTGCCATAGCGCCCATGATTGTAGCATATACACGGTCCTTGCATGAAGGGCTTCCACCTCTTTGCATATGTCCAAGGATAGTTGCTCGAGTCTCGATGCCTGTAGCAGCCTCGATTTCCTTAGCCATCTCCTGTGAATGTCCTACACCCTCAGCATTGATGATGATGTAATGCTGCTTGCCGAGCTCTCTTGCGTGAGCTACTCTCTCGATGAGTGCCTCAAGGTTGTTGTCATACTTCTCAGGAAGTAATACTTCCTCAGCGCCGTTTGCAAGACCACACCATAATGCAATGTATCCTGCTCCACGTCCCATAACCTCAATGATTGAGCATCTCTCATGTGATGTAGATGTATCACGTACCTTGTCAATAGCCTCCATAGCTGTGTTGCAGGCTGTATCAAAACCGATTGTGTAATCTGTACATGCGATATCAAGGTCGATTGTGCCTGGAAGACCGATTGTATTGATGCCAAGTGCAGCAAGCTTCTGCGCACCCTGGAAAGATCCGTCACCACCGATAACTACGATAGCATCGATACCATGCTTCTTACAGATTTCAGCGCCCTTCTGCTGTCCCTCTGCTGTAACGAACTCCTTACATCTGGCTGTCTGTAAGATTGTACCACCGCGTGAGATTGTGTCTGAAACGCTCTTTGAATCCATATCCACGATTTCTTCATTTAACAGACCTGCGTATCCTCTCTTGATTCCTTTAACCTTCTTGCCCTTTGAGAGAGCCTGACGAACAACGGCACGAATCGCTGCGTTCATTCCCGGTGCGTCGCCACCACTTGTAAGTACACCTATTGTGTTAATCTCTTTTGCCATTGGTATAACCTCCATATGTTAAAAAATTATCATTTATTCTAATCCCAATCTATTGTACTTGTTTTAGCACATTTTTTCAATATTCTTTTCAACAATTTTCGCATTTTCTTTGTCTAAAAATTCCAAAAGCTGCTCCATGAGCTCATTATTTGCATTTACGGAATAATTTCTGCCAAGTTTTTTCATCTGCTTTGTATCTGCGATGTAAATTATGACTTCATCTCCTCCGTCAGATTCACGGATTGTCTCAAGAAGCCTGCTCTCGTTTTTCTTATAGTCCTCCATCGTATCAAACCTGAGCCATAGCTGCTTCGGAAGCTCATCAAACGGTATGATTTTCTCGCAGATTATCTTGCCGTTCTGCTCATCCTCGACTGTCGCATGTCCGATAACAAATATTTTAGCATCGTCCTGTAAATATCTCTGGTAGCGCTCGTAATCTCTCGGAAAAATAATTACCTCAACAGTTCCTGTCAGGTCCTCTATCGTGATAAAAGCCATGGCCTGATTGTACTTGGTAAACTTAATCGTCTTTGTAGCTATCATGCCTCCGATTACCACGTGCGCATTGTCCTTTATCTTTACGGCACCGCTCTCCTCTTCAAGCACAAAATCTATCGCATTTGCTGTGATGTTTTTCTTTAGGGCAGCTGCATATTTTTCCAGAGGGTGTCCGCTTAAATAGATGCCAAGCACCTCTTTTTCATAGGCCAGGGCTTCCTCAGCGTCATATTCACCAACATTTGGATACTTAAGCTCAAATGACTGCCTATCCTCATCTGAGACCAGGTCAAACAGGCTCATCTGCCCTGCCATTGTTGACTTTTTGTCATGCTGCACCCTGTCCACAATCGATGCATACACCATTGCCATCTGCTTTCTCGTGCCGTCGAGTGAATCGCAGGCTCCCGCCTTTATCAGATTCTCAATCGCACGCTTGTTGATAAGCTCCTTCTGGCAGGTTCTCTCGATAAAATCAGAGAGTGTGCGGTATCTGCCGCCACTTTCCCGCTCCTCGATTATCTGGTCTATTACCGGCCTGCCTAGAGATTTGATGGCGTACATGCCATATCTGACATGGTCACCCTCTGCGGTAAACTCGCCCTGTCCACAGTTGATATCCGGCGGAAGCACCTTAATACCCATATCACGACAACTGTAAAGATACTGCGCCGCCTTGGCTGAATTGTCTATAACAGAAGTCATGAGCGCTGCCATAAATTCGACCGGATAGTAGTTTTTGAGCCATGCAGTCTGAACACTGATTTTCGCATACGCGGCTGCATGTGATTTGTTGAACGCATACTTAGCAAAATCAACCATCGAATCGTAAATACTGTTGGCAGCCTTTTCATCAATTCCATTTGCCACGCAGCCCTTTATACCGCGCTCCTTGTCTCCGTACACAAAGCTCTGGCGCTCTGCGTCAATGACATACTGCTTCTTCTTACTCATGGCACGGCGGATGTTGTCCGCCTGACCCATTGTATAGCCTGCGAGCTTCTGCACTATCTGCATGACCTGTTCCTGGTATACTATACAGCCGTAGGTCGGCTCTAAAATACTCTCAAGCTCAGGTGTCACATAGCTTATCTCCTTTGGATTGTTCTTGCCCTTTATATAGTTGGGAATGAAATCCATAGGACCCGGACGGTATAGTGAAATACCGGCCACGATGTCCTCAAAGCTCTGTGGACTGAGTTCCTTCATGAAGCTTTGCATACCGGCAGACTCTAGCTGGAATACCCCTTCCGTCTTTCCTGTTCCGATAAAGTCAAGTGTGCCCTTATCGTTGAAATCAATATGGTCGATATCCACATCAATGCCCCTTGATGCCTTGATATTCTTCACAGAATCCTTTAGCACCGTGAGTGTACGAAGCCCCAGAAAATCCATCTTTAAAAGGCCAAGCTCCTCGAGCTGTACCATGTTGTACTCTGCGGTAGGGCTTCCGTCGTTTGCCCTTCCAAGAGGCACATAATCGCTCGCCACGCCCGGATAAATTACCACACCTGCTGCATGCACGGACGTGTGGTTTGGCAGTCCCTCAAGCCTTTTTGCCATATCTATCATTTCATGCACTCTCGCATCACTGTCGTAAATGCCCTTAAACTCCGGGTTCATCTGAAGAGCCTTGTCAATCGTGATATTAAGCTCCTGAGGCACCATCTTTGCAAGCCTGTCAGTCTCTGCATATGGGAAATCCAGCGCCTTTCCGACTGATTTTATGACACCTCTTGCCGCCATCGTACCAAAGGTGACTATCTGTGTTACAGAATCGTGTCCGTACTTCTGCTGAACATACTCTATGGCGCGATATCTCTCCGCATACTCGAAATCCACATCGATATCAGGCATGGAAACTCGCTCAGGGTTAAGAAATCTTTCAAAAAGCAGATTATATTTAACCGGATCAATATCCGTGATTCCGGTACAATAGCACACCCTGCTTCCCGCCGCCGATCCTCGTCCCGGGCCTACCCAGCAGTCGTGCGTGCGGCACCAGTTGATATAATCCCACACGATAAGGATATACTCTATAAAGCCCATGGTCTTTATGATACCAAGCTCATAGTCCATATCTGCATGTATCTTTTTAAGCTCCTTTGCACTGTACTCGCCACAGCCTATGTATTTCTCCCTAAAACCCTTCTCGCAGAGCTCTGTAAGGAAGGCTTCGGCACTATCATAGCCCTCTGGCACCTCATACTTTGGAATCTTGTAATTGCCAAACTCAAGCGTCACATTGCATCTGTCGGCAATTTTCTGTGTATTCTCAATAGCCTCTGTGGCATATGGGAAAAGCGCTCTCATCTGCTCTTCGCTCTTTACGAAAAACTGCCCGCCATCATAGCGCATCCTGTCCTCGTCAGACACCTTTTTCCCGGTCTGGATGCACAAAAGCACATCATGTGCCTCCGCATCGGACTCGTAGGTGTAGTGCACATCATTAGTACACACTAACCCTATTTCAAGCTCCTTGCTCATCCTAAGAAGCTGCTGATTCACAAGCTTCTGGTCATCAATGCCATGGTCCTGCAGCTCAAGGAAGAAGTTGTCTTTTCCAAAGCAGTCCTGATACTTCCTTGCAATCTCCTTCGCCTCGTCATAAAAGCCTCTTACGATGTATCTGGGGATTTCTCCTGCCAGACAGGCAGACAAGCATATAAGCCCCTCGTGATATCTCTCAAGCGTCTCAAAATCCACTCTCGGCCTGTAATAATAGCCCTCTGTGAACCCTATTGACACTATCTTCATGAGATTGGCATAGCCTGTATTATTTTCAGCAAGCAGAATCAGATGATAATACCTGTCATCACCGTGGCTTGTCTCCCTGTCAAAGCGCGAATTTGGTGCCACATATACCTCGCAGCCTATGACCGGATTGATATCATTTGCCTTTGCCGTCTTGTAAAACTCCACCACACCGTACATATTGCCATGGTCTGTGATTGCGGCAGAGTTCATGCCAAGCTCCTTGACGCGCTTTACATATTCTTTTATCTTGTTTGATCCATCGAGCAGACTGTACTCGGTATGGGTGTGAAGATGACAAAATGACATTTGGATTCCTCTTTCTTTATTTTTGTATCGCCGCCCGCCCTTCATGGGTTATGCCACCCGGCGGGTACTTTGGCAGAACAATTCGTAAGAATTGCGTTAATTTATCAGGTGTCGAATTTCGGCTCAAGGTTTGTGTACATTCGCCAGCTGGACACTTTCGGCGCGGCGTACGTCTGTAACTCTGTTATGTGTGAACAGCAGCAACCATAGCAAGCCTGCATATCAGATACAGTACAAAAAGATGCACCGGGTAAAAGGCGTAAAAGACATATTTTAGTGAAATGCCTCTTTTTCCATTGTAATAGCGAAGCGGTATAAGCATAAAAAGTGCAAAAAACTCTATGGTACCTGAGAAAAGTCCAAGCAGTATGACTGCCACGGCAAATGCAACATCTCGGTTTGAAGAAAGCAGGTACATCATGACAATGCACCCTACACCCGCCGCACCATAATCACAGCAAAGCACAAACTCTGCAATAATCATCATAACAAGCACCACTGATACCATTACTATACACCTGATCAGTGTGACAAAAAACCACTTGACTGCAGAGGATGCCTTTTCTATTTTATCGACCGACTTAAGCCAATCAAGCACTGTGATGGCAAGCAAGCCTAAAAGCAGTGTAAAAAACACATTGTTGCTCTTAAATTCGAGCACTGTATTGTTTATTGCAAGGTCAAACGGTATCTCAGAGATAAGCGCGAATATAAACATCCTCGCAGCATATTTTTCCCTGCTGTGTGTATATTTGAAGCCCTCCACAAGCAGGAAGCAGAAAACAGGAAAGGCCATGCGCCCTATAGAACGCATGACCCAGTAGATATCAATAAGCGTTTGTCCACCTATCCCGTTATTTATCATCTGAAGAATAACCGTTGCCGCAATATGGTCTATAAGCATGGTAAAAATGGCTATAAGCTTAAGCGTGCTTCCACTGATACCAGACTTTGCGATAACTTTTTCCAAAATCCTATACTCCTGCCATATTTACGGTAATTCTGTCAAGATGCCAGATATCGTCCACATATTCCTGGATTGTTCTGTCTGAAGAGAACTTTCCTACATGTGCGATATTGAGCAGTGCACTCTTTCTCCATGCGCTCTTGTTCTTGTAATAATCATTAATCTTCTGCTGTGCATTTGCATATGAGCGGAAGTCTGCGAGGATAAAGTAGCGGTCAGCCACCTGTCCCTGCAGTGGATTGAGCAGTGAGTTGTAAAGCTCCCTGAAAAGCTCATGGTCATTTGGTGAATATGTGCCGTCTACAAGCTGGTTTACTACCTTTCTTAGCTCGGCATCGTTATTATATACATCAACAGGATTGTAGTCATGTCTGTTCTCGTGTGAGATGACCTCATCAGAGCTCATTCCAAAGATAAACATGTTGTCAGCCCCTACCTCATCGAACATCTCGACATTGGCACCATCCATAGTTCCGATAGTGAGCGCTCCATTGAGCATAAACTTCATGTTTCCTGTTCCGGATGCCTCCTTGCTTGCTGTGGAAATCTGCTCGCTGACATCTGCTGCCGCAAAAATAATCTCGGCATTGGATACCTTGTAATCCTCGATAAATACTACCTTGAGCTTGCCGCCAATAGAAGCATCGTTATTTATCACATCAGCCACACTGTTGATGAGCTTTATTGTTTTCTTTGCATTTCTGTAGCCTGCTGCTGCCTTTGCTCCAAAAATGAATGTTCTAGGATAGAAATCCATAGACGGATTTTCCTTAATCTTGTTGTACAGATACATCACATGAAGGATGTTCATGAGCTGTCTCTTGTACTCGTGAAGTCTCTTAACCTGCACATCAAAGATAGAATCCGGATTTACATCAATACCATTGTGCTCCTTGATATACTTTGCTAAACGCACCTTGTTTGCTCTCTTAATCTCAGCAAACTCCTGCTGTGCAACAGGGCTGTCCGCATAAGCCTTGAGCTTTGAAAGCATTGTAAGATCTGTAATCCAGCCGGCTCCTACCTTTTTTGTTGCCCAGTCTGCAAGGAGTGGATTTGCATGTGCTAAGAATCTACGCTGTGTGATTCCGTTTGTCTTGTTATTAAACTTCTCAGGGAACATCTCATAGAAATCATGAAGCTCCTGATTCTTAAGTATCTCTGTGTGAAGCTTTGCAACACCGTTTACAGAATAGCCTGCAACGATAGCCATATTTGCCATCTTGACCTGTCCGTCATAGAGGATAGCCATCTTTCTTACCTTGTCCTCATTGCCAGGATATCTCTCATTAATCTGCATCACAAATCTTCTGTTTATCTCGTCAACAATCTGGTATACACGAGGAAGCAGTCTCTGGAATATCTCAATTGGCCACTTCTCAAGCGCCTCAGCCATGATTGTATGGTTAGTGTAGGCTACACATCTTGTAGTGATATCCCATGCATCATCCCATGACAGATGTTCCTCGTCCACAAGGATTCTCATAAGCTCTGCGACTGCAACTGTAGGGTGAGTATCGTTCATCTGGAAAACGACCTTATTCGGGAGATCTTTTAAATCGCTGTGATGCTTTTTAAACCTTGCAAGTGCACGCTGGATGCTTGCTGATACAAAGAAATACTGCTGCTTTAAGCGAAGCTCCTTGCCCTTTACATGGTTATCGTTTGGATAGAGCACCTCAACAAGGTTTCTTGCAAGATTTTCCTGCTCCACTGCCTTGTCGTAGTCACCCTGGTCAAAGGACTCGAGCGAGAAGCCGTTTTTTGGCTCTGCATCCCATATCATGAGAGAATTGACCACATTGTTGTCATAACCGACTATAGGCATATCATAAGGCACTGCAAGCACCGACTGATAGTCCTTCTGCTCGAAATGAAGCTCTCCGTTTTCATCTGTGCTCTCCTGCACATATCCTCCAAACTTGACCTCATAGCAGTACTCCGGACGACGAAGCTCGAATGGATATCCGTCCTTGAGCCAGTTGTCAGGCACCTCAATCTGGAAGCCGTCTGAAATCTGCTGCTTGAACATACCATATCTGTATCTGATTCCACAGCCGTATGCAGGATATCCAAGTGTGGCAAGTGAATCCATGAAACACGCTGCCAGTCTTCCGAGTCCACCGTTTCCAAGTGCCGGATCAGGCTCCTGGTCCTCAATAGCATTGATATCCACACCAATCTCATTGAGAGCCTCCTTGACCTCCTTGTATGCTGAGAGGTTTATAAGGTTGTTGCCGAGAGCTCTTCCCATCAAAAACTCCATGGACATATAGTAAACAACCTTTGGATCGTCCTTGTCCATCACTCTCTGTGTGGCAATCCACTCATCCATGATGACATCCTTTACGGCCTCTGATACAGCCTGATAAAGTTCCTGCTGTGTGGCATCATCTATAGTCTTACGATATTTATTTTTTAAATTGTCTGATACAGTCTTAATAAACACCTTTTTGCTAAACGTATTATCTCTCATCATATTCCTCCTTATGGCACTAAAAGGGAGCAAATTAATGCTCCCTCTCGTGCAGAGATTATTGTTTTTCAACTGCAAGCTTAACAGCCTCACCATTAATCTTCCAATCCTTTTCATAGCCCTTAAGTTCGCCTGATTTAATTGATACGGCAAGAACCTCGGTCTTGATTTCATCACCAAACTTTTCAAATACATTTGAAAGCTTCTCATCTGCCTCGTATGTCACAGCGATGTGGTCCATAACCTCAAAGCCTGCGTCCTTACGCATTGTCTGGATCTTACTGATGATTTCTCTTACGAAACCTTCCTCGATAAGCTCAGGAGTGAGGTTGGTGTCAAGAACAACGGTTATATTGTTGTCAGACTGTGTCACATAGCCCTCCATCTGAGTCATCTCGATAAGTAAATCCTCTTTAGATAATACAACTTCATCGCTAATGCTGTCAAGCTTGAGAGAGCCGGTGCTGTTAAGCTCCTCCATGGCCTTATGACCATCAAGCTCAGCTAAAACTGCCTTAATCTGGCCAAGGTATTTACCATACTTAGGACCCACTGTTCTAAGCTGTGGCTTGAATTTGTAGGTGGTGTAGTGTGATACATCATCAGTGAACTCAACCTCTTTTACGTTGAGCTCGTCTGCGATGATATCCACATAAAATTCATCCAGTTTTTCCGGAGCCTTTACAAACATTTTTCCGATTGGCTGACGGTTTTTGATATTTGCCTCGTTACGGCATGCACGTCCGAGTACTACAACCTTTAGTACCTCATCCATATCAGCTTCGAGCTTTTTGTCAATCAGCTTCTCATCAACTACAGGATAGTCGCACAGATGAATTGACTCCGGTGCGCTCTTGTCGATAGAGCAGACAAGATTTCTGTAGATATCCTCTGTCATGAAAGGAATCATAGGTGCTGCCGCCTTTGATATGGTGACAAGTGCTGTATAAAGTGTCATGTATGCGTTTATCTTGTCCTGCTCCATGCCCTTTGCCCAGAAACGCTCACGGCTGCGGCGTACATACCAGTTACTTAAGTCGTCTACGAACTCCTGAAGGTACTTTGCCGCCTCCGGAATCTTGTAGTTTGACAGGCACTCATCCACGCCTGCCACTGCTGAGTTGAGCTTTGAAAGAATCCACTTGTCCATTACTGCAAGCTTATCATACTCAAGGCTGTATTTTGTAGCATCAAAATTGTCGATATTTGCATAAAGAACGAAGAATGCGTATGTGTTCCAGAGTGTTCCCATAAACTTACGCTGTCCCTCAAGCACGAGCTTTCCTGAAAACTTCTTTGGAATCCATGGAGCTGATGCTGTGTAGAAATACCATCTGATGGCATCTGCACCGTATGTCTCAAGTGCATCAAACGGATCTACAGCGTTGCCCTTTGACTTGGACATCTTCTGTCCGTTCTCATCCTGTACGTGTCCAAGCACGATGACATTCTCATAAGGAGCCTTGTTGAAAAGGAGTGTAGACTCAGCCATGAGTGAATGGAACCATCCACGTGTCTGGTCAACTGCCTCTGAGATAAACTTGGCTGGGAACTGCTTCTCAAATACTTCCTTGTTCTCGAATGGATAGTGGTGCTGTGCAAATGGCATGGCTCCTGAATCAAACCAGCAGTCAAGTACCTCAGGTACACGGTGCATATCCTTGCCACACTCAGGACACTTGATTGTCACAGCATCGATGTATGGTCTGTGAAGCTCTACCTCTGCTGCCTTTGGATCTCCTGCTTTTTCGGCGAGCTCTGCACGGCTTCCGATACACTCTCTGTGTCCGCATTCACACTCCCAGATATTGAGTGGTGTGCCCCAGTAACGGTTACGTGAGATAGCCCAATCCTGTATATTCTCAAGCCAGTTTCCGAAACGTCCTGAACCGATAGACTCAGGAATCCAGTTTACTGTATTGTTGTTTCTGATAAGGTCATCCTTTACTGCTGTCTCCTTGATGTACCATGACTCTCTTGCGTAGTAGATAAGAGGCTTGTCACATCTCCAGCAGTGTGGATACTCATGCTCAAATTTCGGAGCATCGAAGAGCTGCTTTCTGCCGCTTAAGTCCTTTAATACCTCAGGATCAGCATCCTTTACCCACATACCGGCAAACGGAGTCTCGGCTGTAAGCTCTCCCTTGTCGTTTACAAACTGTACAAATGGAAGGTCATAATTTCTTCCGACATTGGCATCATCCTCACCAAATGCAGGAGCGATATGAACAATTCCTGTACCGTCTGACATAGTAACATATGTATCACATGTCACGAAAAAGCCCTTCTTGCCCTGCTTATCGGCAACCTGCTTAGCGCAGTCATAAAGCGGCTCATACTCCTTGTACTCAAGATCCTTTCCTTTGTATGTCTCAAGCACCTCATATGCCTTCTTGCCTGCCTCTGCGTCCTCTTTTGAAAGAAGCTGTGAGAGCACCTTGTCTGCAAGTGCCTCTGCCATATAATATGTGTAGCCATCAACAGCCTTTACCTTTACATATGTGTCATTAGGGTTCACACAGAGTGCCACGTTGCTTGGAAGTGTCCATGGAGTTGTGGTCCATGCGAGGAAATATGCATCCTCTCCTACTACCTTAAAACGTACTACTGCTGATTTTTCTTTAACAGTCTTGTAGCCCTGTGCCACCTCCTGTGCAGAAAGCGGTGTTCCACAACGAGGACAGTAAGGAACAATCTTGAAACCCTTGTAAAGAAGTCCCTTGTTCCAGATTTCCTTGAGAGCCCACCACTCTGACTCAATGAAATTGTCGTCATATGTGACGTATGGATTGTCCATATCAGCCCAGAAACCTACTGTGTTGGAGAAATCCTCCCACATGCCCTTGTATTTCCATACAGACTCTTTACACTTCTTGATGAATGGCTCAAGTCCGTAGTTCTCAATCTGATCCTTGCCGTCAAGGCCGAGAAGCTTCTCCACCTCAATCTCAACAGGAAGTCCGTGTGTATCCCAGCCTGCTTTACGTGGCACATATTTGCCCTTCATGGTCTGGAATCTTGGAATCATATCCTTTATGGTACGTGTCTCAACATGTCCGATGTGAGGCTTTCCGTTTGCTGTAGGAGGTCCATCATAGAATGTGTATGTCTCTCCTTCTTTTCTGTTTTCCATAGATTTTCTGAAGATATTGTTCTCTCTCCAGAACTGCTCTGTCTTCTTCTCGCGTTCAACGAAGTTCATATTGGTGTCAACTTTGTTGTACATGACTATCTCTCCTTATTCTATATTGTTCGTGAACATCCCAACATGCACCTCAAATTCGGCTCTTACGAGGCTTCCTTGTGGCTTACGCTACTACAATTTTCGGTTTATGGAATATTCACAAAAAAAGGCACACATTCCTGTAATTAGGAACGCGTGCCTGATACGTCTATACCACCTATTACAATGTACTTAAGGGAAATACCCTTGCATACCCGCCCCTGTAACGTAGGGAATACGTCAGAACCTACTCTCGCAACGCTGTATGGCGATTTTAGCCTGCGGCTCAGAAGTGATTTTCAAAACGGCTCTACTCATACCGGCTCTCACCTGTCCCGGCTCTCTTTGACTTTCCTGCCATCTCTACTGTCTTCGTCACTGCCTTTTACTAACTGTGTTTAAGTATATAACTGAAAAGCCACTGTTGTCAAGATGTAATTGATTCTGTAATAATTTGATAATAATTAACTCTAATAAATGCCATCATACTCAAAATTCTGATAATCATAATCGTAATGATCAAAAGAATCATAATCATAATCGTAATCCTCATAGGAATCGTCATCATTATAATACTCATAACCATTGTCAAAGCCCTTCATGAACTCCTTTTCTAAATCTGTGCTTACATTTGCGCCTGCCACAACCCAGAATATGATGCTGACTATAACTGAGATAACTGCTGTTGCTATACCAACTATACCAAACACCTTGTTGTTGCCCTTTATGATATGTATAATACCAAAAATGATAGCAAGCAGTGCTGTCACATAATTGATGCATGTACAAAACAGTACAATAGATGCGATTCCAAGTACCAGAGAAGCTATACCAAAGCCATTGCTGTTCTTTGGCGGCTGGTTGTATGGATTAGCTCCATACGGCGACTGATTGTAGGCTGTCTGTCCGTATGCGGTCTGATTGTAGCCACCCTGTCCGTTTGGCTGCTGGCCATACTGCGTCTGTCCGTAAGCTGACTGATTAAATGAGCCCTGAGCATATGTGTTCTGGTTGTATGTACCCTGGGCATTTGGATTCTGATTGTATGTACCCTGAGCATTTGGATTCTGATTGTATGTACCCTGATTTGCATAACCATATGCACTGCCCGGATTATTGACATATCCGTCTGTGCTGCCTGTCTGGTCTGATGACTGTCCATATGCATATGCATTCCCACTTTCCTGCTGGGATACAGACTGATTATATGTGTCTGTCGGCTGACTGTATGTGTCCTGCGGCTGGCTGTATGTGTCCTGAGGCTGGCTGTATGTGTCTGAGCCATTTGCTGTTCCTGAAGACTGACCGAAGACATCTGTATTGTCCGGTGTGCCTGACGACTGGTTGTCATTGTTCATATAATTGTTATCGTCCATAACTTCCTCCATATATCCTATTGTTTATGTAGCCATTGTGTTTCGTATTAGAAATATTTTATCATATATTACGATAATGTAAATATTTTTATCATAAAAATTGGTGATTATTGTCTTCCGAGCTTTGATTTGCGCTTGTTTTCATACATCCTGTCATCAGCAATACGATATACGGCACGTGGGCCAATATTCACTGCCTTAAGCTTATTTTTTCTCATTTTGCTCCTGGTTTGAAGAAAATTCTCCTTTCAAATCAAATAAACATTTACACCAAAACACCCGGCAGTTATCCTGCCGGGTGTTTTGTAAAAAAATATTTATTCTTTAACTCCACCAAGTGTAAGTCCTGTAACAAAGTATTTCTGTAAAAACGGGTAAATACATATGATCGGAAGCATTGTTATAATTGTTGCTGCGGCACGAACTGAGGTAGGTGTAACTGCGCCTACAGCATTTTTCAATGTTTCTGCTGATCCTCCCTGATTTGTTACAGCTGAAAGAAGCTTCATAAGCTCATACTGTAATGTAGTAAGCTTTGTACTCATACGGTTATAAAGCATTGCATCAAACCATGAGTTCCACTGTCCTACTGCTACGAATAAAGCTACTGTCGCATATACCGGTTTGCAGAGAGGTGAATAAATCTTCAGAAAAATGGTGGTATATCCTGCACCGTCAAGCTGCGCTGATTCCTCTAAGCTGTCAGGAATTCCATTCATATAGGTCCTGATAACGAGCATGTTAAACGCACTGACCATTCCAGGGACTACATAAACCCAAAAACTATTGGTAAGCCCAAGTCCCTTGTACAGGAGGAAGGTAGGGATTAATCCACCATTGACATACATTGTGATAACCCAAAACAGGGATAAACCTCTTTTGAACAAAAATCTTTTTCTGCTGACTATAAAAGCAAGGATTGCATTTGCCACCAGTGCTAAGACTGTTCCAATTATTGTTCTGGCAACAGTAATGTATGCTCCTGTTATAAGATTATCTTTTTGTAAAACCGTTATATAATTCTTCCAGGTAAACTTTCTTGGTAAGAGGTAAATTCCACCTCTTAATGCATCTGTACCATCATTAAGCGATATCGCAAGTGTATTAAGCACCGGATAAAGCGTTATGATCATAAACAGTACCATAATGATGCCATTTACAATTGGAAATATACTTATCTTCTTTTTCTTTTTGCTCTTTACAGAGCCTGCTGTTATATCTGCCATCGTACAAGACCTCCTTAAAACAACTGCTCTTCACCATTATGTTTGGCAATTCTATTTGCAATAAATATAAGAATTATACTTACCGCACTCTTGAATATACCTGCTGCGGTACCTATTGCATAATCTCCCTGGCTTATGCCCCATTTAAGTACATAAATATCAATAGTCTGTGATACTTTCTGTACCAGGCCGTTTCCTAAGAGATACTGTATCTCAAATCCTGCATTTAAAACATTACCTACATTCATAAGAAGAAGGATTATGATAGTTGGTTTGATTCCCGGCAGTGTTACATACTTGATCTTTGCCCAGCGTCCTGCTCCATCAATAGATGCTGCTTCGTAAAGTGAAGGATCTATTGATGTAATGGCTGCAAGATATATGATTGCATTCCATCCTGTTTCTTTCCATACATTGGCAAATGCCACTATCGGCCAGAAATATCCCGTATGTGCGAAAAAGTTTATCGGTTGGTCTATAATATGCATATTTACAAGGAACTCATTTACAATACCTGTTCCTGAAAGCATATCGTGTAAAATACCTGTTACAATGATCCATGAAAGGAAATGTGGAAGATATGATATAGTCTGTACTACTTTCTTTCCACCCTTTGATGCAATCTCATTCAGTAAGATTGCAAATGCTATGGCTGTGACAAAAGTTACAACTAGATTGATAACACCCATTGCAAGTGTATTTCTTATAACACGGATAAATGTCATATCCGAGAACAGCATCTTGAATTTGTCCAATCCAACAAATGCAGAATGGAATATACCAAGTCTTGGTTTGTAATCCTGAAATGCCATTGCCCAGCCAGCGAGTGGCAGATAATAGAATACAACTCCATATGCCACCATTATTGCTGCCCAGAACAGCAGCACTTTCTGACGTTTGACTTCTTTCCATGTAATTTTTGTTCTAGGTTTTCTGACCTTTTCTTTTTTGTTTTCTCTCGTTAATGACATGACACCACTCCTTAAAGGTAGCAGGCAGATAAAACGCTATTATATCTGCCTGCCTTAAATTTCATTTAAGCTTTATTTGAACTTAGCAGCCTGCTCTAATCTTGTATCAAGCTCGGTCTGTAATTCATCCAGGAAATCCTGTGGATTGCATGCATTGTATTTATCCATGTATGTATCCCATGCACTGTCAAAATCTTTTGCCATAACAACCTGTGGAAGCTGCTCATGCTTAAGTTCGCCAATCTTTGTCCAAGCTACTCCACCAGGAGTGTCTGTGGTAAAGCTGTTAGAGAATGACCACATCGGATACCAGTCTCCAGGTGCATCGTTTGTTCCAAGCATTTCAACGTATGTCTTAACACCATAGGCATCGAAAGCCTCTCGTACATCACTGTTAAGACCATCATAGAACTCTCTTGCCTGTCCATCAGGTTTGTTGGCATTGATTCCATCATCACTTGTTCCATTGTACTGTGGGAAGTATGAGTATGAGCATAAATGAGAGGCCTTGTATGCTGTATCAGAAGCCTTCTTTCTCTCATCTGCTGTTCTGTAAAACTCGCCATTCTCATCTACTTCATAGTCAGTACCCTTGACACCCCAGAATCTGAGATTGTGAATATCCTGATCAAGAAGATCATTTACAAACTTCATGGCCGCATCTACATCATCACAGGATGTTGTAACAGCAAGACCTGTTGACTCGTTGAAACCGCCACCTGAATTGTGCCACTGATTTGGACGGCCGTCGATTGTTACAGGTACCGGAATATAATCGCATCCCTGCTCATCAAGACCTGCCTGTTTAATTGCATCACCTGCTGTGTATGCAAAATCCCACCACTGGTCAATCATTCCAAGTACACGTCCTGTAGAAAGCTTAGAGATATATTCATCATATGTCTGTGTGAATGACTCAGGATCTACAATTCCCTTCTGATACTCTTCATTGAGCTTCTTGAAATATTTAACTGCTGTATCAGATGTATTATAGTCAAGTATTTTCTTTGTATCAGGATCTACCATACATGATCCATCGTTTGGATATCCGTCAAGAAACTGTGGTGCATTCTCAAGACAGAAATATCTCCAGTCATCACAAAGGATTGTATATGGAATATTTTCTGTTCCATCAGCCATTGTTGGATTTGCTTCATTATATTTCTCGATGAGGTCAAAATACTTATCCAATGTATCGATCTTCGGATAGTTAGCCCATTTAAGTACTCTTGCCTGGATCCAGAATGCCTCGTCATTGTGTGCGCAGACTTTCTCGTCTCCCTTTATGCAGCTAAACTGTGGTATCCAATAGATATGTCCGTCATCCTGACGAAGTTTTTCCCACTCAAGTTCTGTGAAAAGATTTTTGATGTTTGGATATTTCTCGATGTAGTCATCCAGTGGAACAAGTGCACCTGCTTCATATAACTGCTTCTGTCCACTTGCACCTTCAATGAAATCAGGATACTCGCCACCTGCGATCATTGTTCCGACTGCCTCATCTGCTGTCTGTCCGGTAAGCCAGGTTTCCTTTACCCTTACACCTGTCTTTTCCTCGATGATCTTCTGGATTTCATTATCATCATTGATTTCAGATCCCGGTACAGCAAAGAATGCATCAAACTCTTTCGCACCTCCGGAGCTACCTTTTTTGCCACTATCATTACCACATCCGGCAAACAGTGTTGCTGCCATAGTAGCCACAAGCAGCATGCTTACAATTTTTTTTCTTCTCATATTGTAATGTCCTCCCTTTTGATAACTTAATTTTATACTTTTTAAGTTTTCAAACAATCGGAGTAACTATAGTCAAAAACAGGGTAAACTATAGTTTCTCGAAAAAACTATAATTTACCCTGTTTTGCAGTAATATATATTATTCTCCACTTTGCATCTGGCGTCTGAAACGCGCCGGTGTACAGCCTTTTACCTGTATAAACCTGTTCACGAAATAATCCATATCATGATATCCGACTTCCTCTGCTATCTGTATTATCTTCTTATCAGTCCTAAGCAGAAGCTCTGCCGCCCGTTCCATCCTGTAATTGTTCAGATAATCCTTAAAGGACTGTCCGTATTTTTTTCTGAAAAGCTGCCCTAAGTATGCACTGTTTACATAATACTTCTCACTCAGGCTCTTAAGCGTGATGTTCGTGGCATAATTGTCTCTTACTTCCTTTTCTACCATACCGATCACACCTCTTGACACATTTTTTCTAAGCTGTGACAGATAATCACCATACTCACAGCAAAATCTGGTCATATGTGCACGGCTTCCCCTCTCAATACCTGTCTTAAAGCTGCTCTCACTTATGAGTCGCAAAATCTCCTGCTGATTTACATTATCATCCTGCTCACTTGCCAGGTGTATGAACTGAAACAACAGATAATTAATATTTAGGTTCATGCTTTCCCCATTCATACCCATGCTGGACATCTCATCATAAAATTTGGCAACTGCATTTCTTATCTCAACATGGTTGTTCTGTTCCACTGTCCTAAGCAGCTTATCCAGACTATCTTTACAAAGTACTATTCCATCTGCCGATATCTTTACTTCATCCTCATAGTAATATATGCTCTTTACTATGCGAAAGCCCTGAAACGACCTGAGCATACATGCATTGCCGTATGATCTGGCTATCTTTGATATATCTGATACTTTTCTTCCAACCAGCATAACTATATTCTTTTGTGTATTATCACATATATACCTTCTCAGATCCTCCAGATATTTTCTCTCGTTTTTTGCGGCTTCCTCTGCCATATAATCCGAGAATATAAAGCCTATGTCATATACTTTTTCATTTACCGATACATCAAATACACAATGTGCCGAATCAGCCCCCAGAAAAGCAACACAGCTTTCGTACATCTTGCGCTGTAAGCTTCTCATATCACTATCGAGTATCTCATCACCTGCCGGAAGCTGCTCCATCTGTATCTCAACATACCTTGCTCCACCCTCACACCTCATATTTTCTTTTACATAGTTCAGGTTTACTTCATCATATTTGCCCTGTATCAGAGATATCAGGTGTCTTGCAAGGTATGCCTGTTTCATCTTTTTGTTATCCTCGTTGATCTGGTTTTTCTCGTTTTTGAGCACAAGAACCTTGCTTAGTACCTTAAGCAGCATCTCCTTGTCCACCGGCTTTAGTATGTAATCCGTACAGTCATTCTGCAGGGCCTGCTGCGCATAGCTAAAATCTGCATAACCGCTTAATATCACAAAATACACATCTGATTTTTTATCTTTTCTCAAAGTCTCAAGCAGCTCAAGTCCTGTCATCTCCGGCATCCTTATATCGGCTATGACCAGATCCACATTCTCATTTTCCAGAAACTGCAGGGCTTCCTTTCCATTTGAAGCCGTTCCTGCTATCTCAAATTCTTCATTTTCCCAATCAATGAGCACCTTAAGCCCCTGTATTATGAAAGGCTCATCATCCACCAATAATACTTTAAGCATTTTAAATCTCCCTATAAATATGTTTCCGGTATTTTTATCATCACAGTCGTACCGCAGCCTTCCTCACTGTCCACATCAAATACTGCTTTAGATTCCGTTACCATTTTGATACGCAGGCAGGCATTTATCACGCCCACTCTGCCACCGGTCTTTAACATATCGATATCTGCATTTTTCATGTTACTTTTCATTTTTTCAAGAGCATCCGGATCAATTCCGCTGCCTGTATCCTCAACCTCTATATGCATGAACCCGGCTTTTTTGAATATACGCACAAATATCCAGCCCGGAGCAGCTTTACTTTCTATGCCATGCACACAGGCATTTTCAACAAAGGTTACAAGCGTAAGTTTTGGCACCTGACATTCCATGCAGTCTGCTTCTATATCTATGTTATAGTTCAGCCGCTCGCCAAACCGGTATTTCTGCAATGCCAGATAGGCTTTTACAAATTCACATTCCTTTGCAACGGTTACAGCATCATTTCCCCACTCCACATACTGTCTTTGCATGATTGCGAGTTTTTCGACCATATCAGCCGTCTCATTTTCCTTTTTCAGCAGACTATGCATTCGTATGCTCTCAAGCGCATTAAACAGAAAGTGCGGATTTATCTGGCTGTGCAGTGCAAGAAGCTCTGCATTTTTCTGACTTACAAGCATCTCCTGTTCTTTTATCTTATTCTTATATACAGTCTGAATCAAGTCATTTGTGCGGCTTACCATCCTGTTGTAATTTTTTATCATGCTGCCGATCTCATCTTTGCTCTCCCTGTCAGTCATAGATACAAGCTTTTCGCTGTCAACTGACTTAAATACCTTTGAAAGCTTTAATATCCTGCTCGTAAAGGAATGGTTAAAGATACTGAACAGACAAAGTGGAAAGAATACATTTATAAGCATCAGAAAAACAATGATCGGTGCATTGTGCATAAGCACGCTCCATATATTACTGCGTGTCTTAAACACATATATATCAAGATCACAGCCATACAAAGAGATCTTCTGCCTGTATACGGAGTCGCTTATTTGCCCAATCGCCTCCAATGTCTTAAATGGTTTGTTGACTCCACTGTAGGCTCCATTTGACAGCACTATGTCATCTCCATGGCAGATAAGCACTTCATTATCATAATTCATATTCTTAAAAGTACGCATCATGCTGCCATAATTAAACTCTATCTTGAGTACCTTTTCGATATCAGATGAGTAAAAATCCAGCTTTTTCATATAAATCATATGTCTTTCATCTGACAATCCGGCTATGCCTTTTTCATATACAAAAAAAAGTCCTCCGCTTTTTTTCTGCTCCAGAAGTCTGTAAGAATACGTATTTCTTACAGCAGACATATCATTTACTTTTCCGCCATTTACTATTGTAGGATTGTCAGCATACAGGAAAAATACTATATTGCTCATTCCAAGTGTGTTTTCAAAAAGTGTATCCTGAAAGAAGCTCTGATACTCTGATACATACTCAGCAGAGCTTGTGTATTCCTTTGATATAAAATCGTCTATGCGCTTGCTGGTGTAGATACTCTTAGCTGCCTCTCCTGCGTTATTGACCATGCTGCTCAGATTATATCCCACAGCACTTGCTATGCTCGACATTTCATGTCTGCTGCTTTCTTTTTCAGCATTATTTACGATGGAAAGCACCACTGCATCAGTCACTATGAGCGGCAGCATGACACACAGTACATAAAATATGTAGAATTTTTTTCTGAGTGAATAATCATCAAGCTTTCTCTCAATGACATTCCATATTGATCTTCTCATAAACAGTTCCTCTGAAATCACTTAAAGGAGCCGACATATGTCCGCTCCTAAAGTCTATTTTAACTCGTCATTAATTATAAAATAACATATTTATTATTAATAATCTACCCCTATTTTCTCTCCACATCTTGCGATCTCAATGCGCTCTGTCCGCTTGCCTGTGAGCTTTGTGCTTCTGTCATCAGGCTGCTGTCCTCCTGCGGATATCTCATAAATTCCCGGCACAGCTACACAGCTTCCATCCTCTTCTATCACAGCAAAGTCCCTTGGCGAAAGAGTCAGCTTTACTTTCTTAGTCTCATGTGGCTCAAGCTTTACAACCTCAATCCCCTTTAGCTGATATCCCGGCTCATACTCTGCAGCATCAACGTGCCTGATATAGAGCTGGACTATCTCATTTACAGTATATCTGCTGTCATTTGTCACATTTACAAACACCTCGACAGGTTCGTTTACATCACTTTCTGCTTTATCCACTGACAGTCCATCATAGTTTGTCTCACCATAATGCAGTCCATATCCAAATGGATATAACACATTCTCATTTGTATAGCGGTATGTCCTGTGAGCCATTGAATAATCCGTAAACTCTGGGAGATTTTCGGTGCCCTGATAAAATGTAACCGGCAGTTTTCCACTCGGACTATACTCTCCGAATATAGCTTCTGCAACAGCCTTTCCGCCTCTGGCTCCCGGATACCAGCTGTCTATAATGGCATCCACATGCTCTTCTGCCCAGGAAAGATCTATCGCACTTCCTGCTGACAGCACAAGTATTACCGGCTTTCCTACTGCTGCAACAGCCTCTAAAAGTTCCTCCTGAAGTCCCGGAAGCATAAGCCCCAGCTTGTCACCGCTTGCATATTCATTTCCGGCATCACCCTCTTCACCTTCTATAGTTGCATCAAGTCCAAGACACATTACGACCACATCTGACTGTTCTGCCATGATGAGGGCTTCCTTAAATCTGTCCTTTTCCTCTGCAAGTCCCTGTACTTTGTCCTTGTACAGATGGCAGCCCTCTGCATAAAGCACTCTTGTATCCTCTCCAAGATATTGCTGCAATCCCTCAAGTGGAGTGATATATCTTGATGAGGTACCATAATAATTTCCTATAAGAGCATCCCTGGAGTTGGCATTTGGTCCGATGACCGCAATAGTTTTAACATTTTTTCTGTCGAGAGGCAGGAAATTGTCCTTATTCTTTAAAAGTACAAGACTTCTTCTGGCAGCCTCCACAGAAAGCTCCACATGCTCCTTACATTCTACGACCTCATACGATATGTCCTCATATGGCGATGGATAATCCTTCATCATGCCCAGACGGATACGCACCTCCATCAGCCTTTCTACTGCTGCCGTGATCGCCTCGTCTGAAACCAGTCCCCTGTCATAAGCATCCTTAAGATGTAAAAATGCACTTCCACAGTTTAAGTCACAGCCGTTGTTTACAGCCATAGCAGCCGATTCCTCAACTGTATCCGTCACATGATGGTGTTCGTGGAAATCAAGTATCGCCCAGCAGTCTGACACCACATGACCTTCAAATCCAAACTCGTCACGCAGTATATCCTTAAGCAGTGTCTTGCTTCCGCAGGCAGGTTCTCCATTTACCCTGTTGTAAGCCCCCATGACAGCCTCAACCTTTGCATCCTTTACACATCGCTTGAAGGCATACAAATATGTATCATATATATCATGCTTTGATGCTTTCGCATCAAACTCATGTCTTATGGCTTCCGGACCGCTGTGTACCGCAAAATGTTTTGCACAGGCTGCCGATTTTAAGTGATCCGGATCATCTCCCTGCAATCCCCTTATATATGCGCAGCCAAGCTTACCTGTCAGGTACGGATCTTCCCCGTATGTCTCATGTCCCCTGCCCCATCTTGGATCTCTGAATATATTTACATTAGGTGCCCAGAAGGTAAGTCCCTTGTATATTCCGTGATCACCCTTTTTTGAAAATTCATTGAACTTTCCACGTCCCTCTGTTGATACAACATCTCCTATCTTTTCTATCAGATCAGCATCAAAAGCTGCCGCAAGACCTATCGCCTGAGGAAATACTGTAGCAACACCGGCTCTTGCTACTCCATGAAGAGCCTCATTCCACCAGTTGTATTCCGGTATCCCCAGTCTTTCTATAGCCGGTGACTCATACAGCATCTGACTTATCTTCTCATCTATTGTCATCTGCGATACCAGTTTTTTTGCATATTCTATAGTTTTTTTACTCATAGTGACTTCTCCTTTAATTTATATAATGATTTTACCATATTCATGCAGTATTTTCTTTCTAATTGTTGCCCCACAATGTTCACAAATTGCTATTTGTGCTATAATAACTATATTCACGCAAATGCGCATAAATATCAGCCGTATGGAGACAAGTATATATGATCGAAAATCTGAATGGAATACATGAGACAGTAAAATATAAAAAAGACAGCAATGTAAAGCTTTTTATAAATGCTGAAGCAGAAGATTATCCCATTCACTGGCATACTCCCATGGAGATCATCATGCCGCTTGAAGGCGGCTATACAACGCAGATTGGGGATGATTTGGTACATCTTAAAGAGAGTGATATTATCTTTATAGCTTCCGGTGTAACACACAGGCTTATCGCACCTGACACCGGAAAAAGGCTTATCCTGCAGATTGAGTGGTCTGCTGTCTCAAAAATAAAGGAATTTAATTCCATACTTACCCTTATAGCACCTGCTATAACGCTAACCCCGGAAACTTCCGGTGATATCCACAGCAATATCCGTAAACTGCTGCTTGATATAGTAGATGAATACCAGACCGACTCATTTCTGTCAGAAGCCGTGATCTACTCCAAAATGCTTGAAGTACTTGTCATTATTGGAAGACATCATACTGCCAGCAGTTGTCATTTTAATGTCGGCAGACACAAGCAGCAGGAATATCTGGAGCGTTTTCTGTCTATCTGTGAGTATATCGATGCACATTGCACTGAGGACATAACACTTGATGAAATCGCAAAAATAGCCGGATTCAGTAAATATCACTTTACCCGGCTATTTAAGCAGTTTACCAATAATACCTTTTACAAATACTTAAATCAGAAAAGAATAGAACTTGCCCTGACCCTTCTGGCTGATCCCAATATATCGGTCACCGAGACTGCAATGCAGTCAGGCTTTGCAAATCCATCCTCTTTCATAAGGGTGTTCAAATCTGAAAAGGACTGCACCCCGACTGAATTCCGCAAAATGTTTACTGGGTGAGCATTATGTATGAAAAATCTGCATAGTTATCACTATTGCTGCCATTTGAGGATGCATACATACCGACCGTACAGCCCACAAAGCCACCTGCTTCTTCTGTGGTATATGGCAGCAGGCTTATTTTTTCTGCGACTTTTACGCTCTTTTCGGCCGTACCTATCCATATAGATGCTTCCTGTTCCTTACAGATCATACATATATTCCACAGTGGATTTTTTTCTGTAATGCTGTACTCCATAATATCTGCCACTGCTATCTTTTTGTCAGTTCCCTTAATATGTGTAGTCACCACAAATACCAGCCTTCCGGCTTCCATTGTTATCTCAGCGCGAAGATGATTCTCATTGTTCTGGAAAAGTACAAGTCCTGCCGTCTCATTATCCGACTGTGGGATAAAACGCACTGCTGTCTTTACCGTAAACTCATAGCCCTTCTGTCTTAATCCAAGAAATGCGCTTGTGCCAAGATCAGTGATCTGCTCTTTGTTTGTGTACAGTCTCAGTACACCCGGATTTTCCTTAAGGGAGTAAAAAGACTCGTTGCGTTTTCCTATTCCAACCAGCCTCTTATCAGGCTTGGCTTCGCAGAAAGTTATAAAATCATTTTCTGATATCTCATCTATAAATCTGCACTCTTCAAGCGGTATATCTACAGTATCCTCAAGATGTCCTATCCCGGGTGCTATTACCGGCCATTCGTTTTCCCATATTGTTTTTGCAATAAAGGTTTCCCTGCCCATGCTGCTGTGCTTTTTGCATGGTCTTGACGCAAGCATGACCACATACCAGTTTCCGTTTATATCATCCACCAGATCACCATGTCCTGCATAGATGACCGGATAATCCATCCCCAGATTTCTGTGTGTAAATATCGGATTTCTCGGACATCCTTCAAACCATTTAAAAAGCTCCGTGCTTCTTGCTATCGTTATACTGTGCTCCGGTCCGGTGCCGCCCTCTGCATGCATCAGATAATAATATCCGTTTATCTTGTAGATATGTGGTCCTTCCGGCCATATGCAGCCCTTTACAGCGCCTTTCCATATGGCCATGCTCCTGCCCTTAAGCTTCATGGTTCCAAGATCAAGCTCCTGTATCCATATCTCCCAGTCTCCATTGTAGCGTACTCCTTCAGGGTTTGGGCGTGTGCCACAGTAATAACATCTGCCGTCATCATCGAAGAAAAGGCTTGGGTCTATTCCTACTGCTTCTTCTCCCAAATAATACGGATCAGACCACGGTCCTGCCGGATCCTGCGCTGTCACTATAAAATTGCCGCCATGCGATACATTGGTCGTTATCATATAAAAAGTTCCTTCATGATATCTTATGGTCGGTGCAAAAATACCTCTCGATATTTCTTCATTTTCCACGCATAGCTGCGATGGTCTGTCAAGTATATTGCCAATCTGCTCCCAATGAGCCAGATCCCGGCTATGAAATATAGGAACACCCGGTGCATACACAAAGCTTGATGTCACCAGATAATAGTCTTCTCCGACTCTACATATTGATGGATCAGGATAAAAACCTGAAAGTATTGGATTTTTTGCTGTTACCATGTCTCTTACCTCTCATTTCCTATAATACATATCCAAAGCCCAGTATTGTAAACTGCTTGTCTCTGTCTTCCTCTGCAATTTCAATCCTTACAACATGATTTTCACTGGTCTTATTGTTAAATATTATTACCGCATTGCAGTGCTGCCAGTTATTGATATGTGGATCAGCCGTAAAATGATATTCTCCGTCCACATATACCTTCGCCTTTCCCACATTTACCTCTCCCGAATCCTTAAATACAAGGAGAAGTGCCCTGCACTCCATCTCAAGCTCGAAATACGCTTTTTCCCTGTTTAATGTATTTTTTGTGCCATCATACATCCAGTTATACGGGAATTCCGGAGTCAGCGAAAGCTGATCATCCATCTCAACTCTTTGCAGCTGTGTATCTGTCGATTCGAAGCCACCCTCGTCAATATATGCCTTTGCATATATATCCTTTTTGTCGAGCAGTCTTATATTTTCAAAGCTGTTTCCTATTACCGGTGCAAGATTTAGGTTTTCCTGCAATATTTTTTCCTCTGTCAGTCCCAGTTCAAATGCATCCAAACTTGCATGCCCTGCCTGATCTATTTTTTCCAAAAGATACTCTATGCAGTCTGCCATGACGGAATGGCCTACATTGCCCGGATGAAACATATCATAGAAAAACTGATTTTTGCTTATTACCCTTCCCTCGTCATTTTTTAATGCAAACTGAGGGGAAACCGCATCCAGCACGCTTACCATAGGCAGATCATAGAGCTTTCCAACCGGGCTTAGGCGGTCTTGAAGGTTCCAGTCATTTGCAAATACGGAAAAAAGCAATATGACTGCCGGTTTCCATGGCAGATTAAGTACTTTACGTACAAGGCTTTCATAGCAGTCACCCTCTGTCTCATCCCCCTCATCATTTACAGCAAATTCAATAACTACTATATCAGGCTGCTGTCCGTCTCTTAGTACATCCCTGTCAAATCTGATCATTCCCAGCTCCGATGGTGTGCCACCCACACCGGCTTTTATGAATTTCACATTATTCTTTGCGGAAAAACGCTTCTGGAAAAGCTGATAGGATTTGTATGCGTAGCACTCTGTATTTATAGGTGCCGCACCTGCTCCCTGTGTGATAGATCCACCGATGTATGCAAGTGTTACCTCTTTTCCGGCTCTTGTCTTTTCGATGGCTTTTCTTATGCGGTATGCATTTCCCATATTCATAAGCGAATGGCTTATCATCCTGCAGTATTCATCAGAGTTCATATCCACCTCTGTTTCCTCAATATCTGCCGGAGCCTCATAGCCGTCATTCAGATACAGTCTGACACTCGCTTTTCCCATGATATCCGGTGTATTAAATATGAACTTTATCTGTCCCGGTATATCATCATCCGGTGTCCACTTATAATCTGACAGGTATATCTTTCTCTCCATTCCATCGCCTGTCAGCTTTACCTTAAGATTAGTACCGCCTCCGTACAGGTCCTGCTTTCCGTACATCTGAAACACAAATTCGATCTGTTCGTTTTGATTATCTGTTTCCACAGATACACCTATACTGTGTACAAGCCTGCCAAAACCTTCCACTGTCTCTAACAGTCCCAGTTCCTCTTTATTTTCTATATTTCCGGTTATCTGTGCACTGTTTATCAGTCTTCCGTCGCTTTCATATATAAAATGTATAATGCTTCCATCTTCCTGTACTGAGCCATATATATCCTTATCCTTCATGATGTAGAAATACGGTCTTTTTCTTTCCGGATCCTTTGGTGCTTTTGGCCCTGCCATCTTTCTGCCTCCTTGTTGTGTCGATTTTATTAGCTATAATGATTATATGATACAAAAACTCCCGGTGCTTTGCACCGGGAGAAATTATAGATATTTGTCCTGTCTTTTATAGTTTATGACTGTTTCATCATTCCAGCTTAAGGTTCTTGTATATTAAAATCAATAAATCCTGTAATTTCCTGAAAGTGCTAACATTGCAAACATGTAAAGGAAATTGTCATAGTATCTCCTGTCACCTGTCCTAAGCGGAGTGTTCCAGAACTTTTCAACACATTGCTTTGCATATTTTCCATCTGCTGCGAGTGAAGCTTCTGCATTAACAGCAATGATCGCTACCGGATGAAGTGCCTTCTCATCAAGCGGTGTACCATCTATAAGAAATACACCATCCCAATTGTCCTTCTGATCCTCACAATAAAACTTCTGAAGGTTTTCTGCCGTTTTAATCTGCCACGGATCTGCATCAAACCACAGATGATCCATCGCTATATTGGCGATCGTGCGGTATGCATCACTGTAATACCAGTCATGTCTTCCAAATATTTCCTGATGCCCCGTATGAGGCTTTCCGTCATAATCTGCATATTCTGCGCTAAGTCCTGTCTTTTCATTGCATGCACTGTGCAGATATGCTCTGCTGGCAGCTGCTGCTTCTTTCCAGAAGTCTCGGTCCTCCTCATAAGCCCTTTGGGCAAAAAGTTCATAAAAATGCGGCAGATGGTATGAAGGATCACTGAAATCCATATTTGTGACAAACTTTATCAGCTTGTTGGAAGGCTCCCACATTGGCTCTCCGCTGTGTCCCGGCTCACCCTTGTGTACACACTCCCTTAAGATATTTTGTGCCTCTTTGCTGTAGCAGAATATACCATCGCCATCTCCCCATCTTTTAGAGGCGAAAAATAATGCCATTGCAAAATACTCTTCACCATCAGGTGCCGGTCCATCGGCATTTCGCTTTCCGTTTGTCTGACATGACCACGCAAAATAATTTTTTGCCGGACCATCTTCTATATACATATATGTGCGCACCCATTTCCACAGTCTGTCAAACTCTGCTTTTTTGTCCAGCTGTACACATACCATCATGCCATATGACATTCCCTCGGTTCTCACATCATGATTGCCGGTATCCTCCATATATCCCATATCATCACCGGCTTCATGATAAAAACGTTCATCATCATTCCCATAGAATATCGTGTTAAAAGTATCCTCTACTCTTTTTTGAATTTCTTCTTCCGGATACCCATACTCTTTGAATATATTTCTGTATTTGCCTGTCTTATATGCTCCTGCCATTTTTCTCTCCTTTTTGTCGCTGTTTTACTGTATCCCGCACATTAAATTTACAAATCTGTGTCTGCATGATGTCCAGGATTCATTATCTCCTTTTTTGAACCATTCTTTCTGTGCACTGTCCCTAATTCCGTATATGGCTGTTATGTTCCCGATGATATCATCAGATATCGTGCTGTCTGCCATTATTATCATAATTCCTTTTATCCTGCCTTCACCCGACAGATTATCCATGATATTTGCTATCTTTCCCTGATGTATCCAGCAAAAATTTCTTTCGTCCGCAGCACACTCAAGCACACATACTCTGCCGGTGTCACAGTTATCCTCTCCATAACCGGCTGGTGTATAAACATAATTCATACTGACCTGTCCATCTCCATCACACGAATAATAGATATGTATCTGACCATGATCTGTTTTCTTAAGCTCATGCCAGCTAAAGTTCCTCTCAGGTACCTCAGCAAAGTTTACAGCCCTGTTATATCCGAATCCTACAGGTGCCGCAGGGTTTACTACAGGTGTTCCATTTACCATAAATGTCACATAGTTAAATCCCTCTGCCGGATTGCCTATTGTTTTTTCCCAGTAACCATCATTTTTCTTTGATCTGTAAAGAAGCTCCTCCGTGCCATTTTCAAGAACTACGCTCACGCTTTTTGCATCAGGTGCAAAAAGATTTACTTCAACGCTGTTATCCTCCGTCACACGGATACCATGTATGGCATCCGGATATTTGCCAGCCGGTTTTCCATCCTCGTCATTTTCGAACTGTATCTGCCTGTACACCGGATCAAAAAATACCATGCTCTCATCCACCTGTACCGGTGTGGTAGAATCAATATTCTTTGATCTGACCGGGACAGCTTTATTAATATCATCAAGTTCTGCGTCATCCCATGTAAAAAGCATCTGTGCGAAATCCTTAAAGCTCTTTCTCCATACATGCCATTCATGATAGCCCTCATATACTTTTTGTGTACTGTTTTTCCCCTGTCGTGAAAATTCCTTTACCATCTCATTGATTCCAAGCAGTATCTCTTTTTCTTCATCTCCTGCCGACATAAAGACAGCTTCAAACCGATATGGGCTGTCGATGATTTTTTTCATGAGATGTATTGCAACACCTGAAAATACTCCAACTGCTGAAAAAAGCTCCGGGTGTCTTGCCGCTATATCCGTAGCCTGTCCTGAACCAAGTGAAAGTCCTGCCACAGCACGATTGTTTCTTCCTTTTTTGACCTTAAAATTTTCCTCTATATAAGGGATTATGCTATTTACAAGCTCACTGTCAAAATCTCCCGGAAAAAATACAGGGTATTCGTTATCCTTAAATGCGTAGCCACTGCTTGCAACTATGATCATCGGCACACATTTTTTGTCTGCTATCAGATTGTCCATGATGAAATTCATCTTACCCTGCCATACCCATCCGGTCTCATTCTCCCCGACACCATGCTGTAAATACAATACAGGATACCTTCCATCTCCGCTCTCATATCCGGGTGGAGTATATACATAGCTCTCCTTTATGTGACCGTTTACCTGTGAGGTATATTTGCACAGACTTACCGTTCCATGCGGTACATTCCTGACAAAATAGAAATCCTCGCCCTCTTTTGGCACTTCAAATGTGTTTATTGCAGCAAAACAGCCATATGATATAGCCGCATGAGGATTTGTTATACAGACATCATCTACATACCAGAAATAATAATGCATTGCCCAGTGGAAATCTTTAATGTTTGCCGAAAATCCACCCTGCATATCAGGCTTTAACAGTATGCGTTCTGAGCTGAAATAGCCTCCCATTCCGGCTACTTCTACTTTATTGGCATTTGGCGCATACATATAAAAGGTAACACTTCCATCATCCTCAAGTGTGACTGAGCATCTGTTATTGTCCATTGATGATGGTATCGTGCCTATATACAAAGCACCATTTTTTAAATCATCCAAAATAAAATCCCCCCATTCGTTTATTGATATATACAAGTGTAAACGAACAGGGGCTTGTTATTCTATTAATAAATTGCCAAACAGTATTCAAATATTGCTAATTTTCATTTATCTTTTGCTGCAAATAATCAAAATATATATGTGGATCACAGGCATTGTACTCCTCCATATACTGATCCCAGACAGCATTAAAATCATCTGCCATTATCACCTGTGGCAGCCACCTCTTCTTAACTGCCTCAAGATTATTTTTTACTTTTCCACATTCGGATGTCGTAGGAATCGAATCTGAATATGAGTACATCGGATACCATGAACCTGGAGCATCGTTTTTACCGAGCAGTTCCACATAATTTTCCACTCCGTATGCATCAAAACATTCCTGAATATCTGCAGGCTGATTTTTATAGAATTCTTCCGGCTGATACTCCATTGAAAACGCATTTATACCATCATCAAGCATTCCCTCCACTCTTGGGAAGTATGAGTACGAACACATATGCTCTGTCTGATATGAGCTGTCACTTTTTTTCTCTGCCTGCTCATTGGTAAGGTAAAACAAACCGTTTTCATCGACTGAATAGTCCTTGCCCTCCTCTCCCCAGAACCTTTCTCTTATGATATCAGATTCCAGAAGATCACTGACAAACTTCATCGCACCTTCGATATCTTTACAGGAAGTGGTAATTGACACTCCTGAAGAATAATCTATTTCTGCCATCCTGTTTGTATGCCATCTGTTGTGAATACCATCATCAATCGTGACAGGAAGAGGAACATAATCACACCCAAGCTGTGCCAGATTCTGTTTTTTGAATACAGGATCTATTGCATAATAAAACTGCCACCACTGGTCGACCATCCCAAGCACAGCTCCTGTTGACAGCTTATCCAGATATTGATCATAGGTGGCATTAAACGCCCCGGGATCCATTATTCCCTTACGGAACTCTTCGTTAAGCTTTCCGAAATATCTTTTGGCTGTGTCGGTCACATTGTAATCCATCACTTTTTTGGTTTCCGTGTCTACCATACAGCTTCCATCGTTTGGAAATCCGTCCAGAAACTGCGGCACATTTTCAAGGCAAAAATACCGCCAGTCATCACAAAGCATCGTAAATGGTATATTTTCTGTTCCATCCGGCATTGTTGGATTTGCCTGTACATAGCTTTCTATCAGGTCAAAGTACTGCTCTATCGTCGTAATCTTTGGATATCCAGCCCATTTTAATACTCTTGTCTGAATCCAGAAGGCTTCACCATTATGCAGCATCTCCACATCATCCCCATGTGATATTCCAAACGGTGGAATCCAATATATGTGTCCATCCGGCTGTCTTAACTTTTCCCATTGTTCATCACTGAGATATTCTTTTATGTTCGGATAATCGTCCCAGTATTCATCTATTGGAATGAGTGCATCTGCCTCATACAGCGCAGTCTCACCCAATACAAAATCCGGATATTCCCCGGTTGCTATGAGAGAATTTATTGCATCGTCCTTATCCTGTCCAACAAGCCATGTTTCCTCACATTCAGCACCGATCTGCTCTGCTATGAGCTGCTTTATATCATTATCCGGATCTATATTATCTCCTTCTACAGAAAAAAAAGCCGTAAAATGCTTTATTTCTTTTTTATCTGACGCTTTAAAAGTAACACCGGCTATAAGTCCGATAAACAATGCCACTGTAACCGCTGCGGAAACCAATCTTTTTTTCATACCATGTTTTCTCCCTATTTTCTTTTGTTCAGTCTCTGCTATAAAATTGCATAATAGTCATTATATCCCATAAAAAATATTTTTACAAATCCTAAAATAAATATATCTAATAACTAGGGTATAAAACAATAATTTATCCTGCTGACATTTTCTCTGTCATATATTATAATTTATACAATTTTAAAAATCAGGAGGACCATATAATGATCATACATGAAATAACAGAAGAATGTTTTAAGAAATATGGAAAGGTGATCGACTCTATAGATCTTACAGAGCTGGTCAGCACAATGCAGACAGTAGAAATTCCTGCTGATGTGGTTTATGAGCCATCCATTTCTGCACTCGAAAAGCTAAAATGCGCTACAGAATTACAACAGAAAACATACGGGGAGCTTCCTATACAGATAGGCTGGTGCATAGGCAACAATCATAAACTCAATGCTGTTGAGTATCACAGATGCTCTGAGGTCAATATTGCCGCAACTGATGCCATACTGATACTCGGCCGACAGCAGGATATCTCTGTGGAAAATACATATGATACCTCTTTGATGGAAGCTTTCAGGATTCCTTCCGGAACAGCAGTCGAGCTTTATGCCACAACACTGCACTACGCACCATGTAATGCATCTGATGGCGGATTTCTGGTAGCCGTTGTACTTCCAAAAGGCACAAATGAAGCCCTGGAACATCCACACACCGGCGGAGAAGATGCTCTTCTTGCAGCTAAAAACAAATGGCTTATCGGACATCCCGAAGGTGGACTTCCTGAGGGATCATACATAGGGCTTACAGGTGAAAATCTGGAAATTAAATAGAAAGCAAAAAACAGCCCGGGCATTTCACCCGGGCAATTATTATATTACGCTTTAACTTTATGATAAAATTAAGCCTTCGCCTCGTCCTCGTTATCTCCCCAGAAATCCACCGGCTCATAGTCCTGCAGCTTTGCAAGGAAGCCCTTCTGCTTAAGCTCCTCCTGTATGGCATCAAGCACCTCTTCACTCTCCGCACATATTGTGTGATAGTGATAACCTGAAGTTACATTTTTAAGAAGGCTGGACTTTCCTGTACGGATTTCCTCCAGGTAATTTCTGACATCACGTCTGGACTTGATGTCCATATGGGCGCGGATCACTCCGTAGACCTTGTGGTATACAAATACATCCTTCACATGGCCTCCGGCATCAACTATTGTTGAAAGCTCCTCCTCTACTTCATCATCCTCGTGAACCACCTTTAATACTCTCGAATACTGCTTATCCGCCTGTATCAGATATCCTCTGTTTGTCGAAAAAATCGCGGCTCCGTTTGCTCGAAGCAGTGCTATGTCCTGCACAATCACCTGACGACTCACATCAAGCTCCTTTGCAAGCGCAACTCCCGCCACAGGCGACTTTGACGAGGATAGAATATTTATTATTTTTTTTCTTCTCTCATCACCGTTCATTTTCGTTCCTTTCCGTAAAACATTACTGTCACAGCATAGTGAGACCGGCAATCTAAAATCTATACTGCATGTAGATTTTTAAGTGATAAATCCATAATAGGCGCTGAATGTGTGAGCGCACCACTTGATACATAGTTTACACCAAGACCCTTTATTCTTTCAATATTTTCTTTGGTAACATTTCCCGAAACCTCGATTTCGGCTCTGCCGTCAATGTAGTCGATGCACTGCTTTAAAAGCTCTGTGGACATGTTGTCGAGCATGATAATGTCGGCACCGGCTTCAACCGCATCCTTCACCATATCAAAGCTTTCTACCTCAACCTCAATCTTTCTGACAAACGGAGCATAGGCCTTTGCCATGGCGATTGCCTCTTTTACGCCGCCAGCTGCTCCGATGTGGTTATCCTTAAGAAGCACTCCATCCGAGAGATTGTATCTGTGGTTGTTTCCACCACCAACTCTGACCGAGTATTTTTCAAAAATTCTATTGTTTGGAGTTGTCTTTCTGGTATCCAAAAGCCTGATGCCTGTGCCCTCTAAGAGTGCTGAAACCTGACTGGTATATGTGGCAATTCCACTCATGCGCTGTAAATAATTGAGCGCAGTTCTCTCACCGCACAAGAGTACTCTGATATCCCCGTAAACCTTGCCGATAAGCTGCTTATTTTCTACCTTATCGCCATCCTTTACATAAAACTCTACCTTTGTATCTGCATCAAGCAGTGTGAAAACTCTCTCAAAAACCTGCAGTCCACAGATGATTCCGTCCTGTTTGCAGATTAAATCCACCTCTCCTGCCTGTGGATGTGGCATCACGCTGTTTGTGGATACGTCCTCGCTTGTGATGTCCTCCTTTAATGCGCTTAATATGAATGGGTCTACGTTGAGCCCCAGTGTTACCTGATCGTACATATATTTAGATTCCTTTCGTTGCATTCTTTGCATTTTTTTATATTACGGTTTCGCACTTTTTATGCTGTGTGGTGCCGGGGTAGTACGCAGTATATTCCTCTGAAAAATATGAAGTCAGCCACGGGATTTCTTTTGGATAGTGCTTTGTAATTTGCCACTTGTTCGCATTAACTGCGTTAATGAAACCCCGTGGCAGTTCATATTTTTCTTCGGAACACACTGTGTACTCTCCGGCTGTCCAGTTTTTTGAGTGCGAAACCTGGTTACTACAGCTATTACCGCACTTAAAATTGCCTCTATTATGTACGGACTGTAGCTTGTCTATAATTTCTGATATTGCTCGTATGGCCAGCCTTTGGCTGTCCACTCGCACCTAGGCTGAAACACAGCTTCTATGCTTGAATGTAGGTGACACCTGATTCGGCTATCGTATCTTGTGCGCTGGTGCAGCCCTCTATTGCCTCCATGGCTAGCTTCCTGTATTCTCTCTCTACAGCTTTTTCATCGCTGTAGTCTGCGAGGTCGATGTTATCTGCGGCCTTTTTGGCTGCTATCTCATCATTTAAAAAACCAAGCTCCGCCATCTGACCTGCTGCACGCTTTGCGAATACCAGGCTCTCAAGCAGCGAATTGCTTGCAAGACGGTTTCTGCCGTGCACTCCGTTGCAAGCGGTCTCTCCAACTGCATAGAGACATTCCATGGATGTGCGGCTGTGGTGATTCACCTTGACGCCGCCCATGAAATAGTGCTGTGCCGGAACAACAGGAATAGGCTCCTTGAAAACATCATATCCCATCTCCTTGCAATGTTCAATGATATTTGGAAAATGTGATACAAGCTCATCCCTTGGAATGGTACGCAAATCCTCCCAGACAAAGTCTGTGCCGTCCTTTTTCATCTGCTCACGGATTTTGCCGGTCAGCACGTCTCTTGGTAAGAGCTCATCGACAAACCTGTTCATATTCTTGTCTAAAAGCTTAGCACCCTCACCTCTTACGGACTCTGAAATGAGAAAGCTTCTGTCCTCATGCTTTTTCGTGTAAAAGGTCGTTGGGTGAATCTGCACATAGTCTGGGTTTTTAAGCTCTATGCCATGCTTTTTTGCAATGGCAAGCGAGTCACCTGTCAGATGTCTGAAATTTGTTGAAAATCTGTACAGTCCTCCAACTCCGCCACAAGCCATGACAGTGTATGCCGCTGTCACCTTTTCCAGCGTGCCATCCTGTTTTCTGATGATGGCGCCGTAGCATTTGTTGTCCCTTTCGATGATATCAACCATCGTCGTATACTCCATGAGTGTCACATTTGAAAGCTTCTTAACCTGTGCAAGCAATGTGCTTGTTATCTCTTTTCCGGTCACATCTTCATGGAAAATAATTCTGTTGTGTGAATGAGCTCCCTCTCTCGTATAGGCAAGTGAGCCGTCATCATTTCTCGCAAAATCTGCTCCGTATGAAACAAGATCCTTCACCACCTCAGGTGATGAGTTTATCATTATCCCAACCGACTCCTTGTCATTCTCGTAGTGGCCGGCCTTTAAGGTATCCTCAAAAAAGCTGTCGAAATCAGACTGCTCTTTAAGCATGCACATGCCACCCTGCGCCAGAAATGAATCATTGCTCTCAAGATCTGACTTTGTTATCAGTGTAATTCTTATGTCTCTTGGAAGCTTAAGCGCACAATAAAGACCTGAGCAGCCGCTTCCCACAATAAGTACATCTGTATTCATAATATGTTACCTCTTTTATTTACCTGCATCCACCAATGTAGCCGCTTCTTTAGCAACATACCCCTGGATGCGATTTACTGTAATGGGCGTATTATAACACTAAATTTTACAACTGACAAGACACCTGTAAAACTTTTGTGTTGACAGCTGGTTTACAGCTAAGTATAATGACAAGTAACTTATTTATTTTGGCCGGTTCTTTATGTAAAATCCAAAAGGAGCTTACATTGATATAACTGTGCTTCAATCACACTAGGAATTTCAAGAGGTATATTATATTATGATGACAACAAGAGAATTACAGGATGAGATTATCCGATTAAAGAAGGAAAATGATATCTGTATATTAGCTCACGCTTATCAGAGTCACGAGATACTTGAGGTTGCTGACTTCACAGGTGACTCATACGGACTCAGCAAGCAGGCTGCCACAGCACCACAGAAGAATGTGCTCATGTGCGGTGTCCGCTTCATGGCAGAGACCTGCAAGATTTTATCTCCTGACAAGCATGTATTTTTGTCAAACAGCGCAGCAGGCTGTCCTATGGCGGAGCAGCTCGATGTAGAGCTCTTACAATCGTTAAAGGCCGAGAACCCTGACTATACAGTGGTTGCCTACATAAACACCACATCAGAGCTTAAAACCATATGCGATGTGTGCGTCACATCCTCATCCGCTGTAAAAATTGTTAAAAATATTGACAATAACAAGATTCTTTTCATCCCTGACTGCAATCTGGGCGCATGGGTTGAGGAACAGGTTCCGGAAAAGACCTTCAAATTTGTACATGGTGGCTGTCCTACTCACCTGCGCATGTCAATAGCAGATGTTGAGAGAGCAAAAGCGGCTCATCCTGCTGCAAAGCTTCTCGTACATCCGGAGTGCCTTGCTGAGGTTTCAAAGGCTGCAGACTATATCGGAAGTACCACCGGCATCATTGACTATGCTAAAAACAGCACAGACAGGGAATTTATCATCGGAACTGAAAACAGCATACTGCAGCACTTACAGTATGAGTGCCCTGAAAAGAGCTTCTATCCGCTCTCAAAGGACTGCGTATGCCACAATATGAAGCTCACTACCCTGATGGATGTATACAATTGTGTTAAGGGAGCAGGCGGAGAAGAAATCATACTGCCTGACGATATAAGAACAAAGGCCAAGGCCTGCATAGATACCATGCTCACACTTGGAGAATAATTTAATTTAAAGTTAAAAGACCACAGTTCATCTGTTTTGATGCCCTGTGGTCTTTTTTAATTAATTGATGATAATACCTCATCTGAATAATACTTATTTCACATCCGTCTAATTGAATCCAACAACCTTCTGCGACAGCTTATACGCACCGATAGCTACCTTTCTGCCTCCCTTGCCCGGCAGGTTCGTTAACTGTCCCATGACGCCATGACGCAGCTTCTTGTAGGTTTCTTCATCGTGCTCCTTCATGTATGCCCACAGTTCATCCTTCTTAGCCATGTTCTCATCGGTGCCTGAGATAATTGCCAGAATAGTAGAAATAGTCGTAATAATCTCCAGATAGCTGTACATATACTTCCTGCACATCTCATTTGTTATCTCATGCAATTTGACATCGTCAAACATAATCTTATTTACACGAATCTGCTGGTCAATACGGCGTATCATCACCTGCTCATTGACCGACTGGTCATCTCGACCGATAAAATATCTGTAGAAGTCCACATCCAGATAGTACATCGTGCGCACATACGGAAGCGGCTTATATACATAGATATTATCCACATAAAAGGTATGCTTTGGCAGCTCAAGTCCACAGCTTCTCAAAAGCTCTGTCCTGTATATTACCGAATGCATCAGTATGTAATGTCCCTTGTGAATATGCTTTATATCACTCCATGTAAATATCTCATTGCGCGGAAAGCCGGTCTGACGCATAACCTTTTTACGCTTTGCTCCTTCTTTCTCGTAGACATAGTTGGCAAGAAGCATATCAATCTGTGTATTCTCCTGCTCAAACTCCCTTAGCTTGTCCAATATCTTCTTGTATGAATCGAGATCCACCCAGTCATCGCTGTCAACGACCTTGAAATATTTGCCTGTGGCATTTTTGAGACCTGTGTTTACAGCCTCTCCATGTCCACCGTTCTCCTGGTGTACAGCCTTTACTATGTCAGGATATTCGGCTGCATATCTGTCAGCTATCGCTGCTGTCTCATCCTTTGAACCGTCATCAACAATAATTATCTCCACATCATCTCCACCCGGCAGGATAGACTCTATACAATGCTCCATGTAATCCTTTGAATTGTAACATGGGATTGCAAAACTTAATAATTTCATCTTTTTCCCCTTGTAAAAAAATAATATCGCTGTTTGATTATGCATAAAATCTTATCCTATATGCAATAACAAATACCGATACTATAATTATACACAAAATCATGATATTGTCTAAGGATTTTTTATGGTACCTTAGACCTGCACACTTTGTTCATATTTTGTTTACAGAAAAGTGAAATTCAAAACACACGGTTTTCACAATTGATTTGTATACTAACATCATAAACGAAAGATACAAAACAAAAGCAACAAAACATATTAATTACGCAATACTCATACTAATCTTTTTCATATATAGCCGATGCAAGCCACATGCATCGGCTTCCTCTTTATATATCAGCTTCTCTTTATCTTACGTGAAGCCGTCTTTTCAAACTCACTTTCCCTCACTTTAAGGCTATAGATACGCTTGTACGCAGGTACATTCACATTGTACTCATCGATAAGCTCCTGCAGAGCTGGCCTTATATCGACGATACCTGCATTTTGTGCATACTCGCTGTCCGGGAAAATCTCAGCTTCAATCACTCCTTCAGACTCACGCACTATGATTTCCTTTATGAGATGATTTACGCTCAGAGCGTTTTCAAGCTCCTCCGGTGACACATTCTCACCGTTTTTGGTGATAATCAGGTTCTTCCTTCTGCCGGTCAGATAAATATATCCGTCCTCGTCCACATAGCCTAAGTCACCCGTGTGAAGCCAGCCATCCGACAGTGTCTCCTCTGTCTCCTTTGGCATCTTATAATATCCCTGCATCACGCTTGTACCACGGACTAAAAGCTCACCGTCAACTGTTTTTGCCTCACAGTTTGGCATCAGCTTGCCTACCGAGTTTTTGCGGATATCCCAGCTTAGATTTGTGCTTATGACCGGAGAACACTCGGTCATGCCATAGCCCTGCAATATGGTGATACCAAACTCTGCAAATAAATCAACATAATCAGGATTTAGGTACGCACCGCCACTGCAGATTGTATGAAGCCTCTCTCCAAATATTTTTTTACGGACCGGCTCTGCAGGAAGTCCTGCTGCCCTTACCTCCTCAAGCTTTCTGGCAAATGTCTCAATCATGAGAGGCACCATAAGAATCATGTCGGGAGTAAAAAGCTGTATATTTTTTGCCATGCGCATGATGGAATCATTGATGCATATTACCGAACCCAGTGAAATTCCTTTCAGAATATCCATGCTCAGACAGTATGCATGGTGTATCGGAAGCACAGACAAAATTACAGTGTGCGGTCCAATTTTCATGTCAAGGCATGTGGCATTTTCAGCCAGGTTGTTCTGCGTCAGCATGACTCCCTTGCTCTTTCCGGTGGTTCCAGACGTAAACATGATAGTGCAAAGCGCATCCTCTGCCACTGCCGGCTCGTAGCTTCCCCTATTGTCGTCTATAAGCCCATTAAACGAAAGCACCTGTGGACAATGCTCTGTACTGTTCATAGACACATACACATTTATATCATGACAGCTTTTAGCTGCGGCCTCAGCCACATCCGAACGTGCCTCATCAAATATAAGCATCCTCACATCGGCTCTGTCCAAAAGCTCACATATATCCGCTGCCGGAAGCGATGCATCGATTGGAACCGCAACACTTCCGCTTTCTGTGATTGCCAGATAGGATACTATCCACTCATATGATGAAGGGCCTATTACAGCGATATGCTGTCCTTTTTTACCAAGCTTTTCGATAGCATTGGCAAAGCTGTCTGTATCATTCTTAAGTTCACTGTAGGTTCTTGACTCTATCTCATTTTTTGATTTCTTCCATCTTATCGCGTCATCCGCACCGTAAGTCTTCTTTGCATATGAAAGAATTTCAGGAATTGTGTGAAATAACATATTTTCTCCTATCTGCGCCGATTATGCGTCTTTTAATGTCTCAAGATAATCGATAGCTTCCTGTACTGTGCGGATTTCTGCAGCCTTTGTCTGATCAATCTCCACATCAAAGGTATCCTCGATCTCCCCGAGCATGCTCATGAAGTCAAATGACGTAAAGCCCAGATCCTCCATAAAACGTGATTCTTCGTGCACATCTGCCGGCTGAACATCAACATAATTACAGATAATTTCCACTAATTCATCAAACATAATAATCTCCTTTTACCTAATACGTTTCCTAATCCACTACACTAATTTAATGATTTCGCCTATTGTAAGCTCAGGGTTTTCTGCACCCTTGAACATGATTTTGCACAGATAGTAGTACATATACTCAAGCTGCTTTCTTGAGACTGCCTTGACCTGATGCTCGAAGCTGAAATCCAGTCCGTTGTCCTCCGGGCGATGCATTACCGTTAGATACATAGCCTGTGTAGTCATGCCGTTCGGGTACCACTTAGTCTTGTATTTTATATCTCCGAGGTCTTTTAAGCCCTTTTCCTTTAAGGTCATAGGCTGATATGTAAGCGACATCGGCTCATATGTAAGCCCCGCCTTTGGCTGCGGATACGTCTTTGAGCGCAGTGCAAAGTACTCTGTCGGGTTGTAGTTTGCATGGCGGAACAGCTCGTTTTGCTTATCCCTGATGGTATACACAGCATCAATAAAGCGTACATCCTTTGAAAAGCTCGTCCTAAACGGAAACGAATGAATACGTGTGCCGCCTGACCTCTTCTCCTTGAGTGTCGCACGTCTGGCGATGGCATTATTTACGGAGACATCATCGAAGCCGTTTTCCTTTTGGAAAAACGTCCTGATTCCCATGAGAAGCAGACACGCAAGCGAAACATGATATTTCTCACAAAAATCCATAAGACGCTTTGTCGGCTCAGCCTCCAGATGAAAGATATCAAGCGCTGAGGTGACATCATCCGATGCATTGAATGCACTCCTTAGCTTATTATCATGCATCAGTTCTCTTGCCGCATCAAGCTTTGCTGTGCCGTCGATTCCGTTGTAGATTGGCTCCGACTGTCTGATAAGCTTCTCAAAGAACTCTCTGTCCCTAAGCTGTGCCTTACTTCCGGCTTCGTATGCCAGATCCTTCTTTATCTGCTCAATGTATGAGCACATATCCTTAGGAAAAGGTACTCCCTCGTACATGGCATTACAGTATATCTCAATAATATCCTTTAAAAATGCAATAAGTGACTGCGCATCAACCACCATGTGATGACCTAAGAAGTACACTCCATTGAATCCATCCGGCATCTTTATCATCACGATTTTGGTCATAGGAGAGTCCTCAAACTCAAACGGCACCTGTGTCCAGCCTTGCATCTCATTCTCTGCCTCCTCCATGGTTAAATCAGTAAAATCCCTGAAATCGACAGTTCTCTCTTTAAAATCCTCATCCACATCCGCAATATACTGATAGCACTCTCCATCCTTATCCCTTGTAAAGCGGATACGCATGGCCTCGTTTCTGGCATACGCGTAGTTGATTGAATCCCTTAGCACGTTCCAGTCGAGCTCCGTGCCGATTGTCAGGCTTGTACCTATATTGAGCACAGCCATATTCGGACAGTACTTTGCATAGTACAAATGAAATTTTTGTGCAACCGTAATCGGATATACATTGTGTCCTTTTCTCGTCTTCATCATCTCATAACTCCTTTCAAAAATTTATCAAGTGCGTCCTCGAAAGCTTTCGTATTCTTGTAATAGCTCTCGCAGTGTCCTGCACCCTTTACTATCAGCTTTGTCTTTTGTGACGCGCAGCTTGTATAAAGCTCATCACACATGCTGCATGGCACAAATGTATCCTTATCACCATGGATAAACAAAATAGGCAGCTTCGCCTTTTGCACCTCTTTTGCAGCATTGCATTCATCAAGCCCATACCCTGCCATTTTTCTGTTCACAAAATCTGCAATCTGAATCATCGGAAAAGCCGGCAGATGGTACATGCTGTGAAGCACATGTGTAAATACCGCCTTAGGCGAGGTAAATGCACAGTCTGACACAATCCCCTTCACCTGCTCTGGCAGATTAAGCCCACTAGCCATAAGCACAGTGGCACCTCCCATGGAATTTCCCATCAAAACAATCCTTATGCCATTGCCTGCCTTCTTAATCATCCAGTCAATCCATTTAAGCGCATCATAGCGGTCCTTGCAGCCGAAGCCTATGAATTTGCCCTCGCTTTGTCCGTGCGCTCTCGCATCTACAAGCAGCATGCTATAGCCCTTCTTTAAATAGTAATTGGATATGCTGCTGTAATCAGACATAGCTTCACTTGTGTAGCCGTGGAAGCATATGACGGCTTTATCCGGATTACCTCCATCTATCCCCGGAAAATATGTGGCATGCAGTCTTAATCCATCATCAGACTTAATCCACACATCCTCATGCGTCTGTGCTCTCATCCACTCTCCGCGCGGCTTCATAAAGCTGTAATAACTCTCCCAGTCAACCCCGGACATCTTCATCGTGCGCTCCTTCTTGGCATTGTAGCGCATCATGGTCCTCCTGTAGAAATAAGCACTGCCGCCTGCCTCTGCTGCAACAATACCGCCTAAAACACCTGCAATTATTCCCCACTTCATCCTCATCACCTACGCCTTCTTACTGTCTATAATCTGCTTCAGGCGAAGTGCCTTATCAATATTTTCCTCCACCTTGAGCTTACCTGTTGTAAATGCAAGAATCGGATCAATCCTTCCATCTGCCAGCTTGAAAAGAGTCTCTGCACTGCATATAAAAATCGCATCCCTGTCAAAATACTCATACGGCTCCACTGCCAGCACACCATCCTTTACCTCGGCATAAAAAATTCCCTCTGCCTCTCCTGTTATATTGAACTGAAAAGCAAGATGCTCGCTTATATCACTCACATCAGACTCCATAAACAGTCCCTTTACCTTTGAAAACATATCTGCATAAGTCATATCAATTCTCCTTTTCGACCATCGGTCAACTTGTTACTCCATTACAGTATCACTTTTTCGACTGGCGGTCAATATAAATATTTTCATTTTCAAACTATTCTAATATTTTTTCATAAACTATCCAAACGTATCCTATCATTATCACCAAAACCTATTACCACGGTAAAATTTCATGGAAGAATCACATGGATTGTGATAATATATATGATATGAGGGTCAAAAGGTATTTTGCCCCTCATTTATGATTAATCAGATTACTACATGCTACGCATTCCCGTAATCTGACTACACCTCGAAATCCGCTAATGCTACAGTTCGCATATGCGAACTGCAACCGAATATGCCTATTTAAAATCGCCTGTAGCGATAGGCATATTCGTCGGCATATTCACAGCTTCATACGAATCAAATCAGCAAGTGATTTGATTCTGTAAACGAATATAGTGAGTAATTTAACTTGTCGTCCCCGCAGCAAATTGCTACTTTCTCGGTGTAGTGCGGGTCACTAAGGTATACATCGAATTGCATGCAAGCATGCATCGATGATACCTTTTGACCCTTTAATCATATATATTAAAATGAACGTAACTAATAAAAGAGGAGCCACTATGCCACATTCCACAAGACCAAATTCGGAAAAATACGAGAAGATACTTGAAGCGCTAAGAACCCTTTTAGAAACAAAAAAAATATCCCAGATATCTGTCAGCGAAATCGCCCAGACAGCCGGGATAGGCAAGGGTAGCATATATTATTATTTTTCATCAAAGGAGGCTATCTTTGATGCACTTATGGCAAAAAGCTACGAGGAGCCTCTTGCCACCGCAAAGGAGCTTGCAAAGCGCACCGATATATCTCCGTTTGTGCGCATGGCGATGATATTTCAGGCATGTCGCAACTCCTCTGCAGCCTTTTTAAAAATCCAGTCCGATGCCGGAAACGGTGTACAGGAGAATGCATTTTTGCACAACAAATACATCAATTACCTGATTACTGAGCTAAAGCCGGTGACCGGTGAAATCATAAGGCAGGGAGCAGCTGATGGACTTATCGTGTGCCAACAGCCTGATGCGCTTGCAGAGATTGTGCTTCTCGTGCTCGTCGTAAAGCTAGACAATACACTGATTCCGTCCACAAAAGAAGAGACCGAACAGACTATCTCTGAGCTCATCTCACTGCTTGAGAAGGGCACTGACAATCCTGAAGGGTCTCTAAATTTCCTCAAGCTGTAAAAATTCCAACTTAAATTTTCCTGTAGTGGTACGCAAAGTATATATTGCCGGCTATTGCGGTGAGCGTCCACGAAATGACATATATGAGATATAATGACTGCAGTGTCTTAAAATACGCAAACACTGTGAGCAGCCATATAATCCTGAATACGACAGAGCCCATAACCACTATGATGGTAGGTGCTACACTTTTTCCGATGCCCCTGGCGGCGGCTGTGGCATTGTCCATGAAGGCTGATACACAGTAGACGAATGCCATCACACCGATTCTGATCTGTCCATAGTGTATCACGGCATTATCACTCGTAAAGAGCAAAAGAAACGGTCTTTGGAATATAAACAATGCCACTCCAAGCACCAATCCCATCAGAAACGAGTATGCTAGGGTGATGAAAAATGTCCTAAGCACCCTTTCCTTTTTCCTCGCGCCCAGATTCTGCGCTATGAAGCTGGTACATGCGGTGTAAAATGCTGCCATCATGTCATAGATGAGCGAATCCGCATTGGTGGCGGCTGAATTGCCCTCCACGACCACATGGCTGAAGGAATTGATGGATGTCTGGATACATATATTGGCTATGGCAAAGAGCGAGTACTGTATCGCGGCCGGCACTCCGATACGAAGCACTGCTGCAGCTGCATCCCTGTCAATCGCTATATCCTTCATGCGCAGGCCGTAGCTGCCGTATGTCTTCATGAGAAACCTGATGATGAGTGCCGCTGAGATATACTGTGCTATGATGCTTGCGATGGCTACTCCTATCACTCCCAGTCTGCATACTATTACAAAGAACAGGTTGAGCACTATATTGATAATTCCTGAGATACTCAGGTATATGAGAGGCCTCTTTGTATCTCCAACTGCGCTCAGCACACCGTTGCCGAAATTATAAAGCGCAAGCGCCGGCGAACCGCACAGATATATCATCAGATATGCTGTAGCACCGTCTATAAGCTCAGGCTTTGTATTCATCACTTCAAGTAGCGGCTTTGAAAAAGCCAGGCCTGTCACTAACAGTAAAAGCCCCGCTATAAAGCACAGGATGACCGATGTGTGGACGGTCTTATGCACCCTCTGATAGTCCTCTGCTCCCATGTGCAGTGCCGTGACAGCATTGACACCGCCTCCCATGCCAAGCAGTATGCCTGTTGTGAGTGTGATGATGATTGTCGTGGAACCGACCGAGCCGAGTGCTCTTGCACCTGCAAATTTTCCCACCACTGCCACATCCGTCATATTAAAAAATACCTGAAGCAGGTTTGAGAACATGAGCGGTATGGAGTAAATCAGTATCTTCCTTGCGAGTGGTCCGTTCACCATATCCAGTTCTTTGGTCTGTGTTGCTCTTGACTTCATTTTTTCCTCTTGTAAATCTTAAATTATATTCCTATGACAATATATTTTCTCACAAAATAGTTACAAATACTTTCTTGTCATACTCCGGCAATTCACATATTAATTTATTATAGAAACATTTTCTACTTTTTTCAAGACCTGTAAACATCAAAAAAACAGAAAAAAACCGGTGCTAAAACGCACCGGCTTTTATACCTTAAACCTTACATATTTACACTGCTGCACACAGCCTGATATCATGATGTCAGCCCCACGTCCAGACAGCGTCTGTATATCATAATTTAGAAATCTGTGAGGTTTGCAGCTCTCTTCTCAAGGAATGCTCCCATTCCCTCTTTCTTGTCGTTTGTATCATTTACAACACCGAAGAGGTTTGCTTCCATCTCAACAGCGTTCTTGATATCCATATCATATCCGTTGTTGATAGCAGCCTTTGCAACTGAGATTGCGTAGCTTCCCTTAGAGATGATCTTTGCAGCCATAGCCTTAGCTGTTGGCATAAGCTCCTCTTTTGCTACTACTTTATTAACGAGACCGATGCGGTATGCTTCTGCAGCGTCTACGTTGTCGCATGTGAAGATCATTTCCTTAGCACGTCCCATTCCTACTAAACGAGCAAGTCTCTGTGTACCGCCAAAGCCAGGGATGATTCCAAGTCCTGTCTCAGGCTGTCCGAAAATTGCGTTCTCAGAAGCGATTCTGATATCACATGCCATAGAAATCTCGCATCCTCCACCGAGTGCGAATCCATTGACAGCTGCGATTGTTACCTGACGCATATTCATGAGCTTGAAGAATGGCTCTGAAGCCTTGATTCCGAATGCTCTTGCCTGTGGTGCTGTGAAATTAACCATCTCTGAGATGTCTGCTCCTGCTACGAATGACTTGAACTCGTTGCCCTTCTTGTCAGGACCACCTGTAAGGATAAGCACCTTAACATCGTCTCTTGCCTCTATCTCTGTTAATGCTACATTTAACTCATCAAGAGTCTCACTGTTTAATGCATTAAGAGCAGCCGGTCTTGAGATTGCAAGTACTGCAATCTGATCTGCTACGTCAAGTGTTAAATTTTTGAACTCGCTCATTGTATAAATCCTCCTTAAAAAACCTATGTATAACCGACATTTCTGTCGTAATTTATAAAAAAATAGTAACACTTTGACAAATTTTTGTCAATGTCTGAATGACCTTTTTCAATAATATTTACCGTTTAATTTAATATACAAAATTTAAGGAGACAGTCTGCTTAATGCACACTGCCTCCCGCCTTAGAAATAATATAATCAAATTATTTAATTAAATTAAATCAAAACTCAAATTACATAAGTCCATGTGCCCTGTTGTAAGCATTGCAGATCATATTTGAGTTCTTGATAAGGATATGCATAGCAATGAATGGTCCGATTCCACAGATAAGTGTACCAAATATGCACCACATCAAAACAGTGGTTCCATTCTCCTGAATGCCAAGTCCGTATCTGCCTGCATTATTTGCCAGTCTGTTGCCCAGCTTATAGTACCAGTACCATGCATAAATACCGCATGTAATCATTGAAAGCAGGATAAATGCTACGAGACCTGATGTATTCTCGCCATCTCCATCACATGCTATATTGACATCATGAGCCATCTTGTAGATGAAATAATATCCATAAATACCACATGTAATAATAGACAGGATGATGTATGAGGCAAGACCTCTGTCATCCTTTAACTTCTCTCCCCTGTATGGCGGAGGAGTCTGACCACCATTGTTCTGGTAGCCTGTATTGTACTGTCCGGCTCCGTTGTTCTGGTAGCCTGCGTTGTACTGTCCGGCTCCGTTATTCTGGTAGCCTGCGTTGTACTGTCCGGCTCCGTTGTTCTGGTAGCCTGCGTTGTACTGTCCGGCTCCGTTATTCTGGTAGCCTGCGTTGTACTGTCCGGCTCCGTTATTCTGGTAGCCTCCATTGTACTGTCCACCTGCATTCTGCTGGTTTGCACTGTTTCCTGTGAAGGACTGCTTTACCTCATCAAATGCACTTCCAAGCTCCTGCTCTGCTGCGTTGAAGGCCTCTCCTGCTTTGTTGACAAAATCCTGTGCCCTGGAAACAGGTGCTCCACAGTATGGACAGAATTTTGTTGAATCAGGAATTTCTTTTCCACATTTCTCACAAAACATCTTCTTTCTCCTTTTTTATTTGCTTTTTATTACACGAATGATACGAAACAGGATATTGTTTTCCGGCTCAAAGACCACGACATCATCTCCTGACCATATCAATCTGCATATATAAACAATAGCAAACATAATGATGATTGTAAATATAATTATTTTATAAATTTTAATATTTATTTTATATTTACACAAAAGCACTATTACCGCAATAGGCACAAGCCAAAAAAGCGGATGGTATGCAAATGCCTTTGCTATATCAAGCTGTAAAAATGCCATCCATGCCCTCGACATGCCACAGCCTGCACATGATATTCCGGTGATGAACTTAATGGGGCATGTGATGCCTATCGACTCCATAGCTGTGTAAAGTACCACTACGGCTGTGACAGCACATATGAGCTCTTTTCTTTCATTTTTTCTTCTATTATTTCTTTTATTGTCCATACAAATGTTATCTCAAAAAGTATGCACTGTAAGGTGGCAGCTCAAGGCCACCATTTAATGTAACCTGCTCACCTGTAATCAGGTCTGTTGCATCACCCTTTCCCATATCAAAGCCCGCAAAAAACGGCTGGTCTGCGGCATTGATGCACACGAATACCTTTTCGCCATCACATTCACGACCGAAAACGCACTGGCCGTTTGTGAGCACAACCGAATAGAAATTACCGTAGCAGAGTGCCTTTGACTGCTTCTTTGCCTCTGTAAGCTTTGAAATCCACTCAGTCAGTTCATTCCACTGTGGCGCTTCAAAGCATGCCCTAAGCGCCGGATCACCGTCTTCTTTTTTTGCCTTCTCTCCCCACTCACTGCCATAGTACACACAAGGGATGCCCGGCATACCAAATGCAAGTGCATAGATGAGAGGCAGGTGCTTTTCATTGGTCAGTATGCTTGCCACTCTTGTCACATCATGATTGTCCACAAATGACAGCAGGTGCTTACCCTTGTAGAGAGTCCACTGCTCCGGTCCGAACTGTCTGAGAAGCGAATGATTTATCTCAAACATATTCATGGAATTAAAGCTCGAGTACAGACCCTTATAGCACTCATAGTTCGTTACCGAGTGAAGCATCGCATCATTCATAATCTGGTTGTAGTCACCATGCAGTGTCTCTCCCACCAGGAAGAAATCCGGCTTTAGTGAGTCGCAAAACTCCCTTAGTCTTCTGAGAAAATCATGGTCGAGGCAGTATGCCACATCAAGTCTCAGCCCGTCTATATCAAACTCGTCTACCCAGCCCTTTATCGCTGAAAAGATATGCTGGATTACATCCTCATTTCTCAGATTAAGCTTGACCAGATCATAATTGCCTTCCCAGCCCTCGTACCACAATCCATCATTATAGTTTGAGTTGCCGTCAAAGGCTATACGGCCAAACCAGTTTACATATGGTGAGCTTTCTCTGTTTTTAAGCACATCCTGGAACGCCCAAAAACCTCTTCCCACATGATTGAACACACCATCCAGCACCACCCTTATGCCGTCCTTGTGCAGATTATCACAGACCTGTGCGAAGTCCTCGTTTGTGCCAAGCCTTGTGTCTATTTTTGTATAATCCCTTGTATTATATCCGTGTGTATCAGATTCAAACACCGGTGAAAAATAGATTGCATCTGCCCCAAGCTTTTTGATATGAGGTATCCAGTCATTTACTTTTAAAATTCTGTGCTCCAAAACACCATCATTCTCAAATGGTGCCCCACAGAAGCCTAACGGATAAATCTGATAAAATACGCTTTCATATGCCCACATTATTTTGTCCTCCTTGATAGTTGTGTAGTGGTTTTGTACCTGTTATCTATTATACACAATTATGTACTTATATGCTACATTTTTTTGTTACTTTTTACCTACATTAAGTATTTTGTTACTTTGTATAATTAAATTTCTAATAGAAATTCCTGTAGACAACACATGCTATAACCACATGGATAAAAAAAATAAGCGGCATCCCCTTTACAAAATACCAATGCTTTGTCTTGTGCCTGAAGGCATACATCCCAGCCCATGTACCGGCGCTTCCGCCCAGCAGGCTGAGCCCAAATAATGTTTTCTCCGGGATGCGCCATGCGTGTGCCTTGGCCTTACACTTGTCAATTCCCATCGCAGCAAAGCCTGCTATATTCATAAGAAGCAGATAAATCAGAAAAATTTTCATATAAATAATGCTCCATTCTATTACTCCGCACATAAATTTATAAATATATAAACATATCTGCATATATTAATAAGTCCACAAAAAATAATAGCCCGGCCTTTAAAGGCCGGGCCATAAATTAATTATTAATTCTTAGCTTTTTTAGAACCTTTAGCCGGTGCAGCCGCCTGCTTTTTGATGGCGCTCTTGCCCAGATAAAGCTTCATCACATACCACAGCTCTGTAGCGATGCAGATTGATGAATATGTTCCGCAAAGCACACCTACCATGAGTGGTAATGAGAACTCTCTGATTGATGTATGACCAAAGATAAAGAGTAACAATACCATAACAAATGTAGTAAGCGAAGTATTGATGCTTCGTGAAAGTGTCTGTGTAAGGGACTCGTTTGCTATATCAGCAAGCTCATCTGCTGAGTACTTCTTGATACCGTGAAGGTTCTCACGGATACGGTCAAAGATAACGATTGTATCGTTGACTGAGTAACCTACGATTGTAAGTATACATGCGATAAACGTACTGCCGACTGAGATTCTGATAAGTGCATATGCTGTGACAACAACAAGCACATCATGTACCAGCGCAAGGATAGCACTTGAAGCAAATCTGATGTCCTTGAATCTGAACCAGATATATAACAGCATGAAAATACATGAAATAATAACTGCCTTTACAGCGTTTGTTCTCATCTCTCCACTGATGGTTGAGCTGATACTCTGAGTCTCTATAGTTGATGCATCAACATTGAAATCCTTCTCAAGAAGAGCTGCGAGATCCTGTCTCTCATCGAGTGAAAGTGTACGTGTCTTTAATGTGACATCATGGCTGCCCTGGACTGTAGTAACCTGCACTGCACTATTGCCAAGGAGCTTTGATACTGAAGGCACGATGTCCTTCTCAACCTCTGCTGCTGTATAATCCTTGCCAAAGTCTGCAGTGGTTGATGTACCACCTACAAACTCAAGACTGTAGTTTAATGCATTGCCGCTTGTAGCACCGAAATAAATCATGCCGCCGATACCTGCAAGTATGACTACACCTGAGATAACAAAGTATTTAACTCTGTTCTGTACAAATCTGATAACCTTTCTCTTCTTTGCCTTGCCGTAGAACTTCTCAGCTCTGACACCGACACCGTAAAATGCTCTTGTAAGATATTTTGCAATAAAAAGAGCTGTAAACAGTGACAGAATAATTGAAATCATAAGTGTGTATGCAAAGCCCTTTACTGTACCTGAACCGAGCACCATAAGCACAAGTGCTGCGATAAAGGTTGTAATCTGTCCATCGAGGATGGCTGAAAGAGCCTTCTTGTAGCCCTCATTTACTGCAGCAAGCACTGATTTGCCACCTGCGATTTCCTCACGGATACGGGCAAATACGATAACGTTTGCATCTACTGCCATACCGATACCAAGGATGATACCCGCGATACCCGGCAGTGTAAGTGTAATCTCAAACCAGTAAATAAACAGTACTGTAAGCATTGAGTAGAGTGCAAGTCCGATAGATGCAACCACACCGAGTATACCATAGAGCACAATCATGAATATCATGATTAAGATAATTCCGATAATTGCAGCCTTTACTGCATTTGTGAGCGCTGTTCCACCGAGCTGTGCGCCAACAACATTTGACTCTAACTCCTCGAGCTGAAGGTTGATGGCTCCGACACGGATAAATGTTGCAAGGCTTGTTGCCTCGTCGTAATCCTTCATTCCGTTGATTACACAGTTACCATCTGAGATAACGGCGCTTACTGTAGGAACGCTGATGAAATGATCATCATAGTATATACCGATTGACTGTCCTGCATCCTTTGCCTTCTTTGTGGCATCTGCCCATGTGTCAATAGCCTTATCCTTGAGCTTTAATGAAACAACAGGCTCCTTGGTTGATGTAGATGATGACTGGTCATACTGGGCGCTTGCATCCTTTACATCGTTACCATCGAGGATGACTGAACCATTGGCCTTTAAGGTGTCAATATCATAGTTGAGCTTGTAGCCGCCCTCAACCGATGTGTCCTGTGTATAGTTGGCATTTCCGTCACTGTCATACTGTGCGATGAAGTACAGTGATCCCGGACTTCCAAGATCCTCGAGTACCTTGTTAGGGTCGTCAACACCCGGAATCTCTACAGTGATACGGTCATCCCCGCTCTTGTATACAGAGTACTCTGTTGTGTAGCTCTCTGCACGCTCCTCGAGCTTTGCGATAGTATCATTTACGTCCTTGTCTGAAGGATTCTTGTCCTTGATATGGTAGGTGATTGAAACACCACCTGAGAGGTCGAGACCAAGCTTGATATTCTGATAATCCTTATCCTTGGTGCTCTCACCATTAGCAGTTGCCTCCTGCTTTTGCTTTGTGTCGGTGATTACTGCAGTGGAATACCAGCCCAGCAAGCCGATACAAATGACTGCCACAAGGATAATCACCCAACTCTTTCCTTTTTTCATTTTCTTATACCTTCCTGTCATTTTGCTACCATCCATATAGGTATACAGATGGCAAATATATTCGCACACGGGTCACAAATACCGCTATCCGTTTCCCGTGACAAATTCAAATTATTGTGCATCATCTGCCATATCAGCCTCTGCTGCCTTAATCATGATAGCGCACTCTATACGCTTCTTCTGCAGCTCGCAGCCTAAATCATAGGCATCAGTGATTGTGCCGTGGAAGTTGTATGAGTTGGCGGCACAGCCACCGCTGCAATAGAATCTGGCAAAACAGTTGCGACATTTTTCCTTGGCATAAACATTACAGCACTTAAACTCATCCTGGATGTCAGTGGCCTTGATGCCATCCCAGACATTACCCATAAGGAAGTCCTCATTGCCCACAAACTGATGGCATGGATATAAATCTCCCCATGGAGTCACTGCCAGGTACTCAGTTCCTGAGCCACAGCCGGAAAGACGCTTATATACACAAGGTCCTCCCTCTAAATCTATCATAAAATGGAAGAAATTGAAGCCGTTTCCTGCCTTGTTTCTCTTTACCATCTCTGCTGCAAGTCTGTCGTACTCATCAAAGAGCACAGGTAAATCAGAATCCTTAAGTGCATACTCATCTGTAGGCTGTGCCACTACAGGCTCAACCGAAATCTGCTTGAAGCCTAAATCAGCCAGATGAAGCACATCCTTTGAAAAATCAGTATTGAAATGTGTGTATGTACCTCTCACATAGTACTTGTCCTGATGTCTGCTCTCTGCAAACTTCTGGAATTTCGGAACAATAAGGTCATAGCTGCCGGCGCCCTTTCTGAAAGGTCTCATGCGGTCATGAACCTCCTTGCGTCCGTCGATACTAAGGACCACATTGTCCATCTCTTTGTTAGCGAACTCCATAATCTCGTCATTTAAGAGCACACCGTTTGTTGTGAGTGTGAACCTGAAATGCTTGTCATGAAGCTTCTCCTGCTCTCTTCCATATGCCACAAGCTGCTTCACCACATCCCAGTTCATAAGAGGCTCTCCTCCAAAGAAGTCTACCTCTAAGTTTCTCCTGCTGCCTGAATTGGCAATCAAAAAATCAAGTGCCTGTTTTCCTGTCTCGTAGCTCATGAGAGCTCGTCTGCCGTGATACTCGCCCTCCTCTGCAAAACAATATCTGCAGGCAAGGTTGCAGTCGTGCGCTATGTGAAGGCAAAGTGCCTTTACAACTGTCTGGCGCTTCTTAAAATCTATGATACGCTCTTTGTATGTATCTTCTGTGAAGAGCTCTTCATTATCCTTAAGCTCATTTACTTCCTGTATTGCTTCTTCTATCTCCGTCTGTGGATACCTGTCCACAAGCTTTTCAATAATCTCCTTAGCTGAGTTGTCCTCAAACAGCTCAATAACGTCATATGTGACATCATCCACCACATGGATTGCGCCACTGTTGACATCTAAGACAATATTATAGCCGTTGTTCTTGTACTGATGAACCACTACAATATTCCTCTCTTTCTATACACATTTTAAAATTACACTGCGAAAAGAGTGTGCACCTATCAGCGCACACTCTTTAAATCCGCTTCACCTATGACTATTTGTACTGCTCACAAGTCTGGTTTCCAACTGTACAAGATGTCTTGCAAGCTGACTGGCATGATGTCTGGCACTCGCCACATCCGCCCTTTTTAACTGTGTTCTGTAATTTTCTTGTATTTAATGTCTTTACGTGTTTCATTTTTATCTCCTTTTCATTTAACGATGTCTGATTGACACATCATATTTACTTTCAACATTATATCACAGCATTATCAATATGAAAAGTCCTTTTTTAGCGAAAAACAAGCGCTGAAAACATTACCAGAAGGAGTATTATCAAAAGCTCGAATATATTTTTTGATTCACCTATATCTATGACCACTGTTGCTATCACATACGTTATCCAGTATGCTACGACCGTCACCCTGATAAAACGTCTGCGGTGAAAGCAGCATTTGAGCAAAAATCCGCACACAAGCCCCACCACTATATTGACCGCCATTGAGAGTGCAAAGCTTATCCACTCCGCCATGTCGACAAAGCACTGTACTATGGAAAGTATGATAAGGCACAAAAGCGCCGTAAGATGCATGATACATATTGTTATCACAGGACCTTTGATTTTTCTCCACATAAAAACGCCCTCCACACATCATATATATGTGCAAAGGGCAGTAATTATTCATGTATGAAATTCATTCGTGATTACAGCTCACAGTTATTAACTGTTCTAGGGAATGGGATAACGTCACGGATATTGCCCATGCCGGTAAGATACATTACGCATCTCTCAAAGCCCAGTCCAAAGCCTGCGTGTCTTGCAGAGCCGTATTTTCTTAAGTCAAGGTAGAACTTGTAGTCATCCTCTGAAAGTCCAAGCTCATTTATTCTGGCAAGAAGCTTGTCGTAGTCATCCTCTCTCTGACTTCCACCGATGATTTCTCCGATTCCCGGCACGAGACAGTCAACTGCTGCAACGGTCTTTCCGTCGTCATTCAGCTTCATGTAGAAGGCCTTTATCTCCTTCGGATAATCTGTGACAAATACAGGGCGCTTATAAATCTGCTCTGTAAGGTATCTCTCATGCTCTGTCTGTAAATCACAGCCCCATGATACCTTGTAATCAAACTTGTCATTGTGTTTTGAAAGGATGTCGATAGCCTCTGTGTATGTCACACGGGCAAAATCATTTTCAACAACATTTCTTAATCTGTCAAGGAGTCCCTTGTCCACGAAATTGTTGAAAAATGCCATCTCCTCAGGTGCATTTTCAAGCACATAGTTGATAACATACTTGAGCATGCTCTCTGCAAGCATCATATCATCCTCAAGGTCTGCAAAAGCAATCTCAGGCTCAATCATCCAGAACTCTGCCGCATGACGTGTGGTGTTTGAATTCTCCGCACGGAAGGTAGGTCCGAAGGTGTAGATATTCTTGAATGCCATAGCATATGTCTCGCCGTTTAACTGTCCTGAAACAGTAAGGTTGGTAGGCTTATTAAAGAAATCCTTTGAGAAATCCACCTTTCCTTCCTCTGTCATAGGGAGATTGTTCAAATCAAGTGTGGTCACCTGGAACATCTCTCCTGCACCCTCGCAGTCACTTCCTGTGATAAGCGGTGTGTGCACATACACAAAATCCCTCTCCTGGAAGAATTTGTGAATAGCATATGCGCAGAGTGAGCGCACTCTGAAAACTGCCTCAAAAGTATTGGTACGAGGTCTTAAGTGTGAGATTGTACGAAGATACTCAAATGTATGTCTCTTCTTCTGCAGAGGATAATCCGGTGTGGATGCCCCCTCAACAGTCACCTCTGCGGCTTGAATCTCAAATGGCTGCTTTGCATCCGGAGTAAGCACAAGTGTACCTCTTACGATAATTGCAGCTCCGACATTGATCTTGCCAACCTCATCATAGTTGTCTAAGCCATTTCCGTATACAACCTGGATTGGCTCAAAAAATGTACCGTCGTTTACCACGATAAATCCAAAATTCTTTGAATTACGATTGCTTCTGACCCATCCTCCGATAGTCACCTCTTTGTCAGCGAATTTGTCCTTGTTGCGGAAAATCTCGCGTATGTTTGTAAGTTCCATTATCTAATCCTCCATTTAAGCTGCCTGCGCATCACCACAGACAGCATATTTATCGTTATTATTCGGCATCCGCGCTGCCACTTGAAGTATCCGGCGCTGCACTGCCATCCTCAAATGTCACATTTGCTTTCTCTGTGACTGTATCGATAGCCTTGTTTACAAGGTACTGGTTCTTAAGGTATGTCTTTCCCTCATCCTTGTGTCCGCTTCCAAAATACTTGTATACCTCAGAAGCCTTGCTGAACTGACCATTGCTGGCTGATACGATGTAATCCACATAGCTGTTGAAGGCATCATCATCCATCTTGATATTTTCCTTCTCAGCGATAAGTCCAAAGATGAACTCTGTCTTTATCTGGTCTGTCAGATTCTCCTTCCACTTCTCTGTGGCCTGATCCACTGTCATGTTGTAGTTGGACTTTAAATATTTCTTAAGTGTCTGTCCATCCTTGACATTTTCTTTGGTAAATGAAGCAATATACTCATTGAGTCTGGCCTGTAGATACTCATCAGGAATCTCGACTGTGCTGTTTTCAATCATGTAGCTCTTTATCTTGTCCACCTCAGCGCTGTAGAGCTGCTGCTTCAAATCTTTCTCAATCTGTGTGGTAAGCTGGGCATTAGTTGTCACCCCGGCCTTTCCAAACACTGTGTTGACCTGCTCGTCTGTCATATCAGCAAGTGCAACAGGATCTGCTGAGTAAATGCCCTTTACTGTATACTCAAATGTAACTGTCTGTCCGTTTAAGTCGTCATTGCCATAATCCTCAGGGAAAGTCACGTCACCCTTAACCTTGTCACCCACCTTGGCTCCGATTATAGGCTTTGTAAATCCATCAATAAAGGATGAACCGCCGACCTGGCTGTTATTTGTCACATCAAGCATCACATCTGTAGCAGAACCACCATCAAATGCTTTGCCATCCTTATATCCTGTGTAATCAACCTTGACATAATCGCCATCTGCAACTGTATCACGATCTGTAACCTGCTTGTACGCATCTGCACCATATGACTGAAGCACATTGGTCAGATATGTCTGCTTTGCTGTATCGTTTATCTCATAATCGTTTGAGACAGTAATTGCAACGCCTGAATAGTCTGCAAGCTTTGTAACCTGCTTTGCGTAGTCTATGTCAAACTGTCCGCTTCGCATCGTCTCGCTGCCGGCCTGGGTGCCTGCCTCTGTTGTGCTCTTTGAGCCATCCTTTTTGCTCTTGTTGCTTATCACAACAGCAAGCGCAATAATTACCACGATAAGTGCAATCACAATCACCGCTATGACTGCCTTCTTACCTGTATTCTTCTTCTCACTCATTGGAATCCTCCTGAAATCTGTAAGTCATGTTATTTATATGTACAATGCCCTGCCACGGCAAAAACGCATCCGCAAAACACTATACCTATCTACAATATCACATATCAGGTTAAATTACAACGAGTGAATTTTTCTTTATCTTTGCAAACACCGGAGGCGTATGCATCCTAAGCCCTACTGTCACCCTGGCATTCTTTTGCAGCCTTACCGGCTTAAGCAGATGTGTCACAAACCTGACATCAGCAGGGAAAATGTCGCTTGTATATGTATGAACGCCGCTTTCATCCTCCACATCCATAAACAGCTTGACATCGACACCTGTTGTATTGGTTCCTCTATAGTCAACCGCTGCTATATACTCACCGGTATATTCAATATCCACCGTCTGGCTTATCGAATAGTCAAAATTGGCATCCGAAGAGATAAACACTCCATCCTTACCCAGTGTATACTGTCTTTCTTCGAGGCTTGTCTCAATCTGCCAATTATTAAATCCATCCTTAAATTCAGGATTTGAGATTAGATTTCCATGAATCATAAGAAGCTTCATGAAATCCTCCACCTCCGGTGTTTCTTCATACTCATAAAGTGATTCAATATACTTATCAAGCTCTTTAATCGAAGGATTTTTCGGATCAAAGTCCCTGATTGCATCCCAGCCCGGCAAAGCCATGCCATGCTCGTCAAACATACCCATATTCTCAAACCAGGTTCCCATGCCTTTACCAGGCACACCGACAGGCTCCCAGTAGTATACACCGGTCTTTCCGGTATCCTTTGACACCTCTGCTGCTATCTGCATGATTATTTCAAGAGACTTCTTCTGCTCTGCGCTGCCTGCATCAAGGCCTGCAGTCTCCATGAGTTCCTTCGAGATATGATCTCCCTTGCAATGCCTCCACGGATGAGCTGTCTCCACAATATAAGCCGGCAGATTATATAATTTTATGATCCTGCTCATAGTATCCTTCAAATCCATGAAGGTACCATGCCAAAACGAATAAAAGGAAAGGCCAATCGCGTCAATCGGCAGCATGCCCGCATTAAACATAGAATCAAGCCACGGCATAATACAGTTATATCTGCCTCCCTGATCCAGATGAATCATGACCTTTGTCTCCGGGAGCAGCTCCCTGACAGCTCTGATTCCCTCATTTACAAGCTCAGCCAGCTGCCTGTACTGTGGCACTGCACCATCCGGAAACAGCATACCACTCCTTATTTCATTGCCAATCTGAACCATATCCGGCGCACAATCCATGATTTTTAATCTGTATAGCACATCATATGTGTACTTGTGCACTGCCTCCTTTAACTCATCAAAGCTTAAATTCTTCCACGCATCAGGCTTATTCTGCTGTCCCGGATCTGCCCAGTAATCCGAATAATGAAAATCAAGCAGAAAATGCATTTTGTATTTTTTAATGACATGAGCCATCTCGAGAACATATGTAAGACTGCAATACCCCTTAGACTCCGGCACCTTATCAGGCTCATTCCATATGCGCAGACGGACTGAATTTACATTATTCAGCTTTAAAAAATCAAATACCCTGCACACATGACCTTCCCTATCCATTATTTGTATATTATTGTCAACCATCATAGGAACGGATGAAATATCCACTCCCTTTAAGAAATTGCTATCCTTTTTCTGCTTATGCTGCTGCTTAAGCTGATACATCTTTGTGTCAGCACTTACGAGATAATCGTCAAAGCTCTTACCACTGCCCGGCTTCGTATATATGATGCCGTGACTGATAAACAGGCTGTGCTGCTCCATGATATCATACACGCGCTTTATATACTTCTCAGCAGTGTCATGTCTGTCCCCGGGGATAAACACGATAAATTCATCTCCACCGAATCTATATACCATACTTCCTTCAGGCTTTTGCTCATCAAGCACCCTCGCCACAGTCTTTAAAAGCTCGTCACCGTACTGGTGTCCGTATGTATCATTTATGTCCTTGAAATCATCCACATCGAGAAATACTATGGTGCAGCCGACATTTTGGTCTTCAAGCTCAGCAAACATAGGAATGACCATCTCATTGCATGCCACACGATTGTACAGGCCTGTGAGCGCATCATGGTTGTAGAGATTCTTAAGCTCATTATTTGTATTCTCAAGCACCTTTTGCTTAAAAAGATTCTCAAGCTTCTTGAGCAGGGCAGACTGTATATCAAACTGCTCAGGATGGTCGTACAAAAACTCGGGATTCCTGAGTATTACATAGCCCACTATCTCGTCCCTGAAATGCAGCGAGTAATACATATAACAGGTGTTTTTATCTACACTCTGCATGTACTGCATAAGGTCATTTACACTCTTAAACTCAAGCTTTCCATTGTCCTTGTCATCCGCATAGAGTACAACCTCGTCGTCAATATCATAGCCATGCTTCCTAAAGTGTGCATTGTTCCTTGCAGCTGCCAGATCAGAAACACCGACCACATACACTCCGTCACACTTCATGCTCTGTATATAGTCAGAGTATCTCTCAAACAAATCATAGTATTCATTGCACTCCTCGAGCTCTTTCTGGAGGATCATTACTGCATCCTCCTCCTGCTCTTTTGCAACGGAGCCTTTGATAATATTCTTTATGTAATTACGATAATCCACTCTGCCGGTATTAGGGCATCCGCAGCTCTCAGCCGGGATAAACTCAGAATCAAGGTATTTATCAGAAGCATCGCCCGTGCCATTCCAAAGCGCCTTAAATATCTCAAGAACTTTTCTGCCTATATTGCCCCTGTTGTGCTCCACTGTTGTAATCTGTGGGTTAAAGTACGCAGCCTTATCCAGATTGTCAAAGCCTGTGACCTTAAAATCCTGTGGTACCTTGTATCCGAGAACCTCTGCTGTCGCACACAGCCCTGCTGCTATATTGTCATTTGCACATAAAAACACATCCGGTAACGGTTTTTTGCTCTCGTGCCAATCACTCATATACCTGACACCTGTCTGATAATCAAAATCACCAAACATATACATATCAGCTGTAAGTTGTATGCCATAATCACTTACAGCCTTCTTGAAGGTCTCAAAACGCATTCTGTTCTCATAATTATACGGCGGACCACCTGCAAACACAAAGCTTTTGCAGCCATGCTCATAGTACATATGATCCATCACCTTGCGAAACAGCCTCTTACTGTCGTTGCCTACATAGTAAAACCCATCAACCTTATACCCGATACTCACTACCGGCACATTTACCGACTGAAGCTTTCTGACCATATAATGTATCTCATACTGGTTGATCGTATTGGTGCAGTCAAATACCACTCCGTCGAAGCTGTTTAAATCAGGCAAATCGTTCAGCGCATACTCGCCTTTGTTAAACTTTGGATCTTGACTCCAGGTTCCGTTGGTGTTGTAAAAATACAGGCACACATCCAGTCCCAGCTCTTTAGAGCCTTCCATGATACCCTCAACCCACGAATATGTTACATATCTTCTCCAACCATCAGCCAGAAGAGCAATTTTCTTCATTAATAAATACCCCTTTGCGTCTTCTAAAGACTTTTTCCCAAAATATAGTTCTATTATATTACGGTTTTACCTATTCTTGCAATAAAGATTGATTTTTTTTAGCATATTTGATAGAATTAATTTAAATAAGCAAATTTTTAGGAGGGATACGTTTTGAATCCAGCATTAATCGTACTTATTGTTATCGCAGTAGTGCTTGTGGTAGCATTTATAGTATTAACAATCCTCGGTAAAAAAGCACAAAAAAGAAAGGAAGAGCAGGACGAGCAGATAGCTGCAGCATCACAGACTGTCAATATGCTAATCATTGACAAAAAGCGTATGAAGCTAAAGGATGCCGGTCTCCCACAGCAGATTATTGAGCAGACACCAAAGCTTATGCGCCGCTCAAAGCTGCCTGTAGTCAAGGCCAAGGTCGGACCAAGAGTCATGACTCTTATCGCAGACGAGCAGATCTTTGATGAGATTCCTTTAAAGAAAGAGGTTAAGGCTTCTGTCAGCGGTATCTACATCACAGCTGTCCGCGGTATCAGAGGACCTCTTGAGAAGCCTAAGAAGAAAAAAGGCTTCCGTGCAAGAATGGCAGAAAACTACAGCAAGGCCAACGAACAGCTCAAGGCTGAGGAGGCTGCAAAGGCTGAAAGAAAAGCTGCTAAAGCGGCTGCCAAAAAGGCCAAGCAGAAATAATATCATGATTTAATTTTCATGTACATAAACAGAGCATGCGGGATGGTTTTCATCCTCACATGCTCTGTTTTTTATATGCTTTATCCATATATACTTTATATATTTTTTTACCCCATAGGCTTGGCAGACTTTTATGCAATTTTGACTGCTGCGCCTTTTTTCTTCACAGCTATATTGATGTGACAGTCGCCTACAAATTCATAGTTGACATCAAGTGCATACTTTACCTCTGCCCTTATCTCGTCCTCAGTCTCCTTTACCTCTATGCTTGTGGCATCAATACCTATCTGGATACTTCCAAACGGTGTATAATAATATGTCAGGTTTTTCTTTCCCTTCTCAAATATCATATGTACACTCATAGGTCCCTTGCGGGTGAACTCAAGATAATTGTCATTGAATTTAAGCATATTTTTGAGTGTCTGGGTCTCACCCTCCATTATCTCCTCAAAAAGCACATAGTGCTTGTTATTTCTTATATAATACTCTCCCGGGGCAATCACCTCTACCGCATCCGACTGCTGGTCCGGTGCGAGCTGTAAGCCCTTTAATGATACTACTACATCCTTTGTCATTTCTTTCTCCTTATCCTCTTGCATATCTAAATTAATTCACGCTTAAATAATTTCTCATCACATATTTTCTTTTAATATATTTTTTCAGCATGAATATACTAACTGTTTTATCTGAAAATATCAAGGATTTTTAGTTTTATTTCATATTTTCCACTGTCAAATATGCTCTCATACTCGTCCGGAGTGAGTACCTCCTTAAGATTTTCCTTTGCTTCGTCCTCCACCACCTCGTACACACTGCCCCTAAAGCACATGTTTGGATACAGCACGCACCACCAGTTATGACCGGCTCCATCGCCCAGTGTTATTTCAAGCGCCTCGTAATTTCCCTCAGGAAATGTATAGTCTCCATACGTCTTTTCCGGGAAATCGGTGTGTGTAAGCTCTGCCGATGCGCCATATGTAAAACCGTTTGCTGCAAGCGTCTCCTTTGATACCGCTATTATTTCGTCCATATGGTCATTTACGGTGGCTCTGGTTTCTTCGATATTTTCGCACTCCAGCAGATATGGCTCTATGTAAGCCCCTACTGCATCGCGCACCTGCTTTTTCACATTCTGGTCTGCTTCGCTGTCGCTGTTTGCCAGCACGTGGAAACGCAGGATTTTGTCGGCGATGGATTTTTGCATGTCGGCTGTACACGCTATACTATTGGTGTTTGCGGCAGGTGTATGATTTTTTGCAGCTATCACTGCCGTAAGGGATATTATTGCTATGGTTGTTATTATTATTTTCTTTCTCATGTAAACAAGTATTGCCTTATTTGACGAGCTTATTCATCCTTTTTGAAAATTTTACCGGGTTTCATGAATTTCATTCGTATAGTCATCCAGCAAGGTGCCAAGTGTAATTATCGGTTCACCATCCTCATGATTCTCCTTATTTATTTTCTGCTCATAATAATCACCCATGTTATCAAAGATATCATTTATATCATCTGCTATGCACACATATGTGTTTCTCGGAAATTTTTTTGATGTCTTGCAATATTCCATGAAATCTGAATAAGCTGCTTTATCTTTTCTAAGTGTTTTTCCTATTAAAATCACCTTCAAATGATTGGTATCGGCTTTTTGTGACAGCCGATCCTCGAAGCTGTCCACTGCTGTTTTGATATCATCTGCATATTCCGGTTCGTAGGATTTGTCCATGTTATAATAAAACTCTATATATCCGCTATTTTCATTTGTCGAAACATCTCTGTGGCTAACATATGCTTTGTTATCAGTTACTTCTTTATCGGTTATTTCGTCAGTATCTACATCTACAATATCCACCGCCGCAAGTGTCGGAAAACAGCGCTCCTCAAGTTCCACTGCACTGCAGCCGGTGAGCATGAGACCTATCGTCAGCACTACTATGACCGGTATCGCTATGCACAATAAAAATCCAAGATATTTTTTCACGATTTCATCTCCACTTTCAAGAATATATGCTAAGGTCACTGTGACTGCTATGACAAAAATGATGCACCTGCTTCTCATAGTGCTCTTTTCCTTGTCATGGCTTTTCTGTCTGTCAGAGCCAGATTGCTTATTGCTGCAGGAATGCCGGTTTTTATTAAATGTAAATATAATTTTTCCCGTATTTTCAGCAAAATTCTCACATCTTAAAACCGCATAATAAAGGCTCATATTGAGTACTGAAAACAGCGTGAAAAACCACACCGACAGCATCAGTGCATCTGCCCTCTTGAAGAAGCTGCCTTTTATCTGCACATCACTCATCAGTACAACAGCCGGAAACTCTATTTCCGACAGTGAATATTTTCCGAAGTTTCCAAGCAATACTGCATACAATAAAAAAAGAATGCCTGCATATGTGAATATTGCTTTACTCACACTCCCTCGTATCTGTGAGGCAGTGCGTGCCCTTACAAACAGTATATTGAACACGGAAATGGATGCTGCAAACACATAGTATGCGCCCGCAAATATATCCGCTATACCAAAGTCCACACCGACTCTGTCCTTAATCATCAGATAGTCTAATCTCACATCCGATAGCGCAAACAAAAGCATAGCAGCAAGCGGTATCAGCACAAAGAAAAATACTACCTCGTATACCCTTGCCCGGCACTCCACTCCGCCACTTAGCGCATAAGCGCATACCGCCATTATCACAAGGAGTACAACTGTAAATGACTCATCCGGTATAAGGCTGTCACGTATCAGCTTTACAAATATCCATGCAAGAAATGCGGCCTGTGACAGCTCGTATATCGCAATAATTAAATCATAAATTAACATTTTCGCACATTTTGTTTTATCAATGCTTCTGTCATATATTGTTTTCCTGCGTTCACGCACCTCGCTTACTATCCACATGAATAGCCATGCCATGAAAACTCCGAGTGCGATTGAGATAAAAGCGTACTTTCCAAGCTTTGCCAGATTGTTTGGAAGCACCAGTGTGCCGACTCCAAGCAGATTAAAGACGTATAGCCTGTATAGCTGGCGGGGCGATATGCTTTCGTTTTGTGCAAATGTGTAGCTTGTGCTCATATTTTTAGTCATCCTTATTTCCTTTCAGCTTTCTGCACTCCTTTTCTCTTGCAAATACAGGCCGCCTCCATAGTCTGCGAAGCGGAAATCGTATGATACTGTCCTTTTCATCCTCGCCGCCTGTCAGCTCGCTGCCCACAAATGGCATCATGTATGGGTAACCACAGCTTTTGAGCTTTGCGAGATGCAAAAGTATCACCATCAGACTTATTAAAAATCCAAAATATCCAAGCCATGCCGACATCATTATTACAGCGAATTTGAGTATCCTAAATGAAAATGCAAACTCCTCACTCGGTATGGCAAACGAACAGAGTGCGGTGAATGCAACGAGGATGACCACTATAGGGCTTACTAAATTTGCATCCACTGCTGCCTGTCCGATTATGAGGCCTCCGACTATGCCTATCGTGTTTCCCATTGCTCCGGGAAGTCTTATGCCGGCTTCGCGAAGCAGCTCAAAGGACAGCTCCATCATTAGTACCTCTATGAGCTGCGGAAACGGGCAGCCGAGTCTGGCTTCATAAAATGCCAGTATGAGAGGTGTCGGCAATATCTGTGTATGAAAATTTGTGACCGCCAGATAAAGCCCCGGCAATGTAAATGACATGAAGGCTGCCACGTACCTTATCAATCTGGCAAAGCTTGCCGCTATCGTTCTGTTATAGTAATCATCTGCGGTTTTTAAAAAATTGTTCATGGTGGTTGGCAGTATTATTGCTATCGGTGAATTATCGCACAGCACCACCACCCGCCCTTCTAGAAGCGCATTTACCGCCACATCCGGCCGCTTTGTGGTCTGAAGCTGTGGGAACGGTGAATACCATTTTGCCTCAGCAAATTGTTCAAGAACTCCCGAGTCACCCACATGGTCTATCACATAGCTGTCCAGATTTCTTTCCACATCCTCTACAAGCCCCGGTTTTACGAGGTCTCTCACATATAGTATGTCCACATTGCTGTGTCCTCGAAGTCCCTTTTTCACCTCTTTACACTTTAAGCGTGTGCTCCTTAACCTGCGCCTGATAAGTGCTGTATTTATCTTTATGGAATCAGCAAAGCCCTCATTGGAGCCTCTTATGACCTTTTCCGAATCAATCTCCTGAATTGACATGGCGGGATATCCCTTATCAGGAAGCTTGAAGGCATCCGGATAACCATCCACAAAAAAAATCACGTCTCCTGTCAGCATCATCTGGGCCGCCTCATTAACCGTGTGCAGATGTGCAAATTCAGATAGAGCTGCCTGATTTTTGTCAAGTACTTCCTTTACCTGCTGTCTGTCTATTCCCTCAAGGTATGAGGTAAATCGTCCAAATGCACTGTTATTGATACCGGAGCCTTCACATGTCACCTCAATATAAGCAACAAAACACTTTATGGAGGCATCACGCCCCAGATACATCTCCTGCATTTTGATATCTGAGCAGTCAGAATATATCTGCCTGAAGCTTTTTATGTTCTCATCTATGTTTGTGGTCATCTTTAACTCTCCTATATCCTGTCACGTTCTAAATTCCTGATATAGTATGACCATACAAGCTCGCAAATATCCCTGATTACTTATTTTTGCTATTATCTAATCCACTAACTAAGCCACTAAAAAAGGCCGCCGTTCACACATCAGTGCGACCGGCAGCCCTTGGTTTGTTATATTCTGTTTTATTTCTTCTCTTCATCCTGCTTTTGTATCACAGCCTTCACAGCAACCGCCTGATTAGCCACATGCGTATGCATTTCTGTAGTCACAAGCTCCATATTTCTTGCCTCAAGCGCCCTGTAGATGGCATCATGCTCCTTCACAAGCATCGGATAATTCTTTGGGTCCTTCAAATACTCCACTCTGTAGCGGTACATCTGCTCGCGGATATTGTTCATCATAGATACAAGCTTCGCATTGTTGGTCGCCTCATAGATAGCATCGTGAAACTTCACATCCTCCTCAGCTATCTTTTTCACATCTCCTGAGTCCATGCTCCTCTTGAACTCGTCCTTTATGGTTTTTAGATTCGCAAGCTCATCATCACTGATTTTCTTACAGGCTATTTTGGCTGCAAGCTCATCGAGAGCCTCTCTCACTTCAAGCACATCCTCCATATCCTTGAGAGTCATCTTGGCAACCTCTGCGCCCTTTCTCGGCATTGTGACTGCAAGCCCCTCCTGCTCAAGCATTCTGATTGCTTCACGTATAGGTGTACGGCTGACTCCAAGCTTTGACGCAAGCTGCAGCTCCATAAGTCTCTCTCCCGGCTTGAGCTCACCCTTTAAAATTGCCTCACGAAGTGTATTAAACACCACATCACGCAGTGGCAGATATGCATCCATATTTAAAGTTAAATTATCAGTCATCAAACTTCTCCTATCTCTTGTATTATCATTCTCACATATAAGAAAAAAGTAACTATAAAGCACCCGCTGTGCTATCCGGATATCACGTTATTTGCGATTATTGTATACAGATGTCAGATACACCTGTCTGGCAAGATGTGAGCTTCTCATGGCTTTGTACGCTTTCTTTGCAGTATCTTCATCGTCAAACAGACCAAAAACCGTCGGACCACTACCGCTCATCATGGCTCCTACCGCGCCATTTGAAAGCATATGCTTCTTTATCTCATCTATCACCGGATAATTTGGTATGGTCACAGTCTCTAAGACATTTCCCATATGCGCTGCGATATCATGCAGATTCTTAGCCTTTATATCATCTATCAGGCGGTCTATATCCGGATGAATAGTCGTATCATCAAGCTTCAGATTCTGATACACAAACTTTGTGGATACCGAGATGGACGGCTTTGCAATAAGCACCGGACACTTTACCATTGGAGGAAGAGGACTAAGCGCCTCTCCTATGCCCTCGGCCAGCGCCGTACCTCTCATAATACAGTATGGTACATCCGCACCTATCTGCACACCTCTTTCCATAAGCTGTCTCTTTGTCAGTCCCAGTGAAAAAAGCCTGTTTACACCTATAAGCATGGCTGCCGCATCAGTACTGCCCCCCGCCATCCCTGCTGCAACAGGAATACGCTTGTCCAGCTTCACTGATACACCGTCAGTTATAGAAAACTCATCCATCAGAAGCTTTGCAGCCTTATATATGAGATTGTTCTCGTTTACAGGGAGAAAAGACAGATTGGTCTGTATCTGTATGCCGGGCTCCTGTGTCCTTTTGATATCGAGCCTGTCATACAGCTGAATGGTCTGCATAATCATGCGGACCTCATGATATCCGTCCTCTCTGCGCCTCACCACATCCAGCCCCAGGTTAATCTTGGCTAATGCTTTTAATGAAATATCGTTATTACTACCCATATTGTATTACCTCTGTTTTTTGTATACAAGGATTATAACACACCCTGCCAAAAAGAGCAAATTTAAATATTCTCATTTAATTGTTAATTTTTACATCTCATCAGTCAAATTAACCTAAAAAGGGACTGCACGTTGCGCGCAGTCCCTCTAATATATCATATTCTATTTCTTATAGCCCTTGCCGTTATTTTTTCAATTTTCTGCCAAATATAAATGTCGAAAAATATATTATCGATGCGATAATCACTATCATCGGGCCTGTTGCCACATTGGTGTAGTATGACACTGCGAGGCCGACTATACCGGAAAATACTGAAAATATCACTGAAAAGAAATGATACTCACGCATATTTTCCGAAATATTCCTTGATGAAGCCGCCGGTAATATAAGCAGAGCATTTATTATAAGTATACCTATCCACTTGATGGATAGCATAACTATGAGTGCTACAAGCACCGCAAACAGATTATCCAGAAGACGCACATGGATACCCTTGCTTTTTGCCACGCTTCTGTGTATACATATGGCGTTGAGCTTATTGAAACAAAGCACCCAGAACACTATAGTGACCACAAAAATCACAATTAGATAAACTATCTCAGTCTTTGTGATGCTTAGCACATCGCCCACCAGTATACTTGAGTATTTGCTGAAATTGCCGCCCTTTGACAGTATCGCAAGACCTATCGCCACAGAGCACGATGAAAATACCGATATAATGGTATCTGTCGATGCAGTGTTCAGACTGCCTATCTTATTTAAAAGAAGTGCAAACACTATCGCAAATATCACCATGGCAAGCGAGGTGTCTGCCATGCCGCATACCACTCCGACAGCGATTCCTGTAAGTGCTGAATGTCCGAGTGCATCTGAAAAGTATGCCATCTTTTTGTTTACAATCATGGTTCCCATTATGCCAAAAAGCGGTGTGATGATGAGCACAGCGATAAGGGCATTTCTCATAAAATCATATTGAAGCCAGGAGGTTATATTCATTTGTGTTCCTCCTCTCTCACCCAGGATTCCTCTCCTGTGTAAAAAATTCTCTCAAATTCCTTGCTCTCGAAGACTTCCTTCACAGTTCCCTGCTTTGCAACGGTCTTATCAAGCAGCACAACATGGTCTGCGTACTTTGCAACATAATCCAAATCGTGCGATATCAATATGATTGCAAGGTCATAGTGAGTCTTTAAATAATCCATGGTCTTATAGAAAAGCTCCATGCCGTTTTGGTCTATTCCGGACACCGGCTCATCCAACAGCAGCAGGTTCGGCTCGTCCATGGTTGCCATGGAAAGAAGCACTCTCTGCAGCTGTCCTCCCGAGAGGTTACACACCTGCTTGTCGATGAGCTCCTCAGCCTCAAATACCTCGAGTGTCTCCTTTATCTTTGCCTCTATCTTTTTGCTCTTTGGCAGAAAAACAGGATAATTGTACCGGTAGCTTGCTATGAGGTCATACACGCTGACCGGTGTATTTTTCTCGATATTGACAGACTGCGGCACATAGCCGATTTTAAGCTTAGCCATATGTCCGTCCTTAGTATCCTTGAACTCAATCGTACCGGTGTGAGGTATCTCGCCGAGTATCGCCTTTATGAGTGTAGATTTTCCGGCACCGTTCTGGCCTATTATGACATTGAAGGAGCCGCAATGTATGTGCATATTTACATCCTCAAGCACTGTCTGCTCTCCAAAGCTCACTCCAAGGTTATTTATTTTTATGCAATGAAAGCCACATGGCTGTATTATTTTCCGCATATTTTCTCCAATTTTATTTAGTAAATGCCTCTTTGATAAGCTCTATATTGTGCTCCATACCATAAAGATAGCTGTCCTTGTCGTACTCTCCCCTGTTGAGAGGGTCGATATAAATCACATGCACATCTGTCTCACGCGATACGGTATCTCCCATGCTCTTTCCGTAGAGTTCCTCGGCTAGTATTACCGACACTCCATCATCCTTTATGGCACCTATCACCTGTTTTATCTCACCTGCGCTGACTGAACGCTCCTCGTCAAGGTCTAACAGATAGCATGCATTCATGGAAAAATCATCAGCTACATACGCATAGGCTTCATGGAATATGATGATATTCTGTCCATTCGTAAGACTCTTTAGGCTATTTATCTTTTCTTCAAGCACTGCAAGCTTTGCATCATATGCTTTTGCATTTGCATAATATTCATCAGCATGCTTTGCATCCTTTTCGGCAAGCCGGGATGCGATTGTCTGAACCATGGTGCGGTAACGCGGCACGCTCATCCATGCATGGGCATTCTCATCACCATGGTCATGATCCTGCGCGCTATCTGATTCTGCGTCTGCTTCGTGGTCATGGTCGTGGTCACTGTCCGATTCTGCGTCTGCTTCGTGGTCATGGTCGTGGTAACTGTCCGATTCTGCATCTGCATCGTGATCATGGTCGTGGTAACTGTCTGCATCATCCTCAGAAAGAAGTGCCACATCCTCACAGGCCTCAACCACATCAAGCTTCGGATACGCCTTTGCCACATCAGACATAAACGACTCTATACCGCCTCCGTTTATTACAAAAACATCGGCTGTGGATAAAAGCTTCATATCCTCCGGTGTTAGCTGAAAATCGTGCAGACAACCGGTCTGTGGCTCGCTTAAGTTTTCAAGTCTCACGCCTTCCACTCCGTCTACTATATTTAAAGCTGCAATATACATTGGATAGAAGGATGTCACGACTGTAAGTATATCGTCAGCTTCGTCAGTATTTTTTGTATTGCCCGAAGCATTTGATGCTCCACCGGCAGCGCCTTTCATACCTGCTGTGTGTTCATATGCCATTACCGCAAGCGTACACACTATCAATATACACAAAAACATAATGCCTACAAATTTGCATTTATTCTTCATATATTAAATATTCGCCTTTCTTCCTATAACTTTATTTCTATGACTTTATTTCTTTTTATGATTATTAACGCTTTTTTTGCTCTTGGCCTTATCTCTGCGTTCTTTAGTCTTTTTGGCAACCGGCTTTCCGGTCTTCTTCCAGCGCTCCTTTTTGTGTGGCTGGGATGCAGCGGCTCTTTTTGCTGCTGATTTTGCCTCGCGCTTTGCTTCTTCCTCCTGTTTCATGGCAAGAAGCGTATCCTCGTCAAACACGAGTGAATCTATGAGATTCCAGATTTCGTCCCTGCCTTCCTTTGACATGGACGAAAACGGTATAACTACCGTGCCCGGCTTCACATGAAGCACATCCTTGATAGTCTTTATGTGTGCGGCAATCTGGCTTTTTTTCAATTTATCAGATTTGGTTGCAATGATAATCGGTGCAAAGCCCTGGTTTACCATCCAGTCATACATCATGATATCATTGTCCGATGGCTCATGCCTTATATCTATTAAAAGAAACACTGCCTGAAGCTTTTTTGAGGTGTGAAGATAGTTTTCTATCATCTGTCCCCATTTAGCTTTTATCTCGATATTGGCGTTGGCATAGCCATAGCCCGGCAGATCGACCAGATACATGGCGTCATTGACGTTGTAAAAATTGATGGTCTGTGTCTTGCCGGGCTGTGAAGAGATCCTGGCAAGTGACTTTCTGTTCATGAGCGCATTGATCAGTGATGACTTGCCTACATTTGACTTGCCGGCGAATGCCACTTCATTATACTCATTGTCAGGGATTGTGCTTGTAATTCCGCAAACTGTCTCCAAATTAACACTTTTAATTACCATAATCTCTTCCTCATTCTTATTTTACAAATGCTATCTTCTCCACCTGTGAAAATCTCTCCACCGGCACGATTTCCATGCCGTCTATTATTTCTTTTGAAATCTCCTCCAGGTCCTTTTCATTATCCTTTGGAATACATACTGTTTTTATTCCGATTACCTTGGCTGCAAGCAGCTTTTCCTTGAGTCCTCCTATCGGAAGCACCCTGCCGCGCAGTGTTATCTCGCCTGTCATGGCTACATCTGCCCTGACAGCTCTGTCTGTAATGGCTGAGAGCATGGCTGTCGCCATAGTGATACCTGCAGATGGTCCGTCCTTTGGCACTGCGCCCTCCGGGATATGTATATGGATATCATGCTTCGTGTAAAACTCTGCATCAATGCCATATCCTTCGCTTATTGAGCGCACATAGCTAAGTGCCGCCTGTGCCGACTCCTTCATCACGTCGCCAAGCTTACCGGTGAGCACGAGCTCACCCTTACCCGGCAGCACATTCACCTCAACCTCGAGTGTGACTCCGCCCACGCTGGTCCATGCCAGACCTCTAACGATTCCAACCTCTGCGTGATCATTTTTCTTCTCCGGACTGTACTTCGGATTGCCCAGATACGTCTTAAGATTGGTCTTTGTAACCTTTACAGCAGCTTCGCTGTCCTTAAAGATTTCCCTAGCAGCCTTGCGGCACAGCTTGCCGATAGTCCTCTCAAGGCTTCTGACTCCAGCCTCTCTGGTGTACAGCCTGATGATATCCTTTAGGGCAGAGTCTGTTATCGTAAGCTGTTCCTTTTTAATTCCGTTTTTGCTCTTTTGCTTCTCAACCAGGTGTTCCTTTGCTATGTGAAATTTCTCATTTTCAGTGTAGCTTGACACCTCAATAAGCTCCATCCTGTCAAGAAGCGGCTTTGGAATGCCTGAAACCTCATTTGCAGTTGCAATAAAAAGCACCTCCGACAAATCCACAGGCATCTCAATGTAATGATCCCTGAATCTGCAGTTCTGCTCACTGTCAAGCACCTCGAGAAGAGCTGCTGATGTGTCACCCTTGTAGTCACTTGACACCTTATCTATCTCATCCAACAGCATGAGAGGATTTGAAACGCCTGCCTGTCTTAAACCATTTACTATACGGCCCGGCATAGCGCCGATATATGTCTTTCTGTGTCCACGGATTTCTGCCTCATCGCGCACACCACCAAGAGAAATACGCACATATTTCTTCTCCAGTGCAGACGCAATTGAACGAGCTATGCTTGTCTTTCCTGTTCCCGGAGGACCTACAAGACAAATTATAGGACTCTCTCCCTTGCTTGTCAGATTTCTGACTGCCAGAAACTCAAGTATTCTCTCCTTAACATCCTTTAATCCGTAGTGATCATCATCGAGCACCTGTGCTGCATGGTCAAGATCCTTGTTGTCCACAGACATCTTGTTCCACGGAAGCTCAAGTACAGTCTCTATATAGCCTCTCTCAACTGTGCTCTCTGATGAGCTGCTGCTCATATTTCTAAAGCGCTTTATCTCTTTTTTCGTCTTTTCCTTTACGTAGTCAGGCGCATCTAACTCAGATAGCTTTTTCTCATATTCATCAGCCTCCGAGTCAGCATTCTCGCCCAGCTCCTCACGTATCACACCAAGCTGTTCACGAAGCACATACTCCTTCTGATGCTTGTCCACACGAACCTTTACTTTTTTCTGAAGCTCATTCTTTATGGAAATAACCTCCACCTGGGAGAGAAGTAATGATACTATAACCTGATATCTGTCATTGATATCCTCTGCCTCAAGCACCTGCTGCTTAAGCTCATATGACACCGGCAGATTGTTGGTTACATAATCAATGAGCTTTTCAAGATTCTCATACTGATCTATCTGTCTGATAAGCTCCTTGCTGATTTTGCCGACGACTGCCGCATACCTGTGAAAAGCCTCTCTGACTCCGAGAAGCATGGCTTCCCTGAGATCCTCCGGCAGGCTGTCTGCATTACTATCACAATAACAGATTTCTGCCTCAAGGTACTTCTCATTACCGGTAAAGCCAAGCAATGCTGCCCGGCTTATTCCATCTACAAGTATTCTCACAACATCATTCTGTAATCTGACAACCTGCTTTATATCAGCAACAATACCCATCTGATAGAGGTCTTCCTGAGTCGGGTCCTCACTGTCCACATTCCTTTGTGTGACAAGATAAATCTTTTGATCCTGCTCCATAGCCTCCTCGACAGCACGGAGTGAGCGCTCTCTGCTGACATCGAAATGGGCAATCATCCCAGGCAGAATAGTAAGCCCTCTCAGCGCTACTGCAGGCATGTTAATAATCTGTTCTTCCACTTATATCTCCTGTATTATTGCACAGCCTGGCATAAAAACCGCTGTGCAATTTATATTATCCGATGCTGTATCTTTTGTAAAATACCGCCATGTACTTACGATGCCTCTTTTTCCTCGATATATGCCTCAGGCACGCAATCACCATCGAGCTTTAAGTTGTCCTCAACGATATCCTTGTCGATTACACACTTGCTGATGCTCTTGTCTGATGGTATACGATACATAAGGTCAAGCATAACAGCCTCCATGATGGCACGAAGTCCTCTGGCTCCTGTCTTTCTCTCAAGCGCCTTGTCAGCGATGGCATTTACTGCATCGTCTGTGAACTCAAGCCCTACTCCGTCAAGCTCAAAAAGCTTGGTGTACTGCTTGATAAGCGAGTTTTTAGGCTCCTTAAGTATACGGATAAGTGCATCCCTGTCGAGTGCCTCGAGAGAAACGGTAATAGGTACACGTCCGATAAACTCAGGAATCAATCCAAACTTTACAAAATCCTGTGGAAGTGCATGCTTAAACGCCTCTCCTACATTGAGCTCTGTCTTTGACTTTACATCTGAATTGAAGCCTATAGATGATGTATCCATACGGCTGTCGATAATTTTTTCCAGACCATCAAATGCTCCACCGCAGATAAAAAGTATATTAGTAGTATCAATAGGAATAAGCTCCTGCTGCGGATGCTTTCTTCCGCCCTGTGGCGGTACAGATGCCTCTGTGCCCTCAAGAATCTTTAAAAGAGCCTGCTGTACACCCTCGCCTGACACATCTCTGGTGATTGAGACATTCTCTGATTTCTTTGTAATTTTATCTATCTCATCTATATAAATGATACCATGCTCTGCACGCTCGATATCATAATCTGCCGCCTGAATAAGCTTTAATAGGATATTCTCCACGTCCTCACCTACGTATCCTGCCTCTGTAAGTGTTGTAGCATCAGCGATAGCAAATGGAACATTTATCACTCTGGCAAGTGTCTGCGCAAGAAGTGTCTTTCCTGAGCCTGTAGGTCCAAGCATGAGAATATTACTCTTCTGAAGCTCTACATCTGATGTATCACCTGCCAGTACTCTCTTATAGTGATTGTAAACAGCAACCGAAAGCACCTTCTTTGCCTGGTCCTGTCCTATTACATAATCGTCCAAAAACGCCTTAAGCTCCTCCGGAGTAACAAGATTTATATCATCCTTAGCGCTGCTTTTGTCCTCATGGCCCTCTACGCCTTCTTCCTCAAGAATCTCGGCACATATATCTATACACTCATCGCAGATAAAAGCTCCATTAGGTCCGGAAATCAAACGATTTACCTGGTCCTGTGTCTTACCGCAAAATGAGCAGCGAATCTTTCCGTCGTTTTTTCCTGCCATTATTAACTCCTTTTATTGCATGAGGGCATCCCATATGGGGTACCCTCTTAAATTCATCTAACTTCTGATTATCTGTTTGTTATTACACTGTCTATGAGACCATACTCTGCGGCTTCCTGTGCTGACATATAGTTGTCTCGCTCTGTATCAGCTGCAATTGTCTCGTATGGCTTGCCTGTATTGGCTGCTAAAATTTCGTTTAATCTCTTCTTTGTCTTTAAAATATTTTCTGCAGCAATCTGAATCTCAGTAGCCTGACCCTTTGCACCGCCAGATGGCTGATGAATCATAATCTCTGCATTTGGAAGAGCATATCTCTTGCCCTTTGCACCGCCTGCAAGAAGGAAAGCTCCCATGCTTGCTGCAAGACCGATACAGATTGTTGAAACATCACACTTGATGTACTGCATAGTATCGTAAATAGCAAGTCCTGCTGTAACCATTCCACCCGGTGAATTGATGTAAAGGTGGATATCCTTATTCGGATCCTCGGACTCAAGGAATAAAAGCTGGGCAACAACAAGGCTGGCTGTTGTCTCATTTACTTCCTCTCCAAGGAAAATGATACGATCTTTTAATAATCTGGAGTAAATGTCGTAGTTGCGCTCTCCTCTGCTGGTCTGTTCAATGACATATGGTACTAAACTCATATAAAATACCTCCTTTATAAAAGCTCAAAAGACCGGCTCAGAAAATAGGCTTCTGAGCCAGTCCATCAAATCTTGATTCAAAAATCTTATTCTTCTGTAGACTCTTCTGCATCAGCCTTTTTCTTTGCCTTTGCACGCTCTTTAACGTTGTCCATGATAAGATCTACGGCCTTTGTGATAGCAAGGTCTTTCTTCATAGACTCCTTCTCAGCATCTCCCATGTACTCTTTAAGCTTATCAGCCTCCATGCCGTATGCCTTAGCCATCTTCTCTACCTCAGCATCGATATCTGCATCAGTAACCTCGATGTTTTCCTCCTTGGCAATCTGCTCAAGTACAAGGCTGCTCTGGATACGTGTTGTAGCCTCAGGACGAACCTGATCCTTAAGCTGGTCAATTGTCATGCCTGAGAACTGTAAGTACTGCTCCATTGTAAGACCGCTCTGTGCGATTCTCTGAGCAAACTCCTCAACCATTGTCTCACACTGAGTCTCAATCATTGCCTCTGGAAGATCCATCTTTGACTTATCGATAATCTTCTGGATAGCCTCATCCTCTTTAGTCTTCTTAGCTTCTGTCTCTTTCTTCTCTGTGAGGTTCTTTTTGATTTCCTCTTTGTACTCAGCTAATGTATCAACACCTGCTGCATCCTGTGCAAACTCATCATCAAGCTCAGGAAGCTCCTTAGCCTTGATCTCGTTGATCTTAACCTTGAATGTAGCCGGCTTTCCTGCAAGGTCTGCTGCCTGATACTTCTCAGGGAATGTTACATTGACCTCAACCTCATCGCCTGTGTTCTTTCCTACTAACTGATCCTCGAATGTATCGATGAATGTGTGTGAACCGATCTCTAATGGATGATTCTCACCTTTTCCACCCTCGAAAGCTACTCCGTCAACAAATCCCTCAAAGTCGATAACTGCTGTATCTCCCTCTGCTACAGGACGATCTGTAACTGTAACTGTTCTTGCATTTTTGTTTCTCTGGTTCTCAAGCTCAGCGTCAACCTCTTCATCAGAAACTGATGTGTCGATCTTTGTAACTGTAACGCCCATGTACTTACCAAGAGTAACCTCAGGTCTTACAGCAACCTCTGCTGTGTAGATGAAAGGCTGTCCCTTCTCAATCTGAGTAACCTCAACTGTTGGGCGTGAAACAATGTCAACACCGCTCTCGTCAACCGCACCTGCGTATGTCTGCTGCATAAGAATGTTTGCTGCATCCTCGTAGAACACACCTGCTCCATACATTTTCTCAATCATAGCTCTTGGCACTTTTCCTTTACGGAATCCAGGTACACTAATCTGTTTCTTCTGCTTCTGATATGCAGAATCCAATGCTTTCTCTAATTCCTCAGCTGCTACCTCAATAGTAAGCTTCGCCATATTATGCTCTAAATTCTCAACCTGTACACTCATGTCAATCGTTATCCTCCTTAAAAATATATATGAATGGTATGTACATCAAATGTAATGTGGGCATGCTTTATAAACTGCTAAGCCCAGTCATTGGATGATTATAACACAACAAATCCACTATTTCCAGTGTTTTTTACATTAAATTTGCTTTTGTGTATAATTCCATAAATTGTCAGCAATACCAAAACATATTTTTGTCATTTTACGGCATAATATTTCCATACACATACAACTTGTGTATAACGTTTTAAAAGGAGGTATTGCATTATGGCAGCATCAAGTAGTAAAAAGGCTTCTGTACCGGAGGCAAAAGAGGCTATGAGCCGTTTCAAGGAAGAGGTTGCTTCAGAGCTTGGAGTCCCTTTAAAAGAGGGCTACAACGGTGACCTTACTTCTAAGCAGGCCGGTTCAATCGGTGGCGAGATGGTCAAGCAGATGATCATGAAGCAGGAGCAGCAGATGAAGTAAGCTCTGCAATAGCAGGCTTCAAATGTACGCTTCAAATGCAAGCATAAAAAGAGGCCGCGCACCATGGGGGTTGGTGTGTGACCTCTTTTGTTATAATACTAATGATATGAGGGTCAAAAAGTATTTTGCCCCTCATTTATGATTAATCTGATTGTTTGCTGAACGTCGTATTAGTATACCAGTCCCTGTCGAATATGCTCTACTGTGGCATCGTCTGTGAAGTATCTGACAAGCTCGAGTGCAAACGCAATAGCTGTTCCCATTCCACGACTTGTAATCACATTGCCATCCACAACTACAGGCTGCTCAAGCCACTGTGCACCGAGCAGCTTTTCCTCAAAACCCGGATGACAGGTAGCTTTTTTGCCCTCAAGTATATGATTCTCACCGAGCACGCTAGGCGCTGCACATATCGCTGCAACAAGCTTTCCCTCAGCGGCAAATCTCTTAATTGTCTTTACTACGGTCTCATCCGCACCAAGGTTTAATGTACCCGGCATGCCTCCCGGCAGTACGATTGCATCGTAGCTGTCAAAATCAGCCTGTGCCTTTGTGGTATCTGTCTTAAATGTCACCTGATGAGAGCTTGTCACCTCGGCTTTTTCCGTGATTGATATGGTTTCAATCTCCAGCTTTGCTCTTCTAACTATATCTACTACTGTAAGTCCTTCAATCTCCTCACAGCCGTCTGCCATAAAAATTCCTACTTTAATCATATTTTTCTCCTTTATTTTTCTTTGATAATACTATAAAAAGCTGCGGTTCGTCCTTGAATTTTTAAATACCGGTCATTATAATCATATATAAATGATATGAGGGTAAAACAAAAGTATAAACCGTAACTATAAATCTACCAGTAACCTGAAAGGATATACCATGGAAATCGAAAGAAAATACTTACTTAAACAGCTTCCTTCCAATTTAGACAGCTACGCGAGCAAAAAAATCGCCCAGGGCTATCTGTGCACCTCGCCTGTTGTCAGAGTCAGACGCTCAAATGACAGCTATTATATGACATACAAGGGAGCCGGTCTTATGGTGCGCGAGGAGTACAATCTTCCTCTCACAAAAGAAGCCTACGACCATCTTGTCCAAAAGATTGACGGTCGTCTCATCGAAAAGACACGCTATCTCATACCTCTTGACGGTGGTCTGACCGCAGAGCTTGATGTATTTGAGGGTGATCTGGCTCCTCTTACACTTGTGGAGGTTGAATTCGACTCTGTCGACGCAGCAAATGAATTCACAGCGCCTGACTGGTTTGGCGAGGATGTCACTGAATCCGGCAAATATCACAACAGCTATCTGAGCCGATTGGAAAATTCATAGTACTGCCTGGTCTTTATCGTATTCTTTAAATCATCATACCGCTTTTGCAATGGGCCCTCAGGAACTACAACATCCATAACCACCGCTATGTCATCTATAAGGCGGTCGGTTATGATATCCCTCATTGAAATAAGTATATTGTACTTCTCTTCAAAGGTATCCGCATCAAGAAACTCCAGCAAACGCGGATCCGGTGCCTGGCCTTCATCTGCATCCGGTGCCGGCTCATAACATGCCTGTGTCTGAACACTCACAGCTTCAGGTGCATTAGCTGCAATCGCATTAGTATTGGAAGAGATACTCTTTCCCGGCATATCCTCCGGCTTATCCTTAAGCGTGATCTTCTCAAATCTGTATTTCTGCTTCACATCAGGATATTTCTCATGGTCCACCTCGCTTACAAACATGTCGAGTGGTCTGGCGTATATCCCAAAATCATCATATAAAGCCTGATAAATCACAAGCTTTTCCCCTGTCTCTGAATGTGTCGCCACTGTAACTATCTGATACAGCTTATTCTTAAAGTGCCTGTAAAGCTCTCCGGGCTTTGGTGTTCTGTCCATCATTTCTGCCTCTTTTCCTATTTTTAAAAGTTGTTAATCATGTCTAAGCCTTCCCCAAGGAAATCTCTCTCAAACTCCAGATTGCCGCTGTATCCCATGGCAATCAGATCCTCGACACTGCCAAACATGCTCTGTGTCTCAGCCTCTATAATCTTTGCACCATCGGCTGCTTTATTATGCAGTGTCTGGCAGTTTCTTGAGTGCTCCTGAGCCATCCTCTGCTGTGCCTCGCTATGTCCGTGCATAGTCTCAAGCTCTTTTTGTGTCGTATCATCCGCAAAGCGTGCGTTATTTTTCACGGCCCTCTGCACTATATCCGGATTGCTCTGCTGTGGCTGTACTCTCTGCTGTGGCTGTACTCTCTGCTGCATCTGTGGTCTCTGGGGCTGCTGTACTCTCTGCTGCATCTGTGGCTGTGTTTTCTGCTGATATGTCTGGTTCAATGCATTCATACCCGACTGAACTGTATTCTGCATGCTGTTCCATATCTGCTGCATCTGCTTCTGCTGCGGTCTCGGTTTGTTTGGCTGCGTGTTTTTGCTGCCTGCGCTCTTTGATTTTTTGTTAATGTAAAAAATAGCTCCTAAGATAATTGCCCAAATTATAACATCCATATTCTGCTCCTTTATCAATCTGCATTTTCTATGTCAATCCCTGAATATCCTGCACATATCGCGCAGTATGTACTCTGCTGTCTGTTCCGGCTCCCATTGCTTTGCAACACCCACAAGGAGCGGCTTAAGCTCTGACAGTATCCTTGCCGTGCGCCGGTCTGTCGTGCCCTCATACTTATCATTTATGGCCTCAGCCTGCTTCACACATGCCTCAAGCTGCCTTAATATATCCTTCCAGAACTCCTCGTAATATATCTCATGCACTCTCTTAGTCTTTTGTGTGAAATTTAGCTCTGCAAGCTCTTTGTTGCTGTGCCCCAGATAGAAATATGACAGAGCAAACAAATCAGGCTTTTTCCTTTCAAGCCCCTCATTTGTCAGGTGTATCAGATTCTCTATCTCACTCTGTAAAATGATACCGTTGTCAAAGGATGACAGATATCTCTCCCCCTGCTTTACAACAGAGTCCAGAGTCGTGTGAAAATCCGTGTCCACCTTGCTGATTAAAAATTCATCGTCAAACATGCCGCTTTTCGCTTTGCAAGCCTTTATCAGCTCTCCAAAGTGCTTCCGGTCGGTTCCTGTGAGCTCACAATACCCAATAACTTGCTGCTCAAGCTCCTTTAAATCTGAAAGCAGGCTGCTTAAACCTGTCTTCACGCCATAATAGCGCTTTGCAACACCGGAGGAATTCTTTTTGGTTTTGACATACAGCTTAAGCCAGCTGTTGACCACTGTCATGTCGGCACCTGCCGTATCCATCGCTGTCTTAAATTTCTTTTCCGTATCACTTAGTCCTAAAATCATCACACACCCTCAAACATCATTCTAAAACTATATAATAACAATTCTACACCATTATCATATTTTTTTAAAGAGCCTTTTTTCTCTCTGAAAAGCCCACTTTAAACGCAAAAAAGGAAGCCATACAATAACTGTATGACTTCCTGTATACACTGCATGTTATTCGCATCGTCGTGCGAATGGCACGAATGGCTTTGTTATGATAGCAAAATCAGATTAACGACCAAACTGCATATCGTTGTTACCTGATTTTGTTGTGAACATCTCAAGCATGTTGATTGGATCGTTGTAATCCATAAGCCATCCCTCACGGGCGAAATCAAACTGTCCGTCCTTACGGCTGTTAAGGAATACGTTCCACTCCTGCTGCTCAACCTTTAAGTTGATACCTACCTTTGAAAGATCAGCCTGAATAGCCTCACCAATCTTTACATTTGACTCTGAGTTGTTTACAAGGTATGTGAACTCGACAGTCTGGTTTACCTGGCCTGTGCTCTCATCTAATAATCCGATAGAAGCAAGAAGCTCTTTAGCCTCCTCAAAGTTCTTATCGTAATCTGTGCCGTAGTAATCTTTGTTCTTGAACTCGCCACCGTTACCATCTGTAACACCCTCTGGGATAAATGTTGTGGCAATCTTCTGTCCGCCCTGGGCGATTGTATCGATAATGTACTGACGATCGATAAGAAGACAGATTGCTTTTCTGAATACCTTAGCCTGGTCAGCATCTAATCCAAGTTCTGAGTAGAGCTTAGAGTTAATGTTGAAGCCTACGTAGTATGTTCCAAGGTTGTCTACTGTGTAGAATTCGCTTGTCTTCTTAGCTGCCTCAATCTCTGCTGTAGGAATTGAATCAATAAAATCAAGGTCACCGTTCTGGTAAGCTGTGTAAGCTGAAACATCATCAGATGTAAGCATTACGTTCATCTCATCAACTGTTACATTGTCAGCATCCCAGTAGTTAGGATTCTTAACATATGTCATGCTTGAATCATGCTTCCACTCCTTGAGTGTGAATGCACCGTTTGTAACGAACTTGTCGCTTGCATCGTTTGCCCAGTCATCATTTCCCTCTACTGACTTCTGGTTTACAGGGAAGAAGAATGGGAATGCACATAAGTCAAGGAAGTATGGTGTAACTGCCTTAAGCTTGACTGTAAGAGTCTTTCCATCATCAGAAGCTACTACATCATCAGCAGCAAGACCCTTTGTATCATCATATCCTGCGAATACTGCGCAAAGGTAGCTGTAATCTGCAGCTGTCTTAGGATCTGCAGCTCTCCTCCAAGACCACTCGAAATCCTTTGCAGTAAGCTCATCACCATTTGACCACTTAAGACCGTCACGCATTGTGAATGTGTATGTGAGGCCATCCTCAGAAACCTCATAGCTCTCTGCACATGCAGGCTCAAGCTTGCCCTCAGCGTTGTAACGCATAAGACCCTCAAAGCTGTTTACTGCAAGACATCCGCCGTCAACAGTACTGTTTAATGCAGGATCGATATGATCAGGCTCTGATGCCATGAAGATGTTTAACTTTCCGGCATTCTTTGTGTTCTTTGCATTGTAGAAGTATTTCATACCCTCTACTGTTGAGTATACGTCTGTGACATAATCCTTGAGCATATACTGGTCATTGTAGTAGTAAAGTGGAATAACACACCATGTATCCATAAGCATATCCTCTGCCTGGTGCATCATCTCTGCACGCTTTGCAAGATCTGCTTCTGTACGGATAGATTCTACTAACTCATCATAGCTTGTCCAGTCTACGGCTGTTGATACAGCAGTATCAGAAGTATCGTTAGTAGTTGTTTTGTTGTTGCTCTTGCTTCCACAAGCAGTCATGCCAAGTGCCATAGCTGCAACAAGAGTAAGTGCTACTAATCTCTTTTTCATCTTTCTTCCTCCTATTAATTAATATGAAAAATAAATTTATGTTAGAACCGGCACATGTGGCTTAAGCTATATGCCGGTAAAAACCTTATATTAGCGGTTGAAGCATGCAACCATATGTCCGTTTCCTCTGTCTGTAAGCTCCGGACGTGCTGCTGCACACTGTTCTGTCGCATATTTACAACGTGAACGGAACGGACAGCCGCTAGGCATGCGAAGAGGTGAAGGAACATCTCCCTCAAGCACGATTCGCTTGCTGTGTCTGGCAGTCTCAGGATCCGGGATCGGAACCGCTGAAAGCAACGACTGTGTGTACGGATGGATTGGATTGTCCATCAGCTCATCAGCATCTGCAAGCTCCATCATATGACCTAAGTACATAACAGCTATTCTATCAGAGATATGCTGCACTACAAGCAGATCATGCGCTATAAACAGATATGATAACCCTCTCTCCTTCTGCAGATCCTCAAACATGTTGACTACCTGGGCCTGAATTGAAACATCAAGTGCCGATACCGGCTCATCACATACGATAAACTTCGGATCTACTGCAAGCGCTCTTGCTATTCCGATACGCTGTCTCTGTCCACCCGAAAACTCATGTGCATAACGTGTGGCATGGTCTGCGTTTAGTCCAACTGTCTCCATGAGATCCATAATCATCTCATGGCGCTCTTTCTTGCTATTGTAGAGCTTGTGCACATCGAGAGGCTCTCCGATGATATCCTCTACCGTCATACGAGGGTTGAGTGATGAATACGGATCCTGAAATACCATCTGCATCTGCTTACGGTAAGGATGCATATTCACATCTATCTTCTTCTCACTGTCAAACAATACATTGCCGTCGAACTCAATGCGTCCTGCTGTAGGCTGGTACAGACGTAAAAGAGTACGTCCTACGGTTGTCTTTCCACAGCCTGACTCACCAACAAGTCCAAGCGTCTCACCCGGCTTTATGGCAAATGACACATCATCAACTGCCTTTAACTCCATCTTTTTAAATCCGTCATGAACAGGGAAATACTGCTTCAAATGGTCTACCTTGAGCAGGTACTCGTTGTTATTTGTCTCATTACTCATTTGATTTTCCCTCCTCCATCATATTCTTAATATTCATCCAGCATGATGCGAGATGATCCTCTCCAACCCAGATTTCCTCCGGCTTTTCGGTGAGACATATCTTCATAGCGGCATCACAGCGAGGGCAGAATGCACAGCCCTCTGGCATGTTGAGCATATTGATTGGTGTGCCTCCGATAGGAACAAGCCTGGTTTTTGAATTGGTCTTTGTAGGGATTGAACGAAGCAGTCCCTTTGTGTACTCATGCGCCGGGCTGTAGAATATAGCATCTGCTGTTCCTCTCTCACACACACGGCCGCCGTACATAACTATGATCTCATCACACATTGAAGCAATGACACCCAGATCATGTGTAACCATGATGATTGCCATACCAAGCTTTTCCTGCAGTGACTGCATAAGCTCAAGAATCTGTGCCTGGATAGTCACATCAAGAGCTGTTGTCGGCTCATCTGCGATAAGGATATCCGGCTCACAGGCTAATGCCATAGCTATCATGACACGCTGTCTCATACCACCGGAAAGCTCATGAGGGTACTGATTTACACGCTTCTCAGGCTCATTTACTCCTACAAGTGTGAGCATCTCTATAGCACGCTCTTTTGCTTCCTTCTTTGTACGGTCTGTGTGAAGAAGCACTGCTTCCTCAAGCTGGTAGCCTACCGTAAATACCGGATTAAGCGATGTCATAGGATCCTGGAAAATGATTGAACAGCATTTTCCTCTGAAATCTGCCATTTTCTTTTTGTTGAATTTGGTGATATCCTCACCCTTATATTTTACTGAGCCGCCTGTGATGGCACCATTCTCAGCAAGAATCTGCATGATTGAATATGCTGTAACTGACTTTCCTGAGCCTGACTCTCCTACGATTCCAAGAGTCTTTCCCGGCTCAAGCTTAAAGCTGACACCGTTTACAGCTGATACGTCTCCGTTATCGGTCTTGAAGGTAGTGTGCAGATCAGATACTTCAAGAACAAACTTATTATCTTCCATCTTACTCACTCCTTACTATTTCGATAATTTAGGGTCAAATGCATCTCTTAAGCCGTCGCCGATAAGATTCAATGTAAGAACAATGATACAAATCGTGAGCGCCGGAAAAATAAGACGCAATGGGTAGCTCTGGAGTCCGCCACGCGCTGTATTTGCCAACGAACCAAGTGAAGGCATAGGAGCCGAAACACCAAGTCCGATAAATGACAGATAACTCTCAGTAAAGATGGCTGATGGTATCTGAAGCGCTGTAGTAATGATGATTACAGACAGACAGTTCGGTAAAATGTGTTTTCTGATAGTGCGGGCTGATGATGTTCCGATACACTTTGCTGCGAGAATGTACTCATTCTGCTTGATGGTAAGAATCTGACCTCTTATAAGTCTTGCCATTCCTACCCAGTAAAGCAATCCAAACACTATGAAAAGTGCAATCATGTTGACACCGAGCTTTGAAAGCACTGTACCCTTTATTACAGGTGTTAGCACCTCATTTAATACAACTGCGAGTAAAATGATGAGCAGCATATCCGGCAATGAATAAATGATATCTACTATTCTCATCATAACCATATCTACCTTGCCACCGCAGAAGCCTGATACGGAACCGTAAATGATACCGATTATAAGCACAAGCAGTGATGCAAACACACCGACTCCCAGCGAGACACGAGCTCCGTAAACAACACGGATAAAATAGTCTCTTCCGAGCTCATCTGTGCCAAAAATGTGCGGGAACAGCTTCTCACCTGCATCAATCTGTGCCTGCTCAGCATCGCTGTACTGGAAAGGTCCTAAGTTCTGTGCACCCTTAACGATATCTGCATAGCCGTAAGGCACAATCTTTGGTGCCAGAAGAATAACCAAAATAAGTAAAACCAAAACTATAATAGAACCCATAGCCAGTGGATTTTTACGGAGTCTCTTAAGACCATCCTTAAAGAAGGTAGTTGACTCACCCATAACCTCCTGCTGGCGTTTCTCTTCATCTGATGCCTTGGCAAAATCCTTCATATCGAACTTGCTAAGGTCAATCTGTGTGGAGAAAGGAGCTCTCTTCATATTATCTTTCATCTTTATCTCTCCTTAATCAAGCTTAATACGTGGATCAATCACTTTGTATACAATATCTGTAATGAGGTTCGCGCCTACCATGATGACAGCAAGGAAAAGCGTTGTGGCCATAATCATTGTGTAATCACGGTTTGTGATACAGCTTACGAACTTGGAACCGAGTCCTCCGATATTAAAAATACTCTCAATAACCATTGAACCTGTGAGGATACCACCAATCATAGGTCCCACATATGTGATAACCGGAATGAGCGCATTACGAAGCGCATGTACAAATATAATCTTGTACTGATGTACACCCTTGGCCTTTGCCGTACGGATGTAATCCTGTCCGAGTGCATCAAGCATTGAAGTCTTTGTAAGTCTTGTAATATATGCCATCGGTGAAAGTGACAGTGACAGCACCGGAAGTAATATCATGTTGCTTCCTGAGCTGAAGGCCTGCACCACACCAAGCTTTATACAGAAGAAATAAAGTAATAACGTAGCGATGACAAATGACGGCATCGACGTAATCAGTGTGACGAAGAATACTATAACTCGATCCGGCCACCTGTTTCGCATCAGCGCTGCTATCGAACCGAGCACCACTCCGAATACTATCGCAGTTAGCGCCGCTAAAAGTCCAAGCTTCGCTGAAATCGGGAAGCTCTCCCCAATGATATCTGAGATTGGACGGTCTGTCTTAAGACTAACACCGAAATCTCCGTGCAACACGCCTGCCATGTAGTTCTTGTACTGGACTATAAGTGGCTGATCCAGTCCGTAGCGTGCCTCAAGCTCTTTCATTACCGCCGGACTCTTTGCCTTCTCCGAATTGAATGGACCACCCGGAATTGCATTCATGGCAAAGAATGTAATAAGACTGATAATGAAGATTGTAAAAATAGCGAGAATAACTCTCTTTACAATGTACTTACCCATATTTTTCTCTCCCTCTTGGATTTGTATCGATAATGCATTATTTTTATTTTTTAAAGCATTATCACTGCACCACGTCAAAGTATTTTGTCTAATACGCAAAAAAGTGCGAATGACGTCATTGTCATTACACACTCCCTAATCTTGCTGTCTGATACAACTGTCGTTCTGACGCGAACAATTCTTTTTTATTATACACAGAAATCATACTTTGTCAATTGGATATATTTTCCTATATTATTTTCATTTTTGCATAAAAATTAGTCATTTTTTTATAATACTCATTAATAAGGGGAATTTATGTAGCTTATAAGCATTATTTATACATTTTTATTCATTTTTATTTTCGCATTAAAATATTAATTTTCAGTGCATGATTGCTTTGAATTGTTAAGTACCGGCGTCATTCTGGCATTAAACGGATATTTGGTGTATAATTACATATCATTATATATCAAGGAGCCACCTATGCTTACATACGACGATGCACTCAATCTCAACTACTATAAAAAAACAACCTTTACCGGCTGGATGAACGGCATGCGCTTTCTCATAAAGCGTGAGGAGCCCGTCATCAAGGAAGCCACCGAGGATACACCCGAGGAAAAGGGTGAGCCAATATTTCATGCCTGGATATGGCCGGGGCCGTATATTTTTGACCTGACCGACGACAGCAAAAAGACTGACAATACCTTTCCATTTACAGATGACGGTAAAAAACAGTGTGTAGACTGGATTAATAAGGTCATCAGTGCACACTCAAACGAATATCCGAAAAATAAAACAGATGGAGAAAACCTCTAAAAAACTCTTGACTTCTCACCAAAAATATTGTAGTATACGTTTTGTGTAAAACACAAGGGCTTGTAGCTCAGCCGGTTAGAGCGCACGCCTGATAAGCGTGAGGTCGGAAGTTCGAGTCTTCTCAAGCCCATCCTTGTAATAAGCGTATTATGAAAGCCACGGATTGCTCCGTGGCTTTTGTTTTATGTGTATCTACACCTGCACAATGCGTCCGTGTCTGCCTATTCCTTTAAAAAATCCCGCATTTATTCCATCATACTTTTTGGCACTGCACTCAGAAATCATAAGCTGCTGCTTATATTTGTAATCATCCCACTCGAGAATTGCTGTGACGTAGGGCTGTTCCTCCATTACACGCACAGTCGTATTTTTCTTTGAAAACACAGGGTATTTTCCGCAGTACCCCTTTTGAAGCAGCTCCTGTTCAAGCGCTTTACGCTTTTCTTTTATGCGTTCATTTATCTGTTTTCCGTAATTTCTCTCCGGATAATCCTTTGATGCCTTTATCACAAGCTTATAAATATACTGATAAAGCGGTACTCTTTTTGCATCGGCTAAATGTCTGCTCAAAAGTTTTTCCGTTTTCTCACATGGATTTGCCCTGTAGCGTGCAATGAGCTTAAGATAATCAGTGTCCGAAACCTCCCTGCAAAGCTCCTCCATAATGTCTATTCCCTCTACACGCGCCGGAAAATGATACTCCATCAAATCGCCGGGTACCGGTGTCCATCTGCGAAACGGTGCAAAGTAAATAAGGCTCTGGATAAAGCATTCTGTCTCGTTGCAGTATTCCTTTCCCATGTACATATACTTATCAGCGATTGTTCCTACCATATATACAAGCATGCGCCACTGCTCCTGTCCCTTTACCCAGAAATGTCCTATTTCATGGTATTTAAAGCATGCCTCATGCACATGCAAATTATCAAACCAGAGTGTGACCACATTGTCCTGCTGGTGCAGAATGAGTCCGTAGCCTTTTTCACTTCCTAAAACCAACGATGCCGAAATGATTTCTTCCTCGCTATGATAATCGCCCTTTAACACTGCATTTTCCACAGTCAGATAGCATTCCACCGCGTCATTCATGATATATGGGATTATATATTTGTCGTCACTTCTGCATATATCAAATGAACCGTAATCAAAAAGCTCTGCGAGCATGTAAAATGCGCGTGGCATATCTTCTTTTAAGCCGGGAAGTGCTTTTACTAAATCCTTGTAAGCCTGCATTGTGGTATCCTTTCGTATAGGAAAAAATGATAAAAAAATAAGAATTTCAGAAGTAATAAAAACCTCTGAAACCCTTGTAAATAGTACGGGCAACAGGACTTGAACCTGCACGGTCTCCCACTAGAACCTAAATCTAGCGCGTCTGCCAATTCCGCCATGCCCGCAAATACTTTGACAGTATATCATTTTGTTTCATGTGTGTCAATATTATTTATCACATTACAAAAGTGAACTATTCACATTCAAACTGTATTTCCACAACAAACCGCTTCCCCTCAAGCCTTGCTTCAATACTTCCGCCCATTCTCTCCACAAGCTCCTTTGCAATCGAAAGCCCAAGCCCGCTCGATGATATGCTCCTCGCCTCATCGGCTTTGTAAAAGCGCTCAAACACCTTGTCCACGTCTATATCATCAGGATTTTTTACATCGTTTGAAACCAAAATATGGACAATCCTATTTTTTGAAGTACGCTCGTCATCTGAAGCCCTGCAATTGCACGAATCCTGCTGCCTCATCTGTATGCAGATGCTCTTCTGCCCATGCACCAGCGCATTTTTTATTACATTCTGAAACACCCGCCTGAGCGCCTGCACATTTGCAGTGATAAATATCGTGTCCTCACATATATCAAGTGACGGCTCAATGCCCTGCCTTTTCCACTCCTCATAATACGAAAACACTGTCTGCTTTAAAAGTCTGCTGACACAGCAATTTGACAGCTCCAACTTAAAGCTGTCATTTTTAAGCTTTGTGAACATAAAAAGCTCCTCGAGCATATCCTTAAGGCTTGTGATACGCTCCTGGATGATATCTATATAATGCTCCTGCGCGCTCTTGTCAGTCTCATCCCTAAGCAGCTGAAAATAGCCGTCCAGCGAGGTAAGCGGAGTGCGGATATCGTGCGACAGGTTTGTGTACGTGTCAGATATCATCTGCTCCTTTTTTGCCGCCGCCTCACGCTGCCTGTGCCATTGCTCTAAAAATCTGTTTATGCGCTCCTTAAGCCTTCCGATATCAGCCATGTTGGTATCGGTTAAAAGGAGCATATTTGTATCCTTTTCGCATAAAAAATCAAGCTGTTCATTAATGTCACGAAGCTGTGCCCTTATTTTTACGAGCACAGCTATTAAGACAGCTACCGAAACTGCAAGTATTACAGTCAGTATTTTCCAAATCATATTTTATTCCTCATTCAAAACACATTATATATCCCTGCGTTTAAATACACCGTACACTGCAATCAGTGACACCACTGCCCACACAGCGGCTACCGCAAATGCACCGCCTACGGTCTTTGCAGACGCACTCAGATCAAGCTCAGAAATCTGATTAACAATAAGGTAATCATTTATATCAAAGTTCTTTACTCCGATTTTTTCAATAAGTATATTGATTCCACTGAAAATCAGTGTAAAGATACCTGTACACATGCACACAGCGATAATCATGCTGATTACATTGTTTTTTATAATGATTGCCATTGCCATGACAAAATATACAAATAAAAGTGTGACCACATACTGGCTGCCAAGCATCTTAAAGAAGTCTGCTGCATCTCCGAATTCTGCTCCATGTAAAAACAGCGGTGTTGCAATACACTGGACGATCACATCAAGTGCCATGGCCACAAAGGTAAATACCGAAAGCGCTATCATCTTTGAAAACAGCAGCACTCCACGGCACTTCACCTGTCCGCCTACGCTTTTTATATAGCCGCTGTTTAGGTCTGCTGTTGAGAAGAGCACCGTAAATATTGCAAGTAAAAGTGCCAGGTCAAGACCCGCTATATCGCTTTCAACCATATCTGCTATGGTCGGTACCTCATCTGACATGTCGGATTCATCCACTTCAAGCCCGACTGTTGCCGTTGGTCCATTTGACGATTCCACTGATGCTGTATCGTATTCATCTGCTATCTCACTGTCTGACTCATTTACCATAGTGACCTCATCAGTTGTTTCCACGCTGCTCTCTGCCGCCATGCTTCTGACAAGAGCTGTCATACCGCTCATAGCTATTGCGAGTGCCATAGCTATTACCAGTATAACATAAGCTGACTTTGTATGTATCAGTCTGTAAATATCCATTCTTACCGCATTAAACATTTGTCGCACCTCCTGTGATACTAAGGAAATATGTCTCAAGCTCCATTCCTGTGACCGCTAGCTGTGCCACCGAAACTCCTGCTGTGACCAGCGCTGTATTTAAGGCGGCGCTATCATTCAGGCGCTCATAGACATCTATATGATTTTTGTCCACTATCATGTAGTGCACAAAGCCCATCTTATCGAGCACAGGCACTGCTTTATTTGGATTGTCCACTGTCAGTGTAATCTTCTCACTGCACTTGGAAAGCAGCTCCTCTCTGGTAATTTCCTGAAGCAGGGCTCCATTATTTATAATGCCGTAATCTGTGGCAAGCTTTGAAAGCTCCTCCAATATATGGCTAGAAATAAACACAGTCATATCCTGCTGTGCACACAGATTCTGAATCGTATCACGCACCTCTGCAATTCCCTGTGGATCAAGTCCGTTGATAGGCTCATCAAGCACTAAAAGGTCAGGCTCTCCAACCAGCGCCATGCCGATTCCAAGCCTCTGCTTCATACCAAGTGAGAAATTCTTTGTTTTTTTCTTTCCCACATTTAACAGACCTACCTTATCAAGTATGCCCTCTGCATAGCCCTTTTTACTGATGCCGAAGAGACGGCACTTCATCTCGATATTTTCCTTTGCCGTCATGTTGGGATATACACCCGGTGCCTCAATCAGGCAGCCCACTCTTGAGCGTACCTTCGACAAATCCTTTCCTGTGTATCCAAACATAGATATTTCTCCGCTTGTCGGCTTTGCCAGGCCGCCGATCATTCTCATACAGGTAGTCTTGCCGGCACCGTTTCTGCCGATAAATCCATAGATTGCACCCTTTTTGATGTGGATATCCACATTGTCAACTGCCTTCTGGTGCCCATACTGCTTGGTCAGTGCCTTTGTCTGCAATAATATTTCACTCACAACCAAATCTCCTTTTCTTGCATAATATAATAGTGAGGGTAAAAGAACTCTATGTATTCCTTAGCAACCCTTTAATCATAATATAAATGTAAAATCCTAATACATCGCTAACAAAAAGTAAAAAAAGAGTAAAGCTTGTTTACCTTTACTCTTTCATTTTGTAGCCTATGCCCCACACGGTCTCTATGTACTCGTCATCGGTCAGCTTTTTTATCTTCTTTCTGATATTGCTGATGTGCACATCAAGAGTCTTTGTCTCGCCAATATACGGCTCATCCCAGGCATATTCAAATATGTCCTCCTTGGCAAACACCTGTCTGGGATGCGCCATGAGAAGCTCAAGTATGGCAAACTCCTGCTTTGTGATGCCGTCAACAGCGTTATCTGCCACGTAAAGCTGTCTTGAAATCCGATCGAGCACAAGCTGTCTGTGCTCTATTTTAGCAGGACCCGCTATGTATGTATTTGCAGTATCTCCCTGCCCGGTCTCATTTTCTGCTTTTGTCTGGTTTTCCCCTGCCTGGCCCGACTTTGAAGGTATATCTGCCACCGCATGACGCAGCTGCACAGCCACTCTGGCAACGACCTCCTTTATCTCAAACGGCTTTGTGATGTAATCATCAGCGCCTGCCACGAGCAGATTGATTTTCTCATCCAGCTCATCCTTTGCCGTAAGTATTATCACCGGAAGTGACGCATCCATCTGCCGTATCCGTGCCAGAAGCTCCTCCCCTGAAAGCCCCGGAAGCATCAGATCCAATAGCACAAGCGCATAGGCTTCCATGTCCAGCTTAAGTAAAAGCTCTCCCTCTGTGCCTGACCATGCCTGTCTTGTCCTATATCCGGCTTTTGAAAGCGCTGTCGCAAGCAGATCATTAATGTCCTTGTCATCCTCTATTATGAGTATCTCCCCGGATTTGTTGTCTGTCATAATATTCCCTTTCTCTATCTGTTGTACCACTTCTATATAACACTTCTATAATAACACTTCTATACTGACAAAATCATGCCGGACGCATTTATCTCACTATGCGTCCTATTCATTTGAATCCGCTATTCAGTTGTTTTTGCAAACTTTAGTTTAGCGCCAATACACACCCAAAAAACAACAGTAACTTTTTATATTCTAGAAATATCCCTCGACTCCCTGCACCAGTCCGTCTGCCAGATTTTCAAGTGTGGCATCGCTGTGGTCAGAGCATGCGTTGCCAAGCTCTACATCCACTGACGGTACCGTGCTGTATGAGGTCTGTGTCAGGTCTATCGCCATAGAGCCATTACCGTTTATCTTTGCTCCATGAGCGCGCAGTCCTTCTATCAGGCTTGCCCCAAGTGCATCATGCTGCTGCCAGTGTGATGCAACCGGCTCCATTCCCTTTATGCCTCCCGGCACTGATATGTAAAAGCAGCCCTTATCGTAGCTTAGTCCGTCGCCATCCCAGTGCAGAGCAATATGACAGTCTGCCGCATTATTGCAGATGACAGTACGTGCCACATTGTCAAGCTGTACATCGCTTCCGTCTCTTACCATAAGCACATCATAGCCTGCCGCAAGCAGCTTGTCCTTTAATATCTGCGCCATACGGAGTGTGACAGAGCTCTCCGGTGTACCGTCATTAAAGGACATACCACCTGAAACTGCTACTGCTTTTGTTGCGCCTGCGCCTGTTGTACCACCTGTGGTCTTTGCCGAGCCGTCCGGATGACAAAGTGTCTTCACCGAAGTTCCTCCGCTTGTACCGTGTCCGGCATTGACACCTACTACTATGTTTTTGCGGTTTGATGTAGCCTTGTACATGACCGCACAGCCTGAATTTATCGCTGAATGGTCTGCATACTGCCATGATGGATTTAGTGATACTGATTCTCCATTCTCATAGGATGCTCTTTCTACATACTGATAAGAGGAATTATTTTCACCTGAATTGTTCTGCTCCTCGTCCTGCTGTTCGGCAGTCTGTTCTTCCTGCTGCGCTTCTGTCTGCTGTGTTTCTTTTGCGGCCTCTGTTACCACCTCTGTCACGGCTTGCGTTTCCGTAGGCATCTCGACCTTCTCTGCAGCCTGTGTCTCTGTTGCAACCTGTGTCTCTGTTGCAGGCTCTGTCGGTGTATCCTGTGCTTTTTTGCCGCATGATGCGAGGGTAAATATCATCATGCCTGTAAATAATATTGCTGTAAATCGTTTCATTTATTAAAACTCCATTTTCTTTTTACTACATTATAGACACCCCCATGAAATTGTTCAAGTATTAGGCAACATTACTTTCATTTTAGGGTCAGTTTTAAATAGTCAATAGAAATTGTATTTCTTCTAAAAATCAGTTATACTATACGTGAATACATCGAACATATTTTAACTGGGGAGGCTTGCATGGAAATATTAAAACTGCCTGTTGGAATTGATAATTTTGAAAAAATACGCCGTAATAATTTTTATTATATTGACAAAACAAAGCTTGTCGAACAGGCTTTACATAATTGGAGTGAAGTAACGCTGTTCACCCGTCCAAGGCGCTTTGGAAAGACTCTTGGCATGAGCATGCTGCGCTCATTTTTCGAGATTGGCACGGACAAATCACTGTTTGACGGATTATATATTTCACAGAATAAATCTCTTTGTGATGAGCATATGGGCAAATATCCTGTGATATTTATTTCACTTAAGGATGTCGAGGGTTTATCATATGATGAGGCATTTCAGGTATTCTCCAGAATTATAGGAAATGAAATCAGCAAATTCTCCTTTTTGGCAGAAAGTGATAAATTGACAGTTTTGGAAAAAGAACAGTTCAAAGGATTACTTCATATAGAAAAGGGAAAGTTTATTTTTGACAAGGATACATTTACCGCTTCATTAAAGCTTCTTTCCCAGCTTTTATATAAGCATTACGGCCAAAAGGTAGTCATCCTGATAGATGAGTACGATGTGCCACTCGACAAGGCATACCAGAACGGCTACTACCATGAGATGGTCTCTCTGATCAGAGGCTTGTTCGGACAGGCGCTAAAGACCAATGATTACTTACAGTTTGCTATTTTGACAGGCTGTCTTCGCATATCAAAGGAAAGCATCTTTACAGGATTAAATAATTTTGAAGTCGTTTCAATCATGGATTCAATGTATGACGAGTGCTTTGGCTTTACAGATAAAGAGGTTCAGGAAATACTTAAGTATTTTAATCTTTCAGAGCATTATACAGATGTAAGGGAATGGTACGACGGCTATCATTTCGGCAACACCGATATCTACTGCCCGTGGGATGTTATAAGATATTGCAAGAGCCTGTGCGCAGACCCTATGGCAAAGCCTCAGGATTTCTGGTCAAATTCAAGTGGAAATGCTCTGGTAAGAAGCTTCATTGACAAGGCCGATGTCCAAACCAAGGATGAGATTGAGCGCCTGATAGCAGGCGAATACATTGAGAAAGAAATATCCCAGGAGCTGACCTATGATGAAATCGACAAAAGCATTGCAAACCTGTGGAGTGTACTCTTTACCACCGGATACCTGACCAAGCAGGGCGTGACTGACGATGGCAAGGTGCGTTTATCAATACCAAACCGTGAGATAAAAAACCTTTTTATCAAAAAAATCCGCGAATGGTTCAGCGATACAACCGCAAATGATGGAAAGACACTTGAACAATTCTGCAATGCATTTGTGGAGAAGGATACTGAAAAAATAGAGCAGCTTTTCGGCGATTATCTCTGGAATACAATAAGCATAAGGGATACCGCAGTTGCTAAAGATAAAAAAGAAAATTTCTACCACGGTATACTGCTTGGTCTGCTTGGCTACAAAGCAAGCTGGCTCATCAAATCAAACACCGAATCGGGCACAGGCTACAGTGATATCCTGGTTGAAATACCAAACAACAGAACCGGCATCGTGATAGAGCTTAAATATGCCGAAAACGGCGATATGGATGCAGCCTGCGATGATGCACTGAACCAGATTGAAGAAAAATCATATGTGGATAAGCTGAAGCAGGATGGCATGCGCAATTTCATCAAGTATGGAATTGCATGCTTTAAGAAGGATTGTAAGGTTGTGGTAAGTGAATAAGGCACTCTTTAAAACAGGCGTAGAGAAAAACTAACTCTCTGCGCCAGCCAAAAATTATTTTCCCAGCGATTTTTTCTATTATCATAAACACTAAATACTTGAGCTATTAATGCTCAAAAACTCTCTTTGCGGTTTTTGCTTTTAATAAAAAAATTAAATTTAAAACATTTCCAACAATAACAATCAGCACTGTGAAAATACTCAATACACCCTCAACATTTGGAATAACAAATATTGAACATAAAATTAGTAAAAATTGTACTATCACATATATTATTATTTTATTCTTCATCCGATAATTTTTCCCTCCTAATTCACCATTTTCTAATATATCAGCATTTTTTGAAGAAATTCACAAATCACTCCAAAAAGTGATATCAATGCACTTATCAGAATGTTGAAAGCAAAACTTTCTAAAAATACTCTATAATAAACTCAATTACTTTCTTAAACTTTCCTTGAATAATCATTCCAATAATTCCCACTATAACAATAATTATTCCTATATAAAACATAACATATGAATCAATAAACCATGTTGTTATTTCCATTATTGCACATCCTATGACAAAAATCACTACTGACAAATTAGAAACTATTTTTCCAAAAATGAAATTTTAAATTCCACCACCACATTTGGTGGTGGAATTTACTCCCG